>Ga0209716_1000001_pt1 | contig 697996 bp, 765 predicted proteins | sample COGITO_mtgs_1205_FD_184811 | JGI IMG/M metagenome (GOLD analysis project Ga0209716, IMG submission 184811) | Pelagic marine microbial communities from North Sea - COGITO_mtgs_120531 (SPAdes) (version 2) | ecosystem: Environmental > Aquatic > Marine > Epipelagic ... | reverse complement strand
GGCTGGGGCTGTGGCTGTGGCTGTGGCTGTGGCTGTGGCTGTGGCTGTGGCTGTGGCTGTGGCTGTGGCTGTGGCTGTGGCTGTGAGGAAGCGTACGGAACGGCCTCAGGCCGTGAAGCGGCTACGTCACCTGCCAGGTCCAGCGTCTGCCAGCCCCCCGTGCCAACGGAAGTTGCAACCTGATGCTCCAAAGGAGTCTGAATGACCTGTGGCAGCTCGTCATCGGAATGATCGTGCACGTGCAGCATCAGGGGAACCGGCGCGGCGCCCAGCGCGCCTTCCGCAGGTTCGGACGGCAGGGCATACGGATGAGCGCCTTCGTTGGCGAGAAGGCGGCCATCGTCATGTGCCGGCAGCGAGGACTGGCCTTGCTGAGGCGGAATCAGGGCTTCAAGCCCGCGTCCGAGCATGCATGCAGTATAGCCGTTCGCAGGCGATCCTGCCCCGCCCTATCCTCGATCGGGAGGGACGGTGCTCATTTCCGTCTCGGCACGCTCGCCCGCGATGACCTCGCGCGCGAGCTGCCGGTACGCGAGCGCGCCCGAGGATTCGGGACGATGCAGGATGACGGGACGCCCGTAGCTGGGCGCCTCGGCAAGCGAGACGCTGCGCGGTATCGCCGCATTGAAGACATGGTGGGGGAAGTGGCTGCGCAAGTTCCGTGCCACGTCCCTGCTGAGGCGCTCGCGCCGGTCGTGCATGGTCAGGAGCGCGCCGGCGATCTCGAGCCGATGCGCGAGATTGCTCCTGACGAGCTCCACGGTCTCGAGGAGCTGTCCGAGCCCCTCGAGGCTGTAGTACTCGGCCTGCACCGGGATGATGAGCTCGTCGGCGGCGACGAGGCCGCTGATGAAGATGAGGTCGAGGCTCGGCGGGAGGTCGATGATTACGTAGGCGTACTCGTGCCTGATCGAGTTGAGGAACCGTCGCAGCGCCCGGCTCCGGTCCTCCATCTCGATGAGCTCGACGCGCAGGCCCGTGAGGTGCGGCGCCGCGGGTATGAAGTGCAGGTTGAGCAGCGGGGAGGGCAGGACGAGCTGATGGGCCTTCGCATGGCCGAGCACGCCGTGGTACACCGTCCGCTCGAGCTTGCCGGGGATGACTCCGAGCGCCGAGCTCGCGTTCGCCTGGGGATCGAAGTCGACCAGCAGCGTCCTGCGGCCGTGCGCCGCGAGGTAGGCGGCGAGGTTGACGGCGGTCGTGGTCTTGCCCACCCCGCCCTTCTGGTTGCACACGGCGATGACGCGGGCCATATGCGATGCAGCATAGCACGCGAGGCTTCCCTTTTTCCCCGGCGCGGTTCAGGATTATGCCGGGCCGAGGTGATGAAACGGTAAACATTCGCGACTCAAAATCGCGTGGCTCGCGCCTTGCGGGTTCGACTCCCGCCCTCGGCACCGCGACTGAAAAGGAGCCGTCCACTGGACGGCCCCTTTGATTATGCTCACCGCTATTGGCTGAACGCCTCACGCGCTGCCTCGAGATATTCCGTGACGAGCCCGAAATCGAGCTGGTCGCCGGAACCGCGACGCAGGCCTCCCTCGGCGTCGATGCTGAACGGACCGAACTCGCGAATCGGATCGCGCAGGAGACGGGAAAGGCTCTCGCCGGTCAGTCCTCCTGCGGCGCCGATGCCCAGGTCCCAGTCGTGATCGGCGATCTCCTCGAAGCATGCCGCGACGAACGCGCCGTCAAGCGGCTTGCCGTGGCCGGCGCTGTCGTCGATCAGGACCGCATCGGCTATGCCGACATACGGAAGGATCGCCCGGGCAACCCGACGCGGACGCCGGTCGGCTGCCGAGATCATGGCGGGGCCGCACTGCAGTACCAGGTAGTTGGCGCCTGGTTCGCGCCCTTCCTTCCAGAGGCGCAACGCGGCTGGATCTGGAAAGGCGACGTTCAGCTGGATGCCCTCCATGTTCTTGCCGCCCGTGACGCTTGCCGCATCGAGCGTCTCCAGGAGCGGCATGCCTTCCGATACCGCGACGTGCAGCAGGCTGAGCGTGCCATGGCCCCGCTCTGGAAAGATTCCTGCCATATCCTCTGCGCGAGGATAGCGATTGGGCTTGCCGCTTGGCAGGCCCGCGAGCGTGCGCTCGGTAGCCAGCACGCCGACCATCAGGAGCGATCCCCTGGCTTGCTCGGTCGCGAACGCGACCTCGTCGGCGTGCATGAATCCGGTTATGCCGACGTACGGCATGTTCCTCTTCTTGTCATTCATAGTTAAACGTACCTCCTCGTACTGCAGCCGTTATAGCTCAAACGCCCCGCGACGGCAATCCGTCGCGGGGCGCGAGGAAGTCCCGCTGCCTAGAGCGATTCGGCGCTGACCGGATCGCCTGCCGCTTCCTCGGGCTGCGGGCCGGTCGGGACGACGATGCCGTCGAGCACGGGCCTTCCCTGCTCGAGGTTCTCTATTATGCGGGCTACCTCCTCGTTCTCAGGATTGCGCTCCCGCAGCCAGCGGAACTGGACCAGCGCGGCCTCGTCGCTTCCCTGACGGCTGAGGGCTAGGCCGTAGAAGTAGCGCGCGTTCGCGTACTCCGGATCGAGCGAGACGGACCGGGCGAAGAGCTCGGACGCTCGGTCGATGAGGTTGCTCTCGTAGTAGAGCAGCCCGTACTGCAAGGCGGCATTGGCATCCTGAGGGAACGCCTCGGTGACCTGGCGCACCCGCGCGTCCGCCTCGTCGTTACGGCCTTCCTTGAGATAGAGCTGAGCTGAGACGAAGAGCGCGTCGACGTAGTCCGGCTTCAGGTCGAGCGCCTGCTGGAGCGCCTGCTGTCCGGCCGCGTACGCCTCGGACGTCGACGCCTGGTTGCGAGCCTGGAACTCGGCAAGCGCCCGGTAGACGCGTGCCTTGGCCAGGAACCAGGCCGGATTGGAAGGCTCGAGCTCCGAGGCGCGGTCGTACGCGGCAAGAGCCTCCTGGTCCGCGCCGGCAGAGACCGGAACCATGCCCTCGTAGATGGAGCCGAGGTTGCCGAGGTTGCGGGCATCGCGCGGGTTCGCGTCGACGGCGGCACGAGCTGCCTGCACCGCGAGCGTGAGCGCGCTCTGAACCTGCGTGCCCGCGTCCTGATCCTCGCCGCGCGCGAGGTCCTGGAACTTGGCGAGATAGGCCTGACTCAGGCTCCTCAGGTTCTCCGACGAGCTGTCCAGCGAGACCGCGCGGGCGAGACTGGCGACCGCCGCGTCTACGTCGCCGTACGATATCGCATCGAACGCCGATCCCGCGTACGCCTGCGCGGCCAGGCGCTGCGCGACCAGGTAGGTGCCGGCCAAAGTCGCGGCAGAGATGAGAATCAGCAGCGAGAAGGCACCGAGCAGGATGCCTGAGGAGGGAGGAGCGAAGGAGAGGGAGCGTCTCCCTCCGGTCCAGCCGACCAGGATGCCGAGCGCGATGGCGCCGATGGCCAGCGAGGCGAACGAGAGCGGGAAGAAGGCAGCCATGGCCACGGTCAGCACGACCACGACTCCTGCCACCGAAGCGACCGGGGTGCTCATGCTCCTCCAGGCGAGCAGCACGCTCGCGAGGCCGAGAAGCAGCCAGGCAAGGAGGCCGAGGAGGCCGACCGTGCTCGGCAGCGTCAGCAGGTAGGAGAAGCCTTGGTCGAAACGCGCGTCCCAGAAGGGACCCGGATTGGTTGCGGGCGTTCGCGCGGCAGCGTACGAGCTGGCATACGTGGCAGGTCCCGTGCCAAGGACGGCGTGACGCGAGCTGAGAGTATCGCCCGCGACGCCGAGCGAGGAAGCGAGGCCGGGGCGCAGCTCGCCGCGCGCCACGCCGAGCTGCGGCAGGTACGGGCCGACCAGGGTCAGGGCGAGCGCGAGGACGGCGAAGGTCAGCGGCAGGCGTATGCTCGACGCGCGCATGAACGCGATGCCTGCCGTCAGCAGCGAGACCAGGGCGAGCGCGGCCCAGAGTTCCGGGTAGCCGACGAGGACGAGCGTGAGGACGCCCAGCACGGAAACCAGTACGGCAGCGATGCCGGCCAGGCGGCCGCGCCCGCCGCCCAGGAGCGCGACCAGGCCCAGCGCGAGGACGCTCATGAAGCCGAGCGACGAGAGCGAGCCCACGATCGCGAGCGGCAGGAGCCCGAACATGGCAAGGACGCCGGCGAGCATGGCGAGCGAGGCGCCTCCGAGGAAGCTGGACAGGAGGCGCTCGGCGGACGGGCGATCCGTGACGAACGCGGCAGCCGCGCAGAAGAGCAGCGCGGCGATTCCCACGTGAGCGAGCGCGTCGGTGGTGACCAGGCCGCCGAAGACGCTCAGCCCGATGGAAGGCGCAAGAAGCGCCGAGAGCGCGGTGACGGCGACGACGGCAGCCACGGCCGCGCTCGCGATCGTGCCCGGGTAGGAAAGGCGACGGCTCTCGAGCGTCTGCGCGAGCAGCGCGACGAGGCCAAGCGTCGCCGCAAGCGCCGCGAAGGCCGTGCGCACCGCATCAGGTGCCGGACCGGAGACGGGAACGAAGAGCCACGGCAGCACGGCGACGGCCGCGTACAGGCTGCCGCGCCCGATTCGCGACCAGAGCGGCGCCTGCTCGCGGGACGTCGGGGACGCGGATGCGCGGCGTGGCGCGCGCTTGGCTGCGACGCGCCGTTTCGGTAGAGCTTCTGCCATGAGTAGTTGATGAGGATGACGGGTGAGTCACCCCAGTATACACGGAGTCGCTTCGATGGTGGGGTGCCCGGGGCGGGACTCGAACCCGCACGGCTCGCGCCTGGGGATTTTAAGTCCCCTGTGTCTGACCAGTTTCACCACCCGGGCGCAACGTGGCGATCTGAGGCCTGAGCGGGAATCGAACCCGCGATGAGGGATTTGCAGTCCCTTGCCTTACCACTTGGCTATCAGGCCGCCGGAGGCATTCTAGCCGCGTTCCTCTTCCTCGGGAAGCGGATTGTCCAGAAGCAGCTTCTCCACGGAAGCCGCGTTCTTGATGCCGCGGTCGAGCTGGAAGATGAGCTCGGGAACCTTGCGGATGCGCAGGCGCTTCATCAGGTGATGCGTGAGCGCCCACCGTGCCTTGGAGAGCTTCTTCAAGGCGGCTGGCTCGGCCGATTCCGGGAGGACCGAGACATGGACCCGCGCCGTGTCGAGCTTCTGCGTGAGCTCGACGTCGGTGAGCGTTACCAGCATGCCGGTAAGCTCTACCGTGCGCAGTATCTCCGCCGAGAGCTCGTCCCGGATGAGCGCGCCCAGACGCTCGACGCGGTGCAACATGGGTCAGGCGCGCTCGATGCGGATCTCGTCGCCGACGGCGATCTCGACCGGGCAGTTCACCACGAGCCCGATCTCCATGACCGCTTCGGCCTCGCCGATGACGTCCTTCTGGTGACGCAGGGTGGTGATGCGTCCCCGCCCGGCCTGCGCGCCTTCGCGGTACAGCGCGAACTGCATCTTCGGGCGCATGCTCCCCTCCTCGAGGCGTCCGCCGACCAGCTGCTCGTCGAGCCGCTTCTGGTTGAAGAGCGCGAGGACGCTGAGCCTTGCCGAGACCTCGGGGCTGCCGTCGTCGGCGAGGACGGCCTCGAGCGCCTGGACGAGCTCGTACACGATGGCCGAGCTGAAGATGCGGACGCTGTGCACGTCCGCGTACGAAGCGGCAACCTTGTCGGTCTTGGTCTTGAAGCCGACCACGATCGCGTCTGTGGAGGCAGCGAGCTTCACGTCCGTGTCGCCGATCTCGCCGACCGTGGCGGAGATCACCTTCACCGGGATGCCGTTAGGGCCCTCCATGGCGCTCACGATCTGCGCGAGCACCTCGAGGCTCCCCGCGTCCGAAGCCTTGAGGATGACCGGGAAGACGCTCTCGACGTACTCGGGGTACTCGTTCTCGAGGCGCTCCTCGCCCGTGCTCGCGGCAAGCGCGGCCAGGTCTCCGGCGGCGAACTCCTCGCCCACCGACGGCAGCGCGTCGAGTCCCACGACGAGCGCGGGAGCGCCGGCCGGGACCTCCTTGGCCGCCGCGCCGGTGAAGTCCTCGAGCACCTTGGCCTTGCCGCTGGCGCTCGGCGTGGCGACCTCGTCACCGCGGTGCAGGACGCCTTCCGTGATGATGAAGACTACCTCGTCGCCGCGACGCTTGTTGGAGCGCGCCTCGAGCACGACGCCGGCGGCCGGGGCGGACGGGTCGTACGTCAGGTCCTCGAGCTCGGCAGCGAGCACCAGCAGGTCGAGCAGGTCGTCCACGCCGTCGCCGGTGATGCCTGAGACCGGCTGGTAGCTGACCGAGCCGCCGTAGCCCTCGACGAGGACGCCGATGCCGGCGAGGTCCGCCTTCGCCTTGTCGACGTTTGATCCCGGCGCGTCCGTCTTGGTGAAGGCCACGACGTAGGGCGTGCCGCTCTCCTCGAGGATCTTGGCGGCCTCGGCGGTCTGCGGCTTGACCCCCTCGGTTGAGGCGACCACCAGGACGGCGAGGTCGGCCACGCGAGCCCCGCGCGAGCGCATGTTGGTGAAGGCCTCGTGACCGGGCGTGTCGATGAAGGTGATCAGGCTGTCGCCGTGGGTCGCCTGGTAGGCCGAGATGGCCTGGGTGATGCCGCCTGCCTCGCGCGAGGCGACGTTGGCCTTGCGGATGTAGTCAAGAAGCGTCGTCTTGCCGTGATCGACGTGTCCCATGATGACCACCACCGGTGGCCGCTTGATGCGGTTCTGTTCAGCCATAACGTGCCTAGACTAGGCCATGCCGACCAGCGAGGCAAGAAAATCGAGGCTGATCTTCTAGCGAGCGGCGTCTATCCCATGAAGCCATACACCCCACCGCCCGACCTTCCATTGGAAGGTCAGTGAGCAAAGCCTATAGCTCTGCAATCTTGATTCTAGTTTCCATAGATTAAAAATATGGGAATAATGCGGGAATCGGGACCGATCACCAAAGAGAATCAATCTCTGATCCAGCTATTCTACTACTGAACCCCAGCTAGCCACACAACGCTCTTTGGCACGATCGTAAGCCTGGGGCTTTTGGATTGCTAGTGACTGGCTATCGTAGCTATTGAGAGCCTTAGCGCAGCGTCGTTCAATGATTGCCGGCTTCACGAAAAACCATCCGAATAAAAGTATAGCTCCTGAAAGGATAAGTATTTTATAGAACATAGAATTACAATCGCTGTCCCATGAATGCAAAAGTGGGACAGCCTACCGCTTACCCACAGCTCATGATTCCGGAGAACTAGATTGTGGAGATGAGACTGTCCGAGTATGCACCTTTATAGCTTCAAGGGATAGCCGAGTAGCGAGGCTCGTTGACCGAGCATGCTGCAAAAGGTATACAGCTCCTTAGAGTCACGGCTCGAAAATCTAATACAGGAAGGAGATTACGTATGAATATGAGAGAAAGAGACGACAGGAAAGGAACGCAGGCGAATATGGGCCATCCCTCGGTCGCCGCGGTGCTGGTGATCATGGGACCCGCAGAAGACGGCCAGCCGCTGAGCAGCGCGCGCGAGCAGGCGATGATGCTGCTCATCAGTAGCGAGATGCGAGGGCTGCACTGCGACCTGGTCATCAATGAAGTAATGACGCGTCGGGTCAGCGAGGATCCGCCCCTGCTTGCTGCGCGGATTGCTCTTGCCGGCAACGCGGAAACCTGGATAGAGACCCTGCTCAAGGATATGTGCGAGCGCGGCGAGGTAGGCCTTGCCGTACGCCTTGCCGAACGCGCAGGTGCGCCCCTGAGCCAGAAGCATCTGCTGGCGCTGGCACAGGGATTCTCAGCGCGAAAGCAGCATGGCTTCGGTGGCATATCTGCGTTCTACCTGCTTGCCCGTCTTGGAAGCACGCTGCTCCAAGAAAAAGCGCGGAAGCAGTTCGAGCGAAAGCTGAAAGTTCCGGACTTCGCCTGAACGCATAAAGAAGAGGCACCGCCCTGCGGTGCCTCGTTCCTATCCGTACGGAGCCGCTACTGGCCCTCCGTCGTGCGTCCGTCGAAGTGCTCGTCGTCGGACTCGGCCTCCGGCTTGGTCGCGTGGACCACGTCCATGCGGTGCTCCGGCGGCGAGTAGATCGTGTAGAGCTTCATCGCGCCCTCTCCGGTGTTGATGACGTTGTGGTTCGTCCCGGCAGGGATCACCACCGCCCAGTCGTCCGCGAGGTCGTGCTCGACGCCGTCGAGGACGGCCTTGCCCGTCCCCTCCTCGACGCGGATGAACTGGTCGAGGTCATGGACCTCCATGCCGATCTCCTCGCCTGGCTTGAGGCTCATGACCACGAGCTGGCTCTTGGTCGCCGTATAGAGGACCTTGCGGAAGTTGTCGTTATCCTTGGTCTCCTTCTCGATGTTGGCTACGTATCCTTTCATTGAATGTGGGTATGCGGAAGCTGGTGGGTACCTCCCGATGATAGCACAGGCGCTAGTCCTTCCTCTTGCGCGCGAGACCCGGGAACAGGCCCCGAACGGTCGCGGCCAGCGCTCCCTGGAAGACCGCGAAGAGCACGAAGGCCGCAAGCAGCGCGAGCTCGAAGTAGTGCAGGTAGCGCAGGATCGGCGCGACGGTCTCCCTCGCGATCCAGGCGAGCGAGACCACCACGGCTATCCAGGCGAGCGTGGTAGGCACCGCGATGCCGAGGTAGCGACGGAGGCCCATGCCCAGCATGCCGGCACGGATCTGCGTCGGGCGATAGAGCCCGTACACGAAGCTGCTCAGGAACAGGGTGCGCGCAGGATGCGTGGCGAGCTGGTCCGTGAACGAGCGCGTCGCGCCGATGATCCAGCGGACAGGAGCGAGGCGGGTACGCTCCGTGAGCCAGGCGCCGAGGCCGTACCAGCCGACCGACCCCAGGAAGATGCCCGTGCCCGAGGATAGTGCCAGGAGGACCGGATCCAGGAGGCCGTTCCATGCCGCGAAGGCGGTAGCGAAAAGGAGGAGCTCGCCTTCGACCATCATGCCGAGCGCGAGAAGGACGTAGAAGACGAGGCCCCAGGACTCGGCTCGCTGGAGAAAGAGCTCCTGCATCGGATGCTGGCGCGGCCTAGCTCGCGGAGACCAGGATGCCCGCCTTGACGGGAGCGAAGAGCGTCCCGATGTCGGTACCGAGCTTGGCTACCGCCTCGGTAGCGTCCGTGCCGCAGAGCGGCCGGATCTTCTCGTCGTCAGCCGCGTAGGCGGAAAGGTCGTAGACCGTCTGCTCGATGGCCACGAGGCAGTTGCCCGGCTCGTTGGCAGCCCGGACCTCGTCGAGCGTGAAGGTGGCGGTCGCAGGGTCGGCGGAGGGCTGCGCCGGGGTCTTGGCCTGGAGCGCGTAGATGCCCAGGATGATCACGACGAGCGCGAGGATGGCTATGGATATGCGGATGAAGTTTCGTTTGTTCATTCCCCTAGTCAACCACGGAATCGGAAAACGCGATACCTCCCGCAAGCGGGAGGTATCGGGACGGAGGAAGGGCACGGAGCGCGGCTGAGTGAGGCAAGCTTGGCTGTAAGTACGTAGGTCAGTCGAAGCCTTGTTTCAGGGCGCCCGGCATCCTCATGAATGCCGCATCCGTCATCCCCGGTCGCGACGGTTGAAAGGTCGTGTATGTCGCGGTCGCGCTGCGCGGTCCCCTGTGATTCGGACGTAGCCGAACCTGTGGCAGCTGCGGACCAGGGACGTCGGAAGACGGCTGAATCCTGTCTAACGAATAGGTAGTGGTCTGAAGGCGGCGTGATGCTGGATGAGTGCGAGCGACTGCTTGGTGATCGATCGCTTAGTACTACGTCCCGTCCCCTGCCTTTCTTTCACGAGTCTCGTCACGGAACGATCACGCGCACCGAGCTGGCAGAGAATTCCTGGCCTTGCTCCTCGGAGCCTATGAGCCTGACGAAGTCTCCGGGATCGACATCCGGCATCGCGTCAGGGTAGGCGACCTCCCACACCGTGCCGTTGCCATCCTCGACGAGAAACTGCGCCGAGCTGGTAGCGATAACGATGCCGGAGAGGAATCCGGACTCAGGATGCTCCCAGAACCGAGCAGGCCCGATCACCAGCATGTCGTAGGCCGGAAGATTTCCTCGGGCAAGCTCGTGGGCGCGCTCTCCCGTCCCGAGCGCGTAGAAGGCGCTTCCCAGGGCAAGGCTCGCAAGCAGGCTGCCCCCCAGCACCGTGAGTGGCGCGAGACGGTACCCCCGCCTGGTACGCGCGACGGCGGCCTGGGTGGCAGCGACCAGAAGCGCGAGCGCGGCGAGCCACAGGTACGGCAGCGAGCGAAGGGTGAAGAGCGCGTTACGGCTCCCTGCCTCCCGATACACGTCGAACCCGCGATCGGCGAGCAGGTAGGCGAAGGTCGCGAGCGTCAGCGCGCCCAGCAGGACCGAGAGGAAGGCGACGAAGAGGTAGAGCGCGTTCCACGCCACGAATGCCCACCGCGGGCGCGGCGTGACCTCGCGCTCGGCTATGGCGGCGGAGACGCGGCTGGCGAGCTGGGTGTCGGTATCGTGGTTCATGGGTGAAGCGGCGTGGAGGCGAGGATGGCGCGGAGACGGACCTTCGCGCGCGAGATGAGCGTGGCTACCGTGCCGGGAGGCTTGCGGAGAATATCGGATATCTCCTCGTACGAGCGGTCCTCCAGGAAGCGCAGCACCAGCACGTCCCGGTACTTGGGATCGAGCCGGCTGACGGCATCGCGCACCACGGCGGCGTCGAGCTCGGCGTCGAGCTCGGCCGCGATGCTGGTCCCGTCAGGCAGCTCGTCGAACGCGACCAGCTCGTCATCGTCGCGAGCCACGCGCGGTGCCCGCGAGGACTTGCGGAAGAAGGTCATGGTCTCGTTGTGCGCGATGCGGTATATCCAGGAGGAGAACTTCATCGTCGCGTCGTAGCCGTTGAGGTTGCGGTACGCCTTGATGAAGACCTCCTGCAATATGTCGTCCGCGTCGGACTTCGACCTGCAGCCGAGCCGGTACAGGTAGCGGGTCAGGGGAGCCTCATAGCGCTCGACCAGCGGCGCGTACGCGTCGCCGTCGAGGAGCGCGGCGGCGACCAGCGCCTGGTCGGTCGGCTCAGGAGCTGCTGCGGAGGCGTGCATGGCATGGTGAAGGAACGCCGGAGCGGCCTGTCCCTTCATACGTTGCAAGTATAGTCTTTCTTTCACCCCCGTTTCCCACTCCTTTATATACTCAAGCCATGCCATTCTCATACGGACGCTCAGGCGCGCATCCTTGGGACATGACGCCCGGCGAGGCCATCGCGCTGCAGCGGCAGGCACGCGAGGCGGTACGTATCAGGCCGCTCGAGCGCGCGCCCCGGCTCGTCGCCGGCTGCGACGTGAGCATGAACCGTTTCTCGGACCGGCTCTTCGGAGCGTTCGTGGTCATGACGTGGCCCGACCTGCGCGTCGTCGAGGAATCCTGGGCGCGCGGGACGGCGACCATGCCCTACGTGCCCGGCCTGCTCTCCTTCCGCGAGATGCCGGTCCTGCTGCGGGCATGGGAGGGGCTCGCGCACCGGCCGGACCTGGTCTTCGTCGACGGCGTCGGCATCGCGCATCCCCGGCGTCTGGGCATCGCCGCGCATCTGGGCATCACGCTCGACGTGCCGTCGATCGGCTGCGCCAAGAGCGTGCTTACCGGCACGTACGACGAGCCTGGGCTGGAACAGGGAGACCGGACGTATCTCCGCGACGCCAAGGACCCTGAGGAGCGGATCGGCGTGGCCCTGCGGACCAAGCGCAAGGTCAGGCCGATGTTCGTCTCGCCGGGACACCTGGTCGACGTGGACGGCGCGGCGGACCTCGTCATGGCATCGGTGCGCAGGTACCGCATGCCGGAGCCGACGCGTCTCGCGCACGAGGCCGCGAACCGGGCACGGCGCGCATCCGGCGGCGAGAGCTGAGGAGTCTGGTATCCTTGACCTCATGCAGCGAGGCTTCACCCTCATCGAGCTCCTCGTCGTCATCGCGATCGTCGCGGTGCTCGCGGTGACCGTGATCCTGACCCTCAACCCGGCCCAGCTCCTGAAGCAGGCGCGGGACTCGACGCGGATCTCGGATATCACGGTGCTTAACAAGGCGCTCGCGGTGTACCAGGCGGAAGCGAAGTCGCCCGGCATGGGGACGGCGGACACGGTCTACGTGTCGATCCCCAGCGCGAGCCCCACCTGCGCCGGGCTCGGGCTCCCCGCCCTGCCGAGCGGATGGAGCTACGCGTGCAAGGCCGCGGCCAACCTCCGGAAGACCGACGGCACGGGCTGGATCCCCGTGAACCTCGGGAGCATCTCGTCCGGGACGCCGCTTGCGGCGCTGCCGGTGGATCCGGCGAACGCGACGAGCACCGGACTCTACTACCTGTATACCGTGAGCGGCAACGGCCGCTTCGCGCTGACGGCCGGCATCGAGTCAGCCAAGTTCCTCAGCAGCGCGGCAGGGCGAGACGGCGGCATCGACCCGACCAGGTTCGAGAGTGGCACCAATCCTGCCGCGCTCGCGACGCTCGGCGGACTTGCGGGATACTGGCGCTTCGACGAGGCATCCGGATCGACCGCCGCCGACTCCTCGGGAAACGGACGGACGGCGACCTGGGCCGGCTCGGGAACCCGCTGGACTGCAGGCAAGGTGGGCAACGGCGCCCTCTTCAACGGCACCAGTGATTACCTCACGACCGCGGGAAGCGCCGTCTTCTCGATTCCTCAGGGCAGCTTCGCCTACTGGTTCCAGGCGCCGCAGTCGCAGGTCATCAACGCCCGCTTCGTCTCGATCGGCACCACGGCCAACCTTATCGAGACCTTCGTGGATGGCACGAAGGTGCTCACGCAGTACGCAACGCCCGCGGGTGGAACGCTGTCCAATGCGCAGGCCATCAATGACGGTGCCTGGCATCACGTGGTCACCACCTGGGGAAGCGAGGGTCCGCGCATCTACCTCGACGGGGCGTTCGTGGCGAGCAACGCTTTCAATGCCACGCAAGCCCTCCCCGCGTCTCCGGTGGTGCGCATCGGCTCCTATGCCGGGGGCGGCTACTTTTACAGCGGCATCATCGACGAGCTGCGCATCTACAACCGGGTGCTCTCGGGCGAGGAAGCGTCGGCGCTCTACGTCGCCACCAAGTAGGCGTTGACAGGGCCGGTCCGGGCGCGTATTAGTTAGTACGTCTAACAGTTAGACGTACCGAATGAAAACCGACCAGACAGGACAGCTCATCAGCCTCATGCTCGCCACCGGGCGGGCCATTCGCGAGGCCTCGCGCGGCATCGGCCTCTCACCGTTCAGCGCCCTCCGCGTCGAGGCGCTCGCGTACGTGGATGCTTCCGGTCATCCCACGATGCGCGACATGGCCGAGCACTTCTCGATAACCCCGCCCTCGGCCACCAGCCTGGTGCACGGGCTCGTGAAGAGCGGCGCCGTGCGCCGCGTGGCAGACGCCGGGGACCGGCGCGTCACGCGCCTGGCGATCACCGCGTCCGGCAGGCGCGCGCTCGAGACGGGCCGCGGCGAGCTCGCCGGCCACATGCGCGCCGTCCTCGACAAGCTCGACGCGTCCGAACGCGACGCCCTCATAAAGATATTCACCAAGCTCTCGCGCACCTACCCCTCATGACCAAGATTTTCAGGATACTCCGCCGTCCCCTCGTGATCGGCCTCATAGCGGCCCTTCTCGTGGGAGGTGGCGTCGCGTACGCCTTTCTCGGCGGCGACGACGCTCCGACCTTCGTGACCGTGACCGCAGAGCGCGGCACGGTGCGCGAGGAGGTCAGCGTGGTAGGCCGCATCCGCTCCACCGAGCGTCTGGACCTCGGTCTCGAGGGCATCGGCAAGGTCGCGGTGGTCACGGTCGCCGAGGGCGACCGCGTGTACGCCGGCCAGACGCTGGTGTCGCTCAGCAGCAGCGACCTCGCGGCACAGCTCCGCGCCGCAGAGGCGGGCGTGACGCGCGAGCGGGCGTCGCTTGACCGGCTCCTCGCCGGAGCCAGCGACGCGGACCGCGCGGTATCCTCGGCCGGCGTGGACAGCGCGGCATCTGCCGTTGGGAATGCCGAGGAAAACCTGCGCGCGCAGCTCGCGCAGGGCTACGTCTCGGTCGACAGCGCCCTGGGTACCGGGGTGGACAGGCTGTTCACCAACCCGCGTACCGCGCCGAGCTTCGGAATCTACATATCGCAGGGATCGACCTCCTTCTTCATCGGATCCCAGTCGGACAAGTCCCGGCTCAACGACGAGCAGGAAGATGCCGTGCGCCTGCTCCAGGAATGGCGTGACGAGCTCGCTTCCGGCGACGTCGACGATGCCCTCCGGGCTGCCGAGGCGGCGACCTCGCAGATGCGCGTCTACCTCACCGACCTCGCGAGCGTCATCAACGGCCTCAGGCCGGACTCGACCACCGACCAGACCATCTACGAGAGCTACAAGGCCGGCGTGGCATCGGCCCGCAGCGCGGCCAGCGCGGCTGCCTCGTCGATAAGCGGCGCGAAGCAGGCCGTGGCATCGGCCGAGGCCTCGCTCGCGCTCTCCAGGAGCCAGCTGGGCCTGAAGGTCGCGCCGGCGCAGTCGGCTGACGTGGCCATCCAGCGTGCCTCGATCGCCAGCGCCGAGGCTCAGGTATCCCTGGTGCGCTCGCAGATCGGAAAGAACGTGGTGGTCTCCCCCGTGGACGGCATCGCCGTCACGGTCAGCGCCGCGGTCGGCGAGATCGCGAGCGGGCCGGTGGTCACCGTCATCGCCGACGCGCCGCTCGAGATCGAGGCCCAGGTGCCCGAGGCCGACATCGCGAAGATCGAGGTCGGCAACGAGGCGCGCGTCAGCCTGGACGCGTATCCCGGCAAGGACTTCTCGGCGCGGGTGATCTACGTCGCGGACGCCGAGGTCGAGGTCGAGGGCGTCCCGACCTACAAGGTGCGCCTGCAGATCCAGGACGACGACGGCCGGCTCAAGCCGGGCATGACCGCGGACCTCGACATCAGCACCGAGACCCGCGAGGACGTCATCGCCATACCCCAGCGCGCGGTCATCAGCCGTGACGGCCAGAAGGTCGTCCGCATCGAGGACGGCGAGGTCAGCCGCGAGGTGACGGTCAGGACCGGCATCCGCGGCACCGACGGGCGCATCGAGATCGTCGAGGGGCTCAAGGAGGGAGACCTGGTCATCGTCTCCAGCAGCGAGGAGCAGTGACGCCGCTGATCGTGGCCGAGGGCCTGACGAAGGTCTACGGCGAGGGCGAGTCGAGGACGGTCGCCCTCGACGGCGTGAGCTTCGGCATCGAGAAGGGCGAGTTCGTGTCCATCATGGGCCCGTCCGGCTCGGGCAAGTCGACGCTCCTGCAGATCCTGGGCTTCCTCGACCAGCACACCGCGGGCACGTACCGCTTCGAGGGCAAGGTTTCCGAGCGCTACGAGGATGACGACCTTGCCCGCATCAGGAACGAGAAGCTCGGCTTCATCTTCCAGTCGTTCAACCTGCTGGCCAAGACCACGGTGCTCGAGAACACGCAGCTGCCGCTCCTCTACTCGCAGGTGCCCGAGCGCGAGTGGGAAGGACGTGCGCGGCGAGCCATCGAGGCGGTAGGTCTCGGCCACCGGATCGACCATGAGACCGGCAAGCTCTCGGGCGGCGAGAAGCAGCGCGCCGCGATAGCGCGGGCGCTCGTCAACGACCCCGAGGTGATCTTCGCCGACGAGCCGACCGGCAACCTCGACTCGAAGTCGGGACAGATGGTCATGGAGACCATCCAGCAGCTCAACGAGGAGCACGGGCACACCATCATCCTCATCACCCACGAGACGGCGACCGCGGAGCACGCGGAACGCATCATCCGCATACGCGACGGCAGGCTCGAGGCCGACGAGCGGGTCGCGCGCCGTCGCCGTGCCGGCGATTCGTTCGAGAAATGAAGTTCTCCTTCGCGCTCCGCTCCGCGGGCCAGGGCATCATGCGGCACAAGAGCCGGTCGGCGCTCACCATCCTGGGTATCGTCATCGGCATCGCCAGCATCATCCTCATCCAGTCGGTCGGGGAGGGCGCGCAGGGCCTGATCCTCGGCCAGGTGCAGGGTCTCGGGTCGCGTACCGTCACCATCATGCCCGGCAGGCCCCAGAGCGGCCCCGCGGACGGTGCCAGCTCCTTCTCAGACTCGCTCAAGGACCGCGAGGTCGAGGCGATCAGCGACAAGGCTAACGTTCCCGGACTGACCAACGTCACGCCCACCATCTTCATCCCGGGAACCACCTCCGTCGGGACCGAGACCTACTCGGGCACCATCTACGGCACCGCGCCCGGCTTCCAGGAGATTCTCAGCCTCGACCTGGACGAGGGCGTCTTCATCAGCGACGCCGACGTCGCGGCGCGGGCGGGCGTCGCCGTCATCGGCCACGCGGTGCGCGAGGAGCTCTTCGGCGAGAGCGACGCGATCGGCCAGCGCGTCAAGGTCGGCAACCGGAGCCTGCGCGTCGTCGGCGTGCTCGCCGAGAAGGCCTCGGCGCTCTTCGTCGAGCCTGACAAGGTCGTCATCGTCCCCTACACCACCGCGCAGAGCTACCTCTCGGGTTCCGACTACTACGACATGATCTTCGGCCAGGCCGAGTCCGAGGACGACCTCAACGTGGTGGCAGGCGACGTGGAGCGCACGCTCCGCGACCTCCATGACATCACCGATCCCGACAAGGACGACTTCGACGTGGGCACGCAGAAGGAGCTCGCGGACCAGATCGGCACGATCACCGACATCCTCACCTACCTGCTCTCGTCCGTGGCGGCCATCTCGCTCGTGGTCGGCGGCATCGGCATCATGAACATCATGCTCGTGTCGGTCACCGAGCGGACGCGCGAGATCGGCCTCAGGAAGGCGCTCGGCGCCAAGAGCTCCGATATCCTCCTGCAGTTCCTCATAGAGTCGGTGATGCTCACCATCGCCGGCGGCGCGATCGGCGTCTTCCTGGGCGGAAGCCTCTCCTTCCTCGCCTCGGTAATCCTGTCGAACTTCGTCGGACTGGCCTGGGAGTTCGCGTTCCCGGTCTCGGCAGCGGTCATCGGCATAGCTACCGCCGCCATCGTCGGGCTCGTCTTCGGCCTCTATCCCGCCAGCCAGGCGGCTCGCAAGAGCCCGATGGAAGCGCTGCGCTACGAGTAGCGCTTCGGATGCGCGTTCGCATTGCCCGCGGGAGCGATGTGATGCATGATGACCTTACTCGCCTTTCAGGCGGCACATTGATAATCGAATAGTAGGAATGGATAATTTATGAAGAAGAGAGCACAACGAGGCATCAGGGGCTTCTCCCTGATGGAATTACTAATAGTGGTGGGGATCATCGGCATCATCGCGGCGATAGCGATACCCAACCTGCTCGAGGCGCAGCGTATCGCCAACGAGGCGCACGCCCAGAAGCTGCTGGACATCATGGTCAAGCGCAAGGAGGCGGGCAAGCCGGCCTTCACCGAGATGGGATACCGGTACGTCTCCCTTGACGAGGAGGACGGCAGGTTCGCGATAACCGCGATACCTGACAAGCCGGAAGGGAGCTTCCCGAGCGGAAGCCGATCCTTCTACGTCAACGAGCACGGCGTGGTATACGAGAAGGACGGCCCCGTGGCACCGAGGCCTCCCGAAGGATCCCGGATACCCTTGGACGGCAAGGTGACCAAGGCTGGAAAGAGATGAAAGAAGGCGAGACCGAGGTCTCGCCTTTTCCTATGCCGTCAGGACCTAGCCGACGATCCTGACCTTCACGGCGGTCATGACCTCGGCGAAGGAGTGCCAGATGCCCTTCACCCGCACCGAGGCGCCGGTGAGCAGGTCGGCGAATGCGCCCTCCTCATGCTGGTCGGCGCGGATGGCCGTGTCGGCATCGACGGCGACCTCGAGCGCGCCGTGGCGCGGCGTCTGCACGACGATGGTGCCGTCAGCCTCGTTGACGCTCTCTATGGTGCCTGCGACGCGGGCCTTGCCGGCGCGGTCATTAAGGTTCCAGGCGTGGAGCGCGTCGGCGTCGAGAGCGCGCTCGTCACCCTCGTCATCGGTAACGGTGCCCTTGAAGGCCACGATCGCGCCCGGATGCAGGCTGTCGATGCTGGCAGACGAGTCACCGCGCACGACGAATCGCGTCTCGGCATCGGTGCGCAGCGTCCAGACGACGCCGTCCTTGCCGATCGCCGTGACCGTGCCGTTCGATACGGCGCTCACCTCGGCGCTGCCGTCGAAGGCGGCGCGGCGGCCGTCACGCGCATCCTGTCGGCTCGCTGCTGTCTCGCCGTCCTTGCGGTCGTTGCCGCGACGGCTGTCGTCGCTGCCCAGGCCGAGGAACGAACCGAGGCTGGCTCGGATGCCGTGGCTCGTCTCAAGCCGCGCTCCTGCCCCGGCAGAGACGCCGGAAGCGGATGCGGCCGAGACTCCCGATCCCGCAAGCAGGGCGATGCCGGCGACGGTTCCTATAAGTACTTTGTTTATGATCTGTATGAGTTAGGTTCTTGATGTGCGGCTCCCTATATGTGACGCGCGTCAGGGCCGGCGCTTACGGCAGCGCTGCGAACCCCTATGCTTCGATACACCATAATTGACCTTATAATGCTCATGATATAACATATATGTTATGAATTACCGGGATTACGAAGCGCCGCTTGCCGCACGGATCGGTAAGCGGATCAGGACCGCCCGGCTCGCTGCCGGCATCACCCAGGGCGAGCTCGCGCGCCGCATGGGAACGCAGCAGCCCAGCATCGCCCGTGCCGAGCTCGGCATGGCGCTGCCGAGCCTGCGCTTCCTGCAGGAGGTCGCCGACGCGCTCGGCACGTTCATGATCGAGCCCATCTTCGCGCTCTCGGCCGCGACTCCCTTCCCGCCGCTCCGGGTCTCCCCCTCGCGCGCTCACGCGAACGGGCACGCCAGAGACAGCCTCGTCGCTCCCGCGCTCGTCGAGAACGTATCCATCAGCTCATAACCTTATCCATGCACACCATAAACAAGTTCAACGTCTCGCATCTCTGGACCGTCGCCTGCCAGTCGTCATCCATCGATTACGAGAAGAACACCCTTTCGCTCTTCGACACCATCGACGAGCTCAACGTCACGCTCGGCAAGGAAACCGACCTGAAAAAGGCCCTCGAGGAGATGAAGGCGAAGCCGGCGCTCATACCCGTCTCGTGCCAGCTCATCTCGATGTGGAAGAAGGTCGACTCCAAGAAGGAGACCGCCTTCACCGCGCGCATCACCTACCAGGACCCGCAGGGCTTCGTGCTCAGCACCATGGACCACGAGATCAGGATTCCTGACGGGAAGATGCGGACGCGCTATCGCATCAACATACCCGCCCTGCAGGCGAACCAGGAGGGCGAGTACCGGTTCGCGATCGAGATCATCGATCCCTCGAAGAAGTCCACCGTTCCGGTCACCGAGGTACCCATAGACATCCTGATCTCGAAGGAAGCGTGAGGAAGCGCCCCGGGCTCGAGGCCTGGATAGCGAAAGGGCCCCGAGGGGCCCTTTCGTGATGACGGGACGTATGCCTAGAGATTGCCTATCTCCTCGTCCGGAGCGCTGAAATCGGCTTCCAGGTCCGCTCCCGTGTCGATCGCGTCGAGCTGCTGATCGATGGATGCCTGGTCCTCAGGCACGACGGGAGCGGTATCCGTGGTAGTCGCGGGAGCCGTGGTCCCGAAGATGCCGATCCGGAAGAACGCGAGCGCGAGGACCAGCGCCGCGATGACGACGGCCGTGGCGATGAGGACGTTGCGCGAGGTCATGTCAGAGCGCGGAGGCTGATGCGTCGACGTCCGCGCCGGCCTCGCGGGCCTCCGTGACGGCGCGCAGGGCGTCGGCCGCCTCGCGCGTTGCCTCGTGCGCTGCCCTGACGAGCGCGCGCAGGGCGACCAGGTCCTCCCTGAGCTCGTCCCGCATCGCGGAAACCTCCGCGCGGAGCCGGCCCTCCTCCGATACCTCGACCGTGTAGTCTCGCGCGGCCTGCTCGACCACGCCGGCACGGGCTTCGGCGAGCGCGGCCTCGGCGTCATTGATGCGCGCTCGCGCGGTAGCCAGGTCGCCTCTTCCGTCCTCCATGAGCTCGGCCCTGGCCTCGATGGCGATGAGGACCGTATCGATGCGGTCGACGGCGCCGGCAAAGAAGCGGGTACGCTTCTCCGCGATCATCCCGAGCGCGGCATCGACCTTGAGGACGATGCCCTCCTTGCGGTCATCCCCGAACGCGCTGAGCCGGTCCTTGAGCTCGAGCCGCCTCTCGGCGATGGATGACGCCCGCTCCTCCGTGCGGGTCGCGAGCCGGGCCTCGAAGGCGGCGCGGCGCTCCTGGAGCGAGGCACGGAGTTCCGCTCGCATGCCCGCCATCGCTTCGGATGCGCGCTCCTTGCCCTCCTCGCCATCCTTTCGGGTGCCGAAAGCGGCCTTGAGCGCATCACGGCGCGTGTCGATACGGGTCTTGGCCGCGTCGAGGCGCGTCCTCATCTCGTCGCGCGCTTTCAGGTAGTCCGCGCCGATCTCGTCTCGCTCGAGCGGCGATGCCGCCTCGCGGGCCCCGGGCTCGGAACGGAACGAGGCGTCAGCGCGAACGGATACCTCGGCAAGCGCGGGGATGGCGGGCGAGGCGAGCGCGACGGCGGCCAGCCCGGTGATCAGAGTTCGGTAGGTCAGGTGCATGCGATCAGTATAGCAAACGAGTCCCGGGGCCTGGCGGATGGCCGGCAACCCGCTAGGATGGCGTCATGCGCGTCATCAGGGAGGCAAGGAGGTTCGTGGAAGCGTGGGCGGAAGCGGAGACCACGCTCTATGGCGCCGCGGTCGCCTATTACGCCGTCTTCTCGCTCGCGCCGCTGCTCCTGGTCACGCTGACGCTGGTCGGGTTCTTCTTCGACTACGGGACCGCCTCGGATGCGGTGCTCGTCAGGATCGGCAACGGCTTCGGAGAGAGCACCGCGGCTTTCGTCGAGAGCCAGCTCGCGCTCGCGCGCCCCGAAGCCGGCGACATCGCGGTCGCCGGCTTCGGCATACTTGCCACGCTTCTCGGCGCGACCGCCATCTTCACGACCATAGAGTCGGGCCTGGACCGCATCTTCGCGCGCCGTCCGGCAAAGGATGCGCCGAGCGGCCTGCGCGCGGCCATAATGCGGCGCGCCGCCGCCTTCGGTCTCGTGCTCGGCATGAGCCTGCTCATCCTCGCGTCGCTCATCGCCAACGTGGTGATCGACTCGGCTGCAATGAGCCTCCAGGCGGTGACCTCGGCGGCGGTAGTCCTGCCGTATCTTGCCGAGTTCGCCATATCCTTCCTCGCGATAGGCTTCTTCATTGCGCTGATGATCAAGTTCCTTCCTACCCGTCACCTTCCCTGGCTGCCTGCCCTGCTGGGCGGTCTCGTGGGAAGCGCGCTCTTCTCGCTGGGCAAGTACGCGGCGGGCGCCTATCTCGCGATCGAGGGAGGATCGTCCGCGTACGGCGCGGCAGCCTCGGTCATCGTGCTCATTCTCTGGGCCTTCTACCTGGCGCAGGTCTTCTTCGTGAGCGCGGTGGTGACGCGGCTCTATTTCCTGAAGGATTAGGGTCGTCTTGGTTGACAGCTCTCGGAAACAAGGGCTAGATTAAAAGCAGCCCTTGCGCAGCAAGGTGTAAGAAAAAAATGAATAGGAGAAGCAAATGAACAATGTTCATACCAACATGAGTGGCTCGCCGAAGTCACCAGTGCCATTCCTGGAGAATGGAGATTCGACATCAGATCGCTACGAGCGCCTGTTCGAGCGATATGATCCCAAGGTCCATGACTTGTGTCAGCGCATCATAGGAACCCGCAAGGCGGAGAATGCAGCGCAGCAGGTCTGGGTCGACATCCTGACCCATTTGGAATCGTGCCCTCTTGCCGAAGATGACGCGACCCTCGGGAAAATAGCCGCCATCAGCATCCTGGAATACCAGGAGAAAGAGGCGCTATGGATGCAAGCGCGGACGGACACGCCGCCCGAAAAGATAGAGATGGACACGCGCGCGGCATCCCTTGCCGAGCTCGCGCTTTCCTCGACCGTCTCGCAGATGCCGGGAAATTGCATCGAGGTCCTGCATTGCAGGGTCGTCCAAGGGCTCAGCAGAGCCGAGACCATCAAGCTGCTGAACCTTTCGAGAAGTCAGTATCGCCGGAAGTTCAAGAAGGCGCAGCAGATTCTCAGGAAGCTGCTCGCCCAGGAACGGCTACTTGGCTAGTCACAGTATCACCACAACGAAGACGGAGCGCCTGCTCCGTCTTTTTTCATGTACCGGGCAAGCGACAGCTACTGCTGCGTCGCGTACTGCTCCGCGAGCGCCGATACCTGGAGCTGCGTCACGATCTGCAGCGCGTCGTCGAAGTCCTGGTCGGCGATCTGCTCCGAGACGTCGTGCAGGTCGTCCGCGGACTCGCTGGCGAGGCCGGCGCTGCTCGAGGCGATCAGGCTACCCGCCTCGTCGAGGCGGTCCGAGACGATGCCGGCGAGCTCCTCCTGGCCCTTGCCCTGCGTGTAGGCCTCGACCTGTCCGGCGAGCTCCTCGGAGATCGCGTCGCCCACGGGAACGATGTCCGTGCTGTCTGACAGGCTGGCGAGCACGTCCTCGTTCGCCTCGAGAAGCGCCGATATCCTGACGAGATAGCCGACCCGCAGGCCGAGATCGTGCTCGTCGCGTGCGGCCTCCACGGCTCCATCGGCATGCGAAGCGAGGTTTCTCACTTCCACCTGCACTTCCTCGTCGCTGAGCTCGCCAGGGTCGAGGTCCTTGAACTCGTCCAGCCGCTCGCCGAGGCGCGCGAGACGGTACGCGCCTTGCGCGTCATTGCCGTACAGGAATCCCTCTACCGGCTCGATGACGCCGGTCTCGAGCGGGTGCAGCAGGTCGCCCGGACCGCTCAGCTGGGCTGCGAAGGTCACCGACGATCCGACCAGCAGGATGGCGAGAGCGGCGAACGCCGGCGCGAACGCGAAGCGGAAGGCGGGCACGCGGACCCGCGAAGGGGCGCGCCGGATGACCCGGCTGCGCAGCGCCGCCTTCTCGGCAGGCAGCATGCGGATGCCGTCGCGGTCGAATGATGGTTCCTGGTTCATGTGGGTAGTCGTGTCTTGAGCTTCTTCAGCGCCCTCCCGATCCTGGCGGATACGGTGTTCTCCTTGATGCCGAGCGTCGCGGCGATCTCCTTGACCTTCAGCCCGTCCACGTAGCGCATGACGAGCACTTCCCGGGACTCGGTATCGAGTTCCTGCAGGCTCGAGACGGCCAGCTGCTGGCGCTCGAGCTCCGCCTTGTCGGGCTCGTCGTATCGTACATCGAAACCTTCCTCCATGAGCGTCTCCAGCGAGGTGCTTCGGGACGGGCGACGAATGTCGTTGACGAAGGCGTTGTGCGCGCTCCTGTAAAGGAAAGCCTTGGGCTGGTCCACGGACCGGCCTTTCCGGACGTACTCCCAGTAGCGGGCGAACACCTCCTGGGTCAGCTCGAGGGCGCGTTCGCGCTCCTGGAGCCGGTAATAGAGGTGCCGGAAAATCGCGTCGGCGTACGTCTCGTATGCCTCGTCGAAGGCCGCGAGCGCTTCCGGGGGATGATTGGGGGCGTTTTCTGAAGATTCCATGGCTTATGACACGCTGCTCGCCAGAATCTGACGGCTGCGTCTGAGGATACAACGTCCGGTCAGATTTATCGTGTCAGCGTGTCTTGGTTGCGGGAGGACATCCCGACACTGCCTGTCCGCCACCCTCCCCCGAAAGGCCCTGGCCTTCGGCAGGACGCAGCGGCAGGACGCGGATATCCGCGCATGGAAAGGTCGACGGTCCGCGTCCCTTATATGAGGAGGCGGCCCGACAAACGAATCCACAAACACCACTACATAAACAACTAGCAATGAGCATCAAGAAAATTTTCGCAGGATCGCTCGCCGCGCTGACGATATTCTCGTTCGCGGGAGCGTCGCTGCTTTCACCTGCTCCGGCAAAGGCCGCGACGATCGACGAGCTTCAGGTTCAGATCGCCGCGCTGCTGGCACAGATCGCAGCACTCCAGGGTACCTCCACGGGCACCTGCTCGTACCTCTTCACGACCGACCTCACGATCGGCTCGACCGGGGAGAACGTCAGGCAGCTCCAGATGTTCCTGAACAAGAAGGGCTTCACGGTGGCCGTCTCGGGCGCAGGCTCGGCCGGTCTCGAGTCGACCTACTTCGGCGGACTCACGCAGTCCGCTCTCGCCAAGTACCAGGCATCCGCGGGTATCAGCCCGGCTGTCGGCTACTTCGGCCCGATAACGCGTGCCAAGGTTAACTCCGAGTGCACGACGTCCACCGGCGGTGGCAACACCGGCGGAGGAAACGGCAACGGAAGCTCCACCAACTCAGGCACCACCCTCAACGGCGGCGCCGGCTCGGTGGACGACTACACGCTCGTCTCCGGCCTCAACAACGAGAAGGTCGGCGAGAAGGAGCGGGACGCCAAGGTGGCCGGCCTCGAGGTCGAGGTCAGCGACGGCTCCGACATCCGCCTCACCGCCCTCCGCCTCGTCTTCGACGAGGTCACGGCAGACCGCCGCTTCGACCGCTACGCCGAGGACGTCTCGGTCATGCTCGACGGCAAGGAGATCGCCCGCGTCGACGCTGACGAGTTCACCAAGAGCAACAACTGGACGAAGACGCTGGCCCTCAAGGACAGCGCGATCATCCGCCGCGACGGCAAGGGCATCCTGACCGTCTCGGTATCCGGCATCCGCAACCTGGACTCGGCCGACGAGGGCGAGACCTGGAACGTGGACTTCCGGCAGCTCCGTTACGTGGACGCGCAGGGAGCGAGCATCTCGGAGGATCCGGGAACCGCGCCGCGCACCTTCTCGTTCGAGTCGTTCGCCAACGCGGCAAACGCCGACATGCGCGTATCGCTCAACGACGCCGATGACGCGGTCAACAAGGCCCACGTCATCGAGATCGACGACAACGGCGACACCGACGACGCGAAGGTGCTCTCCTTCCAGATCCAGGCCCGCGGCGGCTCGGACATCGCGATCGACGAGATCCCGGTGGTCCTGACCGCTAACGGATTCAACCTCAACGACGGGCTCAAGGGCGCATCGCTCTGGATGGACGGCAGAAAGGTAGGGTCCGAGAACGTGGCTATCGCCTCGAGCACCGGCATCCTGACCTTCGACGACCTCGACATCGAGATCGACGCCGGCGACACCGCGAACTTCGTCGTCACGCTCGACATCCGGCGCACGTCCGGAACGACCGTGGACAACGGCGACACCGTCCAGGCCGAGATCGGCACCGCGCAGGTGGATGCCATCGACGCTGAGGACGAGTCGGGCAGCAACCTCGACACCGGAGCACGCAGCGGCAGCGCCCTCGGCGACGCCCACGCGCTCTACGACTCCGGCATCATGGTCTCGTTCGTCTCGGCTAACGCCAGCAACGTCTCCATCGACGGCCCCGACAACGACTACGGATCCTTCAGGATCGTCGTCGACATCAAGGCCTTCGGCGGAGTAGCCTTCGTGGACAAGAGCTTCGCGGCTACCAGCAGCACCTCTACGTCCGCGATCGGCGACAACCGCGCGCTGGTCAGCGAGACGGACGGCAGCCCGACCGCGGGCACCACGACCTTCTCGATGGCATCCGTAGGCAGCAACACCGGTATCACCGAGACCGCTACCTCGTACCGCATCGCGGAGGGCCGCACCGGCCGGTTCGAGATCACGATGAACGCCGTCAATCCTGACGCGTCCGTCCGTGGCATCCTCTACGGCATCGAGTGGGGCACGGCCGACGGCGCCAGCCTTGGCAACGTCTACATCTTCAACATGGGTGTCGACGGTGACTACAAGACCGGCTACGTCTTCGTGAACGACTGACCTCCCTCGCGGGAGCAGGGAATGCAGGCGGCCGCCCCTCGGGACGGCCGCCTTCCCGTTTCGGCCCGGACATTGACTCCGAAGAGGATGTGGGGCTTACTCTTAATTACGCTTTTTAAATGGAGAATAAGGAGGAAATAACGACCATGCTATCTGCAAACGGCGTCCTCGACGGGACGGCTGAAACGCCTGTCGCCAGCGCGCGACAGGATTACGGACTCGGCGACGAGTCCCAGAACGAGCTCGCCCGGCGAGCCGCGACGGGCGACGAGTCCGCCTACGAGGAGCTCTACCGACGCTTCCACGCGCGCACCCACGCGCTGTGCAAGAGGATGGTCGGCGAATCGCTGGCATGGGACATGAACCAGGAGTGCTGGATCGCCGTCTACCGCAAGCTGAAGAGCTTCAGAGGAGATTCCAAGTTCAGCACCTGGCTGCACCGCATCGCGGTGAACGCCTGCCTGATGCATTTCCGCAAGCCCACGACGAGACAGGAGCTTCTCGCCCGCGAGGAAGAGGAGATTCCCGTGATCGTCGTGCCTGGTACCGAACGGCCGGAGCGCATGAGCATCGTGGACCGCATCGCGATCGACGAGGCGATGCAGCATCTGCCGCAAGGCTACTATGACGTGCTCATGCTGCACGACGTGCAGGGATTCGAGCACGAGGAGGTAGCAAAGATACTGGGAATGTCAGTAGGGACCTCGAAGTCCCAGCTGCACAAGGCGCGCATCAGGATGCAGAAGCTCCTGAAGCGCAAGAACATGACGGGCCAGGAGCGCCCGTTCATCGAGGCGGGCACGGACCCGCGAACCGGCATCGAGCTTTCCTCTGCCACCGTGGCGGAATGGGAGAACATGCAGGACATGGCTGCCGAGATAGACCTGGCAGACGACTACGAAGGGTTCGACGGCGAGCTCGAGGAGAATGACTATGAATGACAATACCAACGGGTCGGCTACGCAGCCGGCCCTTCCCAAAGGAGTCACGGTTTCGGAACGAGCGCTGCTCGAGATTCCCCGAGAGCTGATCGACCCCGATCCTGACCAGCCTCGGAGCTGGTTTGACGAGAACGCGCTCGACGAGCTCGTGACGAGCCTGAAGGCGAACGGGCAGATACTGGCCATCGTGGTCGTGAGGCATCCGGCGATCGCCGGACGCTACATGATCGTCGAGGGCGAAAGGAGATGGAGAGCCGCGCAAATCGCCGATATCGGGAAACTCCGTGCCGAGGTCGCCTCGGGCACCAAGGCGGAGGTCTTCCTGCAATCCGCCATCGCGAACTTCGCGCGGGCCAGCCTGACGCCGCTCGAGACCGCACGCGCGCTCATGCGCATCAAGGTCGAGCAGAAGGTCACCGATAACGGACGTCTCGGCGCGCTCTTTGGCAAGTCGCGCGGCTGGACGGACATGCACCTCAAGCTGCTCGGGCTCCCCAAGGAGGTCCTGGCGCTCATGGACCCTGCCCTGCCAGTGAAGAAACGGCTCATGCTCAGCATCGCCGTCGGCCTGTTCCCCCTCAAAAGGCGTGAACAGATAGACTTCGCCAAGAAGTTCTTCGATCAAGGCACTTCGGCGAGGGTTGCCAGCCATCTCATCGAACGGCATCGGCTGACCGCAAAGGGAGCGACGAAGGTCAGGATTCGCCCGCATCACATGCGTGAGAAGATCGCCGGCTTCGTGACACGCACTTCAGACGGCGCGGGAATCATGGCGAGCATGGGACTAGAGAACTTCGCAGCGGCATGGACATCGCAGCCGGCTGACGAGATTCCCCAACTCGTAGATAAGCTGGAGACAGCAAGAAGGGATATAGAGGCCGTGGAGCGATATCTTCGCGAGATACACGAGCGATCGCGCGCGTGAACTACCAAGGCGCAGCTCTGCTGCGCCTTCTTTCTATGGCATGCGGATAATCTCATGCTCATTGACATATATCGATAAAAGGATTTAAATAAGACTTACGATACTTGAAAACCAAACCGAAGGAGAGGAACGACATGAAACAAAAAGGAGAAAGGCTCGGACACGGTCCGAGCGACGAGGAGCTGATCGCGAGCGCGATCGGCGGGGACGAGGCGGCATTCGAGCAGCTGTATGCGGAGAATCGGCGCAAGACGTTCGGAATCTGCCTGAAGATGGTCGGCGCGACCATCGCGCCGGACCTGGACCAGGAGATCTGGATCGCCATCTACGAGAAGCTCGGCACGTTCCGTGGCGACTCGAGGTTCAGCACCTGGATACACCGCATCGCGGTGAACCAGTGCCTGATGCATTTTCGCAAGAACTACGTGCGCTACGAGACGCCCGTCGACGAGTCTGCCGAGCACCTGCTCCAGGTCGCCGAGATCCGCGAGCTCAGGCACTGCACGCGTCCGAGCGTGATGGCCAGCCTGGTCGTCCAGGAGGCCATCGAGAAGCTGCCGCCAGGATACCGGAACGTGCTCCAGCTCTTCTACCTGGAAGGCTACGAGCACGAGGAGATCGCCCGCATCCTCGGCATCGAGACCGGCACGTCGAAGTCGCAACTTCATAAGGCAAAGCAGAAGATGCGCAAGGTCGTGAACCGCAAGGTTCTGGCGTCGGAGACCCGGGCTCTTCCGCAAGTGCGGCAGCTGCCGGTCACGGCGCTCTGCTAGAAACAATGAAAGGCGCGACCCAGTCGCGCCTTTTTCCATGCCCTGACGCGAGCTAGCTCGTACGCTTCCCTTCCAGGAGCATCGAGACCGCCTGCTCGAGCGAGCCGGCCGGCGTGACCGACCCGCCATTGACGAAGAAGATCTCGTCAGCGGCCTCGATCGTGTTGAGCCGGTGCGCGATCGTCACGAGCGTGGTCTCGGCAGGAAGCAGGCCGAGCACCTTCTCGAGCTGCGCTTCCGTGACCGTGTCCACGTTCGCGGTAGCCTCGTCCAGGATCAGGAGGTCCGGGCGGCGCAGTACCGCGCGCATGAAGGCGATGAGCTGGCGCTGGCCGAGGCTGAGCTCCGATCCGGCCTCGGTGCCGAGACCGCTCTCGAAGCGCGCGAGGAGCGGCTCGAGCCCTGCCGACCGGATGCGCGCCTGCATCTGGTCGGTACGAAGGCCGGCGAGCTCCTCGTTGCCGTACGTGAGGTTCTGCTCCACGGTGCCCGCGAACAGGAACGGCTCCTGGAGGATGAATCCGATCCGTCGCGTCCGTTCCTCGTCCGGGACCGTGCGCAGGTCGCGTCCTCCGAGGATCACCGTGCCGGAGGTCGGGTCGAAGAGCCGGGCCATCAGCGAGGCCGTGGTCGTCTTTCCGCCGCCCGTGGGTCCGACCAGCGCGTACTTCTTTCCCCGCTCGAGGGCGAAGCTCACGTCGGTGAGCACGGTCGCGCCGTCCTCGTACGCGAAGCTCACGTCGGCGAAGGCCACAAACGGCTGGTTCGAATCCGTCTTCGCGTCCGGCAGGACCTGCAGGTCGGACTCCACGCGCAGGAGCGGCGTGATGCGGTCCCAGGCCGCCAGCGCCGTCTGCAGCGACATCCAGAGCGCGCCGATCTGCCGTACCGGGTCGTACAGGCGCGGCGCGTACGCCAGTGCGGCGATCAGGACGCCGATGGTGAGGCTTCCCTGGCCCGTGAGGTAGATGCCGTACGCCAGGACCCCGAGCAGGCCCAGGCTGCCCGCCAGGCCGTACAGCGGCTGGTAGAGGGCGTTGGCGTAGCCGGCGGACATGGCCGTGTCGAAGGTGCGGCCGTTCACCTCGGCGAAGCGCTTTCTGAAATAGTCCTGGCGGCCGAAGGAGACGACCACCTTGAAGTTGGCCAGGCTCTCGGCGATCTCGCCCGAGAGGCTGCCGAGCACCTCGCGGTTGATGCGGTTCCGCTTCTGGGACCAGGGACCGAGCAGCCACGAGACCGCGACGAGCGCGATGCCAGGAACAAGCGCCACGAGGCCCACCCGCCAGTCCAGGACCAGCAGCGCGGTCGCGACGCCGATGATGAGGATCACCGCGCCGACGAAGGACATGAGCTGGTACGCGAAGAAGTCGTTGAGCGCCTGCGCGTCGCCGCTGATCCTGGCGATCAGGTCCCCCGCCTTGTTCTGTCCGAAGAAAGCTGTCGGGAGCTCCTGGAGCTTGCTGAAGATGCGGTTGCGCAGCGAGAAGAGGACGCGCTGCCCGATGGTGCCCATGACGCGGGTCTGCACGTAGCCGAAGAGGAGCGCCGCGAGGTAGATCGCGAGCAGGAGCGCGCAGGTGCGCAGGAGGCCCGGATAGTCGCCGGGGATGACGTACCGGTCCACCGCGCGGCCCACCAGCCAGGGGCCCAGGAGCGTCAGGCCCGAGTTGGCCAGCAGCGCGACGAAGGCGATCCACAGGCTGCGGCCCTCGCCGCGCAGGAGGGGCAGGAGCTTGCGGAAGGCGCCGACGGTGGAGTCGGGCACGTAGCTGGCGGAGGGGGCCTCGAGGCGGTACTTACTCATGGTCGGTGGTGGACTTCTGCGAGTTCCAGATCTGCACGTACTCGGGACTCGACCGCATCAGCTCCTCGTGCGTGCCGCGCGCCAGGACCTCTCCCTCGACGAGGAGGATCACCTGGTCGTATCCGGTGACCGGCGCGATCTTCTGCGTGACCGAGACGAGCGTCACCGCCGGGTACTCACGGGCGAGGTTCTCGACGATGCGTCGCTCGGTCTCCGCGTCGACCCGCGCGGTGAAGTCATCCAGGAGCAGGACGGACGGGTTGAGCGCGAGGGCCCGCGCGAGCATGATGCGCTGCTTCTGGCCGCCGGAGAGGTTGAGTCCGCGCTCGGAGACCACGGTGTCGAGGCCGTCCTTGAGCCCGGCGACGACGTCGTCGAGCTCGGCGGTGCGAAGCGCGCGGGCGACGTCCTCCTCGGTCGGCGTGCCGCCGAAAGCGACGTTCTCCCTGAGGGTGAGGTTGAACATGACGCTGTCCTGGAAGACGAGCGCGACCTGAGCGTGCAGCCGCGACGGGGCGTAGCTCCCCAGCGGCTTCCCGTCATAGGAGACCGTCCCCTCCTCGGGGGTCAGGAGGCCCGTCAGGACGTTGAGGAGCTGCGTCTTGCCCGCGGCCGTGGGGCCGATGATCGCGTTCCGCGTCCCGGCCTGCACCGAGAACGAGACGTCTCTCAGGACCGGCCGGCCGCCGAGCGAGAGCGTGACGCCTTCGACGTCGATGTCGCCCGCGATGGCCGACTCGTCCGTGCCGGAGGCGACGGGCTCGGGCGCCGAGAGCACCTCGCTGATGCGTCCGTAGCTGACCTGGGCCTGGCTGATCACGTTGCTCATGAACCCGATCATGATCAGCGGGAAGACCAGCAGCGAGAGGTAGCCGTTGAAGGCCGCGAAGTCGCCGAGGCTCAGCGAGCCCGTGATGGCGAAGTGGCCGCCGAGCGCGAGGATGGCGATCTGGGCCAGGTTGGCAAAGAGGGTGATCACCGGGAACAGGAGCGCGAACAGCGACAGGATCCGTATGCCGACGTCGCGCGCCTCCGTGTTGGTCTCCGTGAACTTCAGGAGCTCCATCCCCTGCGCGTTGATCACCCGCACGAGCGCGGCGCCGGTGATACTCTCGGTGATGACGCGGTTGAGGATGTCCTGCAGCTTCTGCGCGGCGCCGAAGAGCGCGCCGATCTTCCCGAAGATGAGGGCGAACGTCCCGCCGATGAGCGGCACGACCGTGAGGACGGCGAGCGTGAGCTTCCAGTCCAGCAGGAACATCAGCACCGCGGCGCCCACGATCATGAAGACCGAGGCGATAAGGACCGCCGCGGCCTGCGAGGCGAACATCTTCACCGCCTGCGCGTCGCTGGTGAGGTTGGTCAGGAGCTTGCCCGGGGTGACGCGGGTGAGGTAGGCGAAGTCCTGGCGCGAGACCTGGTCCATGACCTCCCGGCGCAGGTCGCGCGCGACGCCCTCGCCCGAGAGGCGCTCGAATATGCCGGAGGCGTAGAGCGTGAGCGCGATCAGGACCGAGACGCCGCAGAAGATGAGCGACGTGCTCGCCAGGTCGAAGGTTCCCGCCTGGTACGCGTCGATGGCGCGCCCGATCAGCCAGGGCTGGAAGAGCGTGAGCCCGGTGGAGGCGACCGAGAAGAGCGTGAGCGCGCCAAGCAGGCCCTTGCGACGGGCCATGAGGCCGAAGAGGCTCGGTGATTTCGGGACTTCTTTCGTGTCTGCCATGCGAGACAGTAATCCTATACCTTCCGCGATAAGCGCGAAAGCCGCGCAAAACGTGGTATGATGAGGTCCTCAACCCTGAAGCGTCCGCGTGCGCACCACATCTGACCATGAACCGAACACGAAACATCATCATCGCCCTCGTCGTCGTCGCGCTCGTCGCGGCCGGCCTGTGGTACGTAGGACGCAAGACCGAGGCATCCACCCTGGTGGAAGCCGACAACGCGGTGCTCCTGATGGACCAGCAGCCGGGCGAGGAGACCGTGGTCACCTACGCCAAGCTCTCCAAGCCCGGATTCGTGGTCATCTACCAGACCCGCGAGGACGGTACGCGCGAGGAGCTCGGCTCGGGCGAGAGGCTCGACGAGGGCGAGCACCGGAACGTGACGGTGAAGCACCGCGGCGGCACGCGCAGCAGCGGCGCCATCTCGGCAGCCATCGTCGCCGATGACGGCAACGGCGTCTACGACGAGGGCGACACCGAATCGCTCGTGACGGAAGGAGACCCGGGCACCGAGGCAGAGGCTTCCGACGATGCCGTGCTCGACCTCGCGCTCACCGACGACGAGGTCGCCCTCGAGCTGGAGGATGCGGGCTACGTCATCGACGAGGACTACGTCTTCGACGACGCGACGATTGAGGACGACCGCATGCAGTCGGATGACGATGCCATGATGGACGACAACGCCAGCAGCACCGACGCCATGGACGATGCGAGCTCGACGATCGATGCCAGCTCGTCCATGGAGCTCGGCGACGACTCGGGAATGATCGACGTCGAGGTCGGCTCCCGCTGAACCGCGACTAATGCAAGGCAAAAGAGGCTCCCCAGGGAGCCTCTTTTGTTATCTCAGACGATCAGGTGCTTTCGCAGCTCGGAGCGGCAGGCCGCGTAGTCCGGAACCGCGCGCGAGACGAGCGCCCAGAAGCGCGGCGAGTGGTTGAGTTCGCGGAGGTGGCAGAGCTCGTGGACGATGACGTAGTCGGCAAGGCGAGGCGGAAGGAAGAGGACGCGGTAGTTGAAGTTCAGGTTCCCCTTTCCGGAGCAGCTGCCCCAGATGGTCCTCTGGTTCCTTATCGCGACGCGGCCATACGTGAAGCCGTATATGTCATTGAAGAAAGCGAGGCGTTCCTTAATCAGGCTCCGGGCAGCTTCCTTGTCCTTGGCGTACGCTGCCTGAGACTGCGGCGAGGCCGGCCGACGCGCGCGGTGCCGGGTGGCGCGCGTAAGTCCGAACAGATGAGCGACGGCGCCGTGCGGCTGCATTCAGGGATAATACCTGTAACTTAAAGAAATAGGGTGGTAGTACCTCTAATCTAGGATAGACGAGCGAGCTCAACTGATTACTCGGTACCAACAATTGCCTCCTCTATAAAATAAACGCCTTGTCTAGACGTGAAATCTAGTAAATAAAATCATGATGCCATACCAGATTATCACTCACGGATTAAAAGCAATAAGCATTGTAATGATGCTGCGAGGCTAGGTCAGGTACCAGGTGAAGCGAGCAGTTGTAACAATATTTTAAAACTTATTTATTAATAAAAAAGATCTACCTAAATCTATCTATCAAATTGTCCTTAGGCTCAAGTAAATTCATTTTCTGGATACATCGAAAATTGGATACTCCATCCGTTGTTAAATTAAAAATAAACTGGCCATTTAGCTTTTGACGGTGCTTCTGATTGGAAAAAGACAAAAAATGGTATTCATTTCCTTTGTTAGAACACCCTGCCAGACCCAGCACGTATACATGCAAGAAAGTGTCCCTGGAGAAAAACGCCAACACAAAATCAGTCCATTGAAATGAATCTGAAATAGAGACGGACGAAAGATCGGAGAGGATGAATAGACTCTTATTCTTTGCATACTCAAAACCTCTATCCTTGACCTTCAATCCTTCTATCTCCCTCAAAATAAAATCCGTTAAATTCTCGTTCTCATACCTTTTTAGAAAATTTCCAGGTAAGAATACCTGCTCAATAAGTTCTGAATAAGCAACTTCTCGATTATCCCTTAAACTTATTACTGCGCCATCATCGGAAATGGCAGGTTCAGTTGTAAAAGCCCATTTGTCTTTCTTATCTAGAAATTCTCGAAATTTTACCAATACGTAGAGTCCAAACACTTCTCTTAGAGAAATTCCATATTCATCCAATTTTCTAGATTGTTCTAACGCCTGCGATCCGGCTGAAAGAATCTTGGCAAATAACTCCTGAGATACATATCCGGGTAGAAATGCTATTCCTATTATTTTATCACTCATATAGTTAACTTATTACTATTGAAATAATCGACAAGATCGATATCAACCAAGTCGGCATGAAGAATCGGCTGGAAAAAGAGATCGAGAAGTACAGCAGCTTCCGCAGCAAAGTACTGGGGCTAACCGATGAGGAGCGACTCTTTCAAACCCGCTTCGATCTGCGAGCGTATATGAAGCATATTCTCGAGAGAGGCACGACCGATGAAAAGCGTGAGTTAATGCAGTCCTTCACCAGCAAGCTGATTCTCATCAACAAACGCGTGGTGATTGAGTAGTACCGAAAGCACCATTCGGTATAAATTTTCTAGGAAGTTAGAAAGGCTTCTCGAAAAACTGATGGTTCTAAACGACTTAAAACGGCGAAACCCATAGATTGGCGGTTTGTAAGAGCGGCGATCTTATCGGAAAGAGCGTTGAGTTTAGAAATCAACTTTTTTTGTTCCAATAAGGTAGGAATAAGTATTTTGACAGACTTAACTAGATCGATATTGAGATTCTGCACAACGGCGCCTCCTGCCAAAGCAGTAAATTGTCTATACATTTCATCTGACATGAGAAAATAGTAGAGGTATTCCTCTAGAACATTTTCATCTGGACGCAATAGCAGCCAACCGTCGTGAATAGCCCCGGAGGTCTTCATAATATACGGACGTCCATAGCTCATTGAATTGGTGAGCAAAAAATCTCCCGGTTGTACCATCCTTGTCTTATGTAAACCTTCCTTCCTAATTTTCTGTTTAGTTTGATAAATATATTTTACGGACGCAGTGGCGTCTGATATTTTTATCCAATTTATTCCATCATCTGCATTGGTGAGATAATTTTTGATTGGACGCGGAGAACCCCCTCGTGCAATTTCGCAAATCTCACCTAAAGTTTTTTCTTGCCAGCCCTTCTTATGACCCTCTTCAAAAGTTTCCCGAAGAATTGATGGAAAAAGTTTCTCACTCGATGCGGCTGTGGACTCGTATATTTTTTTGATATTTCTAATTTTAGTAAGGTGCTTATTGAGAGCCGCGACTATCTTTAATTGAACATCAATCGGTGGGAGCGGAAGATCTATATCTACTATCTCTTTCAACGGCAAAGTAACATTTGCCATCCCTTTCATTCGACCAACCAGCTCTTTTTCCTTATTAAGATCAAGAAAAAGGTATAAATATTCTGCGTTTAATTGAGATTTTTCATTCGGTACAAGCGCACACAAAATTGAACCTAGGGCAAATTTACCCTTTTGAAAATGAATCCTCTTTATACTGGCATGGCCGTGTCCGGTTGAGGAAACCAAAGGAATAATTACAGCTTCCGTATCAAATTGAAATGTATTATGAGTCTTTCTTTCTTCACTCGTTGTTACTAGTGGATACTGGCCATCTACAGCTTTCTGAATCCCAGTAAGACCCTTTTCAATCGTACAAAGTTTCCCTAATTTTACAGTTGGCCAACTATTCATAAATATCCTTCTTGAGAGATTCAAGCATGGCTGTACTCTCTTTTAAATTGTCTGCCAACATCGCGATTAGCTCTGAACTACTCAGATCTTCGACATTGTCTACTCTATTTGGATTCTTAATATCCAAGTCATATTTCCGATCTCTTATCTCATCAATAGTTACTTTCCAACACTGATCGCTTTCCTTTCGATCGTTCCACCACTCCTTTATAGGTTCGAACTCCTTGATATTAATAGTTTTGGTCTTACTATAGGATTTTTGACCGATAGGCAGCTTGTGCTCGTAATACCAGATTTCCTTAGTAGCCTGACCCTTTTCAAAGAAAAGAAGATTCGTGGCTACCGTAGCGTACGGCGCAAATACTGAATTTGGTAGTCGAATTATGGTGTGAAGATTGCACTCATTAAGAAACTTTTCTCTTATTCGTTCTTTTACTCCACCGCCAGTCAGCGATCCATCGGGCAATACAATACCAGCGCGCCCTCCATTCTTAAGTAGCTTCAAAAACAAGATTAAGAACAAGTCAGCTGTTTCTTTTGTGCGAAACTCTGCTGGGAAGTTTGCTTCTGTACCGTCTTTAACACTGCCGCCAAATGGCGGGTTCGTAATAATAACGTCCACGTAATCTTTCGGACCATAGTCGCGCAGAGGTGAGGAAAGCATGTCTCCACGACGAATCTGCTGAGGAGTTTCAACCCCATGCAAGATAAGGTTTGTGATGGCGAGGAGATGCGGAAGCGGTTTTAATTCAACACCTCGTATTTTTGATTGCAGAGTAATCTCATCCTTCTTTGTCTTAACTGCGCCACTCTTTCGAATGTGCTCAATGGCATTAATGAGAAATCCTCCTGTACCACATGCTGGGTCCAAAACAGTCTCTCCCAACTTTGGATCCAACATATCCACGATAAACGTAGTTAGTGCGCGAGGAGTGTAATACTCACCCGCATTACCTGCACTCTGAAGCTCCTTAAGAAGGTGCTCGTAGATCTCATTAAAATGATGCAGGTCATCTTGATGGTTGAAATCAATCTCATTTATCTTATTCACCACCTGTCGAATAAGAGTTCCTGCCTTCATATAGTTATAGGCATCCTCAAAAACTTCCTTAACTATGAATCCGCGCGGATCATCGTTAAGGTTAAACTTCAATTCCTTGAGCTGTTTGAAAAGCTTGTTATTTACGAAATCGAGTAACTCATCTCCAGTAATACCTTCTGGATCACTTGCCCAGTTACGCCAGCGGAGCTCCTCTGGAATTGGAGATTTATACTTTGGATCAACTAACTCATATTGAACCTCCCTGTCGTCGAAGATTTTTAGAAAAAGCATCCATACGAGTTGTGAAAGCCGCTGCGCGTCGCCGTCAACTCCGGCGTCTTTGCGCATTATATTTTGAACACTTTTGATAATATTTTGTATTGGCATATTTTATTCGCTGTACAGTGAAATCTGTATCTGGTTGATGACCTTAAGGTACTCTTCTCTTCCGCCAAAAATTTGATTCACAATTTGAACTGGTGTACCAAATTCTGTGAATGGTGATACCTGAAGATCGCCAATATCATCAATAGCTGTGATTCCAATATCGGCATACTTTTCAAGAAGGGCGTCGATCACCTCGCGTGCTTTACCTTCATATTTAGCAAAATAGTCCTTCTTCTTCACCATATCCATACGCTCCTTACGGGTCAGAGGTTTCTTTCCATATGCCACGTGGCAAATGAGATCGAACGGATCCAGTTCCTTTCCTGATTCTTTCTCAAGCTCTTCGAAAAAAACGCCACGAGTCTTTAGTTCCTGTATGATGACGTCTTTCTTTTCTGCATTTGACCAAGCATTAAGGAAATCATTCAGCGATGCATACTCACTGAGTATGTTTTTCTTTGAGTAGTCTTTCAATGATTCTGTGATCAATTTCCCATCTTCACCAATGTATTGAATACGCTCATTAATGACCTTAACGTCTACGCCATTTATGTATAACTTTCTTGGTGCAGTTGTCATGTCGTCAATATTCACATTCGGAAACACATGATCAACAATTACAGCGCCTTCACTCTCTTCAGTACTGAGGTCATCAGGCGGACTTATTGCATCGTCTCCTTTTGGTTCATAAATAACAATTGCTGGTCCATCAAAATCAGGATCGGCAAATAGCTCCGTAGCACTACGGAAGTCCATGATTGTGAAGTACATCTTGTTGTAATCTTCCCGCACTCGAGTACCACGACCAATAATCTGCTTAAATTCCGTCATTGAGCCAATGTTTTGATCAAGAACAATAAGCTTGCAGGTTTGAGCGTCGACACCAGTGGTCATCAATTTTGATGTCACAGCAATAACTGGATATGGATTTTCCGGGTCAATGAAATTATCGAGTTCGCGCTTACCTTCGTCATTATCACCAGTAATTCGGACAACGTATTTCCTATTTTGAGATACCAGATCTGAATTTTCATTTACCAAAGCCTTTCTCATTCGTTCAGCATGATCAATATCAACACAGAAAATAATCGTTTTCTGCATTCGATCTGTCTCCCTTAGATATTCTGATACTTTCTTTGCTACCAGCTCTGTCCGCTCGTCAATAACAAGATCGCGATCAAAATCCTTAGTGTTGTAAATTCGGTCTGGGACCTTATTTCCATACTTGTCTGTTTTTCCAATCTCCGGCCGATAGCCTTCCGCATCTCGATCAAGAATGATTCGCACCACCTTATATGGCGCCAAGAAGCCGTCTTCGATTCCTTGCCGGAGGGAATAAGTATAGATAGGTTCTCCAAAATACGATTGAGTTGAAATATCCTTTGTCTCCTTGGGTGTAGCCGTAAGTCCAATCTGAGTAGCATTGGAATAATATTCCAACACCTCCCTCCATGCTGAATTATCTTTGGCACTGCCGCGATGGCATTCATCGACAACAATGAGATCAAAGAAGTCTGGCGAGAACTGCTTAAATATATTCTTGTCATCTTCAGACCCCGTTATTCCCTGATAAAGCGCAAGATAAATCTCATATGCCTTATCAACGTTCCTATTCTCAATTTTCGTCATCTTGTCACCAAAATGCTTAAAATCATTGATCATCGTCTGATCAGCAAGAATATTTCTATCCACTAGAAAGAGGATGCGCTTCTTGGCTTTAGACTTCCAAAGACGCCATATAATCTGGAAAGCCGTGTAGGTTTTACCAGTACCGGTCGCCATCACAAGAAGCAATCTGCTCTGCCCCTTTGCCACTGCCTCAACCGTGCGATTAATCGCTACCGATTGGAAGTAGCGAGGAGTCTTGCCACTTATCTCTTGATAGTAATCCTGAGAAATTATCGTCTCAACAGATTCGGTAATTCCCTTTGCAGCTTTGTACCTCTCATACAATTCTTCGGGGCTAGGAAATTGACCTAGTCTTACCTCACGCTCTTTAACTCCTTCTGACACCAATCTGTCATGTTCAATAAAGGCGTCACCGTTTGAACTAAAGACGAAAGGGATATCAAGAACTTCTCCGTAGCCAAGAGCTTGTTCCATACCCGAACCGACAGAATGCTTATTGTCCTTTGCTTCAATAACGGCAAGTGGCAATTCATTTCTGTAGTACATAATGAAATCAGCCCGCCTCTGCTCTCCACGGGTTACTGTCTTTCCACGTACTAAAATTTTTCCTGCAGTAAAAGAAACTTGCTCCCGAATCTGATACTTCAAATCCCAACCAGCAGCAACGACTGCAGGCAGAATGTATTTAGAGCAAATATCTTGTTCTGTGAGAGTTTTCTTATCCATAACGTTATTGACTCGCATTCAAAAACTTAACGACGTCCTCCTTACGGTACCGACGATCCCTTCTTGCACCAAATCGCATCGCCTTCAACACCCCTTTATTATCCCACTGACGAAGGGTATTTGGGTGACAATTCAGAACTTCACAAGCCTGCTTCAGTGTCAGGATCTCTGGGAGTTTTGAGAGGTTCTTTTCGGGATTTGTTGGCATACGCTAACTTAACATTAGTTTACAACAAAATATGTCCCAACGCTACGAGATGCAGCCCTCTATTCACCCTCTTCATCCTTCCACTTTTCAACCAAAGTCATGGTTTTATTTTTTGGTTCGTTGTCTGTCGGTATCCCACCGATGTCGACAACTACAGGTATCTGAGCAAGCAAGCCAGCCAAGATACAAGTACCAGTTGGCAGGATTGGAAGATAATCAAATGAGACCTTGTCGAGATATGAGATCGTTTTTTCAACCGCTTTAATGTCGTTATTGTTGATCAGTCTATGTAGGAAGTAATTGTGCAACTGGGAAATTATCGTTGCAGAAATATCAGCAGGTCTCTGACTTGCGATCGTTAGGAATACACCGAATTTTCGACCCTCTTTAATAATTTCTTCAAAAGTTTCAAGTCGATAATCTTTCCATTGTTCACTTTCACGATCCGATACGTCAGAAAGAATATTGTGAGCCTCGTCGATAATCAGATTAAGATAAGTGGTTGGATTATTTGATTTCTTCTTTTCGTCATACAAGTTTTTACACAATAGAAGCGGCAAGATTTTTCGAATATGTATATTTACATCCTTGAAGGAAACAATAGTGAAGTTTGGAGGTTGAGTAGGCTCAGCTCCTTCAACAGGAACCTCGATCTTAATTACTTTTTGCAAGTCTTTAATACGGCTTTCGAGACGCTTAATAAGCGGAGAAATATATTCTCTATTTGAGTGCCCCTTCACTATCTCGTCGTAGTATTTGAGGATTATCTTCAAACGAATTTCTGATACATCTCCTGTACCGAAATTCAGGCCATTCACCATGGTCTCTAGAGGCGTAAACAAATGGGTCTCAATATTTTCCTCTGTATATCTGGCATTACCAGTTACCTCCGCTACTCCGTCCACATAATACGACCCCGTAGTTCCATTGAATCCAAATTTCCCATTAATAAAAGTAGTGATCGTATCAATCTCACCATAGTTCGTAATGCACCATCTTAAATCGGAGAAGAATTCAGCAAGAATTTTAGTACCTAGATTCTTATCTTCCTTAGCAACAATATCCCTCACCATAGACATGATCTTTGTTCTCAACCGTGATTCCAGGGTTTCTCCATCATTCAGATCGCTAAATATCTGCTTGGAAAAACTACTATCCAAGGCCCGAACAAGGAATGGGGACTGCGTCTTTTCCGTCGCTTCAAGAAACAGAACCCAGAACGTTGGTTCGTTGAGAACCTCTTTCGTTATAGGAAATTTGTTTTCGTCAGTTGCAGTTCCTCTCGTAGAAAGACGGTAGACTTTCTTATACTGACTCTCGGTAATGATGTTGTTATCTGCCTCCTCGCCCGCGTATTCCCCGTTAAAGTCGATGAGGAAAAACTGCGCATTCTCTTGAAATTTTCTCTGAGTCTTGTATAGCTCAAAAAGTTCCCGATAAATCTTTGCAAGCGTATAGGACTTTCCACTACCGGTATTTCCAAAAATACCAATATGACTGGCAAACAGACTATTCACCCCCACGCTAATGGATTGCCCTTTTTCCAAAGACAGCCTTCCCAGCGGAACAGGATCATCATCATCTCTTATGAAATCGTGAACATTGTTAAATTCCTCGTTTTGTAGCAAAAAACACTCATTTCCTACAAGCGGAAGCTCCTTGATACCTCTCTCAAAATCATTCCCATTGAAGAATCCTAAAAGGCTTACAGCGAGAACACGACTTATTTTTTCTTTATCACTACCGTACTCCTTTTTGGAAAAAATAGGGTCTTCATGTGTGAACTCGCCATCAACTTTACCGACGATCTTAGTAAACCCCTTTGTGATCTTTATGTATCCGCCCACCGAAATATTCTTAAGGAGCTCGCCTTTATAGAGCAAGTGGGAAGTATTTTTCGATTTATCTACCTTTATCCTTACGACTCGACCATCGACTGAGACAACCTCGCCGACTTTGAATATTGAATCTTCAAGGATTTGACTTTCATTACTCATGGCCGTGATTTTGGAATCTAGACCGCTTTCCAGAGTCAATCTTGTCCGCTAAAGGTTCAAATATGCGAGAGTTAATGTTTGCAAAGTCGTAATTAAACTCATCCTCGTCAACATCATCCTTTTTCTTCGGAACAATGATTTTGATGTTCTTGTTCTTTGCATCCTTAATTCCAAGTTTCGCTTCGTAACCAGCGACAGAAGCACTTGAATGGGCAACGATATAAATCATCAACGTTGGGTTGGAATCAGCAACACGGAGTGTGATCTCACGAATATGCTCGTCCGCAAACGAAAATCCCATAACAAACAAGACTGAATTCTCTTTTTCAAGCTCGTTCGCATACATACGAAGTAGTTCGTAGTGAATCTGGTTTAGAAGTGTCTGTTTGAACTTATCTTTGGTCGGATTGATTATTGGAAAATCTTGATAGGCATTCAAGAAGTCGGTTATTGAGGTAGAGAGCCGCTTGCCACTAGACTGAGTGATTAGGTCATCGAGTGACTGACCCGCCTGAGCTTCGGCGATTCCTGACGTATCCTGTGCCTTAACCTTTTTTACATGACGAAGATCTGTACAGAACTTTATGCCCTTCTCTCCGCTAGCCTCATGCAACTCCCATGTGAGAGAACCGTGGAGCTTTAAAAGATTGAAGACAGGTATTTCTGAGACGTTGTCATACTGGAGACTTTTCTTTGAAACAGATCTCCTAAAATTACTTAGGTTAAATGTTGGAACGAACCGGCCGCTGAATCCGTCACTGTATTCTAGCTTGATAGCCTCAAGCGATTTTTCAAGAAATATGTCTACGTTTGTCGTGAACAAGTTTATTTGCTTGGAGAGAATTGGATTCTTCCTATTGAGGAGGATGGAGTTAATGATCGTAAGGAACTTCTTATAGTTCTCCATTACACCCACAGCACCAGCATCCTCTTCCAAAACTTGGATGTTCTTGAAAATAACCTGTTCGCAATATCTCTTGTACAAAAAAGCTCTGACTATGCTTTTCTTTGCGTCATCAATATCGGTTCTCTTGTCTAAATCAGTCAGAAGGTCTTCTATATTGCCTAATGACGACAAAAAAGGCACAGAAAGGCCAGAACCTATTAAAAAGTTGATATTACCGTCTTGAACAACATCTTTAAGCTTATCTAAATCGAGAGAATTCGTGGCCATGGCTGAATTATACTCCTTAAAAGGACGATAATCAAAAATAAGAAAACTTATTTAAAAGCATCGCACCTTTAGGCCATCTACGGAAACGAACCTACGTCATAGGACTTCTTAGCTTCCAACATTGAACGACCCACCTAGGTCACTAGATGGGTCATTCAAGACTCTTACCTGTCTAGGTCACTAGACGGGGTGTTCATGACTGCTGGGAGACTAGGACTCGAACCTATAAATGTAATGAAATTAGTAATCCTTGCTCAATTTATAAATATTCCACCATATACCCCTCGTCCCTCCCTGCCATGAACTCGTCGATCCTAGGATCGGTAAAGATATGGTTCTTCTTCAAGGGCGAGGTGAGGCTCAGCCCCTCCAAGGACCGGCACCGCGAGAGCGCCACGTACGCCTGGCCCGGCGCGAACATCCCGGACCCGAAGTCTATCGCCACCCGGTCGTACGTCTTCCCCTGCCCCTTGTGGATCGTCACCGCCCAGGCAAGGCGCAGCGGGAACTGCGCGAACGACCCCGCAGCCGCTGCCACCACGGAACCCGCATCCTCGTCGAAGACGAAGTTCACCTTCTCCCAGGTGTAGCGCTCCACGTCCGTCTCCCGCCCATCCTCGAATCGGACGCGCACTTTGTACGGCAAAAGCGAGATAACCTGCGCCAGGTCGCCGTTGACCCAGCGCTTCTTCTGGTCGTTGCTCAGCAGCATCACCTGCGCCCCTTCCTTGAGGTGGAGCCGGTGGGCGGTCGGGAAGTCCTTCTCCCGGAAGTCGCCCGAGACGCTCCCCTCGTAGGTGCGTCCCGCTCCCGCGAGCTTCTCGACGTGCTTGCCGTTGATCGTGTCGGCCATCTGGTTCCGCGGCACGAGCGAGACCTGGAAGGCATCCGCCGGCGGAGCACCGCCGAGCCGGCTGTTGATGCCAGCAAGGTGCGCCTCCGTCGCCTTGGCCACGCGGATCGCGTCGAGCATGTCCACGAAGGCCTTGTCGGATTGCCGGTACACGTGCGTGAGCTCCACCGTCTCGAACCCGCCGCCCGCGTACGACTTCGCGTCGAAAAAGTACGGGCTCCGGTAGTACGAGCCGTCGAAGAAGCCCCGTTCCTGGGCCATCACTACCGGCGGCAGCTGGTACAGGTCGCCGATGAGCAGCATCTGCACTCCGCCGAAGGGCAGGTGCGGCTGCGGACCGTTCAGGCGCAGGGCGCGGTCGACACAGTCAAAGAGGTCCGCCCGCACCATCGAGATCTCGTCGATCACCAGCATGTCGAGGCTTCCCAGGACCTTGGCCCGCTCCTTCCCTGCCCGTCGTACCTGGTCCGGCGTAATGCCGATGCCGAACTTGAAGAAGTGGTGGATCGTCTCGCCGTGCACATTCACCGCCGCGACGCCCGTGGGTGCCACCACGGCGATGTTCTTCTTCGTTACCGTCCGGAAATGGTTCAGGAGCGTCGACTTTCCGGTCCCGGCCCGCCCCGTCAGGAAGACGTTCTGGCTCGTGTCCTCGAGCATCTCGAGCACGCTGCGCGTCTCGTCTGATATCTCAATATCGGGCTTTTCCAGATTCACCTGCCTACGTCGCGAGCGCGATTGCGCAAGCGCCAGGCTCACCTCGATGGGCTCGTCAAAAAGTGGATCGTCCATTGCCTCACTATAAGCTTATTTTCGCATCAACTGACGGTTGACAAGTTTTGGCCTCTTTTTAGTTACTAACGGAGACGTACCTACATCATTGGTGAAAACCGAAGCTAAAGTCCGAATTGTATAAGCCTCAATCTGAGTAATAAAAGCATTGTATTCAGGGTCAATCTCAAAATACATGAACCGATCCCAGTCTGATGCTAACCCAATACGTCCTATTCCCTCTTTTACCCGTGATCCAAACTTATTTGCCTTACCAACATAAATTTGATTTTCACGAGAATTGAAAAGGATATAGATGACATTGGCACGATTCTTAAATTCACTAAGACGAGATATAGGTATCCAGGAACGCGCAAAATCGATAAAGAAATTCTTTTCCTTACCAGACTTAGAATTTTTCAAATATTCAAAAAGATTCTTATCCTCCAAAAAATAGAGCATGGAATCGAAGTCCGTTTTCTGACGAGAAATTGGCTTAATCCTAAATACGTTTTCCTTAACGTGGATAAACTCGAGAAGTTCTTTTAAGGCAGGCTTCTCCTTATTTATAGTCGCTGCATAGCTGTAAATAAAAAGTTTTCTCAGAGCCTTTAAAGTCTGCGGATACCCCTCGTAAACCACCTGAACAACTTTACGATTTGGAAATTTATCAGTGGTAATTCTAACTTGACGAATCTTTGCAGGATATTTTTTAGCTGAGATAGTTAACTCGATATCATATGTAAGTCTCTTATCTGAAAAATCAAAATGTGTATCGAAGTCTTCATACTCACGTTTTGGCAAGGTAAAACCCCAGTAAAAAAATGTGTGGCCAGGAATAACGTAAAAGGAATTAAGTTTTCTAATCGCTTGCTTCTTCACGATTATTACCGCCCGTACCAGCTCCTCTGCCAGGACTGCATCCGACCGATTTCCTCGTTCTGCGCGGCAACGATCGCAGCGGCCAGGTCCTTGATCTCCTGGTGCTTCGCGCTCGAGGAGGCAAGCTCAGCCATCTGCACCGCGCCCTGGTGATGGACGATCATCTCGTCGAGGAAGGCTTGGTCGAAATCGTCGCCCGTCTTTCCCTCGAGCGCAACGTTCATGCTGCGCATCATATCCACCATCGACGAATCGTCATTCTCCATCATCGAGCCGGACGGCATCATGTGCACCGCCTTGCTGCTGCGGTACCCGCGCTCCGAATACCTGCCCTCCCGGCAGCTGCCCACCGCGAGGCCTGCCACGAAGCCGATGATCACTGCGATCGCCGCGACCAGTACCGTGTTCCTGCTGAAGCTGATAGTCATGAGATCACTGTACTCCTAATCAAACATGCCTGCTCATGCGACTACTTCCGGGCACGCATTTCCCGCCGCCTGAACAAGGCAGACCTAGATAGCCCGGCTGTCGTACGCCCAGTGCAGCAGCGCCTGCCGCTGCTTCCTACGGCACCCGAGGTCGCCTCGCGCGCATCCCTTGAAGACCTGCGCCGCGTGCCGACGCATCGCCTTCCACCGCCGTATCTGACGCGCATCATCCTCGTGGCGCCGTCCGAGGTAGTACCGGCAGTACCACTGGAACCAGCCGCGCGGGTCGTCCGGGTGGATCCACCCTTTCTGGCGCCAGACCGCGAGGGACTGGCTGGCACCTACCCCGAAGAGATTCAGACTGTTGTCGCGCGGCCCTTCGGCAAGCCTGGCACCTGCAAACCATGCCGCGGGAAACTCGTCCCGGCAGTCGCGCAGGTAGACGCCGCCGAAGACGCCGAGCGCGAGCATCTCCTGCGGCGTGAGCTCCGGCCTGAACTCCGTATCGAACTGCTTCCCGACCGGCTCGGTACGCTCGTACCGGTATCCCTGCTGCATCAGGTCGTTGACGACCACCGCGACCGACCTCATGCGGCCCTGAGCGGCCTGCAGAGCATGCCCGTGCCCGTCACGAGGCTCAGAACCAGGAGAAGACGGCGGCCATCGCCTGCAGGCAGGCCAGCGAGCCGAAGGCCATGATGAGGATCTTCTTCACGAACCAGCGCGGCTCCGTGCCGCCGAAGATGACCGCCCCTACCTGCGTCGGGACCACGAAGCCGAGCCACAGGAAGGCCGCGATGCCAAAGAGGTTCCACTCGGCGGGAAGGCCCCAGACCATGAGCGAGAACACGGTCGTGGTCACGACCGTCCCGGCAAACTGCAGCGCCAGGAAGGGCGGCATGCCCTTCATCATCTCCTTCTGGGTCTCGGGCGCGACCTTGTCGAAGCCGTGGATGCGGCCCCACAGCTTTCCAAACAGAGGCATATACCAGATGGCGCCCACGACGAACTGGGCGATCGAGGCGACGATGATGGCGGGGTAGTTGAGCATGTCTGATAAGGATGATAAATACGTAAAAAGTATACAGGACAGTTCTATGCAGAAACGCAGCCGCGAAGCTGCCTTGCTGGGATCCCGCCGAACGCCCTCACGAGGTCAGCGCATGCTAATGAGACAAGGATTGAGGATGCGTGAAGATGCCGGGCAGGCGCCTCAATGCCGGGCAGCACGCTTGATGGTCTGTCGCACGTACTCGGGCAAGGCAGAAGTGCCATGAACGCTCATGCCGCTCAGGAGCTCCAGGAGACGGTCCGTCCTGTGCTCTGCCGACGCAGCGTCGAGCCCGAGAACATGCTCGGCTGGAAGGGCGCTGTCGAACTCCTCGGTATACGTCCGGTGAAAGTCTCGCCATAAGGCCACTATCTGCTCAGGATCCTGGCGCTCGGGTGCCGTAGCCTCATGCGCGCGCGAGGCGAGCCTGCTCGCGGTCAGGCCCGCAAGGTCGCCGTAGGTCGGATGGCTGCGCTCGCGGTTCAGGGTAGTGCGGAGCACGGCAAGGTCTTCCTGGCTGAGCTGACCCAGCAGCCTATCGATCCTGCTATCGAAAAATTCAGAAATTTCTTCTTGCAGGACCTTGAGATGAGCCGCCGCGTCGAAGGCCGCATCCTGCTCTGCCGAACCAGCGCGTTCGCTGCTGATCTCGCCTGCGTTTCCAGTTCCCGCGAGCAGTTCGGATCTCAAGCGCGCGAGCTTCCGGCGCTTCTCGATGTCAGGATCCGTGACCGGCTCGTCCGCGCCGGTTCCGGTCGGTACAGGGCTGTTCTCTTGCGGATCGATGCCAGGCCCTCCGTGCTCGAGCGCTGCCTGCCACCTTTTCTCGACGACGTTCTCGTTGTAGCGCTCCTCCTGGGTCAGGCTTTCGAGAAATTCCTTGAAGGCTTCGGCACGGGAGCGATTCTCCCGAGCCTGCTGCTTGATCTCCTCGATCGCTGCCTCCAGGGCTCCAGGCTCGTCGCCGACGTTCAGGACTATCTTCTCGCCATCGTTCGCGCCCAGCGAGAGCGTGAGCTTGGTCACGCGATAGTGGTCGGCAGGCACCTCGTCCGCTATCCATTCATCGCCCTCGAAGCCGTTGTTGTAATGGCCCTGCATGGCCTCGCTGATCTCCGGCCGTCGCACGTCCATCCCCTGCGTCTCGACCTCGACGATCACGCCGCATCCGGGGAGCGGGATGGTGTCGCGCAATCCTCCTCGCGCGGCATAGCGCGGTACCTCGAGACTGCCGAACGCTCCATGGGCGTAGTTGGTCGACTCGACCATGGTGGGATTCGAGGACATGTAGACGCCGGCCTCGTTGCCATCGCGCGACTTGCTCGAATCGCGCTTGTGGGCAAGCCCCATCACCAGCGGGCGCTCGACGAGTTCTGCGCTGAGAGATTCGGGATCGACGACGAACCCGCGATACAGCTTCTCGGGCCGCGATTCGTTCTCGACGTCGAGGGCATCCTCAACTGGAAGAAAGCGGTCTGATGACGGCAGCTTTTCCATGCTAGCGGTGCGGCGGTCCGTACGGGGTCGTCATGATAAGGAATCGTTCTGATAGCGCGTCTGGACAGGGCCGAGCTCATCCTTCTTCCCTTGCTCCTTTTCCTTCTTCAGCCTTCCCGGCCAGCACACCGGACAAGGCCCGCTGCCGGTGTACGTGTGGCCGCGGATGCACGTCTTCTTCTTCTCGGCTGCCTTGCTCATCCCTTCCAAGATAGCATGAAGCGCGATCTTGAGATCGCGCTTGTTCCGACCGGCGGAGAGGCAGGGATTCGAACCCTGGGAGGAGTTTCCCCCTCAACATCTTAGCAGGATGCTGCTTTCGACCGCTCAGCCACCTCTCCCTGCGAGCGAGGAAACGATACCCATTCCCGGCACCGATGTAAACGAAAAAAGGCGCCTGCCAGATGGCAGGCGCGATCGGAATCAGGCGAATCCTCGTACCTTCTCCTCGCGGAGCAGGCAGCGGATCACCCCGTCGTCGTCGAGCGAGGGACGGACCTCGCCACAGTAGAGGCGCGAGGTCTCGGGGCGGACCTGGAATGCCAAGGTCCGCAGGAGCGGGAATCCCTCGTTCCAGAGAGTGACCGGCTGTACCGCCGTCACGCTCGCCTCGAGCAGGATGCCCATGCGCGGCTGCAGCCGGAGCATGAAGTGGCCCGCGGGATGCGTCTCGTCCTCGTAGGTCAGCAGTTCGCCAAAGCTCTCCGGTGGCAGGAGGCACGCGGTACCGTGATGCCGGTTGATCGCGAGAATCGCGTCACGCATCAGGTCCAGCTGGTCCTGCCCGTCGAGCATGGCCACCACCGTCGACATGAGCGCCAGGTCGCGACCCAGCTGGTCGAGGTAGGCCTTGCGCTGCTTGAGAGAGCGCTGCTTCAGGCGCGGGAAACGCTTGAACAGGTCGTCCCAGAATCCGGAGGAAGCCTGGAGGTCGAGTCCGCCGCACCTGACGTTGCCGGCGTCATCCACCGAGAACTCGTCCTCGTCGGAGACGAGCGCGATCTCACCTAGTGTCTTTTCACGTATATTCATAGTTTTTCTCCTCGCGCGCGTGCGCGTGCTAGGTCAATTAATACGGAAATAGCATCAGTCAGTCAATATTCCTGCCAGGAAACGGACCGGTTTCTGGTATCATGAGGGCATGAATTCCCTCCTCAAGCGCCCCGGGCTCGTCGTGCTCGGCGTCATCGTGATCATCATCCTGGTAGCCGCCGTCGTGCTCGCGGGCTCGTACAACGGCTTCGTCACCAAGGACGCCGCGGCGGACACGCAGTGGGCCCAGGTGGAGACCCAGTACCAGCGCCGCTTCGACCTTATCCCCAACCTCGTCCGCGCGTCTGAAGCCGTGATGGACCAGGAGGTCGAGGTCTTCAAGGCCCTCGCTGACGCGCGAAGCCGCTACGCGGGCGCCGCCACGCCCGAGCAGCAGGCAGCGGCGGCCAACGACGTCGAGGGAGCGCTGTCGCGCCTCCTGGTCGTCGTCGAGAGCTATCCGCAGCTGAAGTCCTCGGAGAACGTGCTCGCCGTCCAGGCCGAGCTTGCAGGGACCGAGAACCGGATCAGCGCCGAGCGCGGCCGCTACAACGAGGCGGTCCTGGATTACAACCTCGCCGTGCGCCGCTTCCCCTCCTCGATAGCCGCGAGCGTCTTCGGATTCGGCGAGCGCGAGCCGTTCGAGGCGCAGGCCGGGACCGAGCAGGCGCCCGAGGCCTTCACGGACCGGTAGGCGTGAGGCTCCGCGCCTGGGTCGCCGCGGGAGCGTTCGCGATCGTCGCTGCCGCTCCGGCGCATGCCGCGGTCCTCGGCCTGCCTGACAGGCCCCCGGGCTTCGTGACCGACACGGCGGACCTGCTCCCTGCCGAGGCAGAAAGCTCGCTCGAGAGCGAGCTTTCTGCCTTCGCGGCTAGCACCAGCATCGAGATAGCCGTCGTCACCGTCCCCTCCCTGCAGGGCGACGCCATCGAGCGCGTCACGCTTGAGCTCTTCGAGGCCTGGAAGCCCGGCGACGAGGCCAGGGACACGGGCTTGCTCTTCCTCGTCTCGCGCGACGACCGCGAGGCGCGCATCGAGGTCGGGTACGGCCTCGAGGGCGCGCTGCCGGACAGCGTCGCCGCGCGCATCCTCCGCGACGACGTCTTCCCCGCGTTCCGCGAGGACGACTACGCGCGCGGCATAGAAGGCGGGGTCGCCCGCATCCAGGCGGTCACGCGGGGCGAGGCGCTGCCTCAGGAGACGGAGACGGGAGCGGATAGCGGAGGGCTGTGGATCGCGCTCCTCTTCGGCGCCTTCTTCGCGTTGCAGCTGCTGGTCTCTCTCCTCGAGCGCTCCAGGAGCTGGTGGCTGGGAGGCGTCATCGGCGTCGTGGCCGGCGGCGCGGTCACCTTCTGGGGCATCCTGGGCATCGGCCTGGCGCTCGGGCTCGCCCTCACCGCCGCGCTCGGCATCTCGGGCCTCGTCCTGGACTACGTCGTCTCGAAGGGATTCGTGCCGGGCAGGCGCGGGACCGGAGGCGGCAGGGCTCCGTGGCTCGGAGGCTTCGGCGGAAGCGGCCGGGGCGGCGGCGGGTTCGGAGGCTTCGGCGGCGGCTCCTCGGGAGGCGGCGGCGCGAGCGGCAGCTGGTAGCTCTGGCACGAAAAAAATAAGGCGCATCATGCGATGCGCCTTCCAAGGTCAGTGCACGAGCAGCCGCTCCACGCGCTCTTCCATGCACAGCTGCGCAAGATGCAGCCGGAACGGGCTGTGCCTGCTCTGACGGACAGCCGCGATCACGGCATCGGCCACCAGGTCGAGCTGCATGTCCGCGATCGCGGGGTTGGCATGGATGCGCTGGTGTATGCGGCGCAGCTTCTCGCCTGATATGCGTCCGGCGACTGCCTTCAGGAACTCCCAGCGCTCCTCGGACTGAGCCTGGGTAGCAGGATGGCTGCGTGCCATGACGAAGGTCCGCACCTCGCCGAGCATCACTTCCTTCGGGATGCTGAGCCCGTCGGCGTAGTAGTAGAGCGTCGATGCGAGCTCCGAAGATAGCAACGCGCCGGTGCGCGTGCCGTGGTCTGATTGCATGTTCATGTTTTCTACTCCTGCGGGAGACTGTTCATACCATGGCACATGAGAATCGGGTGTCAAAAAAAAGCGACGCGCAGAGCGCGTCGCCATCGTTACCGTGTCCGTGCGGGCTAGCCTCCGGCTGCCGCGACCTTCTCCCCGAAGGGAAGCCGGACCCGAACCTCCGCGCCGAAGCAGAATGCTGCCACGAGCTTGTCGATCGGGAACGCCGTCGGCCCGTTCGCGTAATCGTATATCGCGCGCGCGAGCACGTCCGCCGCGTTCTCCATGTTCCATGGCGCAAGCGACCCGTTGAGCACCGGCGCGCAGACGCGCTCGGCGAACGTGGTGACCTGCTGCTTCTGGAAGCGGCCCGTATGCGGGAACATGATCTCCCTCACGCGTTCCGCGGTGAAGGTCCTCGCGACGTACGCGTGCAGCACGTGCTGCACGCCTTCCTTGCTGAGGCCGCGGGCCTCGTTCTCCTGCTCGAGCATCTCGATCAGGACGGTGTCGAGACTGCTGCCGCCTGGCGCAGTCGTTATTGCTTTTGCCATATGTTTTTCTCCAAGTACCAGGAAATACCTTACCACAGTATCATGATATGACAATGACGCGCAGGCACGCGTCATCTTGTCTGGTCGGCCGGGTCAGGCAGCTCTGCGGACGCGTGCCTGCTCGGCATTGTGCTCGGCGCGGTACGCCTCGTCGAAGCAGGCCCCCAGGAAGATGCGCGAGATCGCGCTCTCGTGCTTGCAGCCGATCGTCTCGATCGCGGTGGCGACGATGTCGCGCCTGGTCTCGAGCTTCGCGTAGAACAGGTCGTCCCTCGCGATCAGGTCCAGCACCTCCTCGGAGAAGAGGTCGACGCCGATCAGGTCAAGCTCCTCGTCCAGCTCGAGCGTCGCGATCAGGTGGTCGCGGATCGCGTCCTGCACCGTTCCGAGCGATGCTGCCTGTCCCAGCCGTTCCTTCAGGTACCGTTCCAGGTACCTGCCTATCGTTTTCATGTTCATAAGATTCCTCCGTGCTGGCGTCATCAAAGCCTCGGAAAGCGAATAAGTCAAGAAAAAGGCGCCTCAGGGAGGCGCCGTCGCTAGCCAGCGTGCGGGGACGCGAGTTCCCGCTCGAGCTCGCGCCTGGCGAGGCTCCTTATCTCGGCGATGTGAACCGGATCGAAGCAGGACCAGGCCAGGTCCTCGAACCTCGCGGTCTCGTCCGCGTCAAGAAGCAGCGACTGGTCGCCGAGCAGCGTTCCGATCACGCGCGACACCTCCTCGCGTCGCTTACGCGGCGCGCTCTGGTGCAGCTGGTTCCGATCGAGCCGGCACCAGGCCTCGCGTGCCAGAAGCTGCTCGTTCTCGGTCGGCTCGCCGTTGCCGTTCCGGTCGCGAGCGAGGAACGCCAGGAGCGCCTCCTTAACCGACGAGTGCGTCATGGCTCCTTCGCCGAGCCTTCTCAGAAGTTCGGGGTGCAGGCGCAGTCCCCGGTAGTGGTCATGGTTTGTCATAGTTCATCTCCTTTCCTTTTTCTCTATCAAAGATCTCCTGCACCGTACCACGCGCCGTGATGACGTCAACGCGAGGTCAGAGCAGCACGAAGGCCAGCACGAAGGCCGCGACGATGCGGTACAGGCCGAATCCGGCGAACGTGTGGGTCTGGATGTAGCGCAGCAGCCAGCGCACCGAGACGGTCGCGGTCAGGAAGGATGTCGCGGCACCGGTCCCGAGCAGCAGCCACTCTGACGAGCTGAATGAGAATCCGGACTTGAGGAGATCGAGTCCGGTCGCGGCCGCCATGGTCGGGATGGCGAGCATGAACGAGAGCTCCACCGCCGCCCTGCGGTCCAGCCCTGCCCACATGCCGCCCACCACCGTCGCCGCTGCCCGGCTGACGCCCGGCACGAAGGCGACGCACTGCGCGAGGCCGACGAACGCCGCCTGGCGGTACGAGACGGCCTCCAGGCGCGTCCCGATGCGCAGGCTGCCCGACTGCACGCGCTCGAAGACGATGAGGAGGACGCCGCCGATCCCGAGCGCCAGGATAGGGATCAGGGGCGTCCCGTTGAGCAGTCCCTTGACGAACGGGTAGGCGACGGCGCCGGCGATCATGGTGGGAACGAAGCCGGCGAGCGTCACCGGGATCAGGCGCGGGTCCACGAGGAAGCGGCGCGCCACCACGAGCGAGACGGCCAGGATGGCGCCGAGCTGTATGGCTATCTCGAAGGTACCGAGGAACGCCGTCTGCTCGAGACCCAGCAGGCGCGAGGCGAAGACCAGGTGGGCGGTCGAGGAGATAGGCAGGAACTCGGTCACGCCCTCCACGATGCCCAGGATGCCGGCGTGCAGGAGGTTCATCGGTCGAGGTAGCGCTCGGCGAGCGAGACGATGACCGCGGCGGCGAGTCCCACGACGATGCCGCCGACGATGTCGATCGGCCAGTGCACGCCGGCGAGCACGCGGGCCACCCCAACGATGACCGCGCCCGCGAAGAGCGCGGCGCCAGCCGCGGGACGCACCCGCATCGCCACGAAGGCGAGCGCGGAGAGGACCGCCACGTGTCCCGACGGAAAGGAGAACTCGTGCACCGGGTCGATCAGCGGCGCGAACGAGAGCGCGACGTACGGCCGGGCGGTGCGGATGAAGAGGCGCACGAGCTCGATGAGCGCCAGGCGCGCCACGATCGCGGCGGCGGCCAGGCTCGCGAGGTAGATAGCGAAGTCACGCGGCCGGTCCCACAGCGTCACGACGCCCGCGATGAGCGTCATGGCAACCAGGAAGTACGGCAGCTGCACGGCCCCGACGTTGGTGCTCGTCAGGTACCCGAACGAGACCGCGGCACCCCAGTGGAGCGAAGCGGTCTCGAGCATGTCGTTGCGCGGCTTAGCGGGCGACGAACGGCAGGAGCGCCATGTGGCGCGCGAGCTTGATCGCGCGCGAGAGCCGGCGCTGGTGCGAGGCGCACACGCGGGTGTGCATCGGGTCGATGATCTTCGCCTGGCTCGAGGTGAACCGGCGGATGAGGTCGACGTCCTTGTAGTCGATGACCTCGATGTTCTGCGAGCAGAAGAAGCACTGCTGGGTGGTATTGCGCATGGGTGGGATTAAAGCTTTTTAACCTGTAGGGAGTCAAGCTCGACGACCGTGTCGCGGCCGAAGATCGGGACGGTGACCTTGACGCGCCCCTTCTCGGAATCGACCTCGGCGACCTTGCCGTCGTAGTCCTTGAACGGGCCGTCCATGACCCGGACGAGCTCGCCCTCAGCGAGGTCGACGTGGTAGGTGCTCTCCTCGCGACCCATGCGTGCCAGCAGCGTCTCGACCTCCTCGATCGCGAGCGGTGTCGGCGTGGTGTTGTCCGAGCCCACGAAGCCCGTGACGCGCGGCGTGTTGCGCACGACGTACCAGGAGTCCTCGGTCAGGACCATGTCCACGAGGACGTAGCCGGGGTAGATCTTCTCCTCGATGGTGGAGCGCTTGCCGTTCTTCACCCGCACCTGCTTCTCGGTCGGGACGATGACCTGGAAGATCGTGTCGCTCATCGAGAGCGACTCGACGCGCTGCTTGAGGTAGCGCATGACGGCCTCCTCGTAGCCCGAGTAGGTATGGACCGCGTACCAGTTGCGGATGCCCTTGTGCTCGGGAGAAAGTGCCATCAGGAAGCGAAGAGTATGGTCTTCACGACCTCGCCGAAAGCGTAGTCGACCGCGCCGAGGAAGACGGCGAAGATCGCGGTGAAGAGCACGACCATGAGGGTGAGGCGGACGGCCTCGTTACGGGCCGGCCAGGTGATCTTGGAGAATTCGCCGCGCGTTTCGCGGACGTAGGCTGTGATCTTGTTCATGGTGTCGTTCTATAGAAAACCCCCGTTCGGGGTGATTGCCACCATTATGCGGTTTTACTCGCCACAACGTCAAGCAAGCGAATAGGCATGCGCGCGCGCCGGCGCGGACCATGAAAACCTGGGTTATCGAGAAAAGCGCTCTTGAGAAGAGATAATTATTGTAAATTTAATGTTTCATTATCAATTTATTGACCATAAATTGATAATAATGTACTATATGGATACCAATTATCACATGGCCTCGGCACGCATCAGGCAGAAGATACAGGAGCTCAAGGACGAGCTCGACCGCCGCTCCCCCGGGAAGGAGCGCCTGCTTGTCATGCTCGCCGAAACGGAGATTCCCGAAGCCGTCTACAACTCGAACGCTATCGAGAGCTCGACGCTCACGCTGAAGGAGACGGAGCGCATCATCCTCGGCGACGGCATCGCGCGGGAAGTATCCGTCCGGGAGATATACGAGGCGAAGAACCTGGGCAGCGTGGTCGCGCGCCTGCACGCCCCGGAGGCTCTCCCCCTGATCGACCAGGAGCGCGTATTAGAGCTCCACCGGATGCTGATGACCGGCATCGACGACCGCATCGCCGGCAGGTTCCGCGCTGCCGGGGAGTACGTCCGCGTTGGGAACCACGTGGCCCCGCCGCCCGAGGACGTGCCGCGCCTGCTGACCGAAGCCCTGCGCGCCTATGCCGGCGACCTCTCCGGCTACTTCCTGGAGAAGATCGCGCGGTTCCATCTCGCGTTCGAGACGGTCCATCCCTTCGTGGACGGCAACGGGCGGATCGGCCGCGTGCTCATCGACTACCAGCTCAGGCAGCTGGGACTGCCCGGCGTCATCATCCGCAACCGCACGAAGCAGAGCTATTACCGGACCTTCCGCGCATACCGCGTCGGCGCGAACGTGAAGCCGCTCGAGGAGATTCTCGCGTACGGGCTCATGGAATCGATGCACCGGCGGATCGCGTACCTCCGCGGCACGAGTCCCGTGAGGCTGAGCGGATACGTGAAGCGGCACGGCCTTAACGCGGCGCTCCTGACCACGCTCGCCAGGAGGCAGCGCGTGCCTGCATTCCGCGAGCACGGAACCTGGATGATCCCGGCGGACTTCCGCTACGAGCCACGCGCTAGGAGATAACGCGCCGCAAGGCACGTCGTCCGAGAATGCCTGAATATTCAGGGGCGTTTCGTCTAGCAACATGCGTTACGTAACGAGATGCCCTCAGCCGGCAGGTCCGCTCAGAAACGCCCCGGCATGCCGGGGCGTTTCCTCGCAAGTTGGCAGGCCCTGCTAGACGTCCAGGTTCTTCACCGAGAGCGCCTGCGCCTGGATGAAGGCCTTGCGCGGCGCCACCACGTCGCCCATGAGGATGTCGAAGAGCCGGTCGGCCTCCTCGGCGTCCTCCACCGTCACCTGAAGCAGGGTCCGGTTCTCGGGATTCATGGTCGTGTCCCAGAGCTGCTCGGCATTCATCTCGCCGAGACCCTTGTAGCGCTGCACGGAGATGCCCCGGTACGGGTCGTTGCCGGCGGCGGCCGTGAGGTCCCGCTCCTCCTGGGTCTCCTCCTCGGAAGCGTCGGCCGCGGCCTTGGCCTTCTTGGTCGCCGCCTTCTTCGAGACGATCCGGGAGAGCTCGTCGCGATGCGCGGCGAGCTGCTCGTCGTTGAACGCGTAGCGGATCTCCTTGCCCTTCTTCACCTGGTACAGCGGCGGCTGCGCGATGTACAGGAATCCCCCGTCCACGATCGGCCGGAAGTAGCGGAAGAAGAGCGTGAGGAAGAGCGTGCGGATGTGCGCGCCATCGACGTCGGCGTCGGACATGAGCACGATCTTGTGGTAGCGGAGCTTGGAGAGGTCGAACTCGTCCGCGATCGCGGTGCCGAGCGCGACCACCAGCGAGCGGATCTCGACGTTGGCGAGCATCTTGTCCAGGCGCGCCTTCTCGACGTTGAGGATCTTGCCCTTCACCGGCAGGATCGCCTGCGTGCGCCGGTCCCGGCCCGCCTTGGCGGTGCCGCCTGCGGAGTCTCCCTCGACGATGTAGATCTCCGACTCGGCCGGATCCTTGGTCGAGCAGTCCGCGAGCTTGCCCGGCAGCGTCAGTCCCTCGAGGACGCCCTTCCTGAGCACGGTCTCCTTGGCCGCCTTGGCGGCCTTCCTGGCCTTGGCGGCGAGCAGGATCTTCTCGATCCAGGCGCGCCCTGCCTGCGGATGGGTCTCGAGGAACTCCTTGAGCGCCTCGTTGACCACGGACTCCACCGCGGTGCGGGCCTCGGGCGTGCCGAGCTTCGCCTTGGTCTGTCCCTCGAACTGCGGCTCGGGCAGCTTCACCGAGACGATGGAGACCAGGCCCTCGCGCACGTCCTCGGAGGTCAGGTTCTCCTCCTTCTCCTTGATGAGGTTCTCCGAACGCGCGTACGCGTTGATGGTGCGCGTCATCGCGGACTTGAAGCCGGTCGCGTGCTGGCCGCCGTCGCTGGTGTAGATGTTGTTGGCGAAGGTCAGCTCGCGGACCTCGTACGAGTTCACGTACATGAACGCGACCTCGACCTCCATGTTCTCGCGGTCCGTGCGGACGTGGAAGATGTCCTCGTGCACGGGCAACCTTCCGGCGGCGACGTGACGCACGAACGAGTGCACGCCGCCCTCGAAGTAGAAGCCGTAGGCGCGCGGCGTCTCGCCGCGGCGGTCGATGACGCTGATGCGCACGCCGCGGGTCAGGAAGGCCTGCTGGCGCACGTGCTCGAGGATGCGCTTCACCGAGTACTCGGTGACCGAGAAGATCTCCGGGTCGGCCTGGAACGTGATCTTCGTGCCGGTCCCCTCGGCCTTGCCCGCCTTCTTTATCGGGCCCTGGGGCACGCCCCGCTTGAACTCCTGCACGTGCAGGTGGCCGTCACGCTTCACCTCGGCGCGCAGGTCGGTCGAGAGCGCGTTGACCACGGAGACGCCGACGCCGTGCAGGCCGCCGGAGACCTTGTAGCCCTCGCCGCCGAACTTGCCGCCCGCGTGGAGGATCGTGAGTACGGTCTCGAGCGTCGACTTCTTGGTCTGAGGATGGACCTCGACCGGAATGCCGCGGCCGTCGTCGGTGACCGCGACCTTGTTGCCCGGGAGCAGCTCGATGACCACGTTCTCGGCATGGCCGGCCATGGCCTCGTCGACGGAGTTGTCCGCCACCTCCCAGACCAGGTGGTGCAGCCCGTCCACGCCGGTGGACCCGATGTACATGCCCGGACGCTTGCGTACGGGGTCGAGTCCCTCGAGGACGACGATATCCTGCGCGCCGTACGAGCCGGCCTTTTTCTTTGCTGCCATAGGGTTGGGTAGTGCCTTGCAGTATAGGGGCTGGGAGGTGGCGGGGAAAGGCAGAAAGGGCCGGATTCCCGTGCCAGGAGTTGCCGCCCCGGCACGGTGGGATACACTGGAGCCATGAGATACAAGGCCGTCATCGTCGTGATAGCCGTCGCAGCCGCGGCGTTCATCGCCTGGACGGCGTTCTTCTCCACCTCGGCGGAGGCCCCGGTCAGCCCGGAGACGCCTTCGGCACCCAACGCCTCCTGACATGCACGACTTCTTCCGCCGCTTCGCGCGCCGCATCTCCGACATCGCCGGCTCGCCCTGGACCTTCACCGCCTCGCTCATGGTCATCATCGTGTGGGCATTGGTCGGGCCCGCGTTCGACTACTCGGACACCTGGCAGCTCTCCATCAACACGGGCACCACGATCATCACGTTCCTGATGGTCTTCCTCATCCAGAACACGCAGAACCGTGACAGCCGCGCGTCCCACCTCAAGCTCGACGAGCTCCTGAGGGCCATAGGCCGGGCGCGCAGCGAGTTTTCGGAAACTGAGCACATGAGCGATGCCGAGCTCGCGGGACTCGAGGCGGAGTTCACGCATCTTGCCGAGAAGATCGCCGCCAAGCGCGCCAAGCGCGAGCTCAGGAAGTCATGAGCCTCGTCGCCATCCTCGTCGCCGCCGTCGCCGCGTACGCCATCGGCATCCTGTGGTACTCGCCCTATCTCTTCGGCAAGCCCTGGCGCCGCCTCACGGGCGCTCCCGAGACGGGCAGGCCCGGGCCCGTCCGGATGATCGCGGCGCTCGTCGCGCTGATCGTCGCGGCGTACGTCCTCTCGACCTTTCTCGCCTCGCTCGGCGCCTATGCCGCGTGGGAAGGCGCTGAAGGCGCGTTCTGGGCCTGGCTCGGCCTCGTCGCCGCCTTCGGCTCCTTCCAGCTGACCTACGAGCGGCGCTCGCCCGCGCTCTTCGCTATCGACCAGGCGTACTACCTGGTCTCTCTCATGGTCATGGGAGCCATGCTCGCCTCCTGGTGACCTCGAGAGCGGCGCGATGATGAAAGACGGCGACCTCGAGAGGTCGCCGTCGCGTTAGGTGAGGACGGGAGCTGGCCCGCCATGCCGGCCTCGTCAGACCTGAGAAGCCGGGACGAGCCCGTGCTCGACCGTCCTCGCGCGGGGCGGGAATCCGCCGTTCCCGCATGGGTCCCGCGTTTCCCCCGGGCGAGGGAAGCGAAGTGCTGCTGACACGGTAGGGCACCGGTGCCCCGAGGTCAAAAAAGGCGCTTCCCTGGAAACAGGAAGCGCCGGTATAAGGAAGCAGGAGCGACGGAAGGTACGACCTGCGCCTGCAGGTCGCGAGAAGCGCATGCGGGCGGGCATGGTCCGTCGCTCCGCGCACAGGCCGCGCCGAAACGGCCGTGCGAGTCAATGTTCTGCCATGACGATAAAATAGCAAGCTAAGCATGTCAATGAGCGCTTCAGGCTATACTCGTCGCATGCAGGACGCGCGCAGCGAGGATATCCGGCGGTTCAGGCGAGCCGTCCGCGCCCACTACCGCGAGCATGGCAGGCACGACCTTCCCTGGCGCCATACCGAGGACCCGTACGGGATCCTCGTGTCCGAGGTCATGCTCCAGCAGACGCAGGCGGAGCGCGTGCGCGGCTACTTCCCTGCCTTCCTCGCGCGCTTTCCCGAACCGCGGGCGCTCGCCGGCGCGCCCGTCGCCGACGTCCTCGCCGCCTGGCAGGGGCTCGGGTACAACCGCCGTGCGCTCGCGCTGCAGAAGGCGGCGGTCGTCATCGTCGAGCGGCACGGCGGGACCGTGCCGCAAGGGCGCGAGGACCTTCTCGCGCTGCCGGGCGTGGGCCCTTACACCGCAGGGGCCGTCCGCGCCTTCGCCTGGAACCTGCCCGGCATCCTCGTCGAGACCAACGTCCGCACCGCGCATATCCATCACTTCTTCCCCGACGCCGAGCGCGTCGGGGAGCGCGAGCTCGCGGAGCTGATCGGCGCGAGCCTGCCGCCGAGGGATCCGCGTGCCTGGTACTGGGCGCTCATGGACTACGGCGCGCACCTGAAGAGGACCGTGGGCAACGCGAATCGCGCGAGCGCGTCGTATGCGAGGCAGGAGCGCTTCGAGGGCTCGGACCGGCAGCTGCGCGGCCGGGTGCTCCGGGTCCTGCTGGAAGGACCCGCGGACGAGGCCGGCCTGCGCGAGCGGCTGGGCGGCGACCCGCGCCTGGCGCGCGTCCTCGCGGCGCTCACCGGGGAAGGCTTTGTGCGCTACCATGACGGGCGACATGAGATACCTCGCTAGGCCGCTTGCGGCGCTTGCCGTCGTCCTGCTGGCCGTCCTCCCGTCGGCGGCCTCGGCCCAGGACCTCCCGGCCGCCAATCAGGAAGCCGCGCCTATCGAGGTGTCGCCGAACGAGTATCTCCTTGGCACGGCGATCCGCACCGAGAGCCGCGAGATAGAAGGCTCGGAAAGCGTCCTGCAGGAGCTGGTCGTGCTCATAGACGAGGGCGAGGACGCCGGCCGCGAGATAGCCGTCGTGCACGGCGGCGTGCTCGCCGACCCGGTATCGGGCGTGAAGCCCGGGGACCGCGTCGTCCTGGTCCGCAGCGTGGTCGGAGGCGAGGAGACCTTCTACCTGGCAGACCGCTACCGCCTGCCCTGGATCTACGCCCTGGCGGGCATCCTCGTCATCGCGGCGATCGCAGTCGGCGGACGCCGCGGCGCCGCCGCGACGCTGGGGCTTGCCGCGAGCATCGGCATCTTCGCCTTCGTCATCATCCCGCAGCTGACCGGCGGCATCAGCCCCGTGCTCGTCGTCCTCCTCGGCGGCGTCGCCATCGCCACCGTGACCACGTTCCTCGGCCACGGCGTCAGCCGCGACAGCGCCATCGTGCTGGGCTCGATCGTGGGAGCGCTCCTGATCGGGACCCTCGCCGCCGTGATGGCCACCTGGGCGCTCTCGCTCAGCGGACTCGGCAGCGAGGAAGCCATCTCGCTCTCGTACGGGCCGCTCGCCGGGCTCGACCTCAAGGGACTGCTGGTCGCGAGCGTCTTGCTCGGCTGCCTCGGCGTCCTTGACGACGTCGCGGCGACGCAGGTGGCGACGGTGCGCGAGATAGCCGATGCCAATCCTCTCCTGACCGCACGGGACCTCTACCGGCGCGGCATGCGGGTCGGCGCGCATCACGTCGCCGCGCTCATCAACACGCTGTTCCTTGCCTATGCCGGCGCCGCGCTGCCCCTGCTCCTGGTGGGGCTCGTGAACCTGCAGCTGCCGGTCTGGGCCTTCCTCAACACCGAGGCCGTCTCCGAGGAGATCGTCCGCACGGCCGTGGGCTCGGGATCGCTGGTGCTCGCCGTTCCTATCGCGACCGCGCTCACCAGCTGGCTCCTGGGCGCCAAGCGAGGATTGCAGAAAACGCAGGATATAGCATAATGGTCCTTAACCGGCTGATTTCGCGGCTGGGAGGCTGAAACTTAACATACGACAAGGAGAATTTTTTTACATGAAAGAAGCAAATATATTCGCGCCGATGATGATATCCGCAACCACGACGCACGCGTGCGTCGTAAACGTCCTGATCAAGACTCGCCGAAGAAAGGTCTTGGCCATACCGATGAAGGGCACCGCGGAGATTCCTGACGATCTCGAATAGAAAGCTAAATTAAGGCCCTCGCGATGCGAGGGCCTTTGCCTATGCAGAATGGAGCCTGATCGCTCAGCGCAGGAGCCTCGAGACGAGGCCGAACGCCAGCAGCGCGACCAGGGATGCCACGGTGCACCAGGCGGCGATCCCATGACGGCGAATCATGAAGACGTTGCCGCGGCGCACCTGCCTCCCGCTTCGCACGGCGATTACCAGGGAGACGAAGAACGGGATGCTCAGCAGCAGGTGCGCTCCGTAGAGGGGTCCGTGGGGCTTGCCGAACTCCATGATGCCGCGCGCCGAAACGGCGAGCAAGACTATAGCGCCGACCCATCCTGCCAGGTTTCCCAGACGAACGTGCCAGGTTCCTCCCTTGAGGCCGGCCAGCTGATAGAACACGATCGCAAGCAGCAGCACGGATGCCGCGCGCACGATGATATCGAGGACGTTCATATGACGTCACCTCCTATTTATTGAATTTAAGCAGCGCTTACATGAAGCGCCGAACGCGGGCGGATGTCAAACGCAGGTTTCAGAACAGCCCCTCGAGCCGTCGCGGCATCGCGACCTGCTGCTCGCCTGCGGCACCAGGGGCTACCTGGTACTTAGGGAAGGTGAACGTCACGGCGTCCTCGTTGAACGTGAAGACCGAGAAGTTGGCCAGCGTCGGCGCGGTGCCGTCGTTGACGAAGCTCGCGGCCTCGCCGCCGAGCGAGTCGCCCAGCTGGCTGATCAGGACCTGGCGGGCATAGGCGGAAACGCGCTCCAGATAGGCCGAATCGTCAGGGAAGAGCTCGGCGAGCGTCACCGCGCGGTCGGCGCGCATGTCCCAGGAGAAGGACGTCGCGTCCTGCCGCAGGTTCGCGCCTCCCTCGAAGGCGTCCAGCCGGACGAGAAAGCTCGCGTAGCGGCCGTTGAGCTGCGCCGGGTCCCAGCCGATGGTGAGGCGGTACACGAAATCCGCGGGAGCCGGATCGCCAGGCTCGGCTGTCGCGCGGCGCGCGGCGTCGTTCTCGCGCACGTTGCTTATGAAGCCGGCGACGGCGCGGTCCACGTAATCGTCGACGCGCGCGGAGAGTGCGGGCGCGGACGGGAAGCGCGGATACTCAGCCTGCACGGCGTAGAGCGGGGTCGAGGAGGCGCGCGTCACTACCTCGACCTCCAGCGAGCCGGGAGCAACCTCGCCCGCGGGCGTCTCGGGCGTGGTCGTCGCGGTGCCGCCACCTATATCCGGCGTCCGCTCGGATCCGGGCCAGCGCCCCGCGACCGCGAACGCCACCAGCACCACCAGGGCCGCGGCCGCCAGGGTTATGTAGATACGGCCGTTGTCCCTGCTGACCTCCTCCTGCTCGATCTCGTCCTCCTTCATGGCGAGGGCTCAGCGACGACGGGGTTCTGGACGCGCGAGGGAGCAGGCCCGGCCTCCTGCGCCGCTGCCCCGTCGTCGCGAATCGCGAGGACGAGGATCACGGCCGCCGCGATGGCGATGAGGATGAGGTACGGGGCGAGCCTGCGAAGCGCGATCATGGGCCAAGTATAGCAAACGCGCTCCTCAGCCGGCCGGCTCGAAGCTGGAACGGAACGCCGCGTAGTCCGCCTCGAGGCGCGCGGCATCGAACGCCTGTACCGTTCCGGGCTCGTAGTTCTCGAGCACGGTGCTGTGCACGAGCAGGCGCAAGCCGAAGCAGTCTCCCCCGACGGCGGTGGCGTAGACGGTCTCCTCGTACCGGTTGCCCGCGCCGGCGCCGGCAAAGCGGCCTACCGACCAGGACCTGCCGCCTTCCTGCACGGTCGTGGGAGGCGCGCTCGGATCGAGGAAGGCGCTCGCGTCGCACGTCGCGCGATCCTCGACCACCTCGACGCTGAGCGTGCTGTCTGCCGAGAGGTTGGTGCCGGTGCTGAGGGCCTCCGGGACCCGGAAGGCCACGCCGGGAATCTGCCGATCAGGACCCAGGGTCGCGTACGCGTACGACTCGTCAGGCACGTAGCCATCGCGGTAGCGCACGGAGAAGCCGTAGCGGCTGCTGAGGAAGGCGGTGCCTGGCTGCGCCGCGGCACCGGTGCCGTCAGGGACCTCGGGCGCGGGAACCGGGACATCCAGCGCCGGACGGAGAAAGGCGAACAGGAAAGCGGCGAGCATGCCGGCCAGGAGCGCGACAGCGGCGATAAGGAGCGGGCGGGAAAGGCTCTTCTTCATGAGCAGCATTTCATTCCTGATGGCCTCGCCCGTCAAGGGCGTGTAGCATGGAGCGATGAGAAAAGTACTGATAGCCTCGCTCGCTCTCGCCTCATGCGCCGTCGCGGGCATCGCCTCCGCCCACCAGTCCTACCGCGTCTCCGGACCCGGGCCGGTCTACGTGCAGGGCGTCGATCGCGACCTGCTGTACCGTCGCATGCTAGGTGGCGAGCCCCAGGCGTTCGCCTTCGAGCCGTCGCAGCCCGTGCGATTGCGCCTGCGCGTCCTCGTGCCCGACGCGCAGGAATCCAAGCGGGACGTGCGCGTCGCGCTCCTGGACAAGGCACGGCCCGAGACCGAGCCGCTCGAGGACCTCATCCCGGACGACGCCGCCTGGGACGCGCGCGTCGAGGATGGCAAGACCGGCGAGGCGTACCTCGTCGGCGCCTCCGTCGACCGCGAGCTGCAGCCGGGCAGCTACGAGCTGCGCGTCTGGAGCTCGAACAACGATAGCGCGTACGCGCTGCTCTTCGGCGAGCTCGACGCCGAGCGGCAGGAGACGGCAGCGCATCGCGCGACGGGCGTCAGGAACGGGATCGTCATCGCCGGGCTGCTCCTGGCCTACGCGCTGTACGTGCTCGTGCGCGAGAGGCGCAAGAGGAAGGCGAAGGAGACGACGCCCGAAAAGGAGACTGCCGCCTAGAAGGCCTCGCGCGGAGGCGACTCGCGGATGAAGCCCATGGCCTCCTCCGCCGAGTCGACGATGCGGTACAGCCGCAGGTCCTCCTCCTCGATCGAGCCGTGCGACTCGAGCAGCACCGTGCGCATCCACGCGTCCAGCGGGTCCCAGAACTCGTGACCCACGAGGATGACGGGGATGTGCGTCGCGATCTTCCGGGTCTGGATCAGCGTCACGATCTCGAAGAACTCGTCGAGCGTGCCGAATCCGCCAGGGAAGTAGACGTAGGCCTGCGCCGCGTAGGTCATCATGAGCTTGCGCGTGAAGAAGTAGTGGAAGCCCTGCGCGCGGTTCACGTAGGGGTTGATGCGCTGCTCGCGCGGGAGCTGGATGTTGATGCCCACCGAGACCCCGCCCGCTTCCGAGGCGCCCTGGTTGCCTGCCTGCATGATGCCAGGTCCTCCTCCCGTGACGACGGCGAATCCCTCGGTGGCGAGCATGGCGCCGAGCTTGCGCGCCTCGCCGTACCAGCGCTGGGCGATCTCGCTCTCGTCCCGGGTCGAGCCGAAGATCGTGACCGATCGCCTGATATCCGCGATGAACCCGAAGCCCTCGATGAGCTCGGCCATGACGCGGAAGACGCGCCACTGCATGCTCTCGCGGAAGTCGTTGGGGGGCGCTATCTGCCCGACCTCCTTCTCGGACAGCTTGGCGGGATCGGGAGTCGGGACGGGAGCGGTGGGTTCCATGGAGCCAGTATAGCAGGAGCCTCCGCCGACTCGATCGAGCGTGATGGTATGCTGGAGACATGAAGGAGTACGGCAAGCTCGTCAGGGACCGCATCCCCGGGATCATCAGGAGCAAGGGCGAGAAGTGCGAGACGCATGTCGCCGGCGATGAGGAGTACCGTTCGCTGCTGGCATTGAAGCTCGTCGAGGAAGCCAAGGAGTTCGCGGAAGAACCGGGCGTCGACGAGCTCGCCGACGTGCTGGAGGTCATCGAGGCGATTCACGCCGTCTACGGGATCGATCCGGATAAGACGGGGGCTGCAAGGCTTGAAAAGCGCGGGAAGCGCGGAGGATTCGAAGAGCGCATCGTGCTCGACCGGGCTGACTGAGCTCCATTGCAGCAGGCCGAACAAGTAATGGCAGGCTATGTAAGCCTGCCATGTTATGGATGCGCGCCGGTGCGCTCAGTTTCAATGCCCACCAAGCCGTCTCAGGACTCGAGCCTCTCGATGACGAGCAAGAACGTTACGATCGCCAGCGGCAGGCCGAAAGCGAGCGCCACGCGCCACCTGGTCACCCTGGTGCCCAGCAATCCCTTGAAGAGGAGCGGGCGCGCGAGACCGGCAACCAAGGCGGCAGCAAGTCCGGAAAGGAGGATCGGGATCATGCAGGGAGCTAGGAAGCGCGAAGGTCTTGCACTGGCTTCCCAGCGACCTCGCGCCCGGCAAGGCGGAGCGACATCAGCTGGTACGGAAAGCCCTCCGAAGCCGCAAGCTCCTTGAAGCCGAAATGCTTGGCATAATAGCGGGCGTTCTTCTCCGTTGCCGTGAGCAGCACGATCGCCTCCGGGCTCTCGGCGGCGATGTCCTCGAGCACGCGCGCGACCAGCGCGGTCCCGATCCCTGTCCCCTGCGCATCAGGCAGGACGTTCACCCAGAAGACCTCGTAGACGCCATAGTCCATCCAGGACTGCGTGAAGCCGGCGAAGCCCTCGATCCTCCCCTCGTCCTCGGCGACGAGGTAGGTAGGGCGTATGGGCGCGTTGCTGAACATGCCTGCGAGCTCGGCCTTGGCGCTCGTCTCCCACTCCTCGGTATAGTTTGCCCGCACGATCGCGGCCGCCTCGTCGATGTCAGCCAGTTCCATGGGCCGTATGCGCATGAACCGCATCCTATCCGAACGGCGCGCCTCCATCCACAGGCGAGGGGAGGCCCTGCCTGGCAAACACGGGTATGATGGCCTCATGAACAGCTTCGAAACCCAACCAGCACGGACGGACGACGCCGAGAAAGCCGCAGAGACGCTCACGGCGCCCGAGGGGCCAGAAACGGGAAACGAATCGCGAGAAGAAGCCTCGGGAGAGGCCGGGAGCGAAGTCGCGAACGAGGAAGCTGCCGAGCGCGTCGAGGCGGCGCGGCAGGATCGGCTCGGCGAGCTGCGCCAGGACCTCGCAGGAAAAGGCCCCGAGGAGGTCGCTGCAAAGTCCCGCGAGCTCGAGGATGCCAGAGGAAAGCTCGAGAGACTCCAGGCGCAAGGCGATGCCGAATCCTTGCAGAAGGAGATCGCGCGTCGGGAGCAGTCGTACGGCAGCGCGCGGTCGCGCGTCTCCCGCTGGTTTCAGAAGAACGTGACACGGACCTATGCCGCTCCCGGTACCAGCGAGCTCAACGCCATCTCGCAGATGAAGCGCGACCTCGAGGAACGCAACAGGCTTCCGGGAACGATCGAGAAGCTGCGCGAGGACATCGCGCGGCTGAGCTGAGGCTCAGGGCGCTCATGGACATCCTCGCTCACGGCGTCTTCGGCAGGCTGCTGCTCAAGGGTATCGACCGGAAAGCCGACAAGGCGAGCCTGCGATGGGCATTCTTCTGGGGAACGTTCCCGGACCTCTTCGCATTCGCCATCCCGCTCATCAGCAGCATCGCTGCGGGCTCTCTCGAACGCCCCGAGCAAGGCGCGCTCGGCCTGAGCATGCGTCTCTACGACTACTCCCACAGCCTCGTCATATTCGGCATCGTCTTCGCGCTCGTCGCGCTGAAGAAGCGCAGGTGGCGGCTCCCCATGCTCGCCTGGGGACTGCATGTCCTGTTCGACATACCCACGCACACCTTGGAATTCTTCCCGACGCCGTTCCTGTTCCCGCTGTCCGATTACGCCTTCCCGTACGGCATCAGCTGGAGCGACCCGATCGTGTGGACCGGCATCTGGACGTCCATCCTCGTCATCTATCTCGTGCTGCGATATCGCGACGCGAAGGCGAGGCCTGCGTCCTGAAGCTGAGCGGAAAAGGGAAGCCGCGTGCCAAGCCGGTCGGCGGGCCACCCGGGTTAAGTACCCGGAGCGGCAAGGTTTACAAGGCTGCTTGAGCGACTTTAGTTCTCACTCGTCGAGGAGGAAGGGTCACGACTGGAATGTTACAAATGTGACAGTTTTCGAGGCTTTCGGGATGTAACGTTTTGATCGGTTCCTAAGAGGCACCTATCCCATGGAGCCATAAACCTTTAAAAAGACTTTTTTATATGAAAAAGAACAATATACTTTCTCTAATGTGGAAAGCTATGCAAATGTGTCTTGAGTTTAAAAAACTCTTGAATGAGTACCGTAAATCTGTTGCTCATCTTAATATGAGACCAGAAGCCATGAATGAGTTGCCAGCTCATTACCTTACTCGGCTAGACGATCTTTCTGACATAGAGGCAGCGGATAAATTTAACTTTATAAAGTTAACCAATCTCAATACATTGCATCCTTTTAGCTTTGCTTCAAACAATTCTGAAACTAACCTAGAGAACATCACCGTTAAATTAACATTTGAAGGTAGAAATATTTCGCATAGGAACCCTGTAATACGTTATTTCTATTTCTTAGAATACTCTGTAAGGGAGTTTAAGCTTATACCTCTGATTTTCGGTTCCGCTGTTTTCCTGGCTTTCCTGCTTTTCATACTTAATCTTTTGCGTTCAATCATCTTTCCCGAATCATAATTAGATTGACTCAGCAATCTCCAAAGTATAGATTCAGTTGAGTATTAAATGAAAAATGAGAATAGCCTGCTGGTTAGGCAAAGGCTATTCTCGTTTGTGATTTCTCTGGGACACCTCCAGATAATCAATAGTTATTGCTTAGAGTCGCTCAAGGGCGACCCTTTGCTTATCTAGGCCTAAGCCTTAGCCCACCGCACTTCGCGAACGGTCAGATGAGGGTAACGATCGGCATAAGCCTTGGTTACCATCTGTCCCGTAGCAGCATGGCGGTATATTATGATTTTTCTCATTCGAGGAATCAGTATATGAATCGACCTTTTATTTGTCTGTGTGCACAGGTCCCATACACACGCCAGTGTCTAACGCTCTGGCACGTTCGGAAGCTTTTACGCTTCCTTATCTATTAGCCTAGGTGCTGGTTTCGGAGTTCGCTAGTGTACTAATCCCCATTTTTTTATGAACAGTTACTGCTTCATATAGTACGAGTATAGCTTCATCAACGTGATAGATGCGATGAGCCCGTGGGCTCCGGTAAGGAAGAATATCAGGCCAACGATGATGAGCAGGCCGAGGCGGTTCCGTGGATTCTTGAAGAAGGTCATGGCGGTAGCAGGTTGGTGGATCCGGCTTCCCGCGAGACGCAAAAGCGGGACAGCCTACCGCTTACCCACAGTTCATGATCCCGGAGGATGTAGATTGTGGAGATAGGACTGCCCCGCTGGGGCCGCAATCTCCCTCCTAGAATCACGTATTCAACTGTGGGTAAGCCCCACTATCATAGCCTCCCCCTAGATTCGCGCTAGAAGCTCCATGAACGAGGCCTCCGAGGACTGGCGGTACCGGAAGGTGAGCTGATCGACGTATCCCTGGAGGTGCTGCTTGGACACCGCGACATGGGTTCCCCGTATCGAGCGCTTCAGCTGGCTCCAGACCCCTTCTATGGTGTTGGTATGGGTGATGCCCCGCGCGTACTCGCGTATCCCATGGTTTACCGTGTCATGAACGTATCCCATCCGAGTCGTTCTCCGGTACGCAGGAAGCTGGTCGCTGAAGATCACCGAGCCTTCTTCAACGGTGCTTGCGATCTCTTCGAGCAGCAGGTGATTCTCACGGGCCGGAAGATGCTTGGCGTGAACCTTGCCTCCGCGCTCGACGATGCCCATGACCATCTCCTTGTTGCTCCAGCGTCTCCGTGACGAGCGCCTGCCGCCTATGTAGGTCTCGTCCACCTCGACGATGCCGCTGAGCCTGACCTTGGAAGACATCAGCGTGCGGATCAGCCGGGCCATGCGCCATGCAGTCTTGTACGTGACTTCGACGTGACGCTGTATCTCCGCCGCCGAGACCCCGTGCTTGGACACGGAGAAGAGGTAGATGGCGTAGAACCACTTCACGAGGGGTGTAGAAGATCGCTCGAAGATGGTTCCTGCGAGCGGATAGACCTGCTCTCCTTTCGGATTCTGGAAGCAGGCACGGCCGAGGACGCGCCTGTAGTCCCTCATCCCATGGTTCTTGCGAAATATGAATTCCAGGCAGGCTTCGTCGTTCGGGAAGATGATATTGAAGTACTTTATTGACAGCTTTGACTTCGGTGGCATTAGCCGAGTATGCATCGTTATGGCTTCAGGGGATAGTCAGGAACATTTCTATATTGACTAATCGAGGATTATAGGTGCAGTAATCATGCACCAGATCGCTTCATCAATCCCTCGGCAGGTAACGACGCAGCGGGAAGCTCAGCACGAACAAGGCTCCGGACGTCACCGCCGACACCATGCAGTACAGGCATATGGCGTCGATCACGAAGAGCTGCAGAGAAACGAAATAGAGCGACGCGACCATGCCGACGATCGTCAGCCACGCTGCGGCACGCATAAGGACCGCCTCGCCCTGATTGAGGAAGAGGAGTGCGGCGATGAGCATGGCAAAGTAGTAGGCGCTGCCGAGCACCGCTACCGGCACGCCGCCGAGCGTCGCGTACGCGCTCCGCGTCACGGCCTCGCATCCCGCGACCACGGTGCAGGGCGGCACGGCGCCGAAGAAGTGCTCGATCGCCAGGAAAGTGGCGTCCGCGAATCCGGCGAACGCCACGAGCGCGAAGAGCCGCGCGAGGAAGCGTGCCCGGTCCTCGCGCCACAGCTGCTTCGCTCGGTCGTGGAGGCGGCGGATCATAGCGTCGGAGCCGGACCGGCGGAGAAGGCGATCTCGAACGGGTACATCCCCATCCCGCAGGTCCCTTTGAGCGTCCCCGGCTGCGGGGTGCCTAAATCGATCTCGGTGACCCCGGAGTTCGGCAGATTCCTGCTGATGTCCATGCTCGGGATGCGGATTGCCGAGGAGCAGTCGAAGGTGCCTTTCGTGCTCACGCGCAGGACGGTCGGGAGGCCAGCCTGGGCTGCACTCCGGAGCGGCGAGTAGCCGCCCTTAGCCGTCAGGTCGATGACCTGCCTCCCGTCGACCACGGCGACGTTGTCGGCGGTCGCCTCGATGCTCGTCTCCCGGGCATCCCGCGTAAGTGCAAAAGCAAGCGATCCTCCGATAACCGCGACGGCTGCGACGATGGCGATGACAGTGGCTTTCATGGGACGAGTATATTAGAAGCTGAAGACAGGAGGTATGACGCCGATGACAACGAGCGCATTGATCAGGTTGAACAGGGCGAACAGGATCACGATGAGGCCGGCAGCCTTGAAGAAGACGCCGGCATACGCGCTGTCCTTGATGCTGAAGGAACTGAAGCTCACGAGCGCCAGGACGGGCAGCGTGCCCAGAGCATAGACGAACATGGTCAGCGCTCCGGAGAAGAAACTGCCTGTCGAGAGGGTGTAGATCTGCATCGACTGCGTGAACCCGCACGGCAGGAAGAAGGTCGCGATGCCGACGAGTACCGGCGTCAAGATGTGGTTGAGACTCGCGGTATTATGCGCGCGCCTCGCGAGCGATCGCGGCATGGACGGCTGGAGGCGCTTCGCCCACGGGAATATGTCGAGGAGGTTGATGCCGAGGATGAGCATCACGATGCCGATCAGAAGGCTCAGGGCGAACGTCGCGGACGTACTGAGCGAGAAGGCCGCGCCGATCGCGCCAATCACGCCTCCGAGGACTAAGAACGAGACGAGGCGCCCGCCGTGGAACATGAGCTGCGGCTTCACCCGGTCCCCTTCCTTTGCGAAGGTCGCGGACATCGAGAGAACGAGCCCGCCGACGACCGCCATGCAGGTGGAGAGCGAGGCGATGATGCCCACGAGGAACACCGTTCCGTACGAGAGCGAGGTCGTGTCTACCAGATTCACAATGCCCGCCTTCTGGAGCAGCACGAACAGCACGGCCAACGCGAGGGCGATAGGGACGGCGATCCTGAAGTCCCTCCAGTTCCTGGCAGGCGCCCGCTTCTCGACCGAGAGGCTGTAGCCCTGAGGAAGGGCACGGCTGAGCTCCATTGCGAGCTGTTCCGCGGACGTGTCGCCGAAGTCGCCCGTCACCGTGACCGAATGCGTCTTCAGGCTGGAGCGGGCGGTAGCAACCTCCGACAGCTCCTCAAGCGAGCTGTCGGTCATAAGGACGCACGCCCTGCAGTGCATGCCCGAAACGTGGAAGGTGTAGGTCTTGCTCATGGTCTTACAGTGATTTCGCCTTCAGGCGCAAGGAGTTGCCGACGACCGACACGCTCGAGAACGCCATCGCAAGACCCGCGAAGACGGGATTCAGCAGGATGCCGAAGAAGGGGTAGAGCAGACCTCCCGCGAGCGGGATGCCGACGATGTTGTAGAAGAACGCCCAGAAGAGATTCTGCTTGATGCCGCGCATCGTGAGCCGGGAAAGACGCACGGCATGCACGAGCTTGCCGATGTCGCCGTGCAGAAGCGTGATGCCAGCGCTCTCGATCGCGACGTCCGTGCCCGTCGCCATGGCGATGCCGACGTCGGCCTGCGCGAGCGCCGGAGCATCGTTCACGCCATCGCCCGCCATGACGACGATCTCGCCATCAGCCTGCAACCTCTTGATCGCCACCAGCTTGTCCTCAGGCATCACCTCGGCGATGACCTCGTCGATCCCGGCTTCGGAAGCGATGTACCGCGCGGTATTCTCGTTGTCTCCTGTCAGCATGACCGTCCTGATCCCCATCCGGTGCAGCTGCGCGATCGCCTGGCGAGCTTCGGGTTTAATCGCATCGGCTACGTAAACGATACCGAGCACCTGCGAATCGCTCATCAGGATGACCGGCGTCTTCCCTTCCTTCGTGCTGCCGTCGACCGCTTCGGTATCGATTCGCAGGCCAAGATCATCGGCAAGCCTCAGGTTTCCCGCGTAGTAGCTTGTGCCAGAAACGTCGCCCCTGACGCCCTTTCCCTTGATCGCTTCGAACGCGGCGACAGGAGCCAATCCGATCCCGCGCCTCGCCGCATAAGCGGTAATCGCCTGCGCAATCGGATGCTCCGACCTGCTCTCCAAGGATGCCAGGATCGCTATCAGGTCCCCGTCTGCCTTGTCAGACCGGTTATCGATCTCTACAAGCTCGGGCTTCCCCTTCGTAATCGTGCCCGTCTTGTCCATGACGACCGTCGTCGCCTTATGGAGCTTCTCGAGCGTCGCCGCGTCCTTGATGAGAATGCCCTCGCGCGCGCCCTTCCCGACGCCCACGATGATCGCGGTCGGCGTCGCGAGGCCGAGCGCGCACGGGCACGCGATGACGAGAATGCCGACAAACGACATGAGACCGTAACTAAGTGCCTGCGCGAAGCCGAGGTACCGGGTCCCTACGAGAAGCCACGCGCCGAACGCGACAAACGCCAGCACGAGCACGACGGGAACGAATACCGAGGAGATCCGGTCCGCCAACGCCTGAATCGGCGCCTTGCTGCCCTGGGCGTTCTCGACCATCGTGATGATCTTCGCGAGCAACGTCTCCGAGCCGACCTTCGTAGCCTCGAACGTGAAGGAGCCGGAAGTGTTAATGGTCCCCGCGACGACGGAATCGCCTTCTTCCTTGCGGACGGCTACCGGCTCGCCGGTGACCATCGACTCGTCGACGTACGAGGAGCCGTCGATCACGAGCCCGTCGACCGGGATCGTGCCGCCCGGCTTCACGACGACGCGATCGCCATGGACGACCTGGGCGATAGGCACTTCGATTTCTTTGCCATCGCGAATGACAAGAGCAGTCTTGGCCTGGAGATTGAGAAGCTTCTCGATCGCGTCACCTGTCTTGAGCTTCGACCGCGCCTCGAGATACTTGCCGAGCGCGATGAACGCGATGACGACGATCGTCACGTCGTAGTAGGTGTAGTCGACGTTCAGGAACGGGCGCAGCGCATCCTCGAACGCCGTGATCGCGAAGCTGTAGAGGAACGCCGCGAGCGTGCCGATGCCGATCAAGGTATCCATGTTCGCCGTGCGGTAACGCAGGAAGCGCCACACGCCCTGCAGGTACGGCTTGCCGACCACGAAGAGCGTGTAGGTGGCGAATATCGGAAGCAGGTGATGGAAGAACTCCTCCCACACCAGGGGCATCTCCGGAACGACGTCAACGCGCATCAAGATCTCCCACCCCATCACGAAGATGCTGATCAGTGTGAGCGGCACCATCGAGACGACCTTGGCCCGTTGATCGGAGAGCTCCTTGAGCTTCTCCGTCTTAGACTGGCTCAGGCCGAGATGTCCCGCATGTTCGTCCGCGGACATCCCCATAGTCTCCGCCGAAGGCAGCACGAGCGAATAACCGAGCGGCTCGACGCTTGCCGACAAGGCAGCAAGGTCGGTCCTGAACTCGTCGAAGCTGACCGTCACCTTCTCGGTCCCGAAGTTGGCGTCGGCCGCCTCGACGCCGTCGATCTTCTTGAGCGTCTTCTGGATGATGCCCGCGCACGAGGCGCAGTGCATGCCCTTAATCAGATAGGTAGCTGAGGCGGTCATGGGATCACTTGCGCTTGAGGCGGTAGACCTTGAGAATCTCGTCCTTCGCCTGCTCCGTGCCGCCCTTCTTGATCTGGTCGATGACGCACGTGCCGAGGTGGCTCTCCATGAGGAGGTCCTCGACGCCGGAGAGCGCCTGCTTCACGGCCGACGTCTGCGTGATGATGTCGATGCAGTAGGTGCCCTTGGCGACCATGTCCTGCAGGCCGCGCACCTGGCCTTCGATGAGCTTGAGCCGGCGAAGTGTCTTGTGCCCCGATGTATGTTCCATGCCGCCAGTATATACCCCCTGGGGGTATAGTCAAGAAGGCTAGGATCAGGCGTGCAGGGTACAGACGGCGCATCCCTCCTGGCGCGTTCGCCCATAGCGCCAGAGGCGGATCGCTTCAAGGAGCGGCACGAAGGCGAGATAGAGCCGGAAATCGGCCAGCCGCCGCAGGATCCAGCCGATCCTGCCGAAGAAGCTGTACGAGCCGATGAGGACGGCCGCCCACCCAGGTCCAACCGGAAGCGCGTAGAGCGGCCGCTTCGGCTCGTAGCGTGGGGGCTGCTTGCCTTCCGATGCCGCACGGAGCACGACGGCCACGAAACGCGCGTCATGGAGGGCGGTCTGCGCCATGCCGCTGAAGGGCGTGCTAGCCGAGTCGCCGACCACGTAGATACCGGGGCTCGCCTCAAGGCGCTCGTTCACGAGTACCCTGCCTTTCGCATCGAGTCGGAAGAGGCTGGGATGCGCACCGACGAGTGGATGCGTCGTGCTGCCTGCCGTCCAGACGACGACGTGGGACGAGATCGTGCCGTCAGGAAGCTGGAGCGAACTGTACGTTTCCGCCTCGACGCGGGTATCGGTACGAATGCTCACGCCCAGCTCCTCCAGACGATCATGGACCCTGCGCGCGTACGGCTCCGGCATGGCCGGCAGTATGCGCGATCCCGCCTCCACGAGGTCGACGCTACAACGGGCGTCTGGGAGGCCGTGACTGCTTTGGATCCTGGCGACGTAGGCTCCGATCTCACCCGCCACCTCGATGCCCGTCATACCCGCGCCAACGACGACGTAATGTTCTGCCGTACCGGAAAGCGCCTGGTCGTGAATGTGCCGCCGGAGTTCGAGAGCCTCGTGGATGGTCTTGATTCCCAGCGAGTTCTCTGCGAGGCCTGCGATGCCGAAGTAGCTCGTCACCGTGCCGACCGCGACGACGAGCGCGTCGTAGCGGTAGACAGAACCAGATTTGCCCGTGACGGTCTTCGCTTCGGCGTCAATCCGCTCGATGCGGTCCTCGAGAACCTCGACGTCGGTCTCGCGGAAGATATCCGCGAGCGGGATGGCGACCTCGAGCGGCGAGCGCCCCGTCGCGGATCGGTAGAGCGCCGCGTGGTACTCGAAGTACGGCTTGTTCGAGACGAGACGGACATCGAAGCCGCCTGCCCGGTCGAGCGAGAGCGCGGCCTGCACGCCGCCGAAACCGCCTCCGATGATGACGACCTTCATGATCAGAAGCGCGTGCGGATGTGGCGCTCGGAGTAGTCCCACTGGGCATCCGTCTTCTTGTGAGGATTGAAGATACTCTGCGGGTCAAAGAGGCGCTTGACCTCGCGGAAGAGCTGCATGACCTCCGGAGGATACATGAGATCCAGGAACGGGCCCCGGACGAGCCCGTCGTTGTGCTCGCCGGAGAGCGACCCGCCGTGCGCGACAACGAGCGCGTTGACTTCATGCATGACCTTGGCGATACGGGCGCGGTCGGCGTCGTCCTCCAAGGACATGAGCGGGATGATGTGGAAGTTGCCCTCACCCACGTGTCCCGCAATCGTGTACACGAGGCCGTGCCGGTCGAGAATCGCGCGCAGCTTCGGGAGGAACGCGGGAAGCTCCGTAGGCGGCACGATGAGGTCGTCGATGAAGGGCACCGCGTGCGCGCCCCGGATGTTGCGACGCAGGAGGTTGAAGCTCTCGCGGCGGATCGTCCAGAGCTTACTGCTACGGTCGCGGGTCGGCATGAGCTCGAGGTCGAGGCGGTACGGGGCAAGTGTCGAGCGCAGCGCCGCGAGGCTCCGGTCGACCTCGTCCTGTGTCGCGCCCTCGTACTCGACCAGCAGCACGAGATTGGGGAAGCCGTGCACGAGGTGGCGGAGCTCCGGCAGCAGGTGCCAGCCGAGCGCGAGGAAGCGACGGAGGCCGAGCGTCTTCAGGAAGTACGGGAAGTTGCGTACCGCGAAGCGGAGCGTGTGGTCGTCGAACGCCTCGAAGCTCGCGGGGCCCGTCGCGAGGACCGCCGCGATGATCTCGCCCAAACGCGCGATGTCCGGCAGGAAGATCGCCGCGATGCCCGCCTGCTCCCGCTGCGGCACGAGACGGAACGTCGCCTCGGTGATGAAGCCGAGCGTCCCCTGCGAACCGACGAAGAGCTTGGTGAGATCGAAGCGCTTCCGGTCCCAGACGTCCCAGAGATGGTACCCCGTGGAATCCTTGTGGACCTTAGGCCGCGCGGCCTGGATCGCGTCGTAGTGCTCCTCGAGGAGCGCGTGGAGGTCACGGTACAGATTTCCTTCGTAGTCCCCTTGCGCCGCCTTCGCGGCAAGCTCCGCTGGCGCGAGCGTCCGCACCTCGTACTCGTTGCCGTCGGCAAGCACGGCGCGGAGGCGCTCGACGTAGCGGTCCGTCTTGCCGTAGAGGAGCGACTTCTCGCCGCCAGCGTTGTTGGCGAGCATCCCGCCGACCATGCAGATCTCGCGCGAGGCCGGGTACGACGGCATGAGCAGGCCCGCGGCGAGCGTCTTTCGCTCCAGGTCGCGGTAGTAGACGCCCGGCTGGACGGCGATCGTGCTGCCATCTACCTCGCCGATCCGGTCGAAGCGCGTAAAGGAGACGATGACCGAGTCATTGATAGCGCCACCTGACATGTCTGTCCCGCCGCTGCGGGCCGTCAGCGACAGGTCGGGCTGGTCCTTCTTCCGCTCCGCGACGAACCGCACGAGCTTGCCCAGGTCGGCGGCGTCCTGCGGGACCACGACCGCCTCGGGCCGGATCTCGAACATGCTCGCGTCGTGGCTGTATGTCTCGAGCGTCCCGGCGTCCGAAAGGATATCGCCCGCGATGACGCTGCGGAGTCGCTCGACGAGGTCGGAACGATCGGCGGAGCTCTTCATAGGAACGTGACGCGTAAACCGAAACGGTCGAGGAACAATGTCGCGACCTCGTTGTCCGTATGGATGCCGAGCCTGTTCTCTCCCTCGAAGAGCGCGAAGTAGGCGCCAGTGAACTCGTCGAGGGCGCGTGCCGCCGCGATGTCGAACGCATATGACTCAGACGGCTTGGCGAGCGAGAGCTCTGCAACCGCGTCGGCGGCATATATGCGCGTTCCGTTGCGGATCGCTGCGGGGTACCGGATGAAGCCGCGCACGTCGCCGCCGCTGGGCATCACGCCGCGCACGAAAGCGGCAGGCAAATCTGAGGCGATGGGATATGCGAGCGTGGGATGATAGTGACCGACGTAGAGAGCGTCCTCGCGCGGCGACGTGCCGCCCATCTTGTTCCCGATCTCCACCGAGAACTCCTCGGGACCGTGGTCGTGCACGGCGATCTCGAACCGGGGATCCTCCATGCGCCATGCGTCGAGCACGGCGTGCAGCTCTTCGGCCGTATGCCTGAGAGCGAAGCGGACTTCCGCCCGCTCGTGTCCCGGCTTCGGTGCCGGGGAGAGGTGCGCGAGGGCGTCTGCCGGATGGGAGATGGCTATGGCGTCGCGCGACCTCTGCGTATCCCAGTCCTCGAAGGCTTGCCGTTCGTCTGCTGATACGGCGAGATCGTATCGCCTGATGAGGGCGGCGATCCGGTCGCGGTGCGAGGTGTCGCGCATGCTTCTATCTTACCCGCGTGATGCACGAGTCACCAAGGCACGGAGACATAGTGATATACTGTCTAGCGTAACCCCGAATCATTGAATCCATGACCACCTACCAGAAGGTATCGCTCTTCCTCCTCCGCGTCTCCATGGGATGCCTGTTCCTCTATGCAGGTCTCTCCAAGGTCCTGGATCCTTCCTGGTCCGCCGCAGGCTACCTGAAAGGGGCGAAGGCCTTCCCGGAGCTCTTCGGCTGGCTCGCGAGCCCTGGGATGCTGCCGCTGACCAACTTCCTCAACGAATGGGGGCTGACGCTGCTGGGCGTTTCGCTGATCCTCGGCATCCTTGTGCGCTGGAGCGCGATCGGCGGCGCCTTCATGATGGCGATGTACTATCTGGCGCTCGGATTCCCCTACCCGAACGAGCACGCCCTCGTCGTTGACGAGCATATCGTGTACATCTTCGCGCTCCTCGTGCTTGCGGCGTTCAACGCCGATCGCGTATGGGGTCTCGACCGACATCTCTGGGGAAAGAGGAAGTAGTGACCCGTCTGACAGACGGCTATGCCGCATAGCTGAATCGGTGGCATATCAAATCACCGAACGCTTCAGCATTCTGCGCGGCTATCATGACGATGATGGCTTCCATCCGAACGGAAAGCCGGCGGTAAGCATAGGCATACTGCTGGGCCAGCTCGGATTCGTGAGCATTGCGGACTTCTCCACGGGGTACGCGTCGCTCTCTGCGCACGAGATCGCACGTATGAGCGAAAAATAAGAGGCGCCCAGGTCGCAGCGCGGTACTAGGCACCCGGGTCACCCGATATAAAGTACTTACTGCGGAGAGGGAGGGATTCGAACCCTCGATACCAGTTACGGTATACAGTCTTTCCAGGACTGCCGTTTCAACCGCTCACGCACCTCTCCGTGCCGCTGGATTCTATGCGTACCCGGTCGCAAATGCCACCCGGGCAGCCTTGCGACGATGCCAGCCACGTGCTGAACTGGCTGCAGCCAGGCATAAGCCTGAGACCACAGAGGAATAAGGAGGAAAAGATATGAGAGAGACCAGTACGGACGGATTCACGTTCGCCGAGTACCTCGGCTGCGCGCTGCTGCGCGAGCTGATCAATTTCCAGAACGGGACCAACGAGGGCAGCACGTTCGCCATGCTCGCCTACCGGCAGAGCACGGACCGCGTCGAGCTGTACCGCTACGTGTCCCTGCGCGGCGGCCCCGACTCGTCGGACGAGGAGCTCGAGGACCTGCACCGCCATGCGATCGAGGTCCGCGCCAGCATGCTGGACATGGCAGGCGAGATGGCCGCCAAGGCATGCGCCCTGCCTGGCAGGCTGCATGGCCAGAGGCTCAGGGACGAGCTCGGCATGAGGCTCACGGCACGGAGCTACGGCGACCACGCCGTCGTCTGCTGCGGGTCGCTAGACCCGGACCTCGACGCCGAGGCCGCGCTCATGATGCTGGACTATCTCGATGAGAGGTACGACCTCGTCACCGGCGAGGACATCGACGAGGGCTCGACGCTCTTCATCTCGCTGATGGAAATCGCCATACGCATCAATACCTTGGTTCCCAAGGAATCGCTGGTCATCATGACCGGCGATTTTTCTATCGCGTTCCCCCGTCCATCGCGCGCAATGCCGCGATACGCTCCTCGAGCGGCGGGTGCGTCATGAAGAGGCGATGCAGCAGGCCCAGCGCCTCCTTCCCCTTGAACGGATTGCTGATCCACAGGTGCGCGGTAGCGTCGCTTGCCGCACGCATGGCGACCGGGTCGCCCGCGATCTTGCCGAGCGCGTCGGCCAGGTCGCCGGGCTTACCGGTGAGCGTAGATCCGGAGACGTCGGCAAGCGACTCGCGCCGCCTCGAGATGGCCAGCTGCATCAGCGTCGCGCCGATCGGCGCGAGCACGATCAGCGCGAGCGAGAGCACCAGCCCGAAGGGGCTGCCGCCCCTGTCGTCGTCACGCCTGCCGCCGAAGAGCATGCTCTGGCCCAGGAACTGGCTGGCGGTCGCCACCGTGCCCGCGAGCACCACGGCGATGCTCGAGACCAGGATGTCCCGGTTGGTAACGTGCGAGAGCTCGTGCGCGAGCACACCCTCGAGCTCGGCCGGCGAGAGCTTCTCGAGCGCCCCGCGCGTCACGGCCACCGCCGCGTGCGCCGGGTTGCGTCCCGTAGCGAAGGCGTTGATCTGCGCCTCGTCGGTAAGGTAGAGCTTCGGCATCGGGATCTGCGCGGCACCTGAGAGGCGGCGCATGATCGCGTAGAAGCCTGGCGCGTCCGCTTCCGTGACCGGCTTGGCGCGGCTCATGCGGAGCGCGATCTTGTCCGAGAAGAAGTAGCTGATGGCGGTCGTCACCAGCGTGAAGGCCACGGCGATCACGAGTATGGAGCTGTTGCCGTATACGTTCGCGAGGACGTAGCCGATCGCTACGATCAGCACGGAAAAGCCCATGAAGAGGAGGGCGGTCTTGGTCAGGTTGGCGGCGCGCTGCGCGGCGGCGTTATGCATGCGTCCATGGTAGCAAATGCCCCGCCCTGATTGACAGCACGGCCTGCGGACTGCTTTAAAGGCAGGGTACTTTGAAAAGGAGATATCGATTATGAATATGGAAAATGAATATGATGAGAGCCTGAAGAATGAGACGGATGGGATCATCTGCGCCTGCGGAGAGCCCGTCTATCTCGGATTATCAGTGACGCCGGTCGTGCTCGGCCCGACCGTGAACGATGAGGATCGCGCGCTACGCGAGATGCATGTCAGCGATACTGACGGGGATGAGCCCTTAAAAACCCAGATCGGCACCAGCAAGGCGTTCGCATGCGGGTGCTGCGGGTCCGCGTACGTGGCAAGGTTCCAGCTACGGATCCTGAGGATAGGGCCTGCTCCGCGCAGGCAGCCAAAGGCAGATGACTATCCGATGACGCCTTTGCGCAAGATGATGGAGGAGACCGGACTCTGGAATCACTTCGTTGCAGCAGTCATGCAGAACTGCCAGATGCGTCCTGTAGAGACCGAACCTCCGAAGAATCTCGCCAAGCATCTTGATTCGTGGGCGGCCAAAATCGTGCGGTACAAGCTCGATCACGTGCCTGAAGAGATCAGGGCAGCTACTGAGGAGACCCTCACGGGAGGGACCGTCGCTTATTGGGGTGCCAACGGCGTACTTGCGGTGACCGTGGCGGGCAGGATACGGGCATTTACCGGCATGCCTCCTCGTAAGATGAGCGCCCGGGTCGCTCGCATAGGCGCGCATGGCAGAATCGGCACCCGCAAGGTGGTCGGCGAAAGGTGGCACCGGACGAAATTCGGCTGGGTCGAGGGCGACGGGCTGCTGCTGCAGGAACTGACGCAGAAGCGAAGTGTCGGAGACTTCGCGAAATGAAACCTTGAGGCGCACGCATGCCGTGCGCCTCATTTCTCATCCATGATGCATTGACCTCATCAATGATATATGGCTCTATGCTTCCAGGAGGCATTGATAACTATGGAAAAAGAAATGAGCAGGCACCATGCGCTGGCATGCCCGTCCTGCAAAGGCGTGATGATGTTCAGCCTGGAAACGAAGGTGCGAACGCTGCGGAAGCGCGAGGACCGCGAGGCGGTCGTGAACGATTTCCGGGTCATCTACACGGGTGGCATGCCGTTCCGCGATCTCAGGAGGTTCAAGGAATCGCTCGTGATTCCAGACGATGGAACGTCACGTGTGAAAGACATGCAGGAAGGGTTCCTGACCCAGGGCGTCACGTGCGAGGCATGCGGGTTACGCATGAGCCTGGTGCTGCAGATCGACGTCCTCGGCATCCTCGAGCTCGATGCCGAGGACGAGCTGAGCCCGCAGCAGGCAGCCGCGGTGACGCTGATTCAGGAAAGCGGCCTGTGGGAGAGATTCGAGGAAGTCTGCGCGTTCGTCTGGGAGCAGCGTCCTAACGTGAAGCGGCCGCCCAGCTGGCGGCAGTTCTTCCTGAGATGGATGGAGCGTGGCAGGAAGCGGAACAACCGCTACCTGGACGGGGCGCTCGTCACCTCGTGCATGCGAGAGTTCGGCACGGACCGGGGCTCGGTCATGTTCTGGGGATCGGACGGCGTCCTCGCCGTCGTCATCGACGGCGCGTTGCGCGACTTCGCGCCCGCGAGGCTTCGCCCCAAGGATGTCGAGACCTCAGGAGACACGCACACCCCCGAGGAGCGCGACGCCATCCTTCCGAGGGATGGCGCGTCGCCAGGAATCGTCTTCCGCAATCTCTTCGAGATTGGCGGGTAATCAAGCGGGGCGGCCTCATTGGCCGCCTCCTTTTCGTTTGCAGCGCGCCAGAAAGCGCGCTAGGCTCGGTATCAGACCTTTCGAGGTCCGGCATGGCGCCGAAGAAAATAAGAATGATTCCTAGTGTGAATAATATCGAACCACCAAGGAACAGCCCAAACCTCTTAATAAAACGTAGGAAAGGAGGGGTAGTAGGGAGCGGCATCGGAAATCCGATAGTCCGATGCATGCAGTATCCTAGCGTCATCCGGATCGGATGAATCGGATGCTCAGTCCCAAGTAGCGAGCAAAAGCCTCGCGAAACCGCCGGCAGGTTCAACCGGTAAGGCTAAACGGCGCCAGACCGTTACAACGCGGCATCCTCTGATGCCATAACCGAAAGCCCGTCTCAATGAGACGGGCTTTTGTCACGGCCGCGCAGGAAGGGATCAGAAGGCGTCCATGCCTCCCCCGCCCTCCTTCTTCTCCTCGGGAATCACGGTCACGGCCGCGCCGATCATGAGGTAGTTGGCCGCCACGGAGACCGCGTTGGTGAACGCGGTGCGCGTCACCTTCAGCGGGTCGACGATGCCGGCCTCCTTGAGGTTGGTGATCTCGTTGGTCATGGCGTTGAAGCCGTGCCACGGGTCGGTGTCGGATCCCTTCTGCTTCTTGAGCTCGTCCACGCGCTCGGCGCCCTGGCCCGAGTTGGCGAAGATCGCACGGATCGGCGCCTCGAGCGCGCGCACCAGGATGCCGTGCGCGGCGCGCGCGACGTCTCCCTCGCCTGGCTCGGCCAGCCCCATGCGGACGTTGAGGAGCGCCATCCCGCCGCCCGGCACGATGCCCTCCTCCATGGCCGCGCGGGTCGCCGCGACGGCGTCCTCGACGCGCTGCTTGAGCTCCTTCTGCGCCGATTCGGTGGGGGCGCCCACCTTGATGACCGCCACGCCGCCCGAGAGCTTGCCGAGGCGCTCCTGGAGCTTCTCGCGGTCGTAGTCGGAATCCGTCCGCTCGGCCTGCGCCTTGATCTGGGCGATGCGGTCCGTGATGGCGGCCTCGTCTCCCTTGCCGCCGACGATGGTCGTGGTGTCCTTGGTCGAGATGACGCGGTGCGCGCGGCCGAGGTCGGTCAGCTCCGCCTCCTCGAGCTTCTTGCCCAGGTCGCCGGTGACGAGCGTCGCGCCGGTCACCGTCGCGATGTCCTGCAGGAGCTCCTTCTTGCGGTCGCCGAAGCCCGGCGCCTTCACCGCGAGGACGTTCACGATGCCGCGGATCTTGTTGAGCACGAGAGTCGCCAGCGCCTCTCCCTCGATGTCGTCGGCGACGACGAGCAGCTCCTTCTTGCCGCCGGCCATGACCTTCTCCAGAAGCGGCAGCAGCTCCTGTATCGACGAGACCTTGCGGTCGGTGACGAGCACGAGCGGCTCGTCGAGCGTCGACTCCATCCGCTCCTGGTTCGTGACCATGTACTGGCTCACGTAGCCGCGCTCGAACTGCATGCCCTCGACCATGTCGTACGAGTTGCCGACCGTGTTGCTGTCCTCGATCGTGACCACGCCTTCCTTGCCTATCTTCGACATGACCTCGGAGATGAGCCCGCCGATGGACGGGTCCTTGGCCGAGAGCGTCGCGACCTCCCGGATCTTCTGGCCGTCGTTGATCAGCTCGCGCTGGCTCTCGAGACCCGCGACCACCACGTCCATGCCCGCCTTGAGCTCCTCGGCGAGGCGGATGACGTTGAAGCCGCGCTCGGAGATGGCCTCCTCGCCCGCGTCGATCATCGACTGCGCGAGCACGACCGAGGTCGTGGTGCCGTCTCCGACCACGTCGTTGGTGCGGTCTGCCGCCTGCTTGATGAACTCGGCGCCGAGGTTCTCGTACTTGTCCTCGAGCTCGATCTCCTTGGCGACCGTGACGCCGTCGAAGGTGACCATCGGGGCGCCGTACGCCTTCTCGACGACCACCGCGCGCCCGCGCGGGCCGAGCGTCATCTTTACCGCCTCGGCGAGCTTGTCGATGCCGCCCTTGATCTTCAGGCGGGCCTCCTCGTTGAATACGATGTTCTTGGCCATGGATGTTGGTGTTACTGGGTGATTACCGCGAGGACGTCCGACTCGTCCGCGACCAGGTACTTGGTGCCGTCGATCTCGACCTCGTCGGGACCGTACTTCTTGAACAGGACCACGTCCCCTGCCTTGAGCGAGGACGCGATGCGCTCTCCCTTCTCGTCGAGCGCGCCGGGGCCGACCGCGACGACCGTGCCCTGGACGGGACGCTCGGCGCTTGCCGTGTCGGGAATGACGATGCCGGACTGCGTGACCTTCTCCTTCTCGAGCGGCTGCAGCACGACCTTCGATCCGAGGGGATTGAGCTTCATGGTGTGATAATTCGTGTGGCTGGTTAGTGACTGCATATTAGCAATCTACGTCGGGGATTGCCAAGGTCTCAGATATCCAAGCACTTGCCGAATTATCAGGAATAAGGTGCTATGTAGGCAGGAGGCAATTGAAAGTATGGAACGAGAAACGCCCAAGGTGGAGATGGGCACCATGTCCTTCGTCGGAATAGCAGGCGTGGTCCTGCTGGTCCTGATCGCGATCGTCCTATGTGCCGGAGCATGGGCAGGGAAGAGATTGCAGGACGCGACCTGGATGATCGTATTCGCGCCGATGCGCCCGCGCATCGCGTTAGCGGTAGTGTTCGTCACGTCGTTCGTGGTATCCCTGGTCACGATCGCGGTCATCGCGATGATATAAAACAAAGGCACTTGCTCTGCAGGTGCCTTCTTCTACGCCTTGGCGAATCAGCCGTGCTTGGCCTCGTCGTAGAGGTTCAGCAGCGCCCTGATAGCGTCTCCGGCGGCGATGTTGTTCTGCTGGTACGTGCCGTCGGTGACGTCGCCGGCAGCCCAGATCCGCGGATGGCTCGTCTTCTGGGTACGGGGGTCGGTGACGACCTCGCCGCGCTCGTTGCGCTCGGCAAGATCCGCCACGAGGTCGCCGTTCGGGATCGAGCCGATCTCGACGAACACCCCGCTCACCTCCAGCGTCTTCTCCGTGCCGTCGCTCTCGCGGTACCGGAGGCCGGAGACGAGCTTGTCTCCCAGGACCTCGAGCGTGTCCACCTTTGGCACGCGCGTCACCTTGACGCTGGCGAGCGCGGTCTCCTGCGTCTGCGCGTCGCCCTTGAGGACGCCGCTGCGGTCCAGGAGGTAGATCTTCGACGCGTACGGTATGAGGTCCACCACCGCCTCGAGACCGGCGTTGCCGCCGCCGACCACCGCGACGTCCTTGTCACGGAAGAACGGCGCGTCGCAGGTGGCGCAGTAGGCGACGCCCTTGCCCTCGAACGCGTCCTCGCCCGGAATGCCCAGGCGGCGGCGGCGTCCGCCGAGCGCGAGCAGGAGGCGCTCGGCGCGTATCGTCGTCCCGTCGCCGAGCGTCACCGTGAAGACGCCGCCTTCGTCCTCGATGGCCGTCGCCCGCTTCTCGAGCACGTCGACGTCCGGGTAGGCCAGGAGATGCGCCTTCAGGTTGTCCGCCAGCTCGGAGCCGGAGAGCGACACCGTGCCGATCCAGTTATGGATCTCGGCCGAGACGGCGGACTGGCCGCCGAAGGTGTCGGTGACCAGCGCCGTGCGCAGCTGCTTGCGCGCCGCGTAGACGCCCGCGGCGATGCCCGCCGGTCCTCCGCCGAGGATGGCTACCTGGTAGGGCTCCGCGCTCACAGGTAGGAGTCGATCAGCTGCTGGAAGGTAGCGAACGGGTACGCGCCCTCCACCTTCTGGTCGTTGACGAAGATGGTCGGCGTCGAGTTGACGCCGTACTTGGTCGTTGCCTCCGTCGCCTGCGCGGCCACGAAGTCCTTGTGGTCCCGGTTGCTCACGCACGAGGAGAACTTCGCCATGTCGAGGCCGAGGTCCTTGGCGACCTGCGTGTAGAGCGCGGGCGTGAGCGAGGTCTCGTTCACCGCTGCCGACTCGGAAGTGAGGATCGCGTCGTGGAACTCCCAGAACTTGCCCTGGTCCTTGGCGCACTCGCTTGCCTCCGCCGCCGGGGTCGCCGACGGATGGATCGAGGTCAGCGGGAAGTGACGGTAGACGATCTTCGCCTTCCCCGTCTCGACGTACGCGGTGCGGATCTGCTTCTCCGTCTCGTCGAAGAACTGGACGCAGTACGGGCACTGGAAATCCTCGTAGAGGACGATCGAGACCGGCGCGTCTGCGTCGCCGAGGATCACGTCCCGGTCAGTCGGCGACGGCGCCTCTACCGGCGTGGCGGCATCCGCCGTCTGGTCGGTGGGCAGCACCGGCGTGCCGGTCCTGCTGCCGCCCATCGTCATGTAGATGAGTGATCCTGATATGAGGACCGCGGCGACCAGGATCGATGCCGGCAGGAGCCAGGCAGGGGTGCCGGCGCGCGCTGCTGCCTCGTGCTCGACCGGATGATGCGTCGTCTCGTGCTTGGGGGTGTCGTGATGTTCCATGCCGAAAAGATAGCATAAAAAGCCGCCTCGAAAGGCGGCGTATGGCAGGTTACTGCGCGACTACTCGAGCCTGCAGGCCAGGACGTTGAAGGTTCCTGACGAGCCGGCGAGCTGCTTGACGCGCACGGTGACCGTCGGGGCGGCTATCTCTCCTCCGGTGCACCGGGAAGGGATCAGGTACGTCAGGACGCGAGGATGCTCCTCAGCCGTCGTGCCGGTGGCAAGCCAGATGCCTTCGCTGTAGACGGCGCCGGTTTTCGGCTTGACGACGACGTCGGTAGAGCGGTGATCGAGGAAGAGCGATCCGCTCTCGCGAGCCTGCGCGTCGAGCGACTCGAGGCGCTGACGTTCCGCGCAGGCGATTCCCGACTCGTTGCCGAAGCAGCCATGCGGATAGATGGAGCCGGATCCGACAAGAAGCACCAGGCCAAACGTCGTCAATCCGGCGAAGAGGCGCAGCACGTTCGCGGGAAAGATTCCCAGGAAGATGCACCAGCCCAGGCTCGCGAGGGCCACGGTCCATAGCAGGACATTGATGCCGCCGTCGGCGAAACGGAAGTAGCCTTCCGCAAGCAGCGCGACCGAGATCGCGCCAGGTAGTATCCAGTCGAGATGCCAGAGCATCCCGGTCTTTTCTTTTTCCATATCATTCTCCTTGTGTCCCTCGAAAGGCCGAGGGTACTGGCTAACCAATGACATGAATCAATCGTATTGGCAATGATTGCGGCGACGCCCAGCTGATAGGATGGGCGCATGCGCTCCCGCGCCCGCCTCAAGCAGCTCGTCCTCGTCGCCGGCGACCTCGTCATCATGGTCGCGGCGCTCCTTTTGGCCTTCTTCCTGCGCGGCAACGGCGCGCCGCTGCCGCTGCTGATCGAGTCGGCGGTCCCCTGGGGCGCCGTGCTGGCCTCCTGGATCGTGCTGCTTTTCATGGCAGGCCTGTACGACATAAGGCGTCTCCGCAACGACATCTCGTTCCTCTCGACCTTCCTGGTCGCGATGGCGGTCAACGGCGCGATCGCGATGGCTTTCTTCTACCTCGTGCCCGCGGGCATCGCGCCGAAGACGACGCTCCTCATCTTCGCGGCGGTGTACGTGGTGCCGGCGCTCTTCTGGCGTCGGGCCTTCAACGCGTGGATCGCCGGAAGCGACGCCGCGGCCGCGACGCTAGTGATCGGCGGCGGGAGGACGGCGGCCGAGCTCGTGATGACGTGCCGCTCGAGCCCGCGCTTCGGGTACCGCATCGTGGGCTGGATCCGTGACGAGCCGGACGAGGCCGCGGTATCCGAGATCCCGTCCGACGTCGAGATCGTGATCATACCGCGCGACGCCACGCGCGACCCGGCGCTGGCTTCGGGGCTCTACGCGCTCCTGGCGCGCGGCGTGACCGTGCGCCGCCTCGACGACGTGTACGAGGAGATGTTCGGCAAGGTGCCGCTCGCCGAGGTCGACGAGGCCTGGCTGCTCGAGCACGTCTCGCGCCGCCACGGCGTCTATGCCGAGCTGCAGGGGCTCTTCACGTACATGAGCGCCGTGGTGCTGCAGCTGCTATTGCTGCCGCTCGAGCTGCTGATCGTCCTCGCCATACGCCTGACCAGCCGCGGACCCGCGATATACCGCCAGGTGCGCACCGGACAGGACGGCAAGCCGTTCACCCTCTACAAGTTCCGCACGATGCGCGAGGACGCCGAGGCCGCGGGTCCCCGGTGGTCGCGGGAGGGCGACGAACGCGTGACGCCGCTGGGGCGCCTCCTGCGCTACACGCACGTGGACGAGTTCCCCCAGCTGATCAACGTGCTCCGGCAGGAGATCGCCTTCGTCGGCCCCCGCCCGGAGCGTCCCGAGATCGAGGAGACGCTCGTCCGCGAGATACCGCACTACCGGGTCCGGCACCTCGTCCCGCCGGGCATCACCGGCTGGGCCCAGGTCAGCTACCGCTACGGGTCCTCCGTCGAGGACTCGCGCGAGAAGCTGCAGTACGACCTCCACTACCTGCGCAACAGGTCCCTCCTCATGGATCTCTTCGTCGTCGCCAAGACGCTCAAGACCTTCGTCGTGACCCCCCGCTGAGATGCCGCGCCTCAAGGATTTCCTGTTCACGAACACGACGCGCGCGCAGACCGTCGCCAAGAACACGCTCTGGCTCACCTTCGGCACGCTCGCCGGCCGGCTCCTGCGCGCGGTATTCCTCGTCATCGTCGCGCGCGCCCTCTCCACCGAGGACTGGGGCGCCTTCACCTACGTGCTCTCGCTCTCGGCGCTGCTGTCGGTGTTCATCGACTTCGGCATCAGCGCCATCATCACGCGCGAGAGCAGCCGTGACCTGAGGATGCAGGTTCGCTACTTCGCCACCGGGCTCGGCATCAAGGGCACGCTCATCGTCATCCTCTCGGCAGGGACGCTCCTGATTGCCCCGCACCTGGTCACCTTTGCCGCGGTGCGCGCGCTCATCCCGGTCATGGTGCTCATCATGGCCTTCGACGGCTTGCGCGACTTCGGCTACCTCATGACGCGCGCCTGGGAGCGCATGGAGCTCGAGGCGGCCGTCCACGTGATCACCAACGTCGCCATCGTGGTGTTCGGCTCGCTCGCGCTCGCCATCAAGCCGACGCCGTACGCCGTGGCGATCGGCTACGCGGCAGGCGCGGGAATCGGCATCATCCCGGCGTACTGGCCGCTGCGCGGCTACCTGCGGCAGCTGCGGTCCGCCTGGGCGCCCGAGCTCATACGTCCCATCCTGGTCTCAAGCTGGCCGTACGGGATGCTCGGCCTGCTCGGCGCGCTCCTCCTCAACACGGACACGCTCATGATCGGCTGGCTGCGCGACCTCGAGGCGGTCGGCCTCTACGGCGCGGCGCAGCGGGTAGCGCTCTTCGCCTACCTCATTCCCGGGCCGCTCGCCGCCGCCGTCTTTCCCTCCATGGCCAAGGCGGCTGCCGACAAGGCCGGGTTCCGCGCGCTCCTCGAGCAGGCGCTGGCGCTGCTCACCCTCGCTGGCGCGCCGCTGACGGTCGGGACGATCGTGCTGGCAGGCCCGATCGTCGGCACGCTCTATGGCGACGCCTACCTCTCCTCGGCGCCCGCGCTCGCCTTCATGGCCATCGCCTTCCTTCCCTACTTCTACTCCACCGTGCTCGGCAATGCCGTCTTCGCCGCCAGCCGCGAGAAGCAGCTCTTCGGCTACGTCGTCTTCGGCATACTCGGCAACGTGCTGCTCAACCTGCTCCTGATACCTCGCTTCGGCATCACCGGTTCCGCGATGGGCACCGCGATCAACCAGACGCTGATCACCGCCTATCTCGCCTGGCGCGTCCGCGGCATCACGCGCTACTCGTTCCTCGCCTCGGCCGCGCGCCCCGCGATCGCGGCGCTCGTCATGGGCGCGGCCGTGGGAGGCTTCGCGCTCTTCTCCCCGACCATCTACCTCACCGTCCCGGTCGGCATCATCGTCTACGCCGGCATGCTGCTTGCCCTGCGCGAGCCGTTCACGCTGAAGGCGATCGCCCGTTTCGTGCCGCGCGGAGCGCGTCCCTGACCGCGAGCGCGAAACCGGCGCGGCTGAATCGCTCCTCGACCCGCTTCCGCCCGGCCGTTCCGTAGCGGACACGCAGCTCGGCATCTCCCAGCAGCGTGCGCAACGCGTCCGCCAATGCGGCCGCGTCGCCAGCGGGGACGGTGATGCCCGTGACCCTATCCAGGCTGATCTCGGGAACGCCGGTAGGAAGCGACGTGTTGATCACGGGCTTCCCGTACGCCATCGCCTCGAGCTGCACGAGACCGAACGCTTCCGCCTGCGTGACGCTCGGCAGCACGAAGACGTCGCACGCGAGGAAGTATGGCCGCGCGTCCTCGGGACCAGCAATAAAGATCACGCGGTCCGCGATGCCGAGCGCGGCTGCCTGCTCGCGCAGCGAGGCCTCCTCGGGACCGTCCCCGACGAGAAGGAGCGTCGCGTCCTGGGATCTCATCGCGCGCAGGAGCACGGGCAGGCCCTTGTACGAGACCAGGCGTCCGAGATGAAGGGCCAGAGGACCCGGATGCTCGCCGCGGATGCGCGCGGCCTCCGTGGCGACCGCGCCCTCGTCCGTCGCCCAGTCGGGATCGATGCCGAACGGCACGACGCGGCAGCGCGCGCGATGGGCAGCGAGGCGAGGCGAGTCCAGGAGCGCCTCGCTCGCGACCAGGATGACGCGCGCGCGCGCGAGACAGGCATCGATGAGGGGGCGGAGCAGGAAGCCCGTCATGCGCTGACGGACGATGTCCGCGTGATACCAGACCGCGAGCGGCCTCCCCCGCCCCGCGACGAGGTAAGCAAGGAACCCGAGCGGGAAGGGGTGATGCAGGAGGATGACGTCGGCCTCGCGCGAGAGACGCCGCAGGTCGGAAATCATGCCGGGCGCGACCGGCATGCGAAGCAGCGACCCCAGGCTCCGGCTCCGCGTGACCGTGACGCCGCCTGCGTCGACGGCTCCCGGCACGCGCCCTGACGCGAGAACGGCCGAGCCGTCCCCTGCCGCGGCCAGGTCCTCGGCGATGTCCTGGACGACGACCTCCACGCCCGCGCGAGGAGGCGGATACAGCTTGTTCACCTGCAGGACGCGCATGCGCGCATCATACCAGCCGCACGTGCCGTTCAGGGGCGCGCGCAGGGACGGCTGCCGAGAGCGTTGCGGATGACGGGCGCGACGCGTTCCGCGACGACCGCGTAGCCGGCGCGGTTAGGATGAATGGGATCTGCCATGAGATCCGGCGTGCCGAAGACCTCGCCAAAGGCGTCGGGCACGAGAACGATGCCCGTCTCGCGCGCGACGTCCCGGTACGCGGCAGCGTACGCACCGCCGCCTGGCTCCTGAAGGCCGAGGAGGAGCACGCTCGATCCCGAGCCCTGCAACGCGCGGACTGCCTGCGCGAGGTTGTCGCGCATCAGGGAGGCGCTCAGGCCGCGCAGGTAGTCGTTGCCGCCGAGCACGATCACGACGAGGCTGGGTCCGCGGGAAGCGACGCTTCCGATCCGCGCGAGGCCGCTGGAACTGGTCTCGCCGTTGCGTCCCGCGTTCTCGATCCCGATGCCGACCGCGCTGGCAAGACTCTCGGCAAGGCCCTCCCCGGACGGAGCCCCGAAGCCGGCGGCGAGGCTGTCTCCGAAGAGGATGACCGGACCGCACGCCGGCGCAGGCGACGGCGTGCTCGCAGAAGGAGCGGGGGAATCGGAGCGAAGCGAGCGCGCGATGAGAACCGCGAGGAAGGCCGCGAGTCCGAGAGCGAGCACCGCCAGGATGACGCGCGTCATGATGCCAGTAGGTCCGTGAGAGCGGCCACGTTGCTCTCCCAGGAATAACGGGGATAGTTATCATGCCCTGCCGCAGCGAGGCGCGCGCTCAGCGTCGAATCCTCGGCGACGGCGCGCATCGCATCCGCGAATCCCGAGACGTCGAGCGGGTCATCCACGAAGAGCGCGGCGCCGCCCGCTACCTCGCGGAGCGCCGGGATGCCGGAAGCGATGACCGGCAGGCCCATGCGCTGCGCCTCCAAAAGCTGCAGGCCGAAGCCCTCGTACAGCGACGGCTGGACGAGGGCAATGGCTCGCTGCATGAGGGCCGCCTTGTCCTCGAGGCTCACGAACCCGGCGCGCACGACGCGGTCCGCGATGCCGAGCCTGGCCACGATGCACGCGACGTCGACGAATCTCGCGTCTTCCTTGCCTGCCAGGACGAGACGGAGTCCCGGCATCGCCTTCGAAGCCTCGGCGAAGGCGGCAAGGAGCGTCGGGAGGTTCTTGCGATAACGCGAGATGCCCACGTACAGAAAAAACGGCGCTTTGCCCGCGACCTTGGCGACGCGACGGTCGGCCTCGTCACCAGGGAGCGGCACCAGCTCGGGCACGCTGTTGGGCAGGACGGCGATACGCGAGCGCGGGACGCCGTACGCGTCCTCGATCTCCGACGCGGAGAACCGGGATATCGTGACGATGCGGCGCGCGAGGAGCGCCGCGAGCCGGTACATGGCGCGGAGGTAGAGGCGCGCGGGAAGACCCGCCTCCGCCGGAAAGCGCCGGTACGCGACGTCGTGGATCATCACGACGTTGCGCGAGCCGAGAAGCGCGGGAAAGATCGGCGAGACGGAGAAGACGCGGTCGGCGTCCAGGAACCTGAACGGGAAGATGAGCTGGACGTAGAGCGCCTCCCAGAAGCGGCGCTTCCAGAGCGAGCCGCCAGGACACGGAACGAGCTCGGCCCCCTCACCCAGCGCGGCGCGCCACGCTGGCTCGTCCGAGACGGCGAAGCGGACGCGCATGCCCTCAGGCAGCGCCGAGACGGCGCGGCTGAAGAGCTCGGCGCCGACGACGGCGCGGGACTGCTCGGGAGCCGTTCCCAGGAGATTGACTATAATGAGCCTCGACATGAGCGAGGACAGTGTATCAGGAGGATCGACCGAGGCGGACGCCTACGAGTCCGCCTTCTCGGGCATCGTCGGCACGTTCGCCCCGTCGCCGGTGCACGAGGCGGCCGCCAAAGCGTTGGCGCCGGTAGCAGGAAGGCGGATCCTGGACATCGGATGCGGCGAGGGCGAGCTCGTGCAGCTGCTCGCCGAGCAGGAAGCCCTGCCGGTCGGAGCGGACTACGTCGGAGCCGCGATCGCGACCGCGCGCGAGCGCGTTCCCGGCGCGCGCTTCGAGGTCGCCGACGCCCGGAAGCTTCCGTTCGATGACGAGGCCTTCGACGACGTCGTGGCCCTCGGCGTGATCGGCTACCTCGCGGAAGCGGACCGCGCCCTCTTCCTCGCCGAGTGCCGTCGCGTCCTCGCGCCCGGCGGGCGCCTCCTGCTGCGGGTGTCTCCGCCCGCGTCCGCTATCGGGCATGGCCTGCTCGCGCTGCTGCGTCCGGGCTACGTCTCGCAGGCGCGCCGTCTCGGGACACGCATCCTGAAACGCGAGAGCCGGGCAGCCGGCCTGAGGCTGATTCGTTCCTGGCTTTCCCTGGACCGCGGTGACCGACAGGGCGCGCGCGAGATAATGCTCGCGCTCCTCTTCCCCTTCTTCGCGCAGCGATGGATACTGCTTCGCAGATGAGCGATCCCCTGATCTCCGTGGTCGTGCCCGTGCATGACGAGGGCGCCTGGCTCGCAGGATGCCTGGACTCGCTGCTCGCGCAGTCTCACCCGCGCGTCGAGATCGTCGTGATCGATGACGGCTCGCGCGACGACAGCCTCGCGGTCGCGCGGCGCTACGAGGAGCGCGGCGTGCGCGTCTTCGCCTTTCCCGAGACGCGGGGCGAGGGCGCGGCCCGCGGCAAGGGCGTGGCGGAGTCGACCGGCGCGTTCATCGTGCAGGTCGACGCGGACGCGATCTTCCCTCCCGACTTCCTCGAGCGCGGGCTCGCGCATTTCAAGAAGGATGCCGGTCTCGGCGCGATCGCGCTCGGCTACCTGAAGGTGCACCCCGCGCGGAAAGGGCTCATCGCCGACTACTTCCGTGCCAAGCGCGCCGCGAGCCACGCCCTGCGTGCCGCAGGCAACAAGGACGAGGTCGCCGGCTTCTTCATGTACCGCCGCGACGTCATCGACAAGGTCGGCTCGTACGACCCGTCCTTCCCCGGAGGGACCGACCTCGACTTCGGCAAGCGCGTGAAGGCGGCAGGGATCCCGTACGCGTGGGCGGCCGACACCTGGTTCTGGCATGCCGACCCCGAGGCATGGGGCGAGTTCCTCCGACGCACCTTCAACGGCTCCCTCTACTGGAAGAAGGCTTACGTCAAGCACGGCATGTGGCCGACCGGGAGGCGTCGCGCGCTGCTGTTTACGCGCACGATCTTCGTCTCGCTGCTCCCCGCCTATCTCCTGCTCGCACTCCTTGATCCCTGGTGGCTCGTTCCTGCTCTTGCGGCGCTCGCGCTGGAGTCCGTGGTCCCGGTCGCGCTCGACCCGGAAAGCCGCGCCGTCCTCGGCATCGCGCTGCGCAAGCGCCAGTGGCTGCTCGCGCTCGCGCTGCCGGCCATCCTCTTCACGAGGTTGCGCGCTTCCGCCTACGGCAAGGTCTATGCCGACCTCGTTCCCTCAGCCTCGCGCCGCAGCAACACGTTCGACGTCTAGCGCACGGTCAGCGTAGGCGCTCAGGAGCTCGTAACGGACGTCGAACCTCTCTTCCAGGGAGCGCAGCGCCGTCCGCAGGTTCGTCACGTGCTCGAGCGAGAGCCCGTTCTCTATGGTCTCGCGTCCGTACCCGTGCGCGAGATGGCCCTTGGCATGCACGACGCCGTGCTCGGCGGCGACCTCGAGAGCAAGCGCCGGATCCTCCTTGATGCTCCAATTCTGCGGTATGAGCACCATGCCCTCGAGAGAGCCTGGCTCATGAAGCCGGTACGGCGAGCCGAGCAGGCCGAGGAACGAGTAGCCCGCGTCGGCAAGCGCCCGGACCGTGCCCGGACCGTGCCCCCATCCGGGAGCGCGAAAGCCTCGCGCGAACGGCAGCCGTGCCGCGACGAAGATGTCCTCGGCGCGGCACAGGCGCTCGGCCGCCTCGCCTGCGTCGAGGTCGACGAATTCCTGTCCGTGGATGACGCGGCGCGGGTTGTAGTGGTCGCAGCCGTGCACGGCGAGCTCGACGCGCCCGTCCTCGAGCATTCCGCGGACCGCGTCGCACCAGTTCGGATGCTTGTCCAGGCGGAACGGGTCCCCTTCCCATCCCGCGACTACCGGACGCATGCCGAGGACCCGGCGGGCATGATGGACGTACGAGTGGTGCCTGAACGGCCGGTCCAGCCAGTTGGGCACGGTGAAGAGCGTCATGCGCAGCCGCGGGAACTCCGCAAGCAGCTGGAGGAGGCGTGGCAGGACCTCGCCGCCGAGGCCGCCGAAGTCGCCGTCAGGACCCGCCTGCGGGTTGAAGTCGTCAAAGTTGAGCGTGAGTGTAATAATGTCCTTATTCATGAAGATCTTCGGATGGCTGGCGACGCTGGCCCGCGTCATAGGCAGGACGCGCAACTGGTGGGTGTACGTAGCCGACTTCGCCGGCTTCTACCCTAAGAACCGTCTCATAACGCTGGAGCTGCGCGATGGAGGAAGTATAACACTCAGGGCGGGCACGACCGACCGCGGAACCTTCAACGAGATCTGGCTCAAGGACATGTATGCTCCGGACGGGTTCGCTATCGAGGACGGCATGAACGTGGTGGATATCGGGGCGCACGTCGGCTGCTTCGCGACCTGGGCCGCCAGGAGCACTCCTTCCGGCACGGTGGTCGCCATCGAGCCCAGCAGGGAGAACTTCTCGCTGCTCGCGCGCAACGCCAGGCAGGCCGCCACGGGCAACGTCATGACGCGCGAGGAAGCGGTCGCCGGGGAGCCCGGGACCGTGAGTCTCTTCATATCGGACCGCGATCCGGACTGCCATAACATATTCGTGGACGAATCAGGGGAATCCGAGCAGGTGCGGGCCGTGACGCTCGCGCAGGTCATCGAGGAAGCAGGCCTCGCGAAGGTCGACTACCTCAAGATCGACTGCGAGGGCGCCGAGTACGGCATCCTGTTCGGAGCGGATCCCGAGCTGCTGAAGACGATCCGGCTCATCGCGCTCGAGGTTCACGTCAAGCGGCCCGACCACGATCCCGCGCGGCTCGAGGAGTGGCTGCGAAGCCTCGGGTTCGAGACCTCGCGCGACAGCTTCATGCTCTACGCCCGTCATGCAGCCTGACCCGGTCCTCAGGAGCTACACGGACAATCGCTACCGCCCCCTCGAGGAGGAGCTGCTCTTCCGCCCTCTCTCGCGGCCGATCGCGCGGCTGCTCGCGAGCACGCCCGTCACGCCGACCATGCTCAACTTCGCGGGCTGCGCCGCGGCGATCGCCGCGGCGTTCTGCCTCGCCTCGGGCGCGAGCGGCATCCTGCCCGCGCTCGCCGTCTATGTCGCCTTCCTGATCGACAAGGTGGACGGCGACCTCGCGCGCGCCAAGGGTATCGCGAGCGGCAAAGGCCAGTACACGGACGGATTCCTCGACCTGATCGGCGAGGCGTCGCTCACCATCGGGGCCGCCTGCGCCCTCGGCTACGTCCATCCCGTGCTCCTGGGCGCGGCAGTGGCGGCCCCGCTCCTGTTCTACTATCACGGCGTCGCCGTGCCCTTCTACCTGCGTCGCGTCTCGCCGGTGCATCGCGCGCCGAAGGGCGCGGACGGCTGGCGCACGCTCTTCCGGTACGGCCGCGCGAAGCACTTCCTGCTCTTCGCGATCCTGGCCCTGATCAGCAGGCTCGACCTCATCTTCGTCATCGTTCCGCTCCTTGCCGTCTACACCTTTGCGCTGTTCATGCGCAACGTGCTGCGCGAGGAAGCATGAGGACGGTCACGGTCGCAATCCTGACTTACCAACGACCTGAAGCCGTCCTGCGCTGCCTCCTGAGCGTGCTGGCCCAGGAACGAAAACCCAACCAGGTCGTGATCGTCGACAGTAGCGAGAACGATGCCACGCAATCAATTCTGGCACCCTACATCGACCAGGTCAGCTACCTGAGATTCAAGAAGCGCCTTATCCAACCAATAGCACGCAACCGCTGCCTCGATGCCGCGACCTCGGACATCGTGGCCTTCATCGACGACGACGCGGTGGCCGAGCCCGGATGGGTCGGCGCCATCGCGCGCGCCTTTCATGAGCATCCCGAAGCCGGCGGCGTCACGGGTCCCACCATCAACGCGACGGCTGACCTGGTGCCCCTCGAGCCGCTCGTCACGGACGCGCGCCGCCGCAACGCGATCCTGCCATGGGGCGAGGTCCGCTCGGACAGCAGGCGCTGGGTGCCACCCCATACCATCGAGGTCACCTCGATGCCGGGAGGCAACATGGCATTCCCTCTGACACTACTGCGCGAGACAGGTGGCTTTGACGAAGGACTCGACATACCTTGCTTCCGCGAGGAAACCGACGTCCAGTTTCACATCCTCGCGCGCGGCAAGAAGCTCTACTACGTCCCGGAAGCCTACGTGTGGCACGTCCCGGGCATCGCGGGCGGCATCAGCGACGTCGAGGACGACCAGGCGCTCTACTTCTATCGCGCGGGCATGAATCACCGGCGCGTCGTGGACCGCTACGTTCCCCGCTTCCTCTCGCGCGCCTCGTGGCTCCTGTGGAGCCGCAATCCTCCGAGCCTTCCGCTGGCCCTCCTGCTCACGCTGCTGCGCCGCAGGAACTATCTCGCCTGGCATCGGGGCCTCTGGGGATTCGGCCCTCCGCGCTCCTAGGCGATCTCGTGCCAGGGCTCGTGATACGGGACGTGCCCGAGCCAGCGCGCCCTCACGGCGCGGGCGAGCATCAGGAAATCCCGGACCGGATCGCCGTCCATGCGGAACGCGTAGCGCCGAAGCCGCCACCACAGGAGGCGCCAGGCCGGGATCGCGTACGGGAGCCGGTAACCGAGACGTTCCGCGATGGCGGCGCCCTGCCACCACGCCAAGAGCCCTTCCCAGCCGTTGCGAGCGGCTATCGCGCGCATCGTCGCATCGTCGAGGTCGCCGAGCGAGGCTATCTTCAGCAGGTCCCCTGCCGTCACCAGGGTCAGCTCGCTCGCCGCGTGCGCGATCAGCGCCAGCGCCTCGGCCTCGCGAGGATGGTCGAGAATCTCGCGCGAGGAGAGGTAGCGGAATCCCGAGAAGGTCATGCCGACGTGCGCGTCGATCGGAAGCGCGTCAGAAAGGAAGGCGTCGGCCTTGTCCTCGGAGACCTCCTCCACGCGGCCGCGCTCGGCCGCCCAGGCCCTGAAGCCCGCCAGCGCCGCCCGGTCGGGCAGGACCGCGTCGAGGTCGCTCCCGAGCTCGATGCCGTGTCCTTCCTTGAACGGAACGGCCGTCCCGCCTGAGACGCGGTAGTCGTCAAGATGATCGTCGGCATTGCCTGCCAGGCGTGCTCGCTCGTCGGCTGCCACGTACGCGTCGCGGTAACGCTCCTGCGCGCCAGGCGCTGCGGCAAGAAGCATGAGCCCGCGCAGGAGCATGCGGTTGCGCGAGGCCCGGCGCAGGAATCCGCGCCACGAGGCGTCGCCCAGCGCGCCGAGGTCGCCCGGCTCGGACAAGAGGAGCAGGCCTTCGGCATCGATCCCCGACGCTTGCTCGCTGAGGATGCGCAGGAGCAGGCGCTGGATCGCCGGCGCAGGCTGACCGGCGTCCACGGCGATGCGCGAGACGCGCGCCATGACCTGCCGGTACATGTCCTGATGGCGGAGAAGCTCGTCCAGCGGAACCTCCCGCTTGCGCGCGATCGCGGTCTCGGCGGGGAGATCGAACCAGAAGGCGGCATCCGGACGCGGGCACAGCCGCAGGAACAGGCGGACCGGGACGTCGAGGTCGCGGCGGTCCAGGGCAAGCTCGGCAGCGAAGTCAGGGAACGAGCGGTCCGCTATGGCCAATCCCCGACGCGAGGCAGGGCGCAGCGCAAGCAGGTGGATGCGCCAGGCGTCGGCAAGGTAGAACGCGGCACGGACCGCGTGCTTGAGCAGGCCGGCCGGAGGACGGTCAGCCGCCGGGGCATGGCGCGGGATGCCGGAGGTTCCGCGCGCGCGCAAGATGCCGACCAGGCGCGGCCAGAGGAAGAGGTCTCGCAGCGCGAAGATCTCGACATGCCTTCCCTGGGCACGCAGCTGGCGCGCTGCCTCGCGCAGCTGCGTGGTCTTGCCCGAGCCCCCGATACCGGAGAAGCTCGCGAGCATTACGACCCGAGCGTATCCAGTATCTCCGGTATGCGGGTATCCGAGGGCCAGAACCGCATGATCTTCTCGCCGTAGATGCGCGCGTCCTCGGGAGATCCGAAGAACCGCTCGTAGTCGAAGAGCGCGTACAGGAGCTGCGGACGGTCCGGCGAGAGCTCGAGCGCGCGCTCGAGAAGCTTCCTCGAGCGCGCCAGGTAGACGCGGTCCTGGGTCGCCTGGAAGATGCTGCGGTACGCGTTGCTCGTGAAGAGCATCGTCTGGACGGCCGAGACGCCGGACTGCCGATAGATCACCGGCGAGGTGTACCGGTCAAGGAAGATGGCGAGCGCCGAGACGAGAGGAAGGTTCTCGTCGTTCTTCGCCTGCACGATGCTGTCGCTGACGCTGCCGACGGTGGTAGCGAAGTTGCGCGCGAGCTCGTCCTGCGGCAAGGGAGACGGCGCGTTGAGCGCGGCGAGATACGGCGCGAGGAAGGCCTCGAGCGTGGTCGCCTGGCTGCTTGCCGAGATCGCCGCGACGTACAGCTTGCTCTTGCGGTACGGCAGGTAGGATCCCCAGACGAGCACGAGAACCGCGACGAGCGATACCGCTCCGAAGATGATGCGCTTAGTGGTCTCTGACATGGCGAAGGGGGTCGGGATGGGACGAGTGCCAGGTCGCGGCGACGTAGGCGAGCGCCGCGACGAGCGCGAGGTTCATGAAGATGGGCAGCACGTCGAACAGGAACAGCGACTGGACGAGATACGCGACCGGCAGGGCGACGAGCACGGCCTCCTGAGCCGGACGGAGGGTGTTGGCGCGTATCGCGCGGCGGACCTGCACGAAGAGCAGGATGACGAACGCGATCCAGGCGAGCACGCCCAGGAAGCCGGCGGAGACCAGGTAGTCCAGCACGATGTTATGCGCGCGGTCGAACCAGGTCTCGGAGTTCTGTCCGGGGTCGAAGTGGCGGGTGTCGAAGTGCCGGTCGAAGACGACCGAGAAGTTCTCGGGTCCCCAGCCGAGGATCGGGCGCTCGAGGCCGCCCTTGAGCGCAGAGCCCCAGGTCCACAGGCGCGTCTGCGCGGTCACCTGGGTGATATCGAGCTGCAGGAAGCGCGCGCCAGGCAGCTGGGCCACCGTCGGGTTGTTGCGAAGCGCCAGCAGCCCGCCGAAGGCGAGGACGCCGACGGCAAGGACGCCGAGGATCCAGCGGCGGTACCGCGGCTCGCGCCAGGCGTAGAAGAGCGCGGCGACGAAGATGCCGGCGACGGCGCCCAGGAAGGCGCCGCGCGTGCCGGACAGCACGAAGAAGATGCCCGTGAACAGGAGTCCCGGGACGGCGTAGAGCGCCGACCTCAGGCGGGTGCTCGCGCCGGCCCAGAGCCAGACGATGAAGCCCGCGATGAAGAGGTAGTAGGCGGTGACGTAGGCCGCGTTGCCGAGACTGCCCTGGAAGCGCTCGCCCAGCAGGCGCCCGAGGGTGCCCGCGTCCTGCAGCGCGCCGTAGGGACCGATGAAGGCGGAGGAATCCACCGCGGAGAAGACACCGTAGAGCGCGACCAGCACCGAGGCGATGATCGATGTCGTCATGATCGCCTTCCAGTGCTTGCGCTCGGTCAGGACGCCGGCCGCGAGGACGAAGAAGAGCAGGTAGTGGAGGAACTGGAAGGCTCCCTCGGCGCGCTCGTAGTTGGACCAGAACGCGACCACCGGGTCGTAGGCGAAGGCCGTGGCGAGCAGGAGCACGGAGGTGAGGACCATGAACCCGATGCCGATCGGGGACCGCAGCACGGGCCAGAAGCGCTCCTTGAGCGAGAGCGGCTCCTCCTCGAGCGCCCAGCCGCCGACGATCGCGACCGCGGCGAGCGTCACCAGTCCCCGGAAGATGAAGTACTTGATGCCGATGAACGGGAAGAAGGTGGACGGGAAGACGGCCACGAGCGCGAGGGGCACAGCGTAGAGGAGGGAGCGGGATATCTGCTGCAGCATGGCGTGAATCTCCGGCCGAGGCCGGCAATAGGCCTAGTGTATGCGCAAGCGGCGGGAGCGGCAACGCCCGCGCTGTAGTACCATCAAGCGCGTATGCAGAAGCCCGTCGTCCTCGTCGTGCTCGACGGCTGGGGTATCGGCACGCGGGACGCGAGCAATCCCCTGACCCGCGCGCGCCTTCCCGCCCTCGAGAGCCTGGCCGCGTATCCCGCGACCAGCCTGGAGGCCTCCGGCATCGCCGTAGGCCTGCCCTGGGGCGAGGTCGGCAACAGCGAGGTCGGCCATCTCACCATCGGCGCCGGCCGCGTCCTCTACCAGCACTACCCCCGCATCACCCTCGCCATCCGCGACGGGAGCTTCGGCAAGGCCGCGGCGCTCACGGGCCTGACCGAGCATCTCGCGCGGACCGGCGGACGGCTGCACCTTGTGGGCCTGCTCTCCGAAGGCAACGTGCACGCCTCGGTCGAGCACGTCGAGGCGCTCGCCGCCTGGGCCAAGGAGCAGGGCCTTGCGGAGCGGACCTGGCTCCACGTCTTCGCGGACGGCAAGGACAGCAAGCCTCGCTCGATGGAGCGTCTCCTCGCCCGCCTGCCATACAGACGCGTCGCGACCGCGATCGGACGGCACTACGCCATGGATCGCGAGGAGTCCTGGACCCTGACGCGCGCCGCGTACGAGTGCATGACGTCCGGCACGGGAGCCCAGGAGCCCGACCTCGCCGCGCCCCTTGCCGCGCTCTACGCGCAAGGCCTTAGCGAGGACTTCCTGGAACCGACCGTCATCGATCCCGCAGGCATCGTGCGCCCGGGCGACGCGCTCCTCTTCTGGAACTTCAGGGAAGACTCGATCGCGCAGCTGGCGGGATGCTTCGCGAAGCCCGCGCAGGCTGGATTCGCCATCGAGCCGCTGCCCGACCTCGCGCTCGCGACCATGACCGCGTACCGCACGAGCTGGACCGCCCCCGTGCTCTTCGCGCCCGACCACGTCACGCTGCCGCTCGGGCGCGTCATCGCCGACGCCGGCCTGACGCAGCTGCGCACGGCGGAGACGTACAAGGCCGCGCACGTGACCTCCTTCTTCAACGGCTACCGCGAGGAGCCGTTCGAGGGCGAGTACCGCGTGCTCATCCCGAGCCTCGAGTTCCCGCATCCTGAGGAGCATCCCGAGCTCGTCGCCTCGGGCGTCACGGACCGCCTCGAGCTCGCGCTTGCCGAGCACTCCTTCTCCTTCGTCCTCGCCAACTATGCAAACGCCGACGTGATCGGGCACACCGGCAACTTCGAGGCCGGCGTGAAGGCGGCCGAGGCGGTGGACGCGCAGCTTGCCCGCATCATCCCGTATGCCGAGCGCGGCGAGGTCACGCTCCTGATCACCGCGGACCACGGCAACGTGGAACGCATGCGCGACCCGCTCACCGGCCGCCCCGAGACCGTGCACGACCCGAGTCCGGTCCCCTTCTACCTCGTCGATGCCGCGTACGCTGGCAGGCGCTTCTACAATCAGGACCGCCTGCGCGACGAGACTGGAGGGACGCTTGCCGACGTCGCTCCGACGGTGCTCGCGCTGATGGGAATCCCGAAGCCCGCGGAGATGACCGGGGTGAGCCTGATAACGCAGCTTTACGAGCGATAGCGCGCCAAGCCGCACCAGATAGCAGGAGAGCCAGGTTTCCCTGGCTCTCCTGATGCCCAGTGCTAGCTTTAGGATTCATTAGCTAGGGAGGGGCTTGCGCCCCTGGACGGAACCACTATGGCTCAAGCCAAGGTATTGCCTCAAAGACCCTGATACCGTACTGTCCATGCCGTAATGCAGGCCCTTCCCTACATACAGCTGGCCCTCTCGGCGATCGTGATCGTCCTGGTCTTGCTGCAGGAGCGCGGCGGCGGCATGTCCGGCCTCCTGGGCGGCGACGGCACGGGAACGTACCAGTCCCGCCGCGGGGTCGAGAAGACCATCTTCTACGCCACGATCGTCTCGGTCGCCGCCTTCGGCGCGCTGGCGCTCGTGCAGCTGTACTACGGCAGCAGCCTCTAGGAGCAAGCCGAGGTTGCGGAGATCGCGCCGCTCCCGCACAATTTTGACGCGACGCACTCGCCCCTTCGCCGAGGTGGCGGAATTGGTAGACGCACTGGCTTCAGGTGCCAGCGCCCGCAAGGGTGTAGGAGTTCGAGTCTCCTCCTCGGCACACGTGGAACCCCTTGCGGGGCCTCCCACCGACACTAACCTTTCTTGCGGCACAGAGCCGCACGGACAACAGTCAATCACATGGAAAACCAGAATAACGCGCGGGGTCCCCGCGCACCGCGCGGCCCGCGAAGCGGAGGCTCCGTAGGCGCGTCAGGCTCCCGCTCGGGAGGCCAGGGCGGCTTCAACCGCGGGCAGCGCGGCGGCTTCGGCGGCCGCGGGCGTCGCGGTCCCAACCTCGGCCCCGTGCCGATCAAGCTCAACAAGTGGGTCTCTCCCGAGGAGCCCAAGGAGCCGGTCCGCCACGACCCCGAGGCGCTCCGCTTCGTGCCGCTCGGCGGCCACGAGGAGGTCGGGCGCAACTGCTCGTACTACGAGTACGGCAACGAGATCGTCGTCGTCGACGTCGGCATCCAGTTCCCTGACAAGGAGAAGCCGGGCATCGACTACATCATCCCGAACATGGCCTCGCTCGAGCCCAAGAAGCAGAACGTGCGCGCCATCATCCTCACCCACGGCCACTACGACCACATCGCGGCCATCCACTACGTGCTCGAGGCGCTCGGCAACCCGATCATCTACGCCTCCCAGTTCACGAAGGCCATGGTCGAGAAGCGCCACGAGGAGTTCGTCAACGCGCCCAAGCTGCGCTTCGAGGTCGTCACGCACGGCACCAAGGTCAAGATCTCCGAGAACTTCTCCGCAGAGTTCTTCAAGGTCGAGCACACCATCCCGGAGGCGCTCGGCTTCATGCTCACGACGCCGGTCGGCAACATGGTCAGCCTCGGCGACTACCGTCTCGACATAGACCGGAAGGGCGAGCCGACGCACCTCGATGTGTACGAGTGGCTCGCGGGCAAGAACGTGCACTCGCTCCACCTGGACAGCACGCGCGCGGAATCGGCCGGGCACGGCCCGTCGGAGTACGTCGTCGAGGACAACCTCGAGATGCTCATCCGCGACGCGGAGGGACGCGTCATCATCGGCACCTTCTCCAGCCTCGTGGACCGGCTCATGCAGATCATGGCCATCGCCGACAAGCTCGGCAAGAAGGTCGCGCTGCAGGGCCGCTCGATGATCACCAACATCGACATCGCCAAGAACCTCGGCTACCTCAAGGGCAAGACGGACCACTTCATCGACATGAACGACGTCAACCGCTACAAGGACCACGAGGTCATCATCCTCACCACGGGCGCCCAGGCAGAGCCCAATGCCGGCCTCATGCGGATCGCGACCGGCGAGCACCGCAACGTGCGCTTCAAGCCGACCGACACGGTCATCTTCTCGAGCTCGGTCGTCCCCGGCAACGAGTGGGGCGTGCAGGAGCTGCAGGACAAGGTCAGCCGCCAGGTGAAGGCGATCTACACCTACCGCACCATCGCGATCCACACCGGCGGCCACGCCTACGGCGGCGACCACGAGCTCGTGCTCGGCATCGTCAAGCCGAAGTTCATCGTCCCGATCCACGGCTACTACTTCATGCGCAAGGCGCTCGAGGATATCGCTGACAAGGCAGGCCTCTCGCGCGACCAGGTCCGCCAGATGGACAACGGCCAGGTCGCGAGCCTGACCGAGGACACGTTCACCATCACCGACGAGGTCGTGGACAGCTCGTACGTCACCGTCGACGGCCTCGGCGTGGGCGAGGTCGAGGAATCGGTCATACGGGACCGGCTCGCCATCGGCGCCGAAGGCCTCGTGGTCATGGTCGTCTCCGTGGACAAGCAGACCGGCCGCCTCGTGAAGGCGCCGGACGTCATCGCCCGCGGCTTCGTGAACGTCCGCGAGAACCAGGGACTCATCGAGGAGATCAGGCGGCGCATCAAGACCGTGATGCAGCGCATACCCGAGTCGAGCAACGCCGACGCCGACTTCGTGAAGAGCGCGATCCGCGACCAGGTCAACCAGTTCCTCTGGCAGAAGACCAAGATGCGGCCCATGCTGCTCCCAATCGTCATCGAGCTGTAAGGCTCGTGGCAGGGATACGGTAAGGAAACGGGACCCGGCATCATGCCGGGTCCCGTTTCCTGCTCGCGCCGTGTAGCGAGCCTATGACGTGCCCGAGAACGTCAGCGTGTACAGCTGCGCTCCCCTGCCCGTGACGCTTCCCTCGAACAGGTGCGTGCCTCCCGAAAGCCCCGAGGCAATCTCGTAGAGCGTCGCGCCCGTGATCTCCACCGGCTCGATCGCGCGGCCGTCGAGCGTGCCCGTCAGGGTAGCGCCCTCGGAAGCCCCGGCCACGAGGCGGAACGCGTCGCCGCTGAAGCGTATCGCGATCTTGCCGCTTGCAGCCTGCAGCTCAAGGTACTCGTCCTCCTGCTTCCAGTTGTCATCCGCTGCCACGCTGTCCTCGTCGAGACCGCCGCAGCTCTTACCCTGGCTGCACGCGGCATCGTACGCGGCGAGCCCTGCCGAACGCGAGGTGCCGAGGTAGGTCTCGGGCGTCGCAGCCCGCTGGCGCCGCTCCTCGGCTGAGACGCCGTCCTCCACGGGACGGGGAAGGGTGACCGACTCGCCGAGACGGACGCTCCGCTGCATGAGCGCCTGGCGTATCGCGCGCTCCGTGCGGTCGTAGGCACCCTCGCCGATGTGGTCGTAGACGACGTTGCCGTCGATATCGATGAGGTACGTATGGGGCCAGAAGTTGTTTCCGTAAGCGCGCCAGGTCGCGTAGTCGTTATCGAGCACCACGGGAAAATCTATGCCGAACTTGCCGAGCTCGCGACTCACGTTCTCCTTCACCTGCTCGAAGGCGAACTCGGGCGTGTGAATGCCGATCACGACCAGGCCGGCGTCCTCGTACGTCTCGCTCCACGAGGCCAGGTGCGGGAAGGTGCGCTGGCAGTTGATGCAGCTGTACGCCATGAAGTCGATCAGGACGACCTTCTTGCCGACATGCTCGCCGATCGTGACGGGCTGGCCGCCCGTGTTCACGTATCCTGCGGCGCCCTCGATCTCGTGGTAGGGACCCTGCGAGACGAGCAGAACGTCGCTTTCGTTATCCCTGCTTCCGTCCGATCCGGTCGTGCGCTCGATCAGTCCCTGCTCGAAGCGCTCGAGGGACGAGAATACCGGCAGTCCCGCGAGCGAGGCCTGCAGCTTCTTGTCGAAGCCGAATCCCACGGCGATGGCCACGATGATGATCAGGATGCCCAAGGCGCGTCGCAGGATGCCGCGCGGATCGGCGAGCCAGCCGAGGCGTGCCGCGAAGCGCTGTCCCAGAAGCGATATCAGGAGCAGGATGAGGCTCAAGCCGAGCGCGTAGGAGATCAGGTAGACGAGGCCCTTCGCGAGGCTCACGGGCAGCACGGCAGCCAGGATGAGGAAGTAGGTCGGCGAGCAGGACGAGAAGACCGGTCCCAGGGCGGCGCCGGTGACGATGTCGCCCAGGATGCCCTGCATGCGCGTCCCGCTCCCGAGGCCGCGCTGCGCCTTGGCGGCCAGCTTGGCGATCGGCAGGCGCTCCCAGAGCGCGGGAATGGCGAAGGAGATGCCGACCAGCCCGAGCAGCACCGCGGAGAAGATGCTCCAGAATGCCGGCGGGACCGCGATGAACGTCGTCGTCGCCTTGAGCAGGAGCGTGAACAGGATCACCGAGAGCGCGAGCGATCCGGTGACCACGAACGCCCGCCGCCTGGTTCCCGCGGCGACGCTCCCGCCGATGATCACCGGCAGAAGCGGCAGCACGCACGGCGCGAGCGCGGTGAGCAGACCCGCGACGAAGGTGACCAGGAGCAGGAACACGGCTTATATCGTCTTGGCCGCGATCGCGGCGCCGGTCGGGCTGCCGGACCACTTCGCCAGCTGCGTGCCGCTTCCGTCCACCTGGACGAACGTGTGCTGGTACGTGACGCCGTACTTCTTGCGGAGCTCGAGGCTGCTGTCGTAGTCGACGCTGAGCACCGTCACACCGTCAGGGACGCCGGCCGTCTTGAGCGAAGCCGCGGCTGCCTGGCAGGTCGGGCACCATGATGCGTTGAAGAAGAGCACCGTGCGGTTCTGCGGGCTCGCCTTGGCAACCAAGGAGGCGTCGTAGTTCACGAACGAGCCCTGCTCCTTCATGGCGCCCTCGTCTTCCATCGCGCCATCGTCCTTCATCATGGCATCATCATCCTTATTCATCGCGTCCTCGCCTTTCATGACATCAGCGTCCTTCTGCATGGACTCGTCCTGCATGGCGCTGTCGTCCTTCTGCATCGCGTCGTCATCGTTGGTGCCGAAGCCGGCATAGGCGATGCCGCCGAGTATGAGCACGAGCACGACGCCGATGGCGACGTAGGTGAGGGTCTGGGATTTCATGGAATTGAGATAGGTAATGGGTCTGGGTGCTTCTCCATGTTCCCCGATGCCATACCCTATGTCAAATCCTCTTTACATACCCTAGCGGTCCAGGCCGCGGTTCCTCGAGATGACGATCGCCGCGATCATCGCGATGGCCGCCCCGAGCGCCCAGGGGTCGGCAGGCACGTGGGCGAAGGCACGATACGCGATCCCGGCGAGGAGGATGGCGAGGCCGATGCCGTACGCCGCACGCGCGGCGGAGTTGCGTATGGACTCCTCGCGCTCGTCGCGGGCCTCGTCAAAGAACAGGAGCGCGCCAATCGCGCTTCCTGCGACCACCACGACCGTCGCCGCCCACATCAGGACGGACGAGGGCATCCAGAATCCGCCGAAGTCGGTCAGGAGGAAGGCGGAGAAGGCCGCGATAAGCAGCAGGGCGAACTCGAGGATCTTGCGGATACGGTCAGTCATTGGAAGTGGAAGAGGTTTTCTACTGAGCACGAGAACTCCCGCGCGAGCGCGAGCGCGAGCCGCACGGACGGCGCGTAGCTGCCGCGCTCAATGGCGATGATGGTCTGGCGCGTGACGCCGACGCGCGCGGCAAGCTCGGCCTGGGTCAGGCCGGCTTCCTGCCGGTACGTCGATAGCGAGCTGGCGATCTCAGGCACGGGTCCAGGCTAGGTGAGAGGAGCCGCCCGCACAACCTGCATTGACACGGAAGCCCGCATCAGGTTTCCTGCCCTACAGAACTTCGAGGGAAAACCACATATGAAAACAATAGTGAAGAGAACGGTAGGCGCGATGCTCGTCGGCATCGCATTCATAGGCATGATCATGGGAGGATTCTCGCTCGGCAACGAGGGCGTGGGTATCGTCAACGCGCTGGCGACGCTCATCAGCGTCGGAGTCGCGTTCTGGGGCATCTATCTGATGATCCTGTATGCGCATCCGGCAGCGGTAGGAACCGCGATTGGCTGGAGGGACCTTCCACGAGGAAGCCTGTATTTCGTCGATCTCAGGTACGATGCCAGGGATCGCTTCTATAATGACACGTCCTTGCTGCTCGCCCGTCGCGTGCGGGTACAGGCGGACGACGAGTACTTCCTCGTTGACGGTAGCGGGCTCCCGGAAGCGGCAGAGCATTTCGCCGTGTCGGCAAGCGGCGTCCTGAAGATAACCCACGACGACGAGGTCGCGATGTTGACTGAAATGCGACATGGCAAGGTCGAGTCTTCCGAGATAGTCTGGCTCAAGGCATCCGCCGAGCTAAGAGAGCTCGTCGAGATGACTTGAGAAAAAAATAATAAGGCCGGACATTTGTCCGGCCTTTTCTTGTTCAGAAACGTGTCACGCTCTGATTGATCTCCACCGCTATTGCTTAAGCGCCCGGACCTGAAATGTGCCGCCGATGCAGGCTATCAGGTTACGGCGACGCAGATCCACCTGTACCAGGACGAAGCTGTTGCGTGGCTTCCTGCCAGAGAGCTCGGTGAAGGCCGGCTCGATCGGCATGGTAGCGAACGCGGTAACGTCATACCCGCCGTCCTGTAGCGCGCCGATCTCCTCAAACGCTACGTACAGGTACGTCTTCAACTCGGACTGATCTGCAAGCAGGCGCTTGTAATAACTGCCCATGATGCAACCGAGGAAGAACATCGCGAGACCGGGACACCACGCGAGGAGATGAACTCCTTGACTGAGGCCAAGCAAGTAAGCGCCGAAAAACCAGGCCAGGTGCATCAGGCATTGCGCGTAGAACAACTTCCCGGGAAACCCCGCCTCGATTTCCGCCTTGAAGCCCATGACTAGGGCACACGCGGCATATACCACGACGAAGAACAGCATGAATGCCATCCCTAATGAATCCATCATAATCAACTAACCTCCTTCGTGCCCTGTAGCGCGATCATATTTTCTATTCAAACTACCGTAGCATTACGCCATGATATCCGGCATTAATCAATTCCTGCTTCATCGTCTATAGTGATGCCCATGCAGTCCACCCTCGTCTCGGGCATACAGCCGACCGGACGCCTCCATATCGGCAACTACCTCGGCGCGCTCAAGAACTTCGTGGACCTCCAGAACAGCGGCAGGTACCAGTGCTACTTCGTCGTCGTCGACCTGCATGCCATCACGCAGCATCCCGCCCCAAAGGAGCTCAGGCGCATGATCCAGGACCTCGCGGCAGACTTCCTGGCCTGCGGCATAGATCCCCGGAAGTCCGTCTTCTTCCAGCAGTCCCAGGTATCCGCGCACGCCGAGCTCGCCTGGGTACTCAACTGCCTGACGCCCATGGGCGAGCTCAACCGCATGACCCAGTACAAGGACAAGTCGGACCGCCATGGCGCCAACGTCGGCCTCTTCACCTATCCCGTGCTCCAGGCTTCCGACATCGTCCTCTACGACCCGAAGGTCGTCCCGGTCGGCGACGACCAGCTCCAGCACCTCGAGCTCGCGCGCACGCTCACCAAGAAGTTCAATGACCGGTACGGGCGCACGTTCGTGCAGCCCAAGCCGCTCCTGACCGAGGCGCCGCGCGTCATGAACCTGATGAACCCGGCCAAGAAGATGAGCAAGTCCGATCCCGCCGGCTGCGTCTTCATCGACGACGACTCAGCTACCGTCCTGGCCAAGATGAAGAAGGCGGTCACGGACTCGGGTTCGGAGATCATCTTCGACCCGGTCGGAAAGCCCGCGCTCGCCAACCTGCTTCGCATCTACGCGGCAATGGGGAGCACCACGGTCAAGCGCCTCGAGACCAGGTACCGCGGCGTCGGATACGGCACCTTCAAGCGCGAGCTCGCCGACGTCGTCGCGACGCACCTCGCGCCGATCCGCGAGAAGAAGCTGAAGCTGATGCGCGACCCGGACAAGCTGCGGAGAGTGCTCGCCGCCGGCAGCCGCAAGGCTAACAAGGTGGCTGACGCGAAGTTCGCCGAGGTGCGCAAGAAGCTCGGCATGACGCTCTAGCGGGACACCGGGGCATGGAGCGAGACCGTCACCTTGAGGGCCGACGGCATAGAAAATGGCAATCTCGGAGAGATTGCCATTACGATGATGTCCCTTATTCAGGAAGCAACGCGGAACGATCTGGTTCTTCCTTCGGCTGAGTCGAGATTCGGAATTTTCAGCGGGAACAAGACATCCTCCGACACCAGGGTACCCATGCGATCCTTGACCATCTGGCCGGCATGGGTATGCGGCTCCGCACCAAGCTGGTCGAGTACCATACACAGCGGCACAGCATCGATCATCAGGGGCTGAGCGTCTCTCAGGAGCGACGCGGCATGATGCGCGAACGTATCTGAAAGGCTGCCGAGCTGGGAATGCTGGCTCACGAGCGATTGGAGCTCCAGAAGAAAGTCGTCCGACTCCCACCGGCTCCCCAGCAGGCCGATAAGCATCAGGCTGAGAGCTCCCGCGGGCGAATGACATCCCCTGACGAACTCCCTGCCCACCCTGTTGACGGTAATCGTCTCATGATTCACCGCGTATATCGGAAGCACGCAGCGCGGTAAGCGCCGGTGCGCATCTTTCATATAACTCATAGTTAGTAATCCTCCTGGCCCTATTTGAGCCAGGATTGCCATTTCCCGTCAAGTTTCGGACAAATCAGGCCCGACGTATGCCAAGCCAGAGGTCGCCGCCGGGCAGCCGGACCGTCGTCTCTGCAAGAGCCGTCGTTATGCGGCGAGGCGAGATCTCGGCTGAGGTATCGGACGCGATGTCATCGAGATGCGGAGAGACCTGCTCGAGACCCGGGCCGTCCGCATATACCTTCGCCGGCTGGCCAGGCTCGAAGCCGGCGCTCGCTCGCAGCCCCTGTATCGCGCGCGTCACCTCGCGCGCCGCGCCTTCTGCAACGAGCGCGGGCGTGAGCGCGAGGTCGAGCGTCGCGCTCTCCGGAAGCGACGCCTTCGAGAGGACCTGCTTCACGTTCACCTCTGCCGCGAGTATCGCGAGAAGCTCGGGCTCCTTGTCCAAGGCCTTCGTCTTCACCGTCAGCGAGGCGAGCGGCTGCCGCACCTTCATGCCCGCCTCGGCACGGAGCGAGAGGCCGGCGGCGGCGAGCTCGCGCACCAGCGCCATGTTGCGGATCAGCCGCGCGTCGGGGCGATCGCCTGCCGGCCAGTCGTTAAGATGCACCGAGATCTGATCCCTGAGGCCTCGCAGCTCGTGATAGCAGGCCTCGGCGAAGAAAGGCGCGAAGGGCGCCATGAGACGCGCGACGTCGGTCAGGACCGCGCGGAGCGTCGAGGTCGCCGCGGCGTAGTCGCCCATGGATGCGGGCCGCTGGAGGCGCTTGCGCGAGGAACGCACGTACCAGCGCGAGAGGTCATCCACGAGCGACTCGAGCGCGAGGATCGAGCCGCGGACGTCGTACGCGTCCATCCCCTTGGTCATGGCGCGCACGGTCTCGTCGCGACGGGACAGGACCCAGCGATCCAAGGCAGAAAGGACCGGCTTGGCGCGCATGGGGCGGTCGCCATAGAGCTTCAAGAACGAGATCGTGTTGTACGCGATCAGGTGGACGCGCCGCACGACCTTGCCGAGCTCGGCCTCGTCGAAATTCTTGGTCTCGCCCGGGTCGGTCGCGGCATAGAAGTACCAGCGGACGGCGTCGACGCCGTGCTTGGCGATGAGCTCCCACGGGTCGAGCGCGTTGCCGCGTGACTTGCTCATCTTCTTGCCGTGCCGGTCGTGCAGCAGGCCGAGGCTGATCACGTTGCGGTACGGCGCAGGGCGGTCCAGGAGCGTGGCTACCTCCATCAGCGAGTAGAACCAGCCCCGGGTCTGGTCCACGCCCTCGGCGATGAAGTCGGCCGGATAGGCACGGGGCTGGCCGGCTCCCCCGTCCACCAGCTCGGTCCCGTCGAACGGGTAGTGCGCCTGGGCGAAGGGCATCGCGCCCGAGTCGTACCAGGCGTCGATGGTCTCAGGCGTCCGCTGCATGGGCGCCTTGCAAGCCGCGCACGGGATCATGACGGAATCCACGTACGGACGATGCAGGTTGACCGCGCCGTCCTCGTCGCGCGGCGCCAGGCGCAGGTCCACGCGGGTGGCCTGGCCCACGTCCAGGAACGGCTTGTCCAGCTCGCGAAGCTTCTGCAGCGTCGCGGGCTCGGGCCATCCCTCCGCCGCAGCGGCGAGCATGCGCAGCACGCCGTCATGGCTGACGATCAGGACGTTGCGGCCCTCGTGAGCCTGCTCGATCTCCTGCAGGAGCAGCCAGGCGCGCCGGCGCACGTCCACCTCGGACTCGCCGCCGGGATACGGCAGCCTGAGGTCCGCCGCAGCGTTCTCGCGCCAGAAATCGTGCAGGTCCTCGACCCGCTTGCCCGAGAAGCTCCCGAGGTCCACCTCGGCGATGCGATCGTCGTAGCTGACGACCTTCACGCCGAGGACGTCCGCCACGATCGAGGCGGTCTCCTGCGCGCGCTTGGCAGGCGAGCTGACGACGAGGTCGATGCCGGCGTCCTTGAGCGAGCGCGCCGCTTTCCTGACCTGCGCGCGACCCTTGTCCGTGAGTCCGTGCACGGTGCCGTCCGAATCCAGCAGGCCCGCGACGTTGTGGCCGGCCTCGCCGTGACGCAGGGCCCAGTACCGGTTTCGCGCGCCGCCCTGCCGCTCGTGCAGCTCCTCGAGGCTCCCGATCGTCTCATGCGTGCCGCACGGCAGGCAGCGCCAGACCGGGAGCGGCGTGCCCCAGTATCGCTCGCGCGAGAAGTTCCAGTCGCGCGCCTCGCGCAGCCAGTTGCCAAAGCGGCCCTCCTTGGTATGGGACGGCACCCAGTTGACCGTCTCGTTGCGCGCGGTCATCTCCTCGCGCAGCCGGCTCATCGCGACGAACCACGAGTCCTTCGCGTAGTACAGGAGCGGCGTCTGGCAGCGCCAGCAGTGCGGGTACTCGTGACGGTACTCCTCGGCCGACAGGAGGCGGCCCTTTCCGCGCAGCAGGTCCAAGATCTTGGCCTCGGTCGTCGAGTCCTTCACGTGCAGTCCCGCGAGGTCGGCCACGTCGTCGGTGAAATAGCCGAGCTCGTCCACGGTATGCACCTGCGGCAGGCCCGCGTCGACGCCGAGTCGGTAGTCGTCCTCGCCGTACATCACCGCCGTGTGCACCACGCCGGTGCCGTCGGTCGTGGTCACGAAGTCGGCGACGTGCACCTGGTACGCGGCAGGCTGGCGCAGGACCGGCACCTGAAACGGCGGCTCGTACCGGACGCCGGCGAGCGCCTTGCCCTTCACTGTCCCGGCCACCTCGGCATCCGGACCGAACAGCTTTCCGACCAGGTCCTGCGCGACCAGGACGCGCGTGCCGCCTCGCTCCACGAGCGCGTACGTCACGTCAGGTCCGACCGCGAGACCGACGTTGCCAGGCAGCGTCCACGGCGTCGTGGTCCACGCCGCGATCGAGACGCCGTCCAGGGCAACCTTGCCTGCGCGCTGTCCCGGCTCGACCGGGAACAGCACCGTGGCGGACATGTCGTCCACCTCCTGGTAGCCGAGGGACACCTCGGCCGCGGACAGGCCCGTGCCGCACCGCGTGCACCACGGGATCACCTTGTGACCGCGGTACAGGTAGCCGCGGTCGTCGATGCGCTTGGCGATCCACCAGAGGCTCTCGATGTACTCGGGGCTGTACGTCACGTACGGGTTCTCGAGGTCGAGCCAGAACCCGATGCGCTCGGTGAGGGCGCCCCACTCCGCCTCGTGCTCCCAGACGAGCTCCTGGCACTTCCGGTTGAAGGCGGCGACGCCGTACCGCTCGATGTCCTTCTTGCTCTTCATGCCGAGCGCCTTCTCGGCGGCGAGCTCGACCGGGAGCCCGTGCGTGTCCCAGCCGCTCCGGCGCGGCACGTGGTATCCGCGCATCGTCTTGTACCGGAGCACGACGTCCTTGTAGACGCGGCTGAGCACGTGGTGGATGCCGGGCTTGCCGTTCGCTCCCGGCGGCCCCTCGTAGAAGACGAAGGGCTTGGCGCCGGAACGGATCTCCAGCGAGCGGGCGAACACGTCCTCCTCCTTCCAGAACGCGAGGACCTTCTCCTCCGTCTCCGGAAGGGAGAACGGCGATCCCAGGAACTCCCGGGACGGCGCGGCTCCGCGCGCGCGCGTCTTCTTGCGAGGCTGCGGGCTCATGGAGCGAATCCTACCAGAAAAGCCAAGCGCTGCGGGAAAAGCAGTATTCTCTCTGTACACGAGGGACGGGAATGGCCTAGGGTACCGGCAGCACGTACGGGATCCTGCAAGCTGCAGGACCCGGGGAGTAACAACGTCATGGAAACTACGATTAACATAAATTCCGGCATGCTCGAGGCTGCCGTGCGAGGGTGCTCGCACCCGCGCGCGATGCTTCGGTGGATGCTCGGCAAGGTCGGCCCGGGAAGGCTGATCTCGGCATGGCTCGTGAGCGGCCTCTCGCGGGACGCGCTGCTTGCCGGCGAGCTGCTCGCGCACTTCGGCGGCAGCGAGGCCAAGGCGGCGACGGCGCTGATGCGCGGGCTGTACGTCTTCCATCCCAAGGATCCCGAAGCGGCCGCGGAGTTCGCCATCGACCTCATGCGCACGGTCAGCGAGATCGAGGGCCTGCTGGAAAGCCCAGCAGAAGGAGGCGACGACTACCTGCCAACGCCGGAGGAGCTCGGATTACTGAGGCTCGCCGCCTCGCGGTCGAGGCTCGAGCGCGAGGTCATGCCTGGCGATACGGACAGGCAGGAAGAGGCGTTCGAGCGTCTCGTGCTGCCCTTGCGGCTGCGCCACCGCTCAGGAAGCGGCGGATAGGACAAGGGACGGCACATGCCGTCCCTTTTTTTAAGGACCCTGATCTTTCCTCAGACGCTCGAGACCGCCTCGACGCCGAGCAGTCCCATGCCTGCCGCGAGCGTCGCGCGAACGGCCTCCAGAAGCGCAAGTCGCGCATCGCGACGCGAGAGATCCTCGTCCTTCAGGACCTGAACGGACTGATAGTACGCGTTCGCTTGGGAGGCAAGCTGGTAAAGATAGAGCGCGAGGTGGCTCGTCTGGAGGTCGCCTGCGGCACGCAGCACCGCTGGCCCGTACTGGTCCAGCGAGCGGATGAGCTCGAGCTCGCGCGGGTCCTCGAGGCCGCCGAGCGAGACGCCATGCACCTCGTCCGCCTTGCCGAGCAGGCGCGCCAGTCGCGCGTGCGTGTACTGCAGGTACGGGCCGCTGTCCCCGCGGAAGTCGAGCAGCCGGTCCCACTGGAACGCGATGTCGGTCGTGCGGGGGTCCTTGGTCATCGCGTAGACGACGGCGCCGGTCGCGATCGCGCGCACGTTCTCCGCAGGAACGTCGCCATCGCGCTCGGCGACGATCGCCGCGATGCGGGCGTCCGCCTCGTCGAGCACCTCCTGCGCCGTCACGACGCCTCCTGCCCTGCTCGAGAGCTTCTTGCCGTCCCCGCCGAGGACGAGCCCGTACTTGAGATGCTCCGCGCGGTCCACGTCCCAGCCGAGGCGCCTGCCGATCGCAAACAGCTGCTGGAAGTTGAGGGCCTGCTCGTTAGCGACCACGTACAGGATGCGCGTGTCGGGATAGTCCGTGAGGCGCCGCTTCAGAAGTACGAGGTCACGGGTGAGGTACAGGCTGCCGCCGTCGCTCTTCCGTATGAGCGCTACCGGCACGCCTTCCTCGTCGAGACGCACGACGCGCGCGCCCTCGCTCTCCTCGAGGATCCCGGCGGCATCGAGCTCGGCAACGACATCCTCCAGCGCGCCTTCCAGGCTCGCCTCCCCGTCCCAGATATCGAACGGCGCGTTGAGGCGCGTAAAGAGCGGCTGCATCGCATCCACCGAGGCGTCCCGGAAGCGCTGCCAGAGCGCTCGGACCTCGGCGTCTCCGCTCTCCAGGTCGCGGAAGGCGGCACGTGCCTGGTCGTCGAGCGTCTCGTCCGCCTTGGCCTCCTCGTGAAACCTGACGTAGAGCGACACCAGCTCGCCGATCGGGTCGGCAGCGAGCCGCTCCTCGCTCCCCCAGGCGCGATACGCCACCACCACCTTCCCGAACTGCGTGCCCCAGTCCCCGAGGTAGTTCCACCGCGTCACCGCGGTGCCGGTGGCCTCCAGGATGCGCGCGATGCTCGCGCCGAGCGCCGTGTTGCGGAGATGTCCCACGTGCACGGGCTTTGCCACGTTGATCGAGGCCGACTCCACGATCGCCTTCTCCCCGGCATGAGCCTGCGGAACCGTCGGTCCGGCCTCGACGACGCGCGCGAGCGCGCGGTGATGCGCTTCAGGCGTCAGGCGCACGTTCACGAAGCCCGGACTCGCCACCTCGGCATTGAGGATGAGGCCCTCAAGTTCCGGATCGCCCATGAGGCCGAGCGCGAGCTCGGCCGCGATGCCCATCGGGCTCTGCTTCCGCTCCTTGGCCAGCTGCAGGGCGACGGGCGTCGAGAAGTGGCCGAAGTCTTCCACCTCGGGAACGGAGACCGGCGGATTCGGGAGGCCGGTAAGGCGGGAGAGGGCGCGAACGAGCAGGTCCTGCATGGAATCATGATAGAGGAGCCGGCGCCCGCGTTACACCCCGGGAATGGTAGAGTTACGCCATGCCAGAGATCACCGGCACCATCGCCGAGAACCGTCGCGCGCGCTTCGATTACGAGGTCCTCGAGAAGATCGAGGCCGGCATCGTGCTGGCCGGGCACGAGGTGAAGAGCGCCAAGCTCGGCAAGCTCAACCTCGCCGGCAGCTACGGCCTCGTCCGCGGCGGCGAGGCGTACCTGTTCAACGCCTCCATCCAGCCGTTCTCGGGCGCCAACGTGCCTGCCGGCTACGAGCCCGATCGCAACCGCGTGCTGCTCCTCGAGAAGAGCCAGATACGCGCGCTCGAGGGCAAGCTCAAGGAGCCGCGCTTCGCGCTGATACCGCTGCGCGCGTTCGTTACCAGGAACCTTATCAAGATCGAGCTCGGCCTGGCGCGGAGCAAGCGCGAGGCGGACAAGCGCGAGACGATTCGCGCGCGCGACATCGACCGCGAGATGCGTCGCGACCTTCGGAAATAAAAAGGCCGGCTGGAAAGGTCCAGCCGGTTAAAGGAAATACAAGTTAAAAAAAATTATCTGACGATTGAGGTATCAACGCTTGAAGCGGTCGATGAGGTTCCGGAGCGGTCTCCGGAAAACTAAGACTACTACTGCTAGCAGCAAGAGGATCAGGAAGAAATCTGCATTCGGAACGTCGGTCTTGGCGACCGAAGGGTCGAAGTAATTCTGCATTGTCGGCCTCCGTATTATTGGTTTTTAGCGATTGCTGACTACAACGTATCTCACTGAGCTGAAAAGCTCAAGGAATAAGGCTGAAATGGCCTTTATAGGAATCAAATATTATGGTATAATGCTCACGCGGGGATGCACGGCTTTGATGGCGGACGATCCGCAGCCTGCGCGCCGAGAGGTAACTCGTTAATCATCCAAAAACTTTATCTGCCAACGCTCGCGTTGCAGCTCCGAGCTTTGCCTACGCGGCATAACCCGGAGTCCTGGATCTCCTGATCCAGCATCGGACCCGACCGCCTCATGTCGATAATCCGGTGTTATAAAAACGAGGCTGGTCCCGCGCTACGTTCGCAGCTCAAGCGCGCGGGATGAGATCACCGAACTGCTCTGTCGCCTCCGGGCGGAAGATTTCCCCGTCTCATCCGTGAGACTACGCGCGTAGACGGCTGCGTTCCCGGCCGACCAGACGAGGGTTCGACTCCCTCCATCTCCACAATGAATAATGCCTGACAAAGATATTCCAAAACCATCAGGTATTACGATAGCGGAAGAAATTATCCGAAATAGCGGCAATTCCTTCCATTTTAAAGTCGTTAAGGCACTCAGGGACTTAGGGTGGTCAGTTGCCGTAAGTCCTTATTACAACGATGGCCAAACAGACAGGTCAAGAGAAATTGATATCATCGCTGAAAAGGGCTTTATGGCTAATTCCTGGTCCGAAGAAAAATTAGGCACTATTAATATTCGATTATTTATCGAGTGCAAGTATGTTCTCCAAGAAACTGTTTTTTGGTTCGATGAAAAAGACGTAGAGAAGGCGGAAGGAAGAGTCGTCAGCTCTACTCCTTTAAGAAGCAGGCTCGAGAATTCAGCCATCGATGCGCATCGATACCTGTCTCGAACGAAGGTTGCGAAGCTTTTTGCTTCAAAGACTGCAAAATCACAGGAGAATGACCCTTTTTACAAAGCCATAAACCAAAGTCTTAGTGGATTAATCTACAGAGAACGAGGATCCGCAGTATCGAGCTCTGATGCTAGATTCCCAGCTAAGATTTTAATGACTGCGTCCTATCCTGTGATTATTTGCAATAGCTTTGAAAGGCTATTTGCCGCATATCCAGATAATTTTAATACCCCTGTCGCAATTGAAGATAATTTTCAGGTTGAAATTAATTATGCGTATATGAGTGCGGATAGATTGCCGGTTAACGACTACTTCCTGATTGACATAATTAGTCTTGGCAATCTCGAATCATTCATAGAAAACCTGATTGCAACAGATATTTCTGCCTTTAGAGATTTCTATCACAATCAAAGCTTATAAAGTTGGCAGTATGTCCTCACCCTGTTTCTCTTCGCCCTTCTCGTACTCGAACACGCTGAACTGACCCGAAAGCTCGAGGAAGCAGTGCTTTACTTGTCCCAGGTTCGATATCCCCTCCTGCCTGAGCGAGGAGTAGAGCTCGTCCCGGGTGAGCTGCTCGGCGGCCAAGGCGCCCTCGACGATCTTGCCCTCCTCGATGATCCGCGTCGGCGTGCTGTTCACGAAGCGTTCCATGAAGCTGCTGCGCTGCTTGAGCCATTCCATCAGGAGCTGCAATCCCATGACCGCGACCAGCACGACGACCGTGTAGGCGATAGCAACGGTAGGGTAGAAGAGGACGTCGCCCACCGCCGAGCCCAAAGCTACGACCAGCAGCATCTCCAGCGGCGTCAGCTGGCGCCGGGACCGCTTCCCGCCGATGCGCAGCACCAGAAGCGACACGACGTAGATGACGACGACCCGGAGCAGTATCTCCAGGAAGTACAGGACAGGCTGCTCGCCTATGAACAATCTGCCCCACTCGAATGCCGCCACGGGATCCATGCGCGCATCATACGCAGTGTCTCAGGAAACAAAAAGATGCGGCATACCGCATCTGCAACGTATCGATAGGCATGAGACTCAGGTGCCGATAACCCGGCGTCCTTTCTTGGCCTTCTTAAGGATCTTACGCGCTTCCTTGGGGGCTCCCGCGCGAGAGACAGCCTTCTTGCGGGCGACACGGCGCTTAGCGATCTTCTCGAGGAGCTCGGTCGGCTCGTAATTCGAGAAGTTGCCAGCGATGATGCGATCGATGAGCCGTCGCGTGCGGTACGGGAAGGCGGCGATGGTCTCGTCGCGACGATGCGCGGGCACGAAGAGGCAGATCGTCTCGGCACCGTCATTGACTGCCGTCTCGATGGCCGGCTTGAACTGCTTGAGGAACTCGTTCTGGATATGCACCTTCTTCGTCTCGCGTACCGAGCCTGAGCCAAGTCCCTTTCCCCTGCCGCCCTGCGTGAAGAAGCCCTCGTTGTCCGAGTAGGTCGGGTTGGGCACGTCGACATGCGCCACCTGCTTCAGGGTGCCGCGATGCGCGGCGTAGAGCGTGGCCGTCTGTCGCGTCGCGACCACCAGCAGCATGTGCTGATCGTCAAATTGCGGGAGCTCCTGCGGTATCTTCATGCTTTTATCATAGCATAAAAGCCTTGATTTTTCTACTCCGTTTGTCAGAATCCTGGTGAATCAGAGCTGCGGAGCCGCCTTCCCGAGACGTCGCGCCGCTACCGCGTAGGCGGCAGAGCGATACGTGGTTCCATGCTCCTGCCGTGCCTCGAGCACCGCCGCGTAGGCCGCGCGCATGTGACCGGCGAGCCTGGCGAGCACCTCCTCGCGCGTCCACTGCTCGCCATGCCGGTTCTGGTACCACTCGAAATAGCTCGTCGCGACGCCGCCCGCGTTGGCCAGTATGTCAGGCAGGACGGCGATGCCTGCCGCCTCGAAGATGCCATCCGCCTCGGGCGTGGTCGGGCCGTTGGCGAGCTCGAGCACCACGCGCGCGCGGACACGGTCAGCGTTCTCCTTGGCAAGCACGTTCTCGAGCGCTGCCGGCGCGAGGACGTCCGCGTCGAGCGCGAGCAGCTCGTCGTTGGTGATGGCGCGGCTGCCGGGAAAGTCCTTGAGCGAACCGGTCTCCTCCTTGTGCTTGCGGAGCGCCGGCAGGTCGAGCCCGTCCCCGTCATGGATGCCGCCACGGCTGTCGGAGAAGGCGACGACGCGCGCGTCCGGCATGAGCGCCGCGAGAGACGAGGCGAAGTGCGTCGCCACGTTGCCGAATCCCTGTATAGCGACCGTGGGAGCCGCGATGCCCAGGTCGGCAAGCGCCGCTTCGAGCACGACCGCGCCGCCGTAGCCGGTCGCCTCGGTCCGCCCCTCGCTGCCGCCTGATCCGACCGGCTTCCCCGTGAATGAGGCAGGGACTTCCTCGCCGGCGAGCTTGCCGAACTCGTCGGCCATCCACGCCATGACGCGCCCGTCCGTGTTCACGTCCGGCGCCGGAACGTCGCGATCGGGACCCAGGAGCGGGTAGAGCTGCCGCACGTAGCCGCGCGAGAGCCGCTCGAGCTCTGATTCGGAGAGGTTCCGCGGGTCCGCGATCACGCCTCCCTTCCCGCCGCCGAACGGGACGTCCACGACGGCGCACTTGAAGGTCATCCAGAAGCTCAGCGCCTTGACCTCGTCGAGATCGGCGTCGGGATGGTAGCGGATGCCGCCCTTGTAAGGTCCGCGCCAGCCGTTGTGCTGGCTGCGGAAGCCCGTGAAGAAGCGCAGCGAACCGTCGTCCATGCGGACCGGTATCGACAGCTCCGCATGCCGGTCTACCTGCGACAGCCGCGCGACCAGCTCGTCATCCAGGCCGGCCGCGACGGCAGCCGCTTTCAACTGGCTGATAGCGGTCTCGAAGGGGCTGATCCGTGCGCTCATGCGATGAGTATAGCCTCTCCGGCGAGAGCACGGGCGGACTCGACACCTCTGTGGTGCGAGGCATCCAGGATGAGGCTGGCGGGAAGTGGTATCATCAGGGCATGAATCGCACCTCCTACGCCCTCGTCATCGCGCTCGTCGTGGCACTGGCAGCTATCGGCGCCATCTTCCTGTCGAGCAGCCGCATCGCGGCACCGTCCGACCAGGCGCTGCCCAACGCGACCAGTACCTCGCAGGATCAGGAACCGGCGGATGGCACCGCAGGCGAGCCGGGCGGCGTCGCGAGCGTGAAGCTCGCCTTCCTCGACACCTCGGGCAACGGATCGGGCGCCTCGCGCGGCTGCGACAACCTCGTGCTCGAGGACTACGTGATACCGACCACCCAGGCGCCGCTCACCGCAGCGCTCAGGAAGCTCTTCTCCATCGAGGACGAGCAGGTCGGCGGCTCGTACAACTTCATAGCCCGCACGCGCGCCACGCTCGCCTTCGACCGCGCAGCGGTGGAGGACGGCGTCGCCAGCGTCTGGCTCAGCGGCAGCCTCTCGGGACTTGCCGGCGTGTGCGACGACCCGCGCGCCAAGATACAGATCGAGGAGACCGCGCTGCAGTTCCCGACCGTGCAGAGCGTGCAGCTCTACCTCAACGGCGAGAAGACCGACCTGCAGCCGGACGCGAAGGGCATATAAGGAAAGCCTGGCAGCCCGACAGGGATCCGCTCAGCGGGTCCCTGTTCCTTTATGGAGATACCAGGCGAACGCTGCGCCGAAGAGCAGGAAGGCGGGGGTCAGGAGCAGCGCGGACGCGTCGCCTCCGCGGTACGCGATCAGAAGCGCGAGAATGGCCAGCGCGTTCCATGCCACGATCGTCGCGAGCACGGCGCGCCGCACCTCGGCAGGGGCGTTCCTGGCGAGCGCGGTAGCGAGGCCGAAGGCGAACAGCGCGCTGCCTATCAGCCGGACCACCACCTCGTCTGCCGTCCAGCCGGTGACGGCGAGGCCGAGATCGGGCAGGAGAAACAGGCCGGCACCGAGCCCCATGTCGAGAATGGCATGCAGGAGAAGCCAGGTACGGATGCCGCGCGAGCTCATGCAGGTATCGTAGCACTTCATAATGAAACGATTTCACATATTGACAAGAAATCAGTTAAGCGCCTTAATGATATGTAGCGCCCACTAACGGGCACCTAATAAATAAATACCGAGGTAAACATATGAACATACTGAGACTGCAGGGACTCAAGTCCCCCGATGAACTCCTAGAGACGTACCGCAGCGTGCCTAAGAAGCTGACCCCAGGATTCCTGGCTCAGCTGGACCTACCGAACATGAATAATGTTCCGAGTGAGCAGCGCGTGACCGAAAGCGAGCGCTTCATTCTGAAAATAAAGCAGGTTGTCGAGGCGACCGTCGAGAACGGGTACTACCCGGAAGTGATGAGCGCGCCGTCAGCCAGGATTCCGGCCATCGCCGCATTTACCGAGCACTGGAAAGAGGACGAGGCGGGCCATGACGCGAGCATCGGCAAAGTGCTCGACGCCACCGGCAGGCCCATCCCGTACTGCGGGATGCCTTACCGGCAGACATCGCGCCACTGGTTCAAGCTGCTCACGCGCAAGGCGGGCGAAGCCCTGCCGATGGCGCTCGGCTTCCTGAACGAGGCGGTGACCTATGCCGTGTACGTGTGCATGGCGCGCAACACCAAAAATCCCACGCTCAGGTCATTCCTGCTCGACGGCGTGGCAAAGGAGGAGCTGCCGCATCGCATGTTCTACGGGGGCACCGCTGCCTGGCTCTTGAACCGCGCGCCGGTCGCTCAGGCGACGGTACGGGCTATCCTGTCACGCCGCTGGAATGGCGTCGGGGCAGACGTCATCAGCTGGGAGCATTCGACCTTCATGATGCGCCATATCTTCACAGGAAACGAGAAGTACTTCTCCAAGACGGTAGGCGATCTCTTTCGCAGGCTGCCCGGGATGAAGAACTTCTACGCTCCGGAGCTGCTCTTGAAAAGCGCAGGTCTCAACATGAACTTTTGAGACTGGTCTCCCGCGAGAGAAGCATAAATCGAGGCTGCTTATGGCAGCCTCTTTCCTTATCTAAGCCAGATGATAAGCACGGCGAGGGCGACGAGCAGCAAGGCGAGCTCGACGGCCACGGTCCGCGAGAAGCCCCGATGATGATGCGCGATCCAATCCGGATCGTGATGCCGGGCGACGAGCCTCGCGCGCTCCTCCGGCTTCCAGAAGACGGCGTCGGTCCAGGAAAATCCGCCTTCGCGGTCCGAGAACAGCTTCAGATGTCCTTGAACCAGCGGGAAGAGCCAGGGGATGCCCCACCCGATGCCGACCGAGTCGTGCACGAAGTGCGCGATCGAGAGGATAAGGAACAGCGGCACGAGAGCAGGAGCGAGCGCCTGCGTGATGAGACCTCCGACCAGGAGGTACGGCAACGGGTAGTGCAGGAGGTCCCGGTGCGTGTGATCCACCTTGAGGAACGAGCGCTTCCGCGCCGCGGATATCAGGAAATCAGCGTCAGGCAGGAGGGCGAAGGCAACGCCGAGCATGAGAAGCTGAGGCGTCAGGCCGAGTCCTGAGAGGAAGGCGTAGGCAGAAGCCGCGACGAGGCCGAGGGCGATATCGAGCAGCATGCGTCAGGAAGCAGGGTAGGCGCCGAGCATGCATCCATCCTACATGCTCGCCTGACCTGGAGAAGGGGCGAGTCCTTTGACACTAAGCCCTGTTTTACCTAGTCTTGTCCGGCACCTGCAATTAACAGACAGCCATTCAGAAATTCCGCGTTAACAGCCAGATCACAGCACCCGAGGTGCGCGTACTTGGCGAGGACGGCGAACCCCAGGGCGTCTTCTCCCTCAAGGAGGCGATGGCCAAGGCGAAGGAGGCAGGGCTCGATCTCATCGAGGTCGTGCCCCACGCGAAGCCGCCGGTCGTGAAGCTCATGAGCTTCGACAAGTTCCGGTATGTCCAGGACAAGGAGGACAAGCGCCGCAAGGCCGCCTCCAAAACCTCGGCATCCGCGATCAAGCAGATCCAGGTCACGGCGCGCGCCGCCGAGCACGACTGGACGACCAAGATCAAGCAGCTGGACCGGTTCCTCGAGGAGGGCCACCCGGTCGAGGTGCAGATGAAGCTGCGCGGACGGGAGAAGAGCCCGGGCATGACCGGCTGGGTCCGGGAGCGCCTGGACACCTTTCTCGGGATGGTATCGGTGGAGTTCAAGGTGATACTCCCCGCGCGTCCCGGAGGACGAGGCGTCATCATGCAGATCGGCAAGAAGTAACCAACCATAATCCATACCCATGTCACTCAAGAAGAGCGTGAGCACGCGCATCAGGATAACCAAGAACGGCAAGATCATGCGCCGCACCATGGGCATCGGTCACTTCCGTACCCGAAAGAGCACCCGCAACCTCCGCAGGAAGCGCAACATGGTCTCATCCGGCCTGGATATCAAGGCCATCATGAACTACTAGCCAAGCCGCATACGCCTTGTTAGAGTAGCCACCTATGCCGAGAGTAAAGCGGGGAACCACAGCCCATAAGCGTCGCGAGAAGATCCTGAAGCAGACCAAGGGATTCCGTTGGGGTCGGAAGAACAAGGAGCGGGCGGCCAAGGAGGCCCTCATCCATGCCGGCGTCCACGCCTTCCGCGGCCGCAAGGAGAAGAAGCGTACCAACCGCGGCCTCTGGAACGTGAGGATCAACGCGGCGCTCCGCGCCGGCGAGGAGCCCCTCTCCTACAGCGTCTTCATCAAGATGCTCAAGGACGCGAGCGTGGGCCTCAACCGCAAGGTCCTGGCCGAGATGGCGGACCAGCGGCCCGAGGCGTTCGCCCAGGTCGTCTCGATGGTCCGCAAGTAGCACGCTGCAGGAAACCCGGATAGCAAAGCCCCCGCTCAAGCGGGGGCTTTGCGGTGAGCCGTGACTGTCAGGAAACTGAATCCTCTCGGGAATCCGCCTCTATCTTCGTCCACTGCGCGGCGATCTCCTCGGGCGGCATCATCTCCTTCATGACCTCGGCGAAGACGTCCTTTCTTGTCTCCTCGTCCCACAGCTTGTCCGGTCCGCCAGGACGAGGATCGGCCAGCCAGTCCTTGTGGGCCTCCCGGATATCCCGCGCGGGCATGGTCACGAGTACCACGTCCTTAACCGGGTCCTCGTCCTGCAGGCTCTCGTTCACGCGCCGCACCTGCCGCGCCTTGTGACGCTGGACGTGGGGATCGACGTTGGTCGTGAACTGCACGCCGCGAAGCTCGGAGCGGACGCGCTCGGCTGTCTCGCTCTCCTCGACGTCGACGCCGCGCTCGTGCGAGCGCATGACGATGCCGAAGTCCATCTTGCGGACCACGTCGTCGAACGCGTCCATGTCCTCGACCGTGAAGCCGAGATCGTGATCGATCGAGAGCTTCGTCAGGAACCCCTTCACCATCCGCTCCGCGAGGAAGCCCGTCTCGAATCCGGTGCTCTGCTCGCGCTTGCGGAACGCGTTGCGTATTCCCTCGTCGTTGCGCGCGCTTCCTGCCTCGTCTAGCGTGATCTGCCGGTCCAGCAGCTCGCGCAGCTCCGCCTTGGCGCTCTCGACGAGATACTTCTTCCGGAGCCCGCGCTCTACCGAGTCGTCCAGGTCGTAGCTGACGCCCCAGGCCATGTCGGAGAACAGCTCTCCCTTGGTGACCGGCAGCTCCGCGCCGTTGCGGCCCACGGCCACGTACCCTTCGCCCGAGCGGCGAACAAGACGGGGGCCCTCCGTCTCGGAGCGCTCGTGCGGGCGATCCAGGAGGGCAAGGCGCTCGTGGAGCCGGCGCATCGCCTCCTGCTTCTCCTCCTGAAGCCTGACGATCGCCCACTGGGTCTTGCCGCTGGTCTCGCGCGTCCGCGAGGCGCGCTCCACGGCGCGCGAGAGGTCGCGCTGCACCTCGGCCTCCTCCTCGGGACTCAGGTTCCCGGAGGACCGCTCGCGCACGCTGTCGCGATAGCTCTCCATGCTCTTCTCGAACGAGAATCTCATGCGTCAGGAAGCCTTGGGGACAGGTCCCGCAGGATTGGATCCTCCCGACCCGCGGCCGCGCCGTCCTCGCGAGCGGCGGGAGTATCGCTTGCGCGGCTTGCTGCCGGCAGGAGCGGCATCGTTATTTCCAGAGCCGGACACGCGCCGGGAAGGCGCCTCGGGCTCGCCCGAGACCTTGCGCAGGAAGTCGTGCGCCTGCTTGAGGACCCGCTTGGTACCGACGTACTTCGTGCCGATGACCTTCATGGCATCGGCCATCAGGAACCAGGCGAAGCCGCTGTGCTCGCGGGGCGAGATGACGACCTCTGCCTTGTCAGTCTCGGCGAGGTACAGGATCACCGTGTCATAGATGCGCTCCTCTCCGATCTTGAAGTTGTAGCGCAGCTGCGTCTTGAATCCCGGAACCAGGTTCAGGTCCTTCTCCTCAATGCCGGTCTCCTCCGAGAGCTCGCGGAGGGCGGCGGCGAGGTCGTTCTCGCCCTCCTCGAACTTCCCCTTGGGGAAGTTCCAGTACGTGCCCCGACGATAGAGCAGGAGGTACTTGGTTCCCTCCTCGGTCTTGCGGTACACGACGAAGCCAGCGACGGTCTGTTTCTTGACCGTCGCTTTGTTCGCGGGCGCAGCCGCTGGGGGGCGCTCTCGCTTATCGAGCATGGCCCCACTATACCACCGGGCTCGGGGCAGGGCTACTACGTCTTCGTTAATCCCCCTGAAATCAGGGTTTCCCAGGGTCGGCGCACCTTCTTCAGGCCGCGCGGCAGGACGAAGGTCGGGGCGAACAGGATGCCGAGCGTCGCGATCAGTGACAGGCAGCCCGCGGCCACGAAGACCGCGCTGAAGCCGTACATGCCGGCCACGACGCCGCCGAGCAGGCCGGCGGTGCCCGTGGCCACGCCGCCCACCGAGCGGTCTATCGCCCACTCGAGCGCCGTGTGCTCGGGATCGACGTGGTGCGAGAAGATGCTGCTCCAGGCGGGAATGTAGAAGGCGAAGGAGACCGCGTGCACGAACTCGATGAGGTAGACGTGCTCCACGCGGGTTGCAAGCGGCATCAGGAAGGCGGCCGTCGCGGCGATCATCAGGCCCATCAGCAGCGCATGGAACTCGTCCTGCTCGCCAGGGGTGCGGTCCAGGTACGAGGCGATCGGTACCTGCAGCAAGGCGCGGGTGAACCAGAATATCGCGACCGCGATGCCGACGGCCGTGAGCGAGCCTCCGTCTATCTTTTCCGTAATGAAGACGCTCATGATCGGGTTCACCAGACCCCAGCCGGCAAGGAGGGCCAGGTCGGCGAAGATGAGCGCGGAGACGACGCGGCTGAGCTTCAAGCGGGCGATGGTCATGTCCCTAGTGTACCAGCGAGAAGGCCCCGTCGCCGAAAGTCAGCGTCACCGTCGTTCCCCGGGGCACCTCGCCGGCGATCAGGAGAGGGGCCAGCACGCCGTCGAGCGCGGTCTCGGCGGAACGCCGGAGGGGCCGTGCGCCATAGAGGGGGTCGTACCCGCGCTTCACGATCTCGGAGAGCGCCGCATCGTTTGCCTGCACCGTGACGCCGTACTTCTCGAGCACCAGCGCCGCGATCTGGCCGATCGTGGCAGCCGCGATGGCGCGGAGGTGGTCCGTCGAGAGGTCGCGGAAGATGACGATGCGCGTGAAGCGGTTGAGGAGCTCCGGCGGGAAGACGTCGGTGAGGCGCGAGCGCAGATAGCCCTCGAGGCTCGCGACGGACTCCCCGCGCGAGAGCGCGTCACGCAGGATGTCGGCACGCGCGTTGCTCGTCGCTACCACGAGCGTGTCCGCGAAGGATACGGTGCGGCCCATGCCGTCGGTGAGGCGTCCGTCGCTGGTCACCTGCAGCAGCAGCCTCACCGCCTCCGGACTCGCCTTCTCCACCTCGTCGAGCAGGACCAGGCGATGCGGCGAGATGCGCACGGGCTCGGTCAGGGCGCCGGCCGTCTCCGCCGTGCCGATCAGGCGCGCCACGCTGCCCGCCTCTGAGAACTCGGACATGTCCAGCCGCGTGAACGCGTCGTCGCCGTAGACCGTGTCCGCCAGCGCCTTGCCGAGCTCGGTCTTGCCCACGCCCGTCGGGCCCACGAACAGGAAGCTCGGCGGCGCGGAGCCCGGCGTGAGGCCGGCACGGTAGGCTCGCACCGACTCGGCAACCGCCGATACCGCCTCGTCCTGGCCGAGCACGCGGGACCTCAGGGTCTCCTCGAGGCTGATGAGCCGGTCCGCCTCCTGCCCGTCAGCCGCCCCCACCGGCACGTGCACCTGGGCCGATATGACGCGTTCGACGTCGGCAGAGGTCACCCGGTCCGAACCCGCGCCGCGGACCGCTTGGGCCGTCTCGGCCAGGAGGTCCAGCGCGCTGCCCGGGACCGGACGGGCGGGCGCGAGATAGCGGGCGGCAAGGCGCGCGGCGCTCCGCAGCGCCGAGACGGATATGCCGACGCCCGCGGCCCGCTCGATGTCGCGGACGCTGCCGGCAAGGACCGAGACCACCTCGTCCTCGCCGAGGTCGCCCATGCGCACGATCTCGAAGGTCCCTGCCACGTCACCGCGCGTCTCGAGCACGTGCGCGTATGACTCGGGCGTGGTCGCGGCAAGCACGGGGAAGGTGTCCGCGGTCAGGATCGGCAGCAGCACGTCCGCCGCGGCGACGTACGCGCCGGTCCCCTGCGCGAGATGATGGAAGTCCGGCAGGTACAGGATCACGTTGCCTGCCGCGACGATCTCGTCGGCGACCTCCTTCACCAGCGACGCCGGGTCGCTGCCCCCGTGCGCCAGGAGCGCGGCCACGTCGACGCGCACCAGGCGACGGTCAAGAAGCTGCGCCGGTGCCGTGCCGTCGGTGATGCGCCGCGCGATCTCGCCTGCCAGGGTCTCCTTGCCCCCGTTGGTCGGCGCGACCAGCAGCGCGTGCGGGTGCGTCGCCTTGGCAAGCGCGGACAGCGCGGACATGAGCGACTCCTCGTGACCGACCATCGCCGGAAGCATGCCGATGCGGGCCAGGTCGGTCAGGTCGCTCGCCACCTGGTCGAGCGTCGGCGTCGGGCGGCTGGTCCAGGCGCGGTTCATGACATGGTGCGGCACGGTGCGCGGACCCGAACGGACGGCTCGCGCGTCCTGCACCGATGCCTGCGCGGCATACGCGAGCTCATCCGGCTCCAGGCGGGCGCGGGTCACCGCGCGAGCAACCGCCTCGTCGCCGCCGGCCACGAGGCCTAGCAGCAGCGCTACCGGCGTGATGCCTGAGAGGCCCAGGATGCGCGCGGCATCCGCCGCGCTGCCCGAGATCGAGGCGAGCGAGGCAGAGAGCTCCTCGGGGCTGGGAGGCGAAGCCGCCGCGCCGTCCTCGGCAGCGAGCGCGTCGGCGTCTGCCTCGGTGCGCGAGAGCGCCCGCTGCACCGTCCGGTCGCGCAGCAGCTGAGAAAGCAGCGCGAGGCCCAGCGGCGCGCGCGTGAGCCGGCTCGCGTCGTACGCGCGCTCCAGAGCCTTGGTAGCGGATGGCATCATCGCCTGCGCGACGTTGGGCGCGCGCTCGAGAGCGAGGCGCTCGAGCGGCACGTCGGGAGCGCCGCGGTAGGCGAGGCGCTCGGCAAGCAGCAGCAGGGCGAGCACGCCGCTGCCGCGCAGCGTGGGCACGTCGGAAAGGATGCCCATGAGGGCTGACGCGGCAAGGAGCGCGAGCGTCGCGCCGCGGACGATGCGCACGAGCAGCCGGCCCGCGACGGTGAGCGTCAGCCGGGGATCGTGATAGGTCGCTCCCTTAGCGAGAAAGGAGTCCGGTTGCATAGACGATGGTAAGGGCAGGTATCAGGAGCCAGGCAAGCCAGGCGATGCAGAACATCAGCGCGAGCGCGCCGTGCGCGAGTCCTCCCATGAAAAGCCGGCCCAGTCGAAAGACGGGGCCGATGAGGCGTCCGACGAACGAGTAGTCCCCGTAGAGCGGACGGAACAGGAGGTGCAGCATGGCACGGCTGGCGACCGCGTCCTCGAGGCTCCCCGAGACGGCGCGGTAGCGCCGCAGGAAGGCCCGGCTGCCGTCCGCGTACCAGTGACGGAAGAATCCCGTGATCCGCATCAGGCCGAGCTGCACCAGGTACGACAGCGCGAAGGATCCCTGCATGGATGCAGTGTATCACGGCAACGAGCCTATCCGACGTCGCGCGTACAGGCGGCAAGCGCTGCCGGAAGCTGGGAGAAGCTCTCCGCGAACAGCTTCATCATGGCCGGATTGCGCAGGGCGGCAGCGGGATGCAGCATCGGGTACACGTGCCGGCCGCCAATCCGGAAGACCGTGCCCTGATCCCGGGTTATCTTTCCTTCGGGAAGGAAATGGCTCATCGCGAACCTGCCGAGCGGGACGATGAGGACGGGCCGGACGAGCGCGAGCTCCTCGAGCAGGTACGGCTCGTACGCGGCGATCTCTGCGGGCAAGGGATCCCGGTTTTCCGGCGGACGCCGCTTCACGACGTTGGTGACGTACGCGTCCTCCCGCTTCCAGCCGATGCGCGCGAGTTCCCGGTCGAGCAGCTGGCCGCCGCGCCCGACGAAGGGCCGCCCGAGCTCGTCCTCCTTGGCTCCTGGCGCCTCGCCCACGAAGGCCACGTCGGCAGACGGGTTCCCTTCCCCGAAGACCAGGCGGGTCGCAAGCGGCAGCGCGCGGTCAGCGACCATCCTTGTCCTGAGCGCGTCGAGGCCTGCCGGTACGTCCATGGCCTCATTCTAGCGCAATGATAAAAAGAACGGACCGTGGGTACGGTCCGCTCGATGCGGGCGGATTAGGCCTGCGGCAGATTAGTGGATCACCTCCTTGGCCGCGGTAGCGGGTACGGTCGCGGTGCCGAACATGCGTCCGGATCCGAGCGCAATCATCTCGGCAAGCTGGTCGTCGCTCGCGCGAGGTCGGTCGAGCGCGTCGGCGAACCGCAGCCGGGCAAGCTCCGCGCGAAGCGCCTGCCGCTGCTGCCTGAGAAGGGCGAAGAGATAGCGTCTAGCCTCGTCGCTCATGTTGTCCCAGGCACAGTACATCGTCTTGATGTCAGCCTCCTCGCAGCGGAGGATGCGGGCCATCTCGGCCTGCATGTACATTCCGCTATCCACGAGCGCGAGGGGCAGGTACTCGCCGGGAACCGTGTCGCTGACGATCGTCGCCGCCTTGAGCACGACGCATCCGTTGACGCCGTCGGTCCACTGCGCGCAGAGGAGCGCCCCGTCCCGCGCAGCCTTGAGCAGGCCGGATATGACGGCGATCTTCGCCTCGATGCCGTGCCCGATGCGAGCCAGCGCGTCCCTCAGGGCTTCCGCCCCGAGCATGTCTAATGCATTCATAGTTTAAAACCTCCAGATTCTGTTTTGAACTCCTTCGTAGTCGTTCTGAGGTCAGGATACCTCCTGCGCGAGAAATGGGCGAGTACCGAAAAAGCATGGGAAAAGGCCGCCTGAGGCAGCCTTTCTTTCTTGTCATGTCAGCGCAGCAGGTGCACGATGACCGGCAGCTGGACGGAGGCCGTCTTCACCGGAACTCCACTGACCAGGTAGCCAGCGTACGTGAATTTCGCGCCACAGTTCACGCAAGGCACGCAGTCCGGCGGATTGCACGAACCACATACTCCGCAATCCCGCACAGCGACAAGCGTCCATACGTTGAGAGAAGAAGGCTCTAAAGATGGCAGCTGCACATACCCGAACTCCTTTAACTTTCTCTGGAACGATCCGTACGTCCATTCATCCTTGATTCTTAGACGCAAAAGTTTGACCTCTTCATCGGACATATTATGCGATGCTCCCAGAATCTCGCTGATCCGTTGAAAAGTTAGCTTGAAATACATGCGCAGGAGATCCTGCGCTCTCTGTTCTGTCATAGTCTTTTTCTCCTTGATTATTCTATTTTCAATCTACACGTGTAACCGTACGCCGAATGAGCCGGTAGTCAACCAGCGGGGAATAGCAGCCTTCAGGTGCCCCCGGATGGACTCGAACCATCGTTACAGGTTTCGGAAACCTGCGTCCTATCCACTGAACGACAGGGGCGGCGAGTGAAGCCTAGCCGAGCCCCAGGTAGGGCGCAACGAAATACGCGATATGCAGCAAGGCCGCCAGGGCGAAGGCCGCGGAGACGATATCTGCAGCTATCCGCTCGGCACCGCGGAGACGGAGCGCGCGACGGCAGACCTGCAGGATCGCCACGTACTGCGCGGCGAGGAAGACGCCGCCGACGAGCTCCAGGCTCGAAAGAAAGCTGTCGAAACCGGCCAGGACGAGCAGGTACGGCAGGAAGACGGCAACCGGGAACGCCCAGCTGCGCGGCCAGCCCAAGCCGCGCCTGAAGGCGTTCTTCACCTCCAATATCATGGGCAGGTAGGATGTCACGATCGCCGCGAGGCCCAGCGCGAAGAGCGCGCCCACCTGCCAGCCCGGCAGGTGGAGGACGCCGGAAATCGTGTCCGTCGTCACCGGGTCTCCTGCCGAGCCGAGCGAGAGCGCGAAGAGGACGTACGAGACGGCCACGAGCCCCGTGCCCCAGCCGAGCGCGATGCGCCGGTACCCGCGCCTGCCGCGGACGGCAGCAAGCGCCGGCTCGATCGCCGTCCAGCCGGCGAGCGCGAACAGGATCGGGCCGAACGGGATCAGCGAGAATGCCCAGCCGCCCGTCGGGAAGCGCGCGAGCGATACCGGCACGGTGGCGAAGAGGACGATGATGAGGAGCCCGAGCAGCGCGGTGACGGCGAGCTCCACCTGGACCAGGCGGCGCAGGCGGAGAAGGAGCGGCAGCGAGCACGCCGCCCAGAAGAGGAGCAGGGCATAGGGTATCGATAGGCCCAGGATGCTCGCCGCGAAGGTCGAGCCCAGGACCAGGTAGGCCGAGAGCGTGAACACCAGGCCCAGGATCGTGGCGATGAAGGTCGCCTTCGCCGCGCCCGCGCTGAAGTGAACGCGCACCAGCTCGAGCAGGTGCGTCTCCGCAGGCTGGTCGCGAAGGACGCGCCAGTAGAGCGTGTGCGCGTACGTGACGAGCGCGCCGAGGACGAGCAGGTAGAGCGCGACCTGCACGATGCCGGCCGAGGACGCGAGGTACGGCAGCGCGAAGATGCCGGCACCGAGCGAGGTGCCGGCGATCAGTCCTGCCGATACGAGTCCGGGCCGGGACAGGAGCCGCGCCATGGCTACAGGGTGACGGTGTCTCCCATCGCGGGGACCACGGCGTTGAGGCCGAGCTCGTCACGTATGCTCGCGGCAAGCGACGCGGAACGGTCCTCCTCGCCGTGCGTGACGAAGACGTGCTTCACCGTCTCCTTGGTCGAGCCGATCCAGGCGAGAAGCTTCGCGCGATCGGCATGCGCGGAATACGAGGTGATCGAGCGCGTCGTGGCGTTCACCTCGATCGGGTCGCCGAATATCCCGACCTCCTTGGCCCCCTCCATGATGCGGCGGCCGAGACTGCCCACGGCCTGGTACCCGATGAAGAGGATCGTGCTGTTCGGGTCAGGCAGGTAGCGCCGCTCGTGATGCAGGATGCGTCCCCCGTGGCTCATGCCCGAGCCCGCGATGATGATCTTCGGGGACGGCACGTCGTTGATAGCCTTCGAGAGCTCGGAGGTGAGCGTAAGATGCAGGCCCGGGAAGTTGAAGATGTCGTCGCCGTGCGCGATGAGCGCGCTCGCCTCCTCGTTGAAGTACCGGCGGTACTTGTGATACACGGCGGTCAATCGGATGGCGAGCGGACTGTCCAGGAAGACGGGCACGCGCGGGATCCTGCCCTCGGCGAAGAGCTCGTTGAGATGATAGAGCAGGTCCTGCGTGCGCTCGAGCGCGAAGCTCGGGATCATGAGCACGCCGCCGCGGCTCACGGTCTCCTTGATGACCTCTTCGAGCACCTGCTTCCGGGTTTCCTGCGGGTCGTGCGTGTCGGCGCCATACGTGGACTCCATCACCACGAAGTCCGCGCCCTTCGGCAGCTGCGTGGGCCGGATGATGGGCGCGGGATAGTTGCCGATGTCCCCCGAGAAGACGATGGTCTTGCCCTCGGCGCGGATCGCGATGCTCGAGGAGCCCAGGATGTGCCCCGCGTCGCTGAAACGCGCGAAGAACTCGCCGTGCTGCAGGTCCTGGCCGTACTCGACCCCGTGCCACAGGCGCATCACCTGCTCCACCGTGCCCGTCGTGCAGAACTCCTCATGGCCGTGCCGGGAAGCCTCCTGGCACATCAGCCGTTCGGAATCGAGGAGGATGAGCTCGGCGCAGTCGCGCGTCGCCGGCGTCGAGTAGACCTTGCCGCGAAAGCCCTCCCGGTACAGCTTCGGGATGCGTCCCACGTGATCGAGGTGCGCGTGCGTGACGAACACCGCCTCGATCTTCTTGGGATCGTACGGGAACGGCTTGTAGTTCTCCTCCCCCGCGAAGCTGCCACCCTGGAAGAGGCCGCAGTCCACGAGCACCTTGTGCCGACCGGTCTCCAGCAGGTAGTTGGATCCCGTGACCTGCCCGGTGCCGCCGCAGAAGGTAAGGTTCATGAGCTAAGTGTACAAGAAATCCCGCGCATCTTCCGGGATGGTGCGCAGGTACGCGATGTCTCGGATGTCACAGCTAGTGACAAATAATTATTAGGTGATATAATGATGAACAGATACGAGATTCTAAATTTAATAAATTAGGGAGAGTTAAAAATGGAAATGCTAAGAACAGAACAGGTCACGCGACCGAGCCTGCTTGTTGAGAAACGTCGTGACGGAAGAGTCTTGATTCGGGAAGAACGAGCCAGGGATGGCTGCGTGTTTCATATCCGACAGATGGAAGGCGGCGGCATGCTCGCCTTTCATGAGAGCGACGTGCGAATCGCCACCGGCGACACCGTCAGCTCAGGCAGCTACTGCTCCCTGAGCGCGGCGCAAGCGGGACGGTCTCCCCACGCGGACCGCGCATACGAAGAAGCGCGGAACGGACAGAGGATTTCTCCGCGCTCGCGGCGCCGATTACGAAGCAGCACGCCCCGATGCAGGAACTGCGGTGCCGCCTACCCGGGCGACCCGTGCTACAACTGCGATTTCTCAGTCTCCGATCCCGAGCGGGATCAGGACTGATACAAGCCAAGCCCCCTGCCGGGGGCTTTTCACTGCTTGCGGAGGTAGCGCAGCGCCGCCTTGAGGCGCTCCTCTATCCCCTCGGTCTCGTCGCCTACCAGCTTGAGCGCGGCGGCTACCTCGTCGCGCTTGTAGCCGAGCGAGCGGAGGGCCTCCACGATGTCCGCGTCCGCGCCGATGCGGTCGCCCGAGGCGAGGCCGGCGTACGCGGCGACCTTGCCCTTGAGCTCGAGTACGATGCGCTCGGCGATCTTTCTCCCGACGCCCGGAACCTGGACCACCACGTCCGTCTTGCCTTCCTCTATGGCGGCCGCGAGCGCGTTCACCGGCACGGCGTCCACGATCGCGAGTGCCAGCTTGGAACCGATGCCCGATACCGAGGTCAGGAGCAAGAAGAAACTCTTCGTGTCCGTGTCCGGGAAGCCGTACAGGTCGAGCGCGCCTTCGGCGACGTGGAGATGCGTGTGGACCGTCACTTCCTGGCCCTCGTCGAGGGTAGCGGCGTACCGGCCCGGAACCGCCACGACGTGGCCGACGCCCCCGACCATCAGGATCACGTTCCCGCCGCTGACCTCGCATACCGTTCCCTGGAGCCTGGCTATCACGAGCCAACGGTACCATTCCTTGCATTTTTCCCCAATGCTCGTAGGATAGCAGCCATGCCGAACACGTCTTCAGCTCACAAGGCCATGCGCCAGGCGGCTACGAACAAGGCCCGCAACGTCGTCCGCAAGGAGGCGTACAAGAAGGCCGTCAAGGATTTCCGCAAGGCGGTGGCCAAGGACGCCTCCTCTGCCGCGGAACCCATGTCGGTAGCGTTCAAGGCGCTCGACAAGGCTGCAAAGCGCGGGGTCATAAAGCCGAACAAGGCGGACCGCCTCAAGTCCCGTGCCGCAAAGGCCGTGGCCCGCGCGACTGCCGAGTAGGCAAGGAAAGGGATAATAAGAAGAGGCGCGCCAGGCGCGCCGCTTCTTATTTGTGCATATCCGTGTTATTGCTGAGTCAGCAAGAGGAGGAAAACGCTATGAAAGAAAATGAACCGGCATCCGGAGCGGATGCCCTGACCGTCTTCGCGAAACGCCTGGCAGGCGTTGGTGAGGACCACTATTTCCGCAAGAAAGTGTCGAGAGGCGTCATGACCGTAGTCATATCCGGAAAGGAGTATTCCTATCCGCTCATGGCAGGCGACCTGGCCCTCGCGCTGTTGAAAGTGGAGGATGAAATCGGGGAGGTGAGGTGCGACCTGGCCTGTACAGACCTCGGATCGGACAAGAAGCATCCGCGATTAAAGATCACGGTGCCGTTCCCGGACCCCAAGGTGATGAAGGACCGCCGCTTCCTGCGCAAGCGCCTGAGCGAGACGCTCGGTGCCGAACGGCGGATGTATCAGGTCTCTGGTCGATGGAACGTGAAGGAATGGACCTACGCGTTCGAGATGCGCGAATGACAAGTTAGCGAGGCGGAATCACCCGCCTCTTTTTCATTCAAGCGCAAGGCTCAGTTTATGGCGAGCGAGACCAGCGCCTCCTCGAAATCCCATCCGCCCGTCTTGACCGCGACATCCCCGTCGGCGGCTGCCTCGGGATGCGCGCTGTACGCGGCCATCGCGAAGGTCTTGGCCGCCGGCTCGCCCGCGGCCTCGATGCGCGCGAGCGTCACCAGGCGCGAGACGGGGTCTCCCGAGCCGAGCCGGCGCAGGTCGCCCCAGCCGAAAGCCGCGGGCAGGCTGCCCAAGGTCTCGGCAAGGCGCGCGCCGCGCAGCTCCTCGGGCATCGCGGCCAGGACGTCGAGCTCGGTACCGATGCCCCACCCGTCGCCCGCGAAGGCTCGCGCGAGGCTCGCAAGCGCCGCGGCAGACGGCTTCAGGCCGCGCGCGCGCGCCTCGCGGGTAACGAAGGCGAGCCAGTCCTTGCCCGTAAGGGGCACGAACGCCTCCGCGGTCACGTCGTCCTCAAGGAGTCGCGCGTACGTCTTGGCCGGCTTGTCGGTGCCAGCGACGAGGACGAGGTGGTGCGTCGCGCTCGCCGAAGAACGGTTCACGAGCGCCTTGAGTCGAGCAGGCGTGAGGGTCAGCGCGTTCTCGAGGACGATGAGCGTGCGCGTCGAGAAGAGCGAGGCGCTCGAGAGGATGCCCGCGACCGTCTCGTCGGCAGCCTCGTCCGTCTCGGCATCGATCCGGCGCACCGCCGCTCCGGGATACCTGTCCGTGAACTGCCGGATCGCCTCCTGCACGCGCCGGGTCCTGCGGTAGCCGTCCGAGCCGTGCAGGAAGATCGTCACGAGAACAGGCTGCGCTCCGGCTCCTCGAGCCCGAGATGCGCGTAGGCCTCGGGAAGCAGGACCCGGCCGCCCGGCGTGCGCTGCAGGAAGCCGATAGACATGAGGAACGGCTCGTAGATCTCCTCGATCACGCCCCGGTCCTCGGAGAGCGCGGCCGAGAGCGTCGCGATGCCGACCGGGCCGCCCCGGTACTTCTCCGCGATGGTGCGCAGCAGGAGCCGGTCCTGCGGTTCCAGGCCCTGGTGATCGACATCGAGCATCGCGAGCGTCTCCTCGGCGGCCTCGCGGTCGATGGCGGTCTTGCCGCGCACCTCGGCCAGGTCGCGGGCACGGCGCAGGAGCCGGTTTGCAACGCGCGGCGTCGCGCGCGAGGCGCCCGCGAGGAACGCGGCGGCCTCGGGCGTGATCGCGATGCCGAGCAGGCCCGCGTTGCGCTCGATGATGCGGCCGATCTCCTCGGGAGCGTAATAGTCCAGGCGCAGGATCGCGCCGAAGCGCGTGCGCAGCGGATGGGAGAGCAGGTTCTCGCGCGTGGTCGCGCCCAGGAGCGTGAAGGGCGGCAGGTCCAGCACGAGGCTGCGCGCCGACGGTCCCTTGCCCACGATCAGCGGCAGCTTGCGCGACTCCATGGCCGGATAGAGCACCTCCTCGATCGCGCGATTCATGCGGTGGATCTCGTCGATGAAGAGCACGTCGTTCGGCTCGAGATTGGTCAAAAGCGCCGCAAGGTCGCCCGCGCGCTCGAGCGCGGGACCCGACGTGAGCCGCACCTGCGCGCCGAAGGCCTTGGCGGTAAGGAAGGCGAGCGTGGTCTTGCCCAGGCCGGCTGGCCCGGCGAAGAGGAGATGGTCCATCGGCTCCTCGCGCTTTGCAGCGGCGTCGATCATCACGCGCAGGTTGCGCTTCACCGTGGCCTGGCCGACGTACTCGTCCCACGCGCCTGGCCGCAGGGCCAGGTCAATCGAGACCTCCTCGGCCGGCAGGGTGGGGATGACGTCGTCCATACGCCTCCTAAGGTACCAAGCGCGCGGCAGCGACCGCTATATTGACAAATCAATTCAAGTGTACTAGTATGCAATCACGCTCAAGGTTTGGGCGCCGTTCTTTCTGATCTGGGGGCAGGGCACGATCCTTAGTCTCAGGACGACCTGGCCTCCGCTGGGTCTCTCCTCGGGGTCTGTCCATTTCTCCCGACCTGCTCGGGAGTTACCACTCTTTCGCGTGTCCCCAGATCAGAGGGAATGTCATTTAAATCAATGATGCCGCCCGGTGCCGCATGGCCCGGGCCTGAAACGAGAACAAGACATGACCGAACCCGCTCTGCGGGAGCGAGCGCCTCACTGCGAAAGGGAGTCGCTCGTTTTGCATAGCGAGATACCATGCGCGAGAATGTTCGCATGGATGCCTGCTTTCTCTGCGAGTCCGTGACCCCGCCTCCGGGCGGGCTAGGAGGCCTGGTCCTCGGCGAGACTGAGCGCTTCCGCGTCGTCGCCGAGCCGCATCCGCTGACCGAGGGCCACGTGCTGCTCGTGCCGAAGCGGCATGCAAGCGCCGTAGGCGACCTCGACCCCGCGGAGATGGACGAGCTCAAGGAGCTACTCGCCGACGTCACGGCGTTCCTGGAAGGACAGTACGGCACGACGGCCTGGTTCGAGCACGGCGTCCTCGGCCAGACCGTGCCGCACGCGCACGTTCACGTGCTTCCCTTCGACGGGGCGGTCTCGGAGATCGTTCCGGAAGGACCTGACAGCGTCTCGCTCGTCGACGACGTCGAGGAGCTGCGCTGGCTGCTCGAGTCCGAGGGCGGCTACCTGGCGCTCGGCATCGGCCAGGAGGAGATATCAATCGTGGACCGCGAGCTTGCCGAGCCGCGCTTCTTCAGGAACCGTTTCGCGGAAGCCCTGCGCGACGCGTCCCGCGCGGACTGGCAGGCGGCGCGCGACGACGAGACGCTCATGAGCGCGTTCGGGAGCGAGGTAGCCTCGCTGCGCTCGCGGTGGGAGAACCGGATCGAGCAGGACGGGATCGCGGCCTAGCGGGTCAGGAGGCGCACTACCAGCACGAGGGCGATGACCGCCCATGCCAGGTTGAGCACCCCGGGCTGGAAGGCCCGCTTATGAAGCGATACGGCCGCGATGCCCGTCGCGGCCAGCAGGTTCGTGAGCTGGAAGGCGAGCCCTTCCGGCTGCAGGTACGAGAAGCTGGCGAGAAGATAGGCGAGCAGGAGCGCCGCCATGCTCGCCCAGCCGTATATCTCCAGGAACCTGCTCACGAGATGGGACCCGTGACCTCGATCACCTCCTGCAGCGTGGTGAGGCCCACCAGCGACTTGAGCACGCCGTCGTGCTGCATCGGGACCATGCCCTGCGAGAGCGCCGCCTCGCGCAGCGACATCTCGCTGGTCTCGCGGCCGATGAGCAACTGCACCGCGTCCGTGACCTGCAGGAACTCGAAGATGCCGCGCCTGCCCTTGTACCCGAACCCGTCGCAGAGGTCGCAGGACCCAGGCACGAACTCGATTCCTGCCTGGAGCGCGGCCTCGTACGGGGTCCGGTCAACGCGGTACGGGAGGCCCGCGACGATGGCGGCAAGCTGCGCCTGGAGCGCCGCGTCGCGCGGCTGCTCCTTCTTGCACGAGCACAGCACGCGGACGAGGCGCTGCGCGATGACGACGTTAACCGCCGGCGCGATCGTCGCCGGACGCACGCCGAGGTCGATCAGGCGCGGCACCGCGCCGAGCGCGGAGTTGGTATGCAGCGTGGAGAAGACCAGGTGACCCGTGAGGGCCGCCTGCAGCGCGGTCTCCGCCGTCTCGCCGTCGCGGATCTCTCCGATGAGGATCACGTCCGGATCCTGACGGAGGATGGAGCGGAGGCCGGACGAGAACGTGTAGCCTCCATCCGGGTCGACCTGCGTCTGGTCGATGCCGTCGAGCTTGTATTCGATCGGGTCCTCGATCGTGATCACCTTCACCTCGGGATTGGCGATGTGGCGAAGGAAGCTGTAGAGCGTGGTCGTCTTTCCCGAGCCCGTAGGACCGGTATTCAGGATGAGGCCGTTGGGCCGGGAGAGCTCGGCGAGGATGAGCGCCTCGTCGTCGGCACGCAGGCCGAGCTTGCCGACGTCCACCGAGAGCGAGCGCGGGTCGAGGACGCGCATGACGATGACCTCGCCCGCGTCGGCCGGGATGATCGAGACGCGGACCTCGGCAGAGCCGCCGTCGGCGAGCTCGATGGTGAAGCGCCCGTCCTGCGACTCGGTACGCACGTTGAGCTTGAGCCCGGACAGGAGCTTGATGCGGTTGGTGAGCGTGAGGAAGGTCTTGCGCGGCAGCCGGGCGACGTCGTGCAGTATGCCGTCGATGCGCAGGCGGAAGAGCGCGTCCTCGTCCTTGGACTCGAGATGGATGTCCGATGCGCCGCTCCCGAGCGCGCCCGAGGCGATCCACTGGAACAGCTCCGTGGTCCCCAGCGCCGTGTAGTCCGCTTTCTGAAAGCGCGCGACCAGCTCCTGGAACGAGTCCGGCTGCCCGGCGCCGCCGACCTTCACCTCGCCAGTGATCTCCTCGGTCGCCTGCGAGACGAACCGGTAGAAGAGGTAAGCCTCGGCGACTCCCGCGGCCGAGACGACATACGTCTTCACCTGGTAGCCGCGCGCCTTGAGCGCGGCAAGATACGAGACGACCTCGGGATCGTTGGGATGCACCGCGGCGACCGCGATGCTCCGGTCGCGCAGCTCGATCGAGGCGACCTGGAGACGGCGGGCCTCCTCCTCCGGCGTGACCTTGAGCGCGTCGATCGATACCGGCACCTTGCGGATGTCGGCGTACGGCAGGTCGAGCGCGTTGGCCCGGTGCTGCGCGTCGCGCTCCTCGGCCTCGCGCCGTATGGCTCCGAGCTTGGCGGCGACGTCGTCAGGATTCTCGCTCATGATGGTAGGTTGCCGGCAAAAGCCTGACGTGGCTAGTATACGCGCATGTCAGGACACTCGCATTGGTCGGGCATCAAGCACAAGAAAGCCATCACCGACGCAAGGCGCTCGAAATCCTTCAGCAAGCTGCTGCGTGCCGTGTCCGCCGCCGCACGCGACGAGGCGGATCCATCGTTCAACCCGCGCCTGCGGACCGCGATCGTCAAGGCACGCGAGGCCCAGGTACCCGCCGAGACGGTGCAGCGCAGCATCGAGCGAGCATCGGCAGAGGCGGGAGACCTTGAGGAGCTGACGTTCGAGGCATATGGCCCGGGAGGAGTCGCCCTCATCGTCGAGGCGACGACTGACAACCGCAATCGCGCGATCGCCGAGGTGAAGAGCGCGCTGAGCAAGAACGCGGGCAAGCTTGCCGAGCCGGGCTCGGTGCTCTGGGGATTCGACAAGGCCGAGGACGGAACCTGGGAGGCGAGGTTTCCTCAGGAGATTGAGCGGGAACAGGCCGAGTCCCTCGGCATGCTCGTCGACGCGCTCGAAAGTCTCGAGGATGTGCAGGAGGTCGTGACCAGCGCCTCGTGAGAGTCCTCGGCATCGATCCGGGATCGAGACGCATCGGCTACGGGATCATAGAATCGGGCGCGAATCCCATCCTCGTCGACGCCGGACTCGTGCCCATCGTCTCGAGCGAGGACGCGCCGGCGCTTGCGGAGCTGCGCAGGAACCTGAACGCGCTGATCGCGCTCCACCAGCCCGGGCTCATCGGCATCGAGCGGCTCTTCTTTACCAAGAACCGCACGACCGGCATCGCGGTAGGCCAGGCGCGCGGCGTCATCATGGAGTGCGCCTACGCGTCGGGCGTGCGCATCCTCGAGCTCACGCCCAACGAGGTGAAGCAGGGCGTCACCGGATCGGGAAACGCTGACAAGCGCGCCGTCGCGAAGATGGTACGGCTGCTTCTTCGCATGCCAGACCTCAAGCTCGTCGATGACGCCACCGACGCGATCGCCATAGCGCTCGTCACGGCTCAGCGCGCGCGCGCCAGCGATTGACAATACATGCTCGTCGCCTAAGGTATTCTCGTTTACCAGTTCTATCACTATCACCAGCACATGGGACCACGATCATCAGGGTTCAACGAGATGGAGGGAGGATACCCGGCGATACCGGACAGCTTCGGACCGCAAGAGCCCGCAGAGCCTGACCAGGAGAAGGAAGAGGTCGACGAGGAGGACATGGACGAGCTCGACATAGCCGAGGCCGAGTACCTGCGCGAGATACACTCCGGCATGCTGATGGATTCGGACGACTGATATCGCGAAGAAGACGGCAAAAGGGGCAGGGGCGCCGTAGACAGGCGCCCCTGCCCTTTTTACTATGGCTGCATGCATACCAAGAACATCAACGAGGCAAAGGCCGGCCTGAAGGGCTGGCTGAAGGGCCTGCGCGAGCGCCCGAGGCGCGAGATAGCCGCGAAGGCGCTGATCGGCCTCGCCGTGCTTGCAGGAGCAGGCGTCGTGGTCGCGGGAATCGGCGTCCTGGCGATAGCCGCGACCCTGCCCTCGGATACGGAGATCGCCAACCTCAAGATCCCGGAGTCGACCAAGATATTCGACCGGACCGGCGAGATACTGCTCTACGACATGAGCGAGAACCAGCAGCGCGTCGTCGTGCCCCTGTCCGACTTCCCCCAGTACCTGAAGGACGCGACGGTCTCGATCGAGGACGAGCGCTTCTACTCGACGCCGGGCATCGACATCATCGGCATCGGCCGCGCGATGGTGAAGAACATCGCCGCCGGCTCGATCGTGGAAGGCGGCTCGACCATCACCCAGCAGCTCGCCAAGAAGGTCTTCCTCACCGACGACCGCACCTGGACCCGCAAGGCGAAGGAGGCGCTCCTGGCTATCAAGCTCGCCCGCTACTACTCCAAGGACCAGATCCTCGAGCTCTACCTCAATCAGATCCCGTACGGCCCCACCATCAACGGCGCCGAGACGGCGAGCCAGATGTACTTCCGCAAGCCGGTCCGCGAGATCAGCCTCGCGCAGTCGGCGCTGCTTGCGGCCTTGCCGCAGTCGCCGGTCCGCTACTCGCCCTGGGGAACCCATACCGATGAGCTCTATGCCAGGCAGCGGCGGATACTGGTCGCGATGAAGGACCAGGGAAAGATCAGCGAGGAGCAGTACCAGCAGGCGCTCGACGAGAAGATCGAGTTCCAGGAGCGCTTCAACAGCATCAAGGCGCCTCACCTGGCGCTCATGGTCCAGGACTACGTGAACGAGAAGTACGGAGAGGACGTCGTCGGCCGCGGTGGATTGCGCATTGTCACGACCATCGACTGGAAGATGCAGGAAGCAGCGGAGAAGGCGGTCAAGGAAGGCGCGCTCCGCAACGAGCAGCGCTACGGCGGCACCAATGCCGCACTCACGGCCATCGACCCGAAGACGGGCCAGCTTCTCGCGCTCGCCGGATCGCGCGACTACTTCGACGAGGCGATAGATGGCAACTACAACGTGCCGTTCCAGGGACTCAGGCAGCCCGGATCTACGCTCAAGCCCCTCGTCTACATGGCCGCGTTCATGAAGGGCTACACGCCCAGCACCATCGTCTACGACGTGCCCACCGAGTTCGTCTCCGGCGACGAGAACTGCCCGGCGGTTCCTGACTTCGCCTCGAGCGAGGGAACCTGCTTCCACCCGCAGAACTTCGACGGCGTCTTCAAGGGACCCGTCCCGTTCAAGTCCTCGCTCGCGCAGTCGCGCAACGTTCCTGCCGTGAAGGCGCTGTACCTCGTCGGTGTGAAGAGCATGCTCTCGCTCGCGCAGTCGCTCGGGCTCACCACCCTGGGCTCGGCAGACCGCCTCGGCCTCTCGCTCGTGCTCGGCGGCGGCGAGGTCCACCTTGCCGACCTGGTGCGCGCGTACGGCGTCTTCCCGGGAGACGGCAGCATCCACGACCGGGCGACCATCCTGGAGATAACCAACGAGAAGGGCGACGTGCTCGAGAAGTTCGAGGACAAGGCGACCAAGGTCGTCGACCCCGAGTACCCTCGCATGATCAATGCCATCCTCACCGATACCGGCGAGCGGGCGAACCTGCTCGGCGGAAGCCTCTCCTCGACCATATTTCCGGGCTATGACGTCGCGCTGAAGACCGGAACCACCAACGACTACCGCGACGCCTGGGCGATGGGCTACACGCCGTCGCTGGTGGTGGGCGTCTGGGCGGGCAACAACAACAACCGGCCCATGGTCTCGCAGGGATCGAGTCTCGTGGCCGCCATCCCGATCTGGTCCCAGTTCCTCAAGGAGGTGCTGCCGATGATGCCGCAGGGCGAGCAGCTCGCGAAGTCCAACGGGCCGACGACCGGCAAGCCCGTGCTCGACGGCGACTCGCTCACCGACGGCCAGGCGCACAACATCCTGCACTGGGTAAACCGGAACGACCCGACCGGCCCGGCTCCTGCCAGCCCGTCCTCGGACTCGCAGTACGCCAACTGGGAGTACGGGGTGCAGGCTTACGTCGGCGCGCTCGCGACCACCACGATCCCGACTGATCCACTCGTGCTCTCGATAACCAAGCCTATCGAGAAGGTGTCCGGGAAGGACATAGAGTTCGGCGGCATCGCCACCATCCTCGACGAGACCCGTGACGACGAGATCGTCGAGATTCGGGTCGAGTGGGAAGGCAAGGAGGTGAAGACGCTGCGCGGAGCGTTCGGACGGAGCTACTCGTTCGAGGGAAGCTTCCGCAACCAGGAGGGCGAAGGACGCTACACGCTCACCATCACCGCCGTTTCCCGCGAGGGACTCGAGTACCGGCAGTCCATATCGGTAACCACGGACTAGTCAGGCTATACGCCTGCAGACAGGTGCTGCCTGCAGGCAGCACCTGTCGTATGATGCGCTCATGCATCCTAGGTCGCGTGAGGGCTTCACCCTCATCGAGCTCCTCGTCGTCATCGCGATCGTCGCGGTGCTCGCGGTGACCGTGATCCTGACCCTCAACCCGGCCCAGCTCCTGAAGCAGGCGCGGGACTCGACGCGTCTCTCTGACCTCGCCACGGTGAACGGCGCCCTCGCGACCTACCAGGCGGAGGTGAAGTCGCCGGGCATGGGAAGCTCGTCGGTCGTCTACGTGTCCCTTGCTGATTCCTCGCCCACCTGCGCGAACCTCGGGCTGCCCGCGCTGCCTGCAGGATATGCCTATAACTGCAAGGCTGCGGCCAACCTGCGGAAGACCGATGGCGCGGGCTGGATCCCCGTGAACCTGGGCCAGGTAAGCAGCGGGAGCCCGCTGTCGCAGCTGCCGATCGATCCCGCGACGGCTACCTCCTCGGGGCTGTACTACACCTATGTGCCGAACGTCGCCGGAAGGTACCTGCTCACTGCGGGACTAGAGAGCCAGAAGGTGCTGCTCGCGAGCGCTGCCAAGGACGGCGGATCAGACCCGTTGCGCTACGAGGTGGGTACTGATTTCTCGGCATTTTCCGTCGCGAGCGGTTTGGCGGGCAACTGGAAGTTCGATGAGGGAACCGGATCGATCGCCAGCGACGCGAGCGGAGGCGGCAATGCCGGAACGCTCGTCAACGGTCCTTCCTGGGTAGCCGCGGCTGGATGCAAGAGCGGGGGCTGCTTGAGCTTCGACGGATCAGATGATTACGTGAGCGTTTCCGTGCCTCGCGGCGTGGCGACGACTTTCTCTCTCTGGGCAACCGCGACGAACGGAACCCCGCAGATGCTCTTTGTAGCTGGCCCTGAAGGAAGCGGTCCGGACCTGTGGTTTCCTAACGGCACCATCTACTGGAACACCTGGGATTCGTTCGCTAATCCTCTTGCGACAATGCCGGGTTCCGCTTCGGACGGAAGCTTCCATCACTATGTCCTGGTCAACGATCCCGCAGGGTCGGCGAAGCTCTATTACGACGGTTCCCTGATTGGGACGGCTGCGTACAAAAGCGCTGCAGGAAGCATACTGAGCATCGGCGGAGCATCAGGATATCGCTGGAGCGGGAAAATCGACGAGTTCAGGCTCTATGACCGGGCGCTCTCGACCGGAGAGGTGAGCGCTCTCTACCTCGGCCAATGAGCGATCAGGAAACCAGCGGCGCCAGCACGTAGCGGTATCCGCTCTCGCCCGATCCCCGCAGCAGCGCCGGACGATCGGCGTTGATGCCGAGCGTCACCCGCTCGGTGGGTATGGCGCGCAATCCCTCGGCAAGCTGCCGCCAGTTGAACGTTACTGAAGGGAACTCCACCGACACGTGCGCCGGCACGGAAGCCGTGTGCGAGCCGACGGCGTCGCTGCCGGCCGAGAGCGTCAGGGAGGCGCCCTCGCCCGTCCCCGAAGGCGAGAACGCCACCTCGCTACCCTTGGCCGCGAACACGCTCGCGAGCTTCAGGGCGGACGCGAGCGCGTCCCGGTCCACCGTGACCTCGCTCAGGAAGTCGCCGGGGATGATCTGCTCGTAGTCAGGGAACTGCGCGGCGACCAGTCGCGTGGTCAGCTGCAGCCGCGGCGTCTCGAAGGTCGCCTGATGAGTCTCGAGATAGCACGTCACGTCCTCGTCGTCCTGGATCACCCGGGCGAGCTCGGAAGCTACCTTCGCGGGCAGCAGGGCTCGGATCGGGGTCTCGGGAAGCACGGCGCCGTCCACCGTGGCCTCGGCGAGCCTGAAGCTGTCCGTTGCCACGAAACGCAGCGCTCCTGCCTCCGAGCTCATCAGGACGGCCGAGAGCTCGGGAGAGAAGTCCGCAGCCCCCTGGGTGGCGAATGAGACCCGTGAGAGGGATTCCCGGAACAGGGCGCCAGGTATCGAGACGACGACCGCGTCCTCGGAGCGGGCGGGAATGCTCGGAAAGTCCTCGACCGAGGCGCCCGCGAGGGTACCGTCGTAGTTGTCCGTGGTGATCGAGAGCCCGGCGCCCTGCGCCTCGAGCGTCACGCGCTCGCCAGCTAGGTTGCCCGCCAGGCTGGCGAGCAGGGAGGTGGGCACGGATACCTTGCCATGGTCGATCACCTTGGCCGCGACGGTGGCCCGTACCGCGAGCTCGAGATTGGTAGCGGTAAGTATCAGCTGGTCGCCCTCCGTCTCGATCAGGACGTTGCGAAGCGCGGGCAGCTGCGCGCCCGAGCCGCTGGCACGCTCTACCAGACCGAGCGCGGCGGAGAGCGTGTCGCGCAAAGTAACAGCCTTCATGCCGTTACTATAATAGTAATAGAAATATAGTAGTAGTTATCAGGCCTGGGGATTCTGTGGAAAAGGAGCGTTGCCGGTTTGCAGGCCCCGGCCTCGCAGGGAATGCCGGGTTCCTGCCGCGTGGACTACCTCTTTGCCAGCAGTTCGCGGACGCGGAATATCTTCTGGTTGAGCATCGCGTTGTGATCCACCTCGCGGGCTATCTTCTCATAGGAATGGATGGCGGTGGTATGGTCCCTCCCCAGCTTTTCCCCGATGGACGGGTAGGACAGGTCGAGCATGTCACGGAGCAGGTACATCGAGACCTGGCGGGGCTCCACGACCTCGCGACGCCTCGACCGTCCCGAGAGCTCCTCGACGGCGATGCCGTATATCTCGGCGGTCGCCGAGATGATCTGCGCGTCGGTGACCGGACGGGTGAGCGCGCGCATCGTCTTCTCGATGATCTCCTCGGCGACCGCCACCGTCACCTCGCGGCCGCGCTTCTCCTGGAAGAAGAGGAGCTTGGTGAGTATGCCTTCGAGCTCGCGCACGCTCTTCTTCATCTTCTTCGCGATGAGGTCGACGACCTCGTCGCCCAGGGAGGCGCGGCGCTCGTCCAGCTTGCTGCGGATGATGGCCACCCGGGTCTCGAAGTCGTAGGCAGTTATGTCGGCGATCAGGCCGCCCTCGAAGCGGCTCTTGAGGCGCTCCTCGAGGGTCGGGATGGCATACGGCGGCCGGTCAGAGGATATGACGATCTGTTTGCCGAGCTCGTGGAGCGCGTTGAAGGTGTGGAAGAACTCCTCCTCGGTCTTCTCCTTGCCGCCGATGAACTGGATGTCGTCGATGATAAGGACGTCCGCCTCGCGGTACTTCTTGCGCATGTCGTCGACGCGACGGTTGCGTATCGACCAGATGACATCGTTGGTGAACTTCTCGCTCGTGACGTATTGCGGACGGGCGGCGGGATTCCGCTTCCGGATCTCGTTGCCGATTGCCTGGATGAGATGGGTCTTCCCGAGCCCGACGCCCCCGTATATGAAGAACGGGTTGTACTTGCTGCCTATCTCGTCGACGATGGCCATCGCGGCGGCGGCAGCGAGCTCGTTGGACTGGCCAACCACGAACGAGTCGAGCGTGTAGCGCATGTTGAGGCCGGTTACGGCATCGATCCTGAGGTCGAGCTGGGCGGGAGCCGCGGCGGGAGCCGGCTTTGCTGGACGCTTCAGCGCCTGGCTCGCCAGGCTGCTGATCACGACCGAGACGTGCTTCACCTCGGGGCGCAGCGTCCTGACGATGCCGAGGATGTCCTTCTCGTACTTGTCCTCGACCCAGGACTTGGCGAAAGCGTTGTCCACGGCAACGGCGAGGGTATCGCCCTCGAGGCTCGCGACCGAGGTGTTCTTGAGCCACATAGTGAAGTTCGTCCTCGAGATGCGCTTCGCCATCTCCTTGAGCACGGCGGACCAGAGCTCGTCGTGCGGGGTGGATGATTCGCGGGTGGTGGGCATGCGCGGGTGGCGTGGTATCCGGCTCATTGTATGGGCTGCGACCCCCGCGTCAAAGTTTTCCACAGGCCAGGTTGCCGGCGATCCTGCTCCATTTACAGGATTGTGTGCCTGGGGTATGCTCGTCCCCGTGTCACAGACCTACCAGCCCAAGAAGCGCAAGCGGGCGAGGAGCCACGGCTTCCTCGTGCGGAGCACCACGCCTGGCGGTCGCCGCGTTCTCGCGCGCCGTCGCCAGAAGGGACGCGCGAAGCTCTCCGTCTAGGAGGATACTTCGGTATCCCCGATGATTCCGCGATCCCTCCGGGCCGATCCCCGTCGCATCGCGGCAGCGCGTCCGCAGGTCATCAGGCTGCCCTGGGTGATCGCCCGGTACGTCCAGGAGCCCGGACCGGGCGCGCTCGCCGTCGTGGTCTCGAAGAAGTCGGCCAAGCTGGCGGTTTCCCGTCATCTGGCCAAGCGGCGCGTGGCTGCCGCCTTCCTGCAGGTGCTGCCGAAGGGGCATGCCGTCTCGCTGACCCTCACGCCGCTCGGCGCGGCAGCGCGCGGCGAGACGTTGCGCACGTGGTGCGCGGAGCTTGCGGCACGTATACTCGATACCACTCATGTTCACTAGCATCTACCACGCGCTCATCGCGAATCCGCTCCTCAACCTCCTGGTCGGCCTCTACGACACGGTGGCGTTCAAGGATCTGGGCATCGCGATCGTCATACTCACGGTCCTCGTGCGGCTCGCCTTCTACCCCCTCTTCCAGAAAGGGCTCGAGCAGCAGGCAAAGATGCAGGAGCTGCAGCCGAAGATCAAGGAGCTGCAGGCGCGTCACAAGGGCGATCACGCGGCGCACTCGCAGGCGCTCATGGCGCTGTACAAGGAGCACAGCTTCAACCCGTTCTCGAGCATCCTGATGATGCTGGTGCAGATTCCCATACTGATCGCGCTCTACCACCTCTTCCTTGGCATATTCTCGCCCGAGATACTGGGACGCCTCTACCCGTTCGTGCCCAATCCCGGCGTGCTCGACCAGGTCTCGCTGGGCTTCCTCGACCTGACGCAGCCGTACTTCGCGATCGTGGTCGTGACCGCCGTGCTGCAGTTCTTCCAGGCGCGCATGTCCCTGAGCAACGTGACCATGACCGATCCGGCGCAGCGCATGACCAGCCGCATCATCGTCTTCGTGGCGCCGGTGATCACGCTCGTCATATTCGCCAGTCTGCCGGCTGCGGTCACCGTGTACTGGCTCGTCTCCTCCCTGCTGTCGGTCGCGCAGCAGGCACTCGTGACCCGGCGCCGCTCCCATGACAAAGCTCTCGCCTGAGGAGTTCGTCGAAGGAGTCCTCGTCCGCATCGGGTTCGAGGATCCCCTGATAGAGGTGGCCGAGGACCGTCGCCGCGCGGCGGTGACGCTCGACGGCCTGGAAGAGGACGACCTGCATGAGGTCATCCAGGCGCTCAACGCGCTCGTCGTCCGTCATGCCGAGCGTCATCGCGAGGAACAGGCGCCGTTCTTCGACGTCAACGGCTATCGCCTTGAGCGCGAGAGCCTCATCGCGTCCCTTGCACGTGCAGCCGCGGAACGCGTGCTTGCCGATCCTTCGCCGGTGAGTCTCCTTCCCATGAACTCGTACGAGCGCCGCATCGTCCACGAGGCGGTCTCGGCAATCGAGGGCGTCAGGAGCGAGAGTACGGGACTAGGGCGAGGCAGGCACGTGGTCGTGTTCGCCGAAGGAGCGGAGCCGGACGCGCTCTGATCCTTATATCTCGGTCCGGTAGAGCGTCCCGGAAGAGCGGTCGAGGTAGTAGACGGAGGTACCGACGACCTGCAGGGAGACGGCATCGACGCTCGCGGGAGGCGCGATCGTGAAGTCCACGGTCCGCGTCTCCAGATTGACTCCCACTATTACGTCATCGGTAAAGAACGCCTTGCGATAGTAAGCGTCAGGAAGCACGAGGTTCTGAAGGTTCCGCTGATCGCGAGGAACGCCGCACATGACGAAAGGGGTCGTCGAGCTTGCCGATGAGGCGAGGGACGAGAAGACGCACTTCTCGGGTATGGTCGTGAAGGAGAGGACGGCACGCTCGATGCCGTCCTCGATGAGCTTGGTCCGGCCGCCGGTGCCGATAGCGTTGGCCTGGAATGCCAGCGCCTTGTTAGCTTCCTCGTTCCAGATAGCGGAGAATCCTTCCTTGCCGCGGGCGGCAAGCGAGACCCGTCCGCTCTCGACGTCGACGGACCAGGCGGAGCCGGTACTCCGGTTATTCGGCTTGTCCGCCACGATCACGGTGCCCTGTGACGGCCAGGATACCGAGACGTCTCCGAGCGCGAGCGCGGCGAGCGTGCGTATGGTCTTCCCGTTCTCCGCATCGTAGAGAGCGACGGCGGTCTTGCCGGTAGCAGGGTCCGGCGTGAGGATGGCCAGCCTGCTTCCGGCAGGAGCCCAGGTCGCGTCCCGGAACGTGCCGGGAATGACGCGCCATGACGCGGTCTCGATCTCGAACACGTTCACCTGGGTCCGCGGCTGGTTGCCGGTCAGGACCAGGATCCGCGTGCCGTCGCCAGAGAACGATGCCGAGGCGAATCCGTCGACCGGCTTTGCCGAGAGCGCCGTCACGGTCGTGCTCGCGATGCGGTCTATGGTGCCGTTGCGATGCACCGTGACGACCACGCCGTCATCGAAGGCATGATAGGCAGCTATCGAGGTGCCTGGCAGCCGGGCCTTCTCGAGGTCCGTATCCTGAGCCGGGAGGTCGTCTGCGACGTCGAAGTCGCCGCCAATCTCCGGAAGGTTACCTGCCGTCTCGTCGGATGCATCGGACCTTCCTCCGAGAATCCAGTATATTCCCATGCCGAGCAGTCCCAGGATGACGACCAGGAGGATTATGATGATGATGCGACGCCGGTTCATGGAATGAGTATACGTAATCTTTAGATGGTTCCTCTAGGGCAGCCGTTGACGTGGACGTGGTTGCCGCTCCAGTACTTGGTCCTCTGCGCGCAACCCTTGAAGTCTATGCCGGAAAAGTTGTCGACGCCGGCATACTCGTTGAGGGCCGAGCCCTGACAGCCGTTGATCGCTGCCGCGAATGCCTTGGTAGCCGCGCAATCCTTGGCATAGTTCGGCATCAGCCGTATGTCGACCGCGCAGCCGTTGTTGTGCCGAGCGTCAAGATGCTGCTGGGAAGGAGGATAGGCTTCCGTGATGACGAAGTCCTGTGCGCGTCCATTCACCTTCTTGATGGCGCATTGCACCGCGGCCGCGACCTGCACGTGCGCGGTGCAGCTCGATCGCGACTTGCAGGTCAGCCCCGCTGCTGAGAGGCTGGTGCACTTGCTCGGATCCGACTTGCAGGAGACGGTGGCAGGAATGTTGGTCGTGTTGGAGGAAGGATTGTTAGGAGGCTGCCCGTCCTCGTTGACCTGTGACGGGTCTAGGTACAGCCCCCCCGCCCCGTACTTCGCCTCGTCCACCGTCTGGAGGTCGGGAAGCTCGAGGCTCGTGAGCCCCGGGTTCACGATGGTGAGGATGGTCCCGGCCCCGACAAGCAGCAGGATGCCGACGAACGCCTGGATGATCCGGTCCCACGCGTCAGAGAGCTGCGCCGGGTTCCCCCGCGAGAGCGTGTACTGGATGCCTCCCCAGACGATGCTTCCCACCGCGAGCACCCCCGCGATCCCCAGGGCGAACAGGTACCCGTTCTGTATGAACGCCAGCGCCCCGCCCGAGCCGGACGGGTCCAGGGGTCCGGGGACGCCGGGGAGGATGGTGCTTCCCGCCGCGTAAGCGACGCTGACCAGCTCGGCAGTCACCGCGCCGGACGGAGCGTCAGTCCGCCGTTGAATCCTTCGCCGCTGTTGCGGGTGTTCTCGACGCTGATGCCGAGGTCGACCGCGTCCGCCGGGATTCCCTGTACGTCTATGCGAAGCTCGCGAGGATTCTCGTTGAGCTCAGGGAACTCGCCGTCGACGGTCCAGGTGTAGCGGAGGTCGTTCGCGCTCGCGACGTTGAAGGAATAAGGCGTCGCGACGAAGACGTTCTCGCCTGACCTCAGGACGGCTCCCCCCGGCGCCTCGATGACCACCTGCGGATCCTCGAACGGCACGATCGTCGAGGCCTCGCTCGCGGCAAAGGGGGCGTCGACGATCTCGACGCGGACCTCGATCTCAGGAGCTATGGAGAGCTCGGGCACGCGATACGTGGTGGAAAGCATGCCGAATCCGCTGTCGTAAAGCTCCCCGTCGACGTACCAGCGTATCTCGTAGCCGCGCAGGTCCGCCGGGCGTCCGGAGACGAGCGCGTCGGCTATCAGGAGCACGCTGCCGCCGATAGGCGTGGCCACGCGGCCTTCATAGCCCGCTGGCGAAAGGGCGTTGCTGCGCCATGAGAGAAGGATCTCGCTTGCCGGACGCGTGCCAAGCGACTGCGCGAAGGCGGTAGAGGCGCTTGAGAGCACGATCAGCAAGGCAAGGGCGATATGTCGAGCCATGACCGCATTGTAGCGGTTCGGGCAGGCTTCTCCCAGGAAGCGCTAGCCGGCAGGAGGGCGTGGCACGCCCGCGAGACGGTCCGCGCCGGTGACGTCTATGTTGATGACGTCCTGCAGGTCAGGAAGCAGCTCGCGCTCGAAATCCTCGTACGTGCCAGGAAAGGGACTCTCCTCCTCCTTTCTTGCTTCCCGCGGAGGCCGGGTGGATCCGGACGCCTGCCAGGCAGCCTTCGCGGTTCTCTTCCATGAGCGCTTTCCTCCGGGAGCGAGACTCTTCGGTCCGGATTCCGGCAGAGACCGCATGGGACCCGGCAGGCGCTGCATCAGGCTCTGGGCGCGCGCCTCGTACTGGTGCGAGGCAGCGCCGAAGACCTTGTTGCGCGAGAGGCGGGAGGCACGCTCCCCCACCCGCTGAGCGGTCCTTCTCGATGCAGAGCCTGCTATCTTCCTCGTCGCCATGTCCTTGGAAGGTATGGGTATGGTGCTGACCACGGCAGTGGCTATGGAGCTGCGGTCTATCAGCAGGACGATGAAGATGCCGATCATGTAGAGCGGCAGGTAGTCCACGAAAGGGATCCATTCGGCAAGGTAGGCCAGTATCCACGTGACGAACATCCGGATTTCCGAAGCTCCCTTGTAGAGCATGACGATGAAGAGGATCGCCGAGAAGAACGTCGCGAGTATGTCGGCGATAGGCACCTCGAAGGCAAGGGTGTCGAGGATGCTCGCGGCATCCAGGATGAGCGCGATGAGGAGCAGTATGAACCACCAGAGGATGCCGAACTTCTGGGCCGATCCCTTCTCCTGCGGCTCGGCAATGTCCGCTACCCCGCCAGCGACCTTCTGATAATGGTCCATGGGGATTACTTGAGGCCGGTCTCTTCCAGGAGCTGCTGGGGATTGGTCGTGATGAGCTTGTCCTCGAAGAAGGAAGGTATGATCTGGAGCGCGATATGGCGCTGGCCGGCGAAGAAGAGGCCGGTTCCCACCTCGGCGGTGAGGAGCAGGTTCTTCTCCGCATCTGTCAGGTTGAAGGCCTTGCCGACGATGTCGATGGTCGCGGGCGCCTGCTTGAGCAGGAGCTGCGTCGACGAGTTGGTGATGATGGGCCGCCCGAACGGGGAGCGGAGGAAGTCCTCGACGTCCTGGGTGATGGTCGAGACGCCCAGGTAGTACTTGCGCGCGCGCTTCACCAGGCCGAAGAGGAAGTTTGCCGAGTCCTCGTTCTTCATCATGATCCAGGCCTCGTCGATGAAGAGAAGCCGCTTGGTGAATCTGGCACGTATCAGGTTCCAGATGAAGTTCAGGATGACGTACATGGCTATCGGACGAAGCTGCTCCTCGAGGTCGCGGATCGAGAAGACGATGAGGCGGTTGCTCAGGTCGATGTTGGTCGCCTTGTTCATGAAGCCCGAGAAGCTGCCCTGGGTGTACTTGTAGAGACGCTCGGCGATGGCGCGGCCGCCATCTATGGAACGCAGGACTGTCTCGAGGTCCTCGAGCAGCGGCGGCTGGGCTTGGGAGAAGTCCTCGCCGACGACGATCTCGCGGCTGGCATAGGTCTCGGTGATCGCCCGGTCCAGCAGCGCGTCCTCCTCGCTGGTCATCTCGCCGAGCATGAGCCTGGCGAGTCCGGCGACTGAGACGATGTGCGAGCGCAGCACGTCCGAAGGCGACTCGTCAGGGGGGATGATGGGTATGTCGAACGGGTTGATGGTGCTCTCGCTGGTGAGGGAGATGTTGAAGAAGCTGCCGCCGAAGGCCTCGGTGAGCCGCTCGTACTCGTTCTCGGGATCGATGACGATGATGCTCGTTCCCATCATGAGAGAGCGTATGATCTCGAGCTTCGTCGCGTAGCTCTTGCCGGATCCGGACTTGGCGAAGACGACCTGGTTGGCGTTCTCCAGGCTGAAGCGGTCGAAGATGACCAGGCTGTTGTTATGGCGGTTAACGCCGTACATGATGCCTTCCTCGCTCATGAGGTCCTCGGAGACGAAGGGGAAGAACGAGGACAGGGGCCCTGAGTTCATGGGCGTGGTCACGCTGATCTGGTCGTGAGCGAGCGGGATGGTAGAGAGGAGTCCCTGCAGCTGCTGGAAAAGCGCGGGCTTCACGTATACCAGCTTGGCCTCGAGCATCGAGATCACCTTTGCCTCGAGCTTGGCAAGCAGCGGCGCGCTGTCTGCAAAGAGCGTGAGATAGACGCCCACCGTGAAGAGCTTCTCCTGTGACTGCTGCAGGGTGTCGCGCAGGCTCTCGACGTCGTCCAGCGCCGTCTCGAGCAGCGGGTCGCGCACAAGGCCCTTGTCCTCGCCCGTGTTCATCTGGGCCTCCACCTGTGCGGCCTTCTTCCTGAGCTGCTTGAGCGCCATGCCGGTATCGAACGGGTTCACGAACATGGAGATGTCCAGCAGCTCAGGAAGGTTGACGATGGGCTCGAACCAGCCGGTCGAGAGGAATCGCGGATAGCCGAAGAAGAACAGCGTCTTGGCGTGCTTGGTCCCGATCTTCACGAACGAGGAGTGGACCTCGACGCCGGCAGGCGAGATGATCTGCTTGGCTGACTTGAAGGCGGCGTTGTCGGGCATGGTCATGATTGTGGCGAGGGCACGGGCACGTCGTTTCGCTCGACGGTGTCAGGGTTGTAGAAGTTGTAATAGAGCTCGACCAGCTCCTGGTTCTCAAGTACCGTCGCCTCGAGGCCGATCTGCCGGATACCCTCAACGACGGCCTCGACGCGCTGCGACAGCTGCCCCGCGTTCTCGCGGAACTGTTCCTCGGCGCTCGCCTTGGCTCCTTCCGCATCCTTCTTCTTGCCGAAGAAAGGCAGCGAGCTCGTTACCGAGCTGGCGGACGGGAGCGAGACCGGATAGAACGGCACCACGATGATGAACATCTTGCGCATGATCGCGAACTGGGAGACGAAGCCCCGTATGAACTCCTGATACTCGGTGATCTGGTTGCGCAGGAGGCCGCTCGGCTCGTCGCCGCGCCGGTTCTCGAGCAGGGACAGGTAGCGCTCTATGTTGATCTTGCGCGAGTGAATCACGATCTGGACCTGGTAGTCGAGCGCGTTGAGGAAGTTCTGGTAGCCCTGCACGATGACGTTCTGCTCCTCCTCCGACTTGAGGGCGAAGTTCGTGCCGCCGACCATGACGAGCTGGCACATGCCTCCACCCTTGAGGAGCACGATGCTGTCCCTGATGTCCTCGATGTCGACCAGGTCCTGCGAGTTAGCTGCGTTCGATGCCATGGCTACAGTATCCGCGATATGCAGGCAGTGCGCTAGGCGCTGAAGTCCACGCGCTTGGCAGCGCGCAGCTCGCCCGTGACCTGCCGGAACACCTCGAAGCGGCTTTCGGATCCTGGAGCGCGAACCTCCTTCTGCTCTGCCTTGCTGCCGGTCTGCACGTACTGCCAGGTCTTCTTGAGGCTCGAGCCGGCGATGATGCTCTCGAGGTTGAGCGAGCCGCTGACCTGATGCATCGTCGCCTCCGTCTTCGGAAGCTGCGGACGCTCGGGCTGCCAGAGGTAGAGCTGCGGGTTCCAGTAGAAGAAGAATCCGAGCACGGCGAGCTTGGAAAGCTTCTGGCCGTTGACCTTGATGAAGCCGAGGCTGATGCCCGCGGCAGCGAGCACCAGGGCGAACACGATGAAGAGGAAGCTCTGGAAGAAGAAGTACAGGACGAATATGCCCGCGGCGGTGACGCAGATGTAGATGAACTGCCGGATCGTGAACGGTCCGGCTATCTTGTCTTCCGTGTCGATGAACTGGGGTACCTGGTACTGCATGTGCGCCTTATGGGCGCTAGTTTATCACGCTTCTAGGCTCCAGGAGGCGCGGGAAGGTCGTCGAGCGGCGTGGGCACGGACGTCGGCGCGGCATCAGAGGGCGTGACCGGGGCCTGCTCCTGCGCGTAGTTCACGCTTCTTGACGGGATAGGAGCCTCGAGGGCTGCCGAGGCGCGGCCCGATCCGCCGAAGCGTGCTGCGTGCCACGGGGCTACGCGCTTCATCAGCGCGTCGAATATGCCGCCCGAGGCCGGCGAGCCTTCGTCCGCGGAGGGAATCCGAGCCGTTTGCGCCGGCGGCGCCACGTACGGAAGAGAATCGCTCTGGGGAAAAGGAGCCGCATCCTGAAGCCGTACCGGCGCGGCATCCGAGGGCATGACCGCGGGTGCGGGCGCCGACGCCCCGTAATCAACCTCCTGAGGCGCCGGCGTGACGCGTTCCGAGAAGAACGAGCTGGCCTTGGTGTCAGCGCTGGGACGCGCGACGCCCAGGTCGATCCGTGCAGGACGAGGAACGACGCTCGCCGTGCGGGAAGCGCGCGCCAGGTCTCCTCCGCCGACCGGGCTGCCCACGCTCCACGACTGCTTCGCGACGCCCGCCTGCGAGGACAGGGAGTCCTGGTAGAGCGGTACGGGAGCCGGGCTCGCCGCAGAGCCCGGCGCGATCGGAGCGGAAGGCATGCGCGGCGTAGGAGCGCTGCCCTGGTGCAGCACGGGCGACCAGGAAGGCAGCTCCGGACCTACCGGCACGTGCTGGGCGGCACGCGCCGCGAAGGCGAGCTCGTCGGTGCCGATGCCCATGCGCAGGAGATGAGAAGCGACGGGAACGAGCACGCGAACCTTGATCTCCTGGTAGATCTCGGAAGCGCGCGCGGGCGTGAGCTCAAGCTCGAAGGCAAGCTCGTCGGCAAGGTCCTCGAGAGGCAGCTCCTTCAGGATGACCAGGAGCAGGAGGCCTGAGATGGAGTCGGTCTCGGGATCGATGGCGAACTTCTCCTCGATCGCGTCGATCAGGTCCGTGACCTCGGTGCTGCCGAACCAGGCCCGTACGGGCTCGGGAAGCGCGTGAATCTGTTCCTGGATGGTCATGAGGTCGTCGGAGGTGCCGCGGGCGGCGGAATGGGTGCCTGCGTGGTCGGCGGCTTAGCGCCGGGAGGGTTGCTTGGCTGCGGTCGCTTTGCCTCGCGAGCCGCGACCTTCGCCTTGGCACGTTCCCGGCGTTCCTTGCCGTCGTATCGCTTCTTCTTCGGAGGCTTGGATACCTCGCCGGGCGTGCTGCCTTGAGCGGTCGGGCTCGCGCTCGTCCAGGGCGTCATGGCATGGGTGAGGACGTTCTTGTTGAGCTCCTTGATGATGGGATTGAACGCGGCCATGTCGGTATCGGTGAGGCCGAGGCCGTTGGCGTCGTCGCTGAAGTCGTCTTCCTTCTTGTTGGCCTCGACCTCTGCCTTCATCTTGTCCTCGTTGTCGAGCACGTACTGGATGGTCCGCTGCACCCTGCCGAGAGTCTCGGCATCGTCGATGTTGTTGACCTTGCGGCCGAGGGCCTTGACCGCGTGGATCTGCGCCGAGGTCGGATCCGCCTTCGAATTGTCCTTGTCGCCTCCGAAGAGGTACGGATTGGAAGCGAGGAGCTCGGTAAGCTCGTCGCGGTTCTTCACGCCCTTGACCGAGTTGCCTACCGACTCGCCCAGGGTCAGGTTGCGCTTGACGGGCTGTGGCACGCCGCTTGAATCCGGTTTCTTCACGATCTCGCCCGACTTGTCGCGCCTGAACGTCTGTCCTGGCGCGGCGTACTGAGCCATCAGGGGATTCGCCTTGAGGACCTCCTTGTCATAGCCGTTGTCCTTGGCGCGCTTCATGAAGGTGCGCAGCTCATCCTTGTTGGCGATGTCGTTGTGATAGTTAGCGAAAGACCTCTTTGCTATGAGCTGCTCGACGATCTTGCGCTCCTCGTCCACGTTGACGCCGAGCGAGCCCGACATCATGCGGCGATGGCGGGCCTTGAGGTCGTCGCCCGTGGAGTACTTGTGATAGTCGTACTTCTTCGCGCGCTCCTCGGACGTGGCCTTGTCGGCGACGCCGAGCTCCTGCAGCCTGCGCCCGGCAGCCTTGATGCCGAGGGCGCTGGTCACGGTATTGGTGAGGGCGCTCTTCGATCCTGACGTGGCGAGAGTGCTGCCTTTCCTCTGCAGCCAGCTGTATCCGTCCTTGTCCTTGCCGATGGTGCGCAGCCGGTCGAAATTGCGGGAGGCAGAATTCCTGGCACCGGTCTTGGCACCGTCCACGGCGGCCCTTCCCGCCTTCCGAGCCTGCCGTCCGGCAAAGCGGGCCGGACTGGTCACGGTACGCTTCATGGAGTTGGTCACCGACTCCATGGCCTTCATGCCCGTGCTGGCGGCGCCTATGCCCAGCTTGTGAGCCAGGTAGAGCCCTCCCCATAGGGCGCCTCCGATCATCGCGGCGTTGAGCAGGTTGCCCATCACCGGTATGAAGGCGTCGGTCAGGTGCTCCGTCAGGCCCTTGGTGAGGGTGGGGTCCGATGCCTTGATGATCGCATCGGTGTCGATGTAATGCGAAGAGTTGAGCGCCGCGCTGATGCGCATGCCAAGGTACAGGAAGAAGAGCGCGAGCGGCCCGAAGAATGTCCAGTTGATGAACTTGCTCATCCATTGGCGGACGTATGAGGAGGAGAACGGGAATATCCAGGCGACCCAGACTATCGGCATGATCATCAGGAGTAAGCCGAGCCAGACGTAGCGCACGAAGAACGCGCCTATGAGCACGCCGAGGAAGATGACAATCTGGGCGAGTATCATCACCGTGATGAAGACGCCGAGGATCGCGGAGAAGACGAATCCGTTCTTGCTGTTGAGCGAGTCGAAGCGCTTCTGGTAGTCGGCCTGGGCAGTCGTGGTCGTAGTGCCGCCTTTCTCTCCCCACAGGAAGGCCCGTTGCGGGTTGAAGGTGCCCGCTATCTGGCTCGAGAACTGATGCATGTTGCTCGCCAGGCCCGCGGCGTCGTTCGTAGCGGCCGGGTTCGGCACCGAGCGGCTCAGGAAGAATATCGACAGCTGGTCCGAGAAGGATATGGCCGTGCCGGCGATGACGAGGCTGAAGTTCACCGCGACCGCGGCGACCACGATCTTGAAGAGAAGCTGCTTAACGCCGTAGGCGTTGTACCTGACGATGGTCGCGACGGCCATGACGATGATCGCGGTGACGAAGAGTATGTTCGCGAACGCGAGGACCGCGGAGAATCCGATCTGGACCGCCGGCGAGTTGACGATGCCGAAGTTCAGGTTGATGACGAACGTCAGGAAGAAGGCCTGCAGCGATATGACGACCGTCGCCAGGAGTGATATGAAGTACCCGATGACGAACGTGACGTACTGGATCGTCGCGAAGATGCCCTTGACGACCGTCGAGTAGAGGTCGATGCCGAACCATCCTGAAAGCGAGGATATGAGTCCTAGCATCGGTTCGTTGCGAGGTGCCTATTCATCGAGCTCGGGAAGGGTGACGTTGCAGGCACGGTTGGCAAGGTTCATCTGCGAGGCGTTACGCAGGCCTTCGATCTGCGCTACGCGCACCTGTATGCGGGAAGAGAGCGTCGCCGCGGCCGCGTTGATGGCATCGATGCCCTCCAGCGCTGAGGATATCGCGATAGCCGAGGTTGCCTGCGTGATGCTCGTCCGAAGCGTAAGGAGATCGGAGCCGACCCGTGCCAGGCCGGCGCGGTCGGTCTCGCTGATGGGAGCGATGCGGTCGATGGCGCCCAGGCGCTGATCCGCAGCTCCCGCGTAGGCGGGACAGGTCATCCTTACCGATACCAGGAGCGGCTGCGTCGAAGAGGCGGTCGGCTGCCAGGTAGCTGCAGAGCTCGAGGACTGCCGGACCTGCGTCTCGACGCTCGTCACCAGCTGGAGCGCCTGGGTGCGGATCGCGGATATGTCGCCCTGGCTGCCGCTGCCCGGTCCGGTGCCGGTTCCGCCGCCCCCAGGCTCTGTGCCTGACGGGTCGCTGCCACCGAAGAGGCCGAGCACGCCCTTCTCCGCAAGCCCGATCAGGCGCGTGATTGCCGCGTCGATGACGACGCCAGCGAGACCGGCGAGGTCCTCGGCGTTCACGATGTTGTCTATCGAGGCGCCGAGCGCCTTCTCGAGCTGGCCGGCGACCGCGCCTCCGGGCGTCGTGATCTGCTTGCCGTCTGCACGGCAGATCTTGACCTCGCAGACGCGTACGGCACCCTCTTCCTCACCCGAAGTGCTCGAGGCATTGCCCGTGGTGCTGTCCGTGAAGCATCCCCGGGGACCGAGACCCACGAAGGAGTCAGATCTCTGAAGCGCAGCTACCTGGCTTTGAGGCACCACCTCGAGGTCGTAGTTCACGCATCGCTTGAAGCCCTTGAAGCCGCCGCTTGATTCGGCCTCCTGCGCGGCCGCGGTAGTCTGAGCGGCTATCTCGGATACGACGCGCTCGTTAGCGATGATGATGGCGCCGTACACGTTGTTAGCCGGCTCGATCAGCGTGAGCAGTCCCGCCCAGCCGCCGTTCTGGAAGTCGTCATAAAAGGAGCGCACGTTCTGGATGACCTGGTTGAGGGTGCAGGTTATCTGCTGCTGCTGGCGCGGACGGGTCTGGGCCGTGGTTGCCTGCACGGCAGGCCGAGCGAACGAGGCGAAGTTGGAACAGAGCTCTGGCGCGACATAGCTCAGGATCGAGTCGGCAGCGTCCTTGCCGACGTCCTTGAGGAAGCCCTTCCAGTTGGTTATGAATTGAGGCTTGCCCCCTCCCTGCACCCATTTGACCGTCTGCTGGATCATGCGGCCGATGATCTGGTTCTTGAGTATCTGCGTGGCGACCTTCCGGATCCATTCCTGGAGCGCCGTGGCCCAGGTGCCAGTTATGCCGAGCCCGTTGAATATGGTGGCGATGAGATGCTTGATATCGCTCACCAGCCACTGCGCATGCGCGGTCCTGGCGCCAAGCAGCGTGCCTATGAGGAAGGGTTCGCGCGCGTCGCCGAGCATCTTGGGAACGTTCGACTCGAATGCGGCGACGGCGAGGCGTACGCGGGCCTCTTCCCGCGCCCTGAGCTCCGGGAACTTGGTCGAGAAGACCACCGCCTTGAGCGGATCGGTCGCGTAGTCGGGTTCGCTCAGCTTCCGGTTGAGCTCGAGGTAGGACAGTATGGACCTATGGAGCTCGGCTGCCGGCTCGGGAACGACTGCTGCATACAGCTCGTCCTGAGCGTCGGAGATGATGAAGCTTGATGCCTGGAGCGCCCCTTCGTCGATTTGGTCGACCTCGGTACGCACGAGCAAGCCTTGAAGCCCGCGATCGCCGCTCGCCTTGGCCAGCGTCTCATCGAGCGTCGCAAGGTACGCCTGCGCCTGGCTGGACGTGTAGGACTTGGCAACCTTTATCCTGCTCTCGTCTATGGGATAGGTCGTCGGCGTGGTGGCCGCGTCCAGCACGTACTCGTTCATGATCTCCTCGAGATTCTCGGGCGGCCTTACCCCCACGCCGTCTTCGGGGCCGGTGGGGTTCTTGTTCACGAACTCGTAGGCGAGGCCCTTGGCAAGCGTATCCGTGAAGTTGTCGCGGGGTGTCATCGTCGGCGAGAACTCGGCGGCAAGGTCGTAGCCCTCGATGGTCGCGTTCTCGGGTATGGCTTCGACGAGCGCCGTATCTCCGATCTTCGGCACGGAGTCGTTGAGCTGCTTCTTCGCGAGGTTCCGCGCTATGGATGCGGGGCTCTCGCTTCGTTCGCGCGCGATGCTCGTTATGGCCAGCGTGGCGGAGCCCGCAAGCAGGGCTAGTACCAGGAACGTAGTGACAAGACGTCGGAGATCGTGACCCTGCATAATCTCCGTTATTGTACGGCAGCGCGTGCTCGCAGCACAATCAGCGTTCTTGCTGCCGACGCATGCCGATCTCCTTGGCGATGAGTTCTATCAGGTCAGCGGACAGGTCGTGCGGCCGCGCGTCCTCGCGCATGCCCAGCGACTGCATGAGCGAGGCGGAATCATGCTTGCTCATGAGAGGGGCGAGGTTATTGGCCAGCGTCTTGCGCGGCTGAGTGAATGCCAGGCGGGCAACCTCGTCGTAGGCAGGCCGATCGGCCACCGGGGAATCCCTCCTTATAAGGAGGAGGATGGCGGAGTCGACCCGGGGAGGCGGAGAGAACGCCGTGCGGGGGACCTGGGTGACGATCTCGGCTTGCGCCCAGGCGCCAGCAAACGCCGCGAGCCTGCTGAACGAGCCTTGAGGAGCCGCGATGCGCTCCGCGACCTCCTTCTGCATGAGGAGCGCGGTACGCGCGGGAGGCAGCTCAAGCTCGCCGACCTGGCGGATGAGATGGCTGGTCAGGTAGTACGGGATGTTGCCGGCGAGCTTCCAGGAGGCATCCAGTTCGGCGCTCGCTCCTGAAAGCGCCTCGCGAATGTCGGCGTGCACGACCTCGAGCGTCGGGTCGTCGGCGAACCGGCGCACGACGCCGGCCGCCAGGACCACGTCTCGCTCGATCGCGATCACCCGCCGGTGCGGCGCCTCGAGGATATGGCGTGTCAGCTCGCCGTGGCCGGGACCTATCTCGATGACCGTCTCGTCAGCGGCAAGCTGTAGCGAGGAGATGAGGGCCCGTGCCGGGCCCGCCGTCTTGAGGAAGTGCTGTCCGAGAGGCTGACGCATCACCAGAGGACATCGATGTAACGCTCCTCGTCGTCCAGGTCGAGATTCCTGCTGCCGCGGCGGCCTTCCACCTGGGTGAAGCGTTCGGGAATCTCGAGCAGGAACCTGCTGGGCACGTGGATGAAGCTGATGGAGAGCTGGTGACGCGCGCGCGTCATGGCGACATAGAAGAGCCGTCGTTCCTCCTCGAGCTCTGCCGACGAGGCGAGCGAGCGGCTGTGCGGCAGGGTGCCCTCGCTCGCTCCGGCGATATGGACGCGGTCGAACTCGAGACCTTTGGCCATGTGCCCGGTCATGAGCGTCACGCCCGCGGCCGAGTTGCCGCCGGATTTCGTGTCCGTGGACTGGACCAGCGACACGTGCTCGAGGAATTCGGTGATGGTCTCGAAGGAAGTCGCGAAGCTGCGCAGCTCGCCTACGTTGGCAAGGCGGTCCTCGGCGTTGTCGAAGGCCTCCTCAAGATGCTCGGCGTAGCGTGAGGCGGCAAGGAATGCCTCGATGGCTTCCGCCGGACCCGGGTTCTCGAGCGCGAGCAACGCCTCGATGATCGGCATGCCCTTCCGCTTCTTGAAGGTCTTGAGAAGGCGCTCCTTGCCGAGCTCGTCCTGCGGGTTTGCCGCGACGCGGACGGCGGCGAGCACGTCGCGAACCTCGAGCCGGTCGTAGAACTGCAGCCCGCCGTAGACGTGATACGGGACGCGCGCGCGCACCAGCGCGTGCTCGAGGGCGCGGGCCTGGGCGTTGGTCCGGTACAGGACGGCGGCGCTTCCCCGTCCCTCCTTCACGAAGGTGCCGAGCTCGCGCGCGACCCACATCGCCTCGTCCAGCTCGGTGGGAAAGTCAGCCACGACGATCGCCTCGCCCTGCTCCTTGTTGGAGACCAGGTTCTTGGCGAGCTGGTTGCGATTGTTGGCGATGACGGCGTTGCTCGCCTCGATGATGGTGCGCGTCGAGCGATAGTTCTCCTCTAGCTTGATGACGCGCGCCGATGGCCAGTCGCGCTCGAAGGACATGAAGATGCCGATATTGGAGCCGCGCCAGCTGTATATCGTCTGATGGTCGTCGCCGACCACGGTGAGATGGCTGCCAGGACCGACCAGGTTCCTGACGAGGCGGTACTGCGCCTCGTTGATGTCCTGGTACTCGTCGATCAGCACGTAGCCGATATCATTCTGGTAGCGGGAGCGCAGTGCCTCGTGCTGCTCGAGAAGCTCGGCGGGCTTCACGATGAGGTCGTCGAAGTCGAAGGCGTTGTTCGCCGCGAGCGCCTCCTCGTAGGCGCGGTATGCCTGCAGGGCCGCCGAAGACGCGGGCGAAGTGTCGGCCTCGAGGTCGGCCAGCGATTCCATGCCGTTCTTGATGGCGCTAATTCGCGAGCGAAGCGTCGCGGCGGTCACCTTGCCGGGAAGCGTCTTGGCAATCCTGCGCAGGAGCGTCATGCGGTCGCCATCGTCATAGATGCTGAAATCGCGTGACCTTCCGGGCAGGAGCGCGGCATGCTTCCTGAGGAAGCGCGCGCCGAAGCTGTGAAAGGTGCCGATCCACGGCTGGATGCCGCCCTTGGTCGCTTCCGCAGTGCGCTCGCGCATCTCCTTGGCAGCCTTGTTCGTGAACGTGACGGCGATGACGCTGCCGGGATCGACGCCCTGCTCGAGCAGGTGGCGGATGCGCTCGGTCAGCGTGCGCGTCTTCCCGGTCCCCGCTCCCGCGATGATCAGGAGCGGTTCGTTCCCGGACTCCACGGCCTGTCGCTGTGCGTTGTTGAGTGATGCGGATGACATGCTTGCGCTCTGCTCAGGTGTTGGTACCCTGGAGTCCTTGTGCTGACCCAGCCTAGCACCCCGGTTCCGTTACGCATAGCGAAGAAAGCCCTCATCGGCCTCGTGGTCGTGGCAGTCGCGTACGGTACCTGCTCCTCGATCCGGGACGGGCTCGAGTTCGGTTCAGAACTTACGGTTGACATGGCGCTCGCGAGAGTCTCCGGACTCGCGCTTCCTCGCCAAGCGGTCGCCCAGGCAGCGCCTCAGCAGCTCGCTGCCGCACAGCCTCTTCCGGCAGCGGCAAAGAAGCCGACCCTGCAGAAGCCTGCTGTCGGCATCGACTGGGGTATCTTGCATGGGAACAATGGCGTCGATATCGCCAACAAGTGCGGAACCCGTATCAGCGCTGCTGCCGCCGGCGAGGTCGTGGAGGTCGGCAGTGGCTGGAACGGCGGATACGGCAACGCGGTAATGATCCGGCACGCAAACGGAACTAAGACCCATTACGCGCATCTTACCGACATCGATGTCGTCATGGGCCAGGATGTCGAGCAGGGCGAGATGATCGGCACCATGGGGATTACAGGCAAGGCGACTGGCTGCCACCTACACTTTGAAGTACGTGGCGGTACCAACCCTTTCGCAGAATAAGCAAAAGTAGTGTCGCAAAACGGTGACAAACATGTTTGTCACCGTTTTTTGATTGTTTGTCGCTAAACACTTCGTAACCTGCATGAATTGTTTGTCGCTAAACACTATTATGCAAAAAATTGTTTAGCGACAAACATATTTTCGAAAAAATCGATGATTTTGTATCAATAATTGTTTAGCGACAAACATTCTTGAACATATAACCTCTGTTTCAGGCAGGAATTGTTTAGCGACAAACATTGTTCGGTAAAAATTTGTTTAGCGACAAACACTTCCGGGTCATATTTGTTTAGCGACAAACATTTTTTTTCTGACAAACATGTTTGTCAGAGCCTCATCATATGTCGCACAATATTGTTTATCGCAAAATCTGCAAGATTAGTGAGCCTGAAAGGGTACTGCCTGCATGGCCGTCGATTTGCCTCAGGATGCATGAGTTGGCAATAATGAGGTCGTACAAAACTTAATAGGTACAACTCAATAACAACTTACACATGCTTAACATCAAAGATATCGGCAAGGCCCTCAAGCAGATCGCCGAGGAGAAAGGGCTGCCGCAGGACAAGGTGCTCGAAGCTATCGAGTACGCCATAGCAACCGCCTACAAGAAGGAGTACGGCGGCAAGAGCGAAATCATCAAGTCGAATCTCGATATCGTCAGCGGAGCGCTGACCTTCTGGAAGGAGAAGACCGTCGTGGATGACACGGTCGTCAGGTTCGTCTCTCCCGAGGAGGAAGCCGAGGAGGAGGAGGCGCGCGCGCTCGCACTGCAGCAGGGACTGCGCCCTGTCTCGACCGACGTCGAGGTGGACGAGGACGGCGAGCCGAAGCTCCCCCGCTACAACGCCGAGCGGCACATGCTCCTCGACGAGGCCACGGCGATCAAGCCGGACGCGCAGGTAGGCGACGTGCTCACCTTCCCCCTCGAGGCTCGTGAGGACTTCGGCCGCATCGCGGCGCAGGCTGCCAAGCAGGTGGTCATGCAGCGCCTGCGCGAGTCGGAGCGCTCACTCATCCTCGACGAGTGGCGCGGCAAGGAGGGCGAGATCGTCAGCGGCACGGTCCAGCGCTACGAGCGCGGTCACGTGTACGTGGACTTCGGACGCGCGACGGGCGTGATGTTCTACAACGAGTCGATTCCCGGCGAGCACTACCGCACCGGCGACCGGCTGCGCTACTACGTGCTCGCCGTCCAGGAGGACACGCGGATGCCGGGCATTATCCTGTCCCGCTCCCACCCGATGTTCGTTCAGCGGCTCTTCGAGCTCGAGGTGCCGGAACTCGCCGAGGGCTCGGTCGAGATCAAGGGCATCGCGCGCGAGCCCGGCAGCAGGACCAAGGTCGCCGCGCAGTCGCATGCTCCCGGCGTCGATCCGATCGGATCGTTCGTCGGCCAGCGCGGCACGCGCGTGATGGCCGTGACCAACGAGCTCGGCCAGGAGAAGATCGACATCATCGAGTGGTCAGAGGAGCCTGAGGCGTACCTCGCCAACTCGCTGAGCCCGGCACGCGTCAACGTGGTCGAGACCTTCGACCGTCGCGAGGCGCGCGTCTTCGTTCCCGAGGACCAGCTCTCCCTGGCAATCGGCAAGGGGGGCCAGAACGTTCGGCTCGCCGCGAAGCTGACCGGCTGGAAGATCGACGTGCGCTCGAGCTCGGATCCGGAGTCGATGCAGGAGGACGGCATCGCGACCAGCGAGGGCGAGACGCTCGACTCCGAGGAGGACCTCGTGGACGCGCCGATCGGCTCGACGGTCTCGGCCGACCCTGAGGAGCTGGCCGAGGAAGGGGCCGAGGAGACTGCCGACGACGTCAGCGATGACGAGAAGGAAGGCGGTACGGAAGAGAGCGAGTCAGCGGACGAGTCGAAAGAGGAGGCCGCAGCCTGATTCCTTGATGAACGCGATTCACGACCTCAAGATAGGCGACCAGGCTCCCGATATCGTCACGGCGGTCATCGAGATACCGCGCGGGAGCCAGAACAAGCTCGAGTACGACGAGGAGCGCGGCGTCTTCGCGCTCGACCGCGTGCTCTACTCGCCGATGCACTATCCGCTGGATTACGGGTTCATTCCAGCGACCCGCTCCGAGGACGGCGACCATCTCGACGTGATGGTGATCGGCAGCGACCCGCTCTTCACCGGATGCGTCGTCGACGTGCGCCCGGTCGCGATGCTGGAGATGATCGACGGCGGCGAGAAGGATTTCAAGGTCCTCGCCGTACAGGTCAAGAATCCTCGCCTCACGCACCTTAACGACCTGCCGGACATCGAGGCATGGAACAGCCACCTTCTCAGGGAGATCTCGCATTTCATGGAGGCGTACAAGCATCTCGAGGGGAAGAAGGCGGAGATTGCCGACTGGCAGGACGCTTCTGCCGCGCGCAGGGAGATACTCGCGGCCAAGGCAGCGTTCGAAGCGGAAGCATAACCATCACATCACCCATGAACCTCATCCCAACCGTCATCGAGAAATCGCAGTTCGGCGAGCGCGCGTACGACATCTACTCGCGCCTGCTCAACGAGCGGATCATATTCCTGAGCGGCCACATTCATGACGAGATGGCCAACACGGTCATCGCCCAGCTGCTGTTCCTGGATTACAGCGATCCCAAGAAGGACATCCAGCTCTACATCAACAGCGGCGGAGGCTCAGTCATCTCCGGCATGGCCATCTACGACGTCATGCAGTACGTGAAGGCGGACGTGTCCACGATATGCGTGGGCATGGCGGCCTCGATGGCCGCGACGTTGCTCGCGGCCGGCAAGAAGGGGAAGCGCTTTGCGCTCCCGAACGCCGAAGCTATGATTCACCAGGTCTCCGGCGGCTTCACGGAGGGTCAGGCATCCGATATCGAGATCACGGCCAACTACCTCATCAAGACCAAGCAGAAGATGAACCAGCTCCTCTCCAGCCTGACCGGACAGCCACTTGCGAAGGTGGCGAAGGATACGGACCGGGACCGGTTCATGTCCGCGGAAGAAGCGAAGAAGTACGGCCTCATCGACGCCATCGTCAAGAAGCACTAGTACCGATTCGGACGAGCAAGCAACGAGGCACCCGAGCGGGTGCCTCGTTGCGCGTACGGCACCGTCCCGCATCCATGCTAGAATGAAGGCATGCAGTCAAGGAACATGGCCATGAAGCCGACGCGCGCGAAGCTGCGCATGCTCCTCGAGCGCGGCGTCGAGACCATCATCGAGGACAAGGTCCTGACCGAGCGCCTGAAGTCGGGCAAGAAGCTGCGCGTGAAATTCGGCATCGACCCGACGGGATCGAAGATACACATCGGACGTGCCGCGGCATTCTGGAAGCTGCGCGCCTTCCAGGAGCTCGGCCACCAGGTCGTGCTCATCATCGGCGACTTCACCGCGCAGATAGGCGACGCGTCGGACAAGCTGCAGAAGCGGCCGATGCTCACCTCCAAGGAGATTGCCCGTAACCTGGAGAACTATCTCCCGCAGATCGGCAGCATAGTCGACCTGAAGAAAGCAGAGGTCCACTACAACAGCGCCTGGCTCTCGAAGCTCACGTTCAGGAAGACGATAGAGCTTGCCGAGATATTCACCGTTCAGCAGATGATCGAGCGGCGCAACTTCAAGGAGCGGCTTGAGTCGCACACCGAGATCAGCCTGCGCGAGCTCCTGTACCCGATCATGCAGGGCTACGATTCCGTGATGGTGGAGTCAGATGTCGAGATCGGAGGATCTGACCAGCTGTTCAACCTGATGGCGGGACGCAAGATCCAGGCGCACTACGGACAGCGCCCGCAGGACATCGTCACGCTCGAGATGCTCTATGGCACCGACGGGCGCAAGATGAGCACGAGCTGGGGCAACGTGATCAACGTCATCGACGAGCCCGACGAGATGTTCGGCAAGGTGATGGCCATGCGCGACGAGCAGATTCCCAACTACCTGACGCTCGCCACCGACCTCCCGATGCCCACCGTGAAGCGCATGACCGATTCGCTCGAGACGGTGAACCCGAAGACGGTGAAGGAGCGTCTCGCCAAGTCCATCGTGCTTCGCTATCACGGAGGCAACGCCGCCGCGAAGGCTGCCAAGGAGTTCGAGCGCGTCTTCGCGAACAAGGAGCAGCCGACCGAGGCCAAGCCCCTGCTGATCACGCAGCCGATGACTATCCAGCAGATCGTCCTGCTCTCGCAGGTTGTCGCGAGCGCGGCACAGGCGCAGCGCCTGATCGCCCAGGGCGCCGTGCAGGTGGACGGGCGCACGTGCGAGGACCGTCTCGAGAAGCCGGAGCTCGAGGACGGCGCGATCCTGAAGATTGGCAAGAAGAACTTCTTCGAGATCAGGCGCAAGTGAGCGGGTAAGGGGAATCGAACCCCTATCTTCACCTTGGAAGGGTGACGTACTACCACTATACGATACCCGCTGGTAGCGGAACTATACTACCTGATTGGCGATTTCGTCATGTATTGACAAAATATATTTATGGACTATAATGCAATCAGCACTGGAGAACGGCTTATGAGGTTTAAGCACTTCGCCGGAGCGGAGTGGGGCATCGAAAGGTTCCTCGGACCGCCGCCGGCATACAATTGAATAGCTCAAGTTAGCGTCATAACTTAACCGCGGACGTAGTTTGTCCGAAATAACAACGACGCCGGCATCCGAACACAGTTCCGAACCGATCGCGTCCAGGTCAATGACCTTAAATAATTAAAAGCCCCTTATCGCAAGGAGGCTTTTTACTATCTCGGATTCCTGCGTACAATGTCCCCGAAGCGCCCATAGCTCAATTGGTTAGAGCAGTCGTCTTATACACGACCGGTTCCTGGTTCGAGTCCAGGTGGGCGCACCCTCCTGAGAGACCTCGGACGGTGTTCTGAACGATTATGCGATCATTGAATGTATCAAGCCCTGCCAACACATAAACTGATTGACTCTTACCTGATAAAAATCTATAATGTGAATATAATACCGCCTCTGGAGCACAGCCTGAGTACGAAGCTAGAAAACAGATACGACTTCGAAGCAAGCATGGGATTGCTATCCTGCATTTGCTTGGAAGTCATGCGTATCGGCGCTTGGCTCACTCTCCCAGCCCGGCCTAAAAGGTCGAAGCTCGTGAGAAATATGGTTCTGAGTCACAGAACTGCAATCACAGATTTACTTACACGTCCTACATGACGGATACCAACATTCCAGAGCGCTCGAAGAAGCGCCCAGCAAACAAGATCCGCCAGCCGCAGCAAGGCGGCATCCGACCGCGCAGCGGTGGCAAAAACCGCTTCGCGGTCCGGCGCGCAACGATGAGGCGCGAGGAGGACGCGACCAAAGCCCTCCAAGATCATCTCACCACCGTGTTCCCCTCCAAGAAGGATGAGGTAGCCGTCGACCCGACCGGCAAGCTCAAGATCACGATTCTCGGGGGCCACGAGGAGGCCGGAGAGAAGAACATGGCCATCCTCGAGTATGGCGACGACGCCGTCATCGTCGACTGCGGCAACCGCCTCGGCATCAACCTCCCGGGCATCAACTATGCTATCAACGACATTACGTACTTGGACTCGATCAAATCTAAGATCCGGGGCTATCTCATTACGCACGGGCACTTGGATCACATGGGCGGCCTACGTCACACCGTGCCAAAGTATCCTGCGCCGATCTTCGGCTCGCGCTACACCAACGGCGTCATCGAGAAGTCGTTTGCTGACGACGAGACCGGCCTCGGCTACAAGCCGCAGCTGGTGACTATCGATCTCGAGAATCACGCCACGCATCGCGTCGGCATCTTCGGCGTCGAATTCATCCGGGTCACGCACTCGGTGCCGGACCCGGCGGCTATCTGCATCGAGACGCCGGTTGGCAAGGTCCTCTTCACGGGAGACTTCCGCATCGATCCCGAGCCGCTTGATAAGAAGCACTGCGACACGGCCCGTCTCATCGAGCTCGGCAATGAGGGCGTCCTGGTCATGCTCAGCGACAGCACCTATGCGGATGCGCCGGGTCGCGTCCCCACCGAGCAGACGCTCCAGCAAAGCTTCCATGACATCATCGGCAACGCGCCGGGCCGCATCTTCGTCGCGCTCTTCTCGAGCAACATGAACCGCACCCAGATGATCATCAACTCGGCCATCAAGGACGGGCGCAAAATCGCGCTGGACGGGCGGGGCATGCTCGCCTACTCCGAAATAGCCGTTAAGCAGGGAATCCTGCGCGTCCCGCAGGATCTCATCATTCCGATGGGCCAGATCGGCAGCCTGCCGGACAAGAAGATCCTCGTGATGTGCACCGGCTCGCAGGGAGAGCCCAACGCGGCGCTCTCGCGCATGAGCAATGGCGAGCATCGCTTCGCCAACCTCAAGGAGGGCGACACGGTCGTCATCAGCTCGTCGCCAATCCCGGGAAATGAGATCCGCTACGAGGACAACAGCAACCGCCTCACCCGGCGTGGCGTGCACCTCTTCCGTCATCCCACTCACGAGGTAGATGGCTGTGGCCCGCTCCACGTTTCTGGCCATGCGCGACGCGAAGAGCTCCGAGAGATGCTCACGATGGTACGCCCGCGCTTCTTCATTCCCAGCTACGCCGGCATTGTTCGCCGCCACTACCATGGCGAGATCGCCGTCGAGGAGGGCATGTCTCCGAAGGACGTCCTCCACCTCGAGAATGGCGAGACGATATATTTCACCGACAGCAAAGCCATCCCGGGCAATGGCGTCCCGCATGGCAGCGTGCTCGTTGACCAGAACGGCAACGTCGTCAGCGGCTATGTCGTCCGCGATCGCATCATGCTCTCCGAGCAGGGAATGTTCGCGGTGACGCTCACGCTCACCCGCAACGCAGGAAAGCTCGTCGCCGCGCCCGACATCATCACGCTCGGCTTCGTCGATGGTCGCGACGCGCACGCTCTCACCAGCATAGTCCGTCAGGAACTCGGTCGGCGACTCGAAAACGGCTTCGACGTCCGCGATGCCGATCGGTTCAAGAACCAGCTGCGCGAAGCGCTTTCGAACGTCATTTTCGAGAAGACTCGCCGCACGCCGGTCATCGTGGTTAACCTTAATCCGACCGAGAAGGACGGGCTATAAGGCAGTGCAAGGTCTGCCCAAAGGGTCCTTAATAACTCATCCTGCTAGTTTTGATATCTGTTTGCCTTTGTGGCCGAGGGCTAGGATTTGAACGCATATAGAATTTCCCGTATCGGTCCGTCCGGGAACCTCGAATTCTTCCGCATGAAGCCCGCCCATCCGACGGGCTTCGCTTTTAGAGGGCTTTGAATATGACTTATATTATTTACGTAGGCCGGTTGCGATTCTATGAAAGGGCACCAGATAAGGTGCCTGCAAACAGGGTGCTACTGAATCTCAGTCGAGGTGGCAGTCGCCTCAGTCGAGGTCGCCAGCTCGCCAGTGCTCGTCGCCGTCTCGAGGGTCGAGGTGGACACAATCGGTGCCTCGTAGAAGGCGCGGCGCGAGACGCTGCGGCTCCTGCCGAGAAGCTTGGTGGCCTCCACGGTGAAGTCGTTCGGGGTGCCGGGCTGCAGTGAGACCTGCTTTTCCCATGAGCCATCCTCGGTCAGGGGAATCGCCTCGCCGTTTATCGTGACGCGGCTCTGCGGAGAGGCCGTGCCGCGCAGCGTGATCGGCGTGGTCCTGAAGACGATGCCGTCCCGGTCGGGCTCGTCGATCGAGACGTCGGGTATGCCGAAAATCTCCGCGAAACGGAATCCAGCGAAGGTGATGAGGATCAGGAGTATCGGCACGCCCCAGAGCACCCACTTCGGTATGCGGTTGCGCGAGAAGCGGTTGCGCGGCAGGAGGTCGCCCGTGCCCGAGCTTGCCACCGGCTCGGTACGCTTGAGCTGCTTCCACCAGGTCTCGCCGTCGAAGTCGAGGAAGGTGCCGAGCTTGACCAGGTAGCCGTGCAGGTAGGGAGCGGCGGGGAGCCGGTCCGCGTCGCCCGCGACGAGCTTGCCGACGACGTCGAGCGGCACGCCGGTGGCGCTCGAGAGACCCTCGACGGTCATCTTCCGCTCGTGAAGCTCGTGACTGAGAAGCTTGGAGAATTCGCTGTACATCGTGGTTAGGATTCGAGGAAGTCTTCGATCTTGTCCATGTAGACCTCGCGCGCCTTCGCTCCGTCGCCGGGTCCGATCAGGTCGCGCGCTTCCATGATGTCCAGGATCCTGGCAGCTCTCGCGTAGCCTACCTTCAGACGCCTCTGGAGCAGGGAGGCGGAGGCTTTCTGGGCCATCCCGACGGTCGTGACCGCCTCGTGGAGCAGGTCGTCCTCTGCCTCGCCATCTTCCATGAACGTGTCGAGATTGTCGAGGGAATTGGCTGCGGGCTTCTCCTCGCCGTCCTCGTCGGTGACCGAGACCACGATGTCGTTGTTCTGCTTCACGTAGTCGGTGACCTTCTCGATCTCGGCCTCGGACAGGTAGGCGCCCTGGATGCGCTTCGGCTGGGAGCTCTGGGGGGAGAGGAAGAGCAGGTCGCCGCCGCCAAGGAGCTTCTCCGCGCCGCCGCCGTCCAGGATGGTGCGCGAGTCGATCTGGCTCGCGACCTGGAGCGCGATGCGGTTGGTGATGTTCGCCTTGATGAGACCGGTGATGACCTCCACGGACGGGCGCTGCGTCGCGAGGATGAGGTGGATGCCGGTCGCGCGGGCCATCTGCGCCAGGCGGATGATGTAGCCCTCGACCTCGCGGCCGAAGGTGGCCATGAGGTCGGCCATCTCGTCGATGACGATGACGATGTTCGGCATCTGGCTGTCCTTGTGCTTGCCGTTATAGCTGGCGATGTCGCGGCTGCCGACCTGCGCGAAGAGCTCGTAGCGCTGCTCCATCTCCTGGATAGCCCAGCGCAGCACGGCGAGAGCCTTCTTGTTCTCGGTCACCACCGGCAGGGCCAGGTGGGGAAGGGAGGCGTACATCGAGAGCTCGACGCGCTTGGGGTCGACCAGCGCCAGGCGCAGCGTCGCCGGCGAGTTCTTAAACAGCAGCGAGCTGATGAGCGAGTGCACGAAGATGGACTTGCCGCTGCCGGTCGATCCCGCGATCAGCAGATGCGGCATCTTGGCGATGTTCGCGAATATCGGCTCGCCCGCTACGTCGCGACCCAGCGGGATGCCGAGCGGTCCCGAGGCCATGAACTCCGGATACTGGAGCAGGTTGCCGAGGTGCACCATGGCGGCCTGCCTATTTGGTATCTCGATGCCCACCAGGCTCTTGCCTGGAATCGGGGCCTCAATGCGGATCGAGTGCGCCGCGAGCGCGAGCGACAGGTCCTGCCCGAGCGAGGTGATGCGGGTGAGCTTCACGCCCTCGGCGGGCTTGAGGCTGTAGCGGGTCACCTTGGGTCCTACCGTGACCTCGCCCATGTCCACGGCGATGCCGAAGCTCTCGAGCGTGCGCTTGATGATGTTGGCATTGGCGCGGAGGTCGCCGGTCACGGGCTTCTCGACTCCGGTGGCGAGGAGGTCGAGCGGAGGCGCCACGTAGTTGGCCGGCAGGCCTTGGAGCACCTCGCCCTTCTTGGGCACCACGTTCACGGCTGCCTTCCTGCTGCCACGCTTGGGAGCCGGCTCGTCGTCAAGCTCCTCGCCGTCGGCGGCGTATTCGGGCTCGGGTTCCTCCACGACTTCTTCCTCGTACTCCTCGTAAGTCTCCTCGTCCATCTCTTCAGGAGATGCGGCATTCGCCTTGTCGCCAGGGCGCATCAGCGCGGTGAGCGCGGCAACGCGTGCCGGGAGGTCCAGCGGACGGTTCGCGGCGATGAGGATGCCGGCCACGAGCAGGATCGCGTTGAGGATCCCGGCCGCGAGGCGTCCGAACGGGATCACGAGGAAGCCGAAGGTCATGCCGAGATAGCCGCCGGCAAGATGGCCGTACACCTCGAGCAGGCCCAGGCTCGCCAGGAGCGTGAGCAGCATGCCGGCAAGCACCGTCTTGAGCACCCCGCGACGCTCTGAGAAGAGGAGGAGCGCGGCGCTCAGCAGCAGCACGGCGGGAAGGATGAAGTAGCCGAGCCCGAAGAGGGCGGTGACGACCTGGGAGAGGAAGAGGCCGGCGGGGCCGGCGCGGTGCCACTTGGCCAGCAGCAGCACGGCGGCGATGCCGACAAGGGCGATCGCCGCTACCGTGGCGCGGGTATCAGGGTGCAGGTCGTCGTAGACGGCCTTGATCGGCTTGATGGCTCGGCGGCCCAGGGCGCGGGAGGTCTTCTCGGATTCTTTCTTCTTAGCCATCTGTAGGTGAATTAAATAGGAAAAAGGCGCCCCCGGAAAGGAGGCGCCACTGAATCGCTCACCGAGAGCGGAGCTCAATGATGTCGCCACGTCCCGAAAGGTTGGCGAACATCTCTATGAGATGGGCATCTATCGACGCTGCCGGCACGTCCTCCACGAAGGCGTTGAGCCTGACGCGGTAGCTGGCGATCGTCCGCGCGGGCTCGTCGAGCCCGCCATCCGGGAACCAGAGGTGGCATCTGCCAGCGATGCTTCGCAACGCGTCGTTGCGCAGGGCATGGATGCCGGTGCGCAGCGGCTTGCGCGCGAAGTCGAAGTCCGTCGTGCTCCAGACGACATTGGCCTCACCCTCGGCGAGGCCGACGGTAAGCCGGCTGGAAGCCTTAGCGTGCTCACAGAGCTTCAGGAAAGCGGCATCGTCCGCCTCAGGATACCTCAGCCTCATGCGACGCTCGCGCTCATCTTTTCGCGCGAACACGAAGATCACGTGAGCATCCGGCAAGTATTCCAGTGCTGCATAGATCGACTCGGGATTGATCTCGATCAGCAGGATAGTTCCGTGTGCTGTGACGTCCTCGAGCATGGGCAGGGGAATGGCGGTCATCCCGCCTTCCGGGTCATCGATCAGCTGCACGAAGCAGTCCGATGCCCGGCGCGACGAATCATCCGCGGCTGTTCCTTCGCCAAGCAGGGCCTGGCGTCTGAATGCCAGGGGATACTGCTCCAGCAGGGAGTCTATAAGCGTGGTCTTGCCCACGCAGGATGGTCCGGTCACGAGGCAGATGCCCGTGCCGTCCATGCGTTCCAAGGCTCTGAGACTCAAAGCCAGGTTCTTCCAGTTAATGTTCATATTTCTCCTTATCAAGGTAACCTGGATACGTAACCATCAAACGAGATTATTGTCCATGCTTCCTAAATCGGCATGCCGGACGTAGGGTGTGGGCATGCAGCCAGGCGGCGATACCCTCGTCTTCGATATAGAGACCAGCAACTTCTTCACGAGTCCCGGTGTCGGCTGGGGCAACTTCGATGCCATCGAGATATCCGTCGTGGGTCTCTACTCCTACATCCGTGACGAGTACGCCTGCTTCGAGGCGGGACAGGAGGAGCTGCTCAAGGAGCGGTTCGCGGAGGCGGAGACCCTGGTCGGCTTCGCGAGCAACCGGTACGACATCCCCGTGCTCAACCTCTACTTCAAGCGTCGGGGAGACGACCCGATGCTCGACCTCTGGAAGAAGAAGCGCGTCGACCTGCTCGAGGAGGTAGAGGTCGCTACTGGGAGGCGTATCAGCCTGTCGCGCTTGGCCGAGGCGAACCTCGGCATCGGCAAGGACGGGCACGGGAGCGAGGCGATAGGCCTCTTCGAGCAGGGCCGCATGGAGGAGCTCAAGGCGTACTGCCTGAAGGACGTGCGCCTCACCCGCGAGCTCTACGATCGCTTCCGCACCGCGCGACGCCTGCTCGTCCCTGGTCGGGATGGCGAAGGTCCTAAGGAGATAGTCTTCGATGCCCCTACCCTCCAGCTACCGCTTCTTTGACCATGCCTCCGGCATGCCCGTCCGCGAGGAAGCGCTCGCGGCCTATCTCGCGCACGTTCGAGAGCTTGGCAATCCTGGCTCGGTCCATCGCGCCGGGCAGCAGGCGCTTGCCGCGCTTGACGCCGCCCGCGCCGAGCTTGCGGCCGCCCTCGGCGTCCTCCCTCACGAGCTGATCGCCACGGCAACCGCCACCGAGGCGAACAATCTCGCCATCCTGGGCACCCTTGCGGTCTTCGAGCGCGAGCATCCGGGCATCGTGCCGCGCATCGTCATCTCCGCCTTCGAGCATGACGCGGTGCGCGTCCCTGTCGAGGCGCTGCTGGCCGCAGGACGCGTCGAGCTGGCAGTGCTTCCGGCAACGCCCGAGGGTGGCATCGATGTCGGCGGGCTGGAAGCGCTCCTGGACGTGCGGACCGCGCTGGTCTCCCTCATGCACGTGAGCAACGAGCTCGGCTCGCTGCTGCCGGTCTATCAGACAGGTCGTGTCGTGCGCGCCTTCCGCGGCGACGGATCCTGGCCGCGGCTGCACAGCGACGCGGTCCAGGCGCTCGCCTATGTCGGCGAGCTCGCACCATCGCTGGGTGCCGACCTTGCGACCTATGCCGCGCACAAGGTCGGCGGGGTGCCCGGCGCCGCCGTGCTGGTGGCCAGGGATCCCCGCCTCCTTGAGCCACAGATGCGGGGCGGAGGGCAGGAGCGAGGCCTCCGTGCCGGCACCGAGGACGTGGCGGCGCTCGCGAGCTTCGCGTGCGCGGCAAGCCTTGCCCGACGGGAGCAGGCAGCCGAGACGGCGCGTTTGGCAGGCCTGCGGTCGCTACTGCTTTCTGAACTCGCGCGCCTCGCGCCCGAGATCCAGGAGAACGTGAGCGTGCCTGCCGCGCCGCATATCCTCAGCCTCCACGTGCCGCACGGACAGGCTCAGGTCACCGTGACGCGCCTGGACCTCGCGGGCTTCGCCATCAGCGCCGGCCCGGCCTGCAGCATGCGCGCGCTCCGCGCCTCGCGCGGGATCGCCGCGATGGGGCTCGGGGCAGCACGTGCCGAGCAATCCGCGCGCGTGAGCTTCGGTCCTGATACCGACGAGGCCGGCGTGCGTGCGCTCGCGATCGCGCTCGCGGGCTAGGCGTCCGCCGCGACCTCGTGCTGGGGCACGCGGCGCCGGTCGGTAGCGAGGGTGAAGGAGAAGGTCGTGCCGCGCCCGAGCTCGGAGGCGACGCCCATCTGGCCGCCGTGCGCGCGCACGATGTTACTCGCGATGTAGAGGCCCAGGCCCGTGCCGCCCGCTACCGCCTTCACGGCGTTGTCCGCGCGGAAGAACTTAGTGAACAGCTTCTGCACGTCGGCGGGCGCGATCCCGATGCCCGTGTCGCGGACGGAGACACGCACGAAGGGCTCGTCAGGAACCTGCTCGGCGCGGACGGTGATCTCGCCGTTCTTGACGTTGTAGCGGAGCGCGTTCTCGACGAGGTTGTTGAGCACCATGACGACCTTCTCGCTGTCGACGAAGACAGGCGGGAGCGGCGACGTCGGACGGTCGTAGTAGAGGCGCAGCCCGGCTTCCTCCACGACCGGGAGCGCCTTCGCGAGCTCCGTGTCGAGCACCGCGGCGATGTCTGCCTCGGCAAAGTGATAGCCGAAGCGGCCGTCCTCGATCTTGGCGGTGCCGAGCAGGTCCTCGGCGGTGCGCGTCAGTGACTTCACGGACTCGAGCGTCTGCGCGGCGAGCCCCTTGTCCTCCTCGGACAGCGTGGGGCTGCCCGCGAGCGTCTCGAGCGCCCAGCTGATCTCGGTGAGCGGCGTGCGGAGCTGGTGGCTCGCGACGGTGACGAACTCGCCCTTGCCGCGGATGATGGCGAGCGTGCGGGTGCGGTCGCGGATGATCTTCAGGAATCCCTTGCCGCCAGGAAGCTGGGTGGTCGAGACGCGGAGCTCGAGCTCCGGATCGCTGAAGGTGAGGTCCACCACCTGCATGCCCTGCTCGTCCTGGCGCGGGACCACGACCGGCGCGAGCGAGGGGTAGACCACCTGGACGAGCCGCGCGAAGCGGGCGTCCTGCTGCAAGAGCTGGGGGGTCACCGGATGCGCGCGCAGCTCGTCCTGGCCGAGCCCGAGCAGCGAGACGGCCGCGTCGTTGGCGAAGACGATCCTGAATCCGGCGTCGTAGGCGATGACCGCGTCGGCAAGCAGCGCAAGGATCGAGCCGGCGTCTCCCAGGTTCGTCGGCGCCACGGCGGTCGCGGGAGCAGGGACTGACACGCCCTCGCGCGCGGCGACGAGCGAGACCAGCGCGTCCGAGAACGCGACCAGCAGCAGGGCCGCGGTAGCGACCGCCGCGACGGCGATCGCGACGGCGGTGCCGATCAGGAACGCGAGGAACCAGATGGCCAGGAGTGCCGCGAAGGCCGAGGCGAGACGGAGCGCGCGGGAAGGAGAGTGCGAGTTCATCGTGGGAGGTGCTCGAGCGATCCCCAGCGCGATCCGGCGCGCACGTCCACGACGAGGGGGATCCCGAGTTCGGGCATGACGCTTTCCATCGCGGCCCGTATCCGGGGAACGAGTGCCTTCATGCTACCTGCGGGAATCTCCACCAGCAATTCGTCGTGGATGGTGAGGAGTATGTCGCCGCCGTCCTCGCGCAGGATGTCGCGTACCGCAAGCATCGCGCGCTTGGCGATGTCCGCGTCCAGTCCCTGCACGGGATGGTTGATGGCGGCCCGCTCGAACTCCGCCAGGCGCCAGGCAGGGCCGCCGGACGAGAGCTCGGGGAAGTACCTCCGCCGGCCGGTGAGCGTCTCGGTGTAGCCGAGCTTCCTCGCGTCGTCGAGTATCGACTCCTGCCAAGCCTTCACGGCGGCGAAGCGCTCGAAGTAGCGCGCGATGAACGCAGTCGCCTCCTTCCGGCTCAGGCCGCTCGCCTTGGCAAAGGCGGTCGCGCCCATGCCGTACACCAGGCCGAAGTTGAGCGTCTTCGCGATCCGGCGCTCGTCCTTGGTGACGCCCGCCGCCTCCTTCTCCAGCACCACCGCCGCGGTCGCGGCATGGATGTCCTCGCCAGCAAGGAAGGCGGCGGTCATCGCAGGATCGCCAGAGAGGGCGGCCACGATCCGGAGCTCGAGCTGGGAGTAGTCGAGGCTCACCAGCAGGCAATCGGCGCGCGAGAGGAAGGTGTCGCGCAGCGCCTGGCTCCAGCGGCTTTCCTGCGGAATGTTCTGAAGGTTCGGATTGCGGGATGAGAGCCTGCCGGTCGCGGTTCCCGTCTGGACGTACTCCGTGCGGAGGACGTCCTCGCCGTCCAGGCGATCGAGCAGGGGCTCGACGAACGCCGTGCGCACCTTGAAGTGCTCGCGGTAGTCCAGCAGCTTCGGGACGATAGGATGCGCGTCGCGCAGCTCCTCGAGCACCTCGGCCCGGGTGGATTCCTTGCGCGAGCCCTTCACGCTCAGCCCGAGCGTGCGGAAGAGCACCTCGGCGACCTGCTTGGGAGAGTTGAGGTTGAAGTCGGAACCGGCGAGGGCGCGTATCTCCCGTTCGAGCTCCTCGCAGGTCCGGGCGATCTCGTCGGCCAGGGACTGCAGAGCCGCCCGGTCCACGCGGATGCCGCGCATCTCGATCTCGGCGAGCGCGCGCAGGCTCGGGAGCTCGAGGTCCTGATAGACGGGGGACAGATTCTCGGTCGTGAGTGCAGCGAGAATTCGTTGCCTGAGCTCCGCAAGCGAAGCGTCAGCGCCGCCGGCGACGATGCTGCGCACCGCGTCCTCCTCGTAGGCTTTCAGGTCAGGATAGAGCAGCCAGGCCGCGATGCCGAGGTCGTCGTAAGGGGGCAGGAGATCCTGGCCCGAGGCCCACAGCACCTGGAAGGCTTCCTTGATGCCGTACCCCGCGACGGGAGTCGCCGGGTCGCGCGCTGCGGGATCCTCGAGATAGTCCTCGAGGTCGACGACCTGGCCCGCATCGCCCGATACCGCGACGTCGGTGCGCGCGAACGACACGATGGCAGGCGATCCTTCCCGCTTCTTGCGGGTCGCGCGAGGACGGGTCGCGGAAGCCGGGCGCGGCGCAAGCGAGCTGACCAGGCTGTCGAATCCTAGCGACTGGAAGTAGGGCGTCAGCGCCACGAGGTCGAGCTCGCTGCGCGCGAGATCGGCAAGCGGCGGGACCTCGACCGGCACGTCGCGCCGCAGGGTCGTGAGCACCAGGCTCGCGCGCAGCTGCGTGCCGTCGTCCTCGAGCCGGGCGTCGAGCTTGGGCAGGTCGTCGCGATGAGCGAGAAGCTCCTCGACGCCGGGCTGCTCGGCAAGCAGGAGCGCCGCGGTCTTGGGCCCGATGCCGCGAACGCCGGGCACGTTGTCAGACGTGTCCCCGACCAGTGCCTTGTAGTCCGGTATCTGCTCCGGCGTGACGCCGAACTTCGCGATCACGCCGTCATGGTCGAGGACGGCCGTGTCGGTGATGCCCTTGCGCAGCGTCCGTGCCACGACGCTCTTGCCCTCGACCAGCTGGAGCAGGTCCGAGTCGCTGCTGCAGATCTCGATGCGGAGCCCCTTGGTGCCGCGGAACCGGTCGGTAACCGTCGCGATGACGTCGTCCGCCTCGAAGCCCGAGAGCTCGAGGAGCGGGATGCCGAATCGCTCGAAGAGCTCCTTGGCCTCGCCGATCTGGACACGAAGGTCGTCAGGCATGGGGGCGCGGTGCGCCTTGTAGGCCTCGTCGAGCTCCTTGCGGAACGTGCGTCCCGGCGCGTCGCCCGCGGCAATGACGTAGTCGGGACCCTCGCGCAGCAGCGCGAGGAGGAGGCGCGCCATCCCGTAGACTGCCTGGATAGGCTGGCCGTCCGGCGTCGAGAGCGGCGGGAGCGCATGGTACGCGCGGTGGATCAGGGAGTGCGCGTCGATGACCAGAAGCCGCTTCATGCGTGCCACGTGAGACTGATGCGGCGCTCCTCAGGATGCGCCCCGTGCGCGAGCGCGACGTCGGCGGTCGGTTCAAACAGCGAGCCACCCACCTCGGGCCATTCGACGATGACGAGGTTCTTCGGGTCGGCGAGGACCGCGTCCAGGCCGAGCGAAGCGAGATCATCGGTCCGCATGAGGCGGTAGGCATCGACGTGGTAGGCGTCCTTGAAGGACCCGGCCGCGAGGGGATACCGCTGCATGAGGACGAAGGTGGGGCTCGTCACGCGGTCGGACACGCCGAGCGCGCGGAGCAGTCCCTGGGCGAAGGTCGTCTTGCCAGCCCCGAGGTCGCCGCGGAGGGTCACGACCGACGCCCGGTCGAGCTTCGCGGCAAGGAGGCCGTCGGCCACAGCCGTGGCTAGCTCCTGGGTCTCATCGGGCGAATGGGTGACGGTCTCGTTCATGGCGAAAGGCAGCAACTGCCAGCGCTGCCAGGATACCAGCCGTGCAGGCGGCTGTCCCGACGAGACCCCACGGGCTCGAGCCCGCGGCTGCAGGCAGCGGGGGCAGCGTCGGCCGGATGCCCTCCGGCACGCCCGGCGTGGAGGTGGCCCAGAATCCCGATCCCTCCTTTATATGGAAGCCGAAGCCCTCAGGAGCGGATCCCGCGGTACGGACCGCCTGGACGGTGCCGCCATGCCTGAGGACGACCTCAGCCTCCCGGTTGCGCAGGGCGGCGGTACCGGTCCTGACGATGCTGCACGCGTCAGGACTGAGGCGTCCGGCAAGCGCGAGCCGCCGGGTGCCGACCTCCAGTACCGCGCCCTGCAGCGAGGCGCCATGGGATCCGGCGCACAGCTCGACCCATTCGGCACCCTTGTCCGCGCCTGCCGGGTTGGCAAGTATCTCGGTGATGCGCAGGTTGTCCACCGCGCCAGTGTGACGGGAGGGCGCAAGGCACGTATCATGAGGACATGAACGAGCTGCAGGACATCGCTGCGCGCCTGGAGCGGGTGGAAGCCAAGACGGACGCCATCTTCCGTTCCGCGGAGAAGACCCGGCGGTACTTCCTCGGGACGCTGATCATCACCGTCGCGACGATCGTGCTGCCGCTGATCGGCATGATCTTCCTGATCCCGTACTACCTGAAGACGATCGACGTCTCGAGCTTCGGGCTTTGAACGCGGCACGGTACTACGCGAGGCTGCTCGCCTTGCCGCTGGCCTTCCTGTTCTTCTCGCTGACGTTGCGAATCGTCTGGTCAGCGTTCGACCTGCCGGGTCCGGAAGTCATTGCCGATCAGGCAGGCGCGCTGCTTGCCCGGTACGGGCTGCCGGTCGTGTTCGTCAGCTCGATCGTCGAGGGCATGCTCCTCCTCGGCGGCTACTTCCCGGGCGTCTTCGTCATATTCGTCGCGGTCGTGCTCGCTGAATCGGCAACCCAGGCAGCTCTCGCCGTCGCGGCCGGCTCCGCGGGGCTGCTCGTCGCGCATGTCGCCAACTATCTGCTCGGCCGGTACGGATGGTATCGACTGCTCGCCAGGTTCGGCCTGAGCGGGGCCCTGCGCCGAGCCGAGCAGGACATCGGCAGGCGGGGACCGGTCGCGATCCTGGCCAGCTACTGGATGCCGAGCATCGCGGCGCTCACGGACACCGCCGCTGGCGTGCTGCGCATGCGCTTCCGGACGTTCTTCCTGTATGCGGTCGCCGGCACGATCTTCTGGAACAGCTTGGTGGGAGCGGCGGTGTACCTGCTAGGCCGGCAGGCACTCGCGTTCGCGACCCCCGGCGGCACGGACCTGTGGATCGTGGTGCTCATGATCGTGCTCTGGAGCGCGGGACTCTTCCTGCTGGATAGGCAGCGTCGGAGAAAGGAGGGAAAGGCCTCATGAGGAATGATGCTGCGAAGCGGACAGGCTCGTTCAGCAGCACCGTCGTCAAGAAGGCGCTCATGATCCCTGAGGGGCGCGTGACCACGTACGGACGAATCGCCCGTGCCGCAGGCGCAGGTCCCCAGGCCGCGCGCAGCGTTACCGCGATCCTCGGCAAGGCGTACGACGCCGGCGAGACGCGTATCCCGTTCCATCGCATCGTCTACGCGGACGGCACTGCCTGGCTCGGCGACGGGGACGGGCGCGAGCGCAGGAAACGCTACGCGCGCGAGGGCATCGGGATCGACGAGCGCGGGAAGGTAGTCGGCTTTCGGGACCTGCTGTTCGAGTTCTGAGCAAGCATGCGTAAAAGCGGCCAGCTAAAGCTGGCCGCTTCTCTATCTCTGGGGTGCCCGACCGGACTTGAACCGGCAACCGCCAGATCCACAATCTGGAGCTCTAACCAATTGAGCTACGGGCACCATGCCGCGGTACTGTAGCATGAGCTGCCACTGGTGACAAAGTATCTAGTCTGTGACATAATCATTCCTATGGAGACCTATGCAGCCAGCGTGCTGGACCAGGTACAGCTGGCAGGAGGCGGTCAGCCGCTCGTCGCGTACGTCCTCGTCGCCGTAGGGACGGCGCTTTTTGGCAACCTCTTCGCGTTCCCGGCCATCCTGCTCGGCCTTGCGGGAACCTTCGGCACGGGCAGCATGTTCCTGACGCCGGTCGCGGCGCTGGTCGGACAGCTCCTCGGCGACATCACCTGGTACTCGCTCGGCAGGAGCCTGGCCGAGACCAGGGCAGGCTCCTGGCTGCGAGACAGGCTGCCTACGAGCAAGCGGATCACGAGATTCTTCGAGAACGGAAGCGTCTATGTCCTGATCGTCTCGAAGCTGCTGACGACGCCGACGAGCCCTATCCTCTTCCTCCTGGGATGGAACCGCACCCCCGCTGCCACGTACGCGCGCCTGTCCCTGATATCGGCGGCAGGATGGGCGGTCGGCATGATGCTGGTCAGCATCGCCGTCTACTCGGGCATCCGCATCTTCTTCTAGGGGGAATCACGTCAGCGCGGGTATGCTGGGCGTTTCGCGCGCGGTATACTTCCCGCATATGGCAGCTGCAAACGATACTCGTCACGATGAGGCAATCCGGAACTTCCGTGTCCGCCTCGTTGAGCTTGAGGAGCGTCATCGCGCGCGCGTCGCCGCGCTGGTCGAGGAGATCAGGCAGCGCAGGCTCGAGGAGCTGCGCTCGAGCATCGTGAAGGCCTCCTGACATGCCAGACCAGAAGAGCGAGCTCGAGGAGAAGGAGGCCGTGACGGGAGAGGCAGGCGCTAGCAAGGGGCGTGAGACCGAAGAGGTAGTCAGCTACGAGACTACCGAGCTGCCCGCGCTCGAGGAGGTCATGGCAGGTAGGTATGACACCACCGAACTCGAGAAGACCGACGAGGTGCGGAAGTTCGAGGAGCAGCTGAAGGAGAGCACCAGCGACGCGATAGAGAGCGCGATCGCCTTCGGCGCAGCCGCGTACGAGCAGGAGAAGCTGAACCAGGCGGCCGAGCAGGCGCGACAGGAAAAGGATCGCCTGATCGAGGAGACGGTGGCCGAAGCGGGCGTCACGAGCCCTCCCGGATTCGAGCCCGTTGCCGGTCGGAACGAGGACCTGCCGGTCACCGCGGAGCTTCCTGATCTTGTAGAAGCGGCCGAGCCGGCTTGGAAGATGCCGGAGCCGGTATTCTCTTCCAGTGCTCCTAAGGAAGTCATCCGGTCGGCTGCCTCGTCCCTGCAGCCTGGCAATGCTGCCTCGCATGCCGAGAATGTCCCGCCGCCGCAGCCGGCGCTGGAGGAGGAGCCTGTCAGCATCGACGAGATCGAGACGACGGGAGGCGACGGCATAGCCGTCGATGAGGATCCGCAAGCGTGGGAGATCGGGCAGCCGAGTCACGCAGAAAGGCCGGAGGAGCTCGACGCGAAAGCGTACGAGGAGATGGGCGCGCTTCGCGATGAAAAGGCGCACATAGCCCAGCAGCTGGAAAAGGGAGAGGTCCTGACTGACGCGCGCAGGATTCTCGTCGAACGCGATCGTGGCATGCAGCTGCGCCTCGACCAGCTCCAGGAAGAGATCAAGCAGCGGTACCTCGCAAAGTTTCCGGAACAGGGCGAGCAGGCTGCTCCGCTGGAGCCGGAAAAGGTATCCGATCAGGAATCAGGAGCGCGCAGCCTCTCCGAGAGCGAGCGGCTCGAGGCCGAGTCGGCGGATCGACTCCGTGCGCTGCAGAAGGAGCAGGACGAGCTCGAGGCAAAGTCTGCCGACTACCAGGCGGCATACATTCACGATACTGATCCGAACAAGGGATCGTTCGACGAGTTCGCCAAGCGCGTCGGCGATCGCAAGCAGGAGCTTGCGGCGGCGATTCCGCTCGCTCAGCAGGGACTCAGCGGATTCTCGACGGAGGCAGCGAGAAAGCGCGACGAGGAGCTGTCCCTGGCTGCCGCGCCCGAGGCTCATGAGGCAGGCGCGAATCCGGTCACGCTCGCCGAGGAAGCGATGCCTGAACAGGCAGCGAACGAGAAATCCGCACCAGACGTCTCGAAGCTGCCTAAGCTCGAGGAGCTTGAGGCCGCTGCTGCCGAGAGGCTTCGCGCACTGAAGCAGGAGCAGGAGAGCCTCGAAGCGATGTCCCAGGATCACGTGGCCGCATTCAATGCGGGCTTGGGCGGCAAGGCTTTCTCTCCACGAGAATTCAAGGAAGTGCTCAAGGTACGCAAGTCTAACCTCGAGATGGATGTGACCCGCGCGCAGGACGAGCTCGGCTACGTAGCCCAGGGCGCGGCAGATCTTCGCGATGCCGTGCCGGCAGCTCCGGCAGGGCAGTCAGGAATGTCGCAGGCGGAGGAGGTGTACCGTGCCCAGACAGGCCATGAGCCAGGCAGGGCTTCCAAGACCGACCTCGAGAAAAGCGAGGAGCAGACCGCCAAGTACCTGCGAGAGCAGACGCAGCAGCTCGCGCGCATCGAGGACAAGCTCAAGAACCGCGATGCGGCATTCAGGCAGCAGGGATCGCAGGGCACCCTCGAGGAATACGTCGCAGGTCTCGAGCGTGAGCGCGCGCGTCTCGCCGAAAGCGACATACCTAAGAGCCAGGAGTACCTGGGCGCGCTTGCCACGCTGATCGACCGGCCGACATCCTCCGGCATCGCCGAGCAGGACAAGGCACTGCCGGAAGAAGAGCCCGGCACGCCTGCGGGCAAGGATGATGCTGAGGCGGCGGAAGCGCGTGCACGGGAGGTGTTCGCTCGCGAGATCGGTCATGAGCCGGGCGAGAAGGACGATCTCGACGAGCTGGCCAGGGGAAGGGAAGTATCTCTTGGTAGGCTGGACAAGCGTGGCAAGGCGCTCGCGGAAGGTCTTGAGAAGGTAGAAGCCGAGATCGTCACGGAGTCTGATCCGGATAAGAGAGCAGCGCTCGAGGAGACGAAGGCGCGCGTTCTGCAGGACATGACCAGGAACGAGGAGGCTATCGCAGAAGAGCACGAACTGATCGAGGCGCTCGGCGTGATCGCAAACAGCGAGAAGGAAGGCGATGCCGCCTTGCCTGCACCGACGGATGCCGACGTGCCGGAAGCCATGCCCGTCCCCGCCGAGCAGGACGAGCCTGGAGAAGCGATGCTGCCGGACCAGAGCTCGCTCGAGACGGTGGCCGGGCGCATCGGCCATGCGCCTGACGAGTGGTCCGACCTCAGTGGCGAGCGCAGGAATGCGCAGCAGCGGTGGCAGCTCGCATTGAGCGAGCAAAGCTCAATCCTAGAAAGGACGCTCGAGATCAGGAAGCGGCTGGGGGACGCAAGCGATGCCCAGGAGCAGCGTGAGCTGCGTGATCATCTCAGGTCGCTCGGCATGGACGAGGCGCGCCTGGAGGCCTCGATGCAGGAGGAAAGGGAGCTGATCGACGCGATAGGCGACGTCGAGAACGAGATAGGCCTCGAGAGGCTGCTCGCGGGCAGTCGCAAGGGATACGTGGACGCGACCGAGAGCCTCAAGGAATGGATGCGAGGCGAAGGCACGGAAAACACCGACATCGGCGAGAGCACGGGAGGATGGATCGCGCGGGGCTGGAACATGCTCACGAAGGCGGACTGGCAGAGCGGCCAGTCGAGGGCAGCGAGCGCCATCGTCGACGAGGCGGTCGCGGAGATGCTGCGCGGCGGCAGGGAGGACGGCCGCTCGGTCAAGCAGGTCGTCGAGGAGGTCGCCCGGGAGATCGGGAAGGGAGCGACCGTCGGCGGGAGGTTCGTCAGGGAAGGCTTCTTCAAGGGCATGGGCATGGAGACCGATACCGCGTCCAGGCTGATCGTGGCGACCGAGGCAAAGCTCCGGTACGACGAGTACCGGCGCCGCGCGGCGCAGGGCGTCAGGGAAAGCTGGGGGCCCATCGAGGATTTTGACCCCGAGGTCCGGCCCACGGCGCTCGCGCGGCGCAACGCGGAAATCTTCGAGCGGGTCATCGTCGACGAGTATCACGAGCAGGCCGAGCTGCGCGCGCAGCGTCTCGTGGAGCAGCAGCAGGCGCGCGACGCAGAACGCGGCAGAACGTCCGCAGCGCTGCGCGACGCGTCACGTCAGTCATGGGAGCTGGTATCGAGGTATCCCAAGCGCGTGCTTGGCTGGTACGGACGCCAGAACGCTCTCGTGAGGCTCGGCATCTCGTCGCTGATAGGTACCGGCATCCTGACGGTGGCTGCCGTCCCGGCAGGAGGCATCAGCGCCCTGACCATGGGCAGCATCTTCGGCATGCGTCTCGCGCGAGCCGGCCTTTCCGTGATGACGGGAAAGGCCACAGGAGCGATATACGAGCAGCTCGCCCGGGGCCGGGTGAGCGAGGAGGACCAGGTCGGCCGCATCGGCGAAGGCGAGAGCCGGATAGAGGATGTGGGCGACGATCGGGAGTACCGCCTCGCGTCCTTCGCGTCCTACGAGACTGCTCTCGGCGAGTATGCCCGCCAGCAGGCGGTCGAGCAGCGCATAGCGCGCAGGAAGAACATTGCCAAGCTGCTCGGAGCGGGCACAGCCGCGATCGGCGCCACGAGGCTTGGGGTATTCGACGGGCTCGGAACCTCGGGAGCGAAGACGGATGCGGTCATGGAGCAGCCTGCAGCCAAGCCGCAAGCGACCCCGGCTGAGAGCCCGGAAGGCGTGGAGCCCGTGGCGCAACCGACTGCAGGAGCCGAGACGCCGCAAGCGACCCCGGACGCCACCCCGGAGTCTCCCAGCGCGGACGCCGAGGCGCCATCGGCACGCGTGAGCGACGCCGACCTGCCCGAGAGCAAGGGCACGACGCCGGCCGAGACCGTCGAGCGCCGAGGCTTCGAGATAACGAAGACCGATAACAGCATTTGGAGGGCCGTGAGCGCTCAGGCGCGCGAGTACGTCGCGCGTCAGGATACGGATTACGCGCAGCTCGGGCTGAAGTCGCAGGAAGAGCTCGCCAGCCTCAGGGCCGACCTGCAGGACGGCACGCTGACCGCGGATTCCCAGCGGGTGCTCGATCGCATCGTGGCGCGGGCCATCACGGCGAACGGCATGCAGAACATGGGCATCTCCAAGGTCGGCGAGCACGTACTGTGGACTCCGGACCAGTCGGGCGGGAAGATAGAGTTCGGCAGCGGCGAGAAGGCGACCTACGCGATGGAGGAGCCGGCACGGGTCACCGCCCCGCCGAAGGCAGCGCCTGACGCTGGCGGCACGAAGGTCGCAAGCGCTCTCGGAGACGCTCCTGAAAAGAAGGTCATCATGGAAACAGCGGGAGTGCGCGACACTGCGCCGGATCCCAGCGTGCCTGAGACGGTCCCGCCAGTGGAGGTCGTAGCGGCGCCAAAGTCCGCGGTCGAGATATTCACCTCCAGAGAGGGTGTCGACCTGGAAGCTCCCGGAGGGCTCGGGTCGGCTCCCGTACAGGCGTTCCTGGCAGGAGATGGCAGCGCGCTGCGAAGCCCCACGGGCGAGGTCGTGACCTACAGTCCCGGCTTCAAGAAGCTGTACGAGTCGATGCGCACGCCTGGCTCGGCATGGCAGCCGAAGCCCGAGCAGTACGGTCTCACCGTCAGGCAGTTCGTCGAGAGCAAGCTCGCTGACGGAGCAATCAACGCGCCTCCTGCGCCATAGCCCTGGCGACGGATTGCATCAGCAAGTATTCTTATCGCATGGACCCACTGCAGAACGACATCATGACCGCCCTCGGCTTCGACAAGCTGCCGGAGGAAGAGCAGAAAGGCCTGTACGAGAGGATCGGCGGCGTCCTGTTCCAGGGCATCCTCATCAGGGCGCTCGAGACGATGTCCGAGGACGAGCAGGATGCCTTCGACGCGTTCCTCGGCGAGCATCCGGACGACCCTGCCGCCATGCTCGCCTATCTTCGCGAGCATGTCGCGGAGTTCGACGCGCTCACTGAGAGCGAGGTCGCCCGCTTCAAGGCAAGCGCGCTCGAGATAGTGAAAGGCGACACCGTCGCGTGATTCCAGGCGATCGGAGTGCCCGGTCTCGCGGGCTATGCGTTGTGGGTGCCTGAGCGCCCTGATACCCTTGGCGCATGAAGTCATCACGTTCGTCACTTGCAAAGAATCTCGCCTGGGGAACCCTGGCGCTGGTCGTTGCCGTCGCGCTGTTCTCGCTGCTGGGAACGCCCGAGAAGGAGCCCGAGGAGCTCACGCTCAGCCAGGTCGCGCAGAAGGTCTCGGCTGGCGAGGTAGGACGCATCACCGTCCGCGAGAACGAGCTCAGCCTCGAGCTCAAGGACGGGACCGAGGGAATCGCGCGAAAGGAAGCCGAATCCAGCCTCACGGAGACGCTCGTGAACTTCGGTGCCGATCCGGAGACGCTGCGCAACGTGCCCATCGACGTCTCGACGCCGTCTGGCTGGCAGCTCGCGCTTCAGGTGCTGCTGCCGACGCTGCTGCCGCTTGTCGCCGTCGGTCTGCTGCTCTGGTTCATGTTCCGCCAGGCGCGCGGTAACGCCTCCCAGGCGCTGACCTTCGGCCGAAGCACCGCACGGCGCACGACCGGTACCGAGAGCGTCAGGTTCACGGACGTGGCAGGCCTCGAGGAGGCGAAGGAGGAGCTTGCCGAGGTCGTGGATTTCCTTAAGAACCCGAAGAAGTTTCAGGCGCTCGGCGCACGCATACCGCGCGGCGTGCTGCTTGCCGGGCATCCTGGCACCGGAAAGACGCTCCTGGCACGCGCGGTCGCGGGCGAGAGCAAGGTGCCGTACTTCCACGTGTCGGCTAGCGAGTTCGTGGAGATGTTCGTCGGCGTCGGTGCCTCGCGCATCCGCGATGCCTTCCAGACCGCCAGGAAAGCGGCGCCTGCCATCATGTTCATAGACGAGATAGACGCCGTGGGCCGTCAGCGCGGCGCGGGCCTGGGCGGCGGCAACGACGAGCGCGAGCAGACGCTCAATCAGATACTCGTCGAGCTCGACGGCTTCGACAACGAGACCAACGTGATCGTGCTCGCCGCAACCAACCGGCCTGACGTGCTCGACCCGGCACTGCTCCGCCCGGGACGCTTCGACCGGCGCGTCGTGCTTGACCTGCCGGACCGCAAGGACCGTCGCGCGATTCTCGAGATACATGCCAAGGGAAAGCCTCTGGCAAAGGACGTGGACCTCGACGTGGTGGCAAGCCGGACTCCCGGCTTCTCTGGCGCAGACCTCGCCAATCTCATGAACGAGGCGGCGATCCTTGCAGCTCGTGGCAACCGCAAGAAGGTCATCCAGCAGGACGTGCTCGAGGCGGTCGAGAAGGTCGTGCTCGGCCCTGAGCGGCGCAGCAGGGTCTCGGGCGAGCGAGACAGGAAGATCACCGCCTACCACGAGGGCGGTCACGCCATCGTCGCGGCAAGCGTCGAAGGCTCCGACCCGGTGCACAAGGTCTCAATCGTCAGCCGCGGCATGGCAGGCGGGTACACCATGAAGGTTCCGGAGGAGGACCGCTCGTACAAGAGCCGGAAGCAGTTCCTCGGGGAGATGGCCGTCATGTTCGGCGGCTTCCTCGCCGAGAAGCTCGTCTTCGACGATGTCACCACCGGCGCAAGCAGTGACCTGAAGGAGGCGACCGCGATCGCGCGCAAGATGGTCACGCGTTACGGCATGAGCGACCTGGGCCTGGGAACCTTCGGGCAGTCGCAGGAGATGGTATTCCTGGGACGCGATCTCGCCTCCGAGCGCGACTATTCCGAAAGCGTCGCCAGCAAGATCGATGCCGAAGTCTCGCGCCTGATAGAGGCGGCACGGAAGGCGGCAGAGACGATACTGCAGCGCCACCGCGACGCGCTCGACGCGGTGGCGGCCACGCTTCTCGAGAAGGAGACGCTGGAGCGCGAGGCATTCTACGAGATCGTGAAGCCGTTCGGTCTCAAGCAGGTAGCCGTCGAGGCCTAGCGCTGCCGGTTTCCGGAAATGAGCCTGGTAGAGAGGCTCATTTAGGGAGCCATCAAGCTTACTTGACGAAATAATATTATCGTGTATAATACAATCAGTTAGTTGAAATACCCAGCCGCCCCGATGACTCGGCCGAGTCGACCTAATAAGGGGCATTCTCTGCAAAACATCTGCACCCGCGCGACCTTTACAGGTCGCGCTCTTCATATAAACGATATCTTGACGCCAATAAGATACGTACGTATGGTTGCCAGGATCCGCAAGGATCTGGAGAACTGGGTTCTCGACTAACTACCGCTCGCGATATCTCTCGCGAGCGGATTTTTAACTAAAAACATATCCACCTTATACAAACTTGATATCAGTCCTGTATACTAGGCTCATGTCAGCAAAGAAAGCATCTAAGAAAACCAAGAAGTCATCAGAGCCCAAGGACGAGCTCTCCAGCCTCGTCGAGGGACTGCGCGAGAAGTTCGGCGACGGGGCAATCATGACCCTGGGCGAGGCACGGAAGGTCGACGTCGACGCCATCCCCACCGGCTCGTTCTCGCTGAACGTCGCTCTCGGCGTCGGCGGACTGCCCCGCGGCAGGATCGTCGAGGTCTACGGCCCCGAGTCCGGCGGCAAGTCGACGCTTGCCCTCACGGTGGTAGCCGCGGCGCAGAAGATGGGCAGGAAGGCGGCATATATCGATGCCGAGCACGCGCTCGATCCGGTATACGCCCAGAACCTCGGCGTCGACATAAACAGCCTACTCATATCGCAGCCGGATTCCGGCGAGGAGGCGCTCCAGATTCTCGAGACGCTCGTGCGCTCGAACATGATATCCGTCGTGGTCGTCGACTCGGTGGCGGCACTCACGCCGAAGGCGGAGATCGAGGGCGAGATGGGAGCGCAGTTCATAGGACTCCAGGCGCGCATGATGAGCCAGGCCTTGCGCAAGCTCACCGCCATCGCGGCGCGCAGCGAGACGCTTATCATATTCATCAACCAGATCCGCATGCAGATAGGCATCATGTTCGGCAATCCGGAGACGACGCCAGGCGGCAAGGCCCTGAAGTTCTACTCCTCGGTGCGCATCGACGTCAGGCGCGCGGCGCAGATCAAGAAGGGAGACGAGGTGATAGGAAGCCGCGTTCGGGTGAAGGTCGTCAAGAACAAGGTCGCGGCACCGTTCCGCGTCGGCGAGTTCGACCTCATGTTCGACGGCACGGGCATCAGCTACGAGGCTGACGTGCTCAATACCGCGCTCAAGAACGGCGTGGTCACGAAGGCCGGGGCGAGCTACTCGATGGGCAAGACCAAGCTGGGCGTCGGCTTCGACGCGGTGCGTATCAAGCTGAAGGAAGATCCCGAGCTGCTTGAGCAGCTGAAGTCAGCGGTGCTCGCCGAGATCGGTCCGGATGCCGGCTCAGCAGCTCCCGGGCTCGAGACAGAGGAGGAGTAAGGACTCCTGCAGTGCCTGCCGGCTCGTCGCGATGACGAGCCGGTTCTTGAACCAGCCATAGGAGAACGTGCTCGCCGGGTTCAGGTAGGACTCGGAACGTATCGGATACTCTTCGAGGGTATCGTCCCTGAATCCGAGAGCGTCAGGATTGCCAGGCAATTGGAGGAACACGTTCGGAATCTCGGTGGATTCCTCCAGGCGCCGTACCTCGGGCTCGGCATAGACCCAGGTCGACTCGGGCTTCAGGGAGAGCACGTAGGCTGCCGAGAAGCCGCCCTGGCCACGCACGGCAAGCAGGGTGAAGTCAGGAGCGATGGCATCCGCGAGCGCGGTGCGAGGGAGGAGCGAGGGCGCTCCGACCAGGTCCAGGAATCCTGCGAAGGAAAGCGGCCTGCCTGCAGCGTCCGTAGGATTGATCTCCGCGACGCGCATGGCGCCCGGTATCCGGTCGAGTCCTTCGCGGATGAGCTGGAAGTGGGTCTTGAGCTCGCCTGCCTGAGCTTCCAGGGGGAAGGAGAGAGAGAAAGGCGCTGGCCGGGCAAGCTGCGTGCGGTGCTCGCCAAGCGTGGCAGGCAGTGCGGCCGAGGAGGCAGTGGGCAGCGAAGAAGCCGTCGAGGATGCCGCGTTTCCGCGCGGCAGCGGCTCGTCATCGGAGGCAGTACGGTTGAGATAGCCGTATCCGAGATAGGCTCCCGCCGCGAGCGCGGCGATCGCGAGGAAGACGGCGAGCCAGCCGAGGACGGCGCTAGCCATGTGCGAGCCAGCTCCCGATACGGGATGCGCTGCCTCATGGGAAGGCAGCGAGCCGGTGATGCCGGCAGGACTCAGGGCCGAGCCTCCTGACGCACGTATCGCCGCGAGGTCGGTCTCGAGCGTGCGCACGCGCACCTCGACGTTCGGCGGGGGAACGAGGGCGTTCGGAGCCGGCTCAGGCATGCTCAAGGCGCTTCAGGGAGAGGCCGATCTTGCCGTTCTCGACCCTGATGACCTTTGCCTTGACGACCTGACCCATGGTAACGACGTCGCGCGGATGCTCCACGAACCCGTCCTTGAGCTCGGAAACGTGGATCATGCCGTCCTTGCCGCCGCCGAGGTCGACGATCGCGCCGAAGTCGAGGATGTTCACGATCGGTCCCTCGACGATCTCGCCGGGCTCGTACTCGTGCATCATGCCCTTGATGGCCTGGACCGCCTCGGTCACCTTGGCGTGCGTGTCGGCGGAGACCGATACGGAGCCGTCGTCCTCGACGTTGATGCCGGAGAGCTCGTAGTGGGCGATGAGGCCGTTGATGGTCTTGCCGCCCGGTCCGATGAGCAGGCCGATCCTCTCGGGCTTGATCATGAACTGCTCGATCGCGGGCGCGTACTTCGACAGCTCGGCGCGAGGAGCCGGAATGGTCTGCTCGATGAGGTCCAGGATCTTCATACGGGCGACCTTCGCGTCCGCGAGCGTCTGCACGACGATTTCCTGCGAGAGGCCGGATATCTTTGTGTCGAGCTGGATGGCCGTGATGCCCTCACGGGTGCCGGCTACCTTGAAGTCCATGTCTCCCCAGTGGTCCTCGGCGCCCTGGAGGTCGGTCAGGACGGCGAAGCGTCCTGTCTCGTCGGTAGCCAGGCCCATCGCGATGCCCGCGACGGGAGCCTTGAGCGGCACGCCCGCATCCATCAGGGCGAGGGTGCCCGCGCAGACCGAGGCCATGGAAGAGGAGCCGTTGGAGGAGAGGATCTCGGATACCACGCGGATGGCGTACGGGAACTCCTCGGCGGTAGGCAGGACGGCCTCGAGCGCCTTGCGCGCGAGGGCGCCGTGGCCGATCTCTCGACGTCCCGCGGAGCGGAAAGGTCCCACCTCGCCGGTGGAGTAGGGCGGGAAGTTGTAGTGCAGCATGAAGCGCTTCTTCACGTCGCCGTCGACGACGGACTCGGTGAGCTGCTCGTCGCCGGGGGCGCCGAGCGTGGTGACCGCGAGCGACTGCGTGGAGCCGCGACGGAACCAGGCGGATCCGTGCGTGCGCGGTAGAAGGCCGACCTCGGCCTCGAGGTGGCGGAGGTCGCCGACCTTGCGGCCGTCCGGCCGCTTTCCGTCGTCGAGAATGCCGCGGTGCACGATGCGCGAGAGCTCGTCATCGACGAGGCTCTCGAGCTCGGCGTCAGAGATGGCGATGCCGCTCTCGTCGAGCGAGGTCCGGATAGAGGCGGTCACCTCGGCGACTGCCTCGTGCTGCTCCTCGCGCGTCAGCCGGTAGGCCGCGTCGGCTAGCGGTGCGAGGAGGGGCGTGGCTGCGGCACGAGCCTGGTCGGACGGGCCGGAAATCCTCACGTCAGCCTTGGTTGAGCCGGTTTCCTTCCGTACCTCCTCGATGAAGGCGGCGATCTTGTCTATCTCGGCCTGCGCGAGCGCTGCAGCCTCTGCGACCCGTTCCTCGGAGACGCCATGGCCCTCGAGCTCGATCATGTTGATCTTCCCGGCAGGGCCTGCCGCCACGAGCGTGAAGGCTGCCTCGCCGCCGAAGAAGGCGCTCCTGTCGGGATTGATCACGAGCTCGCCGCCTATCTCCGAGATGCGGACGCCGGCAGCCGGGCCGTTCCAGGGGATGGATGACAGGTGGAGCGCGGCCGATCCCGCGACGAGCGCGAGCGTGTCAGCAGGGTTGGACTCGTCGACGGAGAGGACCGTCACGACGACCTGGACGTCGCGCCGCATGCGCTGGTCGAACAGGGGACGGATGGTGCGGTCGATCAGGCGGCAGACGAGAGTCGCCTCGTCGCTGGGCCGTCCCTCGCGGCGCATGAACCTGCTGCCCATGATCTTCCCGCCGGCGTAGAAGCGCTCCTCGAAGTCGACGCGGAGGGGGAAGAAGTTGGCGCTCACCTCGCGCGAGCTCATCGTGGCCGTCGCAAGCAGGACGGTATCGCCGGCGCGCGCGAGCACGGAAGCCCCCGCCTGCTCGGCGAGGTCGGTGATTTCGAGGGTTATGTCTGACGCGCCCAGACGGTGCGTGAAGGTTTTTCTGTTCATGAACTCAGGGTAGTCCAGCGTCAGGCCCGGCGCCAGGTACGCTTCACCACTCCCGGGGCGGTGGTGAGGTCGATGAACTGGTCCGCGATCTCCTGCATCTTTCCCGAGGTACTCGGACGGAACGCCGCCACCTCGACGTACTTGCCCATGCCCCAGCGGAGGTAGTCGACGAGCGGGACGAAATCCCCGTCTCCCGTGACCAGCACGATCACGTCGAGAGCGGGCGCGGTCCGTATCGCGTCCACGGCCATGCCGACGTCCCAGTCCGCCTTCTTGGAGCCGTCCGCGTAGATCTGGAGGTCCTTGAGGCGTATCTCGATGCCAGCCTCGGTCAGGGCCGAGAAGAAGGCTTCCTCCGAGGATCGAGCCTCCTCGTCGGCTCCTTCCTTCTTGGCAGCGGCGCGCTTGGCCGGAGCCTTCTTCGCTGCCGTCTTGGTTTCGGGCTCTGCCTTGGCAGCATCCTCGAGCGCGCGCTCTGCAAGCACGGCCTCGCTCCTGACCGCATAGGCAAGGGCGCGTACCAGCTGGCGCTCGCCGGCCAGGAAGGTGATGAGGTCGCGGTAGCTGACCCGGCCACGGCCGCGGTGCAGGTGCTTGGCCGAGTGGTACAGGTTCTGAACGTCTATGAAGATGCCCACGCGCTGGAACTTGGCGTAACCCGGGGAGGGCCGCACGACCGGGGCTTTCACGACCCGAGGCTCCCTCGCGGGAGCCTCGGGAGCCGGCGCCTCCTTAGCGCTTGAGGCCGAGCTTCTTGATGAGCTTCGCATACGAGGTCGGCTTGGTGGCCGAGAGGTAGGACAGCAGGCGACGGCGCTGGCTGACCATCTGGAGGAGCCCGCGACGCGAGCCCTGGTCCTTCTTGTTGACCTTGAGGTGCTCGGTCAGGTCCTTGATGCGCGTGGAAAGCATAGCGATCTGGACCTCGGCCGACCCGGTGTCGGTCTTGTGAGTCCGGTTATCCTCGATGATGGTCTGTTTGGATGTCTTCGAAAGCATATGCGCAACCGTACCACTCCTCGAGTACTGACGCAAGGCCTTTTGCGTCGCACAACGTGGTATCATCCCGATATGAGCCTTTTGCAGCGCTATGTGGCGGATTATCTTGATTACCTGGAGATAGAGCGCAACCGTTCCGTGAAGACGGTCGAGAATTACGGACGCTACTTGCGCGTCTTCATCGAGCACGGTCAGGCACGGGTACCGGGAGACATCACCGAGCCGGCGGTCAGGGAGTTCAGGAAGTCGCTGGCACGCAAAGGGCTCGCCAAGTCCACGCAGGGGTATTACGTGATAGCCCTCAGAAATTTTCTCCGCTATCTCAGCAAGCGCGACGTGCCGGCGCTGGCTCCCGAGAAGCTCGAGCTGCCGACCGTCGAGAAGCGCCAGGTCGAGGTGGTCGACGAGCGGGATCTCGCCAGGCTCCTGGTCGCTGAGTACGACGAGGGCATTCGTGGATTGCGAGACCGCGCGCTCGTCGAGACGTTCTTCTCGACGGGCATGCGTCTGGCGGAAGTGCGCTCCATGGACCGCACGCTGGATTTCACGCGCGGCGAGCTGACCATACGCGGCAAGGGACGCAAGCTGCGCGTCGTCTTCCTGTCAGACCGCGCCCAGGAGGCGATCGGCGCCTACGTGAAGGCACGCAATGACCTCGAGGACGCGCTGTTTGTCGGCATCAGCCGGGGAGGGACCGTCCTCGGCCGTATCAGCGCGCGCGGCATCCAGCGCATCGTGGAACGGCAGGCACGTCGCGCCGGCATCGCGACCAGGCTGCATCCTCATCAGCTCCGGCACTCGTTCGCGACCGACCTCCTGATCAACGGCGCGGACCTGCGCTCCGTGCAGGAGCTGCTCGGCCACGCGAACGTCTCGACGACGCAGATCTACACGCATATCACCAACCGCCAGCTGCGCGAGGTGCACGACGCGTTCCACGCCCGACGCCTCCCCGAGGAGAGGGCCTGACCGGTGCTGAGGGGGAGAGTCGAACTCCCACAAGGTTGCCCTTACCAGCTCCTAAGGCTGGCGCGTCTACCAGTTCCGCCACCCCAGCGTGACCCTATTCTAACGTGCCGAGCCTATTTTGACTATTTCTTATAAAAATGGCATAATATAAACAAGAATCTTAAGAATCGAATAAAGGAGAAATTATGAGAAAACGTGATTGGGCATTTGTGTCCTTGGCGCTGCTTGTCAGTGCCGTAGCGGCGCTCCTCGTCGGAGCGCTCGTGGCGCTGCTGCTCAACGCGGCAGTGGGTTTCGGAACGGTAGTCGCGGTGATATCCGTGTCTGCCGGCGTCCTGATAGGACTGATGGTGCTGATATTCGTGTTGGCACTCTACTTCCTGCAATGGCGCGCGCATGTGGCCGAGCAGGAGATTCAGAAGGGAGTGAAGGGATTTTCCGCACGGACGATCTTCTACGCTACCAATGCGATCGTCGCCTTCGTGGCGATAGTCGTCGGCACCCTGGCAGCCCTCCTCACGGGAGCGCTGTCGGAGCTCGTGCTCTACCCTTTCCTGGGCCTTGATGGCTCGGCGGTAGCGCTGTCCGTATTCCTTGCCTTGCTGCTGGGGGCGGTCGTCTTCGCGATGATCATGCTCGCCTACGTGGGACAGGGTCTCGTCTACGTTGATGTCGATCCGGAGCATACCGCTCTGGTCGAGGTCCTCGGAGAGCCCAACAATGACGTGAAGCCTGCCGGATGGCGGTTCGCGCCATTCAACGGTTTCCTGACGACGCTTCGGAAGATCCGCACCCAGAAGGAGGCGGAGGATTTCGAGGATATCGGGTACCAGACCGGCGATGGGGTTTCAGGCACGCTTGAGAACATAAGCGTGGTATGGGAGCCCATAAAGAAAGGCGATCAGCGCGTGGAGGATTCGTCGGGCAACGACGTGCATCCGCTACGAAACTTCATCTCCTACGGCAAGCATGACGGAGTCCACGACCGCCTTCGCGAGAAGGTGACGGAAGCCATCATAAGCTTCATGCACGCGCACGTCGCGACCTGGTCCGACGTCTACGCGCTCGGCAACATCCTCACCATCGAGGTCCTCGAGGCCATAGGCGGCAGGATCAAGCCGGACATCCCGTCCAGCGTCGACAAGGACCTGCTGATGGTCCATTTCGAGGTCGAAAGGCCTAAGAACAAGGAAAAGTACACTGAGTCGCAGAAGGCAAAATTCCCGGAAGGCGCCGATATCGACCAGGAGATCAGGAAGATGATCTCCGAGGACGAGACCGGAGCGTACGGGCAGCGGGTCAAGGACGAAGGGCACGACGACTACGTCGAGCATCTCCGGTCGCTCCTCAAGGAGCGTCACCGGAGCGTCCTGGACTTGAAAGCCGGACAAGGCTGCATAGAGCTTCCTGACTGGGGCATACGCATCTTCGGAATCGACATAGGGGAGCGGTATACCGATCCCAACGTGGTCGAGGAGAAGGCGCGCATCACCATCGAGAAGCTCCAGAAGGAATCGGAGAACATCCAGAACCGGCACTTCGTCGACATGGCGAAGAAGCTCAAGGACGATGCTGATTTCAAGGGCTCGCTCGACGACGCGTTCCGCCTCATGCTGGTCATGACCAACAAGATGACCGGCAGCAAGGCAGAGTTTCGCGAGGTCAAGTTCACGCTCGACGAGCCGACCGCGAGAGCGATAGGCCGATTGGGCACCATGGGAGCGAAGTTCGTGGCACAGTTCACGGGTCTCGCCGACGACAAGAAAGGAGGTAAGAAATAATGGAATGGCTGAGCAAGAATGCCAAGATGCTGATCGGAGGCGTCGGATGCCTACTGGTCCTCCTCCTGATCGCCGTTATCGTCCTTACCGTGATCTACCTGATCGCGTTCAAGGTAGCGGGAGCGGTATCTGGAGACGGAGGAGACCGCGGAACGGTCGTCAGCAAGGAGTGGCCGCAAGGCACCCTGGTGGACGGCTGGACCCGGAAGGAGATTCCCGCAGGAGAAGCCTGCGGGCCGTATCCGGTAGGTCAGGACGTCGTCCTGCTGGTCCGACCGCAGGACCAGGATGACCTGGCGTACACCGTGGACTTCTACGGAAACCAGCTCGACGTCAACGGCCTCCCGTTCACGGGAGCCGATCGGCGAGCGATAGTGATCAAGTTCGTCCTGTTCCGCAGCAAGGAGCCGGAGGGAATAGGAACCACGTACAAGTGGATATGCAATCCAGTCCGCTAGCACGTACAAGCCAAAAGGCTGCGAATCTTTATTCGCAGCCTTTTTTCATCGTGCGGTTCTCGATCAGCTAGTCGTGGTCGATGCGCAGACGTCGAACGTGCCGCCACCGCTGTTGCCAGTGAGGACGAAGTTTCCGACGATGACGGGCACGGAGCGCGCCAGGAGCGCGACCGCGACCGCGACTGCCGCGTAGATGAGCGTCTTGTTCGCCGCGCTGACCTTGTCAGGCTCTCCCGCTGCCGTGAGGTAGCGGTATGCCGCGAACAGCACGAAGCCGACCGCTGCGAGCAGGAGCAGGATGAACGCGTAGTTGAAGATGAGACAGATGAACTGGAAAACGCCGCCTACGTTGTTGCCGATCTGCGTGGAATTCGCCGGAGGCAGCCCGACGTTGCCGGGGGTCTGCGCGAGCGCGAGTCCCGCCGGCAGCAGTGCCAGGCCCAGGACCGAGAGTGAAAGAAGTTTCTTCATTGATGCGTGTCGTTGGGGGAGCGACCTTTTACAAGGATAATTGTACGGAAAAAGCCCGTCTCTGCAAAGCGACGGGCTTTTCCGGGGCTGATAGCTCCGGCTTCAGGAGGTGCCGCCCTGCCGCGCGTCGAGGAACGTCGTGGTAGGAGGCGTGGTCCCTGCAGGGCAGGGATCGAGCGTGACCTGTCCTGCGACGATGCTGCCGACCAGGATAGGCAGCGTGCGCGCCAGGATCGCAACCGCTATGCCGATCGCCGTGAAGACGAGGGTGTTGCTCGCCAGCTTCACCTTGGCCGGGTCTCCTGAGGAGGTCATGTAGCGGAAAGCGGCGATGAGCACCATGAGGATGCTGAAGATGATCGCGGCCGTGAATATCCAGGAAAGGACCGTGTTGCACAGGAAGTCGATGATCGGCTTCGAGTCCGAGAGCGTGTCCACCTTCTTGGGAAGCGCGAGCTGCGCGTGCACCGTCGCGACGGTCAGGAAGTCCGAGATGAGGTTCATGCAGCTAGTGTACGGCGAATCGGCCTAAGGGCAAATGCCGCCGATATCGGTTCCGCCCGAGACGCCGAGTATGCTGCCGACCAGGATGGGCAGCGTCCTGGCGAGGATGGCGACGGCGACGCCGATCGCCGTGTATACCAGCTTGCCCGTCGCCTCCTTCACCTTGGCCGGATCGCCGCTCGAGCGCATGTAGGCGATGCCGGCGAGGAGAACCATGACGATGGAGAATATGATCGCGGCCGTGAATATCCAGCTCAGGCCGGTGCAGGCGAGCGCGAGCGCGCGAGGAGCGACGTTGCCGCCTTCGATCGAGGTCGGAGGCTTGATCGGCGACGTGGGGAAGGCCGCGAGAGCGTGGTCTGCCCGCAGCATGAGGGAGAGGAGGAAGGTCGTCATCAGAAGGTGCAGACGGTTCCGAGATCGGTGCTGATCAGGCTCGAGACGAGCGAGGGGAAGAAGAAGGCGATGAGCGCCACGGCGACCCCGATGGCGGCGTACACCAGCCGGTTGGTCGCCTCCTTCACCTTGGCCGGATCGCCGCTCGAGCGCATGTACGTGATGCCGGCGAGGAGGACCATGACGATGGAGAGCAGTATCGCCGCGGCGAAGACCCAGGAGGCCGCCGCGCAGCCGAACTTGACGAAACCGCTGCCGTCGCTGGCGGTGAAGTCGGTAAGCTTCTTCGGCCCGATGAGCCCGCCTGCGGCGTGAGCGGCCGTGACATGAGCGCGGGCGAGGAGGATCGCGGGGGTCAGCATGCGGCAGGCAGGGTGGTGCCGAGCGCTATGGCGACGATGTCAGGCACCGTGGCGGAGATCAGGGCCACCGCGAAGCCTATGGCAGCCCAGATGAGCTTCTGGTGCGCGTTCTTCACCTTGGCCGGGTCAGCGCCTCCGGTGATGTACTGGATCGCGGCCAGGAGGACGAAGACGATCGTGACGATGACCGCGAAGGTGAAGAGCACGTCGACCACCTTGCAGGACCACGCTATCACCTGTTCGATCGTATCGAAGAGAGGCTTGCCTCCTGACTTGGGAGTGGTCGTGCTCTGAGCTAACGCTGTAGATGCCCAGGGCAGGGTCAGCAGGCCGACCACGAGCCGTGCGAGGGAGGGGTTTCGGAGCATCCTCATACGGTTGGAGTAAGGAAGTTGGTGATGATCGAGGTGACCGAGCTCGCCAGCAGCAGCACCGCGAAGCCGATAGCCGCCCAGATGACGTAGTCCTTGCCCTTCTTGATCTTTCCAGGATCGCCGCCGCCGGTGATCATGTAGTACGCGCCGATGATGACCATGATAGTGACGATAGGTATGGCCAGGAGCACGAGTCCTTGCAAGATCGTGTCGAGCAGGTCGCCGAGCCCGACGTCCTGGAGCGGATTGAAGAGCTCGAGCCGGGTCGTCTCGGAATTGGTGCTCGGAGGATCGGCAGGGTTGGCCGGATCGCCGTTGACCTGAGCGAGCGCTCGCGGGGACAGCGTCAGCGCCTGCACGGCAGCTTGCCACAGCAGAGGACTCATGGCGCAAAGGATACCTGGTTTGGAAGCCAAGCTCCAGGATGTCGCCGGAATCGTCGGTTGCTGTCGATTGCTAGAGTGCGAGCTCGAAAGCGCGCCAGCAGCCTTCAGGCTCAGATCGCGGGAACCGGCACGCCGGCGCATCCGGGCACGCGCACGGCCGGATACCGCGCATCGCCGAACGCCGCGGCAGCATCGTCAGGCACGGACATGTCTATTTCGAGTCCGCACAGGCCTGAGTCATCGATATCGAGCTGGTCCTTGAGGTCGGTCGCGACGTCGGCAGCGATTGCCGATATGGCCTCGGCGCTTTCCGGATAGAGCGATACCAGGAATCGCTGAAGCGAGCGCTGGTAGACGATGGTGTAAGCGTCGGTGTCGTTGAGGACATGCGTTCCGCCGTACGCGTCGGTGACAGGAAGGAAGTTCCTGACCGATACCAGTCCGTTCCTGCCCTGGATGTCGAAGCGCTGTCGCTCGTCCTGAAGGCCTGAGGGCAATGCAGGCAGCGATGAGGTTGCAACGGGCGTCTCCGCATCGAACGTGTCCAGATCGACCTCTGGGGATGCCGGGCGAAGTGCCAGGTAGGCAAGGACGCCCAGCGCGATGAGGACGCTGATGCCGAGAAGGACGAGGATAGTGCGGCGGCTCATGCAATCAGGTTACGGCCCCAGGCCAATCTTGCATACCTGGCCTGCCGTCCATGCCCAAGGCTGCCATTTCTTGTTGGGAGGAGCGGCGTTGTACAGGTAGCACGCGATCTTGAGGCCCTGTTGCCCTCCGATCTCGCGGCGGCACTGCTCGTAGCGTTCCTCCGTGCCGATCATCCTGCAGCTCCATTTGAAGCAGACGCCGCGCTTGCAGGTCGGGCCCGACCCGCCCTTGCGACAGTCCAGGCAGCTCCCCTTGCCCCCTGGGCTGAAGAGGTTCTTGCAGGACTCGGGCAGAAGCCTGGCGACGCGCGGATTGGTCGCGTGATCGGCAATGTTGATCTGCAGCAATCCGAAGGAGAAGCTCTTGCCGTCAGCGCACTTGTCAGAGCTGCTCTTGGCCAGCGGGTTGCCTCCTCCGCTCTCGACCATGCAAACCTTGGAAGCCTTGGCGGGATCCCATTGCGGACACGCGGCGCTCATCCGATCCTGCGCGCACTCGGTGCCCGCGCCATCCACGCACTTGCCGCTGCCCGTTGGCTTGCGCCAGCCCGGCTGGGTCTCGTCCAGCTCACGAATCTGCGCCGCGTTTAATTGCCCGGGTTCCAGCGAGAGCCCGTTCGCCCCGTACTTCGCCTCGTCCACCGTCTGGAGGTCGGGAAGCTCCAGGCTCGTGAGCCCCGGGTTCACGATGGTGAGGATGGTACCGGCCCCGACAAGCAGCAGGATGCCGATGAACGCCTGCACGATCCGGTCCCACGCGTCGGAAAGCTGCGCCGGGTTCCCCCGCGAGAGCGTGTACTGGATCCCTCCCCAGACGATGCTTCCCACCGCGAGCACCCCCGCGATCCCCAGGGCGAACAGGTACCCGTTCTGTATGAACGCCAGCGCCCCGCCCGAGCTCGAGGGGTCCAGGGGTCCGGGGACGCCGGGGAGGATGGTGGAATCCGCGAAGGCGATGGGAACGGAAATCAGCGCGGACAGGAGCGAATTCAGGAATTCGGCGGGAACGTGCATCGATTCTAAGGCGATATGAGTACCGGGAAGTCGCTGCCTCCCCTGATCGGCGGGTCCTGGCGAGGCGGCACGATGATGGGCGGCGTGTCATCGGGCGGCGTACCGTTCGATGCGGGGGCGGCCTTTTTGGTGGAATACGGCGTGAACTCGACGCCGCCGGCGATGACGGTGCAGGAGATGTCGTTCCAGCCGAAGAGGTCGTCGGCCTCGGCAGCGGTGACGCCGGTTCCCGGCTGTGCCTTCAGCCGGTCGCGAATCTCCTCCCCGAAAGCGCGGTTGAAGATGATGAACAGGAGCTGGTTGACGATCAACGTCGCGCAGAGCACCAGCACGATGCCGACGAGCACGCCTTGCAGGATCCGTCCCGCCTGCTGGCGCTTTCCCGGATCGCCGCCGCTGGTGAATATCAGGAAGGCGCCCACGAATATGAATATCGGCGCGACGATGGTGACCATGATCGAGACGGCAAGGACGATGAGCCGGTTGGCGAACTCGAAGACCTGGCATACGTTCGTGCATTGCGGCAGCCCGTTGAGCGCCACGTCGGACACCACGGCCTCGCCGCCGAACTGGAAAAAGCCCGTGCAGGGCAGGAGCGGCGCGTCACCATTGGTCAGGCCTCCGTAGTACGGGAATCCGAGATCGGCGGCATGGCCGGTCGCCGGGAAGAGGAAGGTCGCTCCGTAAAGCGCGAGCGTGCAGGCAGCGAGGGCGAGTATGCGGCGCGGCATGATGCGCCTAGTGTACCAGAACCTAGCGTATCAGGGCCCTCAGGCGAGTCTCCAGGGACTGGGTCGCGCGCGTCACGGTCAGGCTGCCGGACACGACGTCGGTGATGGCGCGGTCGAACTCGGCACGGACTCGCGCGCCGCTGTGCTGGAACCAGGAGCGCGCTTGCAGCGCCTGCGTGCCCTGCACGCGGGTCGCGTCGCTTTCGACCTGGTCGGCGATGACGCCCGAGAGCGCTGCAGCGCGTCCCGTCGCCTGCGCGTACGCCGCCATGACCGTCTTGTTGGTGGTCATGGTCTGCACGAGGTCCCAGGCCCAGGTGGCATTCGCGCTCTGGCGCGAGACGGTCATGAGCGGATAGGCGCCGAAGGAGCGCGGCGTGCCGGATTGCGCCTGCGGCACGGGCGCGATGCGCACGTCGGCGAAGGGATTGAGCGCCTTCACGGCAGCGACGGCAGAAGGGTAGGCGACGATCATGGCCACCTTGCCGTCGGCCAGCTGCCGGTAGCTGTCGCCGAGCTCGTCGTTCCACGTGTAGGCTGCCGAGCCGGGATTCGCGAACTGGGCATAGAAGCGGAGAGCGGACTCGGCGGGAGCGCCGAGCGTGACGAGGTTATGGGCGGGATTCGAGAGCGGGGTGCCGTTCTGCAGCATCAGCAGCGAAAAGATGTCGCCGGCCTCACGTATCGATGAGGAGGTGCCGCCGAGCGCGATCGCCGCGCGCTGGACCTGGTTCTGGTCGTCGATGGCGGCGAGGCGGGGCACCGCGGCCACCACCTCTTCCCAGGTCGCAGGAGGGGAGACGATGCCGCCTCCGTCGAGCAGGTCGCGGTTGTACAGGAGCGCGAGCGTGTCGAGCGAGAGCGGGAGGCCGTAGACCTGGCCGGCATCTATGACGTCCGACTCGACGGCCTTGGGGAAGGTGGACTGGACCAGCGCGGGAGACAGGCTCGCCGGCGCCGGGCTGATCTTGCCCTTCATCTCGCCCACGTCGGTGCTCTCGATGACGAAGATGTCGGGTCCCTGGCCCGAGGCGAGCGCGTCGAGCAGCGTGTCTCGGTAGACGAGAGGATCGAGCTCCCGGTAGGTCGGGGTCACGTTCGGCCGTATGCCCTGGTATGCCTCCAGCGCGGGCTTCATGGCCTCGAACGGCTCCGTGCCCCACACCGTGAGTGAGACCGGCACGCCGACGTTCGTGCTCGGCTTGCGGAAGAGGACGAACACGAATGCCAGGACGACGACGGCCCCGACGACGCCGAAGATGATGGCGAGCTGGTTGGGACGGAGCTGAGGCAGTGACAGCTTGGGCATGGGTCAAGGATACCATGAGCCCCGCGCGCTGGCGGGGCTCATGGTATCGGCAGAAAGCCTGGCTCAGACGAGCGCGATGCCGGCGACGCCGTCGCCCTTCTTAAGGGTCATCAGGCGGACGCCCTGCGCGGAGCGGCCGGTCGTGCGCACGCTCGCGAGGTCGGTGCGGATGACGAGGCCCTTCTGCGAGAGCGCGATGATCTCCTCCTCGTCGCGGAGCACGCGGCTGGCCACCATGCGGCCGGTCTTCTCGGTGATGACGGCCGTCCTGATGCCTGAGCCGCCGCGCTTCTGCACCTTGTATTCGGAAAGCGCCGTCTGCTTGGCGTAGCCGTTCTCCATGACGACCAGCAGCATCGAGCTGTCGGACTTGCCCTTGCCGCGCACCACGTCGAAGCCTGCCACGCGGTCGCCCGCGGCGATCTTTATGCCCGCGACGCCGGCCGCGCTGCGGCCCATGGACCTGACGTCCGTCTCGCTGAAGCGGATGGACTGGCCCTTGCGCGTGGTGAGGATGACCTCGTCCTCTCCGGAGGAGAGCTTGGTGCCGAGCAGGCTGTCTCCCGGACGCAGGGTGACGGCGATGATGCCGGTACGGCGGATCGAGGTGAAGTCGTCGAGCGCCGTTCGCTTCACCACGCCCTTGGAAGTGGCGAGGATCAGGTAGCCTTCGCCGCCGCGCTTCTTGTCCGCGGGGTAGTTGACGACCGAGGCGACGTTCTCGTTGGAGGGGAGCTCGAGGAAGTTGTGGATCGCGCGACCCTTCGCGGTGCGGCTCGCCTCGGGAATCTCGTAGGCGCGGGTCTGGAAGACGCGCCCCTTGTCGGTGAAGAAGAGAAGATAGTCATGCGTGTTGCACGTGAGCACCTCGACGATGGCGTCCTCGTCGCCGAGATTGCTGCCGATGAGGCCCTTGCCGCCGCGCTTCTGCGACTTGAACGTGTCAGGCGGCAGGCGCTTGATGAAGCCGCCTGCCGAGAGGGTGATGACCACCTCCTCCTCGGCGACCAGGTCCTCGTCGCTCATCGCGGTGAGGCCGCGGCGCACCACCTTGGTCTTGCGCTCGTCTCCGTACGCGTCGCGCAGCGCCGTGACCTCGTCGGTGACAATGCGGGTGATCTTCTCTTCCGAGCCGAGGATCGCCTTGAGGCTCTTGATCAAGGCGCGCTTCTCGGCGAGCTCGTCCTCGATCCGCCCGCGCTCGAGCGCGGCGAGCGTCTGGAGGCGCATCTCGAGGATGGCGGTCGCCTGCAGCGAGCTGAGCGAGAAGTGCGCCATGAGGAGCGCGTGAGCCTCTTCCTTGTTGGCCGATCCCCGGATGGTCTTGATGACGTTCTCGATGTCGTTGAGCGCGATCGAGAGGCCCTCGAGGATGTGCGCGCGCTCCTCGGCCTTGCGGAGCTCGTAGGCGGTGCGCCGCCGCACGATCTCGCGACGGTGCTCGAGATAGGCGGCGAGTATGTCCTTGAGCGACAGCAGCTGCGGCTGCAGGCCTCCGGAGACCAGCGCGATCATGTTGAAGTGGAAGTCCTTCTGCAGGTCGGTGAACTTGAAGAGCTGGTTGAGCACCTTCTGCGGGGCCGCGTCGTTCTTGAGCTCGATGATGACGCGCATGCCCTCGCGGTCCGACTCGTCGCGGATGTCGCGGATGCCCTCGACGCGCTTCTCGTTGACCAGGTTGGCGAACTTCTTGATCAGCTCGGACTTGTTGACCTGGTAGGGGAGCTCGGTGATGACGAGGCGGAAGCCCTTCGCGCGCTCCTCGACCTCGACCTCGGCGCGGCAGGTCACCGAGCCGCGTCCGGTGGTGTAGGCGGTCTCGATGGCCTTGGCGTCGAAGATGGTGCCGCCCGTCGGGTAGTCGGGACCGGTGACGAACTCGCACAGGTCGGCGACCGTGCAGTCAGGATTCTCGGCCAGGAAGAGCACGGCGTCGACGATCTCGCGCAGGTTATGCGGCGGTATGGAGGTGGCCATGCCCACCGCGATGCCCGTGACGCCGTTGAGGAGTAGGTTGGGCAGCTTGGCAGGGAGGACCTTGGGCTCATCGCGGCTGGCATCGTAGTTCGGCTGCCAGTCCACCGTGTCCTTCTCTATGTCGCCGAGGAGCTCGTCCGAGATCTTCGCGAGCCGCGCCTCCGTGTAGCGCATGGCAGCGGCAGAGTCGCCGTCCACCGAGCCGAAGTTGCCCTGGCCCTGGACCAGCGTGTAGCGGAGCGAGAACTCCTGCGCCATGCGCACGAGGGTGTCGTATATGGAAGCGTCGCCGTGAGGATGGTAGCGGGCCATGGTGGTTCCCACGGCGCTGGCGGACTTGTTGAACTTGTTGCTGCTGGTGTTGCCCGTCTCCCACATGGTCCACAACACGCGGCGGTGCACGGGCTTGAGGCCGTCACGGACGTCGGGCAGCGCGCGCTGCACGATGACGGACATCGCGTAGTCCAGGTAGGACTCCTCGAGCTCGTTGACGATTTCGCGCTTCTGTATGTCTGACATGTGATGGGTTGGTGTTAGAGAGTGTTAGGAGACGTGGCCGTGCCCGGGCCGTCTATCACCGCCTGCTCCTTGTTCTCGACCTGCCAGGCGAGGAAGCGGGGGCTCAGGATCGCCAGCGGCAGGAGGATGGCGATGCCGATGAGTATGGCGAGCGCCAGGCGTTGGTCCCGCGTGAGATGATGGGTCCTCATGAGCGGTCAGGCGGCGGGCGAGAGCAGCACGAGCTTCTGGCTCATGCCAGCGAGGTCCTTCTTCTTGAAGGTCACGCGCTCTTCGGATTCGGCCGTCTCGCCGAACGCGCCCTCGACCTCCTTCTTCGACGCGAAGGTGGTCGGCAGGACCAGGGACGCTTCCAGGGACCGGGAAAGCTTCGAGGCCCAGCCCGCCTGCTCGGCCGTGGCCATGGGCAGGATGACGACCTGGGGCTGGAGCTCGCCGATCTCCTCGAGCGCCTCGCCTGAGGGGAGCGCGGCGTGGTCGCCCACGACGAGCACGCGTATGCCGTCCCAGTCGATCACGTACGCGGTGGTCACCTGCTGCTCATCGGCCCCGCACTGGAAGCCCCGTATGTCGATGCCGGCGGCCTCGTACTCGCCGGCGAAGGTGATGACGTCCTTGGCTGGCGTGGGCGTCTCGCTGATATCCGAGGCCGTATGCACCACGGCATCGGCCTTGAGCCGGGCCGAGGTCGGGTCGACCAGCAGCGCGGTGTCGCCGCTATGGATGCGGATCGTGCCCTGGCCGTGAGAAGTTATCACCATAGGCGCTCATTCTAGCTGACCGGGGCCTGCGGACAAGCGTTCTTGCGCGGCACGGCAGCCTGGGGTACGCTCGACCCGTTTAACCAATGTCAGAAACAGCAACGGCAAAGCAGGCGGCCCCGACCACTCCACGCGAGTGGCTCAAGGTCGAGCTCGGCACGGCAGCCTACCCGCGCCTGGGGGCGATGGTGGACGCGACCTTCATCAACGCGATCTCTAAGGCCGCGTACTTCGACATCGGCGCGTTCGGCACGGGCATCGTCTTCGGCGCCGAGTTCCTGAACGCCCGCGAGATCATCAAGACGATGGCGGCCGGCGACGTGATTCCCGCGAAGATCATCAGCCTCGACGGCGAGCTGAGCGGCGGCATGATCGAGCTGTCCATCACCGAGGCGAGCCGCCAGAAGACCTGGGGCCAGGTGCAGGAGCTCTTCGAGTCGGGCGAGCCGACCAAGGTGCGCGTCGTCAGCGCCAACCCGGGCGGCATGCTGGTAGCCATCGGCGACCTCAAGGGATTCCTGCCGCTCTCGCAGATGAGCCTGGATCGCTTCCCCAAGGATGGCGCCAGGCAGCCCACCGTCGACGACTTCAAGCAGTTCATCGGCGAGGAGCTGACGGTGAAGGTGATCAACGTGAACCCGAAGAAGAACAAGCTCATCCTTTCCGAGCGTGAGTCCACGGCGGTCAACACGCGCGAGCTGCTCGCCAGCTACAAGCCAGGCGACGTGGTGAAGGGCCTCGTTTCGGGACTCGCCGACTTCGGCATCTTCGTGCGCTTCATAGACAATCCGCAGATCGAGGGACTGGTGCACATATCCGAGATCGCGCACCGCATCGTGGACAGCCCGAAGGATGCCGCGCAGATGAACGATCCGCTCACGGTGAAGATCCTCGACATCCGCGACGGACGCGTCTACCTCTCGCTCAAGGCCCTGACCCAGGATCCGTGGAAGAACGAGATCAACAGCTACAAGGCCGGCAACGACGTCGAGGGCATCGTCTACAAGTTCACCGCCTTCGGCGCGCTCGTGAACCTCAAGGACGGACTCCAGGGCTCGCTGCATCTTGATGAGGGGCAGGCGATCGAGCAGATGCAGGCTGATATCGAGCTCGGATCGCAGCACAGGTTCGTCGTCGAGTCGGTGCGTCCCGAGGACAAGCGGATCGTGCTCACGCTCAAGAAGTAGGCGTAGGCCCTTGACTAGGAAGGCCCGGCTTGAGTCGGGCCTTCCTAGTGTCTAGCGAGAGACGAACGTCGGTCCGCAGCCGTCCCTGCTATCATCGGAGCATGAAAGGCGCGCCCCGCAGGAGAAAGTACGTCTTCGTCATGGGAGGCGTGATGTCGGGCGTCGGGAAGGGAATCGCCACCGCCTCGCTCGGGACGATCTTGCAGGCGCGGGGATACCGGGTGAACCTTTCCAAGGTCGACCCGTACCTCAACGTCGACGCCGGCACGATGAACCCGACCGAGCACGGGGAGGCATTCGTCCTGGATTCGGGACTCGAGACCGATCAGGACATGGGCAATTACGAGCGCTTCCTGAACCGCTCGCTCATGCCCGACGACTACCTGACCAGCGGCAGCATCTACCAGCACGTCATCGAGCGGGAGCGCGCCCTCGGGTACGGCGGCAGGACGGTGGAGGCCATACCGCACGTGACCGACGAGATCATGCGGCGCCTGAGGAAGGCGGCGGACGCGCATGACGCCGACGTCTCCATCGTCGAGATCGGCGGGACCATCGGCGACTACCAGAACGCGCTCTTCATCGAGGCCGCGCGCATACTCAAGGTCAGGAATCCCGGGGACGTGATGACCATCCTCGTCAGCTACCTGCCGGTACCCGGCACGCTCGGCGAGATGAAGTCGAAGCCGACGCAGAACGCGGTGCGCCAGCTGAACTCGTACGGGCTGCATCCGGACGTGATCGTCGCGCGCGCGACGCTGCCGCTGGACCTGAAGCGCAAGGAGAAGATCGCGAACGCCACCTCGATACCGGTAGGCAACATCATCTCGGCTCCGGATATCGGCAGCGTCTACGACGTGCCGCTGAATTTCAGGAAGGACCGGCTCGACGACAAGGTGATCGCCATCCTGGGCCTGAAGGCGCGGAAGCCTGGCAAGGGGCTTGCCCCGTGGAAGGCCTTCGTCGAATCAGGAAGGAAGGCGAAAAAGCCGGTCCGCGTGGCCATCGTCGGCAAGTACCTTCAGAGCGGGAGCTTCGTCCTGGCGGACGCGTACCTGTCCGTCATCGAGGCGATCAAGTTTTCGGCGTACGCGCAGGGAGCGCAGCCGGAGATCGAGCTGCTCGCTGCGCAGGGATTCGAGAAGGGGACGGCCGGACTGAAAAAGCTTACGGGCTACGACGGGGTGATCGTCGCCGGCGGCTTCGGCGAGACAGGCATCGAGGGAAAGATACGGGCGATCCGGTACTGTCGAGAGAACCGGATACCCTGCTTCGGCCTCTGTTACGGGATGCAGCTGATGGTGATCGAGTTCGCGCGCAACGTGGCTGGGCTCAAGGGCGCTACGACCACCGAGGTCAGGCAGGACGCTAAGCACCCGGTGATCCACGTCATGCCCGAGCAGGAGAAGCGCCTCGTCAGGCTCGAGTACGGCGGCACCATGCGCCTGGGCGCGTACGAGGCACGTCTCAGGAAGGGTAGTGTGGCTGCCCGCGCGTACGGCGCGGAACGAGTCACCGAGCGGCACCGCCATCGGTACGAGGTCAACAACGAGTACCGGGCACGCCTCGAGGATGCCGGCCTCGTCTTCTCGGGCACCACGCCCGGCAGAGGGCTCTGCGAGATCGCCGAGCTGCCCGGACACCCGTTCTTCCTCGGCACGCAGTTCCACCCGGAGCTCAAGGCACGTCCCCTGGACCCGCATCCGCTCTTCACCGCCTTCCTGAAAGCGGCCCTTGCCGCGGCGCGCAAGGCAGGAAGGCGCATTGCGTCTTAGCGCAGCCTCGCTAGAATGGCTTCGACGCCGCGGTAGCTCAGTGGTAGAGCAGAGGTCTGAAGAACCTCGTGTCGGGGGTTCAATTCCCTCTCGCGGCACACATGCGCCTCAGGATTCCCGTCTGGACCGCCGCCGTGCTCGCCATCCTCGCGAGCCTGCTCGCCGGAGGCTACGCCGCCTACGTCGAAGGCACGTACCTGCAGCTGCGCGAGCGGCCTGAGGCGGACGTGCAGGCTCCGCGCGCGAACCTCGCGCTGCCGCTCCAGGAGATAGGCGCCGTCATCTACATGACGCCGCAGCAGTACGCCCCGCAGACGGCATCCGTGAGCGCAGGCCAGGCAGTGCGCTTCGAGAACGCGGGGAGCGCCGACTTGTGGCCGGATAACGGAGAAGGTCGTGGCGCGACCGGCGTCGTGCCCGCAGGGGAGAGCTGGTACGCGACGTTCCAGGCGGCGGGAACCTACCGGTACCGCGACCGCGTCTTCCCGAACCTGGGGGCGACCGTCGTCGTCCGCTAGCTGGTCGGGCCGCCGAGATTCGAACTCGGGGTAAATCTTCCCAAAAGACTCGTGCTACCACTACACTACGGCCCGCTTAGTCGGGCTCAACAGTAGCGCTCCGGTGACGTAGAATCAACGAGCCCTCGTAGCTCAACGGATAGAGCAGTGGACTTCTAATCCTCCGATGAAGGTTCGATCCCTTCCGAGGGCACACCCGCATGGCGGTTGCTCACGGCTCCCGCATGGACCAGAATGTGCCAGGTGCCGCCCAGGAAATGGCGCCCAAGGGCGGTTAGCTCAGTTGGTAGAGCGCTTCATTTACACTGAAGATGTCACGGGTTCGAGTCCTGTACCGCCCACATCGCGGATGATCAGCTGCTGGAAGTTCTCCATCAGCTTGGCGACGAGCACGGGGCCCGTGCCGCCCGGCGTGGGCGTGAAGAAGGAGAGGTGCACGAGTCGCGCCGGGTCCGACGCGTCCAGGTCGCCGCGTCCGTCCTGGTAGCCGAAGTCGATCACGCCCGCGCCTTCGCTGAGGAGGCCGGGGTCGAGACGGTACGCTCCCGTGCCGAGCACCACGAGGTCGGCGCCACTTAGCTCGCGCTCGTCAAAGCCCTTGTCCAGGCGACGCACGCTCACTCCCTGGTCTTGCAGCCAGCGCGAGACCGGTATCCCTACGAGGCGGCCCTGGCCGATCACGGCGGCGACCTGCGGGACATGGTTGGTCAGGCGTAGGATCTCTGACACCGCGCCTGCTGCCGGCGCGGGCAGCGCGCCGCCAGTGATTCCGAGGACATCCGGGTCCTTATGAGGCGGTATGAGCGCGAGCATCGCCGCGGTGTCGAGCGAGGCGGGAAGCGGCAGCTGCACGACGATGCCCTGGCATGACGGAGCGTGCGCGGCGGCGCGGACTGCCGATTCGGCAGCCTCTTGCCGGATTCCTTCCGGCAAGAGCACGGTGCGGTACGCGATGCCGCAGCGCGCGGCGGCACGCCGCTTGGTCTCCTGGAAGGAGCGTCCTGCCGCGTCGCCCGATGCAACAAAGCCGACCAGCTCGAGCGTACTAGGGACTACTGATGCGGCAACGCGCTGCTCGATCGAGCGCGCGAGCGCCGTGCCGTCGATGCGGAGAGGGCCGTGCATGGCGTCCATTGTAGGGAGCCCCCCGGCTCCCCGTCTAATGTAAGGAAGCGCGCTATACTGGAGGAGCATTGCCGCCTGGGAATCAGGTCCCTCGATGCGCGCCTTTGACAGGAACGCCGATCCTCACTTAACTGCCACCTACACCACCGAAACACTCATGCCACAGTTCAACCGATTCACCATCAAGGCCCAGGAGGCGATAAACGCCGCCCAGGAGCATGCCCAGCAGCACGGCCATGGCGAGCTGCTCGCGCTGCACCTCCTGCACTCCCTGATAGAGGAGGAGGCGACGCTCGTGCAGCCGATCCTCACGCGGCTGGGCGTCGACCTCGACACCCTGCACGACGACATCGAGGACCTGCTCGACGAGGTGGCCAAGGTGAGCGGAAGCGGCTCCGGTCAGCTGTATCTCGCCGAGGAGGTGGTGCGGCTGCTCGATGCCGCCGGCAAGATCGCCAAGCAGGGCAAGGACGAGTTCGTCTCATGCGAGCACCTGCTCCTCGGCGTGCTGCAGGTGCCCAGCCAGGCCAAGCGCACGATCGAGAGCTTCGGGGTGCGCAAGGAGAGCGTCCTGCGCGTCCTCGGGCAGCTGCGCGGCAACACGCACGTGACTGACGAGACTCCGGAGGCCAAGTACCAGGTGCTCGAGAAGTACTCGATCGACATGACGGCCCAGGCGCGCGAGGGGAAGTTCGACCCGGTCATCGGCCGAGACGAGGAGCTGCACCGGGTGATACAGGTGCTCTCGCGCCGTACCAAGAACAATCCGGTCCTCATCGGCGAGCCGGGAGTCGGCAAGACCGCCATCGTGGAGGGACTCGCGCAGCGCATCGTCTCGGGCGACGTGCCCGAGCCGCTCAAGGAGAAGCGGGTCATCATGCTCGACATCGGCTCGCTCGTGGCGGGCACCAAGTTCCGCGGCGAGTTCGAGGACCGGCTCAAGTCGTTCATCAAGGAGGTGCAGAACGCGCAGGGCGAGATCATCCTCTTCATCGACGAGATCCACATGATTGTCGGGGCAGGAGCCGCCGACGGCGCGGTGGACGCGAGCAACCTGCTCAAGCCCGCGCTCGCGCGCGGCGAGCTGCACGCCATCGGCGCCACCACGCTCAAGGAATATCAGCGCTATATCGAGAAGGACGCCGCCCTGGAACGCCGCTTCCAGCCCATCTACGTCGAGGAGCCTTCCATCGAGGACTCGGTCGCGATACTCCGCGGTCTCAAGGAGAAGTACGAGATGCACCACGGGCTGCGCATCAGCGACGAGGCCATCGTGGCCGCTGTCAGTCTCTCGTCCCGCTACCTCACCGAGCGCTTCCTGCCCGACAAGGCGGTGGACGTCATCGACGAGGCCGCCGCGGCGCGCCGCCTCGAGTCCGAGAGCCTGCCCAAGGAGATCGGCAAGGGACGGCGTGAGATAACGCGTCTCGAGGTCGAGAAGCAGGCGCTTATAAAGGAGGAGGGGAGCAAGACGGCCAAGGCGCGGCTCCGCATCATCGAGAAGGAGCTCAAGGGGCTCAAGGCCGAGAACGAGGAGCTGTCCGGCCGCTGGCAGGCGGAAAAGGACGCCTTCGAGGAGCTGCACCGTCTCAGGCAGCAGGTGGAAGGGCTCAAGCGGGAGGTCGAGGTCGCCGAGCGCGAGACGCGCCTCGACCGCGTCGCCGAGATCATCTACGGCGAGCTGCCTGCCGCGCAGAAGGAGCACAAGGCCTTCGAGAAGAAGCAGTTCGGCAGCAGGAGGAAGAACAGGAAGGACGCGGCATCCGCGGATCGCTTCCTGAAAGGCGCGGTCGACAAGGAGGACGTGGCGGCGGTCATCTCCTCGTGGACCGGCGTGCCGCTCAACCGGATGCTCGAGTCCGAGACCGACAAGCTCGTCGAGCTCGAGAGCGTCCTCGGCGAGCGGGTCGTCGGGCAGCCGGAGGCGATACACGCGGTCGCGTCGGCCCTGCGCCGGGCGCGGGCCGGTCTCGCGGACTCCGAAAAGCCGCTCGGCTCGTTCATGTTCCTGGGACCCACCGGCGTAGGGAAGACAGAGCTCGCCAAGACGCTCGCCGAGTTCATGTTCAACGATGATAAGGCGCTCGTCCGCATCGACATGTCCGAGTACATGGAACGGCACGCGGTCTCGCGGCTGGTCGGCTCGCCGCCGGGCTACGTGGGTCACGAGGAGGGCGGGCAGCTGACCCAGATCGTGCGTCACCGCCCGTACAGCGTCATTCTCTTCGACGAGATCGAGAAGGCGCATCCCGAGGCGTTCAACATACTGCTGCAGCTGCTGGACAACGGCCGGCTCACCGACGGGAAGGGGAAGGTGGTGAACTTCAAGAATGCGATCGTCATCATGACGAGCAACGCGGGGAGCGAGTACCTCAAGGCCTCGAACCGGATCGGCTTCGCCACGGGAGAGAACGCTGGCGAGCGCGACGCGTTCCATGACAAGATGCGCGACGCGCTCAAGGCTCACTTCCGCCCCGAGTTCCTCAACCGCATCGACGACATCGTCATCTTCGATCCGCTGACGGTGACCGACATCGAGGCGATCGTGGTCAGGCAGCTGCGCTCGGTGGAGCTGCGCCTTGCAGAGCGCGGCATCAAGCTGACCGTCGACGCCAAGGCGAGGAAGAAGCTCGCCGCCGAGGGCTTCGATCAGGAGTACGGCGCGCGTCCGCTCAAGCGCCTCATCCAGAAGCGCATACTCGACCCGCTCGCCGACCGCATCATCGCCGGGTCGCTGCGCGAGGGGTCCAAGGTGAAGATCGCGACGAAGGCCGACCAGTTCGTCTTCAGCAAGTAAGGGCAGCGCGTGCCTGTGGAAAACCTCCCGGCGGGAGGTTTTCTGTTACTTGACCATATTCGGCAAGAATGGTTAAGTAATATCAATGAAGACACCTACCTCCGCCCAGCTCGCACGACTCGCCGAAGCCCTGTTCAGGTTCTCTGCCGGAATAGACACGGCGCTCGCCCCGCACGTGAGGAGCGTGGCGGTCGAGCTCGCTGGCGCGATTGCCGCATCGGACCAGGAGGGGATACGCCGCGCGCTTGGCCGCGCGCATGGCGTCGTAGAACTCGGCAAACAGGTCGGCATCATTGCCGCATCGGACGCGAGCGTCATCGCCGGAGCTATCGCGCGGTCTCATGAGCTGGCATTGCCGGAACCGTCGCCCGAGCCAGAAGCGGAGGAGGAGATGGCACGCCCTTCGATCAGCGCGTTCGAGAAGATCGCGGCAGAGCCTGATGCCGCAGCTGCGAAGCCGCGTGACGAGAATCCTGCGGCCACCCCGGAAGCGACGCCTGCCGTGAAGGATGTGGAGGCAGCGCCGGTTGCGGCAGTCTCGCCGGTTGCCGGTTCCGGCAAGAAGGAGGTACAGGCCCCGTCGACGGCAGGGGAGCGCCGCAGGCTCATCGTCGAGACTATCCGGCAGAATCCGAATGCGCGGATGCGCGACCTGCTTGCCGCACTCGGCAGCGTGAGCGAGCGGACGATCCGCTACGATCTCGAGCGCCTCGTCTCATCCGGCAAGATAGATCGCGAGGGCGTCGGGGGTCCGGCAACGTGGTACCGCGTGAGGCAGGGTGTAACGACCCACTGACCCGGCACGTTGTACATAGTGCGCAGGGAGCTCCCCTCGCATAGCAGGTATCGCGTTCGTTGTGCCTCGTGCACGGTGCGTGATATCATGAACCTACAACCGATTTTCGTTTGTTCAGGTGAGGCTGAGACAGACAGAACAGGCTGCTTTGGCAGCACGTACTGTGAGTCCCTACGACCTCTTTCCTGACCCGGACGAGGTCGCGTTGCTGTTTCACTTTTAACACCAGATACGAATCGGCCGTACACGCTCACTGCTCGCTGCAGCGCTAACCTCACTAGGCGCTCAGGGATGTAAACGGTGTACGCCACACAAGATCTGGAATCGCAAAGGTCGACGGTCCGCGTCCCTTATATGAGGAGGCGGCCCGACAAACGAATCCATAAACACCACTACATAAACAACTAGCAATGAGCATCAAGAAAATTTTCGCAGGATCGCTCGCCGCGCTGACGATATTCTCGTTCGCGGGAGCGTCGCTGCTTTCACCTGCTCCGGCAAAGGCCGCGACGATCGATGAGCTTCAGGTTCAGATCGCCGCGCTGCTGGCTCAGATCGCAGCACTCCAGGGCACTTCAACGAGCACCTGCTCGTACCTCTTCACGACCGACCTTACGATCGGCTCGACCGGGGAGAACGTCAGGCAGCTCCAGATGTTCCTGAACAAGAAGGGCTTCACGGTGGCCGTATCGGGCGCAGGCTCGGCCGGTCTCGAGTCGACCTACTTCGGCGGACTCTCGCAGTCCGCTCTCGCCAAGTACCAGGCATCCGCGGGCATCAGCCCGGCTGTCGGCTACTTCGGCCCGATAACGCGTGCCAAGGTTAACTCCGAGTGCACGACGTCCACCGGCGGTGGCAACACCGGCGGAGGAAACAACGGCACCTCGACCACGGGCGGCACGACCCTTAACGGCAACGCCGGTTCGATCGAGGAGGCAAGCTTCGTCTCCGGCCTCAACAACGAGGAGGTAGGCGAGGACCAGGATGACGTGGAGGTCGCAGGTCTCGAGATCGAGGCTGACGACGGCTCCGACATCCGCCTCACGGCAGTCCGTCTCGTCTTCGTCAACACTAACTCCGTTAGCACCAGCGACGATGACTTCGAGGACTACGCCGCAGAGGTCTCCCTGACCCTTGACGGCAAGGAGATCGCCCGCGTCGACGCTGACGAGTTCAACGACGACAACGACTACTCCAAGACCATCTCGGTAGACAACAGCGCGATCATCCGTCGCGGCGACATGGCCGACCTCATCGTTGAGGTGACGGGCATCAGCAACCTCGACTCGGACAACGAGGGCGAGGACTGGACGGTCGAGTTCGACAGCATCCGCTTCATGGACGCTGACGGCGCGACCATCTCCGACACGAACACCGGCGACATCGGTGCTACCCGCACCTTCTCGTTCGAGTCGTTCGCATCCGCTTCTAACGTAGATCTCACGCTCGACCTCAACGAGGCCGACGACGACATCAACGAGGCGCATGTCATCGACATCGATGACACCGACGACACCGACGATGTCGAGATCCTCTCGTTCACCCTCGAGGCGGACGGAGACTCCAACATCAACATCGACGAGATCCCGGTCCTCCTGACCTCGGTCGGCTTCAACCTTAACGATGGCCTTTCCGGCGCATCGCTCTGGATGGACGGCGACAAGGTCGGTTCGGAGAACCTGACCAACGCATCAACCACTGAGACCGTCACCTTTGACGACCTCGACCTTGACATCGACGCTGGCGACACCGTCGAGTTCATGGTCACCGTGGACGTTGTCGATACCAACAGCGGTATCACCAACGGCGACACCATCATGGCCCAGATCGGAACCACTCAGCTGAACGCAATCGACGCTGAGGACGAGTCCGGCGAGGACCTTGAGAACAATGACCGCAGCGGCACCGCCCTTGGCGAGGCCAACGCGCTCTACGACGAGGGAATCATGGTTGACTTCGTTTCCGCTTCGGCGAACAACGTCACCCGTGACGGTGTCAACAACGACACCGCCGAGCTCAAGATCAGGGTCGAGGTGACCGCCTTCGATGGCGTCGCCTTCCTCGACAAGAGCTTCGAGATCTCCTCGAGCACCTCGATGGCTGCAAACGGCAGCAACAACGTGGCAGCTCAGGAGAGCGGAGGAAACATCACCGCTGCGACCACCACGGTCAGCATCGCGTCGGTGGGTAGCAACGTCGGTATCACCGAGACCGCTACTTCCTACAGGATCGACGAGGGCCGCACCGGTACCTTCGAGATCATCCTGAACGTTGTAAGCCCGGACGCTTCGGTCCGCGGCATCCTGTACACCCTTGAGTGGGGACAGACCGACGGCGCCAACCTTGGCAACGTCTACAACTTCAACATGGGCGTGGACGGCGACTACAAGACCGGCTACGTCTTCGTGACCGACTAAGCCCCAGGCTTACGAGGAAACGAGCAAGAGCCGCCCACAGGGCGGCTCTTGCCTTGCAAGAGGTAGCATTTACAAGGGTTTTTATGTACCATATACCTCGTATTCAATCCAAGTCGGGATACCGACAATTCTCACACGCTAATGAAAAAGACTGATCTGGTAACGGTTGTCATGACCGCCGGCGACATCGAGGTCAAGGCTCAGGCCGCTCGCATCGTCGACGCGCTCTTCGACACCATCACGAACGAGCTCGCCAAGGGCGAGGAGGTAGCGATCGCGGGCTTCGGCTCCTTCAAGGTGGCCCGCCGCGCCGCCCGTCAGGGTCGCAACCCCAAGACCGGCGAGACGATAATGATCAAGGCTTCGAACGCGCCGAAGTTCCGTGCTGCCAAGCAGCTCAAGGAGGCCGTACAGTAAGCGGTACTAGCACCAACCACAGAGGCCGCCCTGCCAGGGCGGCCTCTGTGGTTGGTAGGGAAGCATGCCGCGGTCCCCGTCAGGGTCCGATACAAAGATGAAGGTAATCAGTAAACAGATCGGACCGGCGCAAGCCGGTCCTTCTCGTCAGGGTCGCTTCAAGAGCCTCGTAATCGCTGGGCGGAGGTCCTCCGTGCGGTGGTTGTAGCGGTACGAAATCTCGCCGAGATAATTAGGGAAACGCCGCAGTACTGGTAGAGGGCGTGCTTGGCGTAGCTCCAGAAGCCCGGGGTGCACGTTCACGTGGTCGCGGCCAACGGGCCTGACCTTCGCCTTCCGCACCATCACGCGGCCGCCGCGTATGAAAAGTCCTGCGTACGCTTGGTAATCATTGGTCTGATTTGTTTACTGATTACCAAGATGAAAGGCCCTCGTTTCATGAGGGCCTTTCATCTTGGGAGCGCGGAAATCTCAGAGGGCAAGGTCGGATACGGGAATCGCATCGCTAACCTGCAGCAGGAGGCCGTAGGCGCGTCCGAGCGCGTCCAGGGCTTCTTTCTGCTTGGCGGCGACTCGCTCCTGCTGGGTTACCCCGCCGTCCTTGAGGTAGGAGATCGCGCCGGCTAGGTCGTCCTGGGCCTCCGCGATGAGCGCGCGCGCCTCATGCGTCCGCTCGTCCAGCGCCTTGTTCTCGGTCGAGTCGGGAAGGAGGGATATGCGGGCCTTGAGCTGGCGTGCCCGCTTCTCGCCGCTTGAGGCGAGAAGGACGTTCTTGCTCATGAAGATGAGCTGGGATGCCTGCCACGCGAGAGGGTTGTACGCCGTATCGCGCCACTCCTTGAGCTCGCGCGCTAGAGCCTTGCTGTCCTCGACGGTCTCGAGGGAGTCTATGCGCTCGGTGCGTGAGGCCACGAATGACGCTGCAGTGGCGAGCTCGGCGCCATAGCGCTTCTGGAGGCTCGAGGCGGCACGTGACGTCTCATCGAGCTCGGACACGGATGCCGCGAGCGCGCGCGCCTCGCGCGCGTTGCAGTCCATCGAGGCCTTGAGCAGGTCCTTGCGCACGGACAGCTCCTTGCTGGTGCTGGCCGATGCCCCTGCCTTGATCTGGGCTAGCTCGCCCAGTGGGCCCTTGAGGTCGCAGGTGATCGCTGCCTTGGGCGCCATGGCGCGTGCCGGCACGGCCGACGAGACCGATGAGACGGCGATCAGCGAGGCGAAGGCAATGGTGCGGATCTTCATGTCAGTCGGTAAGGGCGGCGAGGGCCATGTCGACGGCAGTGTCTCCCGACCCGCCTGCGGCGCTTCTCGCGACCGAGAGGGCCGCAGGCGTCACGCTGCGTGAGGTGTCAGGAGCATCCGCTACCGCCTGGTACTGGACGTCCGCGAGCGCCAGCTGGGTCTCGATGGTCTCGGCCTCGGCGGAAAGCGCCGCCTGCTGGGCAGCGATGCTCTCGAGCGCGACGCGGTCGGCCGCAGGAGTCGCTGAGCGGACCAGGGAGATGCCGCCGATGAGCGCGAGGCTGGCCATGGCGAACGCTCCGGCGCCGCGAAAGAGGCTCGTCACGCTGATGCGGCGGGTCACAGGCACGCGTGAGGCCAGGATCTCGCGGCGCGAAGAAGCGGCATAGTCGCCCTGGGGGGCGACGCGCCTGAGCTCGCGTAGGTTGCTGAGAAGGTTGTCCATGGTATTCATGATGACTCCGGGCCATCGAGCAGGGCTCGCAAGCGGCGGAGGGCGCGGTGCTGCAGCACCTTGGTGGCCCCCACGCTGCGTTCCAAGGCCTCCGCGGCCTCTTCGAGCGAGCGCTCTTCGATGAATCTGAGAATGATGACGTCCTGGTAGTCGCCGGGGAGGTCGAGCATCGTCTTCCTGACGCGTCCGATCTCGGCCTGGTGGTCGATCAGGTCCGCCGTGCCGTCCTCGCTGAGCAGGAATGGCTCGTAGTCGTCGATCGGCGCGTGCTCGCGGCGAGCACGGTAGAAATCGACTATCTGGTTGCGTGCGATGCGGTACAGCCAGCTCGAGAAGGGGTAACCCCGTCCTTCGTACTTGGCCATGCCCTGCCACGCCTTAAGGAACACGTGATGAGTGATGTCCTCGGCGTCCTCACGGCTGCCCACCTTGAGCGCTACGAACCGGTATATGGCCGGCTGGTAGCCGTCGTAGAGGGAGCCAAACGCCGAGGCTTCACCACGGATGGCATCCGTAATCAGTTCTTTCTCGCCATCTACCATAGGAAACGTCTCATAACATGCCGAGGTTACACCTGCCGCGGCTTTTGAAGAAGGATTTTGGAGCGGGTAAGGGGAATCGAACCCCTGTCTCGACCATGGCAAGGTCGCGTAGTGCCACTATACCATACCCGCCTTAGGCCCTTGCGGGCTCGTGAGCGCTATTGTACCGTACGCGCCGCCTCGTGCAACCGCGCTTATTCCTGAGGAGGCGGTCCGAACGGTCCCTTGACGCTCGGCGCGCCGGTCGGACCCTTGAAGGTTCCGCTCGGGACCGGGACTGCCACCGAGTCCTGGTAGGTAGGCGCGGGCTCGTTCTCCTGGTCGGCAGCCGGGCTTCCGAGCAGCGAGCCGGCGTCATAGCCCAGCAGCGACGAGGTTCCGATCGAGAGCGCGAGCAGCAGGGCGACGGCGAGGGCTATGAAGGCCAGTTTCATGTCGGTGCCCCCGTGAGGATTCGAACCTCAATTACCAGATCCGCAATCTAGCGTCCTATCCATTGAACGACAGGGGCGTGCGAGGCAATTCTAGACCGTGCGTCGGAGAATAGGAAGCCGCAGATTCAGAACCACAGGTAGCGCTCCAGGATCTCCACGAAGGATTCCTGATGATCGTACTCGGGGTAGAGCGTGGGAAGGACCTCGCGAAGCGCGGAGACGCGCTCCTCGGGAATGTGGATGCGGACGGTGGGGATCAGGCGCCGGTCGAGCAGGATGATCAGGTCGTGCCAGTCGGTATGACCGTGCTCGATGATGCTGAACGCCTCGATGTGGGCGCGGGGATAGAACTTGTGGTCCCCAATGCGGACGCCGGCCTGGTCGATGACGATGCGCACCTCGTCTGGCTCGCGGTTGCCCCAGATGATCAGGAGCGCTTCGGCGATGATCACGAACAGGGCGAAGAGCCAGTTCTGCTGCCAGACCGCCACCCCGATCATGAGCAGGGAGACGATGATGGTGATCCAGTACCACGAGCTCTCTTTCGGACGATGCTCGTACTCGGGCGCGTCCCATGAGATCGAGAACTTTTCCATGGGCGAAGTGTACCACGCGGCCTAGTCGGTGGCGGCGACGAACGTGACCGCGGCGCGGGGACAGGCTGCCCGTATCAGGCCGACGATGCTCTCGAGATCGCGCGTGGCAGGCAGCGCGGCGGAGACGGCAAGCACCTGTCGCGCCGCGGCGGCGTCGCCCGGGCGCCCGATGCCGAATACCTGGCGTCCTGCCACCGACGTCGCGCTGAGCACGTGAGGCTCGCAGGCAAGGTCGAGGCAGGAGGCGAGCGACGAGGCAAGGAGGTCATGCGGCGCGAAGCCGCGGGAGCGCGTCAGGTGCGGGCTCTCGGGCAGCGGCACGGCGATCGTCCGGTGCAGCGGCATGCCGGACGTGGCGACGCAGGCGGCCATGACGTCGGCGATGGCGGGCGCGGCACGCGTGATGCCCTCGTAGAGCAGCGCCGAGGCGAGAGAGCCCAGGACGCGCGAGCCGGACGTCGCTATCGCGAGCGACGTGCCTGCCGCCGGGTGGCAGCCCAGGAGCGGGGCGGTGCCGGGCGCCTGGCAGGCGATGCAGCGGAAGCGCTGCGGGAGCGGAACGCCGTCCAGGCAGGCGTCGCAGGCGACGTCATGGCGCCAGTCCGGTCGCTTCGGGGCAAGGCAGGACAGGCACGAGTCCGGGAAGAGGGCGTCGAGCAGCAGGGAGGGGAGGCTCACCTCGCGAGGCTATCCTTTCGCGCAAAGCGCCGGGACAGCTCGGCATGAAGCGCGTATCAACTGCGCTATACTCGGCGCATGGCGGCATTCTTCAAGGGTTTCGGAAAGGCTCGCGAGCAGCTCGGCGTGGACATCGGGACCTCGTCGCTCAAGATGGTGGAGCTCAGGCGGGGCAAGCAGCTGCCGGCGCTCTCCTCGTACGCTCTCCTCGAGAACCAGTCGTATCTCATGCGCGCCTCGGGCGCCGTGCAGTCAAGCGGCGTGAAGCTGTCCGTGCCGCAGCTGACCGAGATGCTGCGCCTCGGGAGAGAGCGCGGGAAGTTCTCCGCGAGGTCGGCGGTAGCATCGGTGCCGCCGTTTGTGGCCTTCACCGCGCTGGTCGCCATGCCGCAGATGCAGCCGCGCGAGCTCGAGGCGGCCATAGCGTTCCAGGCGCGGCAGTACATACCGGTCCCGATCGAGGAGGTCAGCCTCCAGTGGCTGAAGGTCGGCGATGTCGGAGGGGGCGATGCCTCAGGACAGGAGCTCGTGATGCTCTCCGCCGTGCCGCTCGAGTACGTCAGCCACTGCAAGGAGGCGTTCGGCGCTGCCGGCCTCACCCTTGCCTCGCTCGAGATCGAGTCGCTCGCGCTGGTGCGCGGCGCCGTCGGGCCCGACCAGACGCCGACCATGATCGTCGACATCGGCGCGCAGTCCATGTCGACGATCATGGTGGAGCGGGGCCAGCTCACCTATGCCGAGCAGGCCGATTACGGCGGGGGGACCGTGACGCAGGCCATCGCGGGCAGCCTGGGCCTCAATCCGATCCGCGCCGAGGCGCTCAAGCTGGAGCGCGGACTGGACGCGAGCGGCCCCGGCCGCGAGTTCGCGGCGGTGGCGTTGCCCGCCGTGGACGCCATGATCGGCGAGATCCGCAAGGCGACCTACACGTACGAGTCGCGCTTCCAGAGAAAGTCGCCCGTCGAACGTATCCTGCTCACGGGCGGCGGGGCGAACCTGCGCGGCATCGAGGCACAGGTCAGCACCATGCTGCAGCTGCCCTGTGCCAAGGCGGCGCCCCTGTACCGGATCGAGTACCCGTCCGGGCTCGAGCCGCTCTTCCCCGAGCTCAACCCCGAGCTCGCGCTCGCGATAGGGCTCGCCATGCCTGCGGTCTCGTAGCGCGCTAGGCGAAGTGGTACACTGAGCGCATGGCACTGCAGCCGAGCTATGACCAGGTCGTGAGCCGAGCTCCGCGCTCCCCGGCCTGGTTCGGGCAGCTCATGGCTTTCGCGATCACCCTCCTCCTCCTCTCGGTCGTGGTCTTCCTCGGCATCACGTTCGGCTTCCGGCCCTATCTCGAGAACCGGGTGAGCGCGCTCGACCAGCAGATCGACGACTTCACGCGCCAGGTCCCGGCTTCCGAGCAGGCGGCCATCGCCACGTTCTACTCCCAGCTCGCCAACATACGGACCGTGCTGGGCAAGCACACCGCGACGCCGGCACTGCTCTCCTGGCTCGAGGGCGGCACGGTGTCGCAGGTGCAGCTCACCAAGGTGAGCTTCAACGCGGCCTCGCGCCAGGTGCAGGTGTCGGGCATCGCCCGTGACGCGACCGACGTCGCCTCGCAGGTCGTCTCCCTGCAGGGGCTGCCGGGCGTGGAGCGGGTCGACTTCCGCAACAGCGCCCTCACCGGAACCGGGACCACCTTCGACCTCAATGTCACGGTGGTGCCGGGCTTCTTCACCAGCGCGTCCCAGCAGACCGCCTCCGCCCAATAGCATGCAGCAAGGCAGCAAGAGACTCTTCAGCATGGTGGTAACGCTCCTTTGCGTGCTCGCCGCTTTCGTGATCTTCTTCCAGTTCGTGCGGCCCGCCTACCTCGAGGCGCAGGAGGTGCGCGCGCAGGTCATAGCCCGCGAGAACCTGCTCGAGGCGCAGTCCGAGGCGGTCGCGCAGGTCAAGCAGCTCATCGAGCAGTACCGCTCCGACACCGCGGTGCAGGAGACGGTGTCCCAGGTGATTCCCGGCAAGCCCGAGGTCGGCAGCGCGCTCTATCAGCTCTCGGCGATCGGGAGCCAGTACGGCATCCAGTTCCAGTCCACCTCGGCGCAGACGCCGCAGCTCTCGATAGCGGCCAATGCCAAGGCGGCCAGCTCGACGGTCGGTTCGGTGCAGCCGCTCGGCGTCGCCACGTTCCAGGTCCGGTTCGTGGCCCGCTACGAGGACCTGAAGGCCTTCCTCGAGAAGGTCGAGGGCAACGTCAGGCTCATGGACGTGACCGCCATCAGCATCACGCAGACGCCGAGCGCGGGAGGCCTCCTCTCGGTCGACATGTCGGTCGCCACCTATTACCAAGCACCACTCTGACCATGGCCATCGTCGTAGAATCATCCCAGGGATCGCGCACCTCCATCGTGAAGGTGATCATCTGGCTGCTCATCATCGCGGTGCTGCTCTTCGGCGCCTACTACCTCTTCTTCAAGCGGCCTGACGTGATCCCGAGCCTTGCCACGCCGACCGCGTTCAAGCAGGCGAGCGAGCTCTCGGGCGTGAAGATCGATCCCGGCGCGGTCGTGCAGAGCCCTGCCTTCCAGGCGCTCAAGCCGCAGGCTCCGGTCATGGCGCTGCCCGTGACGGGTCGCAGCAACCCGTTCCAGCCGCTCTGACCTCATGAGCGGCGACCAGCTGCTTGCGGCCCTCCGGGGCACGGGCGTCATCGACGAGGCGGCGGCCCTCCGCGCCGCGCGCGACGCCGCAGCCGAAGGCGGCGCGATGGATGCCTATCTCGTGAAAGAAGGCATCGCGACCGACGACCAGGTGACCGACGCGAAGTCGGCCGTCCTGCACGTGCCCCGCTACCGCCTGCCGGAGAAGCTCGACGCTGCGGTCGCGTCCGTGATCCCTCAGGAGACCTCGCAGACGTACCAGGTGACGCCCATCTCCGTTAAGGACGGGAACCTGGTGGTCGGCATGGTCAATCCTGACGACCTGCGCGCCCAGGAGGCACTCAAGTTCCTGGCGCGCCAGCAGCGCCTCAACCTGGGCGTCTTCCTCATCAGCGCCGAGGACTGGAAGCGCGGGTTGCGCGTCTACTCGCCCTATCAGGACGACGTGGACGAGGCCGTGCAGTCGATGCGCGTGAAGACGCGGGGCACGACCTCGTCGAAGCAGAAGTTCGTCGACCTCGAGAGCGAGAGCGCGAAAGGGGAGGACGCGCCGATCACGCGGCTCGTGAAAGGGACGCTCAAGGAGGCGATCGCGCTCGGCGCCTCGGACGTGCATATCGAGCCTGGCGAGAAGGGGCTCCGCATCCGCTTCCGCGTCGACGGCGAGCTTCACGAGAGCCGCGTGCTGCCTCCCGAGCTCATCGATCCGGTCATCGCCAACATCAAGGTGCGCGCGGACCTGAAGATCGACGAGCATCGCATCCCGCAGGACGGCCGCTTCCGCTCGCGGCTCCTCGAGCGCGAGGTCGACTTCCGCGTCGCGACCTTCCCGACGCCGCTCGGCGAGAAGGTCGCCATCCGCATCCTGGACGCGAGCGCGGGACTGAAGACGTTCGAGCAGCTCGGCCTGACGGGCCGGAACCTGGATTCCGTCGTCGAGGCGCTTAACGAGCCCTACGGCATGGTGCTCGTCACGGGTCCTACCGGCTCGGGAAAGACGACCACGCTCTACGCCGCGCTGCAGCGGATCAACAGCGAGAAGGTGAACATCGTCTCCCTCGAGGACCCGGTCGAGTACTTCGTCGAGGGCGTCAACCAGTCCCAGGTCCGGCCCGAGATCGGGTACGACTTCGCCGCGGGCCTCAGGCAGATCCTGCGCCAGGATCCGGACATCATCATGGTCGGCGAGATCCGCGACCGCGAGACGGCGGACCTCGCGGTCAACGCGGCGCTCACCGGACACGTCGTGCTCTCGACGCTGCACACCAACGACGCGGCAGGCGTCGTGCCCCGCCTCATCGACATGGGCGTCGAGCCGTTCCTGCTGCCGGCGGCGCTCAACCTCATGGTCGCCCAGCGCCTGGTCGGCCGCCTCTGCGAGGCCTGCCGGGTCAGCGAGGAGGCGACGCCTGCCGTCGCGGCAGAGATCGCCGAGGTCATGCGCGTCCTGCCCGAGGGTGTGGAGCGCCCCGTTCCCCCGTACCAGGTATATCGCGCGCCCGGATGCGACATCTGCCACAGCAGGGGATCGATCGGCCGGGTCGCGCTGTACGAGGTCATCAAGATGAGCCGCGCGATCGAGCGGATCATCACCTCGGGCGCCTCGGCCGCCACCATCCGCGACGAGGCGCGCACGCAGGGCGCGCTCTCTATGCGCCAGGACGGCGTCTTCAAGGCCCTGCAGGGCCAGGTGCTGCTCGAGGAGGTCTTCAAGGAGACCAGCGAGGAGTAGCATGCGCGTCATGACGAGACTATGAGAAATTACCTGACCGCCATCGTCGTCGCGGCAGCGTGTCTCGGCGTCGGCATCGCTGCCCTGTACGCGTTCGGCTCGTTCGTCGGGGATGCCCCGACGGTCCAGGAGTCCAGGATCTCCGACCTGCAGCCAGGCCTGCTCGATACAGGGCAGGCCGCGCCTGAGGCGCCTTCGTTCGCGCCCGGTCCGCAGACGGTGGACGTGTCGACGACGCTCGGCCGCGCGGTCACGGTGCTCGGGCTCAGGATAGAGCCGAAGGATGTCGTCGAGGACAGCCGCTGCCCGTCCGGCGTCGCCTGCATCCAGGCAGGCACGGTGCGCGTGCGCGTCAGGCTCGATGACGGGACCGGCGGCTCGCTCCAGGTGATGACGCTCGGCCAGCCGGTGGTCGCAGGCGCCGTGCAGGTCACCCTGACCTCGGTCGAGCCCAACACCGCGGCAGGATCCGCGATCGACCCGGTCGAGTACCGGTTCGGGTTCCGGGCGGAGTCGCGCTAGCGCTTCCCGCGTCTGGTACCATGAGCGCATGGATTTCCACCAGCAGCTCACCGACCTTCTCACCGCGACCGCGCAGCAGAACGCGTCCGACCTTCACATCGGCGTAGGGCGCCGGCCGTCGATACGCGTCGACGGCGCGCTCCTCGAGCTCGAGCAGTACGAGGTCGTGACGCCCGAGGCGGCGCAGGGCCTCATCAGCGCGCTGCTGACCGAGGCGCAGAAGATGACGCTCGAGGAGGAGCGTCAGATCGACTTCGCCTACACGCTCGACGACAAGGCGCGCTTCCGCGTCAACGTCTACTACCAGCGCGGCTACCTCGCGGCGGCCCTCCGCCTGGTGTCGAGCCGCATACGGACGATCGAGGAGCTGGGCCTCCCGCCGATCATGCACGACTTCACCAAGATGACGCAGGGATTCGTCCTCATGGTCGGGCCGGCCGGTCATGGCAAGTCGACCTCGCTCGCGGCGCTGCTCGACGAGATCAACCACACGCGCGCCGACCACATCATCACCGTCGAGGACCCGATCGAGTACGTCTTCGCCCAGGACCGCGCGATCATCAGCCAGCGCGAGGTCGGGTCGGACACCAGGTCCTTCGCCGAGGGACTGCGCACCGTCCTCCGGCAGGACCCGGACGTCGTCATGATCGGCGAGATGCGTGACGCGACCTCGATCGGCACCGCGATGACCTCGGCCGAGACCGGTCACCTGGTGTTCTCGACGCTCCATACCAACTCCGCCTCGCAGACCATCGACCGCATCGTCGACTCCTTCCCGCCCGAGCAGCAGGGCCAGGTCGTGAGCCAGATCGCCTCGACGCTCGTCGCTATCATCAGCCAGCGCCTCATCCCGCGCGTGGCCGGCGGCCGCGTGCCCGCGCTGGAGATCATGATCGTTAACTCCGCGATCAAGAACCTCATCCGCGAGCGCAAGTTCTACGAGATCGACCTCGTCATCGAGACCAGCCTGCAGGACGGCATGGTCTCGCTCAACCGCTCGCTCGCGCGCCTGGTGCGCGACAAGGAGATCAGTCTCGAGGTCGCGGAGACGTACTCGCTCAACCCGTCCGAGCTGCGCATCCTGCTCGAGAGGATCTAGCCTTGCCAGGGCCGGCAGGGGAGGAGTAAGCTGATACTTAGCACAGGACGTGCGGTGCGGAGTTCCCCGCTTACTCCGTTCTCCCCAGCCGAAACCGCTTTTTTTACCTGCAGACCGCTGCCGCCATACAGACCCCCGCCAAGCGGGGGTCGACTCTTGGATGGATTGTCAATAGTTCATTATTATGTCATTATGATAGGGCACCTACCGTAACGGTAGAAATTTAAAAATACGCGGACACCTGGTGTCGGCATCAAATAAGGAGACAGATAATAACTATGCAACTAGGAATCGCACCGAAGGTGCAACACGAGCCCGGCCAGCCGGCCGAGGCAAGAAGAGGGATCATGCTGCCAGTCAGCTATCCGTATCCAGGACAGGTTCGGGTAGAAAAGCCCCAGGACCTGAAAATCATGCTGGGATACCCTTCTTTCACGGGAGTCCGCGAGGTGGCGTACGAGCGCATCATCGCGGCTACGGCGCTCTACGACGATGAGCATCACGCGCTCGGCACCACGATACTGACCCGGCTCAGGGAGCAAGGGGTCGAGCTCGTCGACGCGATGACGCTGGAGGCAATGGCAGATGCCAGGCTCATCCCGGTGAGATGGCGAGGCTATGGTGCCGTACATTTCTTCGCCCCAATTTTCCTCACCGAGGATGGGAGAAGGCTTGTCAGGAGCATAGCCTGGAACGGCGTCGTCTGGGTGCACGGGTATTCCCGGCTCGGCGACGGGTTCGGGAAGGACGATTTTGTCGCGACCTTGCTGCCGTAAGGCAGGGCACGGGAATGATTAAGCGCGGCCGGAATTCCGGCCGCTTTCCATATCCTTGTCATGCATGTTGCAAATACGCAGGATTGTGCGATAGTGCCTTCCGGCACCTCACGCTTCGGTTGTCTGCCCTAGCCCCGCTCCCATGCCGCGCGAGCGTACGATCCACGGACCCGAAACCAAGTGGAAAAGAAACGGAATGATTTATGCAGATCATCTCGAGTCCCGGATCAGGCGCTTTCTGACAAAGGGCGCGAGCCCCGCGTCAGATCGTCAATCCTAGCCTCATAACGCGCCGCCCATCTCGGGCGGCGCTCTTCAATGCGAGCGCATGGCTGCAGGCGGTCAGCGCGACACGGGACTTCAGGATTCTTTGCTACACTTGACGCGTATCCGATGAAGTTCAAGTACCAGGCCAAGAACAAGCAGGGAGAGCTCCAAGTGGGCTTCGTCGAGGCGGCAGGGCGGGATGCGGCTATCACGGTCCTGACCAGCCACGACCTGTTCATCCTGTCCATCGTCTCGGCGGACGCGACGCACTGGTATGACGGCATCGTCAGGCGCTTCAGCGGGGTCCGCCAGAAGGACCTGATCGTCTTCGCGCGGCAGTTCGCGACGCTGCTCGGCGCCCGATTGCCGCTGACCGAGGCGCTGCGCACGCTCTACAACCAGACGACGCATCCGGAGCTCCGCCGGGTGACGCAGCAGATCTCCGAGGACATCACGTCCGGCCTCTCGTTCTCCCAGGCGCTCGAGCGTCACAAGGACGTCTTCCCGGGCTTCTACATCAGCATGATCCGCTCGGCGGAGGTCATCGGCAACCTCGAGGAGGTCGCGGGCTTCCTGGCGGACTACATGGAAAAGGAGTACGAGCTCGTCAGCAAGGCGCGCTCGGCCATGATCTATCCAGGCATCGTGGCCGGCCTCTTCGTGGTCGTCGGGTTCATCATGATCAGCTTCGTCTTCCCGCAGCTCGGTCCGGTCTTCGAGCAGAGCGGCGTCGCGCTTCCGATCTACACGCGCGCGCTGCTCGGCCTCGGCGCCTTCTTCGGCACCTGGTGGCCCATCGCGCTCCTGATGGCCTTCTTCCTCGGCCTGACGCTCGTCGCCTACATAGAGACCGCCGAGGGCAAGGCGCTCTGGGACGAGGTCAAGCTGCGCTTCCCGCTCCTGAAGAAGGTCTATCTCCCGCTGACCCTGACGCGGCTGAGCAACGCCATCGCGATGCTCCTCAAGGGCGGCGTGCCCATGGCCCAGGCATTGGAGATCGCGGGACAGAGCGTGAACAACATCCTGTACCAGGACCTGCTCGCGGACATCTCCGACGAGGTCCGCCAGGGCACCTCGCTCAGCGGCGCGATCGCGAAGTACCCTGACTACTTCCCGCCGCTGGTCTCGCAGATGATCGTCGTCGGAGAGGCGACGGGGCAGCTGGACAAGATGTTCGCGCGCCTGGCCTCCTTCTACGGCCGCGACGCGGATACCACCGTGGCGAACCTGGTCGACCTCATACAGCCGGCGCTCATGATCGTGATCGGACTCCTCGTCGGTCTCCTGTTCGCTTCCATACTCATCCCGCTGTACCGCCTGACCGCGACCATCCAGTAGTGCTCGCGCAAACGCGTGCTACACTTCCTTCCATGAACACCACATCCGCCCGACGCGGCTTCACCCTCGTCGAGATCCTCATCGTCGTCGCGATCATCGCGACGCTCGCGTCCGTCGCACTGGTCGGTCTCGGTCCGGTCCAGCGCAGCGGCCGCGACACGCGGCGCATCTCGGACCTGCGCCAGATCCAGAACGGCGTCGAGCTCTACTTCGCCAAGTGCGGCTACTATCCGGGCAGCGCGGTATCCGGCGTGGACTCCTGCACGGGCTTCACCGTGGTCGACTACGACGGCATGGCGACCGCGCTGACGCAGAGCGAGCTCGGCATCTCCAAGATCCCTAACGACCCGCAGAGCGGCAAGGCATACCGGTACGGATCGACGAACGGCTCGACCTACGTGCTGGGCGCGACGCTCGAGAACGCGGGATCGTCCCAGCTGCGCGACGACGTGGACGGGACGGTCGAGGGCGTGGACTGCGAGGACCCGGTCTACTGCGTCCAGCTCTAGGCGGGCATGAATCCGGGGATAGCGGTCGCGTTCTTCGGGCTGCTGGGCCTCTTCCTCGGCAGCTTCGCCAACGCCGTGGCGCTCAGGTACGACCCTGAGCGCTTCCTCTTCGCGCCTGCCGGCGGGCGGTCCCGCTGCCCCGCATGCGCTCGCACGCTCGGCCCCCTGGAGCTGGTACCCGTCCTGTCCTGGATTGCGCTGCGGGGAAGGTGCCGCGGCTGCAGGCAGCCGATCAGCGCGCGCTACCCGCTCGCGGAACTCGGGACGGGCATCGCCACCGCCCTGGTACCCCTCGGCCTCATGGCGAGCTCGGCGCAGTTTCTGGAGCCCTGGCGCTTCGGCGTCGCCGCTGGCTGCTGGACGCTTATCGTGCTCTTTCTCGCGATACTCACGCTGGTAGACCTCGAGCACTACCTCATACCTGACGAGGCGAGCATCGCGATCGCCGTCCTGGGAGGCGTCGCCGCGTACGCGACGCTTCCGGCCTTCACCGAGGCGACGGGCTCCTTCCTGGGCAGCTATGCCATGCTTGCCGGGCTGCACGGCAGCCCGCTGCTGGCACGGCTCGCCGGCGCCGCGGCAGCCGGAGGCGTGCTCCTGCTCCTGTACGGAATCACGCGCGGGCGCGGCATCGGCTTCGGCGACGTGAAGCTGGCCGCCGCGCTCGGCATTGCCTTCGCCTGGCCGGACAGCCTCGTGATCGTGGGACTGGCATTCGTGATCGGAAGCCTGGCCGCGGTGCCGGCGCTCCTGTCCGGCAAGGCCAGCATGAAGACCGCGCTCCCGTTCGGGCCGTTCCTGGCGATCGCGGCGGTCCTGGTGCTCGGGTTCGGCGACGACCTGGCGCGCGCCTACTTCGGCCTTCTCCTCTGAACTTGCCATGCCTACGCATGCCAGGGTCGCCAGGCTGCTAGACTGAGGGCATGCGACGCTCATCGGGATTCACCCTCGTCGAGATCATGGTCGTGCTCGGCGTCACGGCGATGCTCTCGAGCCTCATCCTCGTGTACAACTCGTCGACGCGCGAGACGCTCGCGCTCTTCACCGAGAAGGCCCGCATCGCCCAGCTCATCCTGCGCTCGAAGTCTCTCGCCCTCTCGACCTATGCCGAGCGCGAGACGCCCTGCGGCTACGGGGTGCGCTTCGAGCGCGGGGAGCGCCGGTACGCGCTCGTGGCGTACCGGCCGGCAGAGTGCACGGACCGCAGCCGGGTCGACATAGATCCCGAGGCCTACGAGGTCGTCCAGCTCTCGACCTTCGAGCTGCCTCCCAGCCTCGAGTACGGGACGCGGGCGAGCGAGACGGCGGAAGGTGCCGAGGACGTCTCCTACATCCTGTTCATACCACCCGATCCGCTGGTACTGGTGGCGCGCGAGGACGGCTCGATCGTGGGAAACGGATTGGGCCAGGTCGAGCTCAAGGTCAGGAACCGGCCGACCAGTGCTATCGTTACCATCAATGCAGCAGGACAGATCACCTTCTAGCCGCGCGGGCCAATCCCTGATCGAGGCGATGATCTCGATCAGCCTCCTGCTGGTCGGGTTCCTGGGCACGATCACGCTCATCAACCGGTCGGTAGGACTGACCCGCGTGGTGGCCGACAGCTACGTCGGCACCTACCTCGCCTCCGAGGGCATCGAGGTGGTCAAGAGCATGGTCGACAGCAACTACCTTGCCGAGCGCGCCTTCAACGACGGGTTCGCCGGATGCGCCGGCAGGGACGGCTGCGAGTGGGAGGTCGAGTACGACACGACGTGGGAGGATCCGCCGGTGGTCTGGAGCGAGCGCCCGTTCTGGTTCGATCCGGCAAGCGGCGCCTACTCCTACGTGCCGTTCGGCGCGCAGACCTCCTTCACGCGCAAGGTGACCGTGCGCCTGCTCGGCGAGTCCGGCCGGGAGCTTCAGGTGGAGAGCCGCGTGCAGTGGCGCGCGCGCGGCGGCGGCCTCTCGGCGACCACGCTCGAGGACCGGTTCTTCGACTGGTACCTCCCGACCGAGACCGCGACCACCACGACGTCGACCGTCTCGACCTCCACCCCGCCCTCGGATACCGACTCATGATCTCCTCCCGCCGCGCAGGCTTCACCCTCGTCGAGCTCCTGGTCGCCATGGCGGTCTTCTCGATCGTGGTCGCTATCGCGACCGGCGGCTTCATCCGGGCGCTCCGCACGCAGCGTCAGCTGGTCGCCTTCGCCTCCGCAAACAGCAACGTCTCGCTCGTTCTCGAGCAGATGGCGCGCGAGATACGCGTCGGGCGTGAGTTCAGCCAGCAGGACCGCGAGCGGATCTCCTTCGTCAACGGGCGTGGCGACCTGGTGACCTACGCGTACGACCCGGATCTCGAGACGATACTCAAGACGACGGGGGACGGGTCGCCGCAGCCGCTGACCTCTCAGAACGTTTCGGTGCGCAACCTGACGTTTCTCACGCAGTTCCTGGGCGAGGACGACTATCCGGCACGCGTCACCGTGCGGGTCGGCGTGGCCCCTAAGGAGGTCGGAGTCAGCACGAGCGTGATCCGCATCCAGACCACGGTTAGTGCCAGGAGCCTGGGTACGTAGTACACTGCAGGCATGAACCGACACCTCTTTCGCAACGTGGCGATCCCGGTGGTGAGCCTGGCCGTGCTCGGGACCGTCGGCTACCTGGCCTACCGGCAGGTAGCGCACAACAGCGGCACGCCCGGCGTGACGGTCCGCGAATCCCTCCCGGACGAGCAGTCCGGCACGTTCCCGGCAGACCTGCCGCTCGGTGCCGATGCCGAGCTGCTAGGCACCGAGCTCGCGACCGCGGGTGACGGGCGCGTCCAGGAGACGCGCACGTACCGCGTGGACCGCCCTCTCGGCCAGGTGGGCGCCGACTTCGAGGCCTACTTCGCAAGCGGATGGGATTTCCAGGACCGGACCGAGCTCGCGAGCTTCGTGGCCTACCTTGCCGAACGCGGCACCATCAGCCTGCAGGTGACGCTCAATGCCAACGAGGATAGCAGCACGTCGGCCAGCGTTTCGGCGTCTGCCGCGCCCGCCCGTCTCGATGCAACCATCTGAACCTGTGAACATGCTCAAGAATCTCGCTCGCACCACGCTCCTTCTCGGTATAGCCGCCTCGTTCGCGGTGGGATCCCTCTCCCTCCAGTCCCTCGTGGCTCGCGCCGCGACCGTCAATGCTGGTCCGAACGTGCAGATACGCCTGGGCGACGACAGGAACGACTCGACGCCGGAGCTCCCCGGGGGGTGCATACGCGACGTGAGTCCTTGGGGAGGCCATAACGTCGTGGTACGGCTTGCCTCGGGAGGCAGCAACAAGGCGGACTGCATGCAGGTCCGGATCCTGGACAGCTCGCCTTCGACGGTCTACACGCAAGATTTCATGCTCTGTCTCGACCTGGGCAACAGCTACGGCTGCACCGGCTGGGCGAGCGAGGTGGGCTTCGGCGATACCGGCCAGCTCAGGAACGGGGGCAGCATCAAGCAGGCTGCAGTGCGCGTGTGGACGCGTGAGATGCCCGTGCCCGGCATGACGCTCACCAACGTGCGCGTGGGCGCGCAGCTCTTCTACCAGAAGAACAATGACGCCTGCCGAGGCTCGTCAGGCATGCAGTTCTCATCGGGTTCGGAGTCCGCCTGGGCGTACGGCGAGCAGCAGGACAACGATCCGGGATGCGGCAAGCTCGCGTTCTCGGTCACGCAGGTCGTTCCGCCTGACGCGCAGTACGTTTCCGATACCGTGCCGCGCGCTGCCGACCCCTCGGCGAGCTTCGCCTCCTCGATAACGATGCGCAACACCGGATACAGCTGGAACTCGGACAATATCCTCGTTCCCGAGCAGAACGGCTGCGAGGCGTACCTGCTCGCCAACGGTCATGACGGCGATACCTGCAACGACTCCTACGTGGTCGAGTCGACCAACTGGGTTCTCAAGCGCACCGATCAGACCGCGGTCACGGCCCCGGAGACGCTTCGGTATCGGCGCGCGATCGGCGTCACGTACACGTTCAGCGATTTCAGGTTCTGTGAGGAAGGGAGCGGAGGCCCGATCGGTCCCCAGACCGTGCGCGACGGAAGCTCGTCGCCGCTGTCCTGGCTGATGAGCCGCGTGATTCCGACCGCGCTCGCGGTACGGAATCCCAGCGACCCGATCTGCACCACCTTCCGCGGCGTGACGCGCAGCGAGACCCCGTACGGCGACGTCTTCCGAGGCTATACGGCCGATTTCCCGATAGCGCTGACCGTTCCCGCGGCAGCGGGCGCGTACGAGCTCAAGTACCAGATGTACCGCGTCGACCAGGCGCAGCTTTTCGGCGAGACGGCACGCATGCCGATCGTCGTGGGTTCTGGCGGACCGCAGGAGATCGGCCTCAGTTGCCAGACCATCTCGCAGACCGTCACGGCAGGACAGGCGGCAAGCTACGCGGTATCGGTGACGCCCCGTAACGGCTTCGCGGGTCCGGTCAGCATAGAGGTGGCCTCGGGCCTTCCGGCGAACACGACCTCGCCCGGCGCGACGGTCAACGTCACGGCCTCGACCACGGCGAACGCCATCGTGCCCGTGCTCACCACCGCGAGCACGCCGGCGAGCACGTCGACGCTCGTCCTACGGGCGACGGCGCAGGGCGTCACGCCGCAGCAGTGCACGAGCCAGCTGATCGTGCGCCGTGCCGACACGCCGCCGCAGGCGACCCTGACGGTCTCGCCCTCTACGCAGCGCGTTCCGGTAGGCGTCACCGGCTCATACACGGCGTCGTACGATCCGGATGGCCCGCAGGGCCCGCAGGCCGCTCAGGACGTCACCGCCCAGGCTGCGTGGTCTGCCGAGCTTCCCCAGATCGGCCAAAGCACTGGGGGAGGCAGCTTCCGCGGCGTCGCAGAGGGACAGACGCGCGTCTTCGCGACCTACCAGCAGGTTCCGGGCAACGCGCTCCTGGTCGTCGGCGATGACGATCCGGCTGCCATACCAAGTCTCGTCCTGCAGCCTGACGAGGTCGCGCTCCGTCCTGGCGAGCAGGGAAGCTTCCGCGCCTACTACGACGCGGACGGCCCGTTCCGCGACGAGTTCGAGCCGGTGGAGGTGACCGCGCAGTCCGCCTGGGTCAGCGGCGCGCCGTCGATTGCCACCTCGCAGGGCGGCGGCGTCTATCGGGGAGTCGCAGATGGCAGCACGTATGGCGAGGCGCGGTACGCGATACCGGCAGGATCGCCGACACGTGGCGGCTACGAGCCGGGAGACATCCTGGCAGCCTCTGGCTCGATCGTCGTGGACGACGACGCTGGCGTGGCGAGCTTCGACGTCCTGCCGGGCAGCGCGACGATGCGCGTCGGCGAGACGCGCCTCTTCCGCGCCTACTACGACGCGGACGGGCCGCTGCGCCGGGCAGTTCGCCCGATCGACGTCTCGTCAAGCGCCACGTGGTCGAGCAGCGCGCCTTCGACAGCGTCCTCGCAGGGCAACGGCTCCTATCGGGGCGAGCGGATAGGCAGCGCACAGGCTTCGGCTTCGTACCAGCCTTCTTCCGGAGCCCTGCTGAGCGACACGGCAGACATTGCCGTAGCAGAAACGCCCGATCCCGGCGCTGGAGCGGCGACCTTCCAGGTGCAGCCGGGCAGCGCGACCATCCAGGTCGGTGCCCAGACCTCCTTCCGCGCTTACTACGACGCGGACGGGCCTGAGGGTCGCCTCAGGCCGGTGGACGTGAGCGCGCAGGCGCAGTGGTCATCGGACGAAACCGCGACCGCGTCCTCGCTCGGCAACGGCACGTACCGGGGCAACAGCGTCGGCCGCACGACGGCGCGCGCGGAGTACGCGCCCGAGACCGGTGCGGCCATGAACGGAACCGCAGGAATCACCGTGGTACCCGTTACCGGAGGCGGCGGCGAATGCACCTTCTCGGCGAGCCCGACCTCGCTGTTCGTGCCCCCGGCACGGAGCACGACGCTCAGCTGGAGCTGCGAGCAGCCCACCACCTGCACCGTCGGCGTCATCGATACGCCGCGCGCCGGGACGCAGGTGACCGCGGGCGGCCAGTCCGGATCGGGCAGCGACGCGCCGCCGTTCTCGACCACCTACCGGCTCGGCTGCGCAAACGGCGTCCAGAAGGACCTGCGCGTGCGCGTGTTCGACGTGACGACCCGTGTCGAGATCCTGCCGCGATAAGGACCTGCTGAGGAGGGGACAGGTGATGATGCTCACCGTCCTGACCCTCGGCGGCGCGCTGCTTGGCGCCACGACCATCGCGGGCCTGCTGATGCTCTACCAGGTGCGGCAGGGCGCGGACGTGAACCAGTCCGCGAAGGCCCTCTTCGCCGCAGATGCCGGCATAGAGTGGGGACTGTATAACCTGCTCTGCGCGGAGGATCCCGCCAAGCAGCCCTGCCCGCTGCCTGAGGAGCCCGTGCTCGGCAATGGCGCGACCGTCGAGGTGCGCTGCCTCGACGAGGCCGGGGAGGAGGTAGCCGACTGCAACTCCTCGAGCACGATCACGATAAAGTCGATAGGTCGCAGCGCCAACGTGGCCCGCGCCTTCTGCATACTCGACAATTGCGAGGGCGCGCCGGAAAACGCCGGGGAAGAGTAGCCATGGAGCTCATGCGCCCGTCCGGGGACGGTTATGACGAGCACGTGCGCAGCCTCGCCGGAGCATGCGCCTTCTGCCGCATGGCGGAGCATCTGGACATCGAGCGGCTCGCCGCGTGGACCTGGGTCTACGCGGCGTTTCCCTATCGCCGCTATCACACGCTCCTGGTGCCGAAGCGCCATGTCACGCGCTTCTCCGAGCTTCGCTCCGAGGAGCTCTCCGAGCTTGTGGAAGCCGTGGCGCTTGCCGAGGAGCGCTACCTCGCTGCCGGGATCGTGGGCGAGCCGCCGGCCGCGGGCGGCCATCTCGTGCTCTCGTGGCGCCTGCGCGCCGCCTTCGATCCGACCAAGCAGTCCGTGCAGCACCTGCACCTGCATCTTTACCCGCGCCCGGACGGCCAGCACGACGTCGATCTCGAGGAAGATGCCTGGGACTTCGATACCGGCCTGCTCAGGCGAGGCTGACGCGGGCTGAGGTAGAATGCCTGCATGACACGCAAGGAAGCAGCCGCGCGCCTTACTAGGCTCCGCGCCCTGATCGATGACCAGCGCCATGCGCGGCACGTGCTCGGCAACGAGGACCTCACGGAGGGCGCGCTCGACTCGCTCAAGCACGAGCTCGCGCGGCTTGAGGGGCAGTATCCCGAGCTCGTCACGCCCGACTCGCCGAGCCAGCGGGTGGCAGGCGGCGTGCTGCCGGGCTTCTCGCGGGTAGCCCATGTCGATGAGCAGGGACGGCCCAGCCGCATGCACTCGCTCTCCGACGTCTTCGACGAGAAGGAGCTCGAGAAGTGGCTGGAGCGCCTGCGCGGCATCGTCGGCGACGATGCGGACCGACTCTACTGCGACCCCAAGCTCGACGGGCTCGCCGTCGAGCTTGTCTACGAGGACGGCCTCCTGACGCGCGGCGTGACGCGCGGCGACGGCGACGTCGGCGAGGACGTGACCGCCAACCTCCGCACCGTGGCGGCTGTCCCGCTTGGCCTGCGCGGCGACTACCCGTCGGTGCTCGTCGTTCGCGGCGAGGCCTTCATGACGAGGAAGGCGTTCGCGCGTCTCAACGCCGCGCAGGAAACGGCAGGCCTGCCATCCTTTGCCAATCCGCGAAACGCTGCGGCGGGCTCGCTGCGCCAGCTCGATGCCGCGGTATCGGCCTCGCGCGAGCTAAGCTTCCTGGCATACGGGCTCGGCATGAGCCTTGGCGCGCAGCGCCCGACCCATGCCGAGAATCTCGCGGCGCTGCGAGCCTGGGGCATCCCTGCCAATCTCGAGGGACGTGCCGTCCCGGGCCTCGCGGCGGCGATCGCCTACCACCAGGACCTGCAGTCCCGGCGGGACCGTCTCGCCTACGAGGTGGACGGCACCGTGATCAGGCTCGACGGGACGGCGAGCTTCGCCGAGGCAGGCATCGTCGGCAAGGGTCCCCGCGGCGCGGTCGCGTTCAAGTTCCCGGCCATGGAGGCGACCACCGTACTCCGCGGCATCGAGGTGCAGGTCGGCAGGACCGGCGTGCTCACGCCCGTGGCGCAGCTCGATCCGGTGCAGGTCGGGGGCGTGACGGTCTCGCGCGCCACGCTGCATAACGCCGACGAGATCGAGCGGCTCGGGCTGCGCATCGGGGACACGGTCGTGCTGCACCGGGCCGGTGATGTCATACCGAAGGTCGTCCGCGTCCTGCCTGAGCTCCGAACCGGCAAGGAGAAGAGGTTCCGGATGCCGGACACGTGCCCGGCGGACGGGTCCGAGGTGGTGCGCGACGGCGTCAGGTACCGGTGCTCGAATCCTGACTGCGGCGCGCGGCAGGCGGAGCGCCTGCAGCACGCCGTCGGACGCAAGGCGCTCGACCTGCGCGGCATCGGCCCGAGCCTGCTCGCGCGCCTCGTAGAAGCCGGCCTCGTCAAGGACATCGCGGACCTGTTCGAGCTGAGAGAGGGCGACCTGCTCGGTCTCGAGCGCATGGGCGAGCTCTCGGCAAGGAAGGCGGTGGCGGAGCTCTGGACGAGGAAGCAGGAAGGAGTCCGTGCCGATCGCTTCCTGGTAGCGCTCGGCATGCGGCACGTCGGCGAGGAGACCTCGCGCGCGTTAGCGCGGCATGTCGCCGCGCGCCTTGCCGGTAGCGAGGGATTCGCCGGACTGTGGGAGGCGCTTCGCGCGCTCTCCGTCGAGGAGCTGCAGGAGGTGCCGGATGTCGGCGAGGTCGTGGCAAGTAGCGCGCACGCCTTCTTCCAGGATGGGAGAAACGCGGACGTCACGGCCCGGCTCGATAGCGCGGGAGTCCGGCTCCTCGTGCCGGAAGCGGCACCGCCGGCGGGCAGCCTGCGCGGCACGACGCTGGTGATCACCGGAGTGCTCCCCACGCTATCAAGGGAGGAGGCAGGGGAGCTGGTGCGCGAGCACGGCGGGACGGTCGGAAGCGCGGTGACGCGCGCGACCGACTACCTCGTGGCAGGGGAGCGCGCGGGCAGCAAGCTGAAGAAGGCACGCGAGCTCGGCATCGCGGTGCTCGACGAGGCCGGCCTGCGGAGGCTCGTGGAGGAAGGGTAGTCTCGTCCTGAGTCAGGACTTCCAAGGAATCCGCCGGTCCTCTCGGATGGCGCAGGTCTTCGCGACGAAGCTGGCGCGTCCCGAGCCGGCGCGGTACGCGGCGTAGCGGAGCGGGTTCTTTGCCGCGTAATCCTGGTGGTAGTCCTCGGCCGGGAAGAAAGTCGATGCCGGGAGCACGGCTACCGCGGCGGGCGCGTCGTAGACGCCGCTCAGGTCGAGCTCGGCGAGGACCGACTCGGCTGTCTCGCGCTCCTCGTCGGTAGCGTAGAAGATCGCGGGCGAGTAGCTCTCGCCACGGTCCGCGAACTGGCCTTCGCCGTCGGTAGGGTCGATATGGTCGATGAAGAACTGCAGCAGGTGCCGATAGCTGAGGATGGCCGGGTCGTAGGTGACCTGCACTGCCTCGCGGTGCCCGGTGCGCTCCGTGAGGACGTCCTCGTAGGTCGGGTCGTCCATGCTGCCGCCCGTGTAGCCCGAGGCTACCTCGAGCACGCCGCCGAGCTCACGCAGGTCGTGGTCGATGCACCAGAAGCAGCCGCCGCCAAGAAGAGAGGTTGTAGTCATGGCATCAGGATACTCGCACGCGCTTCCGGCGCCTAGGTCGGCATGGCAGAAGAGGGCCGCACGGGTTGCGTGCGGCCCTCTTCGGGTAGTGCGCGGGCGACCGGACTCGAACCGGCGACCTCCACAGTGACAGTGTGGCATTCTAACCAGCTGAACTACGCCCGCTCAGCGTTGCCATTGTATCCGGGGGCACGTGAAACGCAACTGTAACGATGATCCGGGGCGGGCGTTCTATCTAGCGTATGTCAATAACCAGTAACCATCTCATGACCAGCATAATCAAGCGCATCACGGCGGCCGGATTCGGTCTGGCTCTCGTCGCGGGCCTGCTGCCGGTCACGGCCGGAGCCGCGACGCCGAACGTGGCGGACAAGCCCGCCCCTCCCGCGACCCTCGTCCAGCTCGACAGCCTCGTCGTCGACTCGGTCGAGGGCATCGCGCACGTCCTGGGCGGACCGGGCACGCCAGTGCCGTACTCGGGCATCGTGGCGCGGGTCACGGCCTCCAAGCCTTCCTCCTGCAAGAGCTACGATGTCTCGTCTCCGTGTCCGCAGATGCTCGCGCGTCCGTACGCGATCAGTGTCCTGACCAGCACTGCCGTTCTCGACCGGGATCGCAGGCAGATTGTCTGGAGCGATATCGCGCCCGGCGACAGGGTAAACGTCTACGGCAGGCTCCGCGTCGAAACCGGCGAGATGGAAGCCATCGTGCTGCGCGACGTGACGCGTCCCGAATCAATACAGATGGTGCAGCTCGAGCAGCTGCGAGTCGTCTCCTACGCCGAGACCGTCAGCGGCTACCAGATGCTCGCGTCCTACGGGACCGGACCGTGCTACGCCTTTCCTGCCGGCAGGAAGCTTTCCATGCCGTGCCCGGCAGGCTCGCAGCCAGCTGATAACGTGAGACTGCCGGAGATGACCGCGCCCTTGCGCCTCTATGCTATCGCGGTACCGCGCAGCGCCACGGTGCTCGATGCGAACCGGAAGCCTATCAAGGCAGGCACGGTACGGGTCGGGGACATGGTCAACGTGTACGGCCAGCTCACGAGCAAGGCAGAAGGCAGGGTCACGGCTTCCATCGTCAGGGTCATCGCGCGCGGCGCGGCAGAGCAGCTTTCGATCGACGCGAGCGCTCCTGGCAAGCTGACGGTCGGCACGGACGCGAGGATCGAACTTGCCGCGCGCGGCGGCGTCGCGCCTTACGCGTGGGAGATCGCAGCCCCGCCCCTTGTCTCGTCGCTTCAGGCACGCTCGAAGTGGCAGCTGCCGCAGGCCCTGAAGCTCGTCACGGCCTCGACCATATACTGCCTCGTGGCGCCCTGCCCGCAGCCTGACACGTCCGTCGCGGCCATAGCCGGCGTACCCAGCGAGGCAGGCAGCTACGCCGTGACCGTTCGCGTTACCGACGCGGCAGGCAGGACGGTACAGCGCGTCATCGACATCCAGGTGGGGCCGAGCGCGGCCGATCGGGACCTTAAGGTTGCCGTCTCCACGGACAAGGACTCCTACGGGGCAGACGAGACCATGAAGGTCACCGTCTCGGCCACTAACGTTTCTCGTAGCACCAGGACGCTGCGATTCGGCAGCAGCTGCCAGGCGAGCTACGACGTGATTCCGGGCTTCTCGCTCAGGGCGGTGAGCCTGTGCGCTCAGGGAGAGACGTCGGTGCGACTGCGAGGAGGGGAGACGAGGACCTGGTCCTTCGAGCACGTCTTCGCGAATCACCAGGTGACTGACCAGCCCTATCCGATGCGGCTCAGGGTCGTCGGTCACGTGGAAGGATACGGATCATCGACGAGGGAGATCGCGGTGAACGCGTTCCGCTGAGCGCGAGTTACTCACAGGCGTCCTCGCGCGATGCTGTGATACACTTCGTGCATGGCCAACTCACAACTTACCGCGTACGTCACGGCGCAGCTCGACAAGGGAGTATCTCGTGACGCGATCACCCAGGCGCTCATCGGCGCGGGCTGGGTCCAGGCCGATGTCGAGGCCGCCGTCGGCGAGGTCATGCAGCAGCGCGCCGGAGGCGCGAGCGTGCAGCCTGTCGAGACCGCCTCTGCCGCGCAGCCGTTCCAGGCGCAGCCGCTGCAGCAGCCTGCGGCCGCGCAGCCGATCTCGTACGCGGCGACCGAGCCTGCGGCCAGCACGGTGACGAGCCCGGCGACCGCCACGGTCACGCCGGCGTCGTTCTTCGCGACGAGCTCGTCCACGCCCATCGACGGATCGGTAGCCCTCGCGCCCAAGCGCTCGATGGCGTGGCTCTTCATACTCGTAGGCATCATCCTCGCGCTCGGCATCATCGGCGGCGTCGTGTACGCCTTCTTCCTGAGCGGCAGCGCCGACCTCCCGAGCGTCACCGACCAGAACGCGCAGGGCCAGCAGCTGCAGACGCTGCAGCAGGAGCGTGACCAGCTGCAGGGCCAGGTCAGCGGCCTGACGGCATCGGTCACCGACCTCGAGAATCAGCTCGGCATCTTCGTCCCTTCGACGAGCGCCACGGTGCCGCTGACCATCCGCGGCAACCTCGCCTCGACCACCGCGAGCTCGTTCACGCTCGAGACCTCGCGCGGCATCGTCCTCACCGTGAGCAACGGCAAGGACGCCTCGGTGGCCGCCGTCCTCGCGCCTCTGGTAGGCGCCGAGGTAGAGCTCACGGGCACGCACGCGCCGGGCTCGACGCTTCTCAAGGTGACGGCCGTAAACGGCAGCGCCATCCCGGACACGGCACCGGCAACCGGGGCAACGACGACCGCGCAGTAGATGAGGCGCGTCGCGATCAACGGCTTCGGCCGCATCGGCCGGCTGCTCTTCCGCCAGCTTGAGGCCGACCCGAACCTCGAGGTCGTCGCCATCAACGATCTCGGCGACCTCGAGAACCTGGCCTACCTTTTGCAGTACGACTCGGTGTATCGCACGTTCCCGCACGAAGTGAAAGCCGATGTCGCGGGAGAGGCGCTCCTGGTCTCGGGCAGGAAGGTGACGGTGCTGCACGAGAAGGATCCTTCGCTCCTCCCGTGGGGCGGGATGGACATCGACGTGGTGGTCGAGAGCACGGGCTTCTTCGAGTCGTTCGAGGGAGCGAGCGCGCACCTGAAGGCCGGCGCGCGCCGCGTGGTCATAAGCGCCCCGGCCAAGGATACGGAGGGCGTCGAGGGCGGCCGTACGGTGCTGATGGGCATCAACGATGACGTCATAGAGTCGACGCCGCTGACCTCGAACGGCTCCTGTACCACCAATGCCACCGCGCCGATCATGGCCATACTCGCCGAGAAGATCGGCGTCGAGCGCGCCATGCTCGGCACGGTCCATGCCTATACCGGCACCCAGAGCCTGACCGACGCGCCGGTGCGCGGCAGCCATGACTTCCGCCGCGGCAGGGCCGCGGCGCTCTCGATCGCGCCGTCCACGACGGGCGCCGCGGTGACCGTGGGACGCGTGGTCCCGTCGCTCGTAGGGAAGTTCGACGGGCTCGCGTACCGCGTCCCGGTCCCGACCGGGTCGCTCGCCGACGTCACCTTCGTCGCGAGCCGGCAAACCACGGTCGACGAGGTCAACCAGGCCGTCGTCGACGCGGCGGCCTCGCCGCGCTTTGCGGGCGTCATCGGCGTCGCTGCCGGCCAGCTCGTTTCCTCGGACATCGTCGGCATGCCGTTCGGCGCCGTGTTCGACCCTGCCTTCACCAAGGTGGTGGACGGGACGCTCGTGAAGGTCGTGGCCTGGTATGATAACGAGGCAGGATACGTCTCGACGCTCGTCAGGCACGTCGGCAAGGCCGCATCCTCGATCTAGCACTCACCAATTCACGCATCAGACATGCTCTATACCATCGCAGCAATCCTGGTCGTCCTCTGGCTCGTCGGGCTCGTCAGCTCGTACACCATCGGAGGGCTCGTTCACGTGCTCCTGGTCATCGCGCTCGTCGTCGTGGTCGTGCGTCTCCTCCAGGGACGCCGGCCGGTCTGACGAAGCAGCCAGCTGAAAAAACGAGGCGCCTCGCGGGGCGCCTCGTTTCGTAGTGCGGGCGCGGAGTTCTGGTAGAATGTGTCCATGGAATCCGTCGTGCTCTACTTCGCGTCCGACCATCGCGGCTTCGACCTCAAGCGCCAGGCCATGGAGCACGCCTCAGGCCGCGGCGTCGAGACCGTGGACCTGACGCCCGCGCGCGTCGAAGGAGACGACTATCCCGCGGCGGCCGAGCTCCTGGCCAAGCGCATCGCCGGCCTCACCGGAGCGCGCGGCTTCCTGGCCTGCGGCTCAGGCACCGGGATCGCCATAGCGGCTAACCGCTTCAAAGGCATCAGGGCCGCCTGCGGGCTGGGTGCCGAGCAGGTAGCGGCCTCGAGGCGTGACGACGACGTCAACGTGCTCGTCATAGGCGCCGACTACGCCGAGGAGGATGCCGTGCGCGCGATGCTGGACGCCTTTCTCGACACGGCCTTCGACGACCAGGAGCGCCACGTGCGGCGCCTCGAGGCGCTCGACCTCCTGGGCGCGTGACGGTACTGCCGGCCATAAACGTCGAGGACGAGGCGGAAGCGGTTGAGGCGCTCCAAGCCGTGCGCGACGAGGTCACGCGCGTGCATCTTGACGTCAGCGACGGCACCATGACGCCGAACCGGTCCTGGCGCGATCCGGCGAGGTGGCAGGCTGTCGCAGGCGGCATCGAGACCCAGGTCCACCTGATGACGCGCGATCCGGAGTCCGTCATCGAGGACTGGCTCCAGGCCGGCGCGCGGGAGATCGCGGTCCACGTCGAGGCGCTCGCGCCCGAGAGCGAGGACGGAGAAACGCTCGTGGCACGACTGAGCTTCCTGCGCGACGCCTGCCTGGCGCATGACGCGCGGCTGATCGTCTGCGGAGCCTACGACGTGCCGGTACGGCGCCTGCTCGCGGTCCGCGCCTTCGCCGACGGCTTCCTCGTGCTCGGCGTCCCGCCGGGCCGGTCAGGACAGGAGCTGCGTCCTGAGGCGCTCGGCATGGCCCGCGCGATCCGCGAGGCCTTCGAGGAGGTTCCCGTCTGGTTCGACGGAGGCGTGAGCGCTGCCACCATGCCCGGGATAGCCGCGGCAGGCGCGACCGGCGTCGTGGCCTCGAGCGCCGTCTTCGGCGCTGACGATCCCGCCGTCGCGCTGCGTGCGCTACAATCTGCATGATGGACTCGATAACCGACGAACAGGTAGTACGCATCGAATCGACGGCTAACCTGCTGCGCCAGGAGGTGCTGCACATGCTCGTCGAGGCAGGCAGCGGCCACGTCGCGGGACCCCTCGGCATGGCCGACATCATGGCGACGCTCTACTTCCACGTGATGCGTCATGATCCCAAGAACCCGCGCATGCACGGCCGCGACCGGTTCGTGCTCTCCAACGGCCATACCTGCCCGATCCTCTACGCGGCGCTCGCCCACGCGGGCTACTTCCCGACCGAGGAGCTGCGCACGCTGCGCAAGCTGGGCAGCCGGCTGCAGGGCCATCCGCACCGCGACGCGCTGCCCGGGCTCGAGACGACCTCGGGCCCGCTTGGGTCGGGACTCGCGCAGGCGACCGGCCTCGCGCTTGCCGCGCGCATGGACAAGGAGCGCTGGCGCACGTTCTGCATGACCAGCGACGGCGAGCACCAGGAGGGCAACCACTGGGAGGCGGTGCTCATCGCCGGCAAGTACAGGCTGAGCAACCTGGTCCAGGTCGTGGACCGCAACGTCATCCAGATAGATGGCTTCACCGAGGACGTTATGCCGCTCGAGCCGCTCGCGGACAAGTACCGAGCCTTCAACTGGAACGTGCTCGAGACGAACGGGCACGACGTGCGCGCGCTCGTGGCGGCGTTCGCGGAGGCGAAGGCGACCTGGGAGAAGCCGACGGTCATCATCGCGCACACCACGCCCGGACGCGGCGTGGACTTCATGGAGAACCGTTATGAGTGGCATTCCAAGGTCATGAAGCCGGAGGAGATCAGGACGGCGCTGCACGAGCTGCGCACCCTGCAGGCAGCCATCCGTTCCGAGCACCAGTGACATGCTGAATCCAGAAGCCCACCTCGACCCCCGCATCCTCGGCGACGACGCCGACATGAAGCCGACCCGCGACGGGTACGGTACCGGGCTCGTGAAGGCGGGCGAGCTCAACGGACAGGTCGTCGCGCTCTCGGCAGACCTTACCGAGTCGACACGCAGCGAGGCGTTCTCGAAGCGTTTCCCCGAGCGCTTCGTGGAGGTCGGCGTCGCCGAGCAGGGGATGGCCACGGTAGCGGCCGGGCTCGCCGAGGCCGGCAAGATCGCGTTCATCGCGAGCTACGCGACCTTCTCGCCGGGAAGGAACTGGGAGCAGATCCGCACGACCGCCGCGTACAACCACGCCAACGTGAAGATAGCGGGGCACCATGCCGGCATATCCGTGGGTCCGGACGGCGCGACCCACCAGGCGATCGAGGACATCGCCACCATGCGCGTGATACCGCGCATGCGGGTCATCGTGCCGTGCGACGCGCTCGAGGCCGAGAAGGCGACGCTCGCCGCGGCGCACCTCTTCGGACCCGTCTACCTGCGCTTCGGCCGCGAGAAGACCCCGGTCATGACCACCGAGCAGACCCCGTTCGTGCCGGGCCAGGCATTGACGCTCTGGGAATCGGAGGACCCGCAGGTGGCGATCATCGGCTGCGGGTCGCTCCTCTATAACGCCATCAAGGCGGCCCAGCAGCTGCAGGAGCGCGGCATCGGCTCGATCGTCATCAACGTCCATACGGTGAAGCCCCTGGACGAGGAGGCCGTCGAGCGTGCCGCGCGCACGTGCGGGGCCGTCGTCACGGTAGAGGAGCACAACGTCCTCGGCGGTCTGGGCGGAGCCGTCGCGGAGACGCTGGCACGCCGCTTCCCGGCGCCGCAGGAGTTCGTCGGCATGCAGGACGTCTTCGGCGAGAGCGGCAGGCCTGACGAGCTCATCGCCAAGTACGGCATGGACGCGCCTGCCATCGTGGCGGCGGCGGAGCGCGCGATCGCGCGCAAGGCGTAGACGTGCGCGGGCCTTACGCGCGCGTCTCGATTCATCATCATTTCGAGAAGCAGCTCGCGCGTCTCGAGGAGCCCGACCAGGCACGGGTGCGCACGCGCGTCGGCCTCTTCGTGATGGACCCGTTCAATCCGGTGCTGCGCAACCACGCGCTCGAGGGAGACTTCGACGGGCGCCGCAGCATCGACATCGAGAACGACCTCCGCGCCCTCTACCGCGAGGAAGGCGAGGAGGCAATCTTCGTCGCCGTCGGCACGCACGCCAGGCTCTACGGCTGAGTCTGGTACACTGCACCCATGCAGCCATACCAGTTCGTCGCCATCGGCGACACCGTCATCGACGCCTTCATCCGCCTCAAGGAGGCGTCGGTAGGGAAGGACGCGGCAGGATCGCCCGAGCTGCGCATCCCGTTCGAGGCCAAGGTCCCGTACGACGAGGCCTTCGTCCTCAAGGCGGTCGGCAACGCGCCCAATGCGGCGGTCTCGGCCGCGCGGCTGGGACTCGGCACCGCCATCATCACCTCGGTAGGCAACGACGAGTACGGCGCGCAGTGCCTCGAGACGTTCGGCAAGGAGGGCGTCGCGACCGAGTACGTCGCGGTGCACGAGGGGATACGCACCAACTACCACTACGTGCTCTGGTACGGGGACGAGCGTACCATCCTGATCCGCCACGAGGCCTTCCCGTACGTCCTGCCGCAGATGCAGGCGCCCGCCTGGATATACTGGTCCTCGATCCGCGAGGGGTCTGAAGGGTTTCACGACCTCTTCATCGACTACCTCAAGCAGAACCCGGGCATAAGGTTCGCCTTCCAGCCGGGCGTCTTCGAGATCCGCATGGGCGCCGAGCGTCTCAAGGACATGTATGCCCATGCCGAGGTGGTCATGTGCAACAAGGAGGAGGCAGAGGCCATCCTGGAGCGCCCTGCCGGCACCGAGATCCGCGAGCTGCTCGACGGCATGCGCGGCCTCGGCGTGAGGATCGCGGTCGTCACCGACGGCAAGCGCGGCGCCTACGCGTCGGACGAGAACGGCGCCTGGTTCATGCCGCCCTATCCCGATCCCAAGCCTCCGCTCGAGCGCACCGGTGCCGGCGACGCCTTTTCCTCGACCTTCGCCGCCGCGCTGGCGCTCGGCCACGACATCCCTACCGCGCTGCGCTGGGCTCCCATCAACTCGATGTCGGTCGTGCAGCAGGTCGGCGCGCAGGCGGGCCTGATCGGTCTCGATGAGATCGAGCGGCTGCTCAAGGAGGCGCCGGCCGACTACGCCCCGCGGCAGCTTGCATGAGGACGCTGCGCGAGGCGCTCGCTGACGCCCGGCGCGACCGGTACGCGATCCCGCACTTCAACGTCACCGACCTCGCCCAGCTGCGCGCCATCGCGCGCGTGGCGCGAGAGCTCGGCACGCCGGTCCTGGTAGGAACCAGCGAGGGCGAGCGGGGATACGTCGGCGTCGCGCGCGCCGTGGCGCTCGTGCGCTCGTACCGCGCCGAGGGCGTGCCGCTCTATCTCAACGCCGACCACACGCACTCGGTGGAGCGCATCGAGGAGGCGGCCCGCGCAGGCTACGATGCCGTCCTCTTCGACGGCGGCGCGCTCTCCTGGGAGGACAACGTCCTCATGACCACCGCGGCGGTGCAGATCGCGCGCTCGGTAGACCCGGCCATCGTGGTCGAGGGCGAGCTCGGCTACATCGGCAGCGGCTCGAGCATCCTCGACGCGCTGCCCGAGGGTGCCGCGCTCACCGATGCCGCCATGACCTCGCCCGAGCAGGCCGCCGTCTTCGTGAAGGAGACCGGCATCGACCTGCTGGCTCCGGCGGTCGGGAACATCCACGGCATGCTGCGTTCCGGATCGAACCCGCGGCTCGATATAAAGCGGATCGATGCCATCGAGCTCGCCGCCGGCGTGCCGCTGGTCCTGCATGGCGGATCGGGCACGCCCGACGAGGACCTCCAGGCTGCCTGCCGCGGCGGCATCGCGGTCGCGCACGTGAGCACCGAGCTCCGCGTGGCCTGGCGAGCCGGTACCGAGCGCGCGCTCCGGGAGATGCCCGACGAGGTGAATCCCGCCAAGCTGATGCAGCCTGCCGAGGACGAGGTGTACGCCGCCGCCCTGCGTCGGGCGAAGCTCTTTTTAGGCCGCTGAGCGGCATCAATCGGCGTATGGGCCCGCAATCGCAAGGCCTGATGGCTCGCCATCGCGTGTCCGACAGGCTATACTCGGACCCATGAAGATTGAAGCACAGACGAGGACCGTCTTCGGCAAGCACCTGGGCGGCCTCCGCAAGGAGGGCCGCGTGCCTGCCGAGGTATATGGCCACGGAACCGACAACATGCACCTGAGCATCGCGCACAAGGACCTCGCGCACGCCCTGGGCGAGATAGGCAAGACGGGCATCATCATCCTGTCCGTCGAGGGCAAGGACACCCGCGTCATGGCCCACGACTGGACCCATGACGTGAAGACCGGCGACGTGCAGCACATCGACTTCTACGCCGTGAAGGCGGGAGAGAAGATCACGGCCGAGATCCCGTTCGTCTTCGAGGGAGAGTCGCAGGCCGTCCGCGACGAGCTCGGCGCCCTCGTCAAGAACCTGCACGAGCTGCAGGTCGAGGCCCTCCCGGAGAAGCTTCCGCACGAGTTCGTCCTCGATATCTCGACCCTGACCGAGGTCGGCAGCTCGTTCACCGCGGAGGACATCAAGCTCCCGGCAGGCGTCGAGCTCGTCACCGCGCCCGATACCGTCATCGTCTCGATAGCCGCGCTCCAGGCAGAGGAGGTCGAGGAGACCGAGGAGGACCTGCTCGAGGCAGTCGAGGTCGAGGGAGGCGAGGCTGCCGAGGACGCTTCGTCGGAAAGCCAGGAATCGGCAGGGTAAGCCTGCGGCCTCCGGGCCGTCTTACCTGATAACGACATGCTCCAGAAACCGAGAATCACGACCGACATCCAGTCCAGCGGAGGCAGCACGTATCGTGCTGCCTCGCGGGACGTCAGGCTCGCTACCGTGCGCCGTCGCCGTTCCGGCCACTGGCTTGCCGCGGTGAAGGGACTCGTGGTGCTGGCCTCGATCGGCGGCTTCGTCGCCGGGTCGGCCTACGCGCCGGCCAACTACACGTACGCGCAGGTCTCAGACTCCGAGCGGGTGCAGCTCGAGGCCCAGCTCAAGCAGCTCGAGGTCGAGATGAACCAGCACCAGGCCCAGATAGACGCGTACCGCGCGCAGGGCAAGACGCTCGGCTCCGAGGTCGGCAAGCTCAACTCGACCATCGCGGCGCTCAACACGCAGATCAAGGCGCTGCAGGTAAACATGACGCTGATCGACCGCAAGATCGGCACGACCGAGGTCGAGATCTCGGCGACGGAGAACACGCTCCTGAGCAACCAGGAGGTGCTCGGCGAGCTCGTGCGCCAGGCGTACGTGGCCGACCAGCAGTCGCTGGTGGAGGTCATGCTCGCTCACGGCGAGCTCTCCGAGTTCTTCAACGACGTGAACTCGATCACCGCGCTGCAGGGCAACGTGAAGCAGACGATCGGCACGATCTCGACCCTGAAGGGCCAGCTGGAGGGTCACAAGGAGTCGCTCGACGTCGCGCGCACCGACGCCCAGACCTCGGCCCAGTACCAGGCGCAGCAGAAGCTCCGTGCCGACCAGGTAGCTCGCGAGAAGGCGGCGCTGCTGACCGCGACCAAGGGTCAGGAGTCCAAGTACGCCTCGCTCCTCAAGGACACGCAGGCCCGTGCGGCTCAGATCCGCTCGCGCCTCTTCTCCTTCCTCGGCGGAGGGCAGATGAAGTTCGGCGATGCCTATCAGCTGGCGAAGACCGCGGGCCAGCTCACGGGCGTCCGCCCGGCGCTCATCCTTGCCGTCCTCGACCGCGAGTCCGCGCTCGGCGCAAACGTCGGCAAGTGCAACTACAAGAGCTCGATGAGCCCGACGCAGCAGCCGATCTACCTCTCGATCACGAGCCAGCTCGGCATCGACCCGGATTCCGTCATGGTCTCCTGCGCCATCCTCTCCGACGGCGCCTACGGCGGCGCCATGGGCCCGGCGCAGTTCATGCCGGCGACCTGGCAGGGCTACGCGGCCCGCATCGGAAACCTGACCGGGCACAGGCCCCCGTCCCCGTGGAACAACATGGATGCCGTGACGGCGACCGCGCTCTACATGAAAGACGCCGGAGCCGTGGCAGGCAACATCGAGTCAGAGCGCATCGCCGCGGCCAAGTACTATGCCGGCGGCAACTACGCGCGCTTCCTCAACACCTACGGCCAGGCCGTCGTGGACCGCGCGAACCGGTTCGCGGACGATATCGCGGTGCTCGAGGGACAGTGATGCGCTGATACGGGATAGCAACCAAAGGATAGAGAAGGCAGACTTGAATCAGGCCAATAGGAAAAGCAGTCCTGCAGCTGCTTTTCCTATTATTGTATGGGGGTCGCGGACGTCATTCGAACAGCCTTAGCTGATGCTTAACTTTCCGTCCTCTAAAGTAATAGCAATGGATTGATCCATTTCCACGCCCTCAATGGGGATAGCGACCACTTCCAGTTGATGCGTATTGCCGAGATGCGGGCTGTTATACGGAATATAGATATAGCCAGGATTTTGGTATCGCCTCCCTTTATAAGAAATCTCCTTAATCGTTATAAATCCAAAATCTTCTTTGCCGCCTTCTTGCCACGCAATACCTTCATAGAAGTAATCCCTACTTAGGACAACAAAGGCATGAGGTGCAATACTGATATTTATTGTTCCTTTTTGGAGCTGATCCGCTAATGGCAGCCCTAATTCAAAGAAGAAAGTAGCCTGTGCCTGCGTTGTTCGTATCGCTACTCCTAATCCTTTCTTAATAACTCCTTCTACGGTCATCATGATCTTTGCGGGGACTAGGACTCGAACACTTCTTCCATCCCCTCAAGCCGCTTGGGAAACATGCCTGGATTCTTCTCGAGCAGTGCCACGAGCTCCTGGAAATACTTGTCCACGACAGGCGACTCCGCGATCTTCTCTGCCTTGTAGGCGCGCGTCATCGCGAGCGTCACGCCCTCGAAGTGCCAGGTGCGCCCCTCGTCCTGATAGACGTTGATGATCGGCAGTAGCTTGTCGAGCGCATAGACGAAGCGTGCCTCCTCGTCATTCCGCTGCTCGTACGCGTGAATCATGTCATGAAGTTCAGAAAATTCAGGGAACTCAGCCGCGATGCGCTCGGCCGCGGCAGCTTCGCGAGCGTCCTTGCTCGCGCGTTCCTGCGCATCGCGGGTATAGGCAGGAGTATCGCCCGCGTAGGCCTCGACCAGGTCGTGCGCGAGCGCGTAGCGCAGGAGTAGTCCGGTATCGAGGCCGAGCGATCCTGCCTCGTTCACGTACCAGGCGGCCATGGCCAGCTGATAGGAGTGCTCGACGTCGTTCTCGAGCCGTTCCTCGCCTCGGTGACGCACCCGGCGCTCCACGACGCGGAACCGCTCGAGAAGGTCCAGGAATCCGAACAGATGCGCGAGGTCCATGCCCGTAGCATAGGCCCGTATCGGCAGGCCGTCACGCTCGCGTGTCAGGAGCCAGCCTGATAGGCTTCGCCCATGAGAAGACCGCGCGTCATTGAGCTGAAGAACGGACTCCGCGTGGTCCTGGCACCGGACCCCAACGCTCTCACCGCCACGGCGCTCGTGATGGTCAGGGCAGGATCCGAGTACGAGACAGCTAAGGAGAGCGGCATCTCGCACTTTCTCGAGCACCTCGCCTTCAAGGGGACCAGGCGTTTCCCGCGTCCCGGCCAGGTCTCCGAGGAGCTCGAGGGCATGGGCGCCGAGACCAATGCCTGGACCGCCGAGTCGCATACCGCGTACTGGGCCAAGGCTCAGTCCGGGAAGGCGCAGCGCCTGCTCGAGATCGTCTCGGAGCTGCATCTCGAGCCGCTCTTGGACGGAGACGAGCTCGAGCGAGAGCGCGGCGTCATCGTCGAGGAGCTCGCCATGTACGAGGACCAGCCCGCGCGGAAGGTCGAGGAGGTATGGGGCAGCCTCCTCTACGGCGACCAGCCCGCAGGACGGCCTATCGGCGGGACCAAGGCGAGCGTCGCGGGCATCACGCGCGACGCCGTCGCCGAGTACCGGGCCCGCCGCTACCGCGCGCCCGACACGGTCGTGTCGCTCGCGGGCGGCTTCGATCCCGTGCAGGCGACGCGCCTGATCAAGGAACGCTTCGAGACCCTGGACGGGCGGAAAGCCGCTGCAAAGAAGCGGACGAAGGAGGTGCAGGAGAAGCCCGGCATAGCCCTCCTGAAGCGCGATGGCGACCAGGCGCACCTGGCCGTAGGATTCCGGGCATTCAGGAAAGGGGACCGTCGCGAGACCGCGCTCTCGCTGCTTGCCACCGTCCTCGGCGGCGGCATGAGCTCGCGTCTCTTCCGTCGCATCCGCGAGGAGCTCGGCGCCGCCTATTACGTTTACGCCTGGAACGACACCTCGGTGGACCACGGCGCCTTCGGCGCGTCGGTGGGAGCCAACGTGGAGCGCGCGGACCTGGTCCTGCGCGCGATCGTCGAGGAGTTCGTCCGCCTGCGCGACGAGCTGATTCCTGCCAAGGAGCTCCGCCGCGCGCGTGACTTCCAGATCGGCGGCATCATGATGGGCCTCGAGTCGTCTGACGCGCAGGCGACCTATAACGCCAGCAGCCTGCTCCTGCGGAACCGCGTCGTGCCGGTGCGCGAGAAGGTGGCAGCGTTGCGGGCGCTGACCCCCGAGGACCTCCGCCGGGCCGCGCGCGCGGTCATCCGCGAGGAGGGGCTCAACCTGGCCGGCGTGGGTCCGGACCTGACGACTGCACGGTTCCGCAAGCTGCTCGGACTGGGGTAGACTGTAGGCATGCGCCAGTTCGATATCACCTGGGCGTCGCTGTGGCGGATCGTCGCCGTCGCGGCCGCCTCGGTCATCGCGGTGGTCTCCTGGGAGATACTCCTGGGCCTCTTCCTGGCGATCGTCATATCCGCCGGCCTCGACTTCATCGTGGACTGGATGGAACGGCGCGGCATACCGCGCGTCCTCGGCGTGATCGGGGTCTTCCTGTTCGCCGCACTGATCGTCGTCGTCGTGGCATACACGGTGATTCCGCAGGTCATCGGCGATCTCGCGACCGTCGTCGCCGCGTTCAACCCCGACCTCGCCGAGACCTGGATCGTCCCCCTCGAATCGGCGACGAGCTTCTCGTCGATCTTCTCCCGCGTCTCGGGCAAGCTCCTTACCGGCGGCGCCGAGCAGTTCCAGGCCGCGACTAGCGCCTTCGAGCCCATCGCGATCCTGGTAACGGTGCTCGTCACCTCCTTCTACCTCTCGCTCTCGCGTGACGGCATAGAGAGCTTCATCAGCACGGTGACGCCGCATAGCGCCGCGCCCGCCGTGCTGCGCGTGTATCGCCGCAGCAGGCGCAAGATCGGCAGCTGGTTCCGCGCCCAGGTCCTGCTGGGCGTGATCGTGGGGACCCTGAGCTGGTTCTGCCTGTGGATGATCGGCGTCGAGCAGGCGGCCGTCTTCGGCCTCCTGGCCGGCATCTGCGAGCTGGTCCCGCTCCTGGGCCCGATCGTCGCCGGCGTGGTCGCCGTGGGCATCACCCTCGTGACCGCGCCCGTCTCGGCCATCTGGACCTTCCTCGTCTTCTTCGCCATCCATCAGGTAGAGGCCAACGTCCTGATCCCGCTGCTGACCCGTCAGGCCGTTGGCCTGCACCCGGTCATCGTCATCACCTCGCTACTGCTCGGCTACCAGGTCGCGGGCATCATGGGCACCCTCGCCGCCGTCCCGGCCGCGGCCGTCATCCAGGAGGTGCTCGAGGAGATCACGCGCCAGCGTGGCAAGCGCGCGCATGACGACGCGGTCCCCGTACCGAGCATCTGACGCGCATGCGTCGATGAGCGCCTTCTTCGACGCACACGCGCACGCTCATTTTCCGGCCTTCGGCGACGAGGCCGAGGCGGTGGTGCGTCGCGCGCGCGACCAGGGCGTGGAGATGATCCTGGTCGGCACCGAGCTCGGGACAAGCAAGGGTGCCATCGCGCTTGCCGAGCGCTTTCAGGATGGCGTCTGGGCGGCCGTGGGGCTGCATCCGACGCATGCCACCGAGCAGGAATTCGTGGACGAGCAGGAGATGGGCAGCGCGGGAAAGCGCGCGTACGAGCCGTTCGACCCGGAGCGCTATCTCGAGCTGGCGCGACATCCCAAGGTCGTCGCGATAGGCGAGTGCGGCCTGGACTACTACCGGCTCGACGAGGCGACGGCGAAGGCGCAGAAGGAGGTGCTCCTCGGCCAGGTCGAGATCGCGCGCGAGGCAGGCAAGCCGATCACGGTCCACTGCCGGAACGCCTTCCCGGACCTGATCTCCCTGCTGCGCGAGCATCGCGCGGCCTTAGGCGATATCCCTGGCACGATACACTTCTTTACCGGCAGCCTCGAGCAGGCCCGCGAGCTGCTGGATCTCGGCTTCTTCCTCCAGTTCGGGGGCGTCATCACCTTCGCGCGGGACTATGACGCGGTCGTGCGGTACGTGCCGCTCGAGCGAATCGTTACCGAGACCGACGCGCCCTACGTGGCGCCGGTCCCGTACCGGGGAAGGCGCAACGAGCCCGCGTATGTCATAGAGGTAGCTAAGAAACTCGCCGAGCTCAAGGGAGTCGGGCTGGCGGAAGTGCGTGCCAGGGTGCGCGAGAACGCGCGGCAGGTATTCGGGGTATGAAAAAGAGGAGCCTGTTGGCTCCTCGTAAGGTTTGGATCGAGGATCACGCTGCTGCGTAGGATTCGCGATGCAGGGCGATATCGAACGATTCTGATACGTTCCCCAGAATCTGATTGATGATGCTTGCGGCGCTTTTCTTGCTCAGCTCCGAGGATTCGTACTTGAAGGCCTGAAGCAGCCCCGCAGTTAACGAATCATCCGCATTGCTGACAAGTTCGGCGAGCGGCGCCAGGCTCTCGCCCAGCCCCAGATGGTAGGCGGTCTTGCCGACGTAGGTCACGAGCATCCGCTCCGAGATCTCGACCATGCCGTACAGCGCGCACAAGCCGATGGCCGGGTTGGAGCGTGCCTGCGCGACTAGGTCGTTGAGACCGAGGGCCGGATAGGGCTTGAATTCCTCATAGAGTTCCGGATACAGGACCTCGAGGCGCGAGGTGATCGCCGCATAGCGGGAGATGATCCCGTCAGTGCGCAGGTCACCGAGCTTGCCATTGCCGTGAAGCAGGACATCAAGCTTATTCAGCACGTCGAATGACTGGGAGCTTCGAGCGCTCAGCATGGTAGCGCTGACCAGCTCGCCTGCCTTGGCAAGCAGGATTTCCGTATTAAGCAGATTGTCGACGAGCAGGTGCCAGGTCTTCTCGAGATGGCCCTGCCGATGCGAGAACACCTGTGCAATCTTGCCGCTTCCGTTCTTGGTGAGCGCTGCGAGCTCAGCCGGTTGTATAATTTCCATAATTTTCTATCACTCCTTTATTTCTGTTTTTAAGATTCGTCCCGAAAGACTCCCATAATAAAAACAAATATAGCTCATCACGTCAAGGTATCCGTGCCCTGTGCGTCTGCGTACAATGACTTTATGAGCGAAATCGCCCCCAAGAGGTCTACCTACGAGTTCTCGTCCACGGAACCGCTGATGCGGGAGCTCTGGGAGGCGGAAGGGCTGCACGTCGCCGATGACCGGAGCGCCAAGCCGAAATACTACGCGCTCTTCGAGTTCCCGTACCCGTCAGGGGACGGGCTCCACGTGGGACACCTGCGTCCCTATACCGGCATGGACGCGATCGCGAGGAAGCGGCGGATGCAGGGATTCGAGGTCCTCTTCCCGGTAGGCTGGGACGCCTTCGGCCTGCCCGCCGAGAACTACGCGATCAAGACGGGCATCCATCCCTCCATCGTGACCAGGCAGAACATCGCGAACTTCACCCGCCAGATGAAGGCGATGGGATACTCCTTCGACTGGGATCGCGAGATCGACACCACCGACCCGGCGTACTACCGCTGGACGCAGTGGATGTTCATCAGGCTCTTCGAGGCAGGTCTCGCGTACAAGGGGACGCAGACGATCAACTGGTGCCCCAAGGACAGGATCGGCCTCGCCAACGAGGAGGTCATCGGCGGGCTCTGCGAGCGGTGCGGCACCGAGGTCGTGCAGAAGGAGAAGGCGCAGTGGATCATCCGCATCACCGCCTATGCCGACAAGCTGCTCGAGGGACTTAAGGACCTGGACTTCCTGCCGGAGATCAGGAAGCAGCAGGAGCACTGGATAGGCCGCAAGGAGGGCATGGAGATCACGTACGCCATCGAGGGCAGCGACGAGGCCGTCACGGTATTCACCACGCGGCCCGAGACGAACTTCGGCGCCACCTTCGTCGCGCTCGCGCCGGGCAACCCGCTCGCGCTCCGTATCGCTGCCGAAGGCCAGCAGGCCGAGGTCGGCGCGTACGTGGCGGCGATGGCCGGAAAGAAGGCTGATGCGCGCCAGGCGCCGACGCGCGAGAAGACCGGCGTCTTCACGGGCGCCTACGCGCGGAATCCTCTCAACGGCGAGCGCATGCCGATCTGGGTGAGCGACTTCGTGCTCGACGGCGTAGGGACGGGCGCGGTCGTCGGCGTGCCGGGTCACGATCTCCGCGATTTCGAGTTCGCGCAGGCGTTCGGCCTCAAGGTGATACGGGTGGTCGTCGGCAGCGACGGCGACGAGAGCCCGATAACCTCGGCGGAGCAGGTTCAGGAAGAGGAGGGGAGGCTCGTGAACTCGGGCTTCCTCGACGGCAAGGACATCCATGCAGGGACCGGGACGATGATGGATCGCCTGGAACGTGAAGGCTGGGGAACGCGCGCCGTCTCGTACCACCTGCGCGACTGGATCTTCTCGCGCCAGCGGTACTGGGGCGAGCCGATACCCATGATCGAGTGCGGAAGCTGCGGCTGGGTGCCGGTACCTGACGACCAGCTGCCCGTGGAGCTGCCCCAGGTCGAGCGGTACGAGCCCCGCGACGACGGCGAGTCGCCGCTCGCCTCGATCGACGCGTGGACGGCAGCGGACTGCCCGAAGTGCGACGGCGCGGGACGGCGCGAGACGGACACCATGCCCAACTGGGCGGGTTCGAGCTGGTACTTCCTCCGCTACGCCGATCCTGACAACGATCAGGCCTTCGCCAGTCCCGAGAAGCTGGAGCGCTGGATGCCGGTGGACTGGTACAACGGCGGCATGGAGCACGTGACGCTCCACCTGCTGTACGCGCGCTTCTGGAACCTCTTCCTCCACGACCAGGGACTGGTCCCGGTGGCCGAGCCGTTCCGGAAGCGCACCGCGCACGGCATGATACTCGCCGAGGACGGGAGCAAGATGAGCAAGTCCAAGGGCAACGTGGTGAACCCCGACGCGGTCGTGCAGCGTTACGGCGCCGACGCGCTCCGGGTCTACGAGTGCTTCATAGGCCCCTTCGACCAGGCGACCACCTGGGACCCGAACGGGCTCGAGGGGACGTCGCGCTTCCTTGCCCGCGCCTACGCGCTTTCCGAGAAGGTAGGCGAGGCCGAGGACGCGGCGCTGCTGCGCGCCGCAAAGCGCGCCGCGCGCAAGGTCGGCGACGACATCGAGACGATGTCCTTCAACACGGCCGTCGCCGCGCTGATGATCTTCGTCAACGAGGCCACGAAGGCGGAGAGCCTTCCGCGCGAGGCGTGGGAGCTGTTTTTGAAGGCGCTGGCGCCCTTCGCTCCGCACCTTGCCGACGAGCGCTGGCGGGCGCTCGGGAACGCGGGTTCGGTGCATCAGGCTCCGTGGCCGGAGATAGCCGATGACGAGATCGGCACGGAGACCGTGCGCCTTGCGGTCCAGGTCGGGGGCAGGACGCGCGCCGACGTCGAGGTCGCCGCGGACGCCTCGCAGGGAGAGGCCGAGCGCGTGGCACGGGGCGACGCGCAGGTAGCGAGGTTCCTCGAGGGCAAGGAGGTCGCGCGGGTCGTCTACGTCCCGGGCCGCATCATCAATTTCGTGCTATAACAGGGTCATGTTCGGCGAATCCCGTTGGGTGACCGTCACGGTCATCGTTGTCGCCCTCCTGGCGTTCGTCGTCTTCGGGCTGGCCGTCTGGGCCATCGTCGCGGAGCGCAACGACGACCGCGACGCGACCATCACGACCGCGGTCGCGTCGAACGTCTATGTCGACCCGTCCCGGTATCCCGGATGGCAGGGGGTTCCCGACGACGTCCGCGACACGACGCCGGTCGCGCCCGCGCCCGGAGGCAGCGGAGGAAATGCCTCGGCCGCGCCTGCAAAGGGTGGCGGATTCTTCTCGTTCGGTTCCTCGGTGCCGAGCGACCTGCCCGCGGGCTACGGCAAGGCGGACCTTTCGGCGAGTTTCCGGAAGGTGCGGATCGCGAGCGTCAGCGCCGTCGACCCGAACGGCTACAACGCCGCCAATAACGCCTCGGTCATACGCATCCGCGAGAACGTCAGCGGCAAGGACGTCGTGAACCTGACCGGCATGCGCCTCAAGACGAACGCGGATGCCTTCCTGATCCCGCGCGCGGCCAAGTTCTACAAGACGACCGGTTCCGGCCTCGCCGACGTGAGTCTCGGGAACGGGCAGGATGCCTATATCATCGGCTCGTCGAGTCCCGTGAACGCGAACTTCATGGGCAATGCCTGCAACGGCTACCTCAATGCGGCGTACGACTTCGTGCCCGACCTCTCAGGCGGCTGCCAGGTGCCTCCCAAGCGCGAGATCGAGACGTTCTCCGGCGCGTGCCAGGACTACATCCTCAGCACGGCTGGCAGCTGCAAGGCAGGCAACCCGAACGACAGCCGCATACCCGCCGGGGACGGAGCCTGCCGCTCCTATGTCGCCGGATTCACCTACGACGGCTGCGTCGAGCGCCGGCAGGGAGAGGAAAAGTTCCTCAACGGGTCCTGGAACGTGTTCGCCGGGAGGTCCATCGTCGACCCGCGGCACGACCTCGTTCTCCTCCTGGACGGGGGAGGCAAGCTGGTCGACTACTACCGGTACTGACGCGAGCCTTCAGCTCGCGCGCTCCTCGAGCGTGACGAAGACCGCGCGGCTCTTCCCGCCGCGCCAGACGGCGAGCTCGATGGTCTGCCCGACCTGCGAGCTCTCGAGCACGTCCTGGAAGGTGTGATCCTCCGTGAGCGCGAGCCCGTCGCACTGCGCGATGAGGTCGCCGTCCCTGAGTCCGGCCTTGCTGGCCGGGCTGCCCGGCAGGACGCCGTGGTCGTCCGGCGACTCGCCGGTGACGTAGGCCCCTCCGGCGACGTTCGCGCCGAGGTCGCCCGCGAGCGCGCTGCCGACGATCACGTACCGGAGCCCGAGGTAGGGGCGCCTGATATGGCCGTACGCGGTGAGGTCCCTGAGGTCGCGCAGGACGGCCGAGATCGGTATCGCGAGGCCTATGTTCTGCGCGCCCGAGATCAGCGCCGAGTTGATGCCGACGACGCGGCCGTCGAGCGCCACGAGCGGGCCGCCCGAGTTGCCCGGGTTGATCGCCGCGTCGGTCTGGATGAGGCCCCGGAGCTCGTGCCCGCTCCGGTCGTTTTCCGTCTGCGCGGTCACCGAGCGCGAGAGGCCCGAGACGATGCCGAGGCTGACCGTGTTGCGGAAGACGCCGAGCGCGTTGCCGATCGCGAGCACGTACTGGCCGACCGTGAGGTCGGCCGCGTCGCCGCAGGTGACGGGGGAGAACCCTTCGCCCTCGATCTTCACGATGGCGATGTCGTTGAGTGGGTCGACGCTCATGACGCGTGCCGGGAAGCGGCGGCCGTCCTCGAGCACGGCGGTGTAGTCGAGGCTGGGGTCGGCGACGACGTGCTTGTTGGTCGCGACCAGGCCCGAGGCGTCCACGATGAAGCCGGAGCCGCCGCCGGCGTAGGCCTGGGCCTCGCGCTGCATGCGTTCCTTCACCTGGCGCTGGTGCGCGGGGAAGAAAGGATATGCGGCCGGATGATGATTCTGCTCTATGGAATCGAGGTGCTGCGAGAGCAGTATCGAGACCAGCGACGGCATCGTGGCACGGATCGTGGAGGTGATGCGGTCCTGGTCCATGTAGGTGCAGTGTATCAGACCGGAAGCGGCCTCACGGCTCGAGCCCGTCCGGATCACCCTCGATGGAGACGAGAACGCGCGAGACCGTCGGGAACTGGAGAAGCGTGCTCTCGACCTGCGCCCTGACCTGGCCGACGCGGCAGGAACCGGAGGCGGCAGTGGAGAGCTCCGCACTGAAGCGGGCCGTGGCGGTCCCGTCCGCGATCGAGAGACCGAGGAGCCGGGTGCCTTCAGGAAGCGACGTGACTACCCCGCGCGAGCGCTCCGCTTCCGTCGGCCCGCGCAGGAGCTCGCCGAGCGCGGCGCGCGCGGGAGCGCCATCGCGCGGGACGCGACGGATGACCGGATAGGCCGTCTGGCACTCGAGCGTCTCCGGGTCCCGGACTGTGTTGCCGAAGAACGCCTCGACGGCGAGCGAGCCTTCGCGGTCGAACGTGACGGGAACCCGTGCCAGGCTCTGCTCGGACCCGTCGCGCGCTGAGATGACGAACGCCTCCACCGTGCCGGAGTCGGTGCCGGCGTCGCGGTAGGGCAGGGAGAGCGCAAAGGGTCCGTGCTCGCCGGGAAGCGGTGCGTCAGCGGTCGCGAATCCTTCCGCGAGCACCGTGCCCCGCCCGTCACGCACGCGCCAGTTCACCGTGTTCTCGAACGCCGCGGCCGATCCCGCGAGGACGATCTCCGTGCCCACGACCTCTCCCGGACGCGGACGGTCGAGCCGTACCGCACCGTCGTCCGAGACGGTGCCGGGCAGGTCCTCCACGAACGTCGTGCCGTCCACGACGCACTGGCGCGGGTAGGTCTCCCGGACCGGGTTGCCTGCAGCCTCGCATTCGGCAAAGGAGGAGGCGCGAGGAGAGGAATCAGGCGTCCCGCGGATCAGCCAGGCCGCGGCCGCGGCGCCGAGGCCGAAGAGGAACGCGGTGAGTATGCGTCGCGAGCGTGAGGAGCGTGTCGTCATGAGCCGTTATTGGTAGTCTACCATCATGCCGCACCCGAGCCTGCCGACCGACACGCCGCCCTGGGCACTCCCGGCGCAAGCGGTGCTTGGCGACCTGAAGTCGTCTCCTGAGGGCCTGAGCGAGAGGACCGCGTCCGAGATACGGGCCCAGGCCGGTCCCAACGAGCTTCCGATTCAGGGACGGCTCAACGGCATGAGGATACTGCTCCAGCAGTTCAAGAGCCCTATCCTCCTGATCCTGCTCGTGGCCGGCAGCGTGACGCTGCTCCTGCGCGAGTGGGGCGACAGCGCGGTCATCCTTGGCGCGGTGCTGGTCAACGCGCTCCTCGGCCTCTACCAGGAGTCCAAGGCCGAGAACACGCTCGCCGTGCTGACCACGTACGTGAAGGATCAGGCGCGCGTCATGCGTGACGGGCACGAGCGGGTGATCGAGGCACGCGACCTCGTGCCCGGCGACGTCGTGATGCTCGTCGCCGGGAGCAGGGTCCCCGCCGACGTTCGCCTGCTCGGCGAGAGCGACCTTCACGTCGACGAGTCGATACTGACCGGCGAGTCGATGCCGGTCAAAAAGCAGCTCGGGCCCGTCGACGCGCGCGCCGGACTCGCTGACCGGACCTGCATGGCCTACACCGGCACGAACGTCGTCCAGGGCTCGGGCAGGGCGGTCGTGACCGCGACGGGTACCCGGACCGAGATCGGCCGCATCGCGGAGCTCGTCGGCAGCGCGCGGCAGGAGGAGACCCCGCTGCAGAAGGCGCTGCTCCGCTTCACCTACCGCGCCACGATCGTGCTCGGCATCCTCACGGCGATCCTCTTCGCCTACGGGGTCTGGTCCGGACGCTCGCCGCTCGAGATGTTCCTGATCTCGGTCGCGACCGCGGTAGCCGCCGTGCCCGAGGGCCTGCCGATCGCGCTCACCGTCATCCTCGCCATCGGCGTCGAGCGGCTCGCCAAGAAGAAGGGGGTCGTGCGCAAGCTCCTCGCGGCCGAGACCCTGGGCAGCACCACGGTGATCATGACCGACAAGACGGGAACGCTCACCGAGGCGCGCATGAAGCTCGAGGCCGTTCTGCCGACGCAGCAGGAGCGCGGCAAGCGCGAGCTTCTCGAGCTCGCGCTTAGCCAGAGCGACACGCTGATCGAGAACCCGGAGGACCTGCCGGAGGCCTGGCGCGTCGCCGGACGCCCGGTCGAGGTCGCGCTGGCGCGCGGTGGAGCGGAGGCGGGCGTGCTCCTCCCCGAGCTCAGGAGGCGCTACGAGGTGCTCGAGCTCCTGCCTTTCAACTCGTTCGACAAGTACGCGGCGAGCCTCGTCCGGCGCGAGGACGGCGACCTCGTGGTGCTCTTCGGCGCTCCCGAGAACGTGATGGCGAGAAGCAGCGTGGATGATGAGGCGCGCGCGGAGCTGATGGCCCAGGTGGACGAGCTGGCCGAGGGAGGGGCACGCGTGCTCGCGGTCGCCGCGGGCACGGTCGTCCCGGGGAGCGCCACGGCCGCGGCGCACGTGGCAGGCGGCGCTGCCAGGTTCCTTGGATTGATAACCTTCCGCGACCCGGTGCGGGCGAGCGTGAAGGACGCGATCGCCCGCGTCACCGCGGCAGGCGTGCGCACGCTCATCGTGACCGGCGACCACGCGGGAACGGCGCTCACCGTGGCGCGCGCGGTCGGGATGCCGGCCGAGGGACCCGGCGCGGTCCTCACGGGACCCGAGATCGAGGCGATGAGCGACGAGGAGCTGCGCGCGCGCCTGCCCGAGGTACGCGTCGTCGCCCGCTCCACGCCGGAGCACAAGCTGCGCATCGCGCGCGCCTTCAAGGACCTGGGCGAGGTGGTGGCCATGACCGGGGACGGCGTCAACGACGCGCCGGCGCTCCGCGAGGCCGACATCGGCGTCGCGGTCGGTTCGGGTTCGGACGTCGCCAAGGCGAGCGCCGACCTCGTCATCCTCGACGACGACTTCGGCACCATCGTCGCGGCCATCGGGGAGGGGAGGAACGTGCTCGAGAACGTGCGCAAGGTGATCGCCTACACGCTCTCGAACGCCTTCGACGGGCTGCTCCTCATCGGCGGCTCGCTCGCGCTGGGCATACCGCTGCCGCTGAGCACGCTGCAGATCCTGTGGGTGAACCTCTTCACGGACAGCTTCCCGGCGATGGCGCTCGCGTTCGAGCGCGAGTCGCCGGACGGGACGCAAGGGCCGGTGCGCATCCATCCGAGCCTCTTCGACCCGGAGCTGCGCTTCCTGGTGCTGGTCATCGGTTCCCTTACCACCGCCGGACTCTTCGGCACCTACGTGGCCCTGCTCTGGCAGGGCTTCGACCCGCTCCTGGTACGGACCTTCATATTCGCGAGCTTCGGCGTCTACACGCTCTTCCTCGCTTTCTCTGTCAGGAGCCTGCGCGCGAGCATCCTCTCGTACCCGCTGTTCGGGAATCCTTACCTGGTCGCGGGCACGGGTATCGGGTTCGTCATGATGGCCGCGGTGATCTACGTCCCGTTCCTGCAGGGCGTCTTCGATACGGTGCCGCTCTCGCTGCCCTGGGTGGGCGGCGTCGTGGCGATAGGCCTCGCGACGGTAGCGATGGTCGAGCTCGGGAAATGGCTGTATCGGCGGCCGATCGGCGGCGAGCATGCGCGCGCCTGATTCGCGCGACCTGCTGTGGGACGTCGTCCTGCTGGCAGTATCCGTCGGGTTCGCGATCGTCATCGCGCGCAGCGGGCTGCTGATCGCCGTCCTTGCCCAGACCCGGGAGCTGCGCCTGGCGGGCAGCTTCGTCGCGGGCATGTTCTTCACGTCGATCTTCACCGCGCCGCCAGCCATCGCCGCCCTGGGCGAGCTGGCCCAGATAAACCCGCCCTGGGTGGTGGGGCTCCTCGGCGGCGCGGGCGCGGTCGTGGGGGACCTGATCATCTTCCGGTTCGTGAAGGACCGATTCTCGGCGCACCTGCTCGCCTACGTCAGGCTCTGGGGCGGTACGGCACGATTCGAGCGCTTCCTGCTGCGGCGCTCCTCGCGCTGGCTCGCGTACGCCATCGCCGTGATAGTCATCGCCTCGCCGTTCCCGGACGAGCTGGGCATCGCACTCCTGGGCGCGACCGGGATGCCGTTGCGGCGCTTCCTGCCGCTCTCCTTCGTGCTCAACGCGCTGGGCATCTTCCTCATAGCGCTCGCGGCCCGCGCCCTCTGAGGCCGGAATGGTAGACTGAGCGGGAAGCCACCCTTTTCCTGATAAACATGCATACCCTTCCCGAACTTCCGTACGGCTACGATGCCCTCGGCACCCGCATCAGCAAGCGCGTCATGGAGCTGCATCACGACAAGCATCATCGCGGCTACGTCGACAAGCTCAACCAGGCCCTCGAGGGACATGAGGAGCTTGCGGCGCTCCCGATCGGCGAGCTCATGCGCTCGCTCGGTAGCGTGCCCGCCGAAATTCGCGAGAAGGTGCGGAACATGGGCGGCGGCCACTATAACCACTCCCTCTTCTGGCAGTGGATGTCTCCCGACGGGGGCGACGAGCCGGGCGGCGCGCTGGGCGAGGGAATCTCCGAGAGGTACGGCAGCTTCCAGGCGTTCATGGATGCGTACCAGGAGCGCTCGCTCGGCGTCTTCGGTAGCGGCTGGTCCTGGCTCATGCCCGACCTGTCTATCGTCACGACCCAGAACCAGGACACGCCCGTCTCGGACGGGAATCCTGAGCCGCTCCTCGGCCTCGACGTCTGGGAGCATGCGTACTACCTCGACTACCAGAACCAGCGTGCCGATTACGTGAAGGCGTGGTGGCACGTCGTGAACTGGTCACGCGCCGAGGAGGCCTACGAGGCGGCGCGAAAGGCCTGAGCGCGAGCTACCGCGTGAAGAGGCGGAGGCCGGCGAACATCAGCAGCGATCCGAGATAGATGCCGACGACGTTGAGGACGACGATGAGGCTGCCGCCCTCGATGAGGCTCGCGTCGCGCGTCGCGAGCCCTATGCCGACGATCACGATCGGCGGTATGAGCGCCACGGATATCGCGATGCCGGCGATGGCCTCGACGATGTCGGGCCAGAAGAACGCGAAGGTTCCGGCGATTCCGGAGAAGAAGGCGACGAAGAAGTAGTCCAGCGGCTCGCTCGCGAGACGCCCGGCGATCTCGGAGCCCTGATCCGTCGCGAAGGCGAGGTTGACCGCTGCCGCCACGCCCGCGGCGATCGCTATGCCGTACAGGAGCGTCCTGATGCCGTGGAAGAGCGCGGCGGCATCCCGCTTGTGCGTCGCGACGCCCGTGCTGACCACCGAGTACAGCAGGGGAGATATGACCATGGCCCCGACGATGACCGACGCGTTGTCCATGCGGAAGCCGAACGAGCAGATCGCGGCAGCTGCCGCCGTGAGGACGACGAAGTCGAGATCGAGCCGCGAGCGATCCTTCAGGCGTCCGTAGGCCTCTGCAAGGTGCGCGCGGGAGACTTTCTGTATATGCATGGCGTCATTGTACGTCATGGGATGCGGCTAAGCGGGTTAAGTAATCGGGTAGTGAGGCCGTGTAAGGCTGTTTTAGCGTCTCTGAAGGGCGTTCGATGAGACTCCTGGGTCCACTATCCCGAATAAGTAAAATGAGAAATCTCAAAACTACTTCTTCAGGATAAAAATAAGGGCACTGGGAGTAATGGGCGGTTTGTAGTCTTTCTTAGGGCGATTAAGGATTTCTTCAGATCGCACGATATCGAAGCCTGACTCTGTGATGCCGTTAATCCAGCCTGCGACCGTATGGTGTGGTTCACTCAGGTATTTCCCATCTTCAAGGGGATACTTGATGGCTGTTCCTTCGTCGAAATAATCTTGAGACATTAGCAGCGATGCAGAGCGCATAGGATGCATGACCTGTAAGAGGACGATGCCGTTCTTTTTGCAGACGCGCCATAGCTCCTTCAGGGGAGGAACAATGTCCTTCGCATGACTCAGGGCGTATTTGCTCCATACAATATCAAATGAGGAATCCTTCCAAGAAAGGTATGCGAAAGAATCGTCGCGTATGTCGGCATCAGGCAATTTCTCCTTAGCGATACTAATAAGCTCTTGGGCTATGTCAGCCCCAGTAAGATGCGCAGCGCCTTTTGCCTTGAAATATTCAAGGTCGATTCCTGATCCACAACCGACATCAAGCACCGTTTTCCCGACAAGGTCGGGCAAAAGTTCGCGCATGCGTGAAGCATTGGGATAGGTGGCGATATACCCTTCTTGATACGCGTGGAAACTACGACGATACCTCATTTTAGGAGGTGCGAAACAGCAGCCTCGACATCAGTAGCGAAAAGCGGAGCGAGATTAAAGTCCTTGCCCGTCATGGCAAGTATCTGCTCGAGATGATCTGCAATGCCTCCCGTTCCGGTGATAACCGCTAGTTGCTTGCCCTCCTCGAGGGCAATAGTGAATTCAGAGAGCGTACCCATCCGCCCATTGAGAACAAGTACGCCGTCAGCCTCTTCCAGCATTGCGAGGCTTCGCTCGGTGAACCCGGCATGATGGTGCAGTTCCGAGAAATGGTGAGCGCGGAGATTATCATGCCGTGCGTCATGAGAGTGAATGTCAGTGTCAGGCGAGAACGCAACGGTGCGAATACCAGCTTCGTTAGCTTTTTCGACAATCAATCCGGGAATGCCTGAGCAGCCCCCAGTAAGCAGCTCGATATCGCGGTGTGTCGAAAGGGTATCTATCAGTAAGCTGACGATATGTCGGATAGTAGGGGTCACCGCTTCAGGGCTTGCCGAAGATATAACTGCAAGTCTCATATCAGCGTTTGTTAGCAGAAACTATGAGCAGGCAAGGATAGTTCTTGTCGCCAATACGCTCAGAGGCGGGGAAGTCGCTTGCTTCCTGAAGACCTGTGAGAGAAAAGCGTGACAGGAAGCCTGGCGAGAGATATTCCTGCATGGTGTGCGTCGGCTCATGCGCAGTCACTTTGCCGTCGAAAAGCACTGAATCGATGACAGTCTGCGTAAAGTAGTTTCGATAGGCAGTCTTGCGCTCAATAAACTGGCGATATGGGTGCACGGTTAGGAGCACGACCCTGCCATTCGGCTTGAGAACGCGTGAAATCTCAGAGAAGGTTCGATCAAGTTGCCGGAGCGTCTGGATAGCGTACTTGGTCACGACCAGGTCGAAACTTGCGTCCGCATAGGGCAGGCTTTCCATATCACCAACGACGATAGGAATCCCGGGGCATCGCTTTTGAGCGATAGTGACCAGCTCACTGGAAGCATCGATGCCCGAGCAGTCTGCGCCGCGCAGAGCGTATTCAAGGAGATCCGTACCATCGCCGCAAGCGAGGTCAAGAACAGTCTTGTCACTGAGATTAGCATCAAGGTGTTTGTAGAAAAGAGCGCGGCTCGAAGCGTTGTAGTCCTGGTTAGATTGCGAGAATGTCTCGCTGAAGTTGTCGTACTGAATAGAAAGCTTTTTCATGGTTAGCGTTTTGTGGCGACTACAATGAAGAAGTCGGGATAGATGTCGCGTCCCGGATGATTGGCAGACTGAGGATCGTAATGCTCTGAATACGTTGTAACGTCGAAATACTCCAAGAATGTCTTCGAAAAGAACTCTTCGAATGTGTGCGAGGGTTCCACGATTGTGAACGTGTCCCCGAATACGCGCAGTGGTACGTCCTTCTGGATAAAGTAATCATTACCACCATCCTCCTGTTCGAGCTGGAGACGGAACGGATGCGTCGTAAGGTATGCGAACGTCCCACCTGGCTTCAGAACACGCGCGGCTTCAGCGAACACCTCGTCAGGGATAGCTACCGTACCCAGCGCGTATTTCGATGTGACGATATCGAAGCGATTATCGGGATACGGCAGAGAACGCATATCCCCGAGCTTTATCTCAAGATGGGGGAACTGACGGCGCGCCTCTTCTACGAGATGCTCAGAGGCATCAATACCGTGGCAGACTGCGCCACGACGCTGGTACTCCATGAAGTCGGCACCATTGCCGCATGCGAGGTCGAGAAGCTCCTGACCAGCGAGGTCATGATCAAGCGAGGTATAGAAAGCAACACGGTTAGGGTTCGCTTCGTTACCAATCGCTGAGGAGAACTCTTCACTGAAGCCGTCGTACTGCTTCGAGAGATCCTGTTCAGGGGTTCCATTCATGGCCTGCAGAATAGAGCAGGATAATTGACATATCGAATAATTATTGTAAAAACATAGATAATTAAACAAAAAGTTTAAAATATGCTATCCTATTTTCATGTTGTTCTCAGATAAGGAGTCGCTGGAAGATCGTTTGGTAAAGCTGCTCCTGAGCGGCGAGCTAAACGTACGCTCAATTGAAGAGGAGCTGATGTCTCAAGGTGTTCGTGTCACCACACAGGGGGTCTATAAGTCTCTGCGTGCACTCGTATCTTTGGAAATCATTATTAAGCGGGGTCAGCTGTACTCCTTGAGCGAGGAATGGAGAGGAAGAGTAGTGGATGAGCTAAGCCAGACGCGAAATCGTTTCGCCCTCGCAGAAGGGGAAAGCGTCAAGCTTGGCCTAGGCTCGCTGATTCACTTGGATCAACAGTGGAAGAACATCGTCATACCATTACAGGCCGAACATCCGGATCAGCCGATATTTCTATATAACGTGCACGACATTTGGGTGCATATCTCACCAAGCCGGCGTGAGAGTGAGCGCGCATACTACGAGTCGTTCACGAAGAAGAAGACATATGCGTTTCACGCCATCGGCGGGAAAACTATTCACGACGAAGCAATGCGCAAGGAATTCAGGAGCGAGTACATGCCCGTTACTCTGGGAGTGCAGCATTTTCCTAAGACTGACTATCCGACAATCATGGGCGACTACGTGATCACAACACGTATTTCGCCTCGACTTGCTGACGAGATTGAGAAGCAATATCAGACGAGTCCAGATAAAGCGAAACTTGAGGCTGGGTTGTCCGCTCTCGGTATCGAGCGCAAGCGAGTGAAACTCATCATTGAACGCGATAGAGAGAAGGCGAAGAAACTGAGAAGGAGATTGGCAAAAGATTTTTATGTCCCTCAGGAGTTAATCAAAAAGTTTGATTTGTATTGATGTCGGTCAAAGCAGTTTGCAATCAGTGCAAACAAGAGTTGAATGAGGTATCCAATCTGAAGCTCGAAGAGCGATCTCCGTGTCCTGCGTGTGGTTCTCTGAGCCGTTTTCAGAGTTATGTAAAGGAGGAAGTCGTCGTGCTACATCCAAAGATGAAAGCACGTAACAAAAAACTTGGTTTTAGGCGTCCAATATTTGAGCTTGAGCAAGGAGATGATTGGCATCGAGACTCAGGAAGCTGGAAATTTTTATCACGAACGATAGATAGGTTGGGTAACTGGTATGAGGAGGTGCTCATAACCCCCAAACTTGGCGAATATAAACATATGGCTGAGCCGCTAGATCAGCATCGCGGGCATGGCTCCGATAGAACAACTCGAACTTAGCTGACGAACTAAACTATCAGATCTGGAGGTGGCAGGAGATTATGTAATCTCAAAAAATCCTTCCAAAGAGCAAGATTAAAGTTTGCGAGTTCCAAGCAGTCTTTTCGAACCCCATCAACTTCAAGGGTTAGTTCAGTTCTATCGTGACCCTGGGGATCCAGAATATGTATGTGGGTATTAAGAGATCCAATAGTCGAGGCCGATTTAGGGTTGCTCAGTACGCCGTGCTTTTCTGTATTACTGATATCAATGCCTAATGCGATACCTGGCGCACTAGCGATAAATACTTCTACTAAACCTTGTTTGCCATCAAATCCCGGGAGTAACTTCAAAGACTCCTTTAAGGAATAAGTTGAGTGGAAATACGAATAGACAAAATCTTTAGGGGATTGAAAGCTATGGAGCAAATCGATTTTGCCTTCGTAGAACTCACTAAGCCGTTGATAAGCTCGACTGAGGGCTTCCCATTTACTTTGATATAGCGGAGGTTCCATTAAAAATAGTCGTCACCATACTCTCGGGTCGTCCGATAAAACGAGCTGCGGGCGGTGGGGGTGGGATTCGAACCCACGGTACCGTTTCCGATACAACTGTTTTCAAGACAGTCTCCTTCGACCACTCAGACACCCCACCGTGTCGCGTTGAGCCTATCAAGCACGGGCCCTATTTGCCATATGCGCTGCTAAATGTTGCAATTTCTGTCAGAATAGGGATATTAGCTGAGGCAACAGCTACATTAATCAAAAAAAGGAAACTACATTTATGCTGCTTAAAAAGTACTTAACACCCGAGCTCGAAGCCGAGCTCAATGACCGCGTCACGCCCAACGGCGTCACGCTCGACCTCGTCACCAAGTCGGGACGGGAGAACGATGACGCCTCGATCGGCGTCTACGCTGGCGATGCAGAGTCGTACCAGGAGGAATTCTTCGGACCCCTGCTGAGGCAGGTCATCGCCGAGTATCACAAGTTCGGCGAAGGTGACCGGCACGTCAGCGACCTGGACCCGGCGCATCTTGGCGAGATGCCCAACCTCGACCCTGAAGGGAACCTCATACTCTCGACCCGCATCCGCGTGGCGCGCAACGTCGCCGGATACCCGTTCACTCCGGCCATCAGCGCCGAGGATCGGCTCAAGCTGGAAGGCATGATGATACAGGCGTTCGAGAGTCTCGAGGGAGATCTCGCGGGAACCTATCATTCCCTCGTCGGGATGGACGAGGAGACGCGCAAGCGTCTCGTCGAGGAGCACCTGCTCTTCCGCGACGACGACTCGCACGTCAGGAGCGCCGGCATCTATCGCGACTGGCCCGAAGGACGGGGAGTCTTCCTTTCGGAGGACCGCAAGTTCGGCGTCTGGGTCAGCGAGGAGGACATGCGCATCTTCTCGCTCGAGCAGGGAGCCGACATATACAGCGTCTTCGATCGCCTGGTCCGCGGACTGCGCGCCATCGAGGCTCTGGTCCCGTTCGCCAAGGACGACCGCTACGGCTACCTGACCTCCTGTCCGACCAACCTGGGAACGGCCATGCGCGCGAGCGTCATGATCAGGCTGCCTAAGATCTCGAAGGACGAGAAGGCGTTCAAGGAGATGTGCACCTCCATGGGCCTCCAGGCCCGCGGCATGCACGGTGAGCATTCCGAGAGCGGCGAGGGAGGCATCTATGACGTCTCCAACCGACAGCGCCTCGGGGCGACCGAGACGGAGCTGATCAAGAAGCTCTACGACGGGGTCGCAAAGCTCATCGAGCTCGAGAAAGCGGCCTGATAGGGGGCCAAACCAGGAACCCGCCCGACACATCGTGTCGAGGCGGGCTTTTTCTTATTCCCGCCCCCGCTCGAGCGGGTAGGTCGGGAAGCGTGAGGAGAGCTCGTGCACCGCTCGCGCCACCGCGGCTATCTCGTTCTCGTTTCCGGGCGCGCGCAGCACGCGCGCGACGAGCGACCCGATCAGCTGAGCTTCAGGGATGCCCATGCCGCGCGTCGTGATGGCGGGCGTGCCGATCCTGATGCCCGAGGGGCGCAGCGGGGGATTGGGATCGAACGGTATCGCGTTCTTGTTGACCGCGATGCCGGCGCGGCCGAGCGCGTCCTCGCCGTCCGCTCCCGAGATGCCCGCGTCCCGCAGGTCGACCAGGAAGAGGTGCGTGTCCGTGCCGCCCGAGACGATGCGGAAGCCTGCCATGGCGACCGTTTCCGCCATCGCGGCGGCGTTTTCGAGCGTCCGCTCCTGGTACGCGCGGAACTCCGGCCGGAGCGCCTCGGCGAACGCGACGGCCTTCCCGGCGATCACGTGCATGAGCGGGCCGCCCTGGATGCCGGGGAATACGGCGCGGTCCACGGCGCCCGCGAGCTCGCCCTTGCACATGATGATGCCGCCGCGGGGACCGCGGAGCGTCTTGTGGGTCGTGGAGGTGACGAGGTCCGCGTAGGGAATCGGGGACTGGTGCAGGCCCGTCGCGACCGGCCCCGCGATGTGCGCGATGTCGGCCATCATGCGGGCGCCCATCTCGTCGGCTATCGTACGGATGCGCTGAAAGTCGATGGCGCGCGGATAGGCGGAGGCGCCGCAGAGGATGAGCCGAGGCTGCTCCTCGCGCGCCATCTCGGCCAGCCGGTCGTAGTCGATCGTCTCGGTACCCGGGTCGACGCCGTAGTGGACGACGCGGTACTGCTGTCCCGAGAAGCTGAGGGGATGCCCGTGCGTCAGGTGGCCGCCATGGCTGAAGTCGAGCGAGAGCAGGCAGTCTCCCGGGCGCAGGACGGCCAAGAGCGCGGCAGCGTTCGCCTGCGAGCCGCTATGCGGCTGCACGTTCACGTGCTCGGCGCCGAAAAGCTCCTTGCAGCGCGATATGGCGAGGCGTTCGACCTCGTCGGCATGCTCGCAGCCGCCGTAGTAGCGGCGGCCGGGGTAGCCCTCGGCGTACTTGTTGGTGAAGACCGAGCCGGTAGCTTCGAGGACGGCCCGGCTCACGTAGTTCTCGGAAGCGATGAGCTCGAGGCCCTCGTCCTGGCGCCTCAGCTCGGCGTCGATCGCGTCGGCGACCGAGGGGTCGCACTGCCGCAGGGACTCGTCAAAGTGATCCATGCGGGTAACGGTACCAGATAGCGAACGGGGCGGCCTGTGCCGCCCCGTGGCCGTCTTCGGACCCGGGATCAGAAGAACAGTCCCGAGCCCTGACCGTTCTCGGACTGCTTCTTCGAGAGCTCCTCGTCCGCCTTCTCGGCCTTCTCCTGCTTCTCGGCAAGCTCCGCGTCCGCAGCATCTTTCTTCGCCTGAGCTGCTTCGAGCTCAGCTGCCTTGCGCGCTTCCTGGGCAGCTGCCTCCTCCTCCTTGCGCTGCTTGGCCTCTGCCTCGAGCCGTTCTATTTCTGCCTGGTCAGCCATAGCTTCATTCAAGGCCTTTCAGAACCGGATGTCAATCGCACCGGTCATTGACAGCAGGAGTCGCGGAGGCGATAAGGGGGACAGCATACTAGTCATGTTTACCCGTAACGGGTGCGAGGGCATGGTGCCCAGGAGAGAATATTATGGAAGTGATGAATACTCTGCCCGCGCAACGGCGAGGCAGGAAGGAGCGGCTCGTCAATCAGGAGCATCCCTGGTTGTGGGCCGTACGCAACGAATGGTATTTCAACGATGACACGCAGCTAATGCTGCTCAGGCGTCCGGATGCGATCTTGCGGAATGCGATGCAGGGGAATGATGCGCAGCTCGAGGTGTGGGCGCGGTTCGACAACCTGAGCGAGACCTATCCGCATTCGGAGACGATACAGGCCAGGCTCGATGCGCATGGCACGAGCTGGGCGGACGCGGTACTCGATAACTACCTCGGATACGGAGTCATGATGGCAGTGACCCGGCTGGCTCTCATCGAGCGATACGAGTTTCGTCCGAGCTCAGCGAGCAATCTGAAAGCCTCCCCTGGCATCTACGAGCGACTGATCATATATCGCCCGCGAGGGAAGGAGGTCGGGCTCGACAGTTTCCTGGCAAGGCTCTGCGAGGAATGATGGAAGCAACGAGGCTCCCGCGGGGGCCTCTTTCTATGCTGTGGACCGTACCGGATTCGAACCGGTCACCCCCTCATTGCAAATGAGGTGCTCTACCAAATGAGCTAACGGCCCTGGTGGCGCCATGATATACCGCCGCTCGCGGAATACCAACCGCATGATACAATGTCTCCCATGATTGCAGGAAAGGGTCGTTCCCGTACCTCGCTCGTCGCGGCCGTCGTCATCGGCATCGCGGGCATCGGCGCGCTCGTCGCGTGGATGGCCGGCGGAAGCGGGGACGCGGCGGATCCGGTCGCGACGCGTCCCGACGAGGTCGTCGGCAGCACGGATACGGCGAGCGAGAGCGGCTACGCGGACGGCACGTACGAGGCGCGCGGCTCCTATGTCTCGCCGGCCGGGGCCGAGGGCGTCGACGTCAGCCTCACGCTCGCGAACGGCATCGTCACGGATGCGACCTTCGCGAGCAACGCGACCAACCCGGCGAGCGTCAGGAACCAGGGACAGTTCGCCGCAGGGTATCGCCAGCTCGTGGTCGGAAAGCCGCTCGACGAGCTGAACCTGCGCACGGTCAACGGCTCGTCGCTCACGCCGAAGGGATTCATGGACGCGGTCGCGAAGATCAAGGTCCAGGCCGCAGCGTCCTGACCGACAGCTCAGAAGAGCTCGGCAGGGAAGCCGCGAGAGACCGACACGGTGTGGTCCTCGTGCATGACGCAGTACTCGAAATCGAAGCGCGCCCGCAGAGCCTCCGGTTCGGCGAGGAACAGGGACGTGGCGAGGCCGTCAGCCAGCGCGGCCTGCTTCGCGATGACCCAGGTGGCGAGCATGCCCTGGGCAGGCAAGGAGGTATCAGCGTCCACCAGGTGATGCAGCGCGCCCCAGCGTCGGCGATTCACGCCAGAGGCGCAGAGGGAGCCGCCTGAAAGGCGGGCCACGCCGATCGCCCGGGACGGGTCCTCAGGGTCCTCGAGGCCGGCAATGAGCGGCTCGGCGCCGCGATACAGCACGTCGCCGCTGCCGTCCACGAGGAAGCGGGCGATGCCGCGCTTGCTGAGCATCTCGCCGATACGGTCGACGAAGAAGCCCTTGCCGAGGGCGCCGAGGTCGATCAGCGCCGGCTCGTCGAGGATCAGGTGCGTGCGGTCGACGAGGCGAAGCGAGCCGAGCGGGGGAGTGGGGCGCACCGTCTCGCGCGGCACGAGCGAGTAGGCGTCGTCGTAGCCGAGATCGGCGATGGTGAACCCGATCAGCGGATTGAGCCTGCCTGATGTCGCGTCGCCGAGCTCGAGGTAGAGCCGCAGCATCTCAGTGAGCTCGGCGGGCACCTCCTGGACGCCGGCCGAGCTCGCCAGGCGCCAGACGAGCGAGTCGCGCCTGAAGCGGGAGAAGGTGCGGTCGAATAGCTCAGACCGCTCGGTAACCTCGTCGCGTAGGGCTTGGAGCGCCGTCGCGGAGATCGGCTCGTCGATCGAGACGCTCCAGCGAGATCCCATGGAATCCCATGAGAACGCCGCCATCAGAAGCCGGGGAAGTAGTCGGTGCGGATGCGCGAGGGAGAGACGCCGAGGCTCGTCAGGAGCTTGCGGTACGCCTGCACCATGGCGTTCGGTCCCGAGAGGTAGAAGGTGCGCTCGGCATGGTCCGGCAGCAGCCTGGCGAGCATGGGCTCGTCGATGAAGCCGCGCTCCGCTCCCTCGATGTCGGTGCCCTCCTCTTCCTGCTCGCTGAACACGTAGACGGTGCGCATGCCGAAGGCCTGGCCGGCTTCCGCGAACAGGTCCGCGTAGGCGACGTCGGCATGGGCACGCGCCGCGTAGAAGAGAACCACGTCGCGCTCCTGTCCGGTCAGCAGGAGGTGGCTGACCATGCTCCGGAAGGGCGTGACACCGATGCCGCCCGCTATGAACGCGATTTTCTCGCTCGGATCGGACGGGAGGACGAACGAGCCCGACCTGGTGCTCGCGCCGATCCGGTCTCCCGGCTCCATGCCCTTGAGCGCGTCCTTGAAGCTGCTGCCGGGATCGGTGACCTTCACGCCGATGCGCAGGCGGTCCTCCTCCGGGGCAGACGCGATCGTGAAGTAGCGCCGGATGCCGCGATCGTCACGTGACGCATGGTCGAGCGTCCACTCGAGGTACTGTCCGGCACGGAATCGGACGCCGGCAGGCTTGAGGAAGCTCAGCTCGTAGACGTCGCGCGCCACCTCCGTGACGCGATCGAGTTTCAGGATCAGCCTCCTGCGCAGCCCGGTCCAGAACGAGGCAAGGTTGGCTATCGCGAGCGTGAGCTCGGGCGTCGAGTAGATAGCGCCGATATGGAGCGGCAGGCTCGAGAAGAATCCGGCAAATGCGCCGTACAGGAGCCGGTCCTTCGTGGTCCCCGGCGCGGTGAGGGGCTCGGTCACCATGAATCCCGCGTAGAAGACGATGGGCCAGGACAGGAAGATCTGGCTGATCGAGCCGATCACGCTCGAGCCGTGGACGAGCGCGAGCGCGGTCGCGGCCACGACGCCCGCGCCGAGCGTCGCGCCGACCATGTCCATGCGGCGCACCTTGCGCGCCACCAGGAGCGTGGCGATCAGCGTCAGCGGGAGCATCGGGGCGGTCCCGATCCACCAGACGGCAGCGCCGGTCGGGATGCCCACCACGATAGCGGCGAAAGCCGCGGGATTGATCAGGTGCTGCTTGCCGAAGGCGAGGAAGTACTTGCTGGCCATCGCGACCGTGGCCGCGAAGATCGCGAGGAGCGCGTCGAAGTAGCTAGCCGAGGGAGCGAGGACGAAGAAGAGGATGAGCGCGGTGATGAGCGAGGACTCGGGATTGGAAGGGGCGCGGAAGGCGACGGCCAGCACCCGGTTGGCGAGATAGCAGGAGACGAGCAGGAGGCCGAGCGATACCGCGAGCGCCGGACCGGTCGGCGCGATGACGCGCAGGCTGCCGAGCGCGATTGCAGAGGCCGCGAGAAACGCGAGCAGGTACAGCGTCACGCGGTACATGGTGATTCCGTTGAGCCATCCGTCCAGTATCCTGAGCATGAGGGGATTGTATACGAAAACGGGCACGGTGCGCTTCGCGCGGGCGCCGTAGTGGGGCATACTCTTAATATGTCATCCAGCTGGCTCAGGAAGGCGCGCGCCGTGCCGACGCTCATGACCACGTATCGCGTGGGCCTCCTTCAGGCCAAGGCGTTCCGCCTGCTCAACGCGCGAACCGCCGAGCTGCTCCGCCCGCACGGCTTGCGACCGCTCGAGTGGGCCATGATGGGCCTGCTCTTCGACGAGGCTGGCGGCATGCGGCCGGCAAGCCTGGCGAAGGCGCTCGGCGTCAAGCCGCCCCAGATAACGACAGTTCTCGGAAGGCTGCGCGGCGCGGGGCTCTTCTCCGTGCGCGTCGACGAGGATGACCGGCGCTACAAGTGCGTGGCCATCACCGACAAGGGCAAGGAGCTCGTGCCCAACGTCGAGCGAGACCTGCGAGGCAGCATGCGCGGTCTCGTGGAAGGAGTGTCGCCTCGTGACATGGCCGGCTATGCCGACGTGCTCGCGGCGATCGTCCGCAACGGCGAGCGGGCCGATCGGTGATCCTGGCCAGCGCCCTTTAGTGCGCAGGCAGCGGGCTGCCTGCGCGGAAAAGGGAACTGTTACTGGGTCGGCTTCATCAGGACCGAGTCGATGACGAAGGTCACTCCGTTGCTGGAGATGACGTCCTTGGTCTCGACCATGGCCGTGCCGTTGACGGTGATCTTGTCGCCGTCCTTGCCGATGACGAGCGTGCCGCCCTCGACGCTGGTGAGCGTCATGCCGTCCTTGAGGTCGGCGGACGTGTAGCGTCCGGCAACGACGTGGTAGGTGAGGATGTCGGCGAGCTGCGACTTGTTCTCAGGCTTGAGAAGGCTGTCGACGGTGCCCGCGGGGAGCTTGTCGAACGCGTCGTTGGTCGGCGCGAAGACGGTGAAGGGGCCGGGGCCCTGGAGGGTCTCGACGAGGCCGGCAGCCTGCACGGCGGCGACGAGCGTGGTGACGTTCGATGCGTCGGAAGCGTTGGCGACGATGTCCCGGTTCGGGGTCATCATGGCGCCGCCGACCATGACGCCGTCGTCCTTCATCATGGCGTCGTCCTTGTCCTGCATCATGCTGTCTCCGTCCTTGTCCTTCATCATGGCGTCGTCGCGATCGGGCTGGTTGGCCGCGTAGACGATGCCGCCGACGATGAGGATGGCGATGACCGCGATGATGGCGATCGTGGTGTTCTTGTTCATAGGTAGTAGTTAGGGTTGGGCAGGCGTGAGCCTGCGGGATTAGTACGTTTCGACCTTGGTACGCTTAGCCGCCTGAGAGCGGCGTAACGATTAAGCTTCTTAAGCATAGCCCGCGCGCGGCCTGAGTGCCATATGAAAGCCGAAACGAGCCAGCGGATAAGAGGCATTCGCGTCGGCAAAGGTGGTAGGATAGCCGCATGAGCGCACGACTCACGAGAGAGCAGCTCGAGCGGGAGATCGAGCGCCTGAGGAAGCTGGCCTATACCGACGAGCTGACCGGGCTCTACAACAGGCATGGCTTCAAGGAGCTCGCGGGCATCTTCCTGCGCGAGGCCTCGATAGGCGCCCGCGAGAAGCGGGGATCGGTCGTGATCAGCGAGCTGAGCGTGCTCATGTTCGACCTGGACCGCTTCAAGAGCGTCAACGACACGTACGGTCATGACGCGGGCGACCGCGTTCTCGCCCGCGTCGGCAAGGTCATCAGGGACCGCGTGCGCGAGATCGACGTCCCCGCGCGCTGGGGCGGCGAGGAGCTCGTCCTCGCGCTGGTCGGGGCGAGCGAGGCCGATGCGGCGCGGATCGCCGAGAGCCTGCGACGCGATATCGAGAAGGCGCGCATCGTCTCGGAGCGGAAGCGCATACCCGTCACGACGAGCGTCGGCGTTGCCGCCGCCGCAGGGGAGCGGTCCATCGCAGAGCTTCTGAAGCGTGCGGACCAGGCGCTCTATGCCGCAAAGCGCGGCGGCAGGAACCGCGTCGTGCGCTGGAGCGAGCTCGCGGACGAGCAGTAGTTCGGCGGAAGCGGGAGGATTCGAACCCCCGATACCGTTTCCGGTATAACGCATTTCGAGTGCGTCCCATTCAACCGCTCTGGCACGCTTCCGGGTACCCGCATCCTACCTCCCGGCGACGCGCGGCTCAACCTTGCCCGGTTCTGGGGAGGATGGACCAATTCAGGCGATCGGCATGGTGCTCCCGGCAGGAATCGAACCTACATCAAGGGATTAGGAATCCCTCGTTCTATCCGTTGAACTACGGGAGCGGATGCGCGCATCATGGCAAAAAGGCCACGACGCATCAATTGCGTGGCATGGCGCTTTGACGTAGCATGGCTTCCGTAAACGGGCCGATAGCTCATCTGGTAGAGCGCTACTATGGCATAGTAGAGGTGAGGGGTTCGAGTCCCCTTCGGTCCACCGCGGAGGCGATTGCAGCCGGCATATCACCATCTATAAAAAGAGGTACCGTGTTATAGTGGTCATGATGTGCAAGGGCTCGGAAGGACTTCCCAGCGCCCTTGTCCTCGATCAGCTCGCATCATGAAGAACGTTACTAACGCCACTTCGCCAAAGGATTTCTTCCTGCACGTTTTCGCGGCGGGTTCGCTGTACCTGTCCGCCATCACGCTGGTCACCTTGCTCTGGCAGCTGGTGAACGTCTGGCTGCCAGAGGACAGGGGATTCTACGAGACTGATTCCGTCACGAGCCTGCTGCGCTGGTCCGTCTCGTTCCTGCTGGTCGCCTTCCCCGCCTACGTGGTCGCGATGCGCTGGATCGGCAACGACCTGGACCGCCATCCTGAGAAGAGCGAGCTCTGGGTCCGCAGGTGGTCCCTGTACGGGACGCTCTTTCTTGCCGCGGTCACGCTCCTCGGCGACCTGGCGTTCCTGGTCTACGCGTTCCTCGGCGGCGACGTCGCGCTGCGTTTCGCGCTCAAGGCGCTCAGCATCGTCCTGGTCGCGGGCGGTATCCTGGGATATCACTGGTTCCTCCTGCGACGCGAGCCGGGAACCGGACGCATGACGCGCACGGTCGTGACGGCAGGCGCTTCGATCCTCGTCATCGCGGCTATCGTCATCGGCTTCGTCGCCGTCGGCACGCCAGGGGACGCGCGAGCTGAACGCAATGATCGGGAGCGTGTCAGCGAGCTCCAGGCCTTGCAGTGGCAGGTCAACGGCTTCTACGAGCTCAAGCAGAGGCTCCCTGAGGACTCGGGCGAGCTGCTCGACCCCGCAGCGCCCGCATCCCTTCCGACGGACCCGGTAACCGGGGAGCCGTACGGGTACGAGCGGCTGGGCGAGCTGCGATACCAGCTGTGCGCGACCTTCGAGCGAGCGAGCGAGCTGACCGACGCGCAGCGAGAGGACTATGCCGCGTCTTCCGAGGCAAGCGGTGAACTGTTCGATCACCAAGCAGGACGGCAGTGCTTCGAACGAACTATCGATTCCGAGCGATTTGGAAGCGACATCAGGCTGCCGAGATGATCGAAAGGAGCCGCGAGGGCTCCTTTTTCGTTATCCCAGAAGGTGCGCGAGCAGCTTCCATGCCGACTCCATGACGGAGAGCGGCTCCGCGAACGTGAGCAGCGCTGCGAGCGTTCCTGCGCACAGGAATGCGAAAGCGAGCAGAAGCACGTTCAGTCCCGGGTCGTACAGCTCCCCGGTGAGCATATTCTTTCTCATAGGTTGTTCCTCCGATTCCTATCCTGGTTATATGCCTCGAACGGGAAGCGGTCAAACGCGGGGGATTCTTGACCCCGGTGAGCCTCCAGGTACCATGGTGCGGTACCGCCACTTTAGCTCAGTTGGTAGAGCAATGCTTTCGTAAAGCAGAGGTCCGGGGTTCGAATCCCCGAAGTGGCTCAGGACATTGACTTCGATCTCCTATGAGGGCTTACTGAGACTTAGTCGGCAGCGACAATTCGATGAAAGGAGGACAAGCGAATGTCAGACGAGGAAGCCATGCTGATCGAGAAGAACAGCGACCCGGCATATGGCGTCATGATGCGCGTCGAGGCATCGTCAGGTGGCGATATCGAGCGCGCGTGGAAGGTTGCCAATCATGTGGCAGCGAAATCGCTGCAGCGGGCGCACGAGCGCTACGGCAAGAGCTAGGCGAGAGCCTGGCGGACAGCGAAGGCCGGCCCTGAGGGCCGGCCTCTTTTTGCTTCCGCCCCCATCCTTGCAATAATGCCTGCATGGAAATCCGTTCCCTCGACGACCTCGAGACCGCTGCCCGCCGACTTGGCGGGCGTCTCTGAGGTAGCCGTCAAGCAGCAGCGGATAGCCGACCTGGAGGAGAAGGCCTCGGCGACCGACTTCTGGGACGACCAGGCGACCGCGCAGGAGGTGCTGCGCGAGATAAGCGAGCATCGGGGGATACTCGATACCTTCGCCGAGCTCGAGGCGCGCTTCGAGCTGCTTCGTGACGAGGACGACGAGGCGCTGCGCGCCGAGGCGGAACGCATGATCGCCGAGCTCGAGGTGCAGGAGCTCCTCGGCGGCACGTACGACGCGCACCCCGCGATCATCACCATCACGCCGGGAGCGGGCGGCGAGGACGCGACGGACTGGACGCGGATGCTCTCGGAGATGTACGCCAGCTACGTGCAGGAGCGCGGGTGGAAGGCCATCGTGACGGACGACAGCGAGAATCACCGCGAGCTCGAGGTGAAAGGACCCATGGCGTACGGCTTCCTCCGCGGCGAGACCGGGGTGCACCGGCTCGTGCGCGTCTCGCCCTTCGGCGCCAAGGAGACGCGGCACACCTCCTTCGCGCTGGTGGACGTGACGCCGGTCATCCCCGACGTCGACGTCTCTCACGTCGAGATTCCCGAGGCTGACCTGCTCGTGACCTTCTCGCGCGCGGGCGGACCGGGCGGGCAGAACGTGAACAAGGTGGAGACGGCCGTGCGCGTCACGCACGTGCCCACGGGCATCGTCATATCCGCGCGTACCGAGCGCAGCCAGGCGGCAAACCGCGAGCGCGCGATGGGCCTGCTGCGCTCCAAGCTCGCGCACCTGATGGAGACGCACCATACGCAGGAGCTCGCCGCGCTCAAGTCCAAGGCCAAGCCCGAGTGGGGGAGCCAGATACGCTCGTACGTGCTCAATCCGTACCAGCTCGTGAAGGATCACCGTACGGGCGTCGAGACCGGCGACGTGGCCGGCGTGCTCGGAGGCAAGCTTGCCCCGTTCGTCGAGGCTGAGCTACAATTGCCGAGAACCTAGCACCGCATTCGCGGCGCATGCCATGATTGCTTTCCAGAACGTCTCCAAGATATATAGCACGACCTCGACCGCGCTCGAGGACGTCAGCTTCGAGATAGCTCCCGGCGAGTTCGTGTCCCTTGCTGGACGCTCCGGCGCCGGAAAGTCCACGATCATCAAGCTGCTCATCGGCGAGGAGCGTCCCACGCACGGCCGCGTCTTCTTCGGGCAGTACGAGGTCAACAAGATCAAGACCCGCGACCTGCCGGAGTTCCGGCGCCACATCGGCATCGTCTTCCAGGACTTCCGTCTCCTCCAGGCCAAGACCGCGGCGGAGAACATCGCCTTCGCCCTGGAGGTCGCGGGCCGTCCCGACGAGGAGATCGAGGACCTCGTCCCGCAGGTGCTCGACCTCGTGGGCATCGCCGACAAGGCGAACCACTTCCCGCACCAGCTCTCCGGCGGCGAGCAGCAGCGCGTCGCCATCGCACGCGCCATGGTGCACAAGCCCGAGGTCATCATCGCCGACGAGCCGACCGGCAACCTCGACCCCTTCCACACGTGGGAGATCGTGAACCTGCTCCTGAAGATCAACGAGCTCGGCACCACCGTCATCCTCGCCACGCATGACAAGGAGATCATCAACACCCTCTCGCGCCGCGTCATGACCATGGACCGCGGACGCGTCATCCGCGACGAGGACAAGGGTTCCTATATACTCATCTGATGCCTCCCGTACTCGCACGAATCGTCCGCTTCGGCTTCCAGAACTTCTGGCGCTACGGCTTCTCGTCGCTGGCGACCATCGCGGTGCTCGTCGTCGCGCTGTCCCTGTTCCTGACGCTCATCCTCTTCAGGGTGACCGCGAGCTCGACCGTCGCCTCCATCCAGGACAAGATCGACATCAGCGTCTACTTCAAGTCGGCGACGCCCGAGAGCGAGATGGCCGCCGTGACCGAGGCCGTGGAGAGCCTGCCTGAGGTTCGTTCGGTGGACTTCGTGAGCAAGGACCGCGCGCTCGAGATCTTCCGCGATCAGCACCAGAACGATCCGACCATCAGCCAGGCGATCAACGAGCTCACGAGCAACCCGCTGCTGGCGCATCTGAACGTGAAGGCCATGGATCCGAATCAGTACGCGGCGATCGCCGAGTACCTCAACTCGAACGAGAACATCGCGCAGTACGTCGAGAGCATCAGCTACTTCGACAACCAGCTCGTCATCGAGCGCCTCAACGCGATAACCGGCAGCGTCAACAAGGGCGTCGCCGTGCTCACCATCGTGCTCACGATCGTCGGCGTGCTCGTGGTCTTCAACACCATCTGGCTCGCCATCTTCGCCAACCGCGAGGAGATCATGATCATGCGCCTGGTAGGTGCCAGCAACGCGCTCGTCCGTGGGCCGTACATCGTGCACGGCATCCTCGCCGGCGTCGTCGCCTCTGCCGCGAGCTTCCTGCTCGCCATCCCTATCATCCACCTGATCCATCCGTATCTCGCGGCGCTGATTCCGACCTTCTCGCTGACGGGATACTTCTACCGCAACGCGATCTTCATACTCCTGGCCCAGGTCGTGTTCGGCTCAGCGCTTGGCGCCATCGCGAGCCTGCTCGCGATACGCAAGTACCTGCGATACTAGGCTGCGACGGAGATAGGGAAAAGGACTGCGCAGAGGCAGTCCTTTCGTATTGGGGCGGGCACGGCGCGTGGCCGCGAGACCGGATCGGGTCGCGAGCCGGGGCCGTATCGCACCGCAAGCTCGATGGCAGGTCCGGGATGGGCGAGCGCCCAGCGCCGCCACTGGTCCGCGAGCTCGCGATCTGACGCTCTGGCCAGCCGGTAGGCTTTCGAGCCCATCAGGATGGTCCGCGCTGCTCGCACGCAGGGCGCGCGCGGCGTCTCGGCTTCCCGGGGCGACCCGCAGGCCGCCTGGTCGATGCCGGCCCTCAGGCCGAGCTGGTTGAGCGGGGAGCTGACGCCCTCCGGGTTCTGCGCGAGGCACGTTGCCTGCGCGATGATGATGACCGCGAGGGTCATAAGCATTTTCATATCTTGATTCTCCTTGTGGAAGGTCCTGCGCGCAGTATGTCCGCAATCAGCTCGAGGTCAATGGCAGTGGTATCATGGACGGATGAGAGACAAGTCGCGCAGTCGCTTCCTGATGGAGGCGGTACGGAACTTCCGGGCCACGGGAGCCATAGCGCCGAGCTCTCCCGAGCTCGCGCGACTCATGGTGGGCGAGGCTTCGCTCGCGGGCGCGAGGGCGGTGGTGGAGCTCGGCCCGGGCGGGGGCGCCTTCACGCCGCTGATACTCGCCGGACTCGATACCGAGGCGAGCTATCTCGGCATCGAGGTCAATGGCGCTTTCGTCAGCGAGCTCAGCGAGCGGCATCCGGGTACCGACTTCGCAGAAGGGTCGGCGCTGCATGTCCGCGAGTTCCTCGAGGAGCGCGGCCGCGCTGCCTGCGACCGCGTGGTATCCGGCATACCCTGGATGTCCCTGCCGCGCGAGGAGCGCGAGGCGATGATTGCCGCGGTAGCCGATGTCATCGAGCCCGGAGGCAGGTTCGTGACCTTCTCGTACGTGCCCTTGGACCGGCTGCCGCGGGGCCGTGCGTTCAGGGACCTGCTCGGCCGCCATTTCAGCCAGGTGCGCCGTACCGGCGTCGTGACCGCCAACCTCCCGCCAGCCTTTGCCTACTCGTGCGTCAGATAGGATAGAATGAGCGCATGAAGAGGATCGTCATCACCGTCGCCATTCTCGCGACCATCGCGGCGGTCGTAGCCGCGCTGGTAAGCGTCGCTGCCCGTCAGGACGTGCCTGCGACGCCTGAGGCCGCGAGCGAGGCTCAGGCCGTTGTCGAAGCCACCTCCTCGCTGCCTGTCATGGAACGTTTCGTCTGGCGCTTCTCGCTCGAGGGCGAGGACGAGCAGACGCTCGCGCCAGTCTCGAGGATACGGCTTGCTGATGCGGACTCGGGTAGGGAGTACGACCTCGGCACCAGCCTCGGAGCCTGCTTCGTCGCCGAGGAGAGCTCGTGGGGGCTGCTGCCCGGCGAGCGTACCGCCGCCATCTGCTACTTCGGCGGCGGCGGGGACGAGTACGGCATCTTCGAGGAGAACGGGGCGCTGACGATCAGGCGCGGCTACGTCGACGAGGGGAGCGCGGAGACCGAGGGAGGACGCGAGGGCTTCGAGACGGTCGCCGAGATCAGGTAGGGCGCGGAAGCGCGCGTGACACGAGCAAGGCCCCGCGATGCGGGGCCTTGCTGCTCGTCGACCGGTCCTGCCTAGCGGACCGAGTAGGTGAGGGAGACGGATACCTTCACCTCCTGGCTGCCCGGCTCGAGGACCGGCGACGCGGTGCCCTTGCCGTCTATCGCCCCGCTCTCGTACTGCGTGCCGCCGTAGGGCTGGACGCCGCCCGAGTAGTCGTCGCTGACGGACAGGAGCTTGCCGAGGCGGAGCCCGCTCTGCTGCGCGATCATGCGCGCCTTCTCCTTCGCCTTGCCGATCGCCATCGCGCGGGCCTCGTTTTCCGCTCCGGTGGCGTCGTCCACGACGAAGTCAGGGCCGGTGATGCCGTTGGCGCCGCGCTCGGTCGCGCCGGCGATGATGTCGCCCGAGCGCGCGAGGTCGCGAACCTTGACCTGCACCGTCTGGCTGACGGTGTAGCCGACGACCTGCGCGGGACGGCACGATCCCGCAGTGCACGGGAAGTACTGGTAGCGGGGCGTGACCTGGTAGGAGGCGGTCTTCACGTCCTCCTTCTCGACGTCCTGCTCATCGAGGAAGGCGAGGATGTCGTTCATCTTCTTGGTGTTGTCTTCCTGGAGCGCGCTGATGTCGGTGCCGCCCTCGCTGATGACCGAGAAGCCGAGCTGCCCGACGTCGGGCACCGGCGACGCGGTTCCTTCCGCGGAGACCGTGACCGTGTTCCAGCCGCCCTCCGGGCGGAGCGAGCGCGCGTACGCGCTCACGTACCAGAGCGTCGAGAGGGCGCCGATCGTAAGCGCCGCCGCGGCGGTCCAGTACAGTACGTGCTTTGGGTTGTTCTTGAGGTTTTCCATGCGCCCATTGTACTCCACGCCGCGGCAGGGTGGTACCATCGCCTCATGACGCTCGCGCGCCTCGTCTCCATCTCGCGACCCCGTTTCTGGCTCTACGAGGCAGGGACCTTCGCGGTAGGCGCGGCCGCGGCGCTCGCGCGCGGCGGGGGAGCCTGGGACTGGACGCTGCTGCCCTGGTTCCTGTACTTCCTGATTCCCGCGAATCTCCTCATATACGGCGTCAACGACGTCTTCGACTACGAGACGGACCGGCGCAATCCGAAGAAGCAGGGCTACGAGGGCCTGCTGCCCAGGTCCGCGCACCGGCGCGTGCTCGCCGCGGCCGCTCTCTCGACCGCGGCCTTCCTCCCGCTCCTGTTCCTGGCGCCGCAGGCCGCGCTCCTCCCGTTCGGGCTGTTCCTGCTCGGCGCCGTCTTCTACTCGGCGCCGCCGATCCGGGCCAAGGCCGTGCCCGGGCTCGACATGCTCTTCTCCGCGACCCACTACGTCGCCACCGGCTGGTTCGGCTACGCGCTCGCGCTCGGCACGGGCGTGCCGTACGCGCCGCTCCTGGCGGGCCTGGCCTGGGCCATGGCGATGCATGCCTACTCCGCGGTGCCGGACATCGCGGCGGACGAGGGGAGCGGCCTGCGCACGGTAGCTACGGCGCTCGGCGCCCGGCGCACGCTGCTCCTGTGCGCCGGGCTGTATGCCGCCGCGGGCGCGCTGGCGTTCCCGTCGCTCGGGTACGCGGCGCCCGCGCTCCTGGCTCCGTACCTGGTGCTGGTTGCCGCGACGCTGCCGCAGGTCGGGAATGAGGAGGCGCTCATGCGCCGGTACCGGACCTTCCCGTACCTCAATGCCATCGTCGGGGCGCTGATCTGGTGGCTCGTGGTGCTCGGCAGGTAAGACGCGTTGACAGGTATCGGAAGTACGGTACTAATGAGAGCAGATTGCAGCGAAGCTAAGGCTGCAGGAGGAACAGATGAATATGAATACAAACATGGAACGAAGACTGATCGCATGGGCAGCAGGTACGGCCATCTTCATAGGCGTCACGATCGCGTTCGTGATGAATAATACGGAGACGATCTCCACAAATAATGGCGACCTGACGTTCACGTTTACGTCCGCCTCGAGCCTGGTAGTGATCACATGGCTCGCGCTTCGGGACCGGTGGTCGCCGGAAGCCTCGCTGCTGGGAATTGCCTGCCTGGCGCTGATAGCGGTTGTACGCGTCGCGCTCATGCCCGAGGTGACGTCGCTGATCGCCCTGCTGCCGTATCCGGCGTTTGGCCTGCAGCGCTGGCTCTGGTGGCTCGGGGGCGACCTTGCCGCGCTGCTCCTGATTGCCGGCTCGTCATGGCTCGCGGACCCGTACCGTCTGCCGGAGGGAAAGCGTCCTTAGAAAAAAACAGCTGCGTCCGGCCTCGTGCCGGACGCTTTTTTCGTGTTCAGGAGGCGCGTCCCGTGACGAACGCCAATACTTCCTGCAGCAGGGAGGCGTACCGGGCGGGGATGCCGAGCGACGCTATCGCCGCCTGCGCCCGCCGCTGCCGCGCGGCGATGATGCGTGCCACCTTCGCCTGAGCTCCGTAGTCGACGGTCAGCTGGCGCACGAGCGCGAGGTCGGCAGCGGTGAGATCGGGATTCCCGAAGATGGTCTCGAGACGCTTCCGCTCGTCTCCGGAGGCGGCGCGCAGCAGGTAGAAGGCGTGGAGCGTGAGCTTGCCCTCGCGCACGTCCGAGCCCGCGGGCTTCCCGATCGTCTCGGTAGCGCCGAAGAGGCCCAGCTCGTCGTCGCGGAGCTGGAAGGCGAAGCCCAGGTCCTCGCCGATCTGCTCGAGCCCGTCGACGAGGCTGCCGGGTCCGCCGCCGAGCAGGGCTCCCGCGGCAAGCGGCATCGCGCAGCTGTACCGGGCGGTCTTGTCCGTGAGCATGCGCGTGATGGCGGACTCGGAGGCCTTCTGGATGCCGTTGCAGAGCGCGACGTCCTCCATCTGGCCGAAGCCGGTATAGGTCAATGCCGCGAGCACGGCGTCGCTGGCGCGTGCAGCCTCGGGCGAGCGGGAGGAGAGCGCTGCCAGGCGCCTGGCAGCGTGCAGGAGGCCGACGTCGCCCGCGCACACGGCGAGGCTGCCCGCGTCATGCGCGCCTTCCTCGCCGGTGCGCTCGAGGTAGTGCGCGAGCACCGAGGGGCCGCCGCGGCGGAGCAGGTCGCGGTCCATCACGTCGTCATGGATCAGGAGCGCCTCGTGCGCGAGCTCCACGGTAGCGGCGAGCCCGTACGCGGCGGGGCTCATCCGGCGTCCGGTCGCGCCGTAGCCGATGAGGACGAGCATGCCGCGGAGCATCTTGCCGCCCTCCATGGACCGGTACCGCAGCTCGACGTCCCGCGACCACGGCGTGCCAGGGTAGAGCGTGGAGAACGCCGTTGCGGCAGTGAGCTCGCGGGCGACGCGGCTCCGGTGGCGGATGAGGAAGCCGGGAAGCGTCATGCGCGCAGTACGGCGAAGGCGGCGTAGAGCGCGAGACGCGCGTGCCCGGGCCGGTACGTGGCGCCGTAGGCGAGGAACGGGTCGGCCTCGAGCGCGGCGGCGGTACGCAGGTAGCCGCGGCTGGCGACCTCGACGGCGATGCGGCAGGAGCGGGGGAGGAGGCGCGCGTCGCCCATGCCCGCGTCCTGCCACGCGCGGTACCGGTCGAGCTCGGCGCGCATCAGCTGCCCGAAGGCATCGGGATGCGCCCGTGCCGCGGACTCGGCAAGGCCGGGCAGGCCGTGCGACGCGATGATGTCTGTTGGCACGTAGGAGCGGCCGAGCGCCTGGTCCGCGCCGATGTCGCGGAGCATGTTCACGTACTGGTACGCGCGCCCGAGCAACGCCGCGGCAGGCAGCGCGTCAAGCGGCGCGCCCATCACGCGCGCCATCATGAGCCCGATGACCTCGGCCGAGCCGTGCATGTACCGCTCGGTCTCAGCAAGCGTCTGGCAGGAGACCGGCGCGAGGTCCGCGCGCATGGCGTCGAAGAAAGCTCCCGTCCACGCGGGATCGAATTCGCGTCGCGCGGCGAGCTCGGAAAATGCCGCGACGATGACGCCATCCTCGTGCCGCGCGGGTGCGGGCCCGCCCGCTGCGGTGCCCTCGAGCGCGGCAAGGCGCTCCGGGTCGGCCGGCAGCTCGTCCACGCAGTCGTCGGCGATGCGGACGAAGGCGTAGAGCGCCTCGACGTCGTCGCGGATGTCGCGCGGGAAGAGGCGCGACGCGGCGTAGAAGGTCGCGCTGCCGCGGCGGAAGACGCGGCGCAGGAGCTCCCGGTCCTCAGGCATGGTCCTCGGCGACGATTCCGTCCAGCACGGTGGCGGAGATGAGCGTCATGGGCACCCCGATGCCCGGATGCGTGTACTGGCCGGCATAGTAGAGGTTCTCGAGCTTCTTGGACTTCGGGCTGGGACGGAAGATGGCGGTCTGCATGAGCGTGTGCGCGAGCCCGAGAGCCGTGCCCTTGAAGGCGTGGTAGTCGCGGGCGAAGTCGCGCTGCGAGAAGACGCGCTGGACCCTGATGCGCTCCCTGAACGGCTCGCCCGAGATCCGCTCGAGGTCGGCAATCAGGAAGTCCGCGTAGCGATGCCTGATCTCGTCCGTGTCCTCGATGCCGGAGGCGACCGGCATGAGCACGAAGAGCGCCTCGTCGCCGTGAGGCGCCACGGAGGGGTCCGTCCGGCCCGGGGCGCAGACGTAGTAGGACGGGCGCTCGGGCCAGTCGGGATGGTCGAAGATGGCGTCGAAGTGCTCCTGCCAGTTCTCGGCGATCACGAGGTTGTGGTGCGCGAGCGAGTCCATCCTGCCCTCGATGCCGAGGTACAGGAGGAACGCCGAGGGCGCGACCTTGCGGCGCTGCCACCAGCGGGGACCGTAGCTCCGCTTCTCAGGAGGCAGGAGCGCGGTATCCAGATGGTGGTAGTCGCCGTTTGCCACGACGATGTCCGCCGGCACGACCTCGCCGGTGGCCAGCCTGACGCCGGTGGCCCGGTCTCCGGAGGTCTCGATCGCGACCACCTCCGCGCCGTAGCGGAAGGTCGCGCCCTGCTCGGTAGCGAGCCGCTCGATGCCGCGCACCACCGCGCCGAAGCCGCCCATCGGGTACCAGATGCCCAGCTTCATGTCGACGTAGTTGATCAGGGCGTAGATGGCCGGCGTGTTGCTCGGCGCGCCGCCGAGGAAGACCATGGCGTACTCGAGCATCTGGCGCAGGCGCAGGCTCCTGAAGAAGCGCCCGGTGTATTTCGCGAGGTTCTCGAGCAGGTGCAGGCGGTTGCCTTCCAGGAGCAGCTTCCACGAGAAGAAGTCGCGCATGGTCCGGTACCGCTTGTACAGGAACTCCCGCTTGGACACCTCGTACTGGTATTGGGCCGTGTCGATGTATTCGCGCAGCCTGTCGCCGGCGCCGGGCTCGATCGACTCGAAGAGCGCGACGTTCTTCTCGAAGTCGGGGGAGAGGTCGTGGAAGTCGCGCTCCCCGAAGAACATGCGGTACGCAGGGTCGAGGCGGACCAGCTCGTAGTAATCCGCGGGCTTCTTCCCGAATTCGGCGAAGAAGCGCTCGAAGATGTCCGGGTTCATGTACCAGGACGGGCCCATGTCGAAGCTGAAGCCGTCCTGCTTCCAGACGCGGGCCCGGCCGCCTGGCTGGTCGTGCATCTCGAGGACCGTCACGTCATGGCCGCGCTTTGCCAGGAACGCTGCCGACGAGAGGCCGCCGAACCCGGCGCCGATGATCACGACCTTCTTCTGCATGGCAGTCAGTGTAGCGGAATGTATGTCTTGTGTGCGCAAGGAAAGCCCGAGCTGGTATACTCAACGCATCAACCCGATGTCCTCACTCAAGCGCGCCATCCGCAATATCGTCCCCGAGCCGGTCATCCGCGCCGCCTGGCACGCGCCGCGCGCCTGGCTCTCGGCATCCATGAACGGGTTCCCCGCGCGCAAGCTCGTCGTGATCGCCGTCGCCGGCACGAAGGGGAAGACGACCACCGCCTACCTCGCCGCCGAGCTCCTGCGCCAGGCCGGGCACCGCGTCGCGCTGCTCTCGACCGCGGCGGTCCGCATCGCCGACGACGAGCGGCTCAACCGCTTCAAGATGACCTCGCCCTCGCCGTCGGTCGTGCAGAAGTTCCTCGGCGACGCGGTGAAGGCCAACTGCAAGTACGCCGTGCTCGAGGTATCGAGCCACGCGCTGAGCCAGCACCGCTTCGCCGGCGTGCCCTTTTCGTACGCGATCGTTACCAACCTCGCCTCGGACCACCTCGAGTATCACGCCACCACCAAGGAGTACCAGGAGGTGCACCGCCGCCTCATCACCCCGCAGCTGAAGGCGCTCGTGGTAAACGGCGACGACCCGAACTGCGACGTCGTGCGCGGGAGGGCGAAGAAGGAGCGCGTCTTCCAGCACGGCGACGAGCTCGACGTCAGGATGCAGGAGCTCGACCTGGTCCTGCCGGGAGACTACAACCTCAAGAACGCCCACGCGGCCGCGACGCTCGCCGACGAGCTGCAGGTGCCCTGGTCCGTGGTGGCCAAGGCGCTCGAGGGCGAGATCACCGTTCCCGGACGCTTCGAGCGCGTGAAGGTGGACACGGGCACCACCGTCATCGTCGACTACGCGCACAGCCCCGAGAGCCTCGAGGCCTTCTTTGCCGCCGCCGCGCCGCTGAAAAAGCACGGCAGGCTCATCACCGTGTACGGCGCCTGCGGCGAGCGCGACCCGCACGTGCGCCCCGCGATGGGTGCCTCGCTGGATCGCTGGAGCGACGTGGTCTTCATCACCAATGACGACCCGTACGGCGAGGAGCCCGAGGAGATCGCCGCGGCCGTGATCTCGGGCATCGTCGACAAGCATCGCGAGGAGACGCTCTTCCAGATCCTGGACCGGCGCCAGGCGATCGCCGCCGCGCTCAGGCTCGCGGACAAGCACGACGTCGTCGCCGTGCTCGGCAAGGGATCGGAGCAGTACCAGATCGTCGGCGACGTGCGCCGTCCCTGGGACGACCGCGAGGTCGTGCGCGAGGAGGCCGCCCGCCTCGCGCGGGCGGCCCAGTGAGAGGGATCGCCAAGCGCCTCGTCGCGGGCTACCTCGCGCTGCTGGCACGCATCCGTCTCGCGCGGCGTCCGCTGCTCTTTGTCGCCGTCGCGGGCGCGAGCGGGAAGACCTCGACCGTGGCCGCTACCGCCGCGGCGCTCGGCACGCACTATCGCGTGCGCACCGGGACGGGCATGAATTCCGAGACCGGCGTGCCGCTCGGGATCCTCGGCGTGCGCATGGAATCCTACGGCCTCCTCGGCTGGCTGCGCGCGCTGCTGGCTGCCACGTGGAACGCCTTCTTCCTGAAGGACCGCTGCGACGCGTACGTCGCCGAGTACGGCATCGACCACCCCGGCGACATGCGCCGCCTGCTTCGCATTCGCATTCCCGACATCGCCGTGATGACCGGCGTCGCGCTCGAGCACGCGGGCTTTTTCGCGGGCTCCAAGGACGAGGTGCTCGCCCAGCTTGCCGACGAGGAGCTCGCGCTCCTGGAAGCGCTGCCGGAAAAGGCGGTGGCGGTCGTGAACGTCGATGACGAGCGCGTGCGGGCGAGAATCCCGCGCCTGCGCTGCAAGGTGGCAAGCGTGGGCTGGAGCGAGGAGGCCGCCTACGAGCTGACGCGCTACGGGCTCGATGATGCGGGCACCTCGCTCGAGCTCTATGGCCGCGGCGTCACCTATGCCGCGCGCCTGCCGCACGCGCTCTCCCGTGACTCGGCCATGAGCCTCGCGCTCGGCGCGGTTGCCGCGCACCAGGCGGACGTGCCGCTGCGCGAGGGGCTGCGCGCGATCGAGCAGGGCTTCGCCGTGCCGCCGGGCCGCGGGGTCCTGCTGCGCGGCAGGGAAGGACGCGCGATCCTCGATTCCTCGTACAACGCGACGCCAGGCGCGGTATCAGACGCGCTCGGCATGCTCGCCGGCATCGCCGGCATCCGACGGCGCGTCGCGATACTCGGCGACATGCGCGAGCTTGGCGACCTGACGGGGTGGGCGCACCGCGAGCTCGCGCCGCGCGTTGCCGCCTGCTCCGACCTCGCCGTCCTCGTCGGTCCTGCCATGAACGAGCACCTGCGCCCCGAGCTTGAGGCGCACCGGGTCAGCTGCGTCGGCTTCGCGGACGCGGCGGCCCTCCTGAAGGGCCTGGACGAGATTCTCGAGCCGGGGGACGCGGTGCTGGTGAAAGGGTCTCAGAACACGCTCTTTCTGGAGCGCGTCACCGAGGCGCTCCTCGCCGATCCGGCGGACGCCGCGCGCCTTCCCCGGCGCGGCGCGCGGTGGGACGCGGCCCGTGCCGCCGCCTCCTGATTCTGATAGCATCAGGGCATGAGCAAGAACCACAAGCACCAGAAGGAGCAGGCAGGGCATGACGCGGAGCCCGAGATCGTCGCGGTAGGGACGGTCGACGACGACGAGGTCATCGAGGCCGAGATCGTAGCCGTGGAGGACGTCGCGATCGTCACCGATCCGAAGGAAAAGGTGGACGGCCTCGAGCCGGCCTGGCCGACCTTCAAGCGGATCGCCTCCCAGTGGTACGCGCACTGGCAGATCTTCACGGGCATCACGCTCGCCTCGACCGTGGCTCTCATGCTGCTCTCGGCGATCGCCGGCATCGGCGCCGTCGCGGCCGGAGCCAAGCTCGGATTGTTTGACGCGCGCGTCCAGCCGTTCCAGCTCATGAGCAACCTGCTCGCGAGCCCGCTGCTGATGGCCGGACTCGTCCTCGGCGGACTGATACTCGCCGCGGTCGCGGTGGTCGTCTCGACCTGGATGGCGCTCGCGCTCGTCACCGCCTGGCGCTGGGTGAACGACGAGGAGCATCACAAGATGAGCGTGCGAAACGCCTTTGCCGCGTCGTGGCCGATGGTCCCGTCCTACATCTGGATCGCGATCCTCAGCGGGCTGATCGCCCTCATGGGCCTGATCGGCTTCATCGTCCCGGGCATCCTGCTCGGCATCTGCTTCGTCGTCCTCCCGATGATCGCCGTGATCGAGGGCAGGAAGGGGATGGACGCCATCCGTCGCGCGATAGCGCTCGTCTCGCCACACCTGGTGGGCGTCCTCTGGAGGGTGGTGGTCACGATGGTGGCGACCTACGTCCCGGCGGCGATCCTTGCCGCGATCGTCAGCGCCATCTTCGGTCGCGGAGCCGGCGACCTCGTCGACCAGGCCTACCAGGTCGTGGCGACCCCGATCGTGATCGGCGTCATGTACGTGACCTACCTCGAGGTGAAGGAGCTCGGCTCCGAGGAGGGGAAGAGCGGCCTGATCCGCATCGCGCTCGTGGCCTTCGCGGTAGCCGTGGCGCTGATCCTCGGTATAGCTCTCGCGACCGCCTAGCAACGCTTGATAGGGGCCCGGGGCAGGGGTACAGTACCCGGGCATCGTGCGGGATCGTCTAATGGTAGGACATGCGCCTCTGGAGCGTAGTATCTAGGTTCGAGTCCTAGTCCCGCAGCAAAGATCATGATGACCGTAGAAGGAGTTATTAAGAAAGGATTATTCGCGAAACGTCGCGAATAATCCTTTGCTCTCCTATGCAAGCCCTAATAAAAATGAGCTACCCGAAGGTAGCTCATCACTTGGAAACAGTTCCATTTCTGGACGTTAATGGTTGTTCTCATGCTCCGAGAGCAGGCTCGCTACGATGGCGAGCAACCCTCCGCCGAGGAACACCCAGCCAAAGAAATCATTCACGAAAGCGCCGACTCCGGCACCGATTAACAAGAAAATCATTCCAGCGATTACGCCGACATGGTTGCTATTCATATTTTCATCGTCTCCTTTTGAGCGGGTTACGCTCACTACTGTTAGGTTCATTCCGTAATGTATTATAGCACCAACACAAGAAATAGCAATAGTTAGGTAATCCACTTAAGGCGATGTCAGGAGACTAAAATCATTCTAATATAGTCAGTTTCACTATGGTACGGAAGCAGGATGCCTGCTCCTAACTCGTAAAGTCTATCTCGAACGGATACATTCCCATGCCGCAGGTGCCTTGAAGCGTGCCTACCTGGGGGGTTCCTAGTTCGATTTCGGTCACCCCTGAGCTCGCCAGGTTCTTGCTGATGTCCATGCTCGGTATGCGGATGGCCGATGAGCAATCGAAGGTGCCCTTCGTGCTCACGCGCAGGATGGTGGGCGTTCCAGCCTGGGCGACGCTCCGGAGCGGGCTGTAGCCGCCCTTGGCCGTCAGGTCGATAACCTGCTTCCCATCGACGATCGTGACGTTATTCGCCTCTATGGCTTGATCTGTGGTCCCGGACCCCTTTGCTAGGACGAAGGCAAGCGTTCCTCCGATGATGAGGAAGGCGGCGACGGTGGCGATGACGGTAGCTTTCATGGAAGAAATTGTATTAGAAATTGAATACGGGTGGTATGAGGCCGATGACCACCAGGCTGTTGATGAGGTTGAACAGCGCGAAGAGGATGACGATCAGGCCGGCAGCCTTGAAGAAGACGCCCGCTTTGGCGTTTCCCTGGATGCTGAACGAGCTGAAGCTGATCAGCGCGAGAACGGGCAGGGTGCCCAGCGCGAAGGCGAGCATCGTGAGGCCTCCTGTGAGGAAGCTTCCCGTCGAGAGGGTGTATATCTGCATGGATTGCGTGAATCCGCACGGCAGGAAGAAGGTCGCGATGCCGACCAGCAGCGGCGTCAGCGTGTGGTTGAGAGACGCCGCATTATGCGCGCGTCGCGCGAGAGCACGGGGCATGGAGGGCTGAAGCCTCTTCGCCCACGGGGAGATATCGAGCAGGTTGATGCCTAGGATCAGCATCACTATGCCGATGAGAAAACTGAGCGCGAACGTAGCCGAGGTATTGAGCGCGAACGCCGACCCTATCATCCCGATGATGCCCCCGAGGACGAAGAAGGAGACGAGGCGGCCGGCGTGAAAGAGAAGCTGCGGCTTCACCCTGTCCCCCTCCTTGGCGAAAGTCGCGGACATGGAGAGGACGAGCCCGCCGACGACCGCCATGCAGGTCGAGAGCGAGGCGATGATGCCGATCACGAAGGCGGTTCCGTAGGAGACCGAGCTGGTGTCGACGATATTCACGATGCCGACCTTCTGAAGCAGGACGAACAGGGCGGCGAAGGCCAGCGCGATCGGGATGGCGACCTTGAAGTCTGCCCAGCTCCTGGACCCAGCCTGCTTCTCGACCGAGAGGCTGTAGCCATGCTTGGCCAGCACCTGCGTCAGCTCCTCGGCGATCCGCTCCTGCGACTTGTCCCCGAAATCGCCCGTGACTTCGACCGAGTGAGTCCTGAGGCTGGACTTCGCGTCCGCGACCTCGGGCATCTCCTTGAGCTCGCTCTCGGTCATCAGGATGCATGCCTTGCAGTGCATGCCCGAGACGTGAAATCGATAGGTATTCATCGTAGTAGCTTACTGGTACCAGGCATCGTACCAGGACTGCATCTGCCTGATCTCCGAGGACTGGTCGTTGCTAATCGAGGCGGCGAATTCCTTCATCTCGGGGCGGGAGGTTCCCGCATCGAGCATGCGCGCCATCATGACCGCCATCTGGTGATGCGGGATCATCTGCGCGAGGAACTCCCGGTCGACATCCGTCGCGGCGCTGAGCGCGCTCGTGTCCTGATCGGTGCCTCCGTGCATGCCGTCGCCCATCATCATGCCTCCCAAGGAAAGATCATCCTGAGGAACCTCGCTGCCGTACCACCCGAGATACCAGGCGCGCATCTGCTCGATCTCGCGTGACTGCGAATCGATGATGTTCTCGGCGAGCTGGCGGATCTCCGGTCGCGACGAGCGCTCCAGGGCAATGCGAGCCATGGCGATGGCGCCCTCGTGATGAGGGATCATCTGCTCGATGAAATGCCGGTCGACACCCGCGCTCATGCCGGTACCGCTTTGCGAACCTGACGGGGAATAGGACCCGTACATCATGGATCCGATGCGCCCGCCCGGGAGCAGGAGATAGCCGATAAGCACGCCAGCGAGCAGGCTTGCGAGCAAGGGATAGGTTTTGCTGTTCATGTGGAAAGTAAATGGATATTTGAATGACTAGATCCGCTTGGACTTGAGCCGGAGGGAGTTGCCGACCACTGAGACGCTCGAGAACGCCATCGCCAGTCCCGCGAAGACGGGGTTCAGGAGTATCCCGAAGAACGGGAATAGCAGCCCTCCTGCGAGCGGGATTCCTACGATGTTGTAGAAGAACGCCCAGAAAAGGTTCTGCTTGATGCCGCGCATCGTCAGCTTCGAGAGGTTGATCGCCTGCACGAGCTTCCCGATGTCGCCGTGCAGGAGGGTGATGCCCGCGCTCTCGATGGCCACGTCCGTACCCGTCGCCATCGCGATGCCGACGTCGGCCTGGGCGAGCGCGGGGGCGTCGTTCACGCCGTCGCCCGCCATGGCGACGATCCTGCCTTCTGCCTGGAGCTTCTTGATCGCGTTGAGCTTATCCTCGGGCATAACCTCCGCGATGACCTCATCGATACCGACCTGCGAGGCGATGTAGCGTGCCGTGTTCTCGCTGTCGCCCGTGAGCATGACCGTCCTGATGCCGAGCTTGTGGAGCTTAGCCACTGCCTCCTGGGCGCCTTCCTTTATGGCGTCCGCGACCATCACTATGCCGAGAATCTTCTCGGCGCTCGCGAGGACCAGGGGAGTCTTCCCTTCCTTGGTATCCTGCTCGATCCGCGCCGCATCGAGCGAAAGCGCGAGCTCCTGGACGAGGCGCGCGTTTCCGGCGTAGTACGCGGTGCCTGCCACGGCACCCTTCACGCCCTTGCCCTTGAGCGCCTCGAAGCCGGTGACCGGACGGGTCTCGATCTTATGTTCTGTCGCGTAGGCGGCCACCGCGTGAGCGATGGGATGCTCAGACTGCTTCTCGAGCGAGGCGAGTATGGCCACGAGCTCGTTGTCGCTCAGGTCCGATAGGTTCTCGATCGAGACAAGTTCAGGCTTGCCCCGGGTGAGCGTGCCCGTCTTGTCCACGACTACCGTATCTACCTTGTGAAGCTTCTCGAGCGTCCCCGCGTCCTTGATCAGGATTCCCTCGCGCGCGCCTTTCCCGACGCCGACGATGATGGCGGTCGGCGTCGCCAGGCCCAGGGCGCACGGGCAGGCGATGACGAGGATGCCGACGAAGGACACGAGCCCGTTGCCAAGCGCCTGCGAGAAGCCGAGGTACTGCGTGCCGATCAGCAGCCACGCGCCGAAGGCGAGGAACGCGAGCACGAGCACGACAGGCACGAATACGCTGGAGATGCGATCGGCAATCGCCTGGATGGGCGCCTTGCTGCCCTGCGCCTCGCCGACCATCTTGATGATATGGGCAAGCAGCGTCTCGGAGCCGACCTTCGTGGCCTTGAAGGTGAAGGAGCCCGAGGTGTTGATGGTGCCTGCCACGACCGCATCGCCAGCGTTCTTTTGGACAGGGGTCGGCTCGCCGGTGACCATCGCCTCATCAACGTAGGAGCTGCCCTCGGTCACGATTCCGTCAACGGGGATGACGCCGCCAGGCTTCACGACGATCAGGTCGCCATGCACGACCTGATCGATAGGAACCTCGACTTCCTTGTCATCACGTACGACCAGCGCGGTCTTCGCCTGGAGGTTCAGGAGCTTCTCGATGGCGTCCCCCGTGCGCAGCTTGGAGCGCGTCTCGAGGTACTTGCCCAGAGTGATGAACGCTATGACGACGATCGTCACGTCGTAGTAGGTATGCTCGACGTTCAGGAACGGGCGCACCGCCTCCTCGAACGCCGTTATCACGAGGCTGTAGAGGAACGCGGCCGACGTGCCGATGCCGATAAGCGTGTCCATGTTCGCCTTGCCATAGCGCAGGAAGCGATAGAAGCCCAGGAGATACGGCTTGCCGACCACAAATAGCGTGTAGGTCGCGAAGATCGGCAGGAGGTGGTGGAAGAACTCGTACAAGGTGATGGACATCTCTGGCACCGCGCTGAACTGCGCGAGAATGTCCCATCCCATCACGAAGATGCTGAAAGCTGCCAGCGGCAACACTGAAATTACCTTGGTTCGCATGTCAGACAGCTCGACAAGCTTCTCCTTCTTTGACTGGCTGAGGCCGAGGTGTCCCGCGTGCTCGTCGGCCGACATCCCCATCTCCTTGGCCGTGGGAAGGACGAGCGAGTAGCCCAGAGGCTCGATGCTCTTCGAGAGCTCTTGGGGATCGGTTTTCGCTTCGTCAAACGCGATCTTCACGCTCTCGGTGCCGTAGTTCGCCTCAGCAGAATGGACGCCCTCGACCTTCTTGAAGGTCTTCTCGATGATGCCCGCGCACGAGGCGCAGTGCATGCCCTTGATTCGGTATACCTGTGGTTCGGTCATGGAATCATTTGCGCTTGAGGCGGTAGACCTTGAGAATCTCTGCCTTTGCCTTCTCCTCGCTGCCTTTCCGGATCTGATTGATGACGCAGGTGCTGAGATGGCTTTCCATCAGCACGTCCTCGACGCCGGCAAGCGCCTGCTTCACGGCCGAGGTCTGGGTGATGATGTCGATGCAGTAGGTGTCCTTGCGGACCATCTCTTGCAGGCCGCGCACCTGCCCCTCGATGACCCTGAGCCGGCGGACGAGTTTCTGGTTTGTCGTAGCATTCATGCTTCCATCCTAATACCCCTAGGGGGTATATGTCCAGAACGTTGTTGTGCCTTCATTAGCCACCAGCCGTTCCGCCTGCCGCGATAGGATACAATGGGCTCCATGATTCCTTCCCTCAAGAGCAAGGCCTTCCTCCTTCGCGTGGGAGGAGCAGTCGTCCTGTGCGGCGTGGTGGTGGTGTTCGCCTTCTTCCTTATAACGCACCTCACGACGGTGACGTTCGACCGCGCGGCCGAGACCGCGGCTACCGCCGCGGAGAGCGTGCGCGAGGCCGCAAAGCCCAAGCCCGCGCTCGACAAGGACGCGTACGACCGCGGCATGATCCGGCTCGCGCATGCCCAAGTACGAGGCACGAACAGTACCGAGGCCACTTCGACGCCATCGCTCTGGCCGGTCACCGGCGCGCCGTACCCGCTGCCCGGAGCGCTCCTGCCGTTCAACCGCATCCTCGCGTACTACGGCAACTTCTACTCGAAGGGGATGGGCATCCTCGGCGAGTACCCGGCAGGGGAGATGCTCGCGAAACTGAAGAGCGAGGTCGCGCGGTGGGAGGCGGCCGATCCCGAGACCCCGGTCATCCCGGCCATCCACTACATCGCCACCACCGCGCAGAGCGAGCCCGGCAAGGAAGGGAAGTACCTGCTCCGCATGCCGGACGACCAGATAGACCACGCCCTCGAGCTTGCCAAGCAGGTGGACGGCATCGTCTTCGTCGACCTGCAGGTCGGCCTCAGCGACATCCGCAAGGAGATCCCGCTGCTCGAGAAGTACCTCATGATGCCGCAGGTGCACCTCGGGATAGACCCCGAGTTCTACATGAAGAGCGGCCACGCGCCCGGCCGCGTGATCGGCACGATGGATGCCGAAGACGTGAACTGGGCGGCCGAGTATCTCGCCGACCTCGTCCGCGAGCACGACCTCCCGCCGAAGGTCCTCGTGATCCACCGCTTCACGCAGGACATGCTCACCAACTACCGGAACATCAGGCCGCTCCCGGAGGTCCAGGTCGTGATCGAGATGGACGGCTGGGGCGAGCCGGCCAAGAAGGAGAACACCTACGCGCACGTGATCACCGCCGAGCCCGTGCAGTTCAGCGGGTTCAAGATCTTCTACAAGAACGACCTCCGTGCGCCGAGCACGCGCCTGATGAGCCCGAAGGAGGTGCTCGACCTCACGCCGTCCCCGAGCTATATCCAGTACCAGTAAGCAATTAGGTGGATGTCGGCCGCGCCAAGTATTGGGGCGATGCGGGGCAAGGCTGGGAGGACTCGTCGACATCGCGATCGGCGCCGTGACCGGCAAGCAGAACACGCTCGACGAGCACGGGGTGGTGACGCTCTGATACCCGGGACGAAAGAAAAGGAGGCCCGCAGCGCGGGCCTCCTGGCATTCAGAGCCGGTTGAGCGCGATCAGCTCGGTCTCGCCCAGCTTCCAGCCGTTATTCACGAGGCGCTCGACGAGGTCGGCCGTGTGGCCGCTGCCGAAGCTGATGACCACGCCAGGGATGCCGGTGCGCAGCCGGGCTTCCGCCCGGGTCACCACACGCTCGTTCCTGAAGCGGACCAGTACCGATATCAGGGACGCGAGGTTGGTGGTCCCGCACGCGATCAGCGCCCCCGAGGCCAGCTTGCACGCGAAGCGCAGCACGCGGTGCCTCGAGAGCATCAGGGACTGCAGCCTCAAGTAGGCCGTCTGTCGCCTGAGCATCCCCAGGTACCAGCGCCGCACGCCGAAGCCCTCCGCGTCGAGGCGCTCAACCACCTCGCGGAAGGTCGTGTCCTCGTACGCGCGCTGAGGACGGTCGAGCAGGTGATCGACCTGGTGGGCGTAGCCATTCCGTGACGCGATCTGCGGGCCCGATCCGATGACCGTGCCGAGATACTCGGCGATGGCCTCCTGGCCGAGAGTCATCCCATCCCAGGTCGTGCCGATGTCCAGCATGCCTTCCATGAGGCAGGCGTACCCGGCCGCCTGGTAGCGCGCGATCTGTTCCTGGACCGAGTCGAAATGAGCCGGGTCCGGGTGCATGTGCTGTATCGAGAACAGTGCTATCTCCTGGTCCGCACGTCTCAGGACGAGCTTTTCCATGCGCCTGTCCTTCCAGAGCATCTGCCCGACGCTCTCTTCCTCGAAAGTTTGTTCCATACGTTTCCTCCTTACCTATTCTGTTTTCGTGGGTCTGAGTACTGCTTACCGCAAACGGCCGGGGGAATCAATGAGCGCGCGGATCCGGCAATGAATGACTCTTGCGCCAGCGAGCGGAGCCAAGAGCATGTGTTACCGTTAAGGGCATGATCAGGAAGAATCTCGCTCCGGTCCTTCTCGTCACGACCGTCGTCCTCGCGACCGGCATAGCTATCGCGCTCAACCGATCTTCGGATGCGGAGACGCCGCCTGCGAAGGACGTTCATGAGCGGCAGGAACCGCCAGCGGCCCGGGAGCTCACCATCCGGAGCGTCGAGGTCCGCAACGAGCGGGACCAGGAGGGCCAGGGAGGCGTGTACGCCGTCTTCTCGGACGGCAGCGCCGCGACGCTCGCCTTGCAGGTCGCCCCGGACGACGTCGAGGACATACACGACATCGTCACGTACCGCAGCGCGCTCGTCTCGCCCGATGCCCGCCGCGTCGCCCTGCAGGCCACCGGCTTCGAGGACGACTTCGTCGAGATATACGATGCGGCGACCCGGACCCTGCACAAGAGGACGTACGGCAAGGCCGTCTCCTGGTCCGAGGACGGGTTGCTCTCCGTACGCGCCTGCAACCTGGCAGGGGAGCAATGCACCGCCAAGGTGTCGGTCAGCAGCGAGAAGCCGTGGCTGTTTGAGACGCGCAGGGGCGTCGTCATCGATGGCGCGGCCCTCAGGGCCTCGGACGGCTTCGTCGAGAACATCGCCAAGCCGGAGCGGCTCTCCACGTTCTCGCGCATGCTCTCGCTCGCGGGCCCCGATGCCATCAAGGGCACGGGCCCCTTCACCGTCTTCGCCCCGACCGACGAGGCGTTCGATCAGCTGCCAGCAGGCCGGGTCGCCTACCTGCTGCGACCTGAGAACCGCCAGGAACTCGTCCGGCTGATCCGTCGTCACGTCGTCGCCGGCACCTACAACGACCTCGAGCTCGAGGACGGCATGCGAGTGCGCACGGTAGGTACCGAGACGCTCTCGCTCGCTTCCGACGAGTTCTCGTACGTGAGGATAGACGGCGCGGCATATATCATGATTCCCAATATCTACGCCAGCAACGGCATCGTGCACGTCATCTCCGGCGTGCTCTGAGAAGTCGCAGCCGGACTGCGATCGCCATGAGCAACCCGGCTAGAGGAGCAGAATATTTGACAAGTCTAAGAATTAGGTCAGTATGGCTCTCAGTAGCTTGGTAACTCCTAGCAAGGGAGCGAAGGCGGCCTGGCGCCCCGAGGTTCGATTCCTCGAGGAGAACGGTCCGTGCCGATGCCCTGGTGAAGGACGGAGAGATAAGATAAGCGGGAGAGTACGAAGCGCCGGATACGGCCGGCGTCGACTCGACCCTGATAAACCGCTTCACGTACCTGGATCGACTGCGGAACCCGGCGCGACGAGCGAGGCGGTACGGGGCGATCCAGATAATCGCGCCCGTCACTGCACGCATCGTCCCCGGCGGAAGCATCACCGCGGACCCCGAACTCAAGCCCGCACGTAACTACAACGTGCGGGCTTTTCCACGCCCGCGCTCCGGCATCGCAGGTGAGCCGCCCAGGAGGATAGGAGGCGCGTTGCCGGATACTGCCGGGTCATCCGGCAACGAAAGCGAGGCAGCATAAGGGCCTATCGCGGATGCGGACGCAGACAAGCAGGCTCGAGTAGGCTATAGTGAAGGTACTTAAGCGAATTAACTATGAGCTTGAGTGCCAGGTCGAGAACATATCAACTCATTCAACGAAACAATCAACACTTATGAAAACAAACTTCAAGATCATCAGTGTCGGTTTCGCCACCCTGGCGCTTGTCGCGTCATCGTTCGGCTTCAGCGCGGCCTCCAGCCATCGCGAGGCCCCGATGATCAGCGGCGACCCCAAGGTGGACGCGACCGACTTCTACGCGTTCGTCAGCCCTGACGACGCGAGCAAGGTGACGCTCATCGCCAACTACATCCCGTTCGAGGAGCCCGCGGGCGGCCCGAACTTCTATTCCTTCGACGACAACGCCATGTACGCGATCAACGTCGACAACGACGGCGACGCTATCGCCGACATCGTCTACCAGTTCGACTTCAGCACGAGGATAAAGAACAAGGACACCTTCCTCTACAACACGGGGACGGTCGATTCCATCAACGACGACGACCTCAACGTCATCCAGACCTACACCCTGACCAAGGTGGAGGACGGCGAGTCCACCGTGCTCGCTTCCGACGTGCCGGTCGCGCCGTCCAACGTCGGCCCCAAGTCCACGCCTGACTACGCCAAGCTGCAGTCCCAGGCGGTCCGCAGCCTCAGCGGCGGCATGAAGGTCTTCGCCGGACAGAGCGACGACCCGTTCTACGCCGAGCTCGGCGGCCTCTTCGACCTGCTGACGATCCGCAGGCTCCCCGGAAACGCGGGAGGCGGCATCGACGGCCTGAAGGGCTACAACGTCCACTCGCTCGCGCTCGAGGTTCCGATCGCGGAGCTCACGAGCACCAAGACGCGCATCAGCGACGCCAAGGACCCCAAGGCGGTCATCGGCTCGTGGACCACGTCGTACCGTCACAAGACCCGCGTCCTCTCGGCCAACCCGGCCGATAACGACCAGAGCGGGGATTGGATCCAGGTCTCGCGCCTCGGCGCCCCTCTGGTCAACGAGGTCGTGGTGCCGCTCGGCGCCAAGGACCTCTGGAACGGCTCCATGCCCAAGGACGACGCGCAGTTTGCAAACGGCGTCACCGACCCTGAGCTCGCCAAGCTCCTGAAGGCCCTCTACGGCATCCAGGTTCCGCCTCAGGGAGCGTTCGGCTCTGCCGACCAGCGTGACGACCTCATCGCGATCTTCCTCACCGGCATCCCGGACCTGACCAAGTCAGAGAAGGCGGTCCCGTCCGAGCAGCTCCGGCTGAACACGGCGATCGCGCCGTCCGCCAACCCGAACGCCATGGGCGTGCTCGGCGGCGACAACCAGGGCTACCCGAACGGCAGGCGCCTCGGCGACGATGTCACCGACATCTCGCTCAAGGCGGTCGCCGGCGCGGCGTACCCGCTCTTCCACCCGGGCTTCACCGTCGACCCGACGGGCGCCAAGCTCGGCGACGGCGTTCCGGCCAACGACGTGGCGTTCCGCTCCTCGTTCCCGTACCTCGCGCTCCCTCACCAGGGATTCACGAGCGTGCCGCACGGGGTAGTGGCCGGGGGAACGACCCCCAGCGCCTCGTGCACGATCGCGAGCAACCTCACGGTAGGCTCGCGCGGCGCCGAGGTCTCCTGCCTGCAGGAGTACCTCATCGGCAAGGGCTACCTCACGGTAGTCTCCTCGCCGACCGGCTACTTCGGGACGGCGACCCGTTCCGGGGTGGCCCAGTGGCAGGCAGTGGCGGCTATCAGCCCCGCGGCCGGCTACTTCGGCCCCATCTCCCGCGCGGCGTTCAACGCCCGCTAGGTACGGCCATTCCGTTCCCGAGGAATATCCTCGGGAACGGTGCTGGCAGGCATCTGGCCCCGCTATCATCTAGAGAGCATGAAGAAACTCATCGCATCGAAGCGCCTCACGATCGTCCTCGTCGTCCTGCTCGTCGCAGGCGCTGCGGGCTTTCTCGTAATCTCGCGGCTCGGTAACGAGCCCGATCCGTCCGCGAACCCGGGCACCGGGCTCGACGTGCAGATTTCGCGATACGAGCGATCCATCGACGAGAGTCCCGACATGCTGGCGTCCTACGTGGCGCTCAGCGGCCTCTATCTCCAGAAGGTGCGCGAGACCGCCGACACCTCCTACTACGGGAAGGTCGACGCTCTCCTTGATCGCGCGGATGCCGTCGAGCCGGGCAGCGCCGAGATCCTCTCGATACGCGCGAGCGTCGCGCAGGGGAGGCACCGGTTCAAGGAAGCCAAGGAGCTGATCGACCGCGCGATCGCGGCATCTCCCGGCCGCGCCGCCTTCTACGGCGTCCGCGGCGACGCGGAGATCGAGCTCGGCCGCTACGACGACGCGGTCGCCTCGTTCCAGGAGATGGCGGACATACGTCCGGACTTCTCCGCCTACAGCCGCATCGCCTACGTCCGCGAGCTCTACGGCGACGTCGGGGGAGCCAAGGAGGCGCTGATGCAGGCCATAGAGTCGGGCAGCAGCTACGCCGAGAACGTCGCGTGGGCCAACGTCGAGCTCGGCAAGCTCGCCCTCCGCGACGACCCTGACGCGGCGGACGCGCGCTTCGCGCGGGCGCTCGCGCTCGTGCCCGGGTACGCTCCCGCCATCCAGGGACAGGGAAGGGCGGCCTTCGCGCGCGGCGACCTCGACGGCGCCGCGCGCCGCTTCGACGAGGCCTTCGCCGCGCTGCCGCTTGCGCAGCACGCGACGGACCGCGGCGACGTGGCGCTCGTCCGCGGGGACCGCGTCGCGGCGGCGCAGCAGTTCGCGCTCGCCAGGGCCGCCTTCGCCCAGTCCGCGTCCTCGGGCGTCGACACCGACCTCGAGGAGGCGCTCTTCCTTGCCGACCACGATCTCGACCTGCCCCAGGCGCTCGAGAAGGCCCGGCGCGCCTGGGCGGACCGCCCGAGCGTCTACGCCGCCGACTATCTCGCCTGGGCCCTCTTCAAGAGCGATAAGGCGGACGAGGCGGCGGGCTTCGAGCAGGAGGCGCTGCGCCTGGGCGAGCACGACCCGCTCATCCTCTTTCATCAGGGCATGATCGCGCTCGGAAGAGGAGACCGCGCGAAGGCGCTCCGTTACCTCGGCCGCGCCGAGGCGCTCAGCCCCCACTTCTCCGTGCAGCATGCCGGCACCCTCCGCGAGGAGCTCGGCAAGCTGCGCCAGGCGCGGACATGAAGCGCCTCGCCGTCTCGCTGCTCGCCATCCTCGCCTTCTCGCTTCCTGCGGCCGCCTTGGCGCATGACCTGATTCCCGTCGCGCTGCAGGAGTTCGTCGAGCAGAACCCGGGCGCGACCCCGGAGGAGATCCGGGCCTTCGCCGACGCGCAGGCTCCCGGGTTCGCCTCCCGCTTCAGGGACGGCGTCGAGATCGCCAACGCCGTCCGCGACCGGGAGACGAGCGCGCTCGACACCTTCCTCGACTTCGCGCGCATCGGCGTGGAGCACATCCTCAGCGGTCCGGACCACGTCCTCTTCGTCCTGTCCCTGCTGCTGGTCTTCGTCGGCGTCAGGGAGGTCCTCCGCCTCACCGCGGCCTTCACCGTCGCGCACAGCATCACGCTCGCGCTCTCCGGCCTCGGCATCCTGACGCTGAGCCCCCGCGTCACCGAGCCCCTGATCGCGCTCTCGATCGCCTACATGGCGATAACCAGCGTCTTCCTGCGACGAACCCGCTTCTTCGGCGCCGCGAGCAAGCCCTTCGGCGTCTTCTTCTTCGGCCTCTTCCACGGCCTCGGCTTCGCCGGGCTCCTGCAGGAGCTCAGCATCCCGCGCGAGAAGTTCCTCCTCTCGCTGCTCTCCTTCAACGTCGGCATCGAGATCGGGCAGCTCCTGATCGTCGCCGCCGCGCTTCCCCTGATCTATCTCTTAAGGAAGAAGGCATGGTACCCGGTCGCGGTGAAGGTCGCCGCGGCATGCATCGCGGTGCTCGCCTGCGTCTGGGTGGTGCAGCGCATCGTCGGATAGGGCGGTATCATGACCGCCATGGAACGCGTCTCACCGGCCAGGCTCGTCGCGACGGGCATCCTGATCGCCGTCCTCAGCTCGCTGGGAACGGTCGCGGGGCTGGTGCTGCTCCTTCGCGCGCGACCTGACGCGCTCGGCACCTCATCCGTCCTGCCTCCCGGAGGCGGGGAGACCGTCGTCGAGGCCGTGCGCCGCTCGAACCCGGCCGTCGTCGCCATCACCGTCTCGAAGGACGTCCCCGTCTACGAGCGCTACCTCGAGGAGGTGCAGAGCCCGTTCGGCAGGCTGCGCGTCCCGCAGGTGCGCCAGAACGGGACGCGCGAGCAGGAGGTCGGGGGCGGCTCGGGCTTCCTCGTGTCCGAGGACGGCTACGTCGTCACCAACCGCCACGTCGTCGCCGACGAGGAGGCGGGCTACGCCGTCTTCACCAACGACGGCACGAAGTACGAGGCGACCGTCGTGGCCCGCGATGCCGAGCTGGACCTCGCGGTCATCCGCATCGAGGGGACGGGATTCCCGTACCTCAGCTTCGGCGACTCGGACGCGCTGGAGGTCGGGCAGGCCGTGATCACGATAGGCAACGCGCTCGCCGAGTTCCGCAACACGGTGTCGGTCGGCGTCGTCTCCGGCATCGCGCGCTCGCTGGTGGCCTCGGACCGCCGGGGCGGCACCGAGCAGCTGGACCAGCTCATCCAGACCGACGCGGCGGTCAACGAGGGCAACTCCGGCGGCCCGCTCCTGAACCTCGCCGGCGAGGTCGTGGGCGTGAACGTCGCGGCAGCCAGCGGAGCCGAGAACATCGGCTTCGCGCTCAACGCCAACAGCGTGAAGGGCATGGTGGCGCAGGTGCGCAGCGCCGCTTTGCAGCAGGAAGCTGTATCATCGCAGCCATGACCATGCGCACCATCCGCCAGACAGTAAGCATCCAGGCTCCTCCTGAGCGCGTCTGGGAGACGCTCTTCTCGGAAGCGACCTATCCCGTCTGGACCGCGCACTTCTCCCCGGGATCGCGCGCCGAGACGGACTGGCAGGAGGGAAGCCGCGTCGCCTTCACGGACGAGAGCGGATCGGGGCTCTTCGGGCGCATCGTCCGCAGCGAGCGGCCGGCCGAGCTCGAGATCGAGTACGACGGCATCCTCATGAATGGAGAGCAGGACACGGAAAGCGATGATGCGCTCATGTTTCGCGGCAGCCATGAGCGCTACGTGCTCGCCGAGGATGAGGGCGCGACGACGCTCGAGATCAGCTGCGACATGAGCGACGAGTACTACGACGACATGTCGGCCGCGTGGACCAAGGCTCTAGACGAGGTGAAACGCCTCGCCGAGGAGTCAGCAAAGGTGGATATATAGGATATTGACTCGAGCCAAGGAGGATATACACTAGGGGCATGAGAAAGAGCACCCTTACCAAGAACCAGCAGCGCGTGTACGAGTTCATACGCGCGCGCATCGACGAGGACGGCCGGGCCCCGACGCTCGGCGAGATAGCGACCGAGATCGAGGCCAGCTCGATCCGCTCCGTGACGCAGTACCTCGAGGCCCTCGAGCGCAAGAGCATGATCCGCCGCAACCGCTACGCGCAGCGCGGCATCAGCATCGTGGATTCGGAGGTCGCGGAGGAGGAGTTCGTCTCGGTGCCGGTCTTCGGCTCGGCAGGCTGCGGCAGCCCGAGCATCATCGCGGCGCGCGACTACGACGAGTACGTCAGGGTCGCCTCGAGCATCATGAACGGGAAGGGCGACAACCTCTTCGTCATCCGTGCGACCGGCCGATCCATGGTGGACGCCGGCATCCCGGACGGGAGCTTCGTCCTGGTCAAGATGACCGACAGCGTCGTGACCGGGGACCTCGTGGTCGCCATCATCGACGATACCGCCGTGATCAAGAAGATCTCGTACGCGGACAACGCCGTGATCCTGAGCCCCGTCTCCAAGGAGAAGGGCTACGAGCCGATCATCATCCTGGAGCATGACTTCAAGGTCTTCGGCAAGGTCGTGCGCGTCATCACGGTCGACAGCGAGGACGACTACCAGGTCGTCCCTCTCGACCAGCCGGAGCGGTAGCAGCCGCGTACGAGGCGCCCCTGAGTCCGCTCAGGGGCGCCCTGCCGTCATGAGGCTCACCGACGACACGCCCCTGGTCTTTCTCGACACCGAGACGACCGGCACCCATCACCTCCGCGACCGCGTCATCGAGGTGGCCGCGGTGCGCGTCGAGGGAGGCGTCGAGGTCGCGCGGCTCGACGCGCTCGTTGATCCTGGCACCCGCATCCCGCCCTGGATCACGGACATCACCGGCATAGCCCAGGAGGACGTGGCAGGAGCCCGGAGCTTCGCCGAGGTCCTGCCGGAACTCGCGGAACTCCTCGAGGGGGCCGTCCTCGTCGCGCACAACGCGCGCTTCGATCACGGGTTCCTCAAGGCGGAGTTCGCGCGTGCGGAGGAGCGCCTGAGCGTGCGTACCCTCTGCACCGTGCGCCTGAGCCGGAAGCTCTTTCCCGAGCAGCCGCGGCACCGGCTCGACGACCTCGCCGCGCGCTGCGGATTCGGCTTTTCGAGGCGTCACCGGGCCATGGACGACACGCGGGCGCTGCTTGCCTGGTGGCAGCACGCGCGCCAGGAGGCGGGCGACGAGCGCGTGCTCGAGCTTGCGGGAGCCATCCTCACCCAGCCGGCGCTGCCGCCAGGCCTCGGCGAGGACGCGATCGGCGCGCTGCCGCAGGGTCCCGGCGTCTACCTCTTCTACGGCGAGGGCGACGAGCTCCTGTACGTCGGGAAGAGCGTGAGGATCCGGGACCGGGTCCGCAGCCACTTCTCCCAGGACTACGTCTCGAGCAAGGAGCTGCGCATGGCAGGCAGCGTCGTGCGCGTGGAGCACGAGGAGACCGCGGGAGAGATCGGCGCGCTGCTGCGCGAGTCGGCGCTGGTGAAGGAGCTCCAGCCCACGTATAACCGGCAGCTGCGCCACGCGACCTCGCTGGTGGTGCTCGAGCGGGAGACGGAAGCGACCGGGTACGAGCGACTGCGGCTGCGCCGGGTCGCGCGGCTCGATGCGGAAGATTCCGCCACGCGCGTCGCCTTCGCGCGTACCGTGCACGCCGCGCGCGAGCAGCTCGAGGGCCTCACGCGCAAGCACCGCCTCTGCCAGGCCCTCACCGGCAGCGGGAAGGTGACCGGCAGCCCGTGCTTCGCGCAGACGCTCGGCTGGTGCCTCGGCGCCTGCACGGGAGCCGAGGACGCGGCGGCCTACAACGCGCGCGTACGCCTCCTGTGCCAGGAGACGGGCATGCGCTCCTGGCCGCACGAGGGAGCGGTGACGGTGACCGAGCGGCATCCCTCCCGGCGCTTCTCGGACACCTTCGTGCTGGACCAGTGGCACGTCACCGAGCGGAGGCGGGTCGACCACGAGACGGGGAGCGAGGAGGTGGAGCGGTACGAGGCGCGGCTCGACCTCGACGCGTTCAAGATCATCGACAAGGCGCTGCGCAAAGCGAAGCCGGCCCCGCTCCCGGACGAGGACATCGTCCTGGTCGACGAGGCAGCCTCCTGAGCGCGCTCGCCTCGGGACGTGCAAAACATAACGAGCTATGGTATACTAGAGTCATGACGACCTTCGGGATCGTCGCCGTATCCACCAGTTATCACTACATATTATGAACAAGTTCAAGTGCGACAAGTGCGCCATGACCATGGAGGCAGAGACCAACCCGGGCACCTGCTCGAAGTGTCAGGGCGAGATGAAGCCCATGACCGAGGATGGCGCCAACGAGTCCGGAACGGCCTCGACGGAGAGCGCTCCTGACAACCAGTAATCGCCGCAGCGGCACCCTGCCGCGGCCCCGATACAGAACGCGTCCGGATTCGTCCGGACGCGTTTGGCATGCCGGGCCGTGGTATACTGCACGGGTAACCCCTCACCCCACCACATCAGCATGGAACAGACTCCCAAGGACAAGGCACGCCGGCAGCTCATCGTCTCGCTCGTCATCCTCGCGGTCGCCGTCGGCGGCTACCTGGTGACGCGGCAGCTGCGCGGTACCGAGGAGGTGGCGCGGACGCAGGAAGCGAACGTCGCGGGAGAGCGCGTGACGCGCGAGGGATTCTACGTCTGCCTCACTCACAAGGAGGCGGATCAGGCCCAGTCCGGCAACTGCGCGCTCGGGCTGCGCGACGACGAGGGCAGCAGCTACGCGCTCGAGCTCTCGGGGGACGACGACGCGCCGCTGGACTCCCGCATCCGCGTCGAGGGCGTGCTCCGTCAGGAGAGCGAGCAGACGATGAGTCTCGGCAAGCGCTACGAGATAAGCGGCGTGATCGCCGTCGACTCGTTCGAGCAGCTCTGAGAAGTGCCAGAGAGCGGCATGCGAGGCGCTCGTCGGGCGTCGCGATAATCCACTTATATTTTTCATGACACAAGATTACGGAACGATGGCCACGGATGATCGCGTGAATCGCACGCGCGCCGGTCTTGCCGAACGAGGATTCGAGGCGCACGTAGTAGCGAATGGATCCGAGGCGCTCGAGCTGATCAAAGACCTGATACCCGACGGCGCCTCGGTGATGAACGGCAGCTCGCGGACGCTCGATCAGATCGGCTTTGTCGAATATCTGAAGTCGGGGGCACACCCGTGGCGCGATCTCCATGCCGAGATCCTGGCCGAGGATGACGAGACCGAGCGAGCCCGGCTGCGCAAGCAGTCCGTGCTCGCTGATGCGTACCTTGGCAGCGTCCATGCGCTGACCGAGGCGGGAGAGCTCGTGATCGCCTCGGCCTCGGGCAGCCAGCTGCCAGGCATCGTCTTCACCGCGGACCTCGTGGTCCTGGTAGCCAGCACGAAGAAGATCGAGGCCGACCTCGCATCAGCTCTCGGCAGGCTGCGCGAGCACGTGCATCCGCTCGAGGATGCGCGCATGAAGTCCACCGGAGCTCCGGGAAGCGTGATATCGAAGATCCTCATCTACGAGCGCCATCCTGGATGGGGGAGAACGATCCACGTGATTCTCGTGAGCGAGGACCTCGGCTTCTGAGCACGTGGAGATTGTATTCTTTCTATATTATGGTATAATATAGAAAGTAGCACTCCAGCGACCTTGCTGGGGAACGGAGAAAAATATGAAAAAGAAAGGACTAGTGGCTGCCGTGCTGGCAGTCATGTACGTGCACTTCGTGCCGCCTCCGGGCGGCACCTGGGGCTCGAGGAGACAGGACCGGTATGGCGGCCCGGCGCATGCCGGCCTCCACCAGCGGTGCGCGCAGGCGCAGTGCCGCATGGCGGGAACGGAGAACGAGATAACCTGGGCAGGAATCGCGATCCTGATCGTGCCCTGCATCCTGATAGCCGCGCCGCTGCTGGCGCTCCTCTACGTGCTCGGCAGGTAGGGACATAACCGGACCGGCATCATGCCGGTCCTTTCCACGTCCGGAGCCCGCCGCATGAAAAAGCCGGTCAGCGCGTGCTGACCGGTTGAGTGGCGTTTGCCAGAGTATTTCAGAGAAGAAACAAGGAGGTCGAAAGGACGGAAATTATGAAACGTGAGGCCAAGGCCCTCTCGACCCTCATCGCTCTGGTTCCAGGATGCCCGTCGCGGGCGGGGCTGTCAACCAGGTAGACTGTAAGCCATGCTCACGTCAAAGAAGCGCGAGGAGGAGCTCGTCACCGACATATTCCTGCGCGAGTTCAACGCGCGGAACGGATTCTCGTACGAGACGCTGGTGGTCATGAGCGAGGCGACGCGGGTCGACACCCGCGGCATATCCGCGGTGCCGGGCGAGCTGCCGCTCGACTTCCAGGTCACCTACGCGGACAACGGCCTCCCGCACGAGGGAGGGAGCGTGCTCGGCCGCGGCTTCCGCCTGCCGGGAACCATCGTGGACCTGACGACGCCGTACGACATCGCCGCGGCGGTGGACCGCAAGCAGCAGCGCTACGGCGACGCCGTCTCCTCGCGGCTGATCCTGCTCGTCTGGAAGACGCGCAGCTGCCTGGTTGATCCGAGGGGTACCGGGTGGAACGAGGACAAGATCAGGTTCCGCGCCTGCTACTTCGTCTGCCTGCCCGGGAAGGGCGTCGAGAGCCAGGTCCTCGCGCTCAAGCCGCTTCGCGACGAGGAGGGGAGGGAGTACGGCGCCTGAGGCTGCCTGTGATACCATGAGCGCATGACGGCAAACGGAGAGAGCTGGCTCGCGAGGATGGGATGGCGCCTGAAGGTGGCCCTGATCGTGATCGCCGCAGGCGGCGCGCTGCTGCTTTTGATCGTCACGTTCGTCGTCGGCCTCGCGGTCGGCTTCGGCGTCGAGCGCTCGGGCGCGCAATCGAGGTGTGAGAGCTCGCAGGGCGCCTGGAACGAGGAGCTCCGCGTCTGCCAGCTGCAGGTCGCGGCCGAGGAGCCGGTTCAGGACGAGGTGGCGATCGCCTCCGGTACCGATGCCTACCGGTGCGAGGACGGAATCCTGCTCGCGGTGACCGCGACCGATCCCGAGCAGGTGCAGGTCCGCGCGAGCAGCACAGAACTCACGCTCACGCTGGTACGCGCCGACGAGGAGGGACAGCGCTACGAGGCTGAGGGCGCTGCCCTCCTGATCGCAACCGGAAGCGCCTCCTGGACGCCGGAGGGCGAGGAGGCCACGCGCTGCCTGAGGGAGGGGCAGTAGACAGGGAGGCACCCGGATGGTACGCTACGGTCACGGTTCAAGTACGTAGTGGATCAGCCTCGAGCTTTTCCCATGGGCGACCTGAATTCGGAAACATACGAAAGGTCGTTTAGAAACATACTTAACACAAACTCCATGTCATACGGAGACTTCAACGGCGGATCCCGCCCTTCATTCGGAGGAGGAGACCGCGGCCCGCGCCAGATGGTGCAGGGCGACTGGAGCTGCAAGAACTGCAGCAAGGCTATAACGGAACTCCCGTTCCAGCCCCGCGATCCGGAGAACGTGCTGTGCCGGGACTGCCACATGCAGAACCGTCCCCAGCGCAACGACCGGTTCGGCGGCCAGCAGCAGCAGAGGCAGATGGTGCAGGGCGATTGGTCCTGCGGCGACTGCAATGCCAAGATCACCGAGCTCCCGTTCGAGCCGAGCGGGGATCGTCCGATCCTTTGCCGCGACTGCCACGCCAAGCAGCGTCAGTCACGTCCGAGCTTCGGCGGCGGCCGCTACTGATCCCAGTAGTCCGCTAGATACCAAACGGCCCCTCACGGGGCCGTTTGGTATTGACCCCGAGGCGTTCGTGCGGCTTACTGCGAGGTAGCAATTCGCTACAACAAGGAGAAAATATGGAAATAACGATTCAAGAAAAGAATAAGGTGCCTGCATTGCAGGAATCAGGAGCAAGTTTCGCGATCGTGCGACCGCACGAGAGTATGACGAGAGAGATCGAGAACCTGCTCCCGAGGTTTTTGGACGCAGCCGCATCCATTTTCGAGTACCCGGAGATACGGCAGGCAGGCTCGCTCGCCGTGCATGTCTGCAGGGACAACGGCCTGCTGTGGCTAAGCTCCGCGATCGGCGTGCCCAAGAGCCGGCAGGTCGGCATCACGCAGCGCAAGCTCGCGTGCTATGCGGCACAGAAGATGGCCGAGGACGCAGGCTTGCACCTCGTGCCACGAAACGACGCCCGCATCGCGCTCGACGGGGAGTCCAGCGGCGGTGCCGTGATCAGGGTCGGCCCGATCGGAGAGAAGGCGACCATGATCGTAGGACTCAGCGGACTTTTGCTGGGCTTCCTGCACGACATGCTCGTGCTGCTCGCCGCCGAGCGCTGCTTTGCAAGCAGTCCCGATATAGTGCCGTACAGCGAACGAGCTGCCATGGAAATGTGTCAGCTTAAAGTGTATCGCCAGCTTCGGGAAGCAATCGGTCATTCCTGAAACAAGAAACGCGTCTCGCATGAGGCGCGTTTTTCACGGTCAAGCATTGACAGCTCCTCATATTGAGGATATCACCTAGTCAGTTTCTCGAACGAGGGATGAATATTGAAATATAGGGAGAATGAACAGATATGATGAATGGAAAGGACATAGGCGGCCTTGCGAAGGCCGCGCAGAGCACGTACCGGCTGATCGGCGAGGCAGGACGGCGCCTCCACGGGAACTCGGACGAGTTCAGGGAGGGCGTCAGCGCCTACCTGGTGGTCTCGGCGGCGGACGGCGAGGAGTTCCTCAGCCTCCTGCTCGGCAGGAAGGAAGGGGACCGCGCGCGCATCGCGCGGCTTGGCACGTCGGCGCGTGAGAAATCACGCAGGCTGGCGATCCGCTTTCGCGAGAACGGCGAGTACGCGTCATGGCAGTCACGTGACGACATGAGCGGCCAGTACGGCGGCGCGGTCGTCCTCCCGGTCGGTGGCACCGAGTACATCTTCTCGGTCTGCGGCCTGACGGAGGAAGCCGACGAGGCAGTCGCGATGCTGATCGCGGAACGCTTCGCGCCAGGCGAGCGGCCGCTTGCAGAGCGCTGCTTCGACATACTCGAGCGCACCGGCAATACCGTGTTCGGGATGCTGCACGACGAGATCGCCGAAGTCGGCGAAGCCGCATACGCGTGACACGCTAACCATAAAGGACGCCCTCAAGGCGTCCTTCTTGCTGCCCGTGCTAGACTCGTGCGATGAACGTTTCCTGGGAAGAGTTCGAGTCCGTCGACCTGCGGGTCGGCACCATCGTCGCGGCGGAGCCCTTTCCCGAGGCTCGTAAGCCGGCGTACAGGCTCAGGATCGACCTCGGCGAGCTCGGCGTGAAGCGCTCCAGCGCGCAGATCACGGATCGCTACGAGCCCGAGACGCTCCTCGGGCGCCAGGTCGTCTGCTGCGTCAACCTCGGCGACCGGCAGGTCGGCCCGTTCGTCTCCGAGGTCCTGGTCACGGGATTTCATGCGGAGGACGGCTCGGTGGTCCTGGCCGTGCCTGACATGGAGGTGGGAAATGGTGCTAAGCTCGCCTAGATGCTTACCGACGACGTAACGATCAAGGTGACCGCAGGGCGCGGCGGCTCGGGAACGGCCACCTTCGGGGACGGCCGCAGCCACCGCGGCCCGGACGGCGGCAACGGCGGCGAGGGCGGCAGCGTCATCCTCGAGGCGGTCGCCGATCTCGGCGCGCTTCGCAAGTACCGTGCGAAGAAGACCTTCAAGGCAGGGGATGGCAAGGACGGGCGCTCAAGCTTCCGGGACGGCCATGACGGCGAGGAGCTCGTCCTTCCCGTGCCGCGCGGCACCGTGGCGCATATCGGCGAGGACAGCCAGGAGCTGCTGCGCGTCGGCGACCGGCTCCAGGTAGCCAAGGGCGGCCGCGGCGGAAAGGGGAACTTCCTGTACCGCTCCTCGACCAACGTGGCCCCCCGTCAGTTCCAGGAGGGCAAGCCCGGCTTCGACGCCGAGGTCCGCCTCGAGCTCAAGCTCATCGCCGACGTCGGCCTCGTGGGGCTGCCTAACGTCGGAAAGTCCAGCCTGCTCAACGCGCTCACGCGCGCCAGCAGCCGCGTCGCTAACTACGCCTTCACCACGCTCGAGCCGCACCTCGGCGTCTGGTACAATCTCGTCATCGCCGACGTGCCGGGAATCATCGAGGGTGCCTCGACCGGCAAGGGCCTGGGCATCCGCTTCCTGCGCCACATCGAGCGCACGCGGACCATCTTCCACTGCGTCGCGGCAGACAGCGAGGACCTGGTCGCCGACTATCGTGCCATCCGCGGCGAGCTCGCTGCGTACAGCCAGGTCCTCGCCGACAAGCCCGAGCACGTCCTGCTCACGAAGTCCGACGAGCTCGACGAGACAGGGATAGCGGAAGCCGTCGCGCTGCTCGAGAAGGAGGTGGGCGGCAAGGTGCTGCCGGTCTCCATCATCGACGACGAACGGCTTGCCGAGCTCGGCACGCTGCTCGCCACGCTGCAGGAAGAGGTGCTCTCTACAAAGGAGCCTGAGGAGGCGTCTGAAGTCGAAACGGACGACGAGTCCTAGTCGGCATTCAGGTTTCGATGGACTGGATGTACTAAGGCGCGTCCCTGAACAGGGCTCGTCCTGATGAGGATCAAGGACGAGGATGCGTCTTTGAGGTAATAACGCGGAAGAGCCTCAGCGCGTCGCCTCCACGATCGCGATCTCGAGCGGCACGGACTCGAACGGGCTCGTGCGCTGCTCGCGGTACGCGGCAAGCAGCGAGCGCACGAGCGTCACGCCGTGCCTGGGGTCCAGCATCTGAGCCAGCTCCTGGAGCGAGGCGAGCTCATCATTGGTGAGCGTGTCGGCATACAGCTCGGCAAGCGAGGGCTCGGCGGCGAGCGTCGTCGCGCTACGCAGGTAGTGGATCAGCGAGCGGACGAGGTCGGTGAGGTTGGCGCCCGAGATCTCGCTCTCGTGCAGGAGCCGGAGCGCCTCGGCGCCGTCTTTCGTGACGATGGCGCTCGCGAGCGCATGGACGCGCGTCCCGCTCGTACGTCCGAAGAGCTGCTCGAGGAGCTCCGTGGTCACTTCACCGTTCCCACGCACCTGCTCGAGGAGCGACTCGGCATCGCGGAAGCTGCCGCCTGATGCGGCCGCGATGATCTCGAGCGCGCCGTCGTCCACCGCGATCTTCTCGGCATCGGCCACCGCGCGCAGCTTCGCGACGAGGTCGCGCTTGCCTGGCCGGCGGAACGAGAAGCGCTGCACGCGGGAGCGTATGGTCTGCGGCAGCTTGCCCGGGTCGGTCGTGGCCAGCACGATCACGCCGTGCGCGGGCGGCTCCTCGAGCGTCTTCAGGAGCGCGTTCCAGGCCGGGGTCGTGAGCATGTGCGCCTCGTCCACGATGTAGACCTTCTTCGGTCCCTGGGTCGGGACCGCGCGGATACGCTCGCGCAGGTCCCGGATCTCGTCGATGCCGCGGTTGCTGGCCGCGTCGATCTCGACGACGTCCATGAGCGACCCGGCATCCACGGCCCGGCATCGGTCGCAGTCGTTGCAGGCCTCGCCCTCCTGGGCGAACGAGGGATCCTCCTCGCGCTTCCGGCAGACGAGGAGCTTGGCGAGGATGCGCGCGGTCGTGGTCTTGCCGGTGCCGCGCGGTCCCGAGAAGAGGTAGGCGTGGCCGAGAAGGCCCGATGCTGCCGCGCTCCTGAGGGTCGCCGCGACCTGGTCCTGGCCGATGAGGTCGGCGAGGGTCCTGGGGCGGTACGCGCGGTACAGGGAAGCCATGGCAGCAGTATCGCGCCGATGCGCGCGAAGGGCAAAGGCCGTAAAAAAATGAGACTGGCCATCGGCCAGTCTCGGTTATTGCAGCATCCGGCTCCTAGGCCGTGAGCTGCTCCATCTCTTCCACGCGGGTGACCGTCGAGGTCACCCAGTAGTCGGTTCCTGAGCGGAACTGAACCCGCATGCCCGGCTGGATGTCGTCCAGGCTGAGCCGTTTCGGATCGTAATCGCCAGAGCGGGTTCCGGTCTGGACATGAGCGAACGCGTTGCTCATGACGAGCAGCTCGCCGTCTCCGCCGACCTTGCCGACCTCGAGGGTCCCGTCCGGGTTGTAATGCGGGTAGTAGCGGGACGAGCCCGTCTCTATCCGCATCTCTGCCAAGAATATGATGCTGCGCATCGCGTCAGCGGTCGTTGGTTGTGCCATATTTTTTCTCCTGTTGTTAAGGCCGTAGCCTTGATTGGTACTGATATAATTATCTCATGTATATATAAAATAGTCAATAGATACGTGCAGCACGGTAGCGCTGGGCAGGAGGGGACGGCATAATGAGCGCATCGTGAAGCGTCTCATCAGCCATCCTTCCATGCCGCTGGTCGTGGGCATGATCGTCCTCGTGCTGGGCGTGCTGGTGCTGCTCGCGTCAGCCTTCATGCCGCGCTGGTTCCCGGCCGAGGCTGCGGGAGCGAGGCCCGACGAGGCTGTCGCCGCGACCCAGGAGCAGAAGCAGGAGGTGGCCGCCGTCGAGCGCGCCGCCGCGGATTCGACCTCGCAGGCATCCGGCTCCTTCGTGCTCGAGACCCGGGACCGCTACGTCGCCGAGCGGCGCGACTTCGTCGAGGCCGACCTCACGGCCATGACCATGAAGGTCTACAAGGGAGGCGAGGTCGCGCTCGACCTGCCGATCAAGAGCAAGGGCAAGGTGGGTTCCTGGTGGGAGACGCCGGTCGGCGTGTACAGCGTCTCGCTCAAGAAGGAGAGCCACTTCTCGTCGTTCGGAAAGGTGTACCAGCCGTGGAGCCTCGTCTTCCAGGGCAACTACTTCATCCACGGCTGGCCGTACTACCCGGACGGCAGCCCGGTCTCCTCGCAGTACTCCGGCGGCTGCATCAGGCTCGCCGACGAGGACGCGCGCCAGGTCTACGATGCCGCGGAAGTCGGCATGCCGGTGCTCGTGTACAAGCAGCCGGTAGCGGTCGAGCCGCTCCCGTCGTTCTCGGGCGACCCGCTGCTGCAGGGAGACTTCACGATCATCGACGTCGCGACCGGCAACGTCATCCGGACGCGCGACGCCGAGATCGATACCGCCTTCGGCGCGCCGCTGAACCTGCTGACCGCGCTCACCGCGGTCGACTACGTGAACGTGGAGAAGTCGGTCGCGATCGGCACCGCGGCCGGATCCGCGCGGCTCGCGCCGGTAGCGCGCGCGAGCGTCCTCGACCTCCTGAGGCTCCTGCTCTCGGAAGGCGACACGGAAGCGGCGCGCGCCATAGCCGGCACGCGCGGGGAGGAGGCCTTCGTGCGGTACATGAACGCGAAGGCCCAGGCGATCGGGATGCGCGGCACGAACGTGGTCTCGGTAGACAGCGACGACGCCGGCAACCGCACGACGCCGTCGGACCTCGCGCTCCTGACGCGGTACCTCGCCGAGAACCGCAGCTTCGTGCTGCAGCTGAGCAGCGACCCGCGCGGCAACCTCGCGTACGCGGCGCCCGTCTGGAGGGACCTGCGCTTCGACGAGCGGCTGCGCTCGCTGCCGGGATTCTTCGGCGGCGTGCCCGCGGGCGGCGCCTCGCGCGCGACCGTGGCCGTGGTGACCCTCGGCAAGGACGGGCGGCAGGTCGCCATCGCGGTCTCCGGCAGCGAGGATCCGGCGGACGCGCTCTCGGCGGCGGTCCAGTGGCTCCAGGCCCCGTGAGGTACGAGGTCAGCCAGGCAGGCTTCTCGGGACCGCTCGACGCGCTGCTGGACCTCGTCGAGCGCAAGAAGCTCGACGTCAGCGACCTGAGCCTCGGCGCCGTCACCGAGGACTTTCTCCGCTACGTCGCCGAGATAGCCCGCACGCCCGAGCCGCACCCGGTGCCCCTGGTGCACGCGATTGCCGACTTCCTGACGGTGGCCACGCGTCTCCTGCTCCTGAAATCAAGGACGCTGCTGCCCGGCGACGTCATGGACGAGGCGGACGTGGAGGATCCCGCGATCCTCGCCGAGCAGCTGCGGACGTATCAGGCGGTGAAGCCGGCGCTGCTCGCGTTCCGTGCGGCCTACCTCGCGCGACAGCCGCTTTTGGCGCGAACCTACCTGCAGGGCCAGCGTCCGGCAGGCGAGCGCGCCATCTACGCGCCGCCTGCGAAACTCGGGATCGGCGCGCTGCACGAGGCCGCCGGGCGCGCCTTGCACCTGGCATCCCAGGCAGCCAAGGAGATCGGCGAGGTGCGTCACCGCGTCATATCGCTGCAGAAGGCGATCTCGCAGCTCGTGCACCGGCTCGGCAAGGAGGGGAGGCTGCGATTTTCCGAGCTTTGCGCCGGCGCCTCGCGCGGCGACACGATCGTCCTCTTCCTCGCGACGCTGCACCTGGCCCGCGACCAGCGCATAGGCATCTCGCAGGAGGGGCCGTTCTCGGATATAGTCCTCGAGCATGGAAGAGCGTGAGAAGCTGACCGGGACCCTCGAGGCCGTGCTCTTCGCCCACGGGGAGCCGCTCGGCGTGGACCGCCTGGCCGAGATCGCCGGCGTCAGTCCTTCCGAAGCCGAGGCAGGAATTTCCAGCCTCCAGGAATCCCTCGACGCCGACCCGTCACGCGGTCTCGCGCTCCTGCGCCACGACGGGAGCGCGCAGCTGGTGACGCATCCGCGCCATGCGGCCGCGCTCGCCGAGCTGCTCCGCGCCGAGCTCTCGCAGGACCTCGGTCCGGCATCGCTGGAGACGCTGGCGCTGGTGGCGTACTTCGGCCCGGTCACGCGCGCGACGATCGACCACGTCCGGGGCGTGAGCTCCGCCATGTCGCTCCGTACCTTGCTGGTGCGCGGGCTCATAGAGCGCGTGCGCGAGGGGAAAGGCGAGCACAGCTACCGCCTGACGCCCGAGATGCTCCGCGACCTCGGCATCGTCGAGGCGGAGGCGCTGCCGGACTTCGCCGAGCTCTCGCAGCTGCTGGCTCGGAGCCTCGCCTCGCGGCAGGAGCCTGCCGCGAGGGTCGCAGAACCGGAGGCATGACGCGCCGCGACACCACGATCGCCCTCGCGGCGGGAGGCGTCGGGCTCGCCGTCCTCCTCGCGCTGACCGTGACGGTGGTGGCGCGCCGCAGCGACCCGGCGCCGGAGCCCTCGCCCGCGCTCCCCGAGCCGGTAGCGGTCGTGGCGAGCACCACCGCGCAGGCATCCTCGAGCCCGGTGACGGGCGAGCCCGTCGAGACGCCCTCGGTCACGCGGCCGGGCGAGGTGCTCGCGCGCGAGTACGCGGTGGAGGACCTCGGAACCGGCGAGATGCTCGCGAGCCGCAAGAGCGCCGACGTATGGCCGCTCGCCTCGCTCACGAAGCTGATGACGGCCGAGGTCGCCCTGCGCCTCATACCGGCTGACGCGCCGGTCCTGATCGTTCCCGTGCCCGGCGGCAACCCTTCCGCGCCGGGCATACCGGTAGGCTCGACGTTCGCGATGCGCGACGTGCTCGAGATCATGCTCGTCTCCTCCAGCAACGAGGCTGCCGAGAGCCTCGCGGCGCAGGTCGGCCGCGAGGCCTTCCTGGCCGAGATGAACGCCACGGCGGCAGGCTGGGGGCTCGCGAACACCTCCTTTCAGGACCCGAGCGGCCTGTCCGCGGGCAACCGGAGCACGGCGCGCGAGTACCTGGAGCTGGCAACCCGGGTGCGCGCGTCCCATCCCGAGGTGCTCCGGCTGACGCGGCAGGGAAGCGCCACGGTCCATGCGGCAGGGACGGGTTTCCCGTATACTGGCTACGCTACGCACCAGCTGATCGGCAGCCCGGGATTCCTGGGAGGCAAGACCGGCTACACGGACGAGGCCCAGGGCAACCTGCTCTCCCTCTTCCGCATCGGTGACCGCGAGGTAGCGTTCGTCGTGCTCGGGAGCACGCAGCGCTTCACCGACACGCGTCTCCTCCTCGCGACCGTCAAGAAGAACCAGTGATAGCAGAAAGCATACGCATCATCACCGTCACGACGCTCGCCTTCCTCGCGGCCCTCGCCGTCACGCCGCTCTGGCTGCGCGTGCTCGAGCGCTGGGGGTTCGGCAAGAGCATCCGCTCCAGCGAGGAGACGCCGGTCTTCTCGCAGCTGCACCAGAAGAAGGCCGGCACCCTCAACGGCGGCGGCTTCATCATCTGGGGAACCGTGGCGGGCATCGCCCTGCTCCTGTTCCTGCTCGGCACGTTCTTCGGCGGCATCTTCGGCTACCTCAGCTTCCTGAGCCGTGCCGAGACCTACCTGCCGCTCGCCGCGCTCGTGCTCGCCGGCACGCTGGGCTTCCTCGACGACTGGTTCAATGCCCGCAAGAAGGGCGGCGCCAAGGGCGGCGGCCTCACGGTCAAGCACAAGATCGCCATCTACACTGCGCTTGCCGCGCTCGGCGCCTGGTGGTTCTACGTCAGGCTCGGATTCGACGTCATCCACGTGCCCTTCCTCGGCAGCTTCGCGATCGGCTGGTGGTACGTGCCCATATTCATGCTCATCCTCATCGCCTCGGCCTTCTCAGCCAACGAGACCGACGGGCTCGACGGCCTGCTCGGCGGCGTCTCGCTCTTCTCCTTCCTGGCGCTCACCGCCGTGGCGTTCGCGATCGGCCGGTACGACCTCGCCGTCTTCGGCGGCGCCATGATCGGTGCCCTGCTCGCCTTCCTCTGGTACAACATCTATCCCGCGCGCTTCTTCATGGGCGACACCGGCTCCATGGCGATCGGCATCACCATCGGCACCATCGCCATGCTCACCAACACGGCGCTCTTCCTGCCTTTTTTCGCTGCCATCCTGGTCTTCGAGTCGCTCTCCGTGATCATCCAGGTCACGTCGAAGAAGCTGCTAGGCCGCAAGGTCTTCCGCTCGGCACCTATCCATCATCACTTCGAGGCCCTGGGCTGGCCCGAGTCCCAGGTGACGATGCGCTTCTGGATCGTCGCGGCCATGGCCAGCGTCCTCGGCCTGCTGCTCTACTTCCTCGCGCGCTTCCTCTGATCCCGTGAAACGCACCATCTCGCGCCTCGCACGTCACCTCAGGTCCGCCGTCTCCCGCGACAGGGACCGGGCGCTGGTGCTCGTGCCCCTGGGACACGGGATGGTGGACGCCTGGCTGGTCGGGCACGCCAAGGGCGAGCGGACGCTCCAGGTGAGGCGCGAGCTCAGCGGCGTCGCCTGGGCCGAGCTTGCCGCGCCGCACCCGCTTGCGGCGCGCTACCTGCCGCCGGTGGTGATCGCGACGCCCGCGCGCGACACGGTGACGCTGCAGGCGACGCTCACCATCGACCGTGCCGACCCGAAGGCGCGCATGAACGCGGGCGAGTTCCAGGAAGGCCTGAAGAAGCTGCAGGTGCAGCTCTGGGCCGAGCACCGGCCGCGCATCGCGGCCGACCTGGGCGTGGAGCCGATCGACGCCGTGCTGGTGAGCTTCAGCGTCGAGTCGGTGCGCGTCGACGGCGCCGAGGTCATCGACCCCGACGACCTGCTCGGCGCGCGCGTCGAGCTCGACGTCACGGTCCGCTTCGTCGGGCGCGACACCTTCGAGCGCGCGCGCGAGGCGGCGGCCGTCCCGTTCTTCGCCGACCCGGCCTGGACCATCGTCGCCGGCCACGAGCCGGTAGCGCCGGCGCTCCTGCTTGCCGACGCCGACCCGGCCATCCTCATCAAGGCGGACGTGGGTTCTGACGGCATGCGCGAGGCAGAGCGGGTCATCCTTCCCTGGTCCGCGGGCGACGTGACCCGCGAGCTGGAGGTCCGCTGGGCCGTCAGCCGCGCCGCAGCCGAGGCCGCGCTCTCCTCACATGCCGAAGGCGTGACCTTCGCCACGACGCGCATCGCGGTGGAGTCGGCCGTGCGCGGGCCGCGCGATCTCCTGGACCGCTCGCTGCGCGCGGCAAAGGCGCCGACGCCGCTCCCGGTCATCTCGCGCGTCGCGCTTCCGGCAGGGGAGGGGAAGGGAGCCGTCGAGCTAGTGCCGCTCGACCCGGGACGCATCCTGCGCGACACCGGCCTCGAGCTCGGCGAGGGCTCCTACGACCCCCTGGTCGTGGCGGCGTTTGCGGAATTCTATTACAATGAGCGCTACAGCAGGCTGAATGCATGGCTCCGCCAGCGAATCGCGTGGCTCGGAACCGCAGGAACGCTCTGACCCCTATCCTTACCTCAATGGCACGAAAGCTGATCCTTACCCGCGACGAGCACGCCGACAAGGTGCTCGAGGCGCTGGAAGTCACCAAGGGCAGCACGCTCACCGTGGTCGCCCCGCGCGGATCGGCGCTGGCCAATCGGGAGGAGCTCGCGCGCATCGGGGAGGCCGCGGCAGAGCGCGGCATCGCCGTGGCGATCGAGTCCGTGGACGAGGAGCTGCTCGCGCTCGCGCACGCGGCTCATCTCGAGACCGTGCACCCGTTCTTCCGCGCCGACCGCCGCCACCTCTCGCTCGACGGCATCGTCCGCAACGAGGCGCAGAGCCCGCGCATACCGGTGCACGTGGACGAGGGAGAGCAGGACAACGCGCGCGAGCGGGATCGGGACCAGGCGGAGAGCCGCGTCGCCGAGATACCGGAGATCCATCATCATCCGCTGCCGACCCCGGTCGCGGCCCGCCCTGCCGCCGAGCGCGAGGAGCAGCCCAGGCGAGAGCCGGACCGGCCGCGCCGGCGGGTGTCGCGCGTCCGCGTGGCGCTCGCGGCGCTCATCGCGGTAGCCGTCGTCGCCGGCATCGGCGAGGCGTTCTTCCGCGGCGGTTCGGTGACGGTCGTCATGGCGGAGACGCCGTGGGAGTACCGCGCCACCGTCACCGCAGCGACCTCGGTCACGACCGCGGGAGGGAACGGCCTGTCCATCCCCGGGCAGCTCTTTCCGGAGAGCAACCGCAGCATCGCGCAGTCCTTCGGGGCCACGGGCGACCCGGGCGCGGCATCCGTGCCCGCGGCAGGGAAGCCGCGCGTCACGGTCTACAACCAGGGCCTCGAGGCCGAGACGTTCGTGGTGAAGACCCGCTTCCAGGGGAAGAGCGGCCTCTTCCGCGCCGCGACCGCCGTGGCCATACCTGCGGCAAAGAAGGACGGCGAGACGCTCGTGCCGGGCAAGGCGACGGTGGAGGTCGTGCCCGACAGCGCCGCGGTGCTAGGTGGCGCGACCGACAAGGAGCGCCTCTCGGTGCCCGGCCTCGCGGGCTCGGCCAAGGCCGACCTGTTCTACGGCGAGCTGCTCCTGCCCGCGGCGGCGCAGGAGCCGGCGGACTCGGGCGTGCCGCCCAGCCAGCGCGTCGTGACCGCTTCTGACGAGGAGGACGCGAAGACGAAGGTCGTCGAGGTGCTCGCGGCGAGCCACCGGGTGAAGGTCATCGCGCAGGCGCCCGGCCTTACGGTCATCGACGGCGCCGTGTCCGTGGTGCCCAGCCAGCTCACGGTCAACAAGGAGGTCGACGATCAGGGCAACTTCAACATAGTCGGCCAGGCCGACGTCACCGCGCTGGCCTTCCGCGACGAGGACCTCAAGGCGCTGCTGCTGCAGCAGGCGTCCACGCAGACCGGGCTCGGCTACGAGCTGGCGTTCCGGAGCGTCGACATCAGCTACAGCGACGTCTCGCTGAAGGCGGACGAGGGGAGGCTCACGTTCACGGTCGACGTGAAGGGCACGCTCGTCGGGAAGCTCGGCGATGACGAGGTCCGCGAGCGGGCCGCGGGGAAGACCAAGGGCGAGGTTGCCGACTGGCTGCGCTCGCTCCCGTCCGTGTCCTCGGCCGCGGTCAGCGTGACGCCGTTCTGGCGCTTCGCGTTCCCGAAGGACGGATCAGACGTCGACGTCGCGATCCGCTGAGGCAGGTCCGCGTATTGACGCGCGTTGCCTGGCAACGTAGACTCCACTTCGCTTACGCCATATGGAAGATACCGCCAACCCCACGACATCGCCGCTCACCGTAGACGGCATCGTCAAGGAGGCGCTTCCAGGCCTAAAGTTCCGCATCGAGGTCCCCGGCTTCTCGCACACCGTGATCGGGCACATCGCCGGCAGGATGAAGATCAATCGCATCCGCGTCCTCTCCGGCGACCGCGTCACGCTGAAGCTCGCCCCGGACCGCAAGCTCGGACGAATCGTCCGCCGTCTCTAATACCACTTAACCCATGAAGGTACGAAGCTCAATCAAGAAGATCTGCAAGGACTGCCAGGTGGTCAAGCGCGAGGGCGTGCTCCGCGTGATCTGCAAGACCAACCCCAAGCACAAGCAGCGTCAGGGCTGACACCTTCCTTCCCACCTATCTCACCAACCTAATGCGTCTCCTAGGAGTCAACATTCCCGACAGCAAGCGCGTCACCATCGCGCTGACGTACGTGTACGGCATCGGCCCGGTGACGGCGCAGCGCATCGTCGAGTCCACGCAGATCGACCCGCAGAAGCGCGCCTCCGAGCTCACGACGGACGACATCACGAAGATCCAGGGCAGCCTCGAGTCGGTCCGGGTCGAGGGAGAGCTCCGCCAGTACGTGAAGTCCAACATCCAGCGCCTCAAGGACCTCGGGACCCATCGCGGCAGCCGGCACAGCCGCCGCCTCCCGGTCCGCGGCCAGCGTACCAAGACCAACTCGCGCACCGTCCGCGGCAACGTGCGCAAGACGGCCGGAAGCGGAAAGAGGAAGGTCGCGCTCAAGTAACACACCCCCATGCCAGAAGAGATCACCAGCAAGCCAGACGTCGCCATCGCGCAGCACCCGCACGAGGCCGCCGTCGCGCCTGCGCCGAAGCGGAAGGGCGGGACCGCGCGCGTCTACGTGAAGGCCTCGTTCAACAACACCGTCGTCACCGTCACCGACGACAAGGGGAACGTGATCGCCTGGTCCACCGCCGGGTCGGTCGGGTTCAACGGCCCCAAGAAGGCCACCCCGTTCGCCTCGTCCAAGGTCGTGGCCACGCTCGCCGAGAAGCTCAAGCAGAAGAAGATCACCGACCTCGAGATCCTCGTCCGCGGCGTCGGGGGAGGACGCGACTCCTCGCTGCGCTCGTTCGTGGCGCAAGGCTTCAACGTCGTCTCCTTCAAGGACGTCACCCCGATCCCGCACAACGGGCCCCGCGCCAAGAAGGTGCGCCGGGTATAGAGATAACCACCGCAACCTGATACGCTCACAGAACTCATGATGGGACCCAAGCAAAAGAAGGAACGCGCGCTCGGCGAGTCGCTGCAGCTCAAGGCTGAGCGCTCGATCGGGCCGAAGTCCGCGCTCAACCGCCGCCCGTACAAGCCGGGCCAGCACGGCAACAGCCGCCGCCGCCGGAACGTCTCCGACTACGGCCTCCAGCTCATGGAGAAGCAGAAGGTGAAGCTCAGCTACCGCATCAGCGAGCAGAACCTCCGCGTCATCATGAAGGCGGCAAGCGCCGCCAAGGGCGACGAGAGCCGCCAGGTCGTGGAGCTCCTGGAGCGCCGCCTGGACAACGCGGTCTTCCGCGCCGGCTTCGCGGCCGGCCGCTCCGTGTCCCACAAGTACGTCCTCGACGGCCACATCGCCGTCAACGGCACCCGGACCCGCTCGCCGGGCTTCCAGGTGAAGATGGGCGACGTCATCTCGATCTATCCGAACTCACAGAAGCTCGCGCCGTTCCAGGAGATGAAGGCGGAGCTCGAGAAGTTCGACGCCCCGTACTGGCTCCAGCTCAACCCTGGTACACTGTCTGCGCAGGTGACCTCGCTCCCGCGTGACGTCGAGGTACCGTTCCAGATACCGCTTCTCGTCGAATCGTTCTCAAAATAAGACCTAACTACCATGGAAATACCCAACATCAGCGAACACGTCGTACTCAAGACCCTCTCGGAGAAGGGAGCGGAAGGCTCCTTCGCGATCGAGGGACTCGATGCCGGCTACGGCCTCACCATCGGCACGGCACTCCGCCGCGCGCTCCTGACCTCGCTTCCGGGCGCCGCGGTCACGCAGCTGAAGGTCAAGAACGCCACGCACGAGTTCTCCACCCTTCCCGGGCTGAAGGAGGACCTCGTCGACTTCTCGATGAACTTCAAGAAGCTCCGCTTCCAGGTCCATACCGACGAGCCGCAGGTCGTCACCCTCCACAAGAAGGGAGAGGGCGATATCACCGGCAAGGACATCAAGCTCAACAGCCAGGTCGAGCTCTCGAACCCCGACTTCGTCCTCGGCACGCTCACGACCAAGTCCGCCGAGATCAACGTGGAGATCACCGTGGAGCGCGGCATGGGCTACGTCCCGAGCGAGCAGCACCAGGTCGAGAAGCTGCCTATCGGCGCCATATCGATCGACGCCATCTTCTCGCCGATCGTCTCGGTGAACGTGTCGGTCGAGGAGATGCGCGTCGGGAAGCGCACCGACTACAACCGCGTGAAGCTCGACGTCGTCACCGACGGCACCGTGTCGCCGAGCGCCGCCATCGAGCACGCCACGAGCGTCCTGCGCGACCACTTCGACCGCCTGCTGGCCAAAACCGAGGAGGCCGAGTAAGGTATCCAGACCAACGATAAACCACCACTCCCATGCAGCATCGCCGAGTCGGCCGCAAGTTCCATCGCCTGAAGGGTCAGCGCGTGGCTTTCATGCGCGGACTCGCGAGCAACCTCATCCGCACGGGACGCATCGAGACCACCGTCATCCGCGCCAAGGAGATCCGCCCGATGGTCGAGAAGCTCGTCACCATCGCGCGCCGCGGTGACCTCGCGAGCCGTCGCCTCGTCATCTCGCGCCTGGCAAACGCCGAGACCGCTCGCCGCCTCGTCGAGGACATCGCTCCGCGCTACGAGAACCGTCCGGGCGGCTATCTCAGGATCCAGAAGCTGATGGGTGCCAGGAAGCGCGACGGCGTCACGAGAGCCATCATCGAGTTCGTATAAGCATCAACATGGACTACACCATCAACGCATCAGGAAGGCGACTCGGCCGTCTCGCGACGGAAGCCGCTCGCATACTGCAGGGCAAGCACCGTCCCGACTTCCAGCCGAACCGGGTCACCGAGGACCGGGTCGTCATCGAGAACGCCAACCTCGTCGAGATCGGCGGCAAGAAGGAGCAGCAGAAGGTCTACTACCGCCACACCGGCTACATGGGCCATCTCAAGGAGCGCACGTACGCGGAAGCGTTCGAGCGCAGTCCCGAGAAGGTCGTCCGCGAGGCCATCCGCCGCATGCTCCCCAAGAACTTCCTTAACCAGAAGCGCATGAACCAGCTCGTCTTCACCGACCATGAGTAAGGCCGTCCTGAAGTACGTCGAGGGCATCGGCCGCCGCAAGGAGGCGGTAGCCCGCGTGCGCATCATGGAGGGCAAGGGCGCGGTGACGATCAACGGCAAGAAGCTCGACGACTTCTTCAGCATCTCGCGCCTGCGCGACTACGTCACCGCGCCGCTGCGCCAGCTCGGCATCGAGTCCATGGCGGTCTCGGTGAAGGTGGTAGGCGGCGGCATCAACGGGCAGGCGGAGGCGATCCGTCACGGCCTCTCCCGCGCGATCGTCAGCCAGGAGGAGGGCTACAAGGGCCAGCTCCGCAGCCTCGGCTACCTCACGCGCGACTCGCGCGCCGTCGAGCGCAAGAAGTACGGCCTCAAGAAGGCTCGCAAGAGCCCGCAGTGGAGCAAGCGCTGAGGCGCGAAGTTCCGAAGAGCCCACCCGCGCTGCTTGCAGCGTACGCGGTGGGCTTTTCCGTACTGCACCTGGTCGCGAACCTGGCAGGCTGGTACCTGACCTGCCCCTGGTTTGATATCCCCATGCACGTCGGTGGCGGCATCTGGGTGGCGTGGGCAGCGCTCGAGTTTGGCCGCCGGTTCGAGGAGCTCGCCCGCCTGCAGCCCTGGATGACCGTCCTGGCGCTCTTCGGCGCCGCTGCGCTGGTAGGAAGCCTGTGGGAGCTCTGGGAGGCCGCAGGCGACGCCTGGCTCCTGGCACAGGGGCTGCCGCTTGCCGGGATAGCCGCAGGGTTCTCCGCGGCCCCGTTCAACGACCGGCTCGATACGCTGTTCGATCTCGTAAACGACCTCGTGGGCGCCGGAATCGTGAGCGCCGCGTACCTGGCCCTCAGAGACAGGCGGGCTAGCTAGGGAACGCGTACGCCAGGACCCGGCCGTCTTCGCTCAGCACGTAGAGCGTTCGCGACCCTGCATCGAAGCTCCAGGACCGCGGCGCAGGAAGCCGGTACGCGTGCGCCTCGGCCGGCGAGCCGTTGATGATGTCGGCGAAGACGAGATCTTCCCCGATGTCGACGAACAGGTGCTCGCCGTCCGGATACCAGGCGACCTGCCCGATCCGCGCGGTCGCGTCAGCACGAAGGTTCGCCAGGACCCCGTGCGGCACGCCGTCCCTGAGCGGGATGACCTCGAGCCTCCCGTCGATGAGGGCCAGCACGCTGCTGCCGTCCGGGTTCCATGACGCGAACCCGGCGCGGTGGCCTATCTCGCGCAGGGCGCCGCTGTCCGGCTCGATGAGCCACAGGCTCCCGTTCGTGTCGAGCGCTCCGATGCGGTCTCCGGCGGCCTGCAGGCTAAGGATGCCGGGAAGCGGTATCTCGCGGGACTCGTCCGCGCTTCCGCGACGAATGACATGCAGGAGGGAGCCGTCCGGGACGCCGGTGACCCAGGCATCGTGCTCGCGCGTCCGCAGCACGGCGCCGACCGAGGAGGTGGCCGAGCTCGATGCCACCACGCTGCGCGCGCCGGTCACGGCATCGTAGGCCACGACCAGGCGTCCGGACTCCCGGACCAGTGCCGCGTCGTCGAAGGTGCCCAGATCCTCGCCTGGCGCGCTCACGTTGGTGGCGGTAGGCCTGCCGGGAGCCGCGAAGCGCAGCAGGGAGCTCGAGGAACGTTCCGAGGCGGCCAGCCTCGTGACGACGCGGTTACCGGCCATGCCCACGAAGCTGCCGGGCAGCGTTTCGCTGCCGATGCGGGTGCGCGTCCCGGAAGCGCCCTCGAGCTCGAGCGTCGGGCCGTCCGTGCCGGCCGAGGGATAGAGGCGCGTCACCGTGCTGCTGCCGGTCTCCGGAGCGAAGCGCTGCGCGAGGTCAGGGAAGAGGACCAGCGACTTGCGCTCGGTGACGAGCGTCGCGCCGATCGCGATGTCCGCATCCCAGTCGCGGTACCCCGGCGCCTGGGCATGCAGCCGGTAGCTGCCCGGCGCGAGCCCTCCGGCAAGCGTCCCGCTCTGCAGCGGCCACCAGGAGCCGGTGTTGAGGGGCGCTCCGTCGAGGGTGATGACCGCGTCGCGCGGATAGCCGCGGACGTAGAGGGCGCCGACCTTGGTCACCTCGCGCGACGAGAGGCCGACGCGGTAGCCCTGCGAGTAGAGGACGATCGCCGTGCCGCCGACGAGGAAGCAGGGAATCAGGGTCCAGAAGAGGAGCTTCCTGGTACGGAGACGCATGACACGATTCTAGCACGCGTGATAAGCTGAGGGAGCCTCGGGAGATTACCGACTTCTTTTCGAAGGGGAGGACAATCATCGCCCCGGTCCGTGGACCGGACGCTGCGTCCACCCACCTGGCTAATTGCCGGGCAATCTCCGGAGGCACGAGGAAAGGGCCGCCAGATGGCGGCCCTTTCCTCGTGCCTTGTCGGGCTGCAGGGGATCGAACCCTGTCTACATGACCCCCAGCCATGTGTACTACCGGTATACTACAGCCCGTTCTACCCGAGGCTCAGCGACCAGGCTTCGCCAGGGTCCTGATGCAACGGGTGCATGCCTTGAGCTTCATGCCCGCGATAGTCGTCGTCTGGATGTTCGGGTACTTACGTGACTTGGCCACCGGGTTGTAATGGCCGCGCAGGAGACGCCGCTTTCCGCGGATTATCGATCCCTTGAGGCAGAGCATGCACTGGCGCATCGGTGGTGGTGTGATGGGTGGGGTAAGTGCCCTGGCACGCAAATCAGCTGAATCTGACGGCTATCTTGCGTGCCCGCTCCCGAACGAGCTTGGGCAGTCGTAGGGAGAGGATACCGTTGCGGGAGAAATTTGCAACCGCGGCGTCCGCGTCCACCTCCTGGGGCAGCACGACGCTCCGGGAGAAGCGTCCCCAGTAGCATTCCTGGTACAGGTAGTCCGCCTCGGCGACCTTCACGTCGGGCTTGCGCTCGCCGCGGATCGTGACCACGTCGTGGCTGATGTTGATCTCGATGTGCTCCGGCTTCGCGACCCCGGCGATGGGCGCCATGATGATGATGTCCGTCGGCGTCTGGTAGACGTCGATCGCGAGCTGTCCGTCCGGACCCTGCGACGCCTCGCTCTCCTCGTCGGGCTCCGCCGCGCGCGCGACCGGTATCGTCGCCACCGGCGCGGCTGCCGAGGCGCGCGCGAGCTCCGCGAAGAAGGATGGCTCGCGGAAGCCGGCGTCGTCGACGTAGCCGGACTCGTTGATGACGTAGGGATCGTTGGTTTCAGGCACGGGGAAGTGGAGGAGGAGAATGAGTGAATCCGAGCGCGCTCTCCTCGTCGCGGAGCTCCCTGAAGTCGAAGAGGACCAGGAGCACGGCACCGACGAGGAAGGCGAACGTGTAGGCGGTGTTTCCGAATGAAAGTATAAGAATGTTGAATGCTCCGTGCAACGCGGTAGCCGCCGCGATGCCGATCAGGATGCCGTATCCGTGACCGGTACGGAGGAGGGATCGTCCCCAGAAGTATCCCATCGTGCCCGAGGCGACGCTGTGGACGAGCGTCGCGCCCACGAAGCGCAGCGTGATCACCTCGAAGGCGCCGGCGAGGTTGCCGCCCGAGAGCAGGAGGTGCGAGACCGCGATGTTCTCGACGCTGGCGAACCCGAGCGCGGCGATGACCGGGTAGAGGATGGCGTCGACGGGCTCGTCGAAGGCCTTGGTGAAGCGGACCGCCATGTAGGCGGCGACGAACTTGGCTACCTCCTCGGTGAAGGCGAAGAGGAAGGCGTGGTCGCTCGTGGCGATGCCCAGATCGTCGCCCGAGAGCTGGCCGCGGATCACCAGCTGGACGCCGAGGGCGGCGAAGGCCGCGAGCGCGCCGGCGACGAAGGTCCGGATCACGGCGAAGGCCGGTTCCTTCTTCCCGTCCTCGCGGAGATAGAAGAGGAGCCAGGTCAGCCCGGGAAGGAGGCCGACGACGAGGCTGAGGCCCAGCATCCTAGGCGTTCCAGGACTTGGTAGCGAGCCAGCCGCCGTCCCGGACGCGCTGGTGCACGGCCTCGGTCACGAACGGCATGAACGGGTGCAGCATGATCATGCAGGTCTCCAGGATCTCCTCGAGCATCGCGTAGGCGGCGCGCGCGTCGGTCTCGTCGTCGCCGTTGAGACGAGGCTTGGCCTCCTCGATCACCACGTCGGCGAAGACGTGCCAGACGTACTGGTACGCGCGCTCCGCGGCAAGATGGAGCTCGAAGCGCTCGATGTGCCGGCCGACGTCGTCGCGCGCGGCGCGTGCCGCGGCGACGCGCGCCTCGTCCTCGTCGCCGAGATCCGCCTTGTCGTGCTCGAAGCCGTCCGGACGCGCGTCGTGCACGAAGCGGCCGACGTTCCAGACCTTGGTCGTGAAGTTGCGGTAGCCGCGGATCTTGTCCTCGGAGAGCCTGAGGTCGTTGCCGGCGGCGACGCCGGAGACGATCGCCATGCGCACCGCGTCGGTGCCGTACTTCTCGATCATCACGAGCGGGTCGACGCCGTTGGTCTTCGACTTGCTCATCTTCTTGCCGTCTGCGCCGAGCACCATCCCGTGCAGGTAGACGTCCCGGAAGGGGACCTGGCCCAGGGCGTACGTGCTCATCATGACCATCCGCATCACCCAGAAGGGCAGGATGTCGTAGCCGGTCTCGAGCACGGAGGTCGGATGGAACGTCCGCAGGTCCGCGGTGTCCTCCGGCCAGCCGAGCGTGGAGAAGGTCCACATGCCCGACGAGAACCAGGTGTCGAGGGTGTCCGGGTCCTGGTGCCAGCCCTCGCCCTCGGGAGCCGTGCCGACGTGCACCTCGCCGTCGCGGTACCAGGCCGGAACGCGGTGGCCGAACCAGATCTGGCGGCTGATGCACCAGTCATGGAGCTTGTTCACCCAGTGGAGATAGGTCTTCTCGAACTGCTGGGGCGCGATCGAGACCAGGTCGCGCTCGACGACGTGACGCATGAGCCCGGTCAGCGTCACCTCGGAGCCCGAGGGGATGCCGTCGAGATGGCTTTCCCTCAGGACGAAGGGCTTGTTCACGGCGACGAACCACTGCTCCTTGACCTGAGGCTCGATCTTCCCGCCGCCGCGGCTGTTTATGGCCGTGCGATGGACGTACGACTCGTCGACGCGCGTCACGAGGCCCTTGTCGCGCAGCTTCTGGACGACCTGCTCGCGGGCGGTGCCTATGCGGACGCCGGCGAGGTCGCCCGCGATCGGGAGGAGCTTGCCGAGCTCGTCGATGACCTGAACCTTCGGGAGGCCGTGCCGCTCGGCGATCTCGAAGTCCACGAGGTCGTGCCACGGCGTGATCGTCATGGCGCCCGTGCCGAACTCCATGTCGATGACCGGGTCCTTGATGAGCGTCGCGGTCACGGGACCGTCGATCCACTCGAGCTCGAAGGTCTGCCCGTGCGCGTACCGCGCGTAGCGCGGGTCGTCCGGATGCACGACCACGTGCTTGTCGGCGAACTTGGTCTCCGGGCGCGCGGTCGCGATCTCGAACGGGCCGTACTGGAAGTAGTAGAGCGGTGCCTGCTCCTCGCGCCAGTCCACCTCCTCGTCCGACACGGTCGTCTGGAGCTTGGGATCCCAGTTGACGATGCGGGCTCCGCGATAGATGAGGCCGTCCGCGTGCATGCGGGCGAACATCTCCACCACGGCGCGGTTGCGCGTCGCGTCCAAGGTGTATGCCTCGCGCGACCAGTCCACCGAGGCGCCCATGCTGCGGATCTGGCTCGCGATCGTGTCATGGCTCTCCTGCGCGAACGCGCTCACGCGCTCGAGGAACGCCTCGCGTCCCAGATCGTGTCGCGTGCTCTTGGATTCCTTGTACAGTTCCTTCTCGACCTTCTCCTGCGTAGCGATGGCAGCGTGGTCGGTGCCGGGAATCCAGAGGGTGCGCTCGCCGCGCATGCGGTGGTACCGCACCATGATGTCCTCGATGGCCAGCATGGAGGCGTGGCCGAGGTGGAGCGTGCCCGTCACGTTCGGCGGGGGGAGCACGATCGAGAAGGTGCGGCTCTCATTGCTCGCGAGGCCGGAGGCGACGTTACGCTCGGGACTGAAGCAGCCCGACTCCTCCCAGGAGCGGTACAGCTCCGGCTCCTCGGCAGCGTGGTCGAAGCGGGATTCCATGGAGGAAGTATACGGGTGCCGGGCCATGCGGTGCCAGGCAGGCGGCATTGACATGTAGTGAGATATGTAATTTTATATTAAGCGTTCAGGAGGAACGTACATTATGAAAAATCAAAAAGAGCTGGACGCGACCGAGCGTCTCATATTCATGACACTGGTGCTGTGCCTGGAGCAGGCGGCACTCGAGCAGGGAAGCGAGTTTTCCGAAGCAGTGGAGCCGGGCGTAGCGAATAAGGCTAACCTTAGAGCCCTGAAGCTGGTTAATGAGGCGATGGATGAGCTCGGTCTACCGTTACAGTTGCAGAGCAGCTTCAAGGACGTCGTCGACGACGCATGGGAAAGGGTACGCGACACGGTCAAGGCGATACGAGCTAGGAAGGGCGTACCATTTTTTCCTAGCACTGCCGATGATGGCATACCGATCAGATCTTTTAATGGACAGCAGTGACCTCGGATGTGAATCGGAGTCGTCAAGTAAGAGGCGTCGCATGCGCGACGCCTCCTTTTTATGGAGAGCCTGCGATACAATCCGCCGCATGCGACACGTCATGCGCGATCAGGCGCTCCCGATACTTCTTACTGTTGTGACCGCGGCAGCGCTCGTGGCTGTCCTGTTGGGAGAGATCGCCCTTCTCAACCGCCTCGCGGGTGCCGGCATCTCAATCTCGATACGCTGGTATGACGTGCTCGTCGGCATGACCATCTACCTGAAGACTTCAGTGGACTTCGCGATCTTCATCGCGCGCGTCATGGAACGGAATCCCGGCTGGAGGAGCCGCATCGCCATCGAGATCGGCACGGCGGCAGGGAATGCCGCCGGGACGTTCGCCATCCTCGCGGTCTGGGTGCTCTTCCACCAGGTCGCCTGGCTGCTCGGAATCATGATCGTGATCGCCTCGCTGGTGCTGCTGCGCCTCGCCGAGGACGGCATGGAGCACGCCAAGGATGCGGTAGCGGGATACCGCGCCGCGCTCCGGCGTCCGATCCAGGGGGCAACGGGCGTGTTGTCCCGCATCAACGGCTGGTTCGACCCGGTGCTCGGACGCCTCGTGCCCAGCATGAACGCCGAGGGAAAGGAGAGGCTGTCCTTCTGGCCGCTGATCGTCTTCTCGTTCACCGTGCCGTTCGTCCTCGGCCTCGATGACTTTGCCGGCTACGTGCCGCTCTTCAGCGTGGTCAACGTCGTCGGGTTCGCCACGGGCGTCTTCCTCGGCCACATGATACTCAACGTCGTACTGTACCTTTCGCCCAAGCGCACGGTCGCCGTCGTGACGCAGCCGCTGATATCGCTGCTGGGCTCGGCCGCCTTCGTCGGTCTCGCGCTGTGGGGACTGATCGAGGCAGGAAGGCTGCTGGCCGAGTACCTCTAGAGCGGCGAGCGTCCCTGCGCGACCAGCGCGAACGGCTCGTCGCCGCGCAGGAGCGCCATGTGGGCTGCAGCTCCTATCATGGCCGCGTTGTCCGTGTTGTATCGCTGCGGCGGCATGGCAAAGTGCAGGCCGCGTTCCTCGGCGACGGACGCGATGCGCTCCCGAAGGACCGGGTTGGCCGCGACCCCGCCGGCGAGGATCACGCTCTGCGCCGCGGTCTCGTCCGCGGCACGGAAGAGCTTGGCGGTCAGGACCGCCACGGTCGCTTCCTGGAAGGAGGCGGCAACGTCCTCGGGCCGCGCATCGGGATGATCGCGGAGATGGTAGAGGACGGCCGTCTTGAGTCCGGAGAAGCTGAAGTCCAGGTTCTTGTCATGGATCATGGGGCGCGGAAGCGCGATGGCATGCGGGTCGCCGTCTTTGGCGAGCCTGCCGATCTCGGGTCCGCCCGGGTAGGGGAGACCGAGCATGCGCGCGACCTTGTCGAACGCCTCGCCGACCGCGTCGTCGCGCGTCTCGCCGAGGCGTCTCCACGCGTGGAGCGAGTCCATCGCAAGCAGGAGCGTATGTCCGCCGGAGACGATGAGAGCGACGGCAGGGAAGGGAAAATCCTCACTCGGCGGCGTGCCGTGGTCGCCAGGCTCCTGCATGAAGGCGCTGAAGAGATGGCCCTGCATATGGTGCGTGCCAAGCACCGGCTTGCCGTGGCGCTCGCCGAGCTCCTTGGCAAACTCGATGCCGGTCCAGAGCGCCGGCTCGAGTCCTGGGCAGGTGGTGACCGCGATCGCGTCGACCTGGTCGTAGAAGGCAGGGTCGTTGTTCTCAATCTCGGCCAGCAGAAGGGGCAGGGCCTTGAGATGCTCGCGCTTGGCGATAGACGGAACGACGCCGCCGAACTCTCGATGCGTCTCGATCTGGGTGAGGAGCGCGTCCCGGTGCACGACGAAGCACGGCGCGTCCTTCGTGCCCGTCTGCTCCACCAGCGCGATGCCGGTCTCGTCGCAGCTGGTCTCTATCGCGAGAATCATGCGCGTCATGAGGAAGAGTATGCCTCGGACCCCTCCTTATATAAAGCAGGTGCGGCGCCTTCGTAGGTCTGTATACTGTTCGCGTCCGGCGCCATCGTCTAGTGGTTAGGACACCGCCCTTTCACGGCGGGTACACGGGTTCGAATCCCGTTGGCGCTACATTGCAATGAAAGATTTTATACTTTTTTTCATTTTACCTCTGCTAGGGGGCTGGGCAGCTATCTGGAGTCTATCCTTACTGTTTGCACGAGTGCACTTTTTAAATAATTTTTTAGAGAGAATAAATGCGTTCGCTATAGAAATATTCGAAAATGAAACTTTCAAATCAGGGCTTATCATGGCCGTTGCAATAATATTTATTATTGCCTTTATATACGGTCTCTTTAATCCTAGGGATTCAGAATATTATCCTGAAGACTGTTACGGATATCCTGGAACATATGGGGTTGAATGCTAAGCGCTACTGGTGACCCTTAGGGGCAGGGAGCAAAGGCGCAGCTGGGCGCTACGCGTCCCACGTAGCTGCCGTCAGGGCAGAGCTGGGCGTCGGCGGTGCAGGCGACCGGATCGCTCGGAGGCGTCTGCGGCTGGGGATTCGGCGAGGGGTTCGTCGTCGGATACGTGGTAGGCGATCCCGGAAGCGAGGTGCCGTTGCCGTAGCCGGGCGTGCCAGGGAGGCCATAGATGGTCTGGCTGCCGCGATACGAGCCGTCAGGGGACTGGAGCGAGTCGGTCACGACGTCCTGCCGGCTACCGGTAGTGACGACCGATCCCGAGTCCAGGAACGTCATGAGGATGATTATGAGGAGGACGATGCCCACGAGGGCGAGGGCTGCGGCGATGAGGCGGTTCTTCTGCATGGGCCCAGTATGCCCACTTTGCGCGACTCCTGTCCATGCGCGGCCTGCCACCCCTGGCAGGCACGCCTGAGGCTGCTAGCATGGGTGCGACATGCAGGAAGGACAGGAAATCGGAAAGCCAGACCTCACGCAGAGAGTCTTCGAGACGATTCCTGCGATCCTGGCCTGGACGACGCTCGTCGGCATGGTCGTCGCGTCCTGGCTCGCGCCGGTCTGGGCCGCGGTCTTCATCATCCTCTTCGACACGTACTGGCTGCTGAAGTCGGTATTCCTGTCGTTCCACCTGCGCTCCTCGTTCCAGAAGCTGCGAGCCAACCTGAAGACGGACTGGATCGCGAGGCTCGAGGAGGTCGCTCCAGCCGACCTGACCGTGCCCGGGCTCAGCTCGTGGAAAGAGGTCAGGCATCTCGTGATGTTGCCGATGTTCGCCGAGCCGTACGAGCTGGTGCGCGAGACCTTCCGCTCGCTCGCGTCGTCGGCCTACGACCTGCAGGCGTTCGACATCGTGCTGGCGCTCGAGGAGCGCGCGGGGGACGCGCCGGTCGAGACCGCGCGCCGCATCGAGGACGAGTTCGGCACGCGCTTCGGATCCTTCCGCGCTACCGTGCATCCGGCGGATGTACAAGGAGAGATTCCGGGCAAGGGGAGCAACGAGGCGTACGCCGGAGAGATCGCCTACGCAGCCATCAGGGACGCGGGCATCGACCCGCGACGCGTGATCGTCTCCGTCTTCGACATAGACACGCAGATACCGGACGGGTACTTCGGACGGGTCACGCATGCCTACGTAATGAGCCCTGAGCCGCTGCGAAAGATCTACCAGCCCATCCCGTTCTTCACGAACAACGCGTACCAGACGCCGGCGCTCGGCCGCGTCATCGCCTGGAGCTGCACCTTCTGGCAGATGATGCAGCAGTCGCGTCCCGAACGGCTCACGACCTTCTCGTCCCAGGCTGCACCGCTGCAGCTGCTCATCGACGTTGGCTTCTGGCACCGCGACGTCGTCTCCGAGGACTCGCGCATCTTCTGGCAGGCGTACCTCCATTACGACGGCGACTTCGAGGTGGTGCCGCTCAACTATCCCGTGATGATGGACGCCAACGTGGTGCCGAGCTTCTGGGGCACGCTGGTCAACCTGTACAAGCAGCAGCGTCGCTGGGGCTGGGGCGTGGAGAACGTGCCCTTCATGCTGCGCGGCTTCCTGAAGAATCCGCGCATCGCGTTCCGCAAGAAGGCGTACTGGACCTTCTCGACGCTCGAGGGCTTCCACTCGTGGGCGACCAACTCGATCATGATCTTCGCGCTCGGCTGGCTCCCGCTGGCGCTGGGCGGCTCGGCGTTCAACGCGACGCTCCTCTCGTACAACCTGCCGCGCATCACGCGCACCGTGATCACGCTCTCGATGGTCACGATCGTCTCTTCGGCGATCTTCGCGATCATCCTCCTGCCGCCGCGCCCGGAGGGATTCCGGAAGCGGCAGTACGCCTGGTTCATCCTGCAGTGGGCGCTCCTGCCGATATCCCTGATCGTCTTCGGCGCGATTCCGGGGCTGGAGGCGCAGACCCGGCTCGCGCTCGGCGGAAGCTTCCGGCTCGGCTTCTGGGTGACGCCCAAGACGCGGGGCGAGGTGAGCAGCTAGGGGAGGGAGGCGGCGTGCTACAATCACTGCATGCAGCGATCGCAGCGTTCGGGCTTCACCATGGTCGAGCTCCTCATCTTCTCGGCCATCTTCTCGCTGGTGACGATCTCGTTCCTCTCTATACTCGTGGCGGTCGTGCGCGTGCAGGCAAGGCAGGGAGCGTCCAACGAGGTTAACCAGCAGACCGACTTCGCGCTCGCAACGATCCAGCGCGCGGTCGAGCGGTCGAGTCACATAGAAGGGGATGCCGGCCAGGCCGCGACCGAGGTCACGCTCCGCATGCCGGTCGAGTCCGAGGATCCGGTGCGCATCTACGCCGAGAGCGGGCGCATCTTCCTGCAGCAAGCAGGCGAGGATGCCGAGCCGCTCACCACCGAGGGTGTCTCGGTGACCGGCGCGAGCTTCCTCAAGCAGGGCAACCCGGGAGGAAAGGACAGCCTCGCGGTGAGCTTTACCGTTTCTAACGTCACCGGCGGGAACCGGGCCCGCACCTTCTCGCGGGCGCTCAGCATCCTGGTGTCCCGCGCGGCGGCCGCGACCTTCGACTCGGACCTGATTCCTGCGGTCGGCAACACGCTCAAGCTCGGCGTGAACGCGCAGCCGTGGCAGTCGCTCAACGAGCTCCTCTACTTCTCGGGAAGCAACGTGGGCGTCGGCGCGACCTCGCCGAACCAGCGCCTCGAGGTAGACGGGGGACTGCGGCTCAACGCCGGATCGGGACGCCCCTCGTGCACCAGCTCGATCCGCGGCACGGTCTGGGTGACCCAGAACGGAGGCTCGTCGGCGGATACGATAGACGCCTGCCTGAAGAACGCGAGCTCGACCTATGGCTGGGTCGCCCTGTAGCGCTAGCCGGCGAGTCTATCCCCAACCGTTCGGCGCGTCCTCTGCTATACTTTCCCCATGAATCCTGAAGCAAAGTCACGTCTCATCACCGTAGCCGAGATCGGCGCCCTCATCGCGGTGCTCGCCATCGGCCTCCTTATCGGCTGGTCGCTCGCGCGCCGCGCGCCCGCCAGCGACCTCAACGGCGCGGCCGGAGGAAACAACCTCGGTCCTGGCGAGGTCGCCACCTCGACCACGCTCGGCGAGGTGCCGTCCGACGTGCGCATCCCCGAGGCAGGCGACGAGCAGTCCGGCGACGTCGCGGTGCCGAGCATCGTGGCCGAGGCAGCGCCCAACGTCGAGGCGAAGCTGCGCGGGTTCGAGGTGAAGGTCGAGGGCGGCACCTTCAAGCCGGGCACGGTCGCCGTGCGCCAGGGAGACACGACCCGCATCCGCTTCACGGCGATCGACCGCGACTACGACTTCACGCAGCCTGACCTCGGCCTTTCCGCCAAGCTCCTGCAGGGCAAGGAGCAGGTCATCGAGGTCGCGCCGCAGACGACGGGCAGGTTCACCTTCTACTGCGAGAGCTGCGGAGGTCCGGACCAGGGTCCGGTCGGCTACCTCATCGTCGCGGCCCGCTAAGCAGGCCGCATGACCACGGCCGCCCTCCGCAAGACCGGCCTCGCGCTCGCGGGGCTCTTCGCCGCGGTGACGGTGACCATCAACGTCGCGAGCGCCTTCGTCGGCCCGGGCAACGCGGGCGGCGTGGGATCGGGCGCCATCTCGAGCGACGCGGGTAACAACGTCGCCATCAACAACGCGACGCCGCTGAACACGACCAAGTTCAGCGTGTACGCGAGCTCGACATCGGCGTCCTCGTTCGCGCTCCAGGTCCTTCAGCCAGGCGGATCGTCCATCTTCTCGGTCCGCAACGACGGGCTGGTCAACGTGCCAGGTGCGTTCTCTGCGGGCAGCTTCTCCGGGACGATCAACGCGGGCAACGTCTCGGCCGGGACGTTCGGGGCGAATACGGGTAATGGGAATTTCACATTCCCCGCATCGCTGACTGCTAGCAACATTGGCGCAGGAGGATCCACCTTTGGCATATATCCCTTGACAGTTAATGGTAATATCATGATTCGAGGATCAGACGCTTCAACGCTTTACGGCTTTAATGGACAGAGTGGAGCGTGGTTCGGTAGCGGAGATACCAATTACATCTTCGCCTCCTATAGAAATGCACTTTATTTCGCGACGAATAATTCAGTAGTTCCTTCGCTAGGCATTTCGCCGTCGGGCATTGCAATATTGAAAGGTACAACTGCCGCTTCGTATCCCCTCGATGTCGCAGGCTCGATTCGCTCCTCGACCGGCGGCTTCGTCTTCCCGGACGGCACGACGCAGGTAACCGCATCGACAGGCGCGAGCACGACCAGCGCGACGAATGTCTCTTCAGGGGCCTTCGGCGCGAACACCGGCGGAGGCAACTACAGTTTTCCAGGGACGCTCGGCCTATTGGGCGCTGCAAGCACTGCGACGCTGAGCGTGAATGCCCCGACTGGGAGCAAGTTCTTTGATGCGAAAGTAGGAGGAACGCCAAAGATCGTCTTCTTCTCTTCCGATCCGACGATAGGAGGGAACAGCATGCGCCTGAGCAACACGGATGCCAGCATCTATGATGGAAATCAGCTGATGATCGGAGCGAACAGGATTTTCTTCGGTTATGGAACCGTAGACTTCAATACCGCAGTATCCAGTGGCCTAGGAGCTGGGATTTATAACGGATACCTATCGATAGGCAATACGACCGTGCGTCAGGATTATTACGATAGCAAGGCAGTCGCATCCTTCACGAATAATAACGGATCCGTTCTCATGCGCTCGACCTTGGCAGATGGCACCAACGCCATAGCTAACTATATAGACAGTTACTATTCCTTCTCAGGATCGGGCGCCAAGCTGCTCTCGATTCGCAATGCGGCTGTCGAGAAAGCATATATTGATAAGGACGGCCTCGTGAGCACGGTCGCGGGCTACCGCTTCCCGGACGGCACGACGCAGGTCACCGCAGCCTCGTCGAGCACGGGCATCATAAACGCGGGCAATGTCTCGGCCGGCAGCTTCGGCGCCAACACGGGAGGAGGGAACTACACCTTCCCCGGAACGCTCGCGGTCTCCGGAACAGGAATCTCCTCGGTCGCCGGCAGCCTGGGCATCGGAACGCTTGCTCCGGTCGCGAAGCTCGCCATCAACGGGGGGCTTTCCAGCGACCAGATCCGCGTCGGCGACATAACGTCGGGCTTCTACTATCAGATCGGTCGCAACACGGGTCCGGGGACGCTCGACTTCAACGGGACGCAGACTGGTTTTCGTGGCTACGCGTTCAACAATGCCGAGAGCTTCGCCGTCACCGACGACAGCAACGTGCGCCTGACCGTGCGCGGGTTCGGCAATAACACGCTCGCCGGCATCGCGCTCAGCGGCCGGACCACGACCAACGGGGCGGACTGGTTCATAGACAACCGCGGCGGCGCGGAAGCGCCGAACAACCGGCTTGCCTTCTTCAACAACGGGGGCGAGCGCCTGACCCTGCTTGATGGCGGTAACGTCGGTGTCGGGAACAACAATCCGAGCTACAAGCTCGACGTCACCGGATCAATCCGTTCGGCAGCGGGCGGCTTCGTCTTCCCTGACGGCACGACGCAGACCACCGCAGCCTCGGGCTCCGCCACGATCAACGCGGGCAACGTCTCGGCCGGGACGTTCGGGGCGAATACGGGTAATGGGAATTTCACATTCCCCGCATCGCTGACTGCTAGCAACATTGGCGCAGGAGGATCCACCTTTGGCATATATCCCTTGACAGTTAATGGTAATATCATGATTCGAGGATCAGACGCTTCAACGCTTTACGGCTTTAATGGACAGAGTGGAGCGTGGTTCGGTAGCGGAGATACCAATTACATCTTCGCCTCCTATAGAAATGCACTTTATTTCGCGACGAATAATTCAGTAGTTCCTTCGCTAGGCATTTCGCCGTCGGGCATTGCAATATTGAAAGGTACAACTGCCGCTTCGTATCCCCTCGATGTCGCAGGCTCGATTCGCTCCTCGACCGGCGGCTTCGTCTTCCCGGACGGCACGACGCAGACGACAGCGTCGACCGGCTCGGCTACCATCTCCGCCGCGAACGTGTCATCCGGCAGCTTCGGCGCCAATACCGGCGGCGGCAATTACACCTTCCCGGGCACCCTCACCGTCTCCGGCACGGGCAACTCTTCGGTCGGCGGCAACTTCGGCATCGGGACCGCGAGCCCGGGCGCGCGCCTCACGGTCAATGGCGGGACGTCGAGCGATCAGATACGAACCGGTGATATGTCATCCGGCTATTATTTCCAGATCGGACGTAACACCGGTTCCGGGACGCTGGACTTCAATGGCACCCAGAGCGGGGCCCGCGGCTATCTCTTCGCCAACGCCGAGAGCTTCACGGTCGCGGATGACAGCAACGTGCGTCTCGCAGTCACCGCGCTCGGCAACAACACGCTCGCCGGAATCACCCTCAGCGGACGGACCACCACCAACGGCGGCGACTGGTTCATCGACAACCGCGGCGGGCTCGATACCCCAAACAATCGGCTCGGATTCTTTAATGCCGGCGGCGAGCGGCTGACGCTGCTCGATGGCGGCAACATCGGCATCGGCATCGGCAATCCCGGCTACAAGCTCTCGGTAGCCGGCGTGATCCAGAGCTCCACCGGCGGCTTCCGCTTCCCGGACGGCACGACGCAGATCACGGCGGCCTCGGGAGGCGGGACCATATCGGCAACGAACGTTTCCGCAGGAGCCTTCGGTGCCAATACCGGCGGCGGCAATTACTCGTTCCCGAACAACCTTTCGGCGACGGCCAACATCAATGCCTCAGGACTGGTCAGCGCGTCGGCGAACACGAGCATCGGCACGCATCCGACGTATGGTTCAGGATTCAGCGGCTTTTGGAGGACCGGCTCCGACTACGCGCTCCTGACGGACGGCACGCACACGTACCTCAACGCGCCGGCATCCGGGGGCAGCATCTTCTTCCGCTCCGCGAACGCTACCAACATGACCCTGGCAGGTACCACGCTCACCATCGGAGGCGGAACGGGCAAGATCAACGTCGGCACGATCGACCCGGTCTATCAGATCGGCGACGAGCGGTTCGCCACATACATGGCCGGCATGATCGGCGTGAAGGAAGAGGTGGCGGGAACGCTCGCCTTGCCTTGCGTCGGAACCTCCTGCTCGATGACCATCGACTTCGCGAGCGAGCCCCACGGCTCGGACCTGTGGCTGTTCGGCAAGACGACGGACATACGCAAGCACCTGCCGCAGGCCTCGGTCCTGCTCACGCCAGCCTTCGAGGGTCGCGTGAGCTACGAGAAGGGAGACGGCACGATCACGCTCAAGGCTACGAGCTTCAAGCCGCAGGACGAGGTCGAGGTCAGCTACCGCCTGACCGCGCCGCGGTTCGACGCGGACCAGTGGAGCAACCGCACCGACGACGATGCCAAGGGATTCGTCCTCCCCGAGTAGTGCCAGCGATCGCATGAAATCTCGCATGAACCGGTTCCGCAGCGCCTTGCACGTGGCAAGCGCCCTCGTGCTCGTCGCCATCGTCGCGGTGCCGGTGAGCTTCCAGTTCCGTCAGGCGCCCGAAGGGGCTGCGGAGCGCCGCCTCAGGCTCCCGCAGGGACCCCGCGTGTACTCGATCGCGCAGGCCGCCGATGTCTGGCCCCGCATGTCCGAGGCGCGCATCGATCCGGTCGACGTGCACGTCGGCTTCCGGCAGACGATCGAGGTCACCGTCGAGTCCAAGGACCCGGTGACCGGGGTCACGGCCTATATCGAGACTGACAACGACACCGTGCCCCTCAAGCTTGAGCTCGTCGGCGACGAGGCATCGATAGGGGAGGGCGTGACGCGTGGCACCTATCGCAACAGCTGGGTGGTGCGCGACACGCATGACCGGGAGTACGAGACGCGCCTGGTAGCCGAGGCCGGAGACGACCGCTCCGAGGTCGTCATGGCCTGGACGGACGCCTGCGGGATACCGCCGGGCGGAAACTTTACCCTCAGCACGCCGTGCACGATCTCGATCGACGACGGCATCGACAATGGCAGCATGACCATCAACAGCTCCCTGACCCTGGACGCCTCGTTCGCCTTCAACAGCGGCTTTGGCATGACCATCGGCGAATCGGGAAGCCTCGCCATCTGTCAGGGCTGCCAGATAAAGAAGACGAACATCTGGCAGATCGACGCGGATGCTGACGGCTATCCCGCGAACTCCTCGTACTACCTGCAGGCAAGCGCGCCGCCCAACGGGCGTCGCCGGAACCTGCTCCAGGCGACGCTGGACTGCAACGACCAGGAATACAGCACGACCAACCAGTGCGCCGAGCCGCAGTGCTGGCCGGATGCCGACGGCGATGGCTACTTCTCCACCGAATCCACGACCGGATGCGGCAAGGGAAGCACGTACTCGGAGGAGCAGGGAGACGATTGCAAGGATGACAATGCCGACGTGAACCCGGGTCAAGGCACGTATTTCGGGGTTGATCGCGGGGATGGAAGCTTTGATTACGACTGCGACGGATCCGTCATCATAGATCCGCAAGCCTATTTTGCTGATCAGGCTCCGACTACCGGGCAGGGAGACTGCATATACTATCAGCAACAGCTGAATGCACCGGGAGACTGCGGAGCAACATACAGCGAGAACAGGTGCGAGTTCGATGGAAGGGACTGCATTTGCTTTAGTCCGAGCACAAGTCCAGCCGGGTGCAGATAAGGTCAGCGTGACAGCATGCACATGCGCATGATTCAGCTGCAAGATATCGCTTGATACAAAAAAGGAAGTCCTGGGGGGGCTTCCTTTTGAGTTGGGGACGCTAGGTCCCGGCGACGAGCTTCTCCTCTTCGAGGAAGCGCTCTGTCTGGCTTATCCAGCCTGAAAGGGCGTAATCGACCTTGTTCTGGGTCGCGAGCTTGCGCACGACGCGCAGCTCTTCCGCGTAAGCCGCGGTCTCGCTGGTGTCTCCGGCGGCGTGAATGCGTTCGTGAGCAAGTATGCCCGCGATCATCACGTCGACGGCGACCTGCGGCTCCTGCCGCGCGTGTTCCCAGAAGTCGGCCCACGCGTTGATGTAGATGGGGAACTGGTTCCCGATCACGAACGCGTTGGAGGTCATCGCGACCTGTTTCTGGGTGGGCGAAGTCACCTTATCAGTGTCTTCTTGGGTATTCAGGATCACTATCGACGACTTGTCGATGGTGATGCCGGTTCGTTTCAGCAACGAGAGGGCATTCTTGACCTGGCCCTCGGTCGTTGTCGCGTGCACGGTCGAAACCGTACACAGGGTGAGCATTAACATAATGCTCAGTACTACTGCATTTTGTTTTTTCATACGTTGTTCTCCCTTGAGATCTGTCCCAATAATACCCCGTTTAAAAATAAAAGCAAGTCACGTGCAAGCCCCGCCGCATCCTATTCCTGGTGTAATCCGGCCCTGAAGAGCTGCAGCTCGCGAGCCACATCGGGATAGCTCGCGATGCCTGAGGCGAGCGCCTCGCGCGCCGCTTTCTGGGTTCGGGCGACGAGACGCGCATTCCCCAGGTAGCGCATGGCGAGATCTGGCATGCCGCTCTGGCTCGCGCCCAAGAACTCGCCCGGGCCGCGGAGCGCGAGGTCGCGCTCCGCGAGCTTGAACCCGTCGCGCTCGCGCACCAGCACCTCGAGCCGCTTCCTCGCGGTCTGGCCTGCGTTCTCGGCGATCAGGTAACAGGTGCCCGCGTGACCGCCGCGGCCGATCCTGCCGCGTAGCTGGTGCAGCTGGGCGAGGCCGAAGCGGTCCGCGCTCTCCACTGCCATCACCGTGGCGTTGGGCACGTCGACGCCCACCTCGATGACCGTGGTGCACACGAGCACGTCGATCGCTCCCGAGACGAAGTCCTGCATCACCTCGGCCTTCTCGGCCGGCTTCATCTTTCCGTGAAGGACGGAGACGTGCCGGTGGGGGAGCGCCGCGCGCACGTGCTCCGCGGCCTGGGCGACCGAGCGTGCCTCCGCAAGAGCCTCGCGCTTGGCCTGCGCCGCGGCCGAGAGCGTCGCGTCGGGCTCCGCGTGCTCGATGAGCGGGCAGACGAAGAACGCCTGCCGACCCGCGGAAAGCTCGCCGTCGATCTCGCGGTACATCCGGTCGCGGTCCGCGGGCCCGACGGCGAGCGTCCGCACCGGCTGCCGGCCGGCAGGCATCTCGGTGATCAGGGAGGTCGAGAGCTCGCCGAAGACGGTGAGCATGATCGTGCGCGGTATCGGCGTGGCCGTCATGCTCAGAAGGTGCGGCACCAGCGCTCCGGCGCCCGCGAGCGCCTTCCGCTGCGCCACGCCGAAGCGGTGCTGCTCGTCGATGACGACGAGGCCGAGACGCGCGAAGGACGTCGCGTCGGAGATCAGCGCGTGCGTGCCGATGACGATGCCGGCCTGGCCTGAGGCGATCGCGGCACGGACCTTGGGCGGCTTGAGCTCTCCTCGCAGGCCTTCGGGATAGAGCATCTCGCCGTGGCTTCCCGAGAGGAGCGCCACGCTCGGCAGCGATCCGGTGCCCTCGAGCCAGGACTGCATGCGCACGAGCGTGGCAAAGTGCTGACGGGCAAGGAGGTCGGTAGGCGCCATGATGGCCGCCTGGTAGCCGGCGCGCGCGGCAAGGTGGGCGGCGAGCGCGGCCACGACCGTCTTGCCGGAGCCGACGTCGCCCTGGACGAGCCGGTTCATCGGATGCGGACGTGCCAGGTCCTGAACCGCGTCCCAGAGCGCCGCTTTCTGGGACGCGGTGAGCACGAAGGGAACGGCAGCCACCATGTCCTGCAGCTCCTGCAGGGGAATCGAGATCTCGGGCGCGGAAGCCTGCGCGAGCTCGTGCCGGTCCAGCGCGCCGGAGAGCTGGAGCAGGAAGAGGTCCTCGAAGGCGAAGCGCTCGAGCGCGACCTCGGCCTGCTCGCGGGAATCGGGAAAGTGGACGGCCTCGAGCGACGCAAGCCGCGAGACGAAGCCCTGCGCCTCCGCGAGCTCCGGGGGAAGCGCGTCCGGCAGCTCGCCGATCTCCTCAAGGATCGGCTTTATAAGGTACCGGAGCCCGCGAGAGGTGATCCCGCGCGTTTCCGGATAGATGGGAACGAGCCTTCCGGTATGGCGCTGCTCGCTGCCAGGGCGGACGCGCTCGAAGACCGGACCGTTGAGTACCGCCACGCCGTCGCGCTCGGTGACCTTGCCGGCAAAGTAGCCGAACGTGCCGGGGGTCAGCTGCGTGGCCATGTAGGGCTGGAACCAGGTCGCGTGCACCGTGCCGCTCTCGTCCGCGAGCTCGGCCTCGGTGATGGTCAGCTTCCTCTGGTACGAGCGGCGCGTCTCGACGCTCTCGACGCGCGCCGCGATGGTCACCTGCGAGCCAGGCTCGAGCTCCGCGATGGGCACGAAGCCCGCGAAATCGTCGTAGCGCGCTGGGAAGTGCCAGAGCAGGTCGCGCACGGTAAGGAGGCCAAGGCGTCGCAGCGGCGCGAGCATCCGCGGGCCGATGCCCTTGATGCCTGACAGGGGAGTCTCGAGCGTCATCTGCATCAGTGTAGCGCCTGCGGGCGGGTATACTACCGGCATGCCGATATCGCTGCTCATCGCTGTCCTCGCAGGCGCATTCTTGCTGATGCCCGCGCCGGTCGAGCAGGCCTATACGAGCCCCGACGGCGCGTACCGTCTCGAGGTGCGCACGACGCTGCCGGGCAGGCTAGGACGCCAGCTCGGCGGAGGTCCCGGGGACGCCTGCATGCACGGGGCGACGGTCACGCTTTTGAGCGCGGAAGGCAGGAATATCCGCAGCGCGAGGATGAGCGACTCGTGCCTGATCGGCGAGCGCGCGCCGACCTGGGAGGCTGACGCGGTCTCGTTCCGCTATGCGGATGGCGATCTCATGAGCGTGACCTGGACGCTTCCGTGACGCCGCCGTGTGCCTCCACTAGGGATCGAACCTAGGACCGTCTCCTTAAGAGGGAGCTGCTCTACCAGCTGAGCTATAGAGGCCGACCGGAAGATTGTAGCGCCGCGCTCGGCGCTCACGCAACCTCCTTCTGAGGCTCTCGCGGCTCAGGTGACGATGCCGATGATCACCAGGAGCTGCATGAGCGCCCAGAGCGCGTTGGTGCCGACGAGGATGCGCTCGCGGTGAACGAAGCCGTACGCGATCCAGCAGATCGAATGTATCAGGTACGCGACCCAGGAGACGAGCGACAGGCCTTCCGCCGGTCCGGACCAGGCGGCGATGACCTGAGGAAGCGTGAGGAAGGGGACCACCGTGCCGACCACGAGCATGAAGCGGTCGAAGGAGGTGGACCCGTTCCTGTTCACGCGTCGCGAGAGGTGATGCGTGCCGTGGTGCATGCGAGAAGTATCGCACATGAGCGCGAAGGTGGCATGGCGACGCTGATCGGTCGCGAGTACCGATGTGCCCCCGGAGGGATTCGAACCCCCAATGACGGCTTCGAAGGCCGCAGTGATATCCGTTTCACCACAGGGGCGGGCACGGTCATTGTAGCGCTAGCGGGCCTGCGCGGCACGGTCCGGAGCAAGCGGGAAGCGTAGGCGTGCGTCACGCGGTCGGATATACTGCGCGCATGCCTTTCGGAATCGGACTCTTCGTGTTCTCGCTGGTCGTCGTCATCTTCTCGGTCGTGCTGCACGAGCTCGCGCACGGCTACGTCGCGCGCGCGCTCGGCGACCCGACGGCGGAGGATGCCGGCCGGCTCACGCTCAATCCCTTGCCGCATCTCGATCCGGTCGGGTCGGTCCTGGTGCCGATCGTCTGCTACTTCGTTGGCTTGCCGGGTTTTGCCTGGGCCAAGCCGGTGCCGTACGACCCGGCAAGGCTGACGAAGGACCTCAGGCACGGTCCGCTGAAGGTAGCCCTTGCCGGACCCGCCACGAACCTGCTGCTGCTGGTCGCATTCGGTCTGGCAGCCAGGTTCCTCGTGGCCGGCGGGGACATGCGGTTCGTTGCCGGGTTGACCTTCGTCGCCATCGTGAACGCCTTCCTCGGCGTCCTGAACCTCGTGCCCGTGCCGCCGTTTGACGGCAGCAAGCTGATCGGGCTCTTCGCGCCGGGCCTGTCCCGCCGTCTCGATGCCGTCGGTCCCGGGGCTCTGGTCTTCGCCTTCGCCGTGGTCTATCTCGCTGCCGGGTTCATCGCGGCGGCCGCCTACGCGCTGGTCGGGCTGATCGCCTCGCCGGCCGCGCTCCAGGCCTTCCTGACCGTATGGTCATGAGCGCATGGTTGACTGCGCGATGATTACTCGCCTAGAATGCGCGAGCTAATAACGGCCCCTATGCCCACACTCAATCAGCTCATCAAGAACAACCGGAAGACTGGAAAGAAGAAGTCCAAGTCTCCCGCGCTCGGCTTCTACTTCAACACCATCCATAACAAGCCGGTGTACTCAGTCTCGCCCTTCAAGCGGGGCGTGTGCGTGAAGGTATTCACCCAGACGCCGAAGAAGCCGAACTCCGCGCTGCGCAAGGTAGCCCGCGTCCGCCTGTCCAACAGCAGCGAGGTGACCGCCTACATCCCTGGCGAGAAGCACAACCTGCAGGAGCACTCCATCGTCATGATCCGCGGCGGCCGCGTGAAGGACCTTCCGGGCGTCCGCTACCACATCGTCCGCGGCGTCCTCGACACGGCCGGCGTCACCGACCGCAGGCAGCAGCGCAGCAAGTACGGCGCCAAGCTCCCCAAAGCAAAGAAATAAACCACCACCATGCGCCGCAACCGCGTCTACAAGAAATTCCATACGCCCGATGTCGTCTACGACCGCATCGACCTGGGCCGCTTCATCAACGCCGTCATGCACGACGGCAAGAAGTCGGTAGCCGAGAAGGTCGTCTACGGCGCGTTCGACCTCATCAAGAAGGAGACCGGGGAGGACCCCATCGAGGTCTTCGAGAAGGCTCTCGAGAACGCGAGCCCCGTGCTCGAGGTCTCGAGCCGCCGCGTCGGCGGCGCCAACTACCAGGTTCCGCGCGAGGTCCGTCCCGCACGCCGCTTCATGCTCGCGATCCGCTGGATCATCAACGCCGCGCGCAAGAAGTCGGGCAAGCCCATGGCGGCGCGCCTTGCCGAGGAGCTCATCGCAGCCTCGCGCAACGACGGCGCCGCGATCAAGAAGAAGCAGGACATGCTGCGCATGGCCGAGGCGAACCGCGCATTCGCGCACTTCGCCCGCTAGACGCGCATCCACCCTCAATCTCCTTCCCGCATGCCTCGCTCACACGCCCTCGATAAGATCCGCAACATCGGCATATTCGCGCACATCGACGCGGGCAAGACTACCGTGTCCGAGCGCATCCTCTTCTACACCGGCGTGAGCCACAAGATCGGCGAGGTGCACGAGGGAGCGGCGACCATGGACTGGATGACCCAGGAGCAGGAGCGCGGCATCACCATCACCTCGGCTGCCACTACCGCGTTCTGGACCCCGACCGACAAGGCGGGGGACAAGAACGCCGAGCACCGCATCAACCTCATCGACACTCCCGGCCACGTCGACTTCACCATCGAGGTGAAGCGCAGCCTCCGCGTCCTCGACGGCGGCGTCTCCGTCTTCGACGGCGTCGCGGGCGTCGAGCCGCAGTCCGAGACCAACTGGCGCTACGCCGACGACTTCCGCGTCCCGCGCATCTGCTTCATCAACAAGCTGGACCGCATGGGCGCGAGCTTCGAGCGCAGCTTCGACTCGGTCACCGACCGGCTCACCAAGGACGCGGTCATGGCGCAGCTCCCGATCGGCCTCGAGGGCGACCACAAGGGCGTGGTCGACCTGCTGAGGATGAAGGGCTACGGCTTCGAGGGCGCAAACGGCGAGAAGATCGTCGAGATGGATATCCCCGCCGACATGCAGGAGGAGGCGGACAAGCGCCGCCAGATACTCGTCGAGAAGATCGTCGAGCAGGAGGAGACGCTCATGGAGCAGTACCTCGGCGGCGAGGAGCTCCCGTACGACGCGCTCGTGAAGGCGCTCAGGAAGGGCGTCATCGCCAACGAGATCGTCCCGGTCTTCTGCGGCTCCGCGCTCAAGAACAAGGGCGTCCAGCTCATGCTCGACGCGGTCGTGAAGTACCTGCCGAGCCCGCTCGACATCCCGCCGGTGGCCGGCACCGAGATCGACTCGGACGTCGAGATCACCCGCGAGACGAGCGACACCGCGCCGTTCTCGGGCCTGGCCTTCAAGATAGCCACGGACCCGTACGTCGGCTCGCTCTGCTTCTTCCGCGTCTACTCGGGCACGGTGAAGACCGGCTCCTACATCCTCAACGCGTCCAAGGACGAGCAGGAGCGCATCGGACGCATCGTGCGCATGCACGCCAACAACCGCGAGGAGGTCAGCGAGGTGTACGCCGGAGAGATCGCCGCGATCGTGGGCCTCAAGGCCACGACCACCGGCGACACGCTCTGCGACGTGAGCAAGCCGATCCTGCTGCCGGGCATCGTCGCTCCCGAGCCGGTCATCTCTATCAAGATCGAGCCGAAGACCAAGGTGGACCAGGAGAAGATGGGCGGCGCGCTCCGCCGCCTTGCCGACGAGGACCCGACCTTCCGCGTCACGAGCGATCCGGATTCCGGCGAGACCCTCATCGCGGGCATGGGCGAGCTCCATCTCGAGGTCCTCGTGCGGCGCATGAAGGACGAGTTCTCCGTGGAGGCCAACGTAGGCCGGCCGCAGGTCGCGTACAAGGAGACCATCCGCGCTGAGGCGGCAGGGGACGGCAAGTACGTGAAGCAGTCCGGCGGACGCGGCCAGTACGGCCATGCCAAGGTCAGGATCCGCCCGCTCGAGCGCGGCGAGGGCTTCAAGTTCGAGAACAGCGTCAAGGGAGGCGCGATCCCGCAGGAGTTCATCGGTCCGATCGAGAAGGGCGTGAAGGAGGCCATCGACCGCGGCGTCATCGCCGGCTTCCCGCTCGTGGACGTCGCCGTCGAGCTCTACGACGGCAGCTACCACGACGTCGACTCGTCCGAGGCAGCCTTCAAGATTGCCGGATCCATGGCGTTCCAGGAGGCGGTCAAGGCAGCCAATCCCGTGCTGCTCGAGCCGGTCATGAAGCTGCAGGTGTCCGCGCCGCAGGAGTTCATGGGCGACGTCACCGGCGACATATCCGGCAAGCGCGGCCGCGTGGACTCGATCGAGGACCGCGGCATGATCAAGGTGATCAACGCCTTCGTCCCGCTCTCCGAGCTCTTCGGCTACATCACCAAGCTGCGTTCCATCACGCAGGGACGCGGCGCGCCGACGATGGAGTTCGACCACTACGCCGAGGTGCCCAAGAACATCGAGGCCGGCATCGTCGCGGACCGCAAGTAAGCGGTGGCGAGCGAGCCGCTCTACGTCGCCTACCCGCACCCGGTGGTGCACCTCGGCGCGTACGTCGGCGTCGCCCTCCTGGGCCTTGCGGGAGCGGGCGTGCTGGTCCTGCTGAGTCCCGCGATCGGCCTGGCGCTGCTCCTCGTTTGCGGACTGAGCCTGGTCATGGTCGAGGTCTCGCGCCGGACGAGCCGGCTCGCCCTCTATGCCGACGGCATCGCGCGCGAGTACCGGCTGCTCTCGACGCGGCGCACCTTCGCCGAGTACGAGAGCGTCCAGGACCTCGACATGACGCAGACGTTCCTCGAGCGCCTCGCGGGGGTGGGTACCCTGCATGTCAATACCGCGGGAAGCGAGGGCAAGGAGATCGTCTTCGCCGGTATCGCTCGCTGCCACGAGGTAGAGGAGGCGATACGCGAGAAGATGCGTCCGGACCGTGTTGACACGCCCGAGTCCGGGAACGTACGATAGTCAAGCTTTAATTACGAAGCCGCTTACATACCCAAGTCGCACTCATCAATACAACAACCCGAACCACCATGGCAGAAAAAGGAAAGTTCGACCGCGCCAAGCCGCACGTCAACATCGGCACGATCGGTCACGTCGATCACGGCAAGACGACGCTGACCGCAGCAATCACCAAGGTCCTCAGCGGCATGGGCTTCTCCGGCAAGGTGAAGAACGTGTCGGAGATCGACAACGCTCCTGAGGAGAAGGCTCGTGGAATCACGATCTCCCTCAGCCACTCCGAGTACGAGACGGAGAAGCGCCACTACGCGCACGTCGACGCTCCGGGTCACGCCGACTACATCAAGAACATGATCACGGGTGCCGCCCAGATGGACGGCGCGATCCTGGTGGTCGCCGCGACCGACGGCCCGATGCCGCAGACCCGCGAGCACATCCTGCTCGCCAAGCAGATCGGCGTCCCGTCCCTCGTCGTGTTCATGAACAAGTGCGACATGGTGGACGATCCGGACCTGCTCGAGCTCGTCGAGGAGGAGATCCGCGACCTGCTCACCAAGTACGGCTTCAACGGCAAGGAGACGCCGATCGTGAAGGGTTCCGCGCTCAAGGCGCTCGAGGCGGCGGCCGGCGACGAGGCCGAGCAGCCGGTCAAGGACCTCATGCAGGCGGTGGACGACTTTATCCCGGACCCGGTCCGCGAGCTCGACAAGCCGTTCCTGATGCCGGTCGAGGACATCTTCTCGATCGAAGGACGCGGCACCGTCGTGACCGGACGCATCGAGCGCGGCATCGTCAAGGTGAACGAGGAGATCGAGATCGTCGGACTCCGCGACACCCAGAAGACCGTCGTCACGGGCGTCGAGATGTTCAACAAGCTCCTCGACCAGGGCCAGGCCGGCGACAACGTCGGGCTCCTGATCCGCGGACTCAAGAAGGAGCAGGTGGAGCGCGGCCAGGTGCTGTGCAAGCCCGGAAGCGTCAACCCGCACTCCGAGTTCGAGGCGGACATCATCGTCCTCACCAAGGACGAGGGAGGCCGTCACACGCCGTTCTTCAAGGGATACAAGCCGCAGTTCTACGTCCGCACCACGGACGTGACCGGCGAGCTCTTCCTTCCGGAGGGAACGGAGATGGCGATGCCGGGCGACTCGGTCAACGGCGTCACCGTCAAGCTCATCAGCCCGATCGCGCTCGAGGACAAGACGCGCTTCGCCATCCGCGAGGGAGGCCGCACGGTCGGTGCGGGCGTGGTCACCAAGATCATCAAGTAGCCCATGGCCAAAGAGACCGCGGCACCCAAGCTCCGACTCCGCATCCAGTCGTACGATCACAAGCTGGTCGACACGTCGGCCAAGCAGATCATCGACACGGCGGAGCGGAACGAGGCCGAGATAGTCGGCCCGGTGCCGCTGCCGGTCTCGCTTCGGAAGTACACCGTCAACCGGGCCCAGAATATCGATAAGGACTCGCGCGAGCAGTTCGAGCTCCGCGTCCATAAGCGGCTCATCGATATCAAGAACCCCGGCCCCAAGATCGTGGAGGCGCTCAGCAACCTCAACCTGCCCGCAGGAGTGGATGTCGAGCTCAAGATGATCTAGGAGACAGGACGATCAGAAGAGGCCCCGCTCAAGAGCGGGGCCTCTTCTATGAGGCTGGCAGGTATATTGCATATTTATATATAAATGGTATAATGATACCAGGAGATAAAAAATATGAATAAATTCTTGTTTGTGATGTCCGTGCTGGGCATCGTATGGATGTTTATGGCGCTATCTGACCAGTCTCGTCAGCCTATGTTTCGTGCCGCGTGCGCATTCGCTGGGATGATGTTGTCCGGATATCAGGATATCTTCCTGGTAAGCCCTTATTATTTAGAGGGAAATCAAATCCTTGCCTTCTATGATGCTTGCCGAATCCTCGGCGGCATTGGCTTTGCACTGGTCTATATAACATTTCTTTGCATTTTTACGAGAGCAGTAATGTACATGGGGCACGAGACGGTGCCCGAATTCTAGTCAGTAATGTTCTAGGGGGTAGCGTATGCTGCCCCCTTCTTTTTTCGCATTCAGCGACTCGCGGGATATCTAGGTTGCACAGGGTCCGTAACCCTTGCCAATTCTTGAAACCCTCTGTTACACTTGCCCGGCGCATGTGCCCCTTGCTGGGTGCATTTATATTAAGGAACACCCCATCAACCACACCTAATGAGCTTTCTTCTCGCCCGCAAAGTTGAGATGACCCAGATCTGGGAAGGCGCTTCGGTGACCCCGGTCACCAAGATCGCCGTTCCTGAGCTGACGGTCTCGCAGGTCCGTACCGCCGACAAGGACGGCTACGTGGCAGTGCAGCTGCATGACGGCAAGTCGGTGAAGCGGGAGTTCCGCATGGATGACGCGTCCGCCTACGAGGTGGGCGCGTCCGTGTCCATGGACGACTTCAAGGCAGGGGACACGGTGAAGATCGCCGGGTACTCCAAGGGACGCGGCTTCCAGGGCGTGGTCAAGCGTCACGGCTTCGCCGGCGTCGGCATGGCGAGCCACGGCCAGAAGAACCGCCAGCGCCATCCGGGATCGATCGGCAGCACGGCCCCGCAGCGCGTCGTCCCGGGCCGCAAGATGGCCGGACGCATGGGTAACGAGCGCAACTCGATCGGCGGTCTCCGCATCGTCGAGATCGACACGGATGGCCGCTTCATCTACGTGAAGGGCGCCGTTCCGGGAGCCCGCAACGCCCTCCTCGAGATCCGCAAGCAGACCGTCTCATGAACGCCAAGCTCTACACCCTCGCCAACGCCGAGCCGACCGGGGACGTGACCCTGCCGGAAGGCCTCTTCGATACCGAGTGGAAGCCGGTGCTGGTCAAGCAGATGCTCGTCGCCCAGCGTGCCAACGCGCGCAGGCCGTGGGCGCACGCCAAGACCCGGGCCGAGGTGCGCGGCGGCGGACGCAAGCCATGGCAGCAGAAGGGAACCGGCCGTGCCCGTCATGGCTCCCGGCGCTCGCCGATCTGGTCCGGCGGCGGAGCGGCCCATGGCCCGAACAAGGAGCGCGACTACACGCAGGTGGTCAACCGCAAGATGCGCCAGGCTGCCATCCGCTCGATCCTGTCCAAGAAGCTCGCGGACAGCGAGCTCCGCTTCGTCTCCGACTTCGCGATCGATACCCCGAAGACCAAGGCGCTGTTCTCGAGCCTGTCCTCGTTCCTGAACCTTTCGTCCCGCGCGAAGAAGATGGACCTGCTCATCATCCGCAACCCCGAGGACACGACGGTCACCCGCGTCGCCCGCAACCTGGTCAAGACCAAGGTCCTCTCGCCGGTATCGCTCAACGTCTACGACCTGCTCAACTACAAGAACATCCTCGTGGACCGCAACGCCCTGGAGGTGCTCAGCGAGCGGTACGCGTCATCCGTCAAGAATTCCTGATACCATGCTGGACCGAACCCTTATCAAGCGCCTGTGGATCACCGAGAAGACGGTGATGGCCTCCGGCAAGGGGAAGTACACCTTCCTCGTCGAGCAGCGCGCTACCAAGAACGAGATCAAGAAGCTCGTGAAGGAGCTCTACAAGGTGGACCCGGTAGACGTGAACATGACCGTCAGGAAGCCTAGGAAGTCCGGTCACGGACGCCTGGCGGGCCAGAAGGGCGCTCAGAAGAAGGCCATCGTCACGCTCAAGGAGGGTCAGACCATCGTAATCCAGTAAACCCATGAAGAAGTACTCACCAACCACCCCGTCCCGCCGTCACATGACGACCGTCAGCTACGCCAAGTCGCTGACCAAGGGAGCCAAGCCGAAGAAGTCGCTCCTGGTGACGCTCAAGAACCACGCCGGCCGCAACTCGTCAGGACGCATCACCATGCGCCACCAGGGCGGTCACAACAAGCGTCGCTACCGCATGATCGACTTCAAGCAGACCGCCTTCCTCGGCGTGCCTGCGACCGTGGACTCTATCCAGTACGACCCGTACCGGACCTGCTTCATAGCGCTGATCAAGTACCCGACGGGCGAGTTCTCCTACGTGCTCGCACCGGCCGGCATGAAGGCAGGGGACGAGATCGTCGCCGACGAGAAGGTGCCGCTCGTGAAGGGCAACCGCATGAAGCTGATCAACGTGCCGACGGGCTTCAAGGTCTACAACGTCGAGATGCAGCCCGGTCGCGGCGGCCAGCTCGCGCGCTCGGCAGGAGGCTCCACCGAGGTCATGGCTCACGAGGCCGGCTATACCAACCTCAAGCTCCCGTCCGGCGAGGTTCGCAAGATCCTGTCGCAGTGCTACGCGAGCCTCGGCGAGCTCAGCAACGGCGAGCACAGCCTCACGGTCATCGGTAAGGCGGGCCGCAGCCGCTGGCTCGGCAAGCGCCCGACCGTGCGCGGCTCGGCCATGAACCCGGTCGACCACCCGTACGGAGGCGGCGAGGGCAAGCAGCCCCGCGGAACTCGCAAGCCGAAGGACATCTGGGGTAACATCACCGGCGGACGCAAGACCCGGAGCAAGACCAAGGCGTCGACCCGGCTCATCGTGAAGCGCCGTCCCACCCGTCTCAGCAAGTAACCATGTCACGCAGCTCAAAGAAACCCCCGTACGTCGACCCGAAGCTCCTGAAGAAGGTGGCGGCGGCCAAGCCCGGCACGCCCATCAAGACTTGGTCGCGCGCCTCCGAGATCGCTCCCGAGTTCGTCGGGCACGCCTTCGAGGTGCACAACGGCAAGGACTTCATCCAGGTCCGCGTGAGCGAGGAGATGGTCGGCCACCGTCTCGGCGAGTTCTCGCCCACTAAGAAGTTCGTCCGTCACGGCGGCAAGCTCATGAAGGAGCAGGCCCGCTCGACCGCAAAGAAATAAGCCATGACCAAGACCGCAACAGCAAAGCTCCGCTATCTGAAAATCGCACCTCGCAAGGTACGCTCCGTTGCCGACCTCATCCGCGGCATGTCGGTGCCCGCCGCGCAGGCGCAGCTGCTCGTGCAGCGCCGTCGCGCCGCGACGCCGCTCGCCAAGCTGCTCGAGTCGGCGATCGCCAACGCCACGGTGCTCGAGATGGATCTCAGCAAGCTCTACATATCGCACCTGCGCGTCGATCAGGGCCCCATGCTCAAGCGCATGCTTCCCAAGGCTCGCGGACGCGGCACGCTCATCCAGAAGATCATGAGCCACGTCACCCTCGAGCTCGGCGAGAAGGAAGGCCTCTCAGCCATGCCGTTTGTCATGCCGCGCCGCGTCAGGGCTGACAAGGACGAGCCCGTCACCCGCGCAGGCTCGCAGAAGCTCCCTAAGGTGCACGAGCACGAGGAGCCGAAGGTCAAGGAGACCAAGGGCATCAAGTCGAAGATATTCAACAGGAAGGCCGGCGAGTCATAAGACGTTGCGCCAAGCACCGTACTCACGTATCGTCACCTCCGCACACTAACCACCATGGGACAGAAGATTCACCCCGTAGGATTCCGCGTCGGCATCAGCAAGCCCTGGGCCTCGCGCTGGTTCTTCGGCGTGCGTGCCAATGCCAAGCTGACCGATCCCGCTCAGTACCCGACGTACCTGCAGCAGGACGAGGCCATCCGCAACACGATTCACAAGATGGTGGCCGTAGCCGGCATCGCGAGCCTCGTCATCGAGCGCACGAGCGCCGGCATCCGGGTCAACCTGAAGGCCGCGCGCCCGGGCGTGGTGATCGGCCGAGGAGGCAAGGGCATCCAGGAGCTCACGGCAGCCATCGACAAGGCGCTCCGCGCCGTGCCCGGCTACCAGCAGGTGCCGCTGAGCCTGAACGTCGAGGAGCTGAAGCGTTCCGAGGTCGCCGCCTCGCACACCGCGCAGCTGCTCGTGCAGGACATCGAGCGCCGCATCCGCTTCAGGCAGTCCATGCGCCGCCAGCTTGACAACCTCATGCAGAACAAGGACGTGAAAGGAGCGAAGATCATGATGAAGGGCCGTCTCGACGGCGCGGAGATCGCGCGCAAGGAGTGGAAGGTGAAGGGGAGCCTGCCGCTGCAGACGCTTCGCGCCGACATCGACTACGCCACGGCAACCGCCTTCACGACGTACGGCACCATCGGCATCAAGGTCTGGATCTACAAGGGCGACGTCTTCGAGACCGACTTCTGACCATGCTTATTCCCAAGAAAGTAAAGCATCGCAAGTGGCACAAGGGCCGCTCCCGCAACCGTCTCGTCGAGACGCGCGGCACCGACCTGCAGTACGGCTCGATCGGCATCCAGGCGCTCGAGCCCGCGTGGCTCAACTCGCGCCAGATCGAGGCGGCCCGCCGCACGATCACCGGCTACATCAAGCGCCAGGGCAGGCTCTGGATCAGGGTCTTCCCTGACAAGCCGGTCACCAAGCGCCCGCCGGAGCAGACGCTCGGAGGAGGAAAGGGCGCCGTGGACCACTACGTGTTCCCGGTCCGTCCCGGCCGCATGATCTTCGAGATGGACGGCGTCTCGGAGGAGCTCGCGCGCGAGGCGTTCCGCCGCGCCGGGCACAAGCTCCCGTTCAAGACCAAGGTCATAGACCGCGCATCAGTGATATGAAGACCACCAAATTCCTCTCAGACATCCGCGGCAAGTCAGCCGAAGAGCTCAGGAAGCTCGCCGCCGACCTTGCCGAGAAGCTCCGCACGACTAGGCTTGATATCATGACCGGCAAGAGTAAGAATGTTGCGGCCGTAAGGAGGCTCAAGCGCGAGATCGCCCGCACCCGCACCGTCGCCCGCGAGACCAAGTAATCCCATGACCGATACCAACACCACCAAGGAGACGCAGGTACGATCCCTCACCGGGACCGTGGTCTCCGACAAGATGGACAAGACCCGCGTGGTCCTGGTCTCCCGCCAGAAGAAGCATCCGAAGTACCTCAAGTACTACAAGGCGAGCACGCGCTTCATGGTGCACGACGAGGAGAACGCGACCAAGGAAGGGGACACCGTCACCATCCGCGCGGCGCGCCCGATGTCCAAGAACAAGCGCTGGGAGGTAGTCCCGAATACCAACTGATATGATACAGGAACGCTCAATACTCAAGGTTGCGGACAACAGCGGCGCCAAGGTCGTCCGGTGCTTCCGCGTGCTCGGCGGCAGCCGCAAGCGCTACGCCAGGATCGGCGACGTCATCGTCGCCTCGGTCCAGTCCGCGGAGCCGCGCAAGGCGATCAAGAAGAAGGAGGTCGTGCGCGTCATGGTGATCCGCACCCGCAACGCCTTCCGGCGCGAGGACGGCAGCTACGTGCGCTTCGATGAGAACGCGGTCGTCGTCCTCGACGCCAAGAAGGTTCCGGTCGGCACCCGCGTCTTCGGCCCCTTCCTGCGCGAGATGAAGGCGATGGGACACGACAAGCTCATGACCATGGTCGACGACATAGTCTGATGCATACCATGAAGAAGATTAAGCGCGGGGACACCGTCCTCGTCACCGCAGGCAAGGAGAAGGGGAAGACCGGCAAGGTCGTCCGCGTCATCCGGGAGACCGGGCGCGTGATGCTCGAGGGGATCAACCTGTACAAGAAGTTCGTGAAGACCCCGGGCGGACGCGGGCCCGCGCAGCAGGTCGAGCTTCCGCGTGCGATGGACGCGAGCAACGTCGCGCTCATCTGTCCCTCATGCAAGAAGGCCACCCGCGTCGGCTACGCCGTCGAGGGCGACACCAAGCGTCGCGTCTGCAAGAAGTGCGACGCCACCGTATGACCATGACCACCGCTACCAAGACCACCCAGAAGAAGCAGGTTGCCGACGAGGCGGCTCGCCTTGCGGCGCACTTCGAGAAGGTCATCGTCAACGCCGGCGTCGGCCGCGCGGGATCCCAGGCGAACTTCGAGGACAAGTACCTCCCGCAGGTGATCGGCGACATCGCCGCCATGACCGGCCAGCGGCCCCATACCGCCGCTGCCAAGAAGTCCATCGCCGGCTTCAAGGTGCGCGAGGGCCAGATCGTCGGCGTGCGCGTCACGCTCCGCGGCCCGAGAATGGTTGATTTCCTGACGCGCTTCGTTAGGATAGTCCTGCCTCGCGTACGCGACTTCTCGGGAATCCCGGCGTCCAAGATAGACCAGGGAGGAACCCTCAACGTCGGGCTCAAGGAGCAGTACGTGTTCCCGGAGATCAATCCGGAGCGCTCGCAGAGCACCTTCTCGCTCGGCATCACCGCGGTGCCGAAGGTCAAGGACCGCGAGGCTACCCTGAGCCTGCTCAAGGAACTCAATTTCCCCTTCGCTAAGTAACCTCACTACCCATGGCACGCCAGTCACTCATCGCCCGCAGCAAGAAGACGCCGAAGTTCTCTTCGCGCATCGTTCGCCGCTGCTTCCGCTGCGGCCGCAAGCACGGCTTCATGCGCGACTTCGGCCTCTGCCGCATCTGCTTCCGCGAGATGGCCTCGGCAGGCCTCATTCCCGGCATCCGCAAGTCCTCCTGGTAACCGATCCAATGCATTACGACCTACTCGCCAAGATCAAGAACGCCTACCGCGCGCGGAAGGAGGGCTTCCAGACGCCCTACACGGGCCTCAACCACAACGTGGCCAAGCTCCTGGCGCGCTACGGCTTCATCAAGGAGGTCAGCAGGCGCACCACCGACAAGAAGCTCTTCCTCGACATCAAGCTCAGCTATCCTGACGAGAAGGCCCGCGACATCGACTTCAAGGTCGTCAGCAAGCCCAGCCGCCGCGTCTACGCCGGATACCGCGACGTCCGTGCCGTGCGCCAGGGCTACGGTCTCGGCGTCCTCTCGACCCCGAAAGGCGTCATGACCAACTCGGAGGCCCGCGCGGCCAAGGTCGGCGGCGAGTACCTCTTCCAAATCTGGTAACCTCTATCACTCACATGTCACGACTAGCACGCAAGCCCGTACCGATGCCTGATGGCGCGACCTTCGAGGAGAAGGACGGCTCGTTCGTCATGACCGGTCCCAAGGGCAACGTGACCGTGCCGCACCTTGCCGGCATCGGCGTCGCCCTCGACGAGACCGGCCTGAACGTCAGCCTCGAGAAGGACGACCGGCAGGCCCGTCTCAACCTCGGCACCAGCTGGTCGCTCCTGAAGAACGCCGCCATCGGCGTCACCGAGGGATTCGTCAAGAAGCTCGAGATCCAGGGCGTCGGCTACCGCGCGGCCATGGAGGGCTCCACGCTCAACCTCTCGCTCGGCTACTCGCATCCCGTACGGTTCGAGTCGCCCGAGGGCGTCGACCTCGCGGTCGAGAAGAACGTCATCACCGTCTCGGGCGTGAACAAGGAGGACGTGGGCCAGGCGGCGGCCGTGATCAGGAAGTTCCGCAAGCCCGAGCCGTACAAGGGCAAGGGCATCCGCTACCAGGGCGAGGTCGTCCGCATGAAGGCAGGCAAGAAGGCAGGCAAGTAACCATCACCATGAACCGCATCCTCAAGAACTCACAGCGCGCGCGCAGGTCCAATCGGACCCGCGCCAAGATCGCCGGCACCGCCGAGCGTCCCCGCCTTTCCATATTCCGCAGCAACCGGACGCTCTACGCCCAGCTCATCGACGACGCCGCGCATCACACGATCGCCGCGGCATCGACCGCGCAGCTCGAGGATGCCAAGAAGCCCAAGGTCGAGCAGGGAACCATGCTCGGCACCCTCATCGCCGAGCGCGCCAAGGCGGCCGGCATCACCCAGGCCGTGTTCGATCGCGGCTCGTACCGCTTCCACGGTCGCGTAAAGGCGGTCGCGGAAGGGGCGCGCGAAGCGGGACTCACCATATAACGACACCATGGCACGAGACTTCAACCAGCATCAGCAGAAGAGCGAGTTCGAGGAGAAGGTCCTCGACATGCGCCGCGTCACCCGCGTCGTGGCAGGAGGCAAGCGCTTCCGCTTCCGCGCCACCGTCGTCCTCGGCAACGGTTCCGGCAAGGTAGGCATCGGCGTCGGGAAGGGCCTCGACGTCCAGCAGGCCATCGCCAAGGCGAAGGCCAAGGCGGGACGCGAGATGGTGCAGATCAACCTGTTCGAGAAGCGGACCATCGCCCACGAGACCGAGGCCAAGTACAGCGCCGCGAAGGTGCTCCTCAAGCCGGCTCCGGTCGGTCACGGCCTCCGCGCCGGATCGGCGATCCGCTCCGTGCTCGCGCTCGCCGGCATCAAGGACGCGACCGCCAAGGCCCTCGGCCGCACCACCAACAAGCTCACCAACGCCTGGGCCACCATGGAGGCGCTCAAGGCCATCAAGTCGGTCAAGCCCAAGCAGGTCGACGCGGCCTAGCAGGTACGCTATCTTCACTACTATCATGCAGCTTCACGAGATCTCACACCCTAACAAGAGCGCCAAGCGCATCGGCCGCGGCGGCAAGCGTGGCACGACTTCGGGTCGCGGCCAGAAGGGACAGAAGTCCCGTGCGGGTCACAAGATACGTCCCGCGATCCGCGACTTCATCCAGCGCCTGCCCAAGCTCCGCGGCTTCGCGAACAATCCGACCTCGCCCGAGGTCATGACGTTCAACGTCGGCGAGCTCGGCAAGGCCGCGGCGGGTCGCGAGCAGATCGACGTCGCCGTCCTCAAGGAGATCGGCCTCGTGCCGCAGCGCTTCAGGGGACCGGTCAAGGTCCTCGGCAACGGCGCGGCCAAGGGCGCCTTCAGGCTCGTCGGCATCCAGGCATCCGAGGGAGCGCGCGCGAAGATCGAGCAGGCAGGCGGCTCGCTCGCCTAGTCCCATGCAGCGCATAGCAAAGCTCTTCAGCGTTCCCGAGCTCAGGAACCGGGTCCTCTCGGTCCTCGGGCTTCTCGTCGCGTACCGCGCCCTCGCCGCGATCCCGATTCCGGACATCGATACCTCGCGCCTCGCCGAGTTCTTCGGGAACAACGGCCTGCTCGGCTTCCTGAACTTCTTCTCCGGAGGAGGCCTCTCGAACCTGTCGCTGGTAATGCTCGGCGTGAGCCCTTACATCACGGCCACCATCATCATGCAGCTGCTGACGATCATCTTCCCGCGTCTCAAGGAGATGTACTACGAGGACGGCGCCCGCGGCCAGGCGAAGTTCAACCGGATCAGTCGCTACGCGACCGTGCCGCTCGCCTTCGTCTCGGGCTACGGCTTCCTGACGCTCCTCATCTCGCAGAACATCATCCCGCCGCTTGCGCCGCTGGACATGCTTCGCGACGTCATCATCATCGCGGCCGGCTCCATGGCTGCGCTCTGGATCGGCGAGCTCATCACCGAGCAGAAGGTCGGCAACGGCATCTCCCTGATCATCTTCTCAGGAATCGTCGCGGGCCTCCCGACCCAGGTCGGCCTCGCGTTCCAGTCCTTCACGCCCGACGTGCTCATCGGCTACGGCGTCGTGGCGCTCCTGATCGTCCTCGGCATCGTCTACATCACGGAAGGGGAGCGCAGGGTGCCGATCGCCTATGCCCGCCAGGTCCGCGGCAACAAGATGTACGGCGGCGCGGCCAGCTACCTGCCGCTCAAGGTGAACTCGGCCGGCATGATCCCGCTGATCTTCGCGATCTCGGTCCTTACCTTCCCGCAGTTCATCGCGCAGGCTGTCGGGCTCATCTCGCCCGACTGGGGCACGCGCCTGGCAGATTACGTCAACGCGTTCCTCGCCAACGGCTGGGCGTACAGCGGATTCTACTTCGCGCTCGTCTTCGCCTTCACCTACTTCTACACCTCCATCACGTTCAATCCGGAGGAGGTAGCGAAGAACCTGCAGCGGAGCGGCGGCTTCATTCCCGGCATCCGCCCGGGCGAGCAGACCGAGCAGATGTTCTCGCGCGTCCTCTCGCGCATCACCTTCTTCGGCGCCTTCGCGCTGGGACTCGTCGCCGTCCTGCCGACCGCCATCCAGGGCGGCATCAGCCTCGTCACGGGAACGCCGGTGACCGGCTCCTCGTCGCTCGCGCTCTCGGGAACCGCCATCCTCATCGTCGTCGCGGTTGCGCTCGAGTCGATGCGCCAGATCGACTCGCAGCTGAGCCTTCGCGACTACGACCGCTAAGGCGATGCGCGTCCCGACCGTCGTGCTCATCTTCGGTCCTCCGGGATCGGGGAAGAGCACGCAGGCAGCGCTGCTTGCCGACACGCTCGCGCTCGAGGTGGTCGACACCGGCCGCCTCCTGCGCGGCATCCTCTACGACCCCGCGCGTCAGGACGACCCCGAGATCAAGACGCAGCGTGCGATGTTCGACGGCGGCGAGCTTTTGACGCCGTCGTTTGTCACCGCTGCCATGCGCACGCATCTTGCCGAGCTCCAGGCCGCGGGAACCAGCTGCGTGATCGGCGGGAGCCCGCGCACCATGGGGGAAGCGGAAGAGATCATGCCCGGCATCATCGCCGCGTATGGCGAGGAGAACGTTTTCGCGTTCCTGCTCGACGTTCCTGAGGAGACCTGTCGGGCGCGCAGCCTGGTACGGGCGACCTGCACGGTCTGCGGCAGGCCCCAGATAGGCACCTCGCCCGCCTCCGGGGCGCCGCTGGCTTGCAGGGCATGCGGGGGAGCGCTGTACATGCGCGTCGATGCCGGAGCCCTCGATATCCGCTTCAAAGAGTACGCCGAGCGCACGGTACCTATCTACGAGTACCTGGCATCGCTCGGCATCGGGATCGTGCGGATCCCGCCCGCGCTCCACGCAGGCATCGTGCAGGAGCGCATTCTCGAGCGCCTCAAGCCGCAGCTCCCGTGATCGTTCTCAAGAAGCGGGACGAGATCGCGCTCATGGCAGAGTCCGGACGACGCCTCGCCGCGGTCCATGCCGCGCTGCGGGAGATGGTGGTTCCGGGCGTCACCACCGCCCAGATCGACGCGCGGGCGCTCGAGCTCATCCGCGCCGGCGGCGACGAGCCCTCATTCCTGGGCTACCTGCCTGCGGGAGCTGCCGTGCCGTATCCGTCGACGCTGTGCGCCTCGGTCAACGCGAGCGTGGTGCACGGCCTGCCAGGCTCGCGGCCGCTGCAGGAGGGAGACATCCTCACTCTGGATCTCGGCCTCATCCACCGAGGCTGGCACTCCGACATGGCGCGCACGTATCCCGTAGGCGAGGCGGAAGCGCGCGTGCTCGCCCTCGTGGCTGCCACCGAGGAGGCGCTCCGCGCCGGCATCGAGGCGGCGCTTCCGGGCGGCCGCCTCGGCGACGTGAGCCACGCCATCGCTGCCGTGGCGCGCGCGCGTAAGGTCGCGGTGGTGGAGGGCCTGGGAGGGCACGGCATCGGCCGTGCCCTCCATGAGGAGCCGTACGTGGCAAACAGCGGCAAGCCGGGACGCGGCGCGCGTCTGGTGCCGGGTCTCGTGATCGCGATAGAGCCCATGTTCTCGCTGGGCAGCCGCCTGATCCAGCAGGCCGGGGACGACAGCTTCGTCACGTTCGACGGCTCGTTCTCGGCGCACAGCGAGGATACGGTCGCCATCACCGAGGACGGTCCGGTGGTCCTCACGAGCGCGGACTGCCCCCTCTGAGGCTGGTATACTGCCATCCATGCCTGCAAAGAAGAAGCCTGAGGAGGAGCCGCTCGGCGAGACGGCGCAGGAGGCAGGACGCAAGCCGCGCAAGCTAGCGAAAAGGAAGGCTCCGGCAAGGAAGCGCGCGCCTGCCAAGAAGGCCGCGGACGAGACGGAAGCCGAGACGGCGCAGCCTCGCGCGACGCGCGAGTCCGAGCCCGAGGGGGACCCGGTCATCTCGGTCGTCATCCCTGCCTACAACGAGGCCGAGCGCATAGCGCGGACCCTGCTCGAGGCGCACGGCTATTTCGGCAGGTTCGGCGAGCCCTACGAGATCCTCGTCGTCGACGATGCCTCCACGGACCGCACGGTCGAGGTAGTCAGCCTGCTCGGGGAGGACATTCCCCAGCTGCGCCTGATTCGCAGCGAGAAGAACGCCGGCAAGGGCGCTGCCGTGACGCGCGGCATGCTCGAGGCGCGCGGAGCCGTACGGCTCTTCGCCGACGCCGACGGCGCGACGCCGTTTCCCGAGTTCGACAAGCTCGCCGACGCGCTCGCCGCGGGAGCCCAGGTCGCGATCGCCTCGCGCGCCCTTCCAGGCAGCGAGCTGCGCCCCGCGCAGCCTGCAGCGCGCAGGGTGCTCGGCTGGGGCAGCAGGCTGGTCATCCAGGCGACCAACCTGCCCTCCGTGCGTGACAGCCAGTGCGGGTTCAAGGCATTCACCGTTCAGGCAGCCGAGCAGGTCTTCCCGCACGTCACCACCAAGCGCTGGGGAACCGACATAGAGATGCTGGTCATCGCCAAGCGCCAGGGGCTGCGCGTTGACGAGGTGCCGGTAATCTGGCGCGATCGCGAGGGATCGACCGTGCCGCTGCGCCCGGGCGCCTACTTGCAGACGCTGCTCGAGGCCCTTAGAATCAGGTACAACGCACTAACAGGCGCCTATCCCAAGCGGTAGGCTTTTCGCACGATAACCACCACATGGAAAAGCATTACGTCACCAAGAAGCGGCTCGAGGAGCTCAAGGTCGAGCTCGACGACTTCAAGACCGACCGGCGCCGCCAGGTCGCCGACCGCCTGCGCGAGGCCAAGGACCTGGGCGACCTGTCAGAAAACACGGCCTATGACGAGGCGCGGCTCGAGCAGGAGCGCGTCGAGATGCGCATCGTGGAGCTCGAGGAGATCGTCAAGAACGCCGAGATCATCACGCACCATAAGAGCGACCACGTCGAGATCGGGTCCATCGTCACCGTGAAGAAGGGCACGAAGGCGGCGACGTACGAGATCGTCGGTTCCGAGGAGGCAGATCCGGCGGCGAGCAAGATCAGCAACGAGTCGCCGCTGGGCAGGGCCTTTCTCGGCAAGAAGGTAGGGGAAAAGGTGACGGTCATCACGCCTTCGGGCCCCCTGCACTACGAGATCCAGAAGATCGCCTGACGCAAGCCTGTGCAGTCGAGAGGAGCGACGGAGCCTAAGCGGCTCCGTTTCCATTGGGGCGTCCCTGTCCTGGTATTGTTTTATATAGATATTATGGTATAATAGAAAAGCACTATTAAAACCACGAATAAGGGAGATATGTATGAGACTGATTCTTTTGGGAGCGCTGCTTGCAGCGATGACGCTTCAGGCGCTTGCCTGCAGCGACCGGCCGATGGGCCTGATGCGCGTAGGCGAGGATGCCTACCTCTTCGCCGACCGCGGCGATAGCAACTGGGTCCTCAACGCCGAGGACCGTACGATCGTCATCGACCGCGCGAGCGGATCGGCGACGTTGCGGGTCGGCTCAACCGGAGCCGTTCTCGCGCAAGGAGGCGTCTTCGCCGGCGAGATATGCGAGACCGGCAGCGCCGACCTCGTGATCATCCCGGTCGCCAAGGCCGAGGATGCGGAGTACTTCGCCGAGACGGCGCAGGTGCTCGGGCAGCTCAAGCCCCTGTTCCTCGATCCCTGGGCGATGCTCAAGGACAACGGACTGGAACCGCTCTTCGTCTTCGGACGTCAGCGCGTGACCTTCATGAAGGGGACGATCGAGTCGCTCAAGCGGGACGGATTCACGTTCGACCTCGCGACGGCGACGCTTCGGAAGGGAGACAAGCAGTACCCGCTGCTCCTGCCCGAGTGGTTCGCCGGCAACGGCGAGCTCTCGCGCTACCTCGTGAATCTCTACATAGAGAAGAAGGCAGGGGAGTACGTCGTCCAGGCATTCCTGTACGACAAGGGTTTCGATACCCGCGCGCCCAACCGATACGTCGGCGTGCGCATCCTGGCCCGCATCCGGCCATAGACCGAGGATGAACCAACCCGGACGGGGAGCAGCTGCTTTCCGTCCTTTTTCTTGTCCCAGGAGGACGGATGACGCCGCAGGCGGTACACTGCAGGCATCATGCTCGACCAGCTCAGCCAGGAACGGCGTCGCAAGGCAGGCGACATACGCGCGCAGGGAGGCGACCCGTTCCCGGCGCGGGTTCGGCGCGACATGTCGATCGCCGAGTTCGAGAACGCTCGCTTCAAGCTGCTCAGGAGGAAGGCAAGCACGCTCGCCGGACGCGTGGTCCAGCGTCGCGGCCAGGGCAGGCTCACGTTCCTGACCCTTGCCGACGAGTCCGGCAGGATACAGGTCGTCCTCTCGGCCAAGGAAGTCAAAGGGTATGACGGCCTCGTCGCCGCGCTCGACCTCGGGGACTTCGTCGAGGTCACGGGAACGGGAGGCAAGACCAAGAAGGGCACCTTCTCGCTCTTCGCGCGCGAGGCGCGCGTGATTGCCAAGGCCCTGCGGCCCATCCCGTCCGACTACTACGGGATCCAGGACAAGGAGATACTCCTGCGTCAGCGGTATCTCGAGCTGCTCACGAGCCCGGATCTCCGGAAGACCTTCGAGGCAAAGGCGCGCTTCTGGAGCTCGATCCGCGGCACGCTCGAGGCGGCCGGCTTCGTCGCGGTCGAGACGCCGGTGCTCGAGGCAGTGCCAGGCGGCGCGGAGGCGGAGCCGTTCAGGAGCCGCCACAACGCCTTCGGCATGGACGTCTACCTGCGCATCGCGCCCGAGCTCTGGCTCAAGCGGCTGATGGTCGCGGGCTTCGAGAAGGTGTACGAGATAGGCCGCGTCTTCAGGAACGAGGGGAGCAGTCCCGAGCACCTGCAGGACTTCACCAACCTCGAGTTCTACTGGGCGTACCAGGACTACGAGGGGCTCATGACGTTCGTGGAGGACCTGGTGAAGAAGGCGGTGCAGGCGACGACCGGAGGCATGAAGACCCAGAAAGGCGACGCTCTCATCGACTGGTCCGGACCCTGGCCCCGTCTCGAGTACTACGACCTCTTCAAGAAGGAGAACGGCATCGACCTCAGGACCGCGACGCGCGAGGACCTGCTCCGACGCGCGCGCGAGCTCGGCATGGATGCAGACGCCAGGCTTGGCAGGGGCAGGCTCATCGACCTCGTGTACAAGAAGTCCGTCCGGCCGAAGCTCGTCCAGCCCTGCTACCTGATCAACCCGCCGGTGGACATCGAGCCGCTCGCCAAGCGCCTCGCCTCCGACCCGGAGCGCGTGGAGCGCTTCCAGCTGCTGGCAGGCGGCACCGAGCTCGCCAAGGGATTCTCGGAGCTCAACGATCCCGACGACCAGCGTGCCAGGTTCGAGGGACAGGCGAAGCTGCGCGAGGAAGGGGATGCCGAGGCCATGCGGCTCGACGAGGACTATCTCGAGGCCATGGAGCATGGCATGCCGCCGACCGCCGGCCTCGGCCTGGGGGACCGGCTCTTCGCCACGCTCATGGACAGGCCGATACGGGAAACGGTGCTGTTCCCGCTGGTGAAGCCGAAGTAATTTATCTCCTATTGATATTCGGCTCGGTATAATGTCTAAGATGCAGCAAGAATCGCTTACAGTTAAGTTTGGGGGTCAATCACACCAGGTGGAGGTTCAGACATTTGCATATTCGGTATTAAATTTCGCCACAGTTTTAAAAGAGGCAAATAAGCGACTTGGCGGGCGGCCAATCGATATACATATTAAGTCTCCCCAAGAGGGATCCGTGTTGGTTGAATTGCTTACCACCGTTCTTGATAGCAATAGTATTATTCCTCAAAGCATTGATTTCATTGCAAATATAGTAGAGGTGACTGCGGGCATCTATGCACTGCATAAATTTACTAGTGGTCGAAATATCAAAAAAACTAAAAAAGAAGATGGAACAATCTTAATTAATCTAGATGATGGATCATCAATGCATGTAGCAGAAAGAATTTATAATATTTATGCAAATACACCTGCAATATCGACTGGAGTAACACAACATTTTGCTGCCTTAAGCGAGGATCCAGCGGTTTCTGATTTTTCAGTAGCAAAATCTGATGGAGAGAAAATTCTTGAAGTTGCTCGAGAGGATTTTCCTCGTTTAGCAATTAAGCGATATTTTGAGAGTGAAAATACTAGGACAAATATCGAATCTGCGAACCTTTTCGTATATAAAGTTGTTTTCGATAAAACTGATCGAAAATGGGAGTTTTATCATTCTGGAAATAGGATTTCAGCCAATATCCTAGATGCAGATTTTTTTGCTCAAATCGATGCGGGTGAATCCTTCGCTAAGGGAGATCAGCTGCAAGTAGAATTACAGACCACTCAGGTTTTTGACGAGTCTGTAGGTACTTACGTTACTCAATCTCACCAAGTAGTGAAGGTTCTCAAGCATATTAAAAGAACTAAGCCTCAGAAGCTTCCGTTCGATAAGAAATTAGATTAAATACCTACAATCCTAGCACCTTCGCCTTGTCCGCGATGATCTTGATCTCGTCGTTGCGGTGCGAGATGCGCCCGGCAACCGCGATGACCTGGTCCTGCACCCAGACGGGACGCGTCTCCTCGAGCACGCGGGTAAAGACCACGATCTCGATGGGCTCGGGGGACAGGTCCTCGATCGTGACGAAGGCCATCTGCTCGCCCTTCCTGGTCGTGATGTTCTGGACGCGGGAGACGAGGCCCACGAGCCGTACCGCGGACTCGGCGACCTTCTCGCGCGCCTCGGCGATGGTGATGGCGCCAATCTTCGCAGCCAGCTCCTCATGTCCTGCGAGGGGATGGCTGGAAAGGTAGAGGCCGATGAGCTCCTTCTCCCACGAGCGCTGGGTCTTGTCGTCGATAGGCGGAGCCTCGGCGAGCACGAGCTGCACGCGCGGCGCGGTCTGCGCCATGGAGCCGAAGAGCGAGGACCGGTGGGACTCGGTCCGCTTGCGATGGCTGGATCCGCACTGGATAAGCACGTCGACGTTCCCGACCACCGCCGAGCGCTCGATGCCGAAGCAGTCGAGGGCGCCCGTCTTGGCGAGGCTCTCGATCGAGCGTTTGTTGAGGTCCTTGTGATGACACATGCGCTCCAGGAAGTCCTCGAGCGAGACGAAGGGTCCCTTGCTCGCGCGCGAGGCGACAATGGCCTCGGTGATGCCCTCTCCGACGTTCTTGATGGCCGAGAGGCCGAAGCGGACGTTGCCGTCCTCGGGCAGGAAGGTGACGCCCGAGCGGTTGACGTCAGGCGGCAGGAGGCCGATGCCCGACTGACCGGCCTCGTTTGCCAGGAGCGCGATGCGCGCCACGTCGTGCCGGTCCGCGTTGAAGAGCGCGGTCATGAACTCGATCGGGTAGTGGGCGCGGAGGTAGGCGGTCTGGTATCCGATGAGCGCGTAGCAGACGGCATGGCTCTTGTTGAAGCCGTAGCGGGCGAACGGCGGGAAGAGCTCCCAGATGGCGTTGGCCGTCTTGGCGTCTATGCCGCGCGACTTCATGCCCTCGATGAGCTTGCCCTGCTGCTGGTCCAGGAGCGACTTGATTTTCTTGCCGATCGCCTTGCGCAGCTTGTCGGCCTCGGGAAGCGTGTAGCCGGCGAGGTCGGTGGCGATGCGCATCATCTGCTCCTGATAGACGCCGATGCCGTACGAGCTGCGCAGGATCGGCTCGAGCTGAGGATGCAGGTAGGTCACCGGCTCGGTGCCGTGCTTTCTCGCTATGAAGCTCGGGATCAGGTCCATGGGTCCCGGGCGGTACAGCGCGACCACCGCGATCAGGTCGTCGAAGACGGTGGGCTGGAGCTCGCGGAGCACCTTGCGCATGCCGCCCGACTCGAACTGGAAGAACCCTGTAGTCTCGCCCTTCCTGAAGAGCTCGAACGTCGCCGGATCGTCGAGCGGGATCGCATCGATGTCGACATCCTCGCCGCGCAGCTCCCGGATGAGCCGCTTGGCCTCCTCGATGATGGTGAGGTTGCGCAGCCCCAGCAGATCGATCTTGAGGAGCCCGAGCTTCTCGACGTCGCGCATGTCCAGCTGCGTGATGGTGACCTCCTTGTTCTGCGGCGCCATCTGCACCGGCACGATGTCGGTCAGCGGCCGGTCAGAGATCACCGTGCCGCACGCGTGAACCGAGGCGTGCCGCGCGACGCCCTCCAGGTGCTCGGCCACGTCCAGCAGGCGCGTGGCATCGGGCTCGGCCGCCTCGAGCGCCGCGAGCTCGCCGATCGCCTTCCGTGCGGAGGCTATGTCCATGCCTTTCGGGCCGCCCGGTATGAGCTTCGCGATCTGGTCGCACAAAGGGAGCGGGATGCCCATCGCGCGACCGGCGTCGCGCACCGCGGCGCGTGCCGCCATGGTCCCGAACGTGATGATCTGCGCGACGTGATCCTCGCCGTAGGTGCGGCGCGCATAGGCGAGTACCTCGTCACGGCGCGTGTCAGCGAAGTCCAGGTCGATATCCGGCATCTCTATGCGCTCCGGGTTGAGGAAGCGCTCGAAGAGCAGGTCCCACTGCAGGGGATCGACGTTGGTGATGCCGAGCACGTAGGAGACGAGAGAGCCCGCGGCCGAGCCGCGACCCGGGCCCACGGCGATGCCTTGCGTCCGTGCCCAGCTCACGAGGTCGGCGACGATGAGGAAGTAGTCGGCAAAGCCGGTTCGCTCGATCACGCCGAGCTCGTAGGCGAGCCGCTGCCGGACATCCTGGTCCTGCTCGCGACCGGCGTAGCGCGCGGGCAGGCCCTTTTCCAGGAGGTTGGCGAGATACTCGTTAGCCGAGAGGCCGTCCGGCGTCCTGAAGCGTGGCAGGAGCGGCGTGCCAAGCGGCAGCTCGACGTCGCAGCGATCCGCGATCTTCACCGTGTTCTCGACCGCCTCGGGAACGTCGGCGAAGCGCTCCGCCATGGCCTCGGGAGAGGCGAGCGAGAGGTCGAACTGGGTCAGGCGCATGCGCTTCTCGTCGTCGACGGTGTTGCCCGTCTGCACCGCGAGCAGGACGTCGTGGTACGGGGAGTCCTCGGCGCGGACGTAGTGCGCGTCGGCCGTGCCCACCAGCGGGATGCCCAGCTTGCGCGAGAGGGCGATGGCGCGCTCGCGCACCACCTCGCCCTCGTGGACCCCCGGATGATCCTGGATCTCGAGGAAGAAGTTTCCCGTGCCGAAAATCTCCTCGTACTCGCGGGCGATGCGCTCGGCATCGTCCTGCCTGTCCTGCAGGAGCGCCGTGTTCACCTCGCCGCCGATGCAGGCCGAGAGAGCGATGATGCCGCCCCGGTGCTCGCGCAGGAGCTCGCGGTCCACGCGCGGCTTGTAGTAGAAGCCTTCCGTGTGAGAACGGGAGGAGAGCTTCACGATGTTGCGCCAGCCCTCGATGTTCTCCGCCAGGAGGATGAGGTGCGCGTACTTCTCGCCGGGAACGCGGTCCAGGCGGCTCTTCGGGGCGATGTACGCCTCGATGCCGAGGATCGGCTTGATGCCGGCCTTCTTCGCCGTCTCGTAGAACTCGACCGCGCCGTAGAGGACGCCGTGGTCGGTGAGCGCCAGCGCGTCCATGCCGAGCTCCTTGGCGCGGGCGACCAGGTCCGGGATCTTGCCGAGGCCGTCGAGGAGGGAGTAGTGGGAGTGGGTATGTAGATGGACGAACCTGCTCCTCATGAGGTCAGTGTAGCGGCTGCTCCGGAGGGAGGGAACTCGACAAGGCGCCGAGGCTGTGGGTCGGGCGGCTGGCATAGTGCCGTGATACAAATAGCCTGAGATGATTTCAAAATAAAAAGGAGCCGCCTCAGTCAATGACGGCAGCTCGTGGATGATTTCAGCGATTTCTCGCCTTGTCTCCTGCTAGCTAGACAGGAGAGTCCGGAAGCCATGCCAGGCTCCCGTTTTGGTGGTCGTTAACATCTCATGGGACTTTTCAGCTCTTGGCGCATAAAGGGTTGTATCCCGATATATCCGCGCCCTTGCCTGCCTCAAAGGCATTAACTAACGAACTATTAATCATGTCAAATACGTATTTGGCGGTATCAAGCTGTCAGCGTGCGTGCCGATATAAAAAATGCCCGGCTAAGCCGGGCGTGATTCGTTCGTTAGGTGTCTCAAGAGACAGAATCTGCTCCCACGCAGGAAGCCCATAGCGCATCCTTCGTCTGCTTCTTCAGCAGTTTCTGCCGGTGACGGCATAGCGCGACCCGCACGGTCGCGGATTCTGTACTGTATTCGGCAGCCATGAACGCGTTCCAGGCATCGTCTGCCTCTTGGCGTTCGGACTCGATTTCGCTGAACTTCTGAGGACTAATCGGTGCCCAGATTTCCCGCAAGGCGAAAGAGGTTCCATGCAGGATCCAGGCGTGCCCTTCGGCATCGTCAGCTACTTGTTTAGCGAGCTTGTACGCTGCGAGAGCGGCTGCTGCATCCTGCCCGAAGGCAGCATCCTGGAGCGAAGGCCCCACGATATCATCCCTGTCTTTCAAGGATGTCTTAAATTCATCCTTGCCCTTTGCCAGCGCCTGGTTCCATAGATTAACTTTCAACGAGTTTTCATGTTCTGTATTTATCATTTTTTCAATCTCCTTTTTGCGGGGTTACCGCTTTATGTTACTGAATAAATTATACTACAATATTAATATTTTGCAATAGTAAGGAAGCTCACCTTAAAAAGTGAGCTTCTGCTATTAGTGCTCGAGACGATGCACGGTCGCTGAGATCAGTGAGGTTATGGTATGCCAATCGGCGTGCTGGCTTTGGATGCCTGCTGCCGTACAGTGTTCCGTTGTACAGAATCCTTCGCAGGAAACCCTGAGACTCGCTCGGTCGCCCGTCTGAAAGTCGAAGATCAGCTCGTGGCTGTCGGTGACTTCCGCATCGGTAGAGACGGTTCCGAGGAGCACCGTTTCCGGGTCCTGTTCGCCGTCCTGGTAAAAATCGACTCTGCCGCCCGGTAGGGCAGCAAGTGTTTCTTTGATTTCGTTTTCATTCATATTTTCTTATTCTCCCTTAACTTTGAAAATTATCCGTGCTCTCAGCACAGATGTAACTGAAAGTATTATACCATGTATATAAATATACGCAATATTAGTCATGATACTCGCGAGCTGAGAGAGCGTTTATAACCTGATCAACTCGGAGGCTCTCATGTTCACCTGCTCGATCCGATGCTACGCTCACCGCGTCCCTGCCCGGCGTGAGGCAACGGCAGGGCGTGCCGGAGTAGCTCAGCTGGCAGAGCAACGCTTTTGTAAAGCGTGGGTCGCAGGTTCGAATCCTGTCTCCGGCTCCCGTTCCAGGCCCTGAAAATCTTGCTAAGCCCCTGGTAGAATGGTATATATTGGCCGCTTAGGTCCCGGCCTAGCCAAGCCGATGTAGCTCAGCTGGTAGAGCAGCTCCATGGTAAGGAGCAGGTCGCAGGTTCGAGTCCTGTCATCGGCTCAGGCGCACTAATCCACCTAAATCAGACACACACATGGCGAAGGTCAAATACGCAGACAATCTCATAGGGCTCCGCTGCGTGGACTGCAAGCGCCGGAACTACTACACCCACCGGAACAAGAAGAAGGTGACTCGCAAGATCGAGCTCTCCAAGTTCTGCCCGTGGGACCGCGCGCACACGGTTCACAAGGAGGTAAAGATCACGGCGAAGCGGTAAGCTTCCCGGGTCGGGGGGTATCGTTCAACGGTAGGACAGCGGTCTCCAAAACCGCCAATGAAGGTTCGATTCCTTCTGCCCCCGCCCCACACAGTCCCATGGACGTCAACGAACGAATCATGCGCCCGCTGCCGAGCACGAGCAGGGGACATTCAGCACGCTCCGATGGCTAAGCGCCCGACGCGAGCCGCGACCCGCGTGAGCGACGAGGCGACCAAGCGCGCTACGGGAAAGACGGCTGCCGAGTGGAGCGCCATCTTCGACCAGGAGAACGCGCATCTTTGGAGCCATAAGGAGCGCGTGGGCATGCTGCGCCGGTACGGCCTCGAGGCACCCTGGTGGCTGCAGGTGATCACGGTCAACTACGAGCGCTCGCGTGGCATCCGCCTGCTTGGCGAGGCATCGGGCGCGGGGTTCGAGTTCGGCATCTCGCGCACCATGCCTGCCTCGCCCGAGGAGGCCTGGGCCTTCCTGACGACAGGTCCGGGCCTCGAAGCCTGGGCCGGCGTCGGCGTCGAGGTCGAGCTGAAGAAGGGCGCCAGCCAGCAGATGCACGGCAAGCGAATCGAGGTGCGCGGCCTCACGCCCGGCGTGCGCCTGCGCCTGGCCAAGACCGCGCCGGGCATCCCGCAGCGGACCTTCCAGATGAGCGTCACCCCGGCGCCGGATGGCCGCTGCTCAGTGCGCTTCCACGAGGAGCGCCTGCCAGGCGTCGCCGCCAGGCGCAAGGCAGAGCGGAAATGGAACGAGATCATGGACGAGATCGGAGTCATGCTCGGGGGACGATCCGGTGCTACACTGCCTTCATGAAGAAGAACAAGCATAAGAACCAACCCAAGGAGCATAAGGATCAGGAGATTCGGCACGAGGATGCTCAGCCTGCCAAGAAGGAGATGAAGCGCGCCAAGGCGGCTTCTGCCGCCTCGTCGAGGAAGTACGTCTATGTCGCGCTGGCCATCGTCGGCGTCGCGCTCGCCGGCTGGGGCCTCCTGGCCCTGAACCAGCAGAGCACCAAGCTCGACGGGTTCGCCTCGTGCGTGAAAGACAGCGGCGCGACCTTCTACGGCGCGTTCTGGTGCCCGCACTGCCAGGCGCAGAAGGCGCTCTTCAAGAAGTCCGCGCGGCTGCTTCCGTATGTGGAGTGCTCCAACCCGGACGGCAAGTCGCAGACCCAGGCCTGCGCCGACGAGGAGGTCTCCTCGTACCCGACCTGGAAGTTCGAGGACGGCAGCGTGGAGACCGGCACGCTGACGCTCGAGACGATCGCGGAGAAGACCGGCTGCGCGCTGCCCGAGGATCGCTAGCATGGAAGGAAGTGCCATCGTATCGCTCCTGAGCTACGGGACGGTCCTGGCTCAGGCCGCGACGCTCGTGCTCCTCGTGCTCCTCGTCCGCGACTGGCGCGCGGGATGGCGCGACGCGTTCACGACCTGGCTGCACCGCAACGGGCTCGGGCTGGCCGGCGCCGTGGCGCTCGCAGCGGCGCTCGGCAGCCTCGCGCTCTCGGGCCTCGTCGGCTACGCGCCCTGCAAGCTGTGCTGGTACCAGCGCAGCTTCATGTACCCGCTCGCGGTCATCCTCCCGATGGCGGCCTGGCTGCGGGACCGGCGTATCATCCGCTACGCCCTCGCCCTGGTGCTCGTCGGCGGATTCGTCGCGCTCAATCACACGATCCTGCAGGGAGGAGGCACCTCGCTGATCCCGTGCTCGGCGCCGGGCATCGGCACGCAGGGCTGCGACCAGCGGTTCGTCTTCGAGTTCGGCTTCGTGACCGTCCCGCTGATGTCGCTGACCGCCTTCTCGCTCGTCGCCGTCCTGCTCGGGCACGCCTCATCCGTGGTCCGCGCCAAGCGATGAGGGAGACCGCGCTCATCACGGGAGCCTCGAGCGGCATCGGCATGGAGCTTGCCGGTATCTTCGCGCGCGAGGGCTACGACCTCGTCCTCGTCGCGCGCGACGAGGAGCGTCTCGCCGGGGTGCGCGACGCGCTGATCAAGGCATACGGCAACGAGGTGCTAGTCCTCCCGCTCGACCTTGCCGTGCCAGGCGCCGGCGAGGCGCTGGTGGATGCCTTGCGCGACCAGGAGATGCAGGTCGACGTGCTCGTGAACAACGCCGGCATCGGCATATACGGCTCCTTCCTCGACGAGGACGCCGAGAAGCTGCGCCTGATGATGCGCGTCAACGAGGTCGTGCCCACGATGCTCGCGCGTCTGATCGGCGCGCAGATGGCCGATCGCGGCAGGGGACGCATCCTCAACGTCGCCTCGCTCGCCGGCTTCTTCCCCGGTCCGGGGATGTCGGCGTACTACGCGACCAAGGCGCACCTCCTCTCGCTTTCCGAGGCGCTCGCGACCGAGCTCGCCCCGCGCGGCATCACGGTGACCGCGCTCTGTCCCGGAGCTACCGCGACCGGGTTCGTGGACAAGGCGAACATGGAGCGGTCCCGGCTCGTGCGCGGCAGGAAGCTCGCCTCGGCCAAGCAGGTCGCCGAGTACGGCTACCATGCGCTCAAGAAAGGCAAGCGCGTCGCGATTCCCGGCTTCCGGAACCGCGCGCTGGTCTTCGCGACGAGATTCCTGCCGCGACCCTGGGTGACGCGCCTGGTGGCCAGGCAGCAGGCTCCTGCAAAGTAAGGGTTTCTCGCTTACGCATCCAACCTGTCGCCTGAGAAATGAGGTTCCAGCTGCTGATCGGGATCGCTGCCGGACTGCTGCAGGTAGGAGCGACGCTGCCGTACGTCGTGTCGATCCTGCGAGGCAGGACTGCTCCCAACGCCGTCTCGTGGGTGTTGTGGACGCTCACGGTGGCGATAACCCTTGCCGCGCAGGTCGCCTCAGGCGCGTCCTGGTCACTATTCCTCTTGGGCGGGGCGCTCCTGTGCAATCTCGCGATCGTTGTCCTCTGCCTGCTCGGCTACGGCTATCGCGCGTTCGGCAGAGTCGACCGGCTGACCGTTATTCTGGTCGTGGCCGCAATCGCCGGATGGATCGTCAGTTCCGACCCGATAGTGGCGATGATCTTCGCGATTGCCGCCGATACCATCGCCTATGCGCCGACGCTGCTGAAGGTGCGACGCCTGCCAGGATCAGAGCCAGCGATATACTGGGGCCTGCTGCTTGCCGCTGATATCCTGGCGCTCGTCTCCGTCGACGTCTGGACCATCGCTAACGTGAGCTTCCCGATCGCGTACGGCGTCATGAACGGGATCGGGCTTGTCATGATTTTGGGCATGCGCGGGAGGGCGGGGGCGGCATCGACGACGCATGCTCGCTAGAGGCGGCCTTGCCTGCGAGGATGCGATGTTCTATCGTGACCTACGAAATCCGATGACCGCAGGCGATCACTAAGCCCTGCTGAGGAGCCAGCAGGAACCCTGCCGCCCTCCCGCATCGTCGCGGGTTTTTACATACCAAAGGTCGGCATCAACACATACACGCGATTCATGAAGACAAAAGCACAGAAGCAGGAGGTCATCGATGAGGCCAAGGAGCTCATCGGGCAGGGAGGAGGCGCCGTGTTCGCCGACGTGCACCGCATATCGGTCGGGCAGCTGATGAAGCTGCGCCGGTCCGTGCGCGAGGCCGGCGGCCGCATGGTCGTCTGCAAGAAGCGGCTGCTTGGCGTCGCCATGACGGAGGCTGGCATGCCGTTCGACTCGAAGGACTACGATGGCGCCATCGGCGTCGTCTTCTCGCCTGACGGCGTCGAGGGCATGAGCGGTCCCGTGGTCCGGTTCTTCAAGGAGCTCAAGCTCGAGAAGGAGAAGGTCCTCGGAGGATACGATTTCTCCGCGAAGGCGCCCGTAACCAAGGAGACCGTACTGTTCATCGGAACGCTCCCGTCGCGCGAGGTGGTGCTCGCCCAGCTCATGGGCATGCTCCAGGCTCCGCTCCGGTCGTTCATGTACATCCTGCAGCAGAAGTCGCAGCAGCAGTAACCAACAACCACACCTATGGAAAAGCACAAGGATCTCATAGAGAAAATCGAAGCCCTCTCGCTCGCCGACATGGCAGAGCTGGTGAAGGCGCTCGAGGAGAAGTTCGGCATCACCGCCGGCGTCCCTGCAGCGGCAGGAGGCGGAGGCGGCGAGGCAGCCGAGGAGAAGGACAGCTTCAACGTCGTGCTCAAGGGCGCGGGGGAGAGGAAGATCGAGGTCATCAAGGTGGTCCGCGAGGTCACCGGGCTCGGTCTCAAGGAGGCCAAGGAGGTCGTCGACACGGCCCCGCAGAACGTCAAGGAGAACCTCAAGAAGGAGGAAGCGGAGGCGCTCAAGGCGCAGCTCGAGGCTGCCGGCGCCGTCGTGGAGCTGCAGTAAGCTCGCTCTGGCGATAGGAAAAAGAGGAGTCCGGAAGGGCTCCTCTTTTGGTTGTCTACGGCGGCGCCTTGCGTCGCATGCCGTTCGATTGCATGACTCGCTCAGGGCGCGGATTTGCTGGCTGGCGGCCATCGCGTGCCAGGCAGGTCGGCTTGCGTGGTCGCTGGCTCGGTGCCTCGGCTTGCAGGAGCTGCATATTCGGCAGCGCGATCGGCCGAGAATGGCAGGGGATCGAAAGCTCCTCGACCTGCGCTTCGACGACGACGGTAGCATGCCGGGGCTCTAGAAGTGCCGCGGCAGCCACCCAGCCGATAGCCGGGTCTCCTATGATCAGTATTTCCATAATTGTCTCCTTGTGATCGGTACTGGCTACAGGTAACGATATTTTTCCATGCCAGTCAACCCGTCATGGACAGGCGCGGGCAAGCAGCTAGAATGCAGCACGTCAGGGCGTTTAGCTCAGTTGGTTAGAGCGCTGCATTCACATTGCAGAGGTCACCGGTTCGAATCCAGTAACGCCCACCTTTTTATCGAGAGCTCACGAAGTCCGATGCCATGCCTGCCAGTCAGGAGATAGGCTGGCCGCATGCACGAAGCCACTATCAGGATCAGGGTTCGCAGGAGCGGGGAGCAGTACGTTGGAGAGTGTCTCGACTATCCGGTCATGACGCATGGCAGGACGCTCGAGGAGCTCGGCGAGAACATGGAGAAGGCGCTGGCGCTCTTCCTTGCCGAGGAAGACGATACGGAAGACGAAGAGGGCATGCTTTCGGTACGAGTCCGGCTGCCTAAAGAATAAACACCTGCTGCAGCGTTTTGCCCGCATATGCGGGCTTTTTAACGTGCAAGGAGATGCGGTGGGGAATGCTCGCGGAGATGGCATGTGCATAACGAGAGAGCGATTCTGACCTTGTTAGTGAAATGACATAAGAAAATCAATGATATGTGTCTGTAACGATGTGCTGCCTCGTACGTTTTGACGCGCGCTGTGGAGCAGGTATGATGGTGGCAAGTGGGGAATTGTGGATGATTCTGGGGAAAAGCAGGTTTTTCTGGGGATAACATCCTCAGGATCACGAGATCCGGAATCATCGCCATTCAACGCTTATCGCACGATACGTACATGCTGCTCGGAGAATATCGCCACACCGTCGACGCGAAAGGCAGGGTAGCCATACCCGCCAAGTTTCGCGACGACCTGGGCACGGGCGCCATCGTCACGCGAGGGATCGACAACTGCCTGTTCGTCTTCGGACCGGCGGAATGGGAAGTCCTCGCGGCGAAGCTGATGGCGCTGCCGCTCGCTCAGGCGAACTCGCGCGCGTTCGTACGCCTCATGCTCGCCGGTGCTACCGACGTGGAGCTGGACAGCCAGGGACGCGCCCTCCTGCCCGAATACCTGCGGACCTACGCGGGAATCGGCAAGGACGTGGTGCTCACGGGACTGTACAACCGCGTCGAGATCTGGGACACGCGACACTGGGACGAGTACAAGGCGAAGACCGAACACGCATCCGAGGAGATCGCCGAGCATCTCGGCGCTCTCGGGATCTGATTCATGCACGTACCGGTACTTTTACACGAAGCAATCGCACAACTCGATCCGCGTCCCGGCGACCTCGTCGTCGACGGGACGCTCGGGCTCGGCGGTCATGCGCGGGAGATGCTGAAGGCGATTTCGCCAGGCGGCACGCTCCTCGGGCTCGACCTCGACCCGACGCGGATAGGGGACGTGGAGCGCGACCTGGAAGCCGAGGCATCAAGCAGGAGCCTCGACGTCACGGTCCTGACGCGCCACGGCAGCTACGGCTCGCTGCTCGCCATCCTCGCCGACATCGGCAGGAAGGCGGACGGTCTCCTCCTCGACCTCGGGTTCGCATCCGACCAGCTCGATCCCGAACGGGGATTCAGCTTCTCTCACGACGGTCCGCTACGCATGACCTACGACCCGGATGAGGAGACCCTGGCGCACCGGATCGCGCGCTCGAGCGAGAGCGAGATAGCCGCCGTGCTGCGCGACCTCGGCAACGAGCGCTACAGCAAGCGCATAGCTCGCTCGATCGTGCTCAGGGCCAAGGCGGGGGAGCTTGCGACCACGCGCGACCTGCGAGACGCCGTCACCTCGGTCGTGCCGCGCGCCGAGGGTCACGGCATCCACCCGGCCACGCGCACCTTCCAGGCGCTGCGCATCTGGGCCAACCGGGAGCTCGAGCACCTCGATACGCTCCTCGCCGCGCTCCCGGAGATCTGCAGTCACGGAGCGCGCGTCTCGATTATCAGCTTTCACAGCCTCGAGGACGGCCGGGTCGCGCGCGCCTTCCGCGCCATGCAGAAGGAAGGCCTCGGGAAAGCGCCTTCCAAGCCCACCGCGGCATCCCTCGACGAGGTCGTCGAAAACATCAGGAGCCGCTCGGCCCGTCTCCGGACCTTCCGTTTCAACCAAACCATCACCACCTCCACCTCATGACCTATCTCACGCCCCACGCGAATCGTCCGTTCTCGGACCTTTACAAGCTCTTCACGCTGGGGCTGGCGGCATTCGCCGCGATAGGCATCCTCTCGCTGATCGGCCTCTACAACGGCGTCGTGACGGAGCGTCACGCGGCGATGGTCGCCGGCAAGGCGATCGCGACGCTGCAGACCGGCAACGTCGCGCTCGAGCAGGAGCTGCTCGCCGCCTTCGACGTCAACGCGGTCGAGGCGTTCGCGACCTCGCGCGGTCTTGTGAAGGAAAGCAATCCTCGTTACCTTGAGGGAACGTCTGCTACATGGGCACTCGCTTCCGCTTCTCAGTACTGATCCTCGGCGCGCTTACCGTATACGGCGCGCTCATATTCAGGCTGTACGACCTGCAGATAGCCAAGGGCGACACCTATGCCGCGAAAGCGAGCTCGCAGTTCTCCGGAGAGCGCCTCGACGCGCCGCGCGGCGTCATCTATTTCACCGACAAGAACGGCAACCGCACGCCGGTAGGCGTCAATCGCGACTTCCCGGTGGTCTACGCCGTGCCTCGCGAGATCGCTGACGTCGACGCCGTGACTGCACGCCTCCTGCAGCTGTTCCCCGGCGGTGACGCGGAAGCCCTCACCCGCCGCATGAACAACGAGAAGAGCGCCTACGTGCTCTTCGGCAAGAAGGTGAGCGGCGAGGTCGCCTCTGCCATACGCAACCTCGATCTCAAGGGCGCCTTCAAGGGTGTCTATGTCGACTCGCAGCCCTTCCGCTACTACACGCTCGGGAAGTCGGCCGGCCACCTGCTCGGCTTCGTGGGTCCGAGCGCCGACGCGCCAGGGGACAAGGGCAGGTACGGCGTCGAGGAGTTCTACGACCGTCAGCTCACGGGGGAGGCGGGCGTGCTCGAGGACGGGAAGATCTCGTTCCCGCGCCCGGGCGAGGACCTGGACCTCACGGTCGACCCCAACGTCCAGGCGCAGGCCCAGACCATGCTTACCAACCTGGTGGCCAAGTTCGGTGCTACGGGCGGCACGATCATCGTTCAGCAGCCGCAGACCGGAAAGATACTGGGCATGGTCAACGCGCCCGTCTTCGACCCGAACGACTACGGCAAGTCCGATCTCGGAAGCTTCGTCAGCGGCGCGACGCAGAAGCAGTACGAGCCGGGATCCGTGATCAAGGTTCTCACGATGGCAGCGGGCATCGACACGGGCGCGTTCACGCCGCAGACGACGGTCTATGACAGCGGTCATCTCGAGGTGAACGGCCATACCATCAGGAACTGGGACCTGAAGTCCTATGGCACGATCACCATGACCAACGTCATCGAGCGGTCGCTCAACGTCGGCACAGCGGCCGCAGAGCGTCTCCTGGGCAACGACCGTTTCGTGAAGTACATGAAAAGCTACGGGTTCGGCGAGAAGACGGGCATAGACCTTCCCGGAGAGATAAGCGGCAGCATCGATCCCATCCTGGAGAAGGGAGCGCCGGAGATCGCCTTCGCGACCGCGTCATTCGGGCAGGGCATCGCAGCGACGCCGATCCAGGTCATCACGGCGATATCGGCGATAGCAAACGGCGGCAAGCTGATGCGCCCGTACGTCAACGGCGCGCTCGAGCCGGACGAGGTGCGGCGCGTCTTCAAGGAGGATACCGCGCGCCAGGTGGCGCGGATGATGACGACGGCGGTCGAGACCAACAAGGTGGCGGTGATACCGGGCTACGACGTGGCGGCCAAGACCGGTACCGCGCAGGTGGCCCTCAAGGGGGGCGGCGGCTATGGCGACAAGGTCATCAACAGCTACGTGGGATTCGCGCCGTCGTTCGACCCGCGCTTCACCATCCTGGTCAAGCTCGACAATCCCGCAGGAGCGCCGCTCGCGGGCCAGACCGTCGTGCCAGTATTTCGCGAGCTAGCGCAGTTCCTGCTGACTTATTTCGAGGTACCGCCGGATCGGGCCGTGCAGCCTGGCGCGCAGGAGTGATATGGTGAGTCCCGACATGCCTGCTCTCTATAGGTGGCTAGCCCTGCGCCTGGCGCGCGTCACGGCCTGGCGCTTCAAGCCCAGCGTCGTGAGCATCGCCGGCACCGCTGGCAAGACGACGACCAAGGCCGCGATCGCCGCGGTCCTTGCCCCGATGCGTCGCGTGCGCATCGCGCCGGATCATGTCCCGGCGCATGACGCGCTGCTCCTGACGCTCCTTGCCGACCAGGCGCTGCTCGACGAGGCGCCCCGTCACTATCGCGACGGAGCGTCATTCCTGGGACGGCACTGGTTCTTCAAGCGCGTCATCGGACGCGCCGCGTGGCGTCTGGTCGCAGGGCGCGGATCCCGCTCGTCGGACGTGTGCGTCGCCGAGTTCGGAAGCGCCGCCGGGATCCGCGAGATGCTCAAGGTGGCGCGGCCGACGGTAGCCGTCCTCACGCCGGTGGGGGAGGCGCCGGCGACCGGGCTGCACGGAGGCGACGATCCGTTCCAGGACTACGCGCGCACGGTCGAGCAGCTCCCCGCGGCCGCTTTCGCCGTCGTGCCCGCGGGCATGCCGGCGACCCGTCTGCGTCAGCGGACCCGGGCGCACCTTCTGACCTACGGCACTGACCCGGGAGCGCACGTCCTGGTGGCGCAGGCGCTCCAGGAGCGCGACGCAGACGGCATTCCCGGCGTCTCGGCCAACCTTGGCTACGGAGGAACCACGGAGCCGGTCTACCTGAAAGGCGCACTAGGGCCGTATCACGCGAGCGCCGCCGCCGCGGCCGCCTGCGTCGGCATCGTCTTCGGGGCCACGTTGCACGACGTCGCGCGCGCGCTCGAGAGCTACCTGCCTCCGGAAGGGTCCGTGCGGGTCATGAAGGCGGTGAAGGAGTCGCTGGTGATAGCGGACGCGTATGACGCGCACCTGCTCTCGGCAATGGCGGGCATGGAGCTCCTGGCATCGTATCCTGCCAAGCGCCGCATCGTCGTGCTCGGCGACCTGATCGACCTCGGCAGCCGCAGCATGGAGGCGCACGAGCGGCTCGGCGAGTTGGTGCGCGAGCACGCCGACGCGTTGCTGACCGTCGGAACGCGGGCGGGCATCGCCGCCGAGGCCGCGCTCCGTGCCAGGATGCCGCGCAAGGCGGTGCAGTCCTTCGCGCGTGCCGAGGAGGCAGGCGCGGCGCTGCAGGAGCTGCTCAGGAAGGGGGACGTCGTGCTGGTGGTGGGATCGAAAGCCATGCGGCTCGAGGCAGTCCTCGCCGAGGTGCGCATGCCCACCGCGCTCGATATCGACGAGGCCCGTCTCGGCGCGGTCTGAGATCCGAGCAGCAGAGAGCGCATGAAGCCCGGCCTTGAGCCGGGCTTCATGCGCCTCACGCGCGAGGCTGTGGCCGATGACGTTGAATGCGATGGCATCCACCTTGCCACCACATCCGATGAGAATCCGACACCCGGCAGTCATGAGCCTGCTCGCGACGCCGTTCATATTCCTCGCCGCGGCCACGGTCGTCGCGGCGGTCAACCAGCACCGCATCCGCTCATTTGCGGAAAGAATCAGCAATCCACCCCCGACTGAGGAGGCACGACGGGGAGGCGCCACGCCGGCCGTCGCGCTCGACCTCCTTGCCGTTGCCATACGTGAGAACCGGCCCGATGCGGCCGATGACCTGGCCGTGCCCGCGCTGCGCGACCACCTGCGTCAGAGCATCGCGGGCATGAGCGAGGAGGAGCGGACGCTATCGGTCGAGGACATGAAGGCTGCCGCATCGCGCGTGCCAGGAGGCGAGAACGCCGGGACGATAACGATGACCGATCCGGTGTACGTCGAGCTCGTCAGGGACATCAAAGGAGCATGGCTGGTCGCGTCGCTCTAGCGGCGTTCGGCCTGCTGCTTTCGCTCGCCATCAGGCCGGGCGCGGCGGCAGCGTACTCCGACACGACCACGCATCCCGCGCTTACCGAGGACATCGCCGCGCTCCATGACCGGCTCTATCCGGAGAATCCGCTCACCGCCGAGGAACGCGCGTGGATGATGCGCGGGAGCACCGAGGAGGACATCGTGCCGCGCTCGCTCAACCACCTGTACGACCCCGTGCATCAGGTCGGGTGGACCGGCACCCGGACGGGTTGGGCGCCTGAGACGCTGACGCGGCTGGTATCGCTGCTGGCCATCCTTCCTGACGCGCCGGTGGCGAACGTGGCATGGCTGCAGGCCGACGGCCTGCAGCAGGCATATGCCCGCTACGGCGGAAACCGCAGCTGGCCGGCGGCCTTGCGCGCCCTTCGCGCCGGCAGGCACGAGGAGGCCTATCTCGATCTCGGTGCCGCGCTGCACCTGCTCGAGGACGCGGGCGTGCCCGATCATGCGCGCGACGACACGCATGTGCACGGTCTCGGGCTGATCACCGGCGACACGGGATCGCCGTACGAATCGTACGCGCGCGCCTACGCGCCGGGCTCGCGGGCCTATCCGAAAGGTTCCCCGAAGAGGTCGGACGTGCCGCGCTACGGATCGCCGGAGGCCTATCTCGCCGACAATGCGCGCTACGCGAGCGCCGCCCTCTTCTCGAAGGACACGGTCCAGGATCCGGCATTTCCGAATCCGGTGGTGCGTCGGGAAGCGAACGGCATCGCCTACGGCATCGCGCCGGACGGGCGCGAGGTCCCGCTGGCGCTGCGCGTCAGGCGCTCGCCCTATCTGGCCGGAGCGACCTCGTCGCTGGTCCTTGGCGAGGGTCCGGAATTCCACGCGATCTTGCAGGCGCAGCTGGACCTGATGGCGGAGCGGACGGTGCTCCTCGGCGTGGGCATGGTGCGGGATTTCCGCGAGGCACGAGGAGCGGTATCCGGCCTGGCTTCCCCGCAGGCATCGATATGGTCTCTGGCAGGGGAGCTCAGCCGGATCGGAAACGCGATGGCTGACGGCGCAGGCTCGCTCGCGCGGGCAGGAGGCAATCAGCTGGACCGGGCGTACTCCTGGCTTAGCGGCACCTTCTCGCGCAGCGATCCCGCAAACGGGAAATTTGCCGCAGGTAACGGTGAGGGACAAGGAGCGCCGGTTAGCGAGATCAAGGTCATAACGGGGAAGGTCACGACACCGAAAAAGGCCGCCGTTGCAAAGTCGGCAGCCGTGAAGACGGTGACCGTCACGGGGAGCAAGGCTGCGGTGCCAGCAGCGCCAGCTCCGGCAGCCTGCCCGGCATCAGGCCCGCCGAGGATCGAGATCAGCGAGGTGGCATGGATGGGTACCGTGCTCTCGCCGAACGACGAGTGGATCGAGCTGCATAACCTGGAGCCGGTCGGCATCACGATAGATAGCGGGCAGCTGGCCAGCAGCGATGGATCCGTGCTCGTCGATCTCGCTGGCGTGCGACTGCCAGCGAGCGGCTACGTCGTCCTCGAGCGTACCGATGACGACTCAGTGCCCGGCATCGCGGCTGCGGCGGTCTACGTCGGGGCGCTGCCCAATGCGCCGGGCACCGGTTACGCTCTTGAGCTCGCGTACGCAAGCTGCGGCGTCATCGATCAGGTCCGAGCCGAGGATGGCTGGCCTGCGGGAGACGCGCCGCGCCGGCTCACCATGGAGCGGCGCGCGGACGGTACCTGGCAATCGAGCGCGGCAGCGGGAGGAACGCCGGGCAAGCAGAGCTCGGCAGGCGCGAAGGAGCAGCCGGCAAGCGCCGACAAGCCTGCAGGCAAGGACAAGGCGCCAGAGCCGGCAGCCGAGCCGCAAGAGAACGATGAGGAGGAAAGGATGCCAGATGAGGGACGCTTGACGCTCAGCGAGCTGCAGTCCGGAGGCACGGACGCGGGAGACGAGTGGGTCGAGCTCTATAACGTGGAAGATCGCGACGTCAGTCTTTTCGGATGGACGCTCCAGTACTTCCCGGCGAGCGCGTCAGGGACGAGCGTCGCGCAGAAATGGCAGTTCCCGGACGATGCCGTCATCCCAGGACGGGGCTACTACCTTGTCGGAAGGGGAAAGGCCGGGGATGGCACGGACGGGTATCGGGGCACGGTCGAGGCAGACGCGACGTATCGCGCGTTCAGCCTCTCCGGACTCGGGGCCAGTATCGCCCTGGTACGGGGCAGCGAGCGGGCAGCCACGGTCGAGGCGCCGGAGGTCGTCGACCGCCTGGCCTATCCACGCCTTGGTTCGGGCATCAGCTTCGAGCGCGAGGCGGCGGGAGAGTCCGGATGCCTGAGCCCGCTTCCCGGAGAGGAAGGAGAGCTCAGGGGCAACGGATGCCCGCTGCAGTCCTGGGTCCAGCGCGCGGTACCGGAGCCGCAGAACGCTGGCAGCGAGCGCGAACCGCGCGGTGCAGGCGCAGGAAGCGCTCTCGAGCTGGAAATGGTGAACGCCAACGGCAGGTCATGGCTGTCGCTGCCAGCCGAGGTCGCCTTCGGCGGCTACGAGCAGGATCGCGACGGCCAGGAATGGCAGGCCCTGGCGTTCGTGCAGGGCAGCGGAGAGCCGCGAGAGACTATCTCGACCGAGACGTTCCTCGATCTCGGACCGGTCAGCGCGCTCGGTGTCGGCTATCAGGCGTGCTCGGGCGCTCGCGTGACCAGCAGCGTGCTGGCCGTGCCGCTGACGGGTATCTCCTGCCAGGGCGGCGGACCGCTCAGCAGCGCGCTCGACCAAGGCTATCGGGGAGCCCGCCGGCTGCTGCTCGAGATCGGCGCGGGAGCCTTGCAGGAAGGTTCTCTGCTACGGCTGTTCCGGTATGCCTACGGAGGAGGGCGTGCCGGCTACCAGGGCTTCGTGCTCGAGAGGCTCGCGACGCAGGCCTATCGGATCGTCATCTCAAGCGGCATGAGTCCGGAGATGCCGGAAGGCCTGACCATGACCTACGAGGCGGGGGAGGCCCGCCTCGCATGGGATCCTTCAGAGGACGGCGACAGCCTCCAGCAGGAGCTGACGTATGAGGCGAGCTTCGTGGACGCTGCTGAGCCGGATGACTGGATATCCGCAGGAGCAGGTCACAGTGCGGCATGGACAGCGGCAAGCGGCTCGTACCGCGCATCTGTCAGGACCGTCGACCCTCAGGGCAACCGGAGCGAAGCGGCATCGCTGCTGGTCGAGATCGAGGAGCCGGTCTCGCCCGAGCAGTTCGATCACGACGAGGAGGTCAGCCTCGGCACGCACGAGCTGACGCTCGAGGCTGCGGCAAGCGTCAGCGGCATCGCGCTGTGGGTCGCGCCTGAAGGAGGTCCGTACTGCTGCGCCCGGGTGCGCATCGTGCTCGTCGGCGATGATGGCGCCGAGATGGCAACCGGCGAAGGCGCACGGCGCACGGTCGACGGGGACGGGGAGGTGCCGGCGCTGTTTGCAACGCCGGTCTCGTTGCCCGCGGGCACCTATCAGCTGCGCATCGAGCCGGCGGAGGGGAACAGCTTCCGCCTGTACGGCTCAGGAAGACGTCCATACCTGCGCCTGGTAGGTACCTAGGACGGAAGGCGCTAGAATGGATGGGTGAAGCTCCTGCCGTACGCGCTCGCCCTCGTCGTTCTCGCCGTGCCCGTCCTCATCGGGATCCGCCTGCTCACCACGCGCTCCAGCGGGCTGCCCGAGGTCTGGATCAGGGCGGGAGACGCGCGGATCAGGACGGAGCTTGCCATCGGCGTCCTAGCGAAAGCGCGCGGGCTCTCCTACCGGGACGAGCTGGAGGAGGGCCGGGGCATGATGTTCCCGTTCGGCGGCGCGAGTGCGAGGTCGTTCTGGATGCTGGGCATGCGATTCCCCATCGACATCGTCTGGATACGCGAAGGACTGGTGATCGGGATAGCGTCGGACGTCCAGCCGCAGCAGGGTTCCCCGTCCTGGCAGCTGCGGACGTACGAGTCGCCAGGACCTGCCGACGACGTGCTCGAGCTGCCGGCAGGCTACGCCGCCGCGCACGGGATAGCGGAGGGAAGCCGCGTCATCGTCGAGGGACGATGAGCGAGGTGAGCGATCAGGAGTTCGAGGCGATCCTGGCTACTGCGTATGACGGGATCCCTGCCGCCGTGCGCGGCAGGCTCGAGCGGCTCGCCGTGCTCGTCGCCGATGAGCCGTCCGAATCGCAGCTTGCCGAGTTCGCCGGAGAGGGGACGCTCTTCGGCCTGTTCGAGGGGGTGGTGCGCGGCGAGGAGCACGGTGCCATCGGCAGCCTGCCGCCCGTGATCACCATATTCCGCAAGCCCCTCCTTGCGTGGTGCCGTACGCGCGAGGAGCTCGAGCAGGAGGTGCGCGACACGCTCTGGCACGAGGTGGCGCATTATCTTGGCTACGACGAGGAGATGGTCAGGCACGAGGAGGCGGCATCGGACAGGCTACGGGGACGCTGAGCCCGCGCTTTGGTATCGTTAGGGCATCCATGCCTCCTCATCAGCGAGCCAGCTATACTGGAATCATCGACGACGTTCGGCCGCACGGCCGGCCTGGAGGCAGCGCGCCCGTCATCAATCTCAAGCCCGCGTTCCTCAGGCGTCATCGCATCGCGATCGGGACGTCCATGCTGGGACTGGTATCCATCGGCGTTCTGGTCATGGCGTTCTCGTCGCAGGCGTCGTCGGTGAGCTTCTATCCCACGTCCTGTCTCGGGACCTGGGAGGATGCGCGCAAGGCCCAGGGGCGTCCCGAGGCCGCGTCGGTCGACGGGATAGGCCCCGATAACGCGGCGATGCTCGAGCGCCGATCGCAGGACCTGTATTGCGGCAGCTTCGAGGGAGGCGAGATACCCGCCGAGGCCGCGGTGCGAGCCATGAGTCTCAGTCTCGTATGGCGTCTCAGCGACGAGCGCGTGGAGGCGGTCAAGGTGGTCCTGCCTGCCGATGATCTGGACGGCGAGACCGCGTCGACCTCGCCTTCGGCGGAGGAGGAGGTGCTCAGCGGCGCGCTCGACACGCTCTCTCCGGCATCGGCCGAGTACGAGATCGTGCCGGATCCTGTTACGGATGAGAATCCTGAATCGGTTCCGGTTGAGGAAAAGGACGATGAGCAAGCGCCCGAGGCCGTCGAGGAGAGCGTCGAGACTCAGCAAGGCGATGCATCGCCGCCCGCTGAGGAGCCGGTGTCGTTCTCATGGATAGCGACCGCGATTGCCCAGGAGGTTGACGGCACGCCGCCCGAGGCGGTCGAGGAGGCTCCCGCAAGCGTGGAAGAATCCGGCGACACCGGTGCGGAGGCAACCTCGAGCCTGCCGGGTCAGGATGAGGCAGGGAGCGATACGCCTCAGGAAAGCGATGCGGCGTCCCTGACGCGAGGCGCGCTCCTCTATGTCGATTACTCGCTCGACGGCGCCACGTGGACGCGTGCCAAGGACGTCACGCGCGCCAACTGGCAGGAGCCGATCGATCTCGCCGGCATGGCCTGGGAGGACGTAGCTCGGCTGCAGGTGCGGGTCTCGCGAGCCGATACGGTCGATATAGTGCCGTTCTTCTACCTCGACGCCATCGAGCTGGTCGCCGAATACGACGAGGAGGGCATGGAGATGCCCGACTTCGAGAAGGACGTGCCGCTTTCCATACGGTCCAATGACCGGTTCGTCCTGCTGAGCGTCCTGCGCGAGACGGACAACCGGCAGGTGCTCTGGCTGTTCGAGCGTACAGAGTCGCCCCAATGGCGCATCATCGCCAGCGGCGACTCTGTGCAGGCTGATTCGCCGATTGCCCTGTCCGGAAGCCATGCGTTCTGGATGTCCGCGGACGGCCGCGCGATCGTCGGCTATGACATAAGCGCGGGCACGACCTTCAGCAGGACGGTCGAGCGAGCTTCCCAGGGCGGGCTCGAGCTGCCGTTCGCCGATGACGAGCTGGTCGCCGTGCGCGCCACGGGCGGCATCCTGATCCGCGACGTCCTCAGCGGCGAGACGCGCGGAAGCGATGACGACGCTGCTTACAGCGCGGGCTTCTGGGGGCTGGGTCGGGAGAACAGGCTCGGTCCGGCCGTGTCGCCGGTGATTGAGAGCGTCGTGTCAGAGCCTGATGCGGAGACAGGGGAAATAGCTACGTCGACGCCTGAATCGCTTGTCGAGCCAGCTGAGGATCCGATCGAGCCAGTTATCGACTCGACGAGCACGGACGATGAGGTGCCTGCCGCCGATCAAGAAGCTCGGTCATGATGCTTCGACGTGCCTTGGCACGCCTCAGGATGCCGGTCGCGGCAACGTTGGCAACGTTCCTCCTTCTCAACGTGTTCGGAGGCTGGGTGAGTGTGGATGACCTGCGCAAGGCAGTATCCGAGGCATACCCGGTCCGTGCCGTCTCGCAGTACACCCCCACCTCCGGCGCTCTCATCGAGGGCACCGAGACCACGATCACCTCCGGCGCCACCACCGGCAACACCGGCTCCTGGAAGGGGACCCTCGCCTCGGACAACTTCCGCTGGATCGTCAACGCCACGGCCTCCGGCGTGGACCAGCAGCTCGCCTTCGACGGCGCCCAGCTCAACGGCGCCAACAAGCTCATCGTCGTCATGGAGGCGGCCGCGAGCAACACCACGCTCCAGCGCTCGTACCAGATCTGCGACTGGTCCTCGGGCACGCAGGTGGACGATGCCGCGGACGCCAGCTGCACCGGCGGCGGCTGGCGCACGCTCAACGTCAGGAAGGCCGCGGTCACCTCGGCGTCCGAGGTCGCGTACACCTGGCACGTGTACAACGGCTACTGGAGCGACGCGGGCGACCCCGACGCCGCCCTCTCCACGCCGCTGTCCAACTTCATCCGCTCCTCGGACGGGCGGATCCTCCTGCGCGCCTACGCGACGACCTCGTGCGCGAGCTGCACGCATACGTTGGATTACGCTCGCGTGACGTCGGTCATTGACCCCATATACGCAGCCGCCGGCGTGGTCAATCAGGGCACGGGCGCCGTGACGGGGGAGTATCGCAACACGACCAACGCCCTCTTCACGGGGCAGAGCGGATCGGACAACGTGAGGCTTCAGGTCGCCGGCACCGCTACCTCCACCGCTGACTTCTACCTGCCCTTCAAGAACGTCCGCACCTATCCGGGCATGAACGCCATCCTGGTCCGCGCCGAGTACAGCTGCAGCGCCACCGGCATCAGCCACCGCCCGCGCATCTGGAACTTCACGACGGGGTCGTGGGAGGACCTGAGCTCGAGCTCCATACCCTGCTCCACGACCGAGGTCACGGGCGTCTTCACTCTCAGCAACGTGAACGCGGACGACTACATCAGCAACGGCGAGGTCCGCGTCGGCTGGCGGGGCCTGGCAAACGGCACCCAGGGCATACGGCTCGACATGGTCTACGTGATCATGGGCTCGGTGAACGCGGACTCCTCCCGCTGCGAGATAAGCTTCGGCACCGGCACCGCCAGCGACTGCGCCAACACCCGCACGCTCGACACCACCGCCACCGCCTCGACCTGGCAGCAGACCAGCGAGGCGGAGTCGACGAGCTTCGGGCATGACTATTACGCGCAGGACAACGATGCGGATGCCAACACCAACGAGCAGGCGACGAGCGCGAACCTCTGGTTGCCGGTGGGCATACAGAATCCGGCCCGCGTCACGGGACTGCTCTATTCGATGTACTGGCGCAGCAACGCCACGACCATGACCTCGCAGGGCCAGTTCAGCGACAACTCGGGATTCAACGCGACCATATCCGGCGGATGGACCGCGTTCGGCACGACCAATGCCTCGACCAACTACACGTACGAGGACTCGGTGACCAACGGCTACTTCGCGAGCAATCCGGGAGACTACACCAACCCTGATACTGGCGAGGTCAACGTGCGCATCCGCACCAGCGTCTCCACCGCCTCGTCGCCGGTGACGCGCGACATAGGTTTCGTCTTCGCGAGCGTGCAGTGGGCCGAGACCACGCCTGGACGCTATACGCTGAAGGTCGACGACACCCCCACCTCCGGCGCTCTCATCGAGGGCACCGAGACCACGATCACCTCCGGCGCCACCACCGGCAACACCGGCTCCTGGAAGGGGACCCTCGCCTCGGACAACTTCCGCTGGATCGTCAACGCCACGGCCTCCGGCGTGGACCAGCAGCTCGCCTTCGACGGCGCCCAGCTCAACGGCGCCAACAAGCTCATCGTCGTCATGGAGGCGGCCGCGAGCAACACCACGCTCCAGCGCTCGTACCAGATCTGCGACTGGTCCTCGGGCACGCAGGTGGACGATGCCGCGGACGCCAGCTGCACCGGCGGCGGCTGGCGCACGCTCAACGTCAGGAAGGCCGCGGTCACCTCGGCGTCCGAGGTCGCGTACACCTGGCACGTGTACAACGGCTACTGGAGCGACGCGGGCGACCCCGACGCCGCCCTCTCCACGCCGCTGTCCAACTTCATCCGCTCCTCGGACGGGCGGATCCTCCTGCGCGCCTACGCGACGACCTCGTGCGCGAGCTGCACGCATACGTTGGATTACGCTCGCGTGACGTCGGTCATTGACCCCATATACGCAGCCGCCGGCGTGGTCAATCAGGGCACGGGCGCCGTGACGGGGGAGTATCGCAACACGACCAACGCCCTCTTCACGGGGCAGAGCGGATCGGACAACGTGAGGCTTCAGGTCGCCGGCACCGCTACCTCCACCGCTGACTTCTACCTGCCCTTCAAGAACGTCCGCACCTATCCGGGCATGAACGCCATCCTGGTCCGCGCCGAGTACAGCTGCAGCGCCACCGGCATCAGCCACCGCCCGCGCATCTGGAACTTCACGACGGGGTCGTGGGAGGACCTGAGCTCGAGCTCCATACCCTGCTCCACGACCGAGGTCACGGGCGTCTTCACTCTCAGCAACGTGAACGCGGACGACTACATCAGCAACGGCGAGGTCCGCGTCGGCTGGCGGGGCCTGGCAAACGGCACCCAGGGCATACGGCTCGACATGGTCTACGTGATCATGGGCTCGGTGAACGCGGACTCCTCCCGCTGCGAGATAAGCTTCGGCACCGGCACCGCCAGCGACTGCGCCAACACCCGCACGCTCGACACCACCGCCACCGCCTCGACCTGGCAGCAGACCAGCGAGGCGGAGTCGACGAGCTTCGGGCATGACTATTACGCCAAGGACAATGACGGCGACGCGGTCAGCAACGAGCAGGCTACCAGCGCCAATCTCGACATAGCCGCCTCGATCCCGGCAAATGCGCAGCTTGCCGGCCGCGTCTTTGCCATGTACTGGCGCAGCAACGCGACGACCATGACCTCGCAGGGCGGATTCAAGGACTATTCAGGAGGCAACGCGACCGTCGTGGGAGGCTGGACGGCGTTCGGAGCGACCAATGCCTTGGTCACGTACGGATACACGGACTCGGTGATCAGCGGCTACTTCGCGAGCAACTCAGACGACTATGTCGATACGTTTACCGGCAACGTCAACGTGAAGGTGCGCACGACCGCCTCGACGGCCTCATCGCCGGTGACGCGCGACATCGGCCTGGTATTCACGAGCGTCCAGTGGGTGGAGCCTGCCGGCGTGACTCCGGCCATCACCCTGACGTTGGATGCGGGATCGGCCGCGCTGGGCAACCTGACCTCGGGCGTTCCCGCGCTGGCGACCTCGACGGCGACGGTGCTGGCCGAGAACCTGGCCAGCGGCTACGCGCTGCAGGTGAACCGTGCCAGCTCGAGCGCGACCATGACGCGCGCGTCAGGTGCCGAGACGATTCCGGACCTCCTCGCCTGGAATCCGACCGGCAGCGGCAACGCTACCAGCTCGCCCGGACAGACGCTGGCGTTCAGGGTCGCCTCCTCGACCGCCAGCTTCAACGCGACCTGGTGGGGAAGCGGCACGCCACTGTTTGCGGGCTTTCCGGTTGCCGCGACGACCGTGATGTCCTGTACCGCGTGCAACGCGGGCAGCACGGCGACGGTCGCGACGTACCGGGTCGACGTTCCCGCAACGCAGGCGACCGGCGCGTATGCGGGCACGGTGACCTACACCGCGCTCGCCAATCCGTAGGGCTTGCAGGGCGCGGGAATGTGATATCATTCCCGGGTAAACCAACAAACCTGAAAAAATAAAACAATGATTCGCTCAGCAATCTCGCTGGTGATGGCAGCCTCGCTCGTCCTGATCGGCATCTCGTTCGGGGAGGACGCGACGCGCGTCATCGTCGACCAGGGATTCGGTCAGGTCAACGAGGCCCGCGCCGCGACCAGTACCGGAGGCGTCACGCTCTCGACGAACGTCCAGACCGCGATCACGCTCACCCTCGCCACCGGCACCGTGCCGTTTGGCAACCTCACGCCGGGCACCCCGGTGATATCCACCACCAGCGCCAGCATCCAGACGAACAACTCGTCGGGAATCACGCTCCAGCTCAACCGGAACACGGCAGGACAGACGCTCCTGCACACCGACGCGACGACGCCTTTCCCCGATGCGACGTCCTGGAACGGCAGCAACGCCGCGCTCACGACCGCGGTCGGTGCGAACCTCCACTTCAAGGTGGCCAACACGGGTACCGATGCAGGGCTCTACAGCTCCACCTTCTGGGGCCCGAACGACACCGACGGCGCAGGAAATGCCAAGTACGCCGGATTCCCGACGACGTCCCAGACCATCGCCTCGAACGCGACGTACGTGTCCACCGCGCAGACCGTGGTGAGTAGGTACCGTATCGACGCGCCCGCGACGCAGAAGTCAGGCGCATACTCCGGCGGCATCACGTACACGGCGTTCGCCAATCCCTGATCCGGCATGAAGTCCCTCACCAGGCTTGCTGCCGCGCTCGCGATAACCCTGACGGCAGGAGCCGTCGCGCTGCCGCTTGCGGCGCGCGCTCAGGTATCGCTGTCGCTCTTCCCGGTATCGTTCAGGTATGACATCCCCCGCGGCTCGTCGCAGACGGGCGTCATCACCGTCACCAATCCCTCCGAGACACCGCTGTCGCTCGCGGTCGAGACCGAGAACTTCACCGGCGGCGACGGCGGCACCGTCGAGTTCGCTCCTGAAGGCGCCCGGTACGGCCTGCTTTCATGGATCAGCATCGACCAGTCGCCGTTCGTGCTCGGTCCCGGCCAGAAGCGGGAGGTGAGCTTCACCATCGCCGTTCCCGAGAATGCCGAGGTCGGCGGACACTATGGAACGGTACTCTTCCGCGCGGAACCCGCCGAGTCGCAAGCCGGCGGATCCGCTATCGGCGTCTCTGGCCGTGTCGGTTCGATCATACTCGTATCGGTCCCGGGCAACGTGAAGAAGGGAGGCGAGCTCAGCCGCGTCGAAGCGCCCGGGTTCGTTCAGTACGGTCCCCTGACGCTCGGCGCGACCTACAAGAACACGGGTTCGGTCCATTACGTGACCAAGGGCAACGTCACGTTCACCGGCATCTTCGGCAAGAAGACCGTGCCGTTCGACGAGAAGACCATCCTGCCCGACGTCGAGCGTGCAGACATCACGGCGACGCTCGACAAGACATGGCTGATCGGCCCCGTCTTCATGAAGGCCGAGCTCGAGGCAGGTGACGGATCCGTACAGACCGCTTCGGCGACGACCTTCGCCTTCCCGGTGATTCCGGGCGCGATCACGCTGCTGGTCCTGGCAGCCGTCTTCTTCCTGACGCGGCACGTCAAGAAGCGCTTCAGGTTCGTCCGCGTCGAGGAATGAGCGCGGCGCTCGCCGCGCTTGCCATGATCGCGACGCTCGTGTCGCACACGGCACTGGCAGCGAGCCAGAACCTTACCGTCCAGGTGCTCTCGAGCTCTACCGCCACGACCTCTCCGCCGATAATCCCTTCGGGCGGCGGTGGCGGGGGAGGCTCGATCGTCAGGTCGGACACGGGCATCACCGTCTCAGGCCGCGCCTATCCGCTGAGCCGGGTTTACGTTCTGCGCGACGGCACGCGCGTGGTGGATACGATCGCCGGTCCTGACGGCCGGTTCTCGGCGACCGTGCTGCGGATCAGCACGGGAACCCACACGATCTCGGTCTATGCCGAGGACGCGGCCGGACGGTCGTCGGTCGCCTTCAGCTTCCCGCTCTCGGTAACGGCAGGGGCCACCACCGCCGTGTCCGGCATCTTCGTCTCTCCCACGATCGATACCGACAAGAGCGCGGTGCGTCGCGGCGATCCCGTGACCGTCTTCGGACGGACGGCGCCGGACGCCAACGTCTCCGTCGAGTTCAACTCGCAGACCCGGATATTCGAGTCCGTGTCCTCGGACGAGAACGGCGTCTATCTCTACCAGCTCGACTCGTCGCGTCTCGAGCTGGGCGACCACACGGTCCAGGCCCGTGCCGCGACCAGCAGCGAGCTGAGCACGCAGAGCGGCGCGGTCGCCTTCCTCGTCGGGAACGCCAACGTCTTCAAGTCGGGAGATACCGACTGCGGCAGGATGGGCGACATCGACTGCGACGGCCGGATCAGCCTCAAGGACTATTCGATCGTCGCGTACTGGTATGGACGGAACGAGGCGCCTCCCGCCCGCGTCGACCTCAACCATGACGGCCGGGTGACGCTCGCCGACCTGAGCATCCTGGCGTACTACTGGACCGGATGAGGCATCTCCTCGCCTGCCTCGCGCTCGCCCTCTCGCTCCTGCCCGCAACGGCAGCGGCTGCGACCTTCTCGTTCGTCCAGGAGGGGAGCTCGGTGCGCCTCGTGCTCGACACGGAGGGCCAGGCGATCAACGCGGTCGAGGGAACCGTGCGCCTGATCGGGACCGATGTCTCGGTCTCGCGCGTCGGCCTCGGCGGTTCGGTGATGCCGCTGTGGGCCGAGCGGCCGAGCACGTCGAGCCTGCGCTTTGCCGGCATCGTGCCGGGAAGCTACGAGGGGAGCGGGGGAACGGTGTTCGCGTTCACGCTCGCAGGAGCGCCGGGAGCCGTCGTCCGCCTGGTACCGGAGGGCATGACGGCGCTCCTGGCCGACGGGGCCGGCACGCCGGCAGCCGTCACGGCAGCCGCTTCCGGGCTGCGCCTTCCTGCAGGAGACGTCATCGAGCCGGTCGATTCCGAGGCGCCCGAGTTCGTCGAGAAGCTCGTGGCACGCGATCCGGCGATCTTCGATAACGCCTGGTTCGTCGCGTTCACCGCGCAGGACGGGAGCAGCGGCGTCGCGAGGTTCGAGGTTGCCGAGGCCGCGCCGGGCGCTCCTGCCGACCGGCTGGCGTGGCAGCAGGCGACGTCGCCCTACCTTCTCGCGGACCAGTCGCGGCGCAGCGCGATCTGGATCAAGGCGGTAGACGGCGCCGGCAACGAGGCGGTCACGCGGATCGATCCGCCTGAGACGCGCGCTCCTGTCGCGGCGCTGCTTGCCGGATTCGCCGTGCTCGTCGTCGCGCTCGGGGGTGCCTGGGTCGCGCTCAGGAGAAGGAGGCTGTCATGAGGGTGAAACGTGCGCTCGTCGGCATGGCGCTTGCCGGGCTGCTGCTGCCAGGCATGGCGAGCGCGGCTTCCTTCAGGATGGCGCCCGCGGCAGGGAGCTTCGCGGCCGGCGCGACGTTTCCGGTCGCCATCGTCGTGGACAGTCCCGACGCGGCGATCAACGCGGTGTCGGGCAGGATAGAGTTTCCGGCTGACAAGCTCAGCGTCGTCTCGATCGGGACCGCCGGATCGGTCGTCGACCTGTGGGCGCGCGAGCCGGCCTTCTCCAACGCCGCCGGCACCGTGACGTTCGAGGGCGTCATCCTCAATCCTGGTTATCAGGGCACGGGAGGAAGGGTGCTGACCGTGATCTTCCGTGGCAAGGTTGCCGGCAGCACCGCGCCTGTGAGCTTCGGCGAGGGATCGATACTCGCCAATGACGGCAACGGCACGAATCTCATCGCCGGCGTCGCCCGCGGCTCCTACGTCATCAGGGCAGCCGCGGTCGTCGCAGGAGCGGTCGCGCCGTCTCCTGCTGGCACGACCGCCGCTCCGGGCGCGGTGCCGGCAGACACCGCGCCGCCTCGGGATTTCGTGATCAAGGAGGTCAGGCAGGAGGGGGACGGGATGCGCGCGTTCGCGCGACTCCAGCTCGAGGCGGAGGACGACGGCTCGGGCATCGCGGCTTTCGAGATGCAGGACGCAGGCGGCGCCTGGCAGCTCCTGGGTTCCGAGTCCGGCGGCATCTACGAGGTGCCGGTGCTCGAGCCGGGCGAGAACATCGTCCGCCTGCGCGTACGCGACCGGGCAGGCAACGCGGCCGAGGCGTCGGTACGGCTGTACCGGACGCCTATCACGGGCGCCACGATCACCGAGAGCGACGCGGACATGAGCGCCTTCGCCTGGGGCAGCTTCAGGACCGCGGGAACGCTGGCCGGGAACGCGCAGCCCGAATGGCTGGTGCGCGTCGCCTTCGCGGACGGAACGGGGAGGGAGCACGAGGTCACGGCCCGGGCGAACGGGGAGGGCAGGTGGGCTGCCGGCTATCCTGCGCTCGAGCCTGGCGAGTGGCTCGCTACGGCACGCGCCGAGGACGAGCGCGGCGTCCGGAGCTTTCCCTCTGATGCAGTATCCATAACCGTGTACGGAGCCTCCGGCGCCGTGCTGCCGGTACTCGGCTGGATACTCATCGCCTTCTTCGTCGCTGTCGCCGCCTGGTTCGGACTGGTAGCCGAGTACCGGATCATGGGCAGGGTGCAGGCCTGGCTCTCGCGATTCGGCACCAGGAATTAGCTGCGGTATACTTTCAGGGCACCAACTCACCTACATCACCAGAACATGGCATCAAAGAAACCTACTATCACCAATACCGAGATCGCGGCCGCCGCGGGCATCGCGATCGCAGCCGCGGCCGCCGGAGCCTACTTCCTCTATGGCAAGGACGCGCCGAAGCGCCGCGCGCAGGTCAAGAGCTGGATGCTCAAGGCCAAGGGAGAGGTGCTCGAGCAGATCGAGAAGCTGCCGAACCTAGATGAGGCTACCTACTACGGCCTGATCGACACCGTGAGCAAGAAGTATGCCGGCCTCAAGCACGTAGACTCGGCCGAGATCGCCGGTCTCGTGAAGGAGCTCCAGGGCGGATGGAAGGCCATCAAGAAGCAGGTCTCGCCCGCAAAGAAGACGGCCAAGAAGGCAGCGAAGAAGGCAAAGAAAGCCTCGAAGAAGTCGTCCAAGTAAGGCACCTTCTCCAGAAAGCGCCGCGACCGTCAGGTCGCGGCGCTTTTGGTTCGCGCCTGGTCCGTGAGAATCCGCGTCCGGTGGATGGCAAGCGCGAGGCCGCGCGTGCCGACCAGGCGCGCGAGGTCGTCCGCGAGCGTGCGCATGTAGGTACCAGCACCCGCGAGCACGCGTATTTGCACGACCTGCAGCGATGCTGCAGGGCCGGCAAGGAACTGGTCCCAGGAAGCTTGCGCCTCGTCCACGCGGAAGTGCCGGCCAGGACGCGGGTCGCCGGTCCGGGGAGCGAGCGAGAGAAGCTCGGTGACGCGCGCCGCAAGGTCGGCCGTGCCGGGGCGCGTGATATCCAGGATCTCCAGCTCGTCGACGCGTCCGCGCTGACGAGGCAAGACGATCTCGTCGAGCCGGTTCTCGAGCGCCCACATGAAAAGCGGCTTGCCGGAGACCGTCCTGGACGAGAAGGCCGGGTACGGAGCGTCGTAGGGTCCCATAAGGCTGCGTGCGGCCTGTTCGAGGGAGGCATGAGAGATTAGTGGAAGCTCGGTAGCCCGCACGATCCCGAGCACGTCGCCCGTGTCAGAGAAGGCGCCCAGAAGCACCTCGACCTCGTACTCCTTGTCCAGGCCGAGGTAGCGGGCACGGTCCGCGCACTCGGCACCTTCCAGTACCAGGAGCTGGCCCGAGGCCATCGGATCCAGCCGGCCCGCGTAGCTGAGAGGAATATCATCCTCGATGCCGCGCTCGAGACGAAGCCGGCCGAGAGCCTGCAGCGGGGTCTCGCCCACGCGCTTTTCCATGAGATGCATGTCCCGAGTATAGCGGGCAGAGGACTATTGCAAAATATTATAAATAATGTATAATATATACAGATTCCAAAATTTAAAAAGGAGAATAGAAATTATGAAAACAGTTATACCGAAAGTACTGGTAGCTTTTTCCCAGGAAGAAGCGGAACACATGCTCTGGAACGGCAGCGGCGCGCAAGCCGTGGTCGTCGAGAGTTTTGCGGCAGGCTTCCGCCGCGCGGAAGACCGGAGGGGCGTCCGTCAGACGTTGCCCCTCACGCTGGTCCTGACTCACGCCGGATCGGCACTTGCCGAGGAGATTCAGGAGACTACCTCATTTATTCCTGCAAAGAGTAAGACTTCGAGAGCCCTTCAGGCCTTCGTGGGATACCCGTTACGCGAGACGATCGATACGATCGGCAGCCTGCAGTTTTTCGGAGGAAAGTAGCTACATTCCGAGCAAGCATCGAGCGACCACCTGGTCGCTCATTTTTTTTGCCTGCAGGCGATTTCCTTGCGTTTATCATGAGAATCCGTATAAAGAAGACATGAAGAACAACATATCAAAGCTTGGCAAGGCCTCCGTCGCCGGACTCGCCGCGCTCCTCATGATCGGCGGCACCCTCACCCTGCAAGAGGCGAAAGCCGTCGGCGTAGCGCCGATCTGCGCCTTCTACCGAGATCTCCAGTACGGCTCGTACGGCACCGACGTGGCCTGCCTGCACCAGTACCTGAATTCGCTTGGCTACGCCTCAAGCGGAACGGTATACAGCGCGCAGACGCGCGCTTCGGTAGCGGCATGGCAGGCCGTGAACGGCATCGTGCCGGCCAGCGGCTACTTCGGACCGATCTCCCGCACTCGCTACAGCACCATCGCCTACGGAGGCGGCGTCATCGTCCAGCCTCCGGTCAGCGTGACGGACGAGTCGCTCGCGCGCAGCCGCATACTCGAGGCACGCGACGTGATCGATGACGTCCGGGATGACGTGAATGACGCCCTCGACGACGATGACTCGATCGGCGACGCGCAGGACCTGCTCGAGGACGCGGACAACGCGCTCATCGATTCGCTCTTCGCCTTCATAGACCGTGACTGGAGCTACGCCCGCGAGCTCGCCCAGGACGCGATGGACGACGCTGAGGACGCCCGTGACGAGATAGACGGCCGCAACGGGAGCGGCGATCGCGCGGATGCACGTGACGCCATCGACGACGCCGAGGACTACCTGGATGACGCCCGCGACGAGATCGAGCGTGCCGACCGTGACGGCTACGACGTCAACCGCGCCTACGCCTACCTCGACGACGCGGAGGACTCCCTCGACGATGCCCACGACGCCTACGACGATCGCGACTACCGCGATGCCGAGAACTTCGCGCGGGACGCCGAGGACTACGCCCGAGACGCGCTGGACGAGATAGACTACTGACCCATTAGTCCGGTCACGCAGGGGAGCCGCGCGCGGCTCCCTTTGTATATGAGGCCCGGCTGCCCTAGCCTGTACCCATGGAGAAGAACGCGACCAAGGATCCTGCCGAGTTCCCGGTACGGATCAACAAGTACCTTGCCTTGCAGGGGTATGACACCCGCCGCGGCGCGGATGCCCTGATCCGTGCCGGCATCGTCCTGGTCAACGGGACCGCTGCCGTGCCCGGCCAGTGGGTCCAGGAGGGTGACCAGGTGCAGGTCGTGCGGCGGGCGCCGCCACGTTACGCCTACTTCGCCTACCACAAGCCGCTCGGCATCATCACGCACTCGCCGCAGGAGGGCGAGCGCGGCATCAAGGAGGTGACCAAGGGTGCCGGCATGCCCCCCGACGTCTTCCCGCTCGGGCGCCTCGACAAGAACTCGCACGGCCTGATCATCATGACCAACGACGGGCGCGTGACCGACCGGCTGCTCAATCCCGACCGCGCGCACGAGAAGGAGTACGTCGTGAGGACGAGGAACCGCATACGGCCCAGCTTCAAGCGCGCCATGGAGTCCGGCGTGGATATCGAGGGCTACGTCACGCGTCCGTGCAAGGTCACCGTGACCGGGGAGCAGGAGTTCAGGATCTGCCTGACAGAAGGGAAAAAGCACCAGATACGCCGCATGGTCGTGGCGCTCCATGACGACGTGACGCTCCTCAAGCGGACGCGGATCATGAACGTGACGCTCGGCGGCCTGGCACCGGGCGCGGCGCGGCCGATAGCAGGCCCGGAGCTCAAGGAGTTTCTTGCCTCGCTCGGTCTCTGATCACTCGCTCCAGGCGGCGAGCTCGTTGCCTGACGGGTCTCTGAAGTGGAACCGTCGCCCGCCTGGGAAGCTGAAGATCTCCTGGACGATTGTGCCTCCCGCGTCCTGGACCGCGGCGAGCGTCGCCTCCAGGTCCTCGGAGTAGAGCACGACGACCGTCCCGCCCGTTTGCGGCGGCAGGTCGCTGGTGAAGCCTCCCGATATCCTCCCGTCCGTGAAGCTCGTGTACGCGGGCCCGTAATCGGTGAAGGTCCAGCCGAAGACGGTCTCGTAGAAGGCCTTGAGGACCGGCAGGTCGGTGCCAGGAAACTCGACGTAGTCGATGCGGTGATGGTTCATGATTCCATTCTCGCGCTAGGCGGCCTAGCCGGCAAGCCCGGTTTCGGAGGCCTCGCGCGCGAGCAGCAGCTCCTTGCGCGCGGTGTCCCAGCGGTATCCGCCGATGCCGCCGCCTGCGGCGAGGACCCGGTGACAGGGAATCAGGAAGGCTATCGGGTTGGCGCCGCAGGCCGTCCCGGCCGCCCGGGATGCGAGCGGCGACCCGGCCATCCTCGCGACCGTGCCGTAGTCCGCGACACGACCGGCAGGAATGCAAAGCAACGCTTCCCATACCTTGACCTGGAAATTCGTGCCGCGGACGTGAAGCGCCAGTGACAGGTCGCCGCCGCCGAAGATCTCGCGCGCGACAGCGGCGGTCTCGCGCTGGCGCCTGAGCAGGCGAGCGCGCGGCCACGAGGCGCGCAGGCTCGTTTCCGCCGCCCCCGGATCATCCAGGAAGGAGAGGTGGCAGATGCCGCGAGATGTCATGCCGATCAGGCAGGCGCCGAGAGGAGAGGGGTGAACGCCGTAGCTGATGTCGACCTGGCCGCTCCGGAGCTCGCCGGGGGTGACCGCCTCGTAGGTGACCGTCAGGTCATGCAGGCGTCCGGGGCTCGAGAGGCCCGTCTCGCGCGAGGCGCCGAGAACGTCGCGCGACTCGGCAAGGATGCGCCGTGCGCGCTCCTTGGTGAGGAATCCCTGAAAGCGGGTCGGCGTGGTGCCGGCGAGCGCCCTGAACTCGCGCTCGAATCTCGAAAGGCCGAGCCCGACTGCCGCGGCCGCCTCGGCAGGGGAGGCGGGCGCAGGCTTCTGCCGCATGAGCCGTATCGCCTCGCGCATCCGCTCGTATCGTGCGATCTCTTCGCGCATGGCCTTCACGATAGCGGGCCGGGCACGATTTGCCACCCGCATTCCGTCGCGAGGCATGCATTGCCGCACAGCGCGCCAGGCGTCATCATCGAGGGAGACAGGAGCGGACAGGTGCCAGAGAGGTCCAATGGAGCGCGCAAAAACGCGCTGTGCCGAAAAGGAAGGTACCGGAGGTTCGAATCCTCCTCTGCCTGCCACTATCTCGATGCCCGATACGACGTATCGGGCATTGTCACGCCTGGGTCAGGGAGCGCGCCTGCCGGATGCGAGCATCGAGCAGGCTTTCGCGATGCGCGCGGAGCGCTCGTCCTTGTCCTGCGCCTTCTCGATCCAGTCCGTGAAGTCGCGCCGCTCCATGGGGCCGAGTTCCTGCCACGCGGCCTTCGCGGCGGGGTGCTCGTCGAGGGAGTGGTACAGGCCAAGTGGAACCACCGCGTAGCAGCAGGGGCGCCGCTTGCCGGCTGCGAGCATCGAGCACGCCTTCCTGATCCGTCCGAGCCGCGTCTTCTCCTGCTTGGCCGACTCGATCCAGGTGACGAAGTCGCGTTGCGCGACGGGCGTGATGTCCTGCCAGGCTGATAGAGCAAGTAGGTCGGCCGCAAGGGATGAGCGAAAGTCTTCAGGTATGGATACCATGGACCCATGGTATCAGAGCCATAATTTGGAACGGGGATAGTGTTCGAATAATAAGCTTTATTGCCAATGGAGCGGCTAACCATGAAGTTATTGACAAGCGGAATCCATACATCAATATGCGAGTAGGACATTATTCGTACCGATCTTCTATGAGCCTTCGTTTCTTGCCGGATCTGGCAAGAAAATGTGTAAAGCTGCATAAGCTATTTCATATGACGACTCTCGAGGAAAGATCCAGGGGCGTACGCGGCCTTAGGCCGACCGGACTACTTGGAGAGGCTCAGAAACGCCGCGATGAAGGCAGGCACAAGCCCCGAATCATATGATTCGGGGCTTGAATTAGTTCTGCTAAAAAGATTGTGGACGAACTTCGAACGAACTATCCTTCTCTTATCTTGTATAATTCTATCTATATGTTATAATATATTCGGATAAAAATTAGGGTGGTGACCAACACCAGGAGATTAAAAAATGAATACAACAGTGGTATCGCCTTCTATCTTGGAAGTCGATTACAGCATCCTGCCGTCGTTGCCACGCAAAGACTGCAGCATCAAATCCCATGTGAAACATCGCAAAAGCATCAATTTAGATGTTTCTCGCATCGGATATGAAACGCCGCATCCTTTCACGCCGCACAAACTGGCGTGGAGCGATGAGCAGCTCAATGGCTTTGACTATTTCAAGCGAATGAAGTGGCAGAAGCTGTTACACGCTGACGCTCGTGTTTGCGAAGAATTAGAAAAGAATCAATCCTTGATTCCTTTCTCGTTATGGAACAATGTTTCATTCTTTCTTTTCTTCGGAACCAGATTTTTTCAGGATCCGACAGAACATTTTCCGAAAGGTCGCGAGATTGTTAGATCGCTCAACTTCTCAATGCATAGTGCACGATGGGAAATGAGCGATTACGAATTGGATAGCACGACATTCGATGGAACCCGCTTAGCGGTGTTCATCAAATAAGACAAATGGAGCTCTCGGGCTCTATTTTCATTTGTAAAAGTCAGTGCTGCGGGACCAGGACTCGAACCTGGATAAACGGCTCCAAAGGCCGCGGTCCTACCATTAGACGATCCCGCACGGGCGATTCAATGGTACCCGTGCTATCCGGTCCCGTATATAGACACGAGCCTGACAATCCTTATCATGAAGCCATGAGAGGATTCTCGTTCGAGAAAGCGCCACGGGAAATCGTCAGCTCGAAGACTGGTGACATCATGTCAGCCGAAACCGTCGAATCCAAGAGCAAGGCTCCTGCTGAGCAGGAGCGTGAGCTGACCGAGGAGGAGGTATTCCGCAACCTCGTCAACGAGGGACTCTTCGAGACGTTCTATGACGCGCTCGACGAGGCCGGCTTTGACGATGACGAGCTCGACCAGTTCAAGGATGCGATCACGAGCCTTCCTTCAGAGCGCATCTCGGGCGTGCTGTCGCTCCCTGCCGAGCTGCGACCTATCCGCCTGGCGCGGTTTCACGAGATGTCGGTCTCGGGAAAGGTCACGCCCGAAGGCATCGTGAGCAAGCTGGACGAGGAGGCCCAGGAATTCGGGTACCGGCTCGGATACCACGTGAGTCCCGAGCGGATAGAGCCCGAGCAGTCGCCAGATGGCAGGACAGCCTGGACGGTGAAAGGGTACGATCCCGACGACCGCGACGGGGGCATGCCCATGGCGTACTACGCGCTTGACTACGAGAACATATTCAGGAAGCGGCCTGACGCCAGGTACATGTACGTCATTCGCGCGCAGACAGGCGAGGGGACGCCGCACAAGGTGGATACCTCGAACAACTGGGGCAGGGCGCCAGGCCTCTCGGTCATACAGGAGTTCGATATCAGAGAGATAGAGGAGGAGGTCCGGGAAGAGGTAGTGAAATCGAGAGAGGCGCAGGCAGGGTCGGTAAGGGAGCAATAAAAAAAGCCGCAGTTCTCGTTTATGAGACTGCGGTCTGCTTGCAGGCACTGCGGAGCATGCCAGCGAGAGCTGCCGTGCCGCCTTCCGTGAGAATGACAATCAATCGGTTACGGATTATGGCATCCTCGACGGCTTCCTCTACGGATATTCCTGCGCGTATCTTGGCAACAAGCGCGTTAACGGCTGCGGTGTCCGCAAGCGGGGCTTGGTAACTGCTACCCCGGCTCTTGATATCCAAAAGCTCAGCGATCGTGCGGGCTAGTACCCATTCGTTTTTCATAAGTTTTCTCCTTTGCTGAGGAGCATTATACTATAAAAATGCTAATTTAGCAATAGAGCAGGCAAGGTTGTTTTCGACAGCCGCACCGGTCGCATGACATACTTGCGGCATGGGACTTATCGAGAGGCTGTTCGGCAAGAGCATCGAGAGTACGGTTGCGCTGCCGGACCGTGAGGATGGAGAGGCGGACGGGTATCTTTCATTCGAGGACCTGCAGGCCGTCGAGCTGCGCATCGGTACCGTTCTCGCTGCCGAACCCGTGCAGAAGTCGCCGAAACTCCTGCGCCTTACCGTTGATTTCGGCGAGGAATCGCCGCGGCGCGTGCTCAGCGGCATCGCGCAGTCTTTTCCGCCTGAAGAGCTCATAAGCCGGCAGTTCGCCTTCGTCGCCAACCTCGCGCCCCGTAGCATCATGGGCGAGGAGAGCCAGGCGATGATCGTCGCCGCGGACGGCGAGAGCGGCCTCGTTCTCGTCACGCCGACCGCGCCAGCGTCGCCCGGGTCGCGCCTGCACTGATGGATATCGTCGCGCACGCCCTCTTTGCCAACCTCGCCGCGCAGCTGATCAGCCGCAAGCGCAAGGAGAAGCTCCGGCGCGTCGTGCGTGCCGAGTCCATGCTCGGCGCCGTCGCGCCCGACCTCATCGCCTTTTTGCCCGTGCTGCTCGCGAGCATCGGATCGGGCGCGTCTCTCCTTGCCTATGCCATCAAGCGCTTCGGGGAGGAGTGGGGAGAGGTCGCCGCCTCGAGCACTTCCGCGCTCCTGATCGACGCGACGCCCCACGTGCCCGCCTATCTCGGCCTCGTCTACTCCTTCACGCATAGCGGCCTGCTGTGGGCGATCATGGTCGGCATCGCGTTCCTGCTCGTGCGCCGCTTCCCGTACTGGCTGATGGGATGGGGGACGCACATAGCGCTCGACGTCTTCACCCATGATGCGGGACATTTCCCGACAAAGCTCCTCTTCCCGCTTTCCGACTTCCATCTCAACGGCACGCCGTGGAGCAATCCTGTCGTTTTCGTATGCACCTATGCCGCGCTCCTGGTATGCTATCTGGCGATATACCGACCAAGAACCAGAACCACATGAACGCACGCACCCTATCCCTCATCGCGCTCGCCCTGCTCGGAGCCTCGCTCCTGGCAGTAATCATCCGCCTCGCGCTCCCGTCCTCGGACGCGGGCATCATCCTGCCCGAGATCAAGGGCGTCACGTCGACCCCCGCAACCACCACCTCACCAGATACCACCTCCATGAACGATTCCACCGACCTCAAGATCACCGATACCAAGGTAGGCACCGGCGCCGAAGCCGTGCCGGGCAAGAAGATCAGCGTCCACTACGTCGGCACGCTCCAGGACGGGACCAAGTTCGACAGCTCCCGGGACCGCGGCGCGCCGTTCGAGTTCACGCTCGGGGCCGGCCAGGTCATCCAGGGCTGGGACCAGGGCTTTGCCGGCATGAAGGTCGGCGGCATGCGCACGCTCGTCATCCCGCCCAGCCTCGCCTACGGATCGACCGATCGCGGCTCTATCCCGGCAAACAGCACCCTCACCTTCGAGGTCGAGCTGCTCGGCGTCGAGTAAGGACGGATGCGGCTCGCCAAGCTCGGGCACAGCTGCCTCCTGGTCGAGGCGCATGGCGCCCGGATCCTCATAGATCCGGGCGTCTGGAGCGACATCCCTGACACGCTCATGCAGGAACGCCTGGACGCCATTCTCATAACGCACCAGCATCCTGACCACGTCGATCCCGAGGCGGTCAGGCGTATCATCGCGGTCCATCCTGAGATCGCCATACACGGGTCGGCGGAAATCGTCGCCACGCTGCAGGAAGCGGGCATCGAGGCGCGCGACCACGGCTTCGAGAATTTCGAGGTCGCGGGTACCGCGATCGAGGTGCTCGAGGCAGGCCACGAGGCGGTGCTCGGCGACGCCGTCCAGAACGCCGCGTACCGGATAGGCGGCGAGCTCGCGATAACCGGCGACTCGCTCGCCGTCTCGCTCGACGCCTGGCACGGCACCCGCGCGCTCGCGCTCGTGACCGCCGCTCCCTGGGCTGCCGAGCCCGGGCTCGCGCGCATGGTGGACCGGCTCGCGCCGGAGGTCGTCGTCCCGGTCCACGACGGCTACCTGACCGACGGGTTCAGGAAGCGATCGACGGAGCGGTTCGCGCGGCATGCCGACGAGCGCGGAGCGCGCCTGATCGATCTCGGCCCCGCGCTCCAGGAGCTATGACCTTCGAGCTCGACGCGCGCGACCCGGACTCGCGGGCGAGGACCGGCATGCTCGAGACCGAGCATGGCACGGCCGAGACCCCGGGCTACGTCATCGTCGGCACGAAGGCCGCCGTCCGGGGCATAGAGCCTGGCGACCTGGCCGCGACAGGGACCCAAATGGTCATCGCCAACACGTACCACCTCTGGCAGAGCCTCGGGGAGGAAGGGCTTGCCGACTTCCCGGGACTGACCCAGGCGCTCGGCTGGGAAGGCGTCACCATGACCGACTCCGGCGGCTTCCAGGTCTTCAGCCTCGGGGCGCTCCGCGACGAGGGCAGGCGGCGCGGGGGACAGGAGAGCGCCGTGCGCGGCATGGTCGAGGTCAGCGAGTCGGGCGTCACCTTCACCGACCCCGACTACGGCTTCGAAGCCCAGTACCTAGATCCCGAGCTGAGCCTCCGCATACAGGAGCAGATCGGCGCGGACATCGTCGTCGCGCTCGACGAGCCGGCAGCGCCCTTCCAGGACGAGGCGCAGACCAGGGATTCCCTCAGGCGCACGCATGCCTGGGCACTGCGCTCGCTGCAGGCGCACGCGAGCGACCAGGCGCTCTATGCCGTGGTGCAGGGCGGCGCCTTCGAGGAGCTCAGGCGCGAGTCGGCCCGCACGCTCGGCGTGCTGCCGTTCGACGGCTACGCCATCGGCGGCACGTACGGCGACGCGTACGGAGGAACCAAGGCAGAGACCTCGTCGATGATCCGGTGGGCGACCGATCACCTGCCTGACGACCGGCCCCGCCATCTTTTCGGCGTGGGCCAGCTCGATGACCTCGTGGACGGCGTCGAGGGCGGCATCGACACCTTCGACTGCGTCATCCCGACCCGCGAGGGCAGGCACGGTCGCATCTGGACCCGGACCGGCCATTACGACGTCACCCGTGGCGCGATGCGGGACCGGCACGAGCCGCTCGAGGAAGGGTGCGCCTGCCCGGCATGCGCCTCAGGCGCGACCAAGGCGCTGGTGAAGGAGCGATTCCTGGCGCGTGACCCGGAAGGGCCGCGCCTGGCCATCCTGCACAACATCTGGTTTTTCAACACGTTCATGGCGGACATGCGCGGCGCGATACGGGACGGGAAGCTGCGTGAGTTCCGAGCTCGGCTCCCGCAGAAGACGGCGTGAGCAGGAAGAAGGGAGCACGCTGCATGTCAGTACCTTCTTCCTGGCATGATCTCGCGCTGTCATGCCTGCGTGGCGGGCATTAGAATGGTCCCATGCCTCCGCAGCCCTTATTCTCGACCTCCACCCGCCTCAAGGCGGCTCTCGAGGAGGCGCGTGCCCGTGCCGCCAAGGATCTCGGCGTCACGCCCAAGCGTCTCCTGAGCGATGCGGCGCTCGAGGCAGTGCTCGAGGCACGTCCGGTGACCGAGCTCGGCCTGCGTGGCGTCAAAGGCGTCGGCCTACGTGCGGCCGCAGCGCTTGCCAAGGACGTAGCGCGCCTGTTCGGCAGCCAGACGGTCGTGCTCGAGGACGAGGAGCCACGGATTGAAACGGAGAGGGAAGCGCCCCTGCCGGAAACTCCCGGGACGAGTCAGGAGCCGGGACCGGTCGAGGTCGCGGTACCCGTCTCCGCCTACCTGCGCACGCTCAACGAGGCGCTCGGCGCCTGCGGCGCCATCGTGCGCGGCGAGGTCACCGAGGCGCGCGAGTACCCGAGAGGCATCTATTTCTCCATCAAGGACGCGACCGGCAAGGAGGGCATCCTCAACTGCTACCTGCCGCCGTATCGCGTGAGGCTGTTCGCGCACCTGATCGCGCGCGGCACCGAGCTGCGCGTGGCCGGCATGCCGCGCATCGCCGCGCGCAAGGGCGGGTTCAGCTTCCAGGTCGAGGCCGTGGAAGCGGTAGGCGAGGGGACGCTTCGCGCCGCGTACGAGGCGCTCAGGCGCCGGCTCGACGAGGAAGGACTCTTCGGGCGCTCGCTGCCCGTGCCCGCGGGCGTGCGACGCATCGGCATCGTGACCAGCAGCGCGGGCGCCGTGATCGGAGACTTCCGCCGCAACCTCGACGACCGCGGCTACCGCCTGACCATGCACGACGCGCGCGTCGAGGGCGTGCGGGCGGTGCCGAGCATCCTCGCGGCGCTTGCCTGGTTCAAGGAGCACGAGTCGGAGTTCGACGTCATCGTGATCATGCGCGGCGGCGGCAGCCTCGAGGACCTGCAGGCGTTCAACAGCGAGCCGGTCGCGCGGGCGGTCGCCGGCATCGGGATACCCGTCATCGCCGCCATCGGTCACGACCGGGACGTGCCGATCGCGAACCTCGCCGCGGACCGCTCGACGTCGACGCCCTCGATCGCGGCGACGCTGATCAACCAGTCCTGGAACGCTGCCGATGCCGCGCTCGCCTTCGGTACCGAGCGCATCCGTGCCGGAGGCCAGGCCACCGTGCACCGTCTCGAGCGGCGTATCGGCTTCGCTGCCGAGCGGCTCGCCGGCCGCTCGGGCATCCTGGTCGCCCGGGCGCGCGAGCGGCTTGCCCGGAGCGCGGACCGGCTCCAGGCGCAGGTTGTCCAGTACTCACGCTTGCCCGACGAGCTGCTCGCGCGCCTCGTGTCAGGCTTCGACGTCCAGCGCGAGGCGCTGCGCGAGCGGCTGTTGGTGGTGGAGCGCGAGTTGGCTATAGTTGACCCACGCAGGACGCTTCGCCTCGGCTACAGCATCCTGACCGGCGCGGGCGGCAAGGCGGTGCGGAGCGTCCGCGACCTTGCTCCCGGTGCCGAGGTCCGCGCGCGCCTCGCAGACGGTACCGCCCGGGCCACCATCACCGAACTAGAGCATGACCACCCAGAAGGATAGCCAGGAGAAGCCGCTCGGCGAGCTGCTTGCCGAGCTCGAGGCAGCCGTGCGCTGGTTCGAGACGCAGGAGTCCGCCGACGTTGAGGCGGGTCTTGCCAAGGTGCGCCGCGGCGCCGAGCTCGTGAAGGAGCTGCGCGAGCGTCTCAGGCGCGTCGAGAACGAGTTCGCCGAGGTGACCGCGGACCTCGACGCGGACCGTGCGTAACCGGCGCGAGGAGAGCCCGGTCCGCATCGTCGCGACCCTGGGGCCGGCGACTGCCACGCGCGCCGGGATAGAGCGGCTGGCACGCGCCGGCGCGCGCGTGCTGCGCATCAACCTCTCGCACGCCACCCCCGAGGAGGGCCTGGGCTACCTCGCGCTCATCCGTGAGGCCGAGGAGAAGACCGGCATACCGCTCCTGGCGCTTGGCGACCTGGCCGGTCCCAAGGTCAGGATCGGCGAGGTCGAGGAAGGAACCGTCCTCGAGCAGGGCGACCTGCTGACGATCTCTGCAGCGCAGGCGATCGGGAGCAGGAGGGGATTCTCGGTCGAGCGGCCGGAGATCGTGCCCGCGCTGCGCGTCGGGTCGCTCGTCTACGTCGGCGACGGCGAGGTGCAGCTCGAGGTCGTGAAGGCTGGCAAGAAGTCCGTTACGGCCCGCGTCCGCATCGGCGGAGCGCTCGGCAGCAGGAAGGGATTTTTCGCGCACGACCTTCCCGTGCTGCGCTTCGACCTGACCGACAAGGACCGGCGTCACGTGAAGTCCCTCGTGCCGGCCGGCATCGACGCCCTCGCGCTCTCGTTCGTCCAGTCGCCGGACGACGTGCGCGCCGTGGCGCGCCTGCTTCCCAGGAAGGACCGGCCGCTGTTGGTGGCCAAGATCGAGACGCGCAGCGGCGTCGAGAACGCGGCGGCCATACTCGACGAGGTGGACGCGCTCATGGTCGCGCGCGGCGACCTCGGGTTTGCGATACCGTTTGCCGAGCTGCCCCACGTGCAGAAGCACCTGATCGGCCTCTCGCTCGCCCACGGCAAGCCGGTGATCACCGCCACGCAGATGCTCGAGTCCATGACCAAGAACCCCGTGCCGACGCGCGCCGAGGTGACCGACGTCGCCAACGCCATCCTCGACGGCACGGACGCGGTGATGCTCTCGGGCGAGACCGCGACCGGACGCTTCCCGGCCGAGACCGTGGCCACCATGCATGCCATTGCCGACGAGGCGTCCGCGCGCGTGATTCCGAGGACTTTCGACGTCGGGAGCGACGCGGATGCCGTCTCGGCCGCCGTCGTGCGCGCCGCCTCCGACGTCGGCGCCCGGCTCATCGTCGTCTTCACCGAGACCGGCACGACGGCCAGGCATATCGCTCGTCACCGGCCGCAGCAGCCGATCCTGGCTCTCACGACCTCGCCGCGGACCGTGCGCGCGCTGCAGCTCTCGTGGGGCGTGCACGCCGTGCTCGTCGACTCCATGACCGGGATCGAGAGCGGCATGGACCTGGCGCGCGCCTGGATAGCCAAGGCGAGCCCCGTGCGCCTTCGTCGCGGCGAGCCGTTCGTGGTCAGCGCCGGACTGCCCGTGGGGCAGGCCGGGAGCACGAACCTGCTGCTGGTGCAGCGGATGTAGCGGTCAGGACGCCGGACAGGCCGCAGGGGACCAGAGCCCGCGAGACGCCTCGCGGGCTTCGCGCTCGGCCGCGCGGAAAGGCTCCTGCATGAGGTAGGGGACGCGGTAGGTGTACTCGTGCGCGTAGCCCTCGGCGATCAGCTGCTCGTTGACGAGCGTGCCGTCCGGAAGATACGCGTAGGCGAGCAGCCTGCCATAGCGGTCGCGCGTGTCCTGGGTCGGGTCAGTCTCGAGGCGTACCAGCTGGCCATTCAGGAGCTCGCGGGCACGCGCGGAGGCCTCGCGCCCGAAGCACTCGACCGGCGCGCGCGGCTTCACGGTCTCCGGCGTGTCGATGCCGATGAGCCGCACCGTCTCCGTGGTCGCGCCGCGCGATGCCTTGAAGGTGTCGCCGTCGACGACGCGCGTGACGAGATAGTCCGTAGCGTCATCGGGGGCAGCCTCAGTGGATGACGGGGCGGTCGGAGACGTGGCCGCCACCTGCGCCGTCTGCAGGTCGGGAGGAGCCGTTGCCTGCAGCGAGCGCACGAGAAGAGCGAGCCCGCCCAGCAGGATGATCAGCGCGAGCCTGACTGCGTCGCGCGAGGCAAGCCGGGTCGCCTGGCGCTCGGTCAGCTCAGGCACGCCTCAGGCTTCGGCCTCGCCGTCTTCGTCGCTGGTCCGGGCACGCAGGTGCCAGGCATCCTCGCCGAGCTCCTTGAGCTTGGCGTAGAGCGCGTCGAGCAGGGCCGGCAGGTCCTGGGCGCCGCCCGAGGCAGCCTCCTTGGTGATGTCGATTGCCTCCTCGAGGCACCACTGTCGGTCTGCCCGCTTGAGGGGACGCGTGGTGCCGAATCCGTTGCCGAGCTTCTCGAAGGGAACGCGCTGCTTCATGAGCGAGAGTATGCCACAGCGTCGGCCTATCCTTAATATTGACTGGAATTTGATACTCAGTATGGTGAGAGCGAATCTTGAAAAAATAAAAGGAGGAAGAAGATTATGAACATTAAACGAGGGCTGCTGCTTGCCGTCCTGATTATGCTGCTCACGGCAGCGTGCGGCATCACTACGAGAGATCCCGGGCAGGAGCTGCGGGACAAGCGGGAACGACGCTTCCGCAGCCAACGAGGCGAGTCGCCTCAGCCTGGGCTGTGCAACGCTGCCAGCTTCGCGCGAGGATGGCACCGGAGCGCGTTCAGGGATGCAACGGAAGGCGGGGAATCCTCACTGACGTCCCTGGAGGAGCGAGGCATCCGGGAAGCGTCCGTCCTGATCGAGATCGAACGGCATGCCAGGATCTTCCGGGACGCGCTCGAGACGCATGTCGATGCGCGCAGGCCTTTGCCCGACTGTCCGGACGACGTCGCGGAACAGGTCCGCGTCATGATGAAGGATGGGGAGACCGGGAGCGTCACGCTCTCCTACGAGCTCAGGCGCATGATCCTGCGAGAGGGCAGGCAGGGACATCCCTGGATGCTCGATCTCGCCTACGGCGACGCTACGACGCGCCGCGACGCATTGGCGGAGCTGGCGATGCTCGTCGATCTCCTGCAGGTCAGCAACGAGGACCTCCGGGCCTTGGGCGTGAGCGAGGATCACATAACGGCAGTCCTCAACCTGAGGGCCCTCATCGTGAAGGCGCGCAATTCCTAAGAATACGGAGACGGACCACGGTCCGTCTCTTTTTTCATGCCGCGATTGCGGAGGCGTCAGGCCTCTTCCATACTCGTTAGCGTGACCCAGCCGCGCAGCACGCCGCTCCTCGCCCTCGCGCCGATGCACGAGGTGACTGACGCCGCCTTCCGCGAGACGGTGCTCGCCTGCGGGGCGCCGGACCTCATGTACACGGAGTTCACCTCGGTGGACGGCCTGGCGCACCCGGCAGGGCGCGAGCGGGTGATCCGCCGCTATCTCCAGCTTGGGAAGAGCGAGCCGAAGACCCTGGCCCACTTCTGGGGCTCCGACCCTGAGAAGTTCAGGGCGGCAGCCGAGCTCGCGCGCGAGCTCGGGTTCGCGGGCATCGACATAAACACGGGCTGCCCGGACCGGACCGTGCTAAAAAACGGCGGCGGCGGCGCGCTCATCCGCGACTTCGTGAGAACCGCCGAGATCGTCGCCGCCTGCCTCGACGGCGGCGGCGGGCTGCCCGTCTCGGTGAAGACGCGCCTGGGGTACGACCGCGACATCGCCGACGACTGGCTCCCGCACCTGGCAGGCACGGGCGTCAGCCTCATCGCCGTCCATGCGCGCACCATCGTCGAGCGCTCGCGCGTTCCGGCGCACTGGGACCGTATCCGCGACTTCGCGCCCGTCATGCGCGAGAAGGGCGTCACCTTCCTCGGCAACGGCGATGCCGAATCGCGCGAGGACGCGATCGCGCGCGCCGAAGCGGCCGGGTGCGACGGCACGATGATCGGGCGCGGGATCTTCGGGAACTTCTGGTTCTTCGATCCGGACCGCGATACCGGCAGCGTGCCGCTTGGCGAGCGCCTGCGGACGCTCTCCGAGCTCGCCGACCGGTTCGAGGCGCGGTACGGCGGATTCCGGTCCATCGCGACGCTCAGGAAGCACGTGAAAGGGCTCGTGCAAGGCTTCCAGGGAGCGGCGCGCCTGCGTGAGGAGCTCATGCGCGCCTCTTCCGCCGCGGAGTTTCGCGCGGTAGCCTCAGCTCATGCCGAAGCTGACGCATAGGGACACCTCATGGGAGCGCGACGCGCGCTGGTACGACGACCTGCTCGGCAAGCCGGGCACGTACCAGGAGGAGCTCATCCTGCCTAACCTGCGGCGCGTGCTCGGGATACGGCCAGGCACCAGATTGCTCGACCTTGCCTGCGGGCAGGGCTACTTCTCGCGCGCCTTCGCCGCGGAAGGCGCAGGCGTGCTCGGCATCGACGCGGCGCCTTCGCTCATCGCGTCCGCGCGAGAGGCCGGCGGCGGTCCGCGCTACGAGGTGGGGGACGCGTCAGCGCTCACGGGCATCGCGCCTGGCTCGTTCGATATCGCCACCCTCGTGCTCGCTATCCAGAACATCGAGCCGGCAGGCGAGGCGATCGGCGAGGCGGCGCGCGCGCTGGTGCCGCAGGGCCGTCTGGTCATGGTGCTCAACCATCCCGCCTTCCGCATCCCCAAGCACAGCGCGTGGGGATGGGACGAGGATGGCACGCAGTACCGGCGCGAGGACCAGTACCTTTCCGAGCTTCGCGAGCGGCTGCAGACCCACCCCGGATCCGATCCGGACCGGTACAGCTACTCGTTCCACCGGCCGCTGCAGTTCTACGTGAAGGCGCTGGGCAAGGCGGACATGGCCGTGACGCGCCTCGAGGAGTGGAGCAGCGCGCGGAAGAGCCAGCCCGGGCCGCGCGCCGCGGCCGAGGACCGCGCGCGCGCCGAGTTCCCGCTCTTTCTCATGATCGAGGCGATGCGACGCGATGCCTGAGACCTTCGCCATCTGGAAGCCTCGGGGCATCTCGTCCTTCAAGGCGCTCGCGGCCGTGCGTCGCGCCAACCCTGGCGAGCGGGTCGGCCATGGCGGCACGCTGGACCCCCTCGCCGAGGGCATACTGGTGGTCGCGGTCGGGAGAGACGAGACCCGGAAGCTTCACGAGGCGGTCGGTGCCGAGAAGGAGTACGTTGCCAGCATCCGCTTCGGCGCGACCTCGGAGACCGACGATGCCGAGGGACCCGTCGTCGAGTGCTTCGGGCGCGAGGCCTCCGCGCGCGAGGCGCTCGAGAAGGAAGTCATGAAGCAGGTGGGGAGGCTGCGCCAGGTGCCGCCTGCCTACTCGGCCGTGCACGTGGGTGGCACGCGCTCGTACGAGCTGGCCAGGAAGGGGCGCGCCGTCTCGCTCGGCGAGCGCGAGGTGGACGTCTTCGAGGCTGAGCTGCTGGAGTACGCGTGGCCGGACGCCAGCGTCCGCTACGTCACCGGCCCTGGCGTCTACGTGCGCTCGCTCGCGCGGGATCTCGGCACGGCGCTGGGCACGGGCGCCTATCTGGGAGGCCTTGTCCGTACCCGGGTAGGTGCCTTCGGCAGGGAGCAGGCGCGCGAGGTTAGCCTCGATTCCGAGCCCGCCTGACGTCGGTTACACTACGCGCATGCGTCAGCACCGCTTCCTCATACCCGGTCTCGACCTCGCCTCAGCCGAGGCGCTCATCGAGGATGCCGCGCTGGTGCGGCAGTGGCGGACCGTCCTGAGGTACCGGCCGGGCGCGAGCGTACTTCTCGGCGACGGGCGCGGCAGCGAGGCCGCAGCAGAGATTCTCGCCTATGGAGACGAAGGCGCGCGGGTCCGCATAGGGTCGCCGGACACGGTGGCGGGCGAGCCAGCGCGCCGCGTAGAGGTGTACGCCGCGATCACGAGGCGCGACACGTTCGAGTGGTCCGTCCAGAAGGCGACCGAGTGCGGCGTCTCGCGCGTCGTGCCGTTGATCGCGGAACGCACGGTAAAGCAGAACGTCAGCCTGGACCGGCTGCGCAGCATCGCGCGCGAGGCTGCCGAGCAGTCCTGGCGCGGGTTCGTGCCGGAGATAGGGGAGCCGATTCGCTTCGAGGACCTCGTGCAGGAGCTGGGCGGCACGCGGCTCATCGCCACGCTCGCGGCGCCATCGCTTCAGGAGCTCGCGAAGCCGGCACGCGGCACGGTAGCGATCGCCATCGGCCCCGAGGGAGGATTCTCGCCGCGCGAGGTCGCGCTCGCGACCGCAGCCGGGTGGCAGGAGGTGGGTCTCGGCCCGCGCACGCTCCGTGCCGAGACGGCGGTAGCGATAGCGGCGTATCTGCTGGCAGCCGAGTAGGTTGCGGAGGTGCACGCGTGATAAAGGGCACGCATCAGAGATGCGTGCCCTTCGTGTTCAGTGTCGCTGGAAGATGACCAGGCCTATGCCCAGGATGACGCCCCAGGCCACTGCCGGGGCGTAGGTGCTTTGATTGAGATCCGGACAGCGCCGGTCTCCCACGAAGCCTATCGACAGCGCGACGGCTATGGCGCCGATCATCCCGCTGAAGGACGAGCCTCCTATGAACGTTCCTGCCGCGCTGCCGAGCCAGACCGCCAGTGCAGCGGCTAGCAGCGCGAGCGTTTGCTTGATTCTCATATGTAAAACCTCCTGGCTTCATTGAGCGTTAATAATCCCGTAAGGTCAAGAAAGGAATTGCCTCGGCACGCCCCCGTGCGTAGACTGGTCCGGTACCAAGCAGACGCGAAACAACCCATGCTCTCATACTCAGAACTCAGGAAAGGAACCATATTCGTGTACGAGGGCGCGCCGTACGAGGTCGTGGACTCTGGCTTTCTCAGGATGCAGCAGCGCAAGGCGGTCATGCAGACCAAGATGAAGAACCTCATCACGGGCAAGGTGCTCGACCGCAACTTCACCGCCTCAGACTCGTTCGAGGAGGCCGACGTCGAGCGCAAGCCGTACGTCTTCCTGTACAAGAACAAGGGCGAGTTCTGGTTCGCCGATCCCAAGGATCCCAAGGATAGGTTCTCGCTGCCCGAGAGCCTCGTCGGTGACCAGGGACGGTTCGCCAAGGACAACACCGAGGTGGAGGCCCGCACCTTCAACGACAAGGTCATCGCCGTGAAGCTCCCGATCAAGATGGACCTCCTGGTGAAGGAGGCCCCGCCGGCCATCAAGGGAAGCACGGCACAGGGAGGGAACAAGCAGGTCACGCTCGAGACCGGCGCGGTCATCTCGGTCCCGATGTTCGTCGAGGCCGGAGAGACGATCCGCATCAATACCGAGACAGGGGAGTATACCGAGCGGGTAAAATAAAAACGTGACGCTCGGAAGCGTCACGTGACTTTGACAGTGATCAGCGATACTCGTTCTCGAGCTTCGTGCGGTTGATGGCGAAGAGCTCGGGGCCGAATCGCTTCTCGAGCCAGGCGATCGCCTTGCTCGAGATGACGACCTTCTCCTCACGGATGCAGCGTGCCGGCACTTCGGAGAAGCGTGGCAGCCGCGTGCCACAACCTTTCTTGGCAGAAGGGTCGATGCGCGCGACGTACAGGTAGTCCTCGCCCTCGAAGAAAAGGTGCAGGTCCGCCATCCAGACGTGACCGTATACGTCCTTGAAGTCGAAGACGTCGCCTTCGCCGCCGCCCACCTCGCCAGGATCGAGCTGGAACGATCTTCCGCTGAATCCGAAGTTGGCGAAATGTCCGTGCCAGTCCGTTGGACCCGGCTCGCCGACGGTCAGCCGGTCCGCAGGCGGGGCTGGCGTGTCGGGTGCGTGCACGACGATCGTTACCGTATCGTACAACGGTACCGTCGAGGTCGGATAAAGATAGCTCATCATGGCGATGCCGATGGCGAGCGTTAGGAAGCCGACGAGGCTCCAGCCTATAATTCTTTTGTTCATAGTTTCTCCTTCCCAAGATTTCTTGAGATGCTATGCATATTATACCATAAATAAATTATCAAGCAATGAATTCGGAAAGGATATTCGTAGGGCTCTCGGGCGGCGTCGACTCGTCGGTTGCCGCGCTCCTGCTCAAGAGAGCAGGTCATGAGGTCACCGGCGTGCACCTGCGCTGCGTGAACCTGGACGGCTGCGCCGATGCCGATGCCGAGGACGCGCGCCGGGTCGCCGAGCACCTGGGCATCCCGTTCTACGTCTGGGACTTCGAGGAGCGGTACCGGAGCGAGGTGGTCGATCCGCTCCTTGCCGGGTACCGCGCGGGCGAGACGCCCAACCCGGACGTCGCCTGCAACCGCGAGATCAAGTTCGGCGCCTTCCTGGATGCCTCGCTCGAGGCAGGCGCGGACGCGATCGCGACCGGGCACTACGCGCGCATCGTCGAGCGAGAAGGACTGGCCTGCCTGGCTGCCGGAGCCGATGCGGACAAGGATCAGTCCTACTTCCTGGCAGAGGTCCCGCATGACGTATTCGATAAGGTCCGTTTCCCGCTGGGCGGGCTCGCCAAGCCCGAGGTCCGCGAGATCGCCGCAGCTGCCGGGCTTCCTACCGCGCACAAGAAGGACTCGCAGGGCATCTGCTTCCTGGGGAAGGTGTCGCTGTCCGGCTACCTGCGGACGCAGCTGCCTGAGCAGCCGGGCATCGTGCTGGACACGCAGGGTACCGAGATCGGGGAGCACGATGGCGCCTGGTTCCACACGGTCGGGCAGCGCTCCGGCTTCCGCGTCACGGCAAAGGGCACGGGGGGGCACACGCCGCCGCGCTACGTCGTCTCGCGCGACGTCGGCCGGAACGTGCTCGTCGTCGCCGAGGCAGGGGACGAGGAGCTCAGCGTCCGCGGCGTCGTGCTGCGTGATTTCAGGCTCAGCGGTTCGGCCGGCAACGTGCTCGCGCGGACCCGGTATCGTCAGCCGCTCGCCGCGGCGGACCTGCAGGAAGGTATCCGGGGCTGGGAGCTCCGCTTCCGGGAGCCGCACTCCGCGCCTGCCGCGGGGCAGGCCGCGGTCTGCTACGACGCGGAGGGTACGGTAGTCGCCACCGGGACGGTCGCGGAAAGCTTTTGACAACGGGCCTTTGGGGCACGTACACTGCCCCTCGTGTCTGAAACAGTAAAAACGTCTACCCCTGCGGTGGATCCCAAGGTAGAAGCCGCCCTCAAGGAGGCCATCGAGGCCGGCGTCTTCTACGGCCGCAGCAAGCGCAACAGCAACCCGAAGATGAAGTCGAGCGTCCTCTATACCCGCAACGGGATGGAGGTCGTGAACCTCAACGTCACGCTCGAGTCGCTCGAGGCGGCGCAGAGGATGCTTCGCGAGGCCAAGGCGGAAGGCAAGTCGATGCTCTTCGTGGGGACGCAGCCAGCGTTCTTCGATCTCTTCCAGGACTTCATCGACGCCACCGGCATGCCGGCCGTGACCCGTCGCTGGATCGGCGGCCTGATCACCAACTTCGCGGTCGTATCGGCGCGCCTCACGCACCTCAAGAAGCTCCGTACCGACCTCACCTCCGGCGCCATGGACAAGTACGTGAAGAAGGAGCGTACCGCGGCCGAGCACGAGCTTCAGAAGCTCGAGGCGAACATGGGCAGCTTCGAGACCCTCGTAGCCGTGCCCGACGTCATCATCGTCGTCGACCCGGTCGAGCACCGCACTGCCGTGCTCGAGGCCAAGAAGGTCGGCATCCCGGTGATCGCCTTCGGCAACGTAGACAGCGATCCGGACGGCATCACCCACCTGGTCCCCGGCAGCGTCCAGGGACGGCGCAGCGTCGAGTGGTTCCTCGGCAAGCTGAAGGAGGTCCTCGCCTGAGGGTCATGAGCGAGAGCGTGGCGAACACCGGCGTCTCTCCTAAGAGCCGCCTTTCCGCGCTGCTCCTGGTCCTCTTCCTCGGCATGGTCGGGGCGCACCGCTTCTACGTCGGCAAGATCGGAACCGGCATCCTGCAGGTGGTGACCTTCGGCGGCTTCGGCATCTGGATGGTCATCGACGCGGTGCTCATCGCCGCCGGCGCCTTCCGTGACAAGGAGGGACGCCTCGTGACCGTCTGGCAGAACGACCAGTAGTCCACACTCACCAATACATCACACGCATGGCAGATATCACAATGGAACTCATCCAGAAGCTCCGCGAGGAGACCGGCGCGGGCGTCATGGACGCCAAGAAGGCGCTGACCGAGGCTGAGGGCGACTACGACCAGGCCGTCACGCTCGTCCGTGCCAAGGGCGCCGAGCGCGCCGAGGGCCGCGCCGAGCGCGAGGCCGGCGCGGGCCACATCGAGACCTACGTCCACAACGGGCGCATCGGCGTCATGCTCGAGATGCGCGCCGAGACGGACTTCGTGGTGCGCTCGGAGGTCTTCCAGCAGGCGGCGCGCGACATAGCGCTGCACGTGTCCGCCATGGGAGAGGCAGGGAACACGCAGGAGCTGCTCGTCCAGCCGTTCGTGAAGGATCCCGCAAAGACGGTGGAGGACGTCATCACCGAGGTCGGCGCGCAGACCGGCGAGAAGGTTACCCTCGAGCGCTTCGTCCGGTACGAGGTATAAGAGACAAGCGAGGCAGATAAGAAGAACAGGCCCTCCCTTCGGAGGGCCTGTTCTTTTTATGGTGCTGGGAACAGGATTCGAACCTGTGTAGCCGCATGGGCGCTAGATTTACAGTCTAGTACAATTGACCGCTCTGTCATCCCAGCAGGAGATGAGGCCGGATGCGAGTATACACAGCGCTAGGGAGCGCTACAACGGCCTACTCGAAGTGGTGGGCGATTTCGACCACCACGGCAACGAGGCCGACCGTGCCGACGAGAGCCACGGTCTCGAGCCAGGCCAGGCCGCGCTCGTGCTTGCGGTGCAGCTCCGGAATGAGGTTGGCAAGCGCGATGTACAGGAACATGCCTGCGGTGCCGGCCAGCAGCCAGGGCAGGAGCCCGATTACGGTATCGGCGAGCAGATAGGCGAGCAGGGCGCCGGCGAACGCGGCAAGCGCCGAGAGGACGTTGATGAGCAGGACGCGTCGCTTCGAGAACCCGCGCGAGAGAAGCAGCGCGAAGTCGCCTACCTCCTGCGGTATCTCGTGCATGCCGACCGCGACCGCGGTCAGGATGCCGAGCTCAGGCGAGGAGATGAAGGCGATCGCGATCGCGGCGCCGTCTATGAAGTTGTGGAAGGTGTCGCCGATGATGATCAGCGGCGCCGTGCGCTTGTCCGTATGCGCGCGATCGTCGTCATGGTGCGCGTGGTGATGGAACCAGCTCAGGCCTCGCTCGATGAGGAAGAACGCGCCGACGCCGAGGAGCATGCCGAGCGCGGCGATATCGGGACCCGACTCGATCGCCTCCGGCAGGAGGTCGAGCATCGCGGCGCCGATGAGGGCGCCTGCGGCAATCGCCACGAACAGGTGCTCGGTGCGGCGTATGGCCGCGGGCGAGAGGCCCAGGAGCGCGAAGCCGCCCACGAGTGACACGACGCTGCCGAGGGCTACCGCGATGAGGATGTTGGCCAACATGCAACAAAGTGTACACAAGATATTCTCTTAATCCAGCCCTGCTATACTCGCGCCATGGCGACACCTGTCGAGCTCATCAAGGAAAAGCTGGACGTCGCGACCGTCGTGCGCGGCTACGTCGAGCTCACCCAGGCAGGCCGGAACTTCAAGGCCCGCTGTCCCTTCCACGCCGAGAAGACCCCGTCCTTCGTCGTGACGCCGGACCGCGGCTCGTGGCACTGCTTCGGCTGCGGCCTCGGGGGCGACATCTTCTCCTTCGTCATGCGTTACGAGCACGTCGAGTTTCCTGACGCGCTCCGCCTGCTGGCTGAGAAGGCAGGCGTGGAGCTGCGCCGGGTCAGCCCGGCCGAGGAGCGCTTCACCGGCGCCCTCTACCGCGCCAATGCCGCGGCGGCGCTCTTCTTCCAGGACCAGCTCGGAGGCGACGTGCCTCAGGCGTATCTCACCGATCGCGGCATCGATGCCGAATCCGCGGCATTCTTCGAGATCGGGTGGGCGCCGCCGGACCAGGACGCGCTCGCGAGACATCTCATGCGGGAGGGCTTCGACCGCGACGACCTCGTCCGCTCGGGACTCATCATCCAGACCGACTACGGCGTCAGGGACCGCTTCCGCGCCCGGCTCATGTTCCCGATCTGGAGCGCCCTCGGGAAGACCGTGGCCTTCACCGGACGGATCCACCCCGACTTCGATACCGGCTCGCTGGGCAAGTACGTCAACAGCCCGGAGACGCCGATCTTCGTGAAGGGAAGGACCTTGTACGGGTATGGCAAGACCAAGGAGGCCGTGCGCTCGGCAGGACGCGCGCTCCTGGTCGAGGGCCAGGTGGACGCGGTGGCGTGCTGGCAGGCAGGCGTCAAGAACGTGGTAGCGCTCTCGGGCACCGCGCTCACCGGCGATCACGTGAAGCTGCTGCAGCGCTCAGGAGGCGCGGTGGACCTCGCCTTCGATGCCGACGAGGCCGGCTGGAACGCGGCCGAGAAGGCGGCGCACCTGACGCTCGCCGCAGGGATGGAGGTCGGCGTGGTCCGCTGGCCGGAGGGCAGCGACGCTGCCGACCTCGCCAAGGCCGACGCGGAATCGCTGCGCCAGGCGGTCGCGGCGCCGGTGCCCGTGATCGAGGCCTGGACCGAGCATCTCCTAGGAAAAGGCATGAGCTTCCGCGAACGTGCGGGACTCGACGCGCTCCGGCGCGTCCTGGGCCTGCTCGGCAGGATCGACAGCCCCGTGCTCCGTGCGGAGTGGTTCCACTACCTGAGCCGTCGCACGGGCATCAGCGAGGACGTGCTCCGCCAGGAGGCGCAGGCCGTGCCGCTGGCCGATCTGCGTGGCGAGCAAGAGGAAGCGCCGCGCAGGCCGCAGCAGGCCGGCCGCCCTACCGAGGAGACCCGCTGGGACTCGCTCGCCGAGCAGGCGCTCTCAGCCGCGTATCATGCGCGCAACCTCGGTCGCGTGCGCAGCGCCCACCTGCCCGAGCGCTTCCGTCCGGTGCTGGAGCTCCTGCGCGACGACAAGGCCGGGAGCGAGGAGGAGGGGACCGACCAGCTCCTGCAGAGGATCGTGGTGGCGCCGTCGGTGGTCCTTGGCACCAGCAACATGGAGCGCCTGCTCCAGGAGCTGGAGGACTGCTTCGTCTCTGCGGAGAGGGCGCGTCTCTCGGGCATCGTGGCCGATGCCGAGCGGGCAGGGGACGAGGATGCCCTGCGCGAGGCCATGGCGCAGCTGGTCGTCTTGCCAAGACGATAGCTTGTTGCCGCGTATGGGCCACAGGGTGTAGAGTGGCGCTATGCCCGCAGCAAAGAAGACCACCAAGAAGAAGCCAGTCACGAAGAAAGCCGCCCCCAAGAAGGCGGTAAAGAAGACCACCAAGAAGGCGCCTGTCGCACGGAAGGCAGCCAAGAAGGTCGCCGTAAGGAAAGCAGCGGCGAAAAAGGCTGTTAAGAAGAAAGTAGCGGCTAAGAAGACGGCGACCAAGAAGGCAGCCAAGAAGACGCCTGCAAAGAAGGTCGCCGTCAAGAAAGCCGCCCCCAAGACGGCAGCGGTCAAGAAGACCGCTCCGAAAAAGAAGCCCGCCGCGAAGAAGGAGGCAAGGAAGCCGCTCCTGCCTCGTCCGGAGCGGAAGATCACGGTGGTCAAGCTGCCCGACGGCGCCGAGCGCGGGAAGGGCGCGCGCCAGGAAGGCGCCGACGTCAACCTGGAGCATCTCGCCGTCGACCAGATCGAGGCCCTCACCGAGCTCATCGAGCGGGGCAAGCCGCGCGGCTTCGTCACCGATTCCGAGATACTGACCTACTTCCCCTCGATCGAGGAGGACGTCGAGGTGCTCGAGACGATCTACGACGCGCTCGACAAGTCGGGTCTCAAGGTCGTCGAGTCGGGCAACCTCATCGAGGACAAGGAGTCGATCTCGGATGCGGAGCTCGCGAACGCGCTGGACTTCGGCAAGGAGGTGCCCGATGCCGTGCAGATGTACCTCAAGGAGATCGGCAAGGTGGCGCTCCTCACCAAGGATCAGGAGAAGGACCTCGCCAAGCGCGCAGAAGCCGGAGACGAGGAGGCGCGCCAGATCCTGATCAAGGCGAACCTGCGCCTGGTCGTCTCGATCGCGAAGCGCTACGTCAACCGCACGCCGCACCTGTCCATCCTGGACCTGATCCAGGAGGGGAACATCGGCCTCAGCCGCGCCGTCGACAAGTTCGACTACCGCAAGGGCTTCAAGTTCTCCACGTACGCCACGTGGTGGATTCGCCAGGCCATCAACCGCGCCTTGGCCGACCAGTCGCGCACCGTGCGCATCCCGGTCCACATGGTCGAGGTCATCAGCAAGTACACGCAGATTCGGCGCTCCCTGATGCAGGACCTCGGCCGCGAGCCGCTCGCCGAGGAGATCGCCGCGGAGATGGGCATCGACGTCGAGAAGGTGCGCCACATCCAGAAGATCAGTCAGGACGTTCTCTCGATCGAGACGCCGGTCGGCGACGAGGAGGATTCGGTCCTCGCCGACTTCATCCCTGACGAGCGAAACCCCGCGCCGAACCAGCTCGCCGCGCGCGCCTACCTGCGCGACCTCATCGGCGACATACTCGGGAGCCTCACCGAGCGCGAGCAGAAGATCATCAACATGCGCTTCGGTCTCGAGGACGGCGTCTATCACACGCTCGAGGAGGTCGGCAAGGTCTTCGGCGTCACGCGAGAGCGCATCCGCCAGATCGAGGCCAAGGCGCTCGAGAAGATTCGCGAGCACGACAAGGCTGCCGGCCTCGAGGGATTCGAGAACGTCATCTGAGCCGAGGCAGGGAAAAGCCGCATCCAGGGATGCGGCTTTTTGATTGATGCGACGGAGGTGCTAGTCCTCGCGCGCCAGCGGGATCACCAGCCCTTCGAGGCCTGAATAGTATCCGAGGCGCTCGTAGACGAAGTACTCGTCGCTCTCGTCGTTAGCTCCGCAGAAGCTGAAATCGATGCTGTGGCCCAGGTAGGCGAGCAGCTCGGAATCCAGGCAGATGATGCCGAACAGCGGTCCGTACTCGTTCTCCAGGCATCGCCACCATGCACGCGTCGAGCTGAGTCCTCCGACCTCGTTGACGAGCTCGAGGCCGACTTTTCCGTCTGGCTCGAGGCCTGCGAGCGCGAGCCTATCGAGCAGGCTCGCAGGCGTTTCAGTCTTAGACCAGGAGCGCGCGATGGCCGCCCTATACGTGGTCGGAGACGCATGCTTGGACGTCGGAATTTCCAGCGTGACGATCTCGAAGGGATCCGCCAGCAGCTCCAGTACGAACCATGCCTCGCCATCATTAGATAGCGTTCCCAGCGTGACTCCTTCCGAAGGATGAAATTCCAGGTCGTTGTAATCGAACGAGCTGGCGGAGAAGTCGTACCACCAGATGAGGTTCCCATCCGCGCCGATAAGGTGCGAACACCCGTTTTCGCTCAGCTCGGCATGATGCTCGTGGACGAGCTTTTCTGCCCTTGCCTTGGGAACGAACCGGAAGGATCGTTCCCGTGTCGATTGGAGCACCGCCTCGTAGGCGTTGCTGGACGGAAACGCGCTTCCTCTAAGGAAGAGCAGGTTACCGATGCTGAATGTCTTTTTGTTTTTCATATGTCTGTCTCCTATTAAGTTTTGCTAGGTCTGACTAGGTGATACGGAAAGGAAGATATTTAGTCAAGAAACGCGACCTCGGAGAGGTCGCGTTGGTTATTGCGGGCTAGGCAGCCTGCTCGGATACCAGGAGCATGAAAGCTCCTTCGATCGGAACAGTGTCGTTGGCGAAATGCTTGTTAATCAGGGCATAGGATATGAGTTTTCCTTCAGCGAATTTTACCAGCTTGGCATCTTCCTCATAGATGCCTGAGGCGATGACCCTCACCTGGCTTGAAAGCGCGGTGGGTAGGAGCGTGGTCACTAGTTCCTGACTGAGGAATGCCTCGAGCTCGGCACGGCTTGCCGGACGATAATGCGGGAGCTCATCCGAGCGGATGATGGAAAAGGGATGCGCATGCGATCTCCTGAGACCCATATGCTGTCCATAGGTGTCAGTCATCGGAATGCGCGCAAGTAGCCAGTTCTTGAGCACGAAGAATTCGCGCCAGTCTTTTTCATTCATAATGTTTTCTCTCCAATATTCGTATTCATTTGTGGAAGAAGCAGGCCTGCAATATCGCATAGAGAATCGATATCGGTCAATGTGGAACCAGGAGCGGCATGCGCTAGAGTTACCGCTATACATGAAAGAGATGAACGCGAGCGACATACGGGCCGCCTATCTTGCCTTCTTCAAGGAGCGCGGGCACGCCGTGCTGCCTTCGGCCTCCCTGGTTCCCGAGAACGATCCCACCACGCTCTTCACCGGATCGGGCATGCAACCGCTGGTGCCGTACCTGCTCGGCCTCGACCACGAGGAGGGCGCGCGCCTGACAGATTCGCAGAAGTGCATCCGCGTGCAGGACATCGAGGAGGTAGGGGACAACCGCCATACGACCTTCTTCGAGATGCTCGGGAACTGGTCGCTGGGAGACTACGGCAAGGCGGAGCAGCTGCCCTGGTTCTTTGAGTTCCTCACCGACGTCGTCGGGCTCGACCCCGCGCGGCTCTACGTGACGGCGTACGCCGGCGACGAGGCGAGCGGCATCCCGCGCGACGAGGAGGCCGCCAGCATCTGGCAGAATCTTTTCGCGAGCAAGGGCATCGAGGCAGGGACGGCGGTCATGATTACCGAGGAGGGCGGGGCGGAGCGGGGGATGGAACCTGGCGAGCGCATCTTCTTCTATCAGGACAAGAACTGGTGGAGCAGGCAGGGCGGTCCGGACCGCATGCTGCCGGGCGAGCCGGGGGGTCCTGACTCCGAGGTCTTCTACGAGTTTGCGGACATCGCGCATGACGAGAGCTTCGGGAAGCGCTGTCACCCGAACTGCGACTGCGGCAGGTACCTCGAGATCGGCAACTCCGTCTTCATGCAGTACCGCAAGGCCGACGACGGCTTCGAGCTCCTCGAACGTGCCAACGTGGACTTCGGCGGCGGCCTCGAGCGGATCGCGGCGGCGCGCCTGGGCAGCTCCGACATCTTCCGCATCAGCCTGCTCGCGCCACTCATCGCGCAGGTCGAGGAGGCCTCGGGCAAGGCTTATGCGGGCAACGAGTACGCTTTCCGCGTGGTTGCCGACCATGTCCGCGCGGCTACGTTCCTCATCGGCGACGGCGTGCGCCCCAGCAATACCGAGCGCGGCTACGCGCTGCGTCGCCTGATCCGGCGCGCGACGCGCTATGCCGACACCCTGGGAGTGGCCGACGCCATCCTTGGCGCCGTCAGTCGTACGGTTACGAGAGAATACGGCGACGCCTACCCGGAGCTCGCGAGCCAAGCCGACGCGATCGCCGAGGTCATCGAGTCCGAGGAGCGCAAGTTCCGTCGGACCCTCGCGGCAGGAGCCAAGGAGCTTGCCCGCCTTGCCAAGGAGAAGGGCGCCGCCATCACGGGCGAGGACCTGCTCACGATCCACGCCAGTCACGGGTACCCGTTCGAGCTGAGCCTCGAGGAGCTGCGCGCGTCGGTGTCTGAGCTCGACGACGAGCGCCTGAGGACCGAGTTCGAGGCTGCCATGGAACGGCACCGGGAGGCGTCGCGCGCTGGCGCCGAGAAGAAGTTCGGCGGGCACGGCCTCCTGCTCGACACCGGCGAGCTGAAGGCCGCCACCGAGGAGGAGGTCGTGCTCGTCACGCGCCTGCACACCGCGACGCACCTGCTGCAGTCCGCGCTGCGCGAGGTCCTGGGGAGCGAGGTGCGCCAGGCCGGATCCGACATCACGGCGGAGCGGACGCGGTTCGATTTCACCTTCGACCGCAAGCTCACCGACGAGGAGCTGCAAGGCGTCGAGGATCTCGTGAACAGGAAGATCGACGAGGACCTGTGCGTCCATTGCGTCGAGATGGGGAAGGACGAGGCCCTCGCCGCAGGCGCCCTCGCCTTCTTCCGCGCCAAGTACGCCGACGTGGTGAAGGTGTATTACATGGGCGACGATCTCGAGACCGCCTGGAGCAAGGAGTTCTGCGGCGGGCCGCACGTGGCATCCACCAAGGAGGTGGGAGCCTTCAAGATACGGAAGCAGGAGGCCGTGGCAGCGGGCATCCGCCGCATCCGCGGCGTCCTTGCCTGAGACGATGGGCGCATACGATCGCCTGCGCGCCCTGCTGCCCCGCATGCTCCGGTTCGGCGCGGTCGGCGTGCTCAACACGGTAGTCGACCTAGGCGTCCTTAACGCGCTCCTGTACGCCTTCGCCGACGACGCGTCGCACGCCGCGCTCTTCCCGCTCTTTGCGACGGTCTCGTTCGCCTGCGCCACGCTCAACAGCTTCTTCCTCAACCGGCGGTGGACGTTCCGCGCGGCAGGGGAGGGAAGCGCCGCGCGCGACCTCCCGCGCTTCTACGCCGTGACGCTCGTCAGCTTCGCCGTCAACGTCGGCCTGAGCAGCTTCCTCGTCTGGGTCCAGCCGTTCCCGACGCTCTCGCCGACCCTGTGGGCCAATGCCGCCAAGCTGCTTGCCGTGGGGCTCTCGCTGACGCTCAACTTCGTCGGCTACCAGAAGCTCGTCTTCAGGAGCGCCGCGTGATGGACTGAAGCCGGATTCGTGCTATAAGCAAGGCACGATCTTAGAAAATCGAATATGAAAGTAAGGAGATAGAAAATATGACAATGAAAGTGGCGAAAGCCTTCGATAGCGCGGCAGAGTTCGCGCAAAGTTGGGTAGGCAGGACGGTACCGTACAGCTTTACCGATCTGGAGAAACGGATCCTGGATTCGTTCTTCAGCAACACGGACAAGCACACGTTCCTGCTAGAGAACCTTCCGAGCAACGTGCAAGCCTCGCTGCTTGCCATGTACTCGAGGATTCAGAACGCGCGCGGTCTCCGAGGAGTGTTTCTGGACAAGCTCGTCGTGCATTTCCTGGCAGGCAAGCTCAAGCTGGTCGAACAGCATTATGGAGGCGACGCCGCGAGATTTCTCAAAGCGAACGCGGACATAAGCTCGATCGATAGCTTCGCATCGTTTTCCTTCGATGCGAAGAATCTCGTGCTTGGGTTCATCGAGCATGCGACAGGCGATGGCGCCTACGTGCGAGACTTCGCAAACGGTGACAGGACGAGGAGGTTCCTCAGCACCTGGCTGGACGCGTACGGGCATAATTCCATCGCGCGTCTCGGCACCGCCGTGGTCTGCTGCGAGGAGATATCAATACTGGCGGCAAAGGCGCTCGAGCATCTGCGCGTAGGCGCAGGATTCATCGAGCTTTCTACCCGCTACGTCGACATGACCCGCGCTTACGGCTACGACATCATCGGCGAGCTGATCGCTGCCGGATACGAGGATGTCGGAGAAGCAAAACTGCTGCAGGCAGCGTGCTCGAAGACATACCTGAACCAGCAGGTTAACTGCAGCCAGGCTCTTGGACAGATGTATCCTGACGCGTCGGAGGGAGCGATATTCGGCGAAGTATGCGACGTCATGGCAAACGCGCTTCCCGCGTCGGTCAATACGTCGGTAGGCTGCGTCATATCAGGCGAGGCGCTGCCAGGACTGATCAGGGCGCTCTATCTGGAGAATCTCCACGAGACGACGGCGCTGGCAGACCTCATCCGCTCTGAGCTCAAGCGCTCAGGACTGGGACAGTTTGCCCGGCATGTCGAGCCGACTCCCTTCCAGCTGGCGCATACTGGTTATCTTGTCCATGACGAGTACGGTGCCGATTTCAGGAACAGCATGTGCTCGCTCGACGCCAGGAACGCTGACGCGAACATATACCACGCGTTACTGGAGAGATACGGCGCAAAAGGGTCCGTCGACCAGCACAGCACGATCGCATCGCTTCTCAAGCTGCACGGGCTGACCGGCGAATCACGCGGGGAACACGATCGCCTGCCGCCCCTGTTCGAGACGGTCACGGCGCATTTCCGCTTCAGGATGTCCTTCAGGACCCAGAGAGAGATCCAGCGCCACGTGCTGTGTCGAAACGAGCGGACATTGCTGACGCCGGATCTTGGCTTTTACGAGTACGACAAGCCCATGCCGCATGGCATGCGACAAGCGTTCGATAGGCTGGTCCTGCAGGCACGCCAGACATACCGCAATCTCCTGCATGACGGCGTGGCGCCGGAGGTGCTGCAGTACCTGCTGCCCCTCGGCTTCAACGTGGGAGCGACCCTGACCGCGAACCTTCGCCAGCTGGAATTCCTGCTATGGCAGCGCTCGAAGTTCAACGTGAATCATGAGGCGCGCCAGATAGTGCTCATGATCGACCAGGAGCTGCGCGACCGTCTCGCTTGGTGGGAAAGCATCTCGCGAACGGACCGGACCAGAGCGTACCGACTTGCGCGCGAGAAGGAAGGAGTGCCTCTTTAGAGGCTGATAACGAAGGACGGCCAGCTGGCCGTCCTTTTCACGTCGCTGCGCTACACTGCTCTCATGCATGACCAGGTGACGCCGGCCCTCGTTCTCGCGCGCTATCCGCACGGCGAGGCCGACCTGCGCGTCACGGTCTTCACCCGTGACCTCGGCAAGCTGACCGCCACCGTCGTGTCGGGGCGCAAGACGTCATCCAAGCTCTCGCCGCACCTGATCGAGGGGTCAGCCACGGCGGTGCGGGTCATCGAGGTCCATGGCATACGTATCGTGGACGCGCTGACGATCCGCACGGAAGTGCGGACGCTCGAGGAGTGCCTGCTCCTGGACCGGATCGTGCCCGAGGCGGTGCCGGAACCGGTCGTCTGGCAGCTGATCTCGAGGCCGGCGCTGGACTGGACTGCGGTGCTGGCCGTGCTCGGCTGGAATCCCGCGCAGGCCGCGTGCTACGTCTGCGAGATGCCGCCCTCGGCGTTTGTCGTGCGCAGCCAGGACTTCGTCTGCGACCGGCACCGCGAACGCGGCCCCCAGGAAGCCGGGGAGATGATAGTATGGTGAGCGTATGAACGGATCATCCTGGGGGAGCTCTGATTACCAGCAGGCCGTCGCATCGGGCAGGAGGTCCATCCGCCTGCGCTGGATCGTCGCAGGACTCGCGACGGTCGCGGTCGTGGGCGCTGCCGCCGCGTACTGGTTCCTGATTCACGAGGCTCCGCGCGCCCTGCCGGTCGGCATCCGTCTCAGCGCGCCGACGCTGCTGCAGGGCGGCAAGGCGACCGTGACGGTCTCGGTGTCCAACGACGGCGCGCTCGACGCGGCACGCGACCTCGAGCTCGCGGTCGACCTGCCGGAACGCACCGTGGCGACGGTTCAGGACGCCGCCGCTTCCTCGACCCCCGAGCGCGCTGTCGTGAGCCTGCAGGACCTGGGCCCGGGCGAGTCGCGCGAGGTCAGCCTCCAGCTGATGACCCAGCTGGAGCCCGGGTCTGCCGCGCCGCTCCGCGCGGAGGTCTCGTACGCCACCGATCGCGGGGCACGGAGGTTCTCGGTGGCGACGGAGGTGTCGCTGGTAGTCACGCAGCCCGCGCTCTCGCTGAGCATCGCGGCTCCCTCAGGCGTCGCGCGCAACGATCCGTTCTCGGCCACGCTCAGGTACCGGAACAATGACGACCGCCCGCTGTCGGGCGCGAGCCTGAGGCTCGTCCTGCCGCGCGGCGTGTCCCTGGTCTCGGCCGAGCCGGCGCGCCAGGATGGCGCGTGGGAGATTCCTTCGCTCGCGCCCGGCGCCGAGGGAGGCGTCGCGCTGCGCCTCTTGGCTGGCGATGATGCCGCCACGCCCCTGGGGCTGCGCGCGACGATCTCGCGCGCGGGAGAGATCGTCGCCGAGCAGGCCGCGTCGGTCGCCATCTCCTCCGAGCCGCTCGGGCTGTCCGTCTTCAGCAGTGCCGGCGAGAGTCCGGTCGTCACCTTCGGCCAGAGCCTGAGCTATCGCATGGAAGTGAGGAACCTCTCGAAGGTCGTGCTCAAGGACGTCGTCCTCAAGGCCGAGCTGGGCGGCAAGCTGTTCGACCTCTCGACCGTGGTCGCGCGCACCGGCACGCTGGACCCGCGCGATCCGCTGATCACCTGGAATGGCATCGGCAATCCCGAGCTGCGCGCCATCGCGCCCGGCGGCAAGGTTTCCATCTCTTTCGACGTGAGGACCGTACGGTCGCTTGCGGGATCAGACCTGAGCTCCGTCGTTACCGCATCCGCCTCCTCGCCAACGGTGCCGGCAGGGGTGCAGGCCTCGGGCTCGGTCGCCTCGTCGCGCAGCGTCGCCAAGCTTGCGGGACAGGTAGCTTTCGCATCCGAGGCGCACTGGCGCGATCCGCTCGCGCAGGTGAGCAACGCGGGCCCCCAGCCGCCGCGCGTGGGCACGCCGACGCAGTACCTCGTGCGATGGTCCGTCGCGCCTTCGAGCGCCGGCATGAAGGACGCGACCGTCACCGCGGCGCTGCCGGCAGGCGTGCGCTTCACCGGCAAGCTCGCCGGAGTCTCCGCGAGCGACCTGACTTACGACACCCGCACCGGTACCGTGACCTGGCGCGCGGGAGCGGTAGCCGCCGGCTCGACCAAGCGAGCCGGATTCCAGGTGGAGGTGACGCCGGCGGCGAACCAGGCAGGGCGTGAGGTGCGCCTGGCAGGCGAGAGCAAGCTCACCGCGACCGATGCCTTCGCCGGAGTCGCGGTGACCAGCTCCGGCAGGGAGCTCACGACGCTCCTGCAGGCGGGGACGCCGGGTGCCGGAGACGGGACCGTCGCGCGCTAGCTGCAGGGCGGCGCCTTAGGTAGACTCTCGGGTATGGAAACGAGAGGATTGAAGGACATGGACGAGCTCGTCGCGCTGTGCAAGCGGCGCGGCTTCGTCTTTCCCGGCTCGGAGATCTACGGCGGCCTTGCCAACTCGTGGGATTACGGACCGCTCGGCGTCGAGCTGCGTAACAACATAAAGGCCCTCTGGTGGGACCGGTTCGTGCGACGCCGTGCCGACATGGTCGGGCTGGAGTCGGCGCTGATCATGAACCCTAAGGTCTGGGACGCGAGCGGCCATACCGCGACCTTCTCCGACCCGCTCGTCGAGTGCCGGTCATGCAACGGGCGCTTCCGCGCCGACACGATCGGCGAGCCGGAAGGGGACGGGTGGAAGCTGCCTGCCTGTCCGACCTGCCGCAAGCACGAGTGGGCCGAGCCCAAGCAGTTCAACCTGATGCTCAAGACGTTCCTGGGGCCCGCCGAGGAGGAGGCGAGCCAGGCCTTCCTGCGGCCGGAGACCGCCCAGGGCATGTTCGTCGACTTCAAGAGCGTCGCGGAGACCTCGCGCCTTCGTCTCCCGTTCGGCATCGCGCAGGTAGGGAAGGCGTTCCGCAACGAGATCACGCCGGGCAACTTCATCTTCAGGACGCGCGAGTTCGAGCAGATGGAGATCGAGTACTTCATCCGTCCTCCGGTGGAGGAGTCGGACTGGGAGCTGCCGTTCGAGACATGGCGCGCGGCCATGCACGATTGGGTGCGCCTCATCGGCATCGATGCCGCGCACGTCCATGAGCTCGAGGTCGAGAAGGACGACCTCGCGCACTACAGCAAGCGGACGCTCGACCTCGAGTACGACTTTCCGTTCGGGCGCAAGGAGCTGTACGGGCTCGCGTACCGCACCGACTTCGACCTGAAGAACCATTTCGCCAAGGACCCTTACCGCGACCCGAACTCGGGCGAGGCCTTCTATCCGCACGTGATCGAGCCGACCTGGGGCGTGGACCGCACCATGCTCGCCGTGCTCTGTGACGCCTACCGCGAGGAGGACAACGACGGCAAGAAGCGCGTCTACCTGTCCCTCGCGCCGGTGCTCGCTCCGTACAAGGCAGCCGTCTTCCCGCTTCTTGCCAACAAGCCCGAGCTCATGACCTTCGCCCAGAGTCTGTTTGCGAGCATGCTCGAGCATTTCCCGACGGCATGGGACGATCGCGGCAACGTCGGCAAGCGCTATTTCGCGCAGGACGAGATCGGCACGCCCTGGTGCGTGACGGTGGACTTCCAGACGCTCGAGGACGGCACGGTGACACTGCGCGACCGGGACAGCGGCGAGCAGGAGCGCGTTGCCGCTTCAGAGGTGGCGGCGCTCATCGAGCAGCGGCTGAAGGAATCGCTCGCGGCATCCTGAGAGCCAGAATATAAAATGAGCCCTTCGATAAAAATCGAAGGGCTTTGTTGACGGATGGCCTATACCTTTGCTGTCTTACCGTCTTTATCAGCAAAGGGGACTGATGGCCCCAGCTAGCAGATTTCACAGTCATTAATCTGTGGCTGCCTTTTCAACTGTTTCCCTCATACCCGAAAAGGTAGGTAGTGAGGAATCCTGTATCTGTAACGTTGTCGGCTTTTCAGCCAGTTTCTTTAGGAACCCGTCAGGATTCGATTCCTAAGTACTATAAGTATTATATATCAAGATGTAATATTTGTCAATGACTCGAGCCTGGCATGCGCGGAATTGCGCAGCGCCGGGAGCGCGCCAGGCATGATAGACTGCATGAGCAGAGATACGCTCTCTACCACCAATCCCAAACGACATGCGCAAACTCCTAATCCTTCCACTCATCGTCGCGGTATCCGGCATCGCCGGTATCGCGCAGGCTGCGACTACCCTCAAGCTCGCTGCAAGCTCGGCAGGACTGCCGCGCTACAGCTCCGTGACCGAGGCCAACGCCGGCAATCTCGTCTTCAGCTTCCGCAACCTCGGCAAGACCGAGTACGTGAACTGCACGCTGCCCGCGCCGATCGAGTGCGGCAAGCCTGCGGACACGCAGAAGCCGATCTGGGGCAGCCTGTCCGGTACCGCGTACCGCAACGAGGCAGGCACGCTCCAGGTGACGTCCGCGCAGGACGCATCGGGCAGCCTCCAGCTGGTCGCGTACGCGATGAAGAAGGGGGAATGGACGAAGGTACGCGAGTGGAAGGCCGTAGGAGGCGCGACCCGCGTGATGGTGGCAGGGGACGGGAAGGGATTCGCCGTCTTCATGGCAAACGGCACGGTCGTGCGGTACGGCATCGAGGCTGACGCTCCGCTGAGCACCGCCACGTACGCGGCGAGCGGATCTGCCATGACGCTCTCGTCGACGGGCAGGTACCTGGCGTTCTATCGCCCGGGCACCGCCTCGCGCGCCGAGCGCTCGTACTTCGTCGCCGACCTCACCACGGGCAAGGAAGTCTCATGGTCCGAGCCGGTCGTGTACTGGGACCTCGTCTCCGAGGACAACCGCGTCTTCTCGTTCTCGCCGGACGATGCGAGCCTCGTGCTGCGCTCGGACAAGGACGGCTGGCAGAAGCCGTACCTCGTGAACCTGAAGGCCGGCCTGCCGACGGTGCTCGCGCCGACGCTGCTGTTCGCGCGGCCGTACGCGGTGGCAGACCTCGTCTTCATCGACAACGACCGTCTCGCCGTGGTCGCCAATCGCGATAGCGCCACTGCCTGGGGGCTCTACGCCCTCAACGTGCGCACGCTCGACATCGTCAAGGTGTCCGATGGCGCGAGCTACGGCGTGTCCCTCAAGCGCTTCGGCGACTACGTCTCGTTCGCGAAGACGACGCCCGGCGGCGTCTCGGGCGCCCTCTACAACGTGAGGACGGGAACGGTGACGCTCGCCGAGTCGCTCGCCAAGACGACCATCCCGGCAGGAGCAGTCATCCCGGCGCCGAACGCGATCAAGACGACCTCGGCCTCGGGCGGCTACGCGGTATGGGAGCCGACGACCAAGACCAAGGCGACGCCGATCGTCATCTGGCTGCACGGAGGCCCGTACCGGCAGATCTCGACCGCGGGCTACCACCCGTTCAACAGCTACGGCAACCTGGACTGGATGCTCGAGCAGACGAGGCTCTCGGGAGCGATCGTGGCCAAGGTGGACTACCCTGGCAGCTACGGCTACGGCAGGACCTACGCCGAGTCGCTCACCGGCAAGGTCGGACTGAGCGACGTCGATGCCGTGCGGCAGGCGATCGCCTCGCTGCGCGCGACCTACGGGGCGAACGCCCCCGTCTACGTCGTGGGCAACAGCTACGGGGGATACCTGGCGCAGAAGTCGCTCGTCGAACTGGGCAGTCAGGTCGCCGGCATCTACTCGATCTCGGGCGTCACCGACTGGGAGTCGCTCATCGCCTCGAACCCCGCCGGCATCTTCGGCGTCCAGTTCCGCGGCGCGCCGAGCGCGCTCAACAATCCGCTCTACCTTCAGGCCAAGCTGATACTCAAGATCGGCTCGATCGGCGCGCAGAAGATCTACCTCGCGCACGGGGATGCCGACACCTCCGTGCCCTCGTCCCAGACGACCCTGCTCGACCAGCTCCTGCGCATAGAGAAGAAGAACGTGACTACCACGTTCTACCCTGGCGAGAACCACGTGTTCTCGAAGCCCGCGAACATCGCGGACCTCTGCAAGAAGGCGATCGAGCTCGTGGGCGGCAAGGGCACGGGCCGCTGCGCGATCTGAGCCCGGCCTTACTGACTCAGGAAGGAATGAGGAAGGGACCGCTTGGAGGCGGTCCCTTGGCAGGGCACGGGGCGTCAGCCGTGCCGCGGGCGGTAAAAGGGCGCAACTCAGGAAAGCGCCGAAAACCCGCCCGAAAGAATGAGTGCTGAGCTATGTATACCAGGCAAATCGGCTACGTCAACGTGCTGCACGGTTGCCCGGGCAAGCGCGAGCGCATAGAATCGGCAGCATAGATGAGCCTCTTTACCCGCAAGATCGGCATCGACCTCGGGACCGCCAACACGGTCGTCTTCGTCCCTAAGCGGGGATTCATCATCAACGAGCCGACCATCGTCGCGCTCAGCAAGCCCGACAACACCGTCCTTGCCGTCGGCGCCGAGGCCAAGGAGATGGTCGGCCGCACGCCGGACGACATCGTCGCTTACCGCCCGCTCAAGGACGGCGTCGTCGCCGACTACTACATCACCAAGGCCATGCTGACCTACTTCATCAGCAAGGCGACCAACTGGTGGGACATCCTCGGCCCGGAGATCGTCATATCCGTGCCCGCCGGCATAACCCAGACCGAGCGCCGCGCGGTCATCAACGCCGCCAAGGAGGCGGGCGCACGCCAGGCCTTCATCGTGCGCGAGCCCATCCTCGCCGCGCTCGGCGCCGGCATCCCGATCAACGCGCGCTCGGGACACCTCATCATCAACATGGGCGGCGGCACGTCCGAGGTCGCCGTCATCGCGCTCGGCAACATCGTCTCCTGGGCCTCGCTGCGCGTCGCGGGCAACAAGTTCGATGCCGCTATCTCCGACTACATCAAGAAGAAGTACGGTCTCGCGATCGGTGACCAGACCGCCGAGACGATCAAGATGAAGATCGGATCGGCGCTCATAACCAAGGACAAGAAGGAGCATCACGTGCGCGGCCGCGACCTCGCGTCCGGACTGCCCAAGGACATCGTCATCACCAGCAACGAGGTCGCCGACGCCCTCAATCCGCTCCTGATGGAGGTCTACCAGGCAGTCCAGAACGTCTTCAACGACACGCCGCCGGAGCTCGTCGCCGACATCATGGAGAAGGGCATCATCATCTCGGGAGGCACCGGGCAGCTCAGCTACCTGCCGCAGTTCTTCGAGCGGTTCCTCGGCGTGCCCGTCTACCTCGCCGAGGATCCGCTCTACTGCGTGGCCAAGGGAACGGGCCTCATCCTCAGCCATATCGACGTCTACAAGCGCACGCTCCTGAACAAGCGCAGCTCCTGATGCGCGGGGGAGAGGTCCTCGCCGAGGAGCTCGCGAAGCGGGCGCTTGAGGGAAGCCTTAGCCATGCCTACCTCGTCGTCGCGCGCGACCGCGCGGCGCTCGAGGACGCAGCGCCGCGCATCCTGCGTGCCGTAGACGGCGTATCGCGGCTGCAGCTGGCGGATGGCCTCCTGGTGCGACCCGAGGAGGGCGCGCGCTCGATCGGCATCAAGGTCGTCGTCGACGAGGTGCGTCCCCACCTACAGTCCTTTCCCGGCGTGTCCGCCTATCGCGGCGCGCTCATCCTGCACGCCGAGCTCCTCACCGCCGAGGCGCAGAACGCGCTGCTCAAGATCGCCGAGGAGCCGCCGGAGCGCTCCGTGCTCGTGCTCGCGACCCTCGACGAGGAGCGCATCCTGCCGACGCTACGCTCGAGGATGCAGCGCCTGTCGCTCGTGCCCGCTGGCAAGGAAGAGGTGGCCGCCTGGCTTGGCGAAGAGGGACATGCCTCAGGCCAGGCCGCGCAGGAGGTCGCCACGCGCAGCCGGGGATCGTTCGAGGCGGCACGAGAGCTCGCGGCAGGCAGCGCGGCGCTGGCGCTGGCAGACCGGCTCCTGGGCGCGTCGCCATCCGGCGTCGCGCAGGCAGCCAAGGAAGCGGCACAAGAGGAGGTCGGCCTTGCCGATCTCGCGCGTGCGCTGTCGGTACGGCTCGCGTATACTGCCCGTACCCCCAGAAATCTAGAGCTCTGGCACCGGGTGCAGCGGCTCGCGCGCCAGGCGCAGGCGAGCCCGCTCAACCTCAAGCTCCAGATAGCGGCCATCTTCCACGACCTACCATCATGAACGACTTCGAAAAGACCCTTGCAGCCGAGCTCGACCTGACCGTCGCGCACCTGGGCGACGAGCTTGCCGCGCTGCGCAGCAGCCGTCCCTCCGTCGAGCTTGTGGAGAGGATCGGCGTGCAGCTCTATGACCAGCCCATGACCGTGCAGCAGCTCGGCTCCCTCTCGATCGAGGCGCCGCGAACGGTCCTGATCACGCTCTGGGACCAGAACGCCGTCGCGCCCGTGGTCAAGGCCATACAGGATGCCCAGGTCGGCCTGTCGGTGAGTAACGACGGCATGACGATACGCGCCTCGATGGCGGCGCTCACGAGCGAGCGGCGCGAGGAGCTGGCACGGACCATCAAGAAGACAGCCGAGGGAAGCCGGATCGCCATACGCAACCAGCGTGACGACGTCATGAAGAAGGTCCGCGCCGCAAAGGATGCCAAGGAGATCACCGAGGATGACGAGTTCTCGCTCAAGGAGCGCCTGCAGGCGACCGTGGAGCGCGCTAACAAGCGTGTCGACGAGCTCGTCGACAAGAAGCTCGCTGGTATCGCGGAGTAGATGGCAGGATTACTGATCGCCGTCGGCCTCGTGGCGCTCATCGTCACGCACGAGCTCGGCCACTTCGTCGCGGCAAAGGCATTCCGCCTCTTCGTCCACGAGTTCGGACTCGGCTTCCCGCCGCGGCTTGCAGGCATCAAGCGAGGAGAGACCGAGTACACGGTCAACGCGCTGCCGCTCGGCGGCTTCGTGCGTATAGCGGGAGAGGATGACGGCTCAGAGGAGGAGGTGCCGCGCGACCGGTTGCTATCGACGCAGCCCTGGTGGAAGCGGGCCGTGGTCATCTCAGCAGGCGTCGCCGTCAACGCCGCGATCGCCTGGCTGCTGCTGACCGCGGTCTTCCTGATCGGAACGCCGCACGTGGTCATCATCAGCGACGTCGAGCAGGGCTCGCCGGCTGACCTGGCAGGCGTGATGAGCGGCGATCTCGTCGAAGGCTACGCGAGCGTCGACGAGTTCGCCGCGCGCGCCAGGGAGAGCGCGGGAGGCGAGTTCGCCTTCTCTGTCCTGCGCGGTTCCGAGCAGGTGGAGGTCACGGCGCAGCCGCGGCAGCCCTCAGAGGAGCATCCGGGAGCGCTCGGCGTCTCGCTCGCCGAAGGCGGCATAGACCGCGCACCGTTCTGGCGCGCGCCGTACGATGCGCTCAAGGCGACCTGGAGCCTGGTGGTAGCCACGGTCCAGGGCTTCGCGAGCCTGATAGGCCGCCTGGTCACGGGCAACGTGCCTTCGGACGTGGTAGGTCCCGTCGGCATCGTCACCACTGCAGGCCAGGTAGGCAGCATCGGCTGGATCTATCTCGTGCAGATGCTCGCGGTCATCTCGGTCAATCTCGCCGTCCTCAACCTGCTGCCCATTCCGGCGCTCGATGGCGGCAGGCTGTACCTCACGCTTATCGAGGGAGCGACCGGCTGGAAGATGCCCAAGTGGATCGAGTCACGCGTCAACGTGGTGACCTTCCTGGCGCTGATCGGCCTGATGCTGCTGCTTACCGCGCGCGACGTTTTCCGGCTCTTCTGAGAGCGCCTGAGAGCAGGTTGGCAGGGCCTTCCTCGCGGTCGCAGGCGACCCGGCAAGAGGCGCATGGCATGCTAGAATAGCGAGGCACGAACCAGTATCAACACCTACCCATGGATTCATCGATCTCACCCCGCACCAAGCCGCTCTTCCGCGGCATGCAGGTCGTCTGGTACGTCCTCGGCATCATCGAGGTCCTCCTGGCGTTCCGCTTCGTTCTCAAGCTGCTCGGCGCCAACCCTGCAGCGGGATTCACTGCCTTCATCTACGGAATCACGTACGCCCTGGCCGCTCCGTTCCTGACCGTGTTCAGGACCGCCCGTGTCGAGGGAAGCGTGTTCGAGTGGTCCACGCTGCTTGCCATGCTCGTCTACCTGATCATCGCCTGGGCTATTTCCAAGCTGCTTCTGATGGGACGCTCGGTTTCCACGCCAGAGGCCGCGGCCAAGCTCGATCAGGAGGATACGCTGTAAGCGCGGGCTGATTCTCACGTCATATAACCATGCCTACAACAAGATTTGCAGGAACCGTGGCGCTCGCGCTGCTGCTCGTCACCGGAAGCGTCACCATCGCCGAGGCGGCTCATCGCACGCGGTCCAGCAGCCGGTATTCCAGCGCAGCGAGCCGGGAGATCAGCAGCCTGTCCAAGCAGGACCCGCTCGAGGCCTTTCCGGTGCCCATACTCTTCGACGTGCCGCCTCGCGACGTGCGCGACACCTGGGGCGACGCCAGGAGCAACGGCCGCACGCATGAGGGCACCGATATCTTCGCGCCAAAGGGCGCCTATGTCGTGGCGCCGTCCGACTCGGTCGTGTCCGAGATCGGCTTCGGAGCTAACGGAGGCAACTTCGTCTATACCATCAATCCGGGCGGGGAGCGATTCTACTTCGCCCATCTTGACGACTACAAGGATGGCCTGAAGCAGGGAGACATCCTCAAGAAGGGGGACCTCATAGGCTACGTCGGCAACACCGGCAATGCCTCAGGCGGCGCGACGCACCTGCACTTTGGCATCTACGCGAGCGGGGCACAGAACCCGTTCAGCCGTCTCACCGATGAGTTCAGCGTGAGCGAGCGCGTCGACGCGGCTGCCCGCATCATCGACGATGCCGATGACGAGGAGGCCGAGGCGCGCGTCATGGTGGGCAACCACGTGGCGTTCTTCCGCGAGGCGGTCGCCTCGGGCGAGGAGCTGCCTGAGGAGGTGGTGAGCGCGCTCGCCGCTACCGTCGTGAAGGCGGCTCCGGTGACGAGCACCGCCGGCGTGCGTGACCTCACGGTCGGCTCGCGAGGACAGGACGTCGTCGCGCTCCAGCAGCGCCTCATACTCGAGGGGAAAGGTCCGGCGGCGCGAGCCCTCGCGGACGCTACCGCGACCGGATACTTCGGACCGGTCACGCGCGACGCGCTAGCCGAGTACCAGGCAGCAGTGGGCATAGCCCCCGCGGTCGGCTACTACGGCCCGCTCACGCGAGCTCGAATCATCTGAAAATCCTAAAGATTAAATAAAAAAGAAGCCGAGGAATGATTCCTCGGCTTCAGTGTTTGTCAGTAATTACATAAGTCATTGCCAAAATGACTTTCGTAGAATTCCTCCTCAAGAGCGTCGCACGCCTCCTGGCGCAGGGTTCCTCGCAGGTTCGGATCGTCCATTCCCTGAAGCAGTCGGACGCCCATGTCGTGCGACGAGCAGGGGATGACGCCGAAGCGGCATTCCGTGTAATCGCGGATATAGGATTGATAGCGCATTTCCACGGGTGAAAATGGCCGATCGATCGAGATGTACGTTATCGAGTCCGATGCCGGTGGCGCCGACGCTAAGAAATCGTAGGCGAGCACGCCGACGAGCATGGTTACGACCGCGATAGCGGCCAGAAAGACATATTTAATTTTCATAATCAGTTCTCCTCTGCGCGCCATTATAGCATATATTGACTGTTAATCAATAGATGGCGCAATGAAGCCGGCGGGGATGATACACTCAAGCCCTATGTTCGAGCTCGTCACAGACAAGACCCCGGCCGGCGACCAGCCGGCCGCGATAGATGCCCTCGTCAGCGGCCTCGAGGCGGGGGAGGAGCACCAGACCCTGCTAGGCGTCACGGGATCGGGAAAGACCTTCACGATTGCCAACGTCATCGCCAGGACGCAGCGCCCCGCTCTCGTCATGGCGCACAACAAGACCCTGGCCGCCCAGCTCGCCTCGGAGCTGCGCGAGCTGTTCCCGCGCAACGCGGTCGAGTACTTCGTCTCGTACTACGACTACTACCAGCCGGAGGCCTACGTGCCGACCTCGGACACCTACATAGGCAAGGAGGCGATGATCAACGAGGAGATCGACAAGCTGCGCCATGCCGCCACGGCCTCGCTCCTGACACGGAAGGACGTCATCGTCGTCGCCTCGGTCTCCTGCATATACGGCCTCGGGGCGCCTGAGGAGTATGCCAAGAACATCATTCACTTCCGTTCGGGCATGAAGGTGGACCGCGCCGAGCTCATGCGCAAGCTCGTGACGCTGCAGTTCAACCGCACTAACGCCGACCTGACGCGCGGCACGTTCCGTCTACGCGGGGTCAACTGGGAGATCATGCCCACGGATCGGGAGCTCATCTACGCCTTCTCGCTCGACGAGGAGGGTATCGTGGGCGACATTTACGAGATAACCCCGGCCGAAGGCTTCCGCCCTGGGATCACGCCGGCGATCAACGAGGTATTCATAGCGCCCGCGCGGCATTTCATCACCTCGAAGGACCAGCGTGAGCAGGGGATCAAGGCGATCCAGGCCGAGCTAGACGAGCAGCTGCGGAAGTTCGATGCCGAGGGCAAGCTGCTCGAGGCCGAGCGTCTCGAGCGCCGAACCCGCTTCGACCTCGCCATGATCCGCGAGGTCGGCTACGCGCACGGCATCGAGAACTACTCGCAGCCGCTGTCCGGCCGCATGCCGGGGGCGCCGCCGTCCACGCTGCTGGACTACTTCCCGGAAGGCTTCCTGACCATCATCGACGAGAGTCACGTGACCGTGCCGCAGATCAACGGCATGCAGGCCGGCGACAAGGCGCGCAAGCAGACCCTGATCGAATACGGGTTCCGCCTGCCGTCCGCGGCAGACAACCGCCCCCTCACGTTCACGGAGTTCGAGGAGCGCGTGGGACAGACGATCTACACGTCGGCGACGCCGGGCCCCTTCGAGCGCGGCATCAGCACCAAGGTCGTGGAGCAGGTGATACGCCCTACCGGGCTCGTGGATCCGATCATCACGATCCGTCCCATCGCCGGGCAGATCGACGACCTTATCGAGCGCGCCCAGGAACGCGTGACAAAGGGCGAACGCGTGCTCGTCACCACGCTGACCAAGCGCATGGCCGAGGACCTGGCCACCTTCCTGGCCGAGAAGGGGGTGAAGGTCGCCTACCTGCACTCGGACGTGAAGACGCTGGACCGCATCAGGATCCTCTCGGACCTGCGCAAGGGCGAGTACGACGTCCTGGTCGGCGTGAACCTGCTTCGCGAGGGCCTCGACCTTCCCGAGGTCTCGCTCGTCGCGATCCTCGACGCGGACAAGGAGGGTTTCCTGCGCTCCGAGACGGCGCTGGTGCAGACCATCGGCCGCGCCGCGCGCAACGTCGACGGCGAGGTCGTGCTCTATGCGGATGTCATGACCAACTCGCTCGAGCGTGCGGTCTCCGAGACCAAGCGACGTCGCGAGATCCAGCTCGCCTACAACAAGGAGCACGGGATCACGCCGAAGACCGTCATCCGCGCCATCAGCGACATCCTCCCCGCGGCCGAGGCCGCCCTCAAGATCGAGCTGACCGCCGTCGGCAAGAGCCGGCAGGCCCTGGTGCGCCTCATCAAGCAGAAGGAGCGCGAGATGAAGGAGGCCAGCGGCAATCTCGAGTTCGAGCTCGCCGCGCTGCTGCGCGACGAGATCAGGTCGCTGAAGGAGCAGGAGAAGGATGCCGAGGACGACGTGAAGGAGGTCGAGGGCGTGACGCACTACAAGAGCAAGGCCGAGGTGCCCAAGGCGCGACGCGGCCGCAAGCGCGCCGCCTGATGGGCCTCTTCTCGGGGCTCTTGGACGGGGCCCTGATGACCGGCGCCCGCTATGGCGTGAATCCGTTGGTCTTCGCCGCCATCTACCTGGGCGCGATACCGGTCTTCCTGACCTTCTCCGCGCTCGCCGTGCGACAGTACCGCGCGGGAAAATCGGCCTGGCTGCCTGGCATCGGCGCAGGGTTCTGCTTCGTCTCGGCCTACCTGTACGCGCTCATCGCGGGCGAGAACCTGCCCTGGTGGAGCTACGTCCTGGTCGGGGTCGTGCTCGGCCTCAGCGCGTACCGCACCTTCCGCGGGCTCCGGGCGAAGGCCGGGAAAGGTGGCGAGGAAGCGGAGTACGACGTCATCGTGATCGGGGCCGGCGCTGCCGGTCTCAACGTGGCCGTCTTCATGAATCAGGCGGGCTTCAGGGTCCTGATGATCGACCGCAGCGACCGGCACATCGGCGGCGACTGCCTCAATCACGGCTGCGTGCCCTCCAAGGCCCTGATCCATGCGGCACGCACGGTCGCTGCCGCGCGCGAGGCTGGAAGCTTCGGCCTGGACGTTCGGGGAGCTGCCGACATGAAGAAGGTGCGCGCCCACGTTCGTGCCGCGCAGGAGACGATACGCGATCACGAGAACGCGGCTCATTTCCGCGCGCAGGGCATCGAGGTCGTGCTCGGCAACGCGCGCTTCACGGGCCCGCGGGAGGTCACGGTCGGAGATGTGGCATATGCGGGCAGGAACGTCGTCATAGCGACCGGTTCGCGGCCGCGCGTGCCTGACATGCCAGGGTCCGAGCTTGCCACGGTGCACACTAACGAGACGATCTTCGGCATCGACAGCCTGCCTGGGCGCCTGGCGATCGTCGGCGGAGGACCGATCGGCATCGAGATAGGGCAGGCGTTCCAGGACCTCGGATCGCAGGTGACGATCATCCAGCGTGACGAGCGGATACTGCCGCGGGAGGACGCGGATATCATCGAGGTGCTCAGGAAGCGGCTCGAGACGGGAGGGATGGCCATCCTGACGGGGACCGAGGTCGAGCGCGTGACCGGCGCTTCGGAGCTTGCCGTGCGGACGTCGCAGGGAAGCCTCGCGATCGGCTTCGACGCGCTGCTGGTCGCCGCCGGGCGCGAGGTGGATCTGGCCGGCTTGGATCTCGAGCGGGCGGGCATCCGGACCGAGGAAGGCGCACTCGTGCTGGACGACCGGCTCCGCACGACCAACCCGCGCGTCTTCGCCTGCGGCGATGTGGCTGGCCAGCACCAGTTCACGCACGCGGCAGAGCTGCACGCCTCGGTCATCCTCGAGAACTTCTTCAGGCCGCTGCTCAAGCGGAAGCTGGTGACGGACCACCTTTCCTGGGTGACCTTCACCGATCCCGAGGTCGCGACCTTCGGCCTCGCTCCCGAGGAGCTGCAGAGGCGCGGCGTCCGCTTCAGGACAAGGACGACCAGCTTCGAGGATGACGACCGAGCGATTACTGATGGCTACCGGTACGGGCTGCTCAAGACGCACGTCGGCAGGGGAGGAAGGATCCTGGGCGGCACGATGGTAGCGCCCCACGCGGGCGAGCTGGTGCAGGAGCTCATCCTCGCCAACCGGCTCGGACTCTCGGCCGGCGACCTCTTCAAGAAGACGTATCCGTATCCCACCGCGACGCGGATCAACCGCGCGATGGCGCTCGGCCTGTTCCTTGAGCGTCTCACGCCAGGAGCGAGACGCGTGCTCAGAATCCTGTATCGCGCTTTGACCTGAGGCGCGTGCTCAGCGATACTTAAGAGCATTAACTGATATGATCGCTTTCATCAAGAAAAACAGGTACTTCGTCATCGGGGCGATACTCATTCTCGTCATCGCGGGATTCCTGGGCTTCAAGATCTATCAGGAGCGGATAGCCGCGTCTCTCGACGCGGCGGATGGCTACGACTACGCCGGCATAGACGTCGCCAACCTGCCGCCGCTCCCCGAGAACATAGACGAGCTCGCGAGCCGTACCGAGGACGAGTGGCGCGACGCGCTCAGCGCGACCGAGTTCCGGATACTGCGCGAGCGCGGCACCGAGGTGCCGTTCACGAGCCCGCTCGACAAGGAGGATCGCGCCGGCACGTACGTCTCAGCCGACTGCGGCGAGCCGCTCTTCAGGTCCGAGCAGAAGTTCGATTCCGGCACCGGCTGGCCGAGCTTCTGGGCGCCCATCTCGAAGGACGCGATAGCGCTGCAGGAGGACGGCAGCTTCGGCGTGACGCGCACCGAGGTCATCGCGCCGATCTGCAAGAGCCACATCGGCCACGTCTTCGAGGACGCGCCGCAGACCCCGACCGGCCTGCGCTACTGCCTCAACGGCGTCGCGCTGCGCTTCGTGCCTGACGAGCAGTAGCCCGAGCCCTGGCCGAACGTGCTGGATCAGGATGTTGTTACACGCATATATTATGTTATAACTATCAACAGCACTGCTAACGCAGCGACTATACGAAGGAGATATGGTGAAATATGAAAGTAACGAAGGTAGCCTTTATCGGCAACGTTGCCGATGCATTCGAGGATAGATTCCCGAAGCAAAGAGAAAAGGGAATCAGAGGAAAGTTCAGCATTCTGAAAGAGCCGGCATGCCTGACGATGCTGGTACATCTGAGCGAGAAGCTCTTGGAAACGCATGCCGACGCGATCGGATTCTATCTGATCGGGAAAGGCATGGAACATACCACGGTACGTGGCGGTGGCACGGTAATGTTTTTCAATACCCCGCGCGGCCTAAGGGAAATAATGTTTTCGGAAGCCTCAGGCAGCTTCGGTGTTGCTAGCGGCCTCGAGGTCGAGCTGATTGCCAGGAACGCATGGATGAATGGCACGGATTACAACGTCACGTTCGCCGACTGGTTCGAGGAGTGGAATGTTGAGGAGAGAGCTGGCTTCTCTCCTGACCTCGAAGACCTGAGGCAGATGAAAGCAACGCTGAACGATGCAGCGTTCCGCATCGTAGAATTCTGAGCTAGGCGTAAAAGTAGAAGAGCGCTCCGATTAATGCGGGCGTTCTTTTTATTTGAGAGCGAGCAGGATTCAGCGATGGTAGCGCTCAAAACAGAAGACACCTCCTTGCGGAGGTGTCTCTGACGCTTCCAATAAATTAAAAGCGTGGCTGAACTATATTCCCCTCCAAGGAGGCCGTCAAGTGCCCCGATATCCACCTTTTACTGGGCTTAAACGGCCAGCTATAGTGAGGTCACTACCAGATGCAGAAGAACCGCATCGCCGTTTCTGGCGCCCGAGAGCACAATCTCAAGAACGTCTCGTTCGAGATACCACGCGACAAGCTCGTGGTTTTCACGGGCCTCTCGGGCTCGGGCAAGTCATCCCTCGCGTTCGACACGATATTCGCCGAAGGTCAGCGACGGTACATAGAGTCCCTCTCGGCGTACGCGCGGCAGTTCCTCGGCCGGCTCGACAAGCCGGACGTCGACGAGATCGACGGTCTCTCCCCGGCGATCTCCATCGACCAGAAGAGTCACTCGGGCAACCCGCGCTCCACGGTGGCGACGATCACGGAGATATACGACTACCTGCGCGTGCTCTTCGCCAGGCTGGGCATACCGCACTGTCCTGAGTGCGGCACCGAGATCAAGAAGCTCTCGCGCGAGCAGATCGTGGACATCGCCGTCGACATAGCCAAGCGCAACAGCAAGAAGGGGAACAACATACTCGTCCTCGCGCCCGTCGTGCGCGGACGGAAAGGCGAGCACTACCAGATGCTGTACGACTTCCTCAACGCGGGCTTTTCCGAGGTCAGGGTGGACGGCAAGCTGCAGAGCCTGCGTAACCGCATACAGCTCTCGCGGTACGGCACGCACGACATCGACCTGGTGGTGGACCGCATTCCCGGCCTGCTCGACTTCGACGACAAGGACAACCGCCTCCGCCTCGCGGAAGCCATCGAGTCGGGCCTGAAGTACGGCAAGGACGTCGTCACGATCGTAACCGACGAGGAGTCCTCGCTCTCGGCCCAGTTCACCTGCCCCATCGACGGGTTCAGCTTCCCGGAGATCGAGCCGCGCCTCTTCTCCTTCAACAGCCCGTACGGCGCGTGCGAGGCCTGCCACGGCCTGGGTACCGAGTCCGCATACTCCGAGAAGATATGCCCGGCGTGCGCGGGCAAGCGGCTCAAGCCCGAGGCGCTCTCCATCCTCATAGACGGCCGCAACATCGTGGGCATCACCGAGGACCCGGTGGAGGAGGCGTACGCGTTCTTCGTGCAGCTGCGCGAGAAGCTCGCGAGCGCCAAGGGCAGGACCAAGCTCGATGCCGCGGGCTCCTCGCAGATCGCCGAGGTGCCGCTGCGGGAGATCACCTCGCGCCTGAGCTTCATGGACGACGTCGGTCTCGGGTACCTCACGCTCGGGCGCAAGGCCGGCACGCTCTCGGGCGGTGAGGCCCAGCGCATCAGGCTTGCCAGCCAGATCGGCTCGCGGCTCGTGGGCACGCTCTACATCCTCGACGAGCCCACCATCGGCCTGCATCAGCGCGATAACGAGAAGCTCATCGCGACGCTGCTCGAGCTGCGCGACCTGGGCAACACCGTCCTGGTCGTCGAGCACGACGAGGATACGATCAGGGCCGCCGACTTCCTCGTGGACATCGGGCCGGGAGCCGGCGTGCATGGGGGCGAGATCACGGCGATCGGCGAGCTGCCCGGGCTGCTGACGGACAAGTCGCAGGACTCCTTGACGCTGCAGTACCTGCGCGGAGAAAAGCGTGTCGAGCTCCCCAACGCGCGCCGCATGGTCAAGTCCAACGGCAAGTTCATAACCATCAAGCACGCCACCGAGAACAACCTGGACGGCATCGATGTCGAGTTTCCCGTCGGGAAGTTCACCGTCGTCACCGGCGTCTCGGGATCGGGGAAGTCGACGCTCGTCTACGACGTCCTCTACAAGCACCTGGCCAACAAGTTCAACAAGGCCAACCATCGGGAAGGCGCGGCAGGAGCCGTCTTCGGCAGCGAGCACGTCAACCGGATCGTCTCGGTGGACCAGGCGGCGATCGGCCGCACGCCGCGCAGCAACCCGGCGACCTACGTCGGCGCCTGGACCTACATCCGGGACCTTTTCGCCTCGACCGACGACGCCCGCGTGCGGGGGTACAAGCCCGGACGCTTCAGCTTCAACGTCAAGGGCGGCCGCTGCGAGCACTGCGAGGGCCACGGCACGCTCGCCATCGAGATGCACTTCCTTCCGACGGTGCACGTGACCTGCGAGGTCTGCAAGGGCAAGCGGTTCGAGCGCGAGACGCTCGAGGTGAAGTATCGCGGCAAGAGCATCTACGACGTGCTGCGCACGACGGTCGAGGAGGCCGTGACCTTCTTCCACGACATTCCCTGGCTGCATGACCGGCTCTCGATCCTCAACGACGTCGGCCTCGGCTATCTCGAGCTCGGCCAGTCGGCGACGACGCTCTCGGGCGGCGAGGCCCAGCGCATCAAGCTGGCGGCGGAGCTCGGCAAGCGCGACACGCGCCGCACGCTCTACCTCTTCGACGAGCCGACCACCGGCCTCCACTTCGATGACGTGCGTCTCCTCATCGACGTCCTCCAGCGCCTCGTGGACCGCGGCAACACGATCGTGGTGATCGAGCACAACCTGGACGTCATCAAGTCTGCCGACTGGGTCATAGACCTTGGGCCGGACGGTGGCACGCGAGGCGGCAAGCTCATGGCGGTCGGCACGCCCGAGCACGTGAGCAAGGTCAAGGGTTCGGCTACCGCGCCGTACCTGAAGAAGGTGCTCGAGGATTCCAAGCGATAGCCAGTCACTCCTGACCGTGCCGAAAGCGGCCTGGAAGGAAGCTCGCTACGCCCTATACTGACCCAGCATGGCGCACGAAAAGGCACACCTCTATCAGGACTTCCCGACGACGCCGGGCATCTACCTGATGCGCGACAGGAAGGGCAAGATCATCTACGTCGGCAAGGCGGTCAACCTCAGGCGCCGGGTCAGCAGCTACTTCACAAGGCCGCAGGACGCCAGGATCGGCGCCCTTGTCCACGAGGTCGCGACGATAGGTTACGAGGATGCGGGTTCGGCGCTCGAGGCGCTCATCATCGAGGCGGCCCGCATCAAGGAGCACCAGCCCTTCTACAACGTCGCCCAGAAGGACAACAAGAGCTTCCTGTACGTGGAGGTCACCGACGAGGAGTTCCCGCAGGTGCACCTGGTGCGAGGCAGGAGCCCCATCAGAGGAGCCCGGTACGGACCGTTCCTGGCAGAGCGGGCCATACGCGAGGGCCTCAGGATACTGCGCCGCATCATCCCGTTCGGCGTGCACCCTGACGGGAAGCCGGCGAGCAAGGCCTGTTTCGACTGCCATATCGGGCTCTGTCCCGGAACCTGCACCGGATCGGCGGATAAGCGCGCGTACCGCGCTAACGTGCGCCGTCTCGAGCTTATCCTCAGCGGCAGGCAGAAGAAGGCCATCGAGGGACTCAGGCGCAGCATGCGCGCCGCCGCGAAGTCGCTCGACTTCGAGAAGGCGGGGAAGATCAAGCGCATGCTCTTCGCGCTCGAGCACGTCAACGATGCCTCGGTCCTGACGCGCGAGGAGGTGCAGCGCGACGTCGAGCGCACCGTGCGCGTCGAGGGATACGACATATCCAACACCATGGGCAAGCAGTCGGTAGGTTCCATGGTGGTCTTCGTCAACGGCATGCCTGACAAGTCGCAGTACCGGAAGTTCAGGATACGCAGCGTCGAGGGCTCCGACGACTACGCCTCACTCGTGGAGGTGATAACGCGGAGGCTGCGTCACGACGAGTGGCCCTTGCCCGACGTGTTCCTCATCGACGGGGGAGCGGGGCAGGTGCATGCGGTGCGCGAGGCGGTTCGCGAGGCCGGATGCGCCGTGCCGGTCGTGGGCATCGCCAAGGGAGCCGAGCGCAAGCGCAACGACATCATCGGCGCGGTGCCGCATACCGTGGCTCCGGAGACCCTCATCAAGGTGCGCGACGAGGCGCACCGTTTCGCGATCGGCTACCACCGCAAGCTGCGCGGCAAGGCCATGTTCTCCTGATATATTGACAATATATTTATCTAGGGTATAATATAGCTATCTGTTCAAGCAGATGGAATCACGCATGACGCGTGCCGCAGCTTGAAAACTGAATATTTTGAGGAGAAGAAATTATGAACAAAGCAATCATACTGGCCATATTGGCATTGACATTCCTGACGCAGGTAGCGTCGGGACAATTTAGTAACAAGGAAGGAGATCGACTGCTTACTGCAAAAAATACGACAAGAGTCTTCGCGATTCGCGCGAAGCTCACCTCGTACTGTACTTGCAGAAAGTGCTGTGAGAAATTCGCAGGAGACGGTCAGACTGCCACCGGCACCAATGCCAACCGTCAGGACGGCGTTGCCGCAGCGCTCTGGCTCGTACCAGGCGGTTCGAAAGTCTATATCCCCGGCCTCAAGGTCAATCCCTTGAGAAACGTCGATGACGCCGGCGGCGGCATGCGCGAGATGGCCAAGAAAGGCATCGTGCAATTCGACATACGCGCCAAGAGTCACCAGGCGGCTCTGAATTTCGGTCTGAAGTATCAGACTGTGTACGTCATTCTCGAGGAGCCGAGCGAAAAGTCGCTCGACTTCTTCGAGACGAACTCGCTGTCGATGTTCGACTCCGGGCTGAAATCGCCGCTCGCGGCGATCACCGAGATGATAGAAGCGCCGCATCATCACGATGAGGACGTTTCAACCGATACGGTCGCGAGCAATCGCTGACCACCAAACCCAAACCCGAGCCCGACCCCATGTCGGGCTCATTTCACGTATCAGGGTCAGCCGCGTATCATACGAGCATGTGGACCAGCATCCTCACGAGCCCGCTGGGTTTCTGGCTCTCGACCTCAGGACCGGGCATCCTGGCGCTTGCCTTGCTCGCCGCGATGGCTGCCGCGTACTTCATGATCGGTCCGGGGAAGGGGATGCGCTTCGCCGCGCTCGTCCTGCTAGCGGTCGGGATCGGCGCACGCGTGCTGCTAGCCGCGTACCAGAGCGTCGCGCAGTACGTGCTGTGGAGGAGCGAGAGTTTCACCGCGCTGTTTTTGCCGCCTAACCAGCCCTGGAGCTACTATCTCAGCTATGTCGGCACGAGGTTCTGGCTCCCGGTAGCGCTCGCGCTGCTGTGCGCGATCCTCTGGTACGCGTTCTTGCGCGTTCTCGGATCGCGAACCGACCGTTATTTCGACATCGGCGAGGTAGAGCTCGCGACGCTCGCCGTATTCGTCGCGGGCTGGCCGCTCGCTATCGTGCTGCTCCCGGTCGCCGGAGTCTTCCTGCTCGGCCTGGCCGTCATCCGCCAGGTCGTGCTCGGCGAGCGCTATACCACGCTCGGCCTCCCGTTCCTCGCGGCAACCCTGGTCGTGCTCCTTGCCGGCAGGACGCTGCTCGGCCTGGCCGGCTGGGAAATCTTCTGAGGAAAGAGAGGGAGAAAAAGAGAACGGCTCTCGCGCCGTCCTCTTTTTTCTGATTCGTCCGGCCGGTTACTGGAAGAAGTAGACCGAGATCAGTATGCCGGTCATGAAGATGATGCTAGCCACGATGGCACCAGCGATGAAGCCTGAGAGCGAGGAGGCGGTAAGGCTGCCGATCGCCATGCGGTAGTTCTTGCGATCCTTAGATACGAATTCCTGGGTGATATGGGACATGTAACGGAGTATACCAGCAGGATCGCCGCGATGCGCGGGTGACTGGGGACAATCCTAGAGCGAGCCGAGATCGATGGTGTGGTCGATCCTGACCTGCTTCACGAACTCGGGCACGTGGCTGACCAGGATCATCACGCCCTCGAACTGGTCGAGCGCCTTGGCGATCACCGGAAGGTGGCGGAAGTTGATGTGGTTGGTCGGCTCGTCGAGGATGAGGATGCCCGGCTTGATGAGTGCCAGGCGCGCGAAGGCCACCAGCCCCTTCTGTCCCTCGGAAAGCGCGCCGACCTGCGTCCGCAGGATCTCCGCGTCTATGAGGAAGCCGGCCGCGTGCGAGCGGAGCTCGTGGTCCGTGCCGCCATGGATCGCCCCGCGAAGCAGCTCGTATACGGCAAGGTCGTGCTCGAGGTTGCTGAAGTCCTGGCTGTAGTACCCGATCGAGACGCCCTCCTGGATGGTGACGCCCTCCGCGGTCTCGCCGACGAGCGCCTTGAGCAGCGTCGTCTTGCCTATCCCGTTGGGACCGGTCAGGTGAAGGTGCTCGTTCTTGCGGAGCTCGAGCTTGGCCGGACGGGAGACCGGCTTGCCGGCGCGGATGATCGGGAGCGCCCTGATGTCGATGATCACGCGTCCGAGATCAGCCTGGGCGGGGATGGTGAAGGCGCGGATCGTCTTGTCCTCGCGCCTGACGTCGACGACCTCGTCCTTGAGCTCGTCGATCCGGTCGTACATCTTCTTGGCGATGTCGCGCATCTTGCCGCCCTTGTGCGCGAAGAAGTTCGCCTGCTCCTGACGGTGCTGGATGTCCTTGGCGATGCGCGCGTTCTTCTGGCGCTCGCGCTCGAGACGCGCCGTGATCTCCTTCAGCACGGTGAAGTAGTTGCCGACGTACTGCTCCACCTTGCGGGTATAGACGTCGAGGTACAGCACGCCGCTCGAGAAGCTGTTGAGGAAGTCGGCATCATGGCTGATGACGAGCACCGTGGCGTCCGTCTCCTGCAGGAAGGCGACCAGGTGCGCGATGCCGGCCTTGTCGAGATTGTTGGTCGGCTCGTCGAGGAGGAGTATGTCGGGCGCCTGGATCAGCGCCTGGGCAAGGAGCAGGCGCGCCTGCTGGCCGCCCGAGAACGAGGAGACCGTCCGCTCGAGGGGAGCCTCGAGATTGACGATCTCCAGCGCCTGCTTGATGCGCTTGTCCAGGTCGCGCGGGACCTCCTCGAACACGGACGCGAAGAAGTCGCGGACCGAGAGGCTCAGCTCCGCGCGAGGAATCACCTGCCGCGCGACGGCTATCGTGCTCGAGCGGTCCCGGACGACGTTGCCCTCGCCCTTGAGCTCTCCGGTGATCAGCTGGAAGATCGTGCTCTTGCCGGCGCCGTTCTGTCCCATGAGCGTGACCTTGGCGCCCCTCCGTACGGAGAAGGTCACCTCCTCGAGAATCGGCTTCTGGTTCCCGTACTCGAACGAGACCTCGTCGAAGCGGAGGACCGTCTCGCCGAGCTGCTCGGGGGCTTTCTTCTTCTTGGCCATAGGGGTTCAAAAGTACGTAACTGAGCGCCGCAAGGCAACCTGATCTCAGCTAAGCGAGAGAATGATGCCGAGATAGAAGAGCCCGGTCAGGTAGAGAGCTGTCTGCGGAACGCTCAGCAGGAGCCACAGGTTGTTGCGCCTCGTTCGCGCGAGATACAGGGCGGGCACGGCAAGCAGCGGGTAGCTCATGGAGGCCAGGAGGCCCAGGCACTCGGCGCCCGTGCAGGAACGGTCGAGCGCGAAGAGGGGAACGAGGCCGAGTAGCCAGACCAGGAGACAGATGCCGGTGACGACGGCGTAGGCGGCGAAGGCCTTCTCGCGCACGAGCCTATTTTTTCGCTTTGGGCTCGAGCGAGGCAAGCCTCCGCCGGGTCAGGCGGTTGATGGTGCGTATGGAGACGAATATCACGAAGGCGACGATGAAGAAGTCGATCACGTTCTGGATGAACATGCCGTAGAGCACGTCGGCATCGCCGATGGAGAACGAGAGCTCCTTGAAGTCGAGCCCGCCGAGCATGACGCCGATCAGCGGGGTGATGATGTCGTTGACCAGCGACGAGACGATCTTCTGGAACGAGGCGCCGATGATGACGCCGATTGCCAGGTCCAGGACGTTGCCCTGAAGGGCGAATTCGCGGAACTCGTGAGCCATGCGCCTGAGCATCCGCCTATGCTACACTAGGACCATGAACGATAACAATGTCTACAACCTGATGATGCAGTCCGTGCAGGAGCACAAGAGCCTCTGGCGGATACTCAACGACTACCGTGACGACGCGGAAGGGGACGAGGAGCTCGCCGCGTTCTGGGAGCAGCTCGCGACGGAGAAGGGAGAGCAGCTTGCAGCGATCGAGACCCTGATCGCAGCGCGCCACGGAGCGCAGGACGAGCCCGAGGAGGCGCCGGTTCCGGACGCCGCGCCGCAGGCATGAGCATATTCGGACAGCTCAAGGGCGCGCAGGAGATGCTCAAGGGGATGAGCCCGGAGCAGATCAAGGACCTCATGCAGCAGGCCAAGGAGAGCCAGGGCATGATGGAGGACATCGTCCGCAAGGAGGTCGACAAGGCCGTGCAGGCGAAAGGGCTCGTCTCGCGCGAGGAGGTCGAGAAGATGATCGCGGAAGCCCGCTGACATGGACATCGCGCAGGTCCTCGTCATCGTCGTGCTCGTGCTCGCCGCGCTGGTCGCGGCCGGGCTCGTCGTGCTCATAGCCATCGCCGTCTCGACCGTGCTCGAGGTCTTCGCGCTGGCCAAGACCGTCCATGCCGAGGTCAAGGGCGTCGGCGCGACCCTGAAGGTGGCCGGGGAGCGGCTCGCCGGCAGCGGCGCCGGCCTCCTGGGCCTGCTCGGCGCGTTCGGCTCGAAGAAGCGGTCGAAAGGAAAGGCCGACCGTGAGGCATGAGGTATCGCCTCGCGAGGAACGGAGCATCAGGAAGCGCGCGCTCGGTGTCGTGAAGATGCTCGGTACGATGTATCCGGAGGCCGAGGTCTTCCTCGAGCACGGCTCGGCGTGGGAACTGCTGGTCGCGGTGATGCTCTCGGCACAGTCCACTGACCGCCAGGTCAACCTGGTCACCAAGGGACTCTTCGCCCGCTACCGCACCATCGAGGAGTACGCCGGCGCGGACCAGGACGAGCTCGAGCGGCTGCTCTACAGCAGCGGCTTCTACCGCGCCAAGGCGCGCAACGTCAAGCGCGCGGCGCAGATGGTGATCGAGCGCTTCGGCGGCGAGGTGCCGCGCACGATGGAGGAGCTGGTCCAGCTCCCGGGCGTGGCGCGCAAGACGGCCAACATCGTGCTGCAGAGCGCCTTCGACGTCGTGGTCGGCATACCGGTGGACACCCACGTGCTGCGCTTTGCCAAGCGCTACGGGTTCAGCGACGAGGCCGACCCGGTGAAGGTGGAGCGCGACCTGATGAGCTTCTTCCCTGAGTCGTCCTGGAAGCGTCTCTCGTACCAGCTCGTGTCGTACGGTCGCGAGCACTGCCCGGCGCGCGCGCATCAGCATTCCTCCTGCCCGCTCGTGGCATACGCGGCCTCATGAACCGCCGCCGCTACTGGGTCCTCAAGACCGAGCCTACGAACTACTCGATCGACGACCTCGAGCGCGACCGCAAGACGCCCTGGAGCGGGGTGAGGAGCTACATGGCCCGCAACGCCATGCGCGACATGATGCAGATGGGCGACACGGTGCTCATCTACCACTCGAGCTGCGACGTGCCGGGCATCTACGGCTTCGGCCAGGTGGTCTCGGCGCCCTATGGCGACCCGACGCAGTTCGATCCCGAGAGCCCGTACTACGACGCGCGAGCCGATGCCGACAAGCCGATCTGGCAGCTCGTCGACATCGCCTTCCGCAGCAAGCTGGACGAGCCGATCACGCTCCTGGATCTCCGCGCCCGCCCGGGTCTCAAGACCCTGCGCATACTGGCCCGCGGCAATCGCGTTTCGGTAACGCGCGTCTCCGAGGCCGAGTTCCGCATCATCCACGCGATGGCGGTCAAGCGCGGCCACAAGGGCTAGAAGAGGGGACATAACGGTCAAAACGTGCTATTATAAATAAACTGACATGCCTCTGATCCTTGCCCTCCTCGTCATCGCGGCCTTCGTGCTCGTGATAAGCCTCAAGCAGGTGAACCAGTACGAGCGAGCGCTCCTGTTCACCATGGGAAGGTTCGTCGGCATCATCGAGCCGGGATGGCGCCTGGTCTTCCCGATCTTCCAGAGCTATCGGAAGGTGGACATGCGCGTGAAGGCCGTCGACGTTCCCGACCAGAAGGCCATCACGCGCGACAACGTCTCGGTCACGGTCAACGCCGTGATCTACTACCGCGTCGAGTCTGCGGAGAAGGCGATCCTCGAGGTGGAGAACTTCTACTACGCCATCTCGCAGTACGCGCAGACCACGATGCGCAACATCGTCGGCGAGGTGACCCTCGACGAGCTGCTCGCCAACCGCGAGAAGCTCGCGGACCGCATCCTGGAGATCGTGGACAAGGAAACCGACGCCTGGGGCCTCAAGGTCAGCAACGTCGAGCTCAAGGACATCAGCCTGCCCGGTGACATGGAGCGCACCATCGCCAAGCAGGCCGAGGCGGAGCGCGAGAAGCGCGCCGTCATCATCAACTCCGAAGGAGAGCTCGCAGCTGCCGAGAACATGGCGCAAGCTGCCAAGGTACTCGGCTCGGTCGAGGGAGCCCTGCACCTGCGCACGCTCCAGTCCCTCAATGACATATCTTCCGACCAGTCCAACACGCTCGTGTTCATGGTGCCGGCAGAGATCCTGCGCGCCTTCGACGGATTCGCGAAGAAGATGGAAAAGGATTCCTAGGCCGTTCGCATGAGGTGAAAAGGCAGCCGTCTGAAAGGACGGCTGCTTGCTTTTTAGGCGGTTCCCGATGCGGACCGCCCCTGCACGGTCATCCATGCCGCGTAAGATACGGCGCGATATGCGATAATCTCCTAAATGAGGATCAGATCAACGCTCCTGCGCCTGGCGTACCCGCTCTTGAAACGGTACTGGAGGATGCGCGCGCCCTACCAGAGGGTCGTGCGCGTGGTCGTCAGGCACGAGGGAGAGATACTCCTCGTGCGTCACGCCTACGGCGCGGCCGCCTGGGGCGTCCCGGGCGGAGGCATCAAGCGCGGCGAGGACCCGCTCGAGGCAGGCGTGCGCGAGACGCGCGAGGAGACCGGCATCCGGCTCTTCCGCATCGAGGGCGTGCCGGACAATCCGCTGCAATCCGTGCACGGTAACGGCGAGCTCTGGGTCTTCCTGGCGGACGCGGTATCGAGAGAGCACCGTGTCGACGGCGTCGAGATCCTCGACAGCCGCTGGAGTCCCGAGGAACATTTCCCGACCGAGCTGCTCGACCAGGCGCGGCAGGCGCTCGATGCCGCGGGAATACGCACTGCCTGATGCTATGATGGGCGCATGACCATTCCGCTTACAGGGATGCACGTATCGGCCGCAGGCGGCGCGCATCGCGCGGTCGCCAAGGGCGAGGAGCTGGGCGCGACGGCGATCCAGTTCTTCGGAGCTTCCCCGCGCTCCTATGCCGCCCCGCTCCCGAGCGAGGAAAACGCGGCGCTCTTCCGCGACGCATTCGCCGCAAGCGGCATCCAGGCGGCCTACCTCCATGCCGCGTACCTCGTGAACCTGGCCTCCGACAAGGAGCAGCTCAGGAAAAGCTCGCGCAGGAATCTCGCGGCGCATCTGAGAATCGCCGAGGCGTATGGCGTAGACGGCCTCATCTTCCATCCGGGCTCGTACGGCGCCCAGCTGCCCGAGAACGGCATCAGCCTCATCGCCGAAGGCATGCGCGAGGTGCTTGCCGAGGTTCCCGGCAGCGCGCGGCTCCTCATCGAGAACACCGCGGGAGGCGGCACCAAGCTCGGCGGCATGCCCGAGGAGATCGCCGCGATGCTCGAGGCAGCGGGCATGCCGGAACGGACAGGCTGCTGCCTGGACACCGCGCATGCCTTCGAGGCCGGCATCGTCGACGACTATGCCGATTCGGACATCCTCGAGGCGTTCCTAGAGCGTTGGGACAGTACCGTAGCTTTCGCGCGCACCTATGCCCTGCACGCCAACGACTCCAAGACGATCGCAGGCAGCAATCACGACAAGCACGAGAACATCGGGGACGGCCACATAGGTCTCGCCGGGTTCGAGGCGCTCGCGCGCGCCGGCTCCTTCGATCATGCGGCCTGGATGCTCGAAGTGCCGGGCATCGAGGGGTTCGGTCCCGACGAGGAGAACCTCGCGCGCCTGCGCGGATGCTTCGCCGCCTAGCAGCTGGTACCATCACCTCATGGATGCAGCGTTCCTGAAGGCGGCGGTGCGCGGCGAGGTCCGCGAGGACGAGCCGACGCTCCGTGCCGGCAGCACCGACGCGTCGATATTCTCCGTGAAGCCGGCGGCGGTCTTCGTGCCCGAGGACGCGGACGACCTGGCCGCGGCGGTCCGGGCGGTGTCCGAGCGGGCTCGCGACGGCGAGACCGTCTCGCTCACCGCACGCGCGGCAGGCACCTGCATGAGCGGCGGTTCGCTCACCGAGTCAGTGCAGGTGGACTGCCGAAAGCTCGCCGCGATCGCCTACGACGGCGCCGGAGCCGTGACCGCGGGCCCGGGAACCTACCTGCGCGACGTGCAGGCTCTCGCGGGGCGTCACGGCTACTTCTTCCCGAGCTATCCGGCTTCCTGGCAGCTATGCGCCGTGGGGGGCGTCGTCGCCAACAACGCGGGCGGCGAGAAGAACCTCCGCTACGGCAAGACGAACCGCTACGTGGCCGCGCTCGACGTGATACTCGACGACGGGTCGCGCGCGACCTTCCGCAAGCTCGATGCCGGCGAGCTCGCCGGAAAACTCGCGCTCGAGAGCCGGGAAGGAGAGGTCTATCGCGGCATCCACGCGATGCTGGCCGGGAATCGGGACCTGCTGCGCGATAGCCGGCCGAAGGTGACCAAGAACTCTTCCGGCTACGCGCTCTGGGACGTCTGGGACGAGAAGGCGGGCACGTTCGACCTGACGCAGCTGGTAACAGGCTCGCAGGGCACGCTCTGCCTGATCGCCGAGGCGACGCTTCGCCTCGAGAGGCCTGCCGCGCACGCCTCGCTGACCGTCATCTATCTCGAGGGGACTGCCGGCCTGGCGGCGCTGGTCCGGAAGCTCCTGGCCTTCGGCCCGGAGAGCCTGGAGTCCTTCGATCACCATACCCTGCGCCTGGCGCTGCGATACCTTCCGGCGCTTGCCCGTCACCTCGGCATCGGCGTGATAGGCACCGTCCTGCGCTTCGTGCCGGACCTCGTCTCCGCCGGGCTGCGCGGACTGCCGCCCCTGGTCGTGCTTGCCGAGCTCACCAGCGACGACGCCGAAGAGCTGCACGAGCGGGAAGCGGGGATGCATGCGAGTCTCCGCGAGGCCGGCCTGCGGTTCAAGGTGGCCGGAAGCGGTCCGGAAGCTCAGAAGTACTGGGCCGTGCGCCGCGAGAGCTTCACGCTCCTGCGTGAGCGCACGCGCGACCGTGTGACTGCTCCGTTCATAGACGACATCGTCGTGCGCGCCGAGGACCTGTCCGAGTTCCTTCCCCAGCTCGAGCGGCTTATGGAGCGCTACCAGAAGCTGATGACCTACACGATCGCCGGCCACGTCGGCGATGGCAACTTCCACATCATCCCGCTGATCAACCTCCACGACCCCGAGGCGCGTGCGGCCATGTACGAGCTGCAGGAGGAGGCGCTGACGCTGACGCTCGCCTTCGGCGGGTCGACGAGCGGCGAGCATAACGACGGCCTCATCAGGACCCGCTACGTCGAGCGCCAGTTCGGCGCCGAGATGAACGGGCTCTTCGAGCGGACGAAGGACCTCTTCGACCCGCAGGGCATGTTCAATCCGGGCAAGAAGGTGCGCGGGGACTGGGCCTTCGCTCAGGCGCACGTCAAGTGAGGTGGGACGTCGCCGTGATCGGCGGCGGGCCGGCCGGCATGATGGCGGCCGCGCGAGCGGCAGAGCAGGGAGCCCGCGTCATTCTCCTCGAGAAGAACCCGGGCCTCGGCAAGAAGCTCCTGATCACCGGCGGAGGACGGTGCAACGTGACCAACGCCGAGACGGACCTGCGCGCGCTGCTCGCGCGGTACGGCGAGGCGGAGCAGTTCCTGTACTCGGCATTCTCGCGCTACGGCGTCCCGGACACGCTCGCGCTCTTCAACGGGCGAGGCATGGCTACCAAGGTGGAGCCGGGCAAGCGCGTCTTCCCGGTCTCGGACGATGCCGCATCCGTGCTCGCGATCCTTCAAGCGTACCTCAGGGCGGGGAAGGTGGAGGTCAGGACCGGGGTCGAGGTACAGGGCCTCGATGTCGGGGACGGTGCGGTGCGCCAGGTCCGCACCAGGACAGGTCCCGTGACGGCCGCGTCGTACGTGCTCGCCACCGGGGGGACCTCGCGTCCCGAGACCGGCTCGACCGGCGAGGGCTTCGGATGGCTGGAGGAGGCGGGACATGCGGTACGTACGCCTCGCGCCGCGCTCGTACCGCTCGCGCTCGACGAGGCCTGGGCGAAACGCCTGCAGGGGGTCGCGCTCGACGGCGTCAGGATGGGCGTCTTCCAGGGCGGCACGCGCCACCTGCTCGAGCGCGGACGCGTGCTCTTCACGCACTTCGGCATCACGGGCCCCATGGTCCTCAACGCGAGCGCGGAGATAGGCCAGTGGCTCGAAGGCGGTGCCGTCCGTCTCGAGATCGACCTTTTCCCCGACGAGGACCACGGCCATCTCGACGCGCGCCTGCAGGCGCTCTTCGCGCGCTCGGGCCGGCAGGCGGTGCGCACCGCGCTGAAGGAGATCGTGCCTGGCGCGCTCGCGCCCGTCATGCTTGAGCTGGCGGGCATCATGCGCGAGACGACGTGCGCCGCGCTGAGCAAGGAGGCCCGGATGAGGATCGTGCACGCACTGAAGGCGCTGCCGCTCACCGTGAGTCACCTGATGGGCATGGATCGCGCCGTGATCGCCTCAGGCGGCGTGTCGCTCGACGAGGTCGACTTCAGGACGATGGCGTCGCGCCTCGTGCCGAACCTGCACCTGGTGGGCGACCTCCTGGACATCAGCCGGCCGTCCGGCGGATACAGCCTGCAGCTGTGCTGGACCACCGGCTACGTGGCAGGCACCGCTGCGGCAGGCCCCAGGTCCTGAGGCGAGGCGCGGCATTACCAGGCGGCGGGCGCTGCGGTACAGTGGTCGCATGAGCCTTCTGGAGGAGCGGTACGCGAAGCTGAACGAGGCCCAGCGCCTGGCGGTCGACACGGTCGACGGTGCCGTCCTGGTGGTCGCCGGACCCGGGTCGGGCAAGACGGAGATTCTCGCGCTGCGCGTCGCGCGCATCCTCTCCGAGACCGATGCGGGGGCCAGCAGCGTGCTCTGCCTCACCTTCACCGAATCAGCCGCCGCGACCATGCGCGCGCGCCTGGCGAGCCTGATCGGACCCGAGGCGTACCGCGTCACGATCGGCACCTTTCACGGCTTCGCGCAGCAGGTCGCCGAACAGTACCCGGACAGGTTCTCCGGCGGGGCCGCACTCGCGCCTGCAGAAGCCGTGGAGCGCGCGGAGCTCGTCGCCGAGGCGCTGCGCGAGCAGCCGGTAGGCGACGTGCTCAGGACCGGGCACCCGTCCAAGGAGTTCACCTACCTGGATGACGTCATGCGTCGCATCGAGGACCTCAAGAAGGCCGGCATCGGGCCTGACGCGCTTGACGCCGTGCTCGCCCACAACGCGGCCGAGCTGCCGCAGGTCAACGCGCTGCTTGCCCCGTTCGACGAGCGCGTGAGCCGCGGCATGCTGCCGCGGTATGCCGAAGCCGTCTCCGGCATCAGGGGCATAGCCTCGCCCCCGTTCCCGCTCGCGGCTCATGCGAGCCTCTCGTCAGCGATCGGACGGAGCCTCGAGGCAGCCGTGCAGGATGCAGAGGCAGGAGACAGCACCAAGCCCATGACCGCGTGGAAGTCAGCTCATCTTGAGAAGCTCGAGGGCAGGCAGCAGCTCAAGGCGACCAGGCAGCACGCGCGGCTCGTGTCGCTCTCCAGCGTCTACCGAGCCTACCAGGGCAAGCTCGCCGAGCGTGGCCTGCGCGATTTCGACGACCTCATCGTCGACCTCCTCGACGCCATGCGGAACGACGCCGACCTGCGCGATGACCTGCGCGAGCGCTACCAGTACGTGCTCGTCGACGAGTACCAGGACACCAACGGGGCGCAGGCCGAGCTGCTCGCGCTCCTGGCAGACCACCCTGCCAACGAGGGAAACCCGAACCTCATGGTCGTCGGCGACGACGACCAGGCGATCTACCGCTTTCACGGCGCGGGCATCGAGCACATACTCGGATTTCGCGACCGGTATCCCCGCGCGACCGTGGTGACCATGGCGACCAACTATCGCTCGCGGCAGGGGATACTCGACCTCGCGCGTCGCCATGTCGGCGAGATCGGGGAGCGGCTCGTCGGCAGGATAGAGGGACTGTCCAAGGACCTGAAAGCAGGTGGCGAGGCCGAGGGAGCCGCGATGCACGTGCTGGAGGCAGGCAGCCGCGAGGACGAGCGCGCGAGCGTCGCCGCGCTCGTCCGTATCCGGCTCGACGCCGGAGTTCCTGCCGAGGAGATCGCGGTGATCGGCAGGCGGCACGCCGACCTGGAGGCGCTCGTGCCGCACCTTGCAGAGCGCGGCATCGCGGTCAGCTACGAGCGGCAGCGAGACGCGCTCGCCGACACGCATGTCATCGAGCTCGTCGAGACCGCGCGCGCGGCCCTGGCGCTCGCTCCCGGCAGCGAGGCCGACGCGGGCCCGCTCCTCGCGCGCGTCCTCGGCTTCGCGTTCTGGAACATACCGCGCCTGGAGCTGTGGCTGCTCTCGAGGCGCGCCTACGCGGAGCGGAAGCCGTGGGCTGATATCGCGCTGGAGAGCGGTAGCGAGAGGATTGTCCGGGCAGTCTCGCTGCTTGCCGAGATCGGCAGCAGGGCGCTCGACGCGCCGGCCGAGCTCCTGATCGACGAGATCGTCGGATCGTGCGCCACGCCCGAGGGCATGACCAGCCCGTTCCGCGCGCATCATTTCGGCAGCGAGCGCCGTGAGGGGGACCCCGAAGGCCTGCTCGCGCTGGTAGCCTCGCTGCGCAGCGTGATCCTCGCCTTCCGGGAATCGAACAGGGACGGGTCGGCTCTCCTTGCCGACCTCGTCACGTTCGCGGACCTGCGCCGCGCCCACGGCGAGCGCATCCCGACCAGGATCGCGCCGGGAGGGGGAGCGGTGCACCTGATGACCGTGCATCGGGCCAAGGGCATGGAGTTCGAGATGGTCGTGCTGCTGCACGCCATGACCGATGCCTGGATGGGCCGCGGCAGGAGCGCCCTGATCAGCTTTCCGGAGAACCTCGGCATCTCGCCGGCCGGCGACGAGCAGGATGACCGGCTGCGGAGCATCTACGTGGCGGTGACCCGCGCCAAGCGCGAGATCGTCTTCGCCGTCTCGCCGCCCGACTCAGGCCGGGGAAGCGAGCCGCTGCCGCTGACAGACGGCCTCCCTGTCCTGACCGAGGCGCTGGGTCCGCTGCCCGAGCGCGACCTGCTTGCCTGGCAGGCGCGGGTGGAACCGGTCACCGCCGGCGAGAAGGAGGCGCTGCGCCCACTCATCGCCGACTTCCAGCTCACCGCGACGCAGCTCAACGACTTCCTCAACGTTGCCGAAGGCGGACCGGCGACCTTCTTCGAGCGCCACATCCTGCGCTTTCCCCGCTACCGCGGCATCCCGCTCCGCTTCGGCCAGGCGGTGCACGGGACGCTCGAGCGCGTCGCGATGCAAGCTAAGGCTGGCGATGGCCTTCCTGACGAGAACGGTCTCTCCGCCCTCATGCGAGACGAGCTGCTCAAGGCTGAATTCCGGGGAAGCGAGCTCGAACAGTATCTCGCGCGTGGCACGAGCATCGTGAGCACCTATCTCGCTCAGCGTGGCGATGAGCTCGGAGCTGCTACTCATGTCGAGGTCAGCTTCGCGAAGGATCGCGTCAGGATCGGCGAGGCAAGGATCACGGGCAAGATCGACGTCCTACGCGAGGAGACGGACGGGACGCTGACCATCGTCGACTACAAGACCGGCCGCGCCGGTGACGACTGGGAGGAGCGCGGCAAGGAGCTTCAGCGCCATGCCAACCGTCGCCAGCTGCTCTTCTACGCGCTCATGGTGAGCAAGGCGGAACGCTTCGCCGGCAAGGAGATAGGCAAGGCACAGCTCTCGTTCGTGGAGCCGGACGCCAAAGGCGAGATACTCGACTTGGTCCTGGAGCCCGCCGCCGAGGAGCTCGAGCGCGTCGCAGGACTCGTCCAGGCCGTCTACCGCCACGCGACCGAGCTCTCCTTCCCGGACATAGCCGGCTATCCCGAGACCCTCGACGGCATGCTCGCGTTCGAGGACGCGCTCTTGACCGAGGAATCCTAAAGGGCTTAAATGAAGTCAGCGTCACCAGGGAAGCGGTGACGACTTTAAATACGAATAGGAGAATTTATGAGTTTTGATAGTTCAGCGACGGAAAACAACGTCGATGCAATGGAGCGGCTCGAAGAGCGCAGGGGACAACAGCGACAGGGCAAGGCAGGCTGGCTCAAGGGCACATCCGGAAACGGGTCATCTAGAGAGCTTGCTGACCTCAGCCAGTTCAAGCTGCTGAGGGTAACCAATCCCCATGGGATCAACGTGTCGGCAATCTACTGCCAGCATAGCGCGATAACGATCGCGCGAGCGGGAGAGGTCATCCTCCCTCACATGCAGACCGAGCAGGGAAGAAGTGTGTTGTTTGCCTGGCTGCAGAAGCAGACCAGCACGCGCATGCGCAAGAGCTTCGTCATCAGGATAGCCGATCAGAAGGCTAACGACGCGAGCTTCGCGTTCAAGCTCGACTTCGCGGAGGGTGCCGAACCTTTCGATCTCAAGCCCGAGCGAAGGTCATCCGCATATCTTGAGAAGGGCGAGCTCCTTCTCGTTCAGGAAGGCTTCAGGCCTTTTGCCGGGGTAGACCTGGCATGATCATAATCGGGGCACGCGAGAGCGTGCCTCATTTTTATGCGCCGAGCGGGAGCCGCTCGCGGACGACCCGCTTGCCCGCGACCTGGTAGGCGGACACGACGAGTCCTGACGTGGTCGCGCGGGCCTCGAGCAGCTTGACGCGCTTCCCGTTGAGAGCCGTCCAGGCGCCAGGCTCAGGATTCAGCGCGGCAACGACGCGCGCCACCTGCCGCGCCTTGAGCGGGTCGGACGCGGCCGCGACGAGGTTCTCGGCAGCCACGAAGGCGTCGTCCGAACCAAACTTGGATGTGAAGGTCGCGATGCCGTGATCCTGATCGCGAGCCGCAACCTCGCCGGATACCCATCCAGGCAGCGTCGCTGCGGCCAGGGATCCGCCGAGCCGGGCGAGCCGCTGCTCGAGGGAAAGGTAGGTCTCACCGGGCTCGATGCCAAGGCGCGCGCTCGCCACTACCGGGCCATGGTCCACGAGCTCGTCGACGACGAAGAGCGAGACGCCCGTCTCGGGGTCGCCGTCGAGGATGGCCTGCTGGATCGGCGACGGTCCCCGGTGGCGAGGCAGCAGGGAGGGATGCACGCCGATCGTCCCGTGACGGGGAATGGCGAGCAGTTCGGGACGGAGTATCCTGCCGAACGCGGCCACGAGGAATAAGTCCGCGTCCAGGTGCCTCAGGTCTTCGTGCGCGTCCTCGAGCCGCTCGGGCTGCAGGACCGGTATCCCCAGCGACAGGGCAGCGATCTTTGCCGGGGGAGCGGTCAGCGCCTTCGTGCGGCCTGCAGGCCGGTCAGGGTTGCAGACGACCGCAAGCGGCGGGATACCCTGCGCGACAAGCTCCTCGAGAACGAGTGCGCCGAACCGCGGCGTAGCCAGCAGCGCGTACCTCATTCCGCGTGCACGTTGCGAGCCTTGTCCGTGAAGACTATGCCGGCGAGGTGGTCGACCTCGTGCTGGAACATGCGTGCCAGGAGGCCCCACGCCTTGATCTTGAGGGGCTTCCCGCGACGGTCCTGCCCCTCGAGCACGATCTTCTCGCTGCGCGTCACGCTCCCGTACGTCGCCGGGATGCTCAGGCAGCCTTCCTCGAACGGTTCCTGCTCGTCGCTCTGCCATGAGAGCTTCGGATTGAACACGGCATAGAACTTCGGCTTGCCCTGCGCGCTGGGTATCTGGCCCACGAAGACGCTCCATGGCAGGCCAATCTGGTTGGCCGAGAGGCCGATGCCCTGCGCCGCGTGCATGGCGCGCTTCATGCGGTCCACCAGCTGACGGGTGTCGGAAGGCAGGTGCGCGGCGAAGTCGTATGCCACGGCAGGCGTGCGGAGCACGGCCTTCTGGTCAGGGTTCGCGAGGAGGAATATGGGGTCGGTCATGGGGCGTCAGGATGCGTGAAGGGGATGAGGCCGCTCTCGTGCGCAGCCGCCATGAAGTAGGCGCCACGGTTGTCGATGCCAGGCCGCTCGGCGACGTCCTTGGCGAGCGCGAGGAGGGTGTCCGGACTGCCCTCCTTGGCCATCTTTATGTAGAGCGACTTGTGAGCCCGGTCGGCAAGGGTCTCGGCGATCAGCAGCCCGATGAGCTGGTGGCGGGTATAGGCCCTGCTTTTCTTGCGTCGCGCCGCCAGGTCGGTGAGGTAGCGTTCGCGATCGAGCACCCGTTCATCCTAGCGAAGGGTATGCCGTTCTGCTAGGCTTTCCGTACTCAGGAATGGAGCGAAACAAGAAAGCAATCGGAGCGATCCTGGCCGCGCTGATCATAGCCAGCGGAGGCTTTCTTGGCGGGTACGCCTTCGGCGCGCGCAGTCCCGAAGGGGTGCCTGTCTCGAGCGTCGCCAACGCCACCGTCCCGCAGGACATCGACGCGGGAGATTTCGGCATGTTCTGGAAGGCCTGGCGCCTGCTCGATGCAGCTCACTACAACACGACCAGCACCACCGACACGCCTCAGGAGCGCGTCTACGGGGCCATCCGGGGCATGGTAGCCAGCCTGGGCGATCCGCATACCGAATTCTTCAGCCCGGAGGAGAACCAGCGCTTCTCGGAGGCCGTGCAGGGCAGCTTCGGCGGCGTCGGCATCGAGCTCGGCATCAAGGACGGGACGCTGGTCGTCATCGCTCCCTTGAAGGACACCCCAGCAGCGCGCGCCGGCGTGAAGGCAGGCGACCTCATCCTGCAGATAGACGGGAAGAGCACCGACCAGGTGTCGGTCACGGAAGCGGTCAACCTGATCAGGGGGCAGGAGGGCAGCGTCGTGAAGATGACGCTGCTGAGCGAGGGCGACAAGGCGACCCGCACGGTCGAGCTGACACGGCAGCGCATAGAGGTCCCTTCGGTCAAGGTCACCATGGAGGGCAGGATCGCCCACGTGGAGCTGTACGAGTTCACCGCCGACGCGGGTGCCAAGTTCGGCGAGGCGGTGCGCGGCCTTCCGCAGGACACGCAGGGCATCGTCCTCGACCTGCGTAACAATCCCGGAGGATTCCTCGAAGTCTCCGTCGACATCGCCGGCTGGTTCGTGCCGCGCGGGTCCACCATCGTCAAGGAAGCGGAAAAGGACGGCAACGTCGTCAGCTTCAGTGCAAAGGGCCCTTCGACGCTCGAGAATCTTCCTGTCGTAGTTCTCGTGAATGCCGGATCGGCCTCGGCTTCCGAGATACTTGCGGGCGCATTGAGGGACCTGCGCAAGGCGCCCCTGGTCGGCGTGACGACCTTCGGCAAGGGCACCGTGCAGGAGGTTCGTGACCTGCCAGGTGGCAACGGCGCGTCCATCAAGGTGACGGTAGCCGAGTGGCTCACCCCGAACGGAGCGCACATAAACAAGATCGGGCTCGAGCCCGACGTGAAGGTCGAGGCAGGGGACGACCCGGCCAAGGACCCCCAGCTCCAGAAGGCGCTCGAGGTCGCGCGCAACCAGTTTAGCCGCTGAACGGTGAAGGTGCTGCTTCTCGATGACGTGCGCGGCGTAGGCCGGCGCGGCGAGATCAAGGAGGTAGCGGAGGGATACGGAAGGAACTTCCTGATCGCCAGGAACCTGGCCACGACCGCCTCGTCATCGGCGCTCGCTACCCATCATTCGAAGCGACAGCAGCTGGCGACAAACGCCGCGACTCGGAAAGCCAAGGCTGAGGACGCTGCCAGGCGGCTCGAGGGTACCGCGATCGACTTCTTCCTGCGCACCGACGCGGGCGGCAAGGCCTTCGGCTCGGTGAAGCCCGAGGAGGTCATCCGCGCCATCGAGGACGGGTTCGGCATCGCTCCCGACAGCATCTCTCCGAGCGAACCTCTCAAGAACGAAGGAGACCACCTGCTGGTGGTCTCCTGGAAGGAAGGCGCGTCTGCCTCGGTTACTGCCCGAGTACTGCCACAATCGTAGCGGTACGCATGTTGCCGTCGAACTTCATCTTGCGGGTCGTCGCGTAGCGGACCGTGCCCTCGGTCACGGCGTAGAGCGTGTCATCGCTCGCGCGACGGACGCCGGCGCCAGGGAGGTACTTGAGCCCGCGCTGGCGGATGATAATCATGCCGGGGATGGCGGGCTGCCCGTCGTGGAGCTTGACGCCGAGGCTCTTGGCGCGCGAATCTCGCCCGTTCTTTGTAGATCCGCCAGAAGCTGTATGTGCCATAGTGTTGTCGGGTTAGGTGATGCCGCGCTCATGACGAGCTAGGCTGTGCCTGGCAATTCTACTGTAGGGTAGCTTCATGTCAATGCGTCCGCGCATGCGCCTGAGTATCTGGTACCTGCTTGCTGCCTTCGCTGCCGCGTCCTTTTTCGCGGCCTCCGTAGGCTACGCGGCTGGATCGAGGCGCGTACCCGAGATCGTCTTCGAGGCGTGCGGGGAGCGCGCGAGCAGGTAAAAGCCCGGCATGGTGCCGGGCGCTTTGCTTATTTTCGAATTACCAAGGTTGCAACTCTCGCGAGAGAAGCCGCTATGATTCGTGCTAACTGAATTGTCGGCTGCGCTATCTCGTCGGCAGTGAGCGGAACGGAAATCAGCGTATCGCCGTCTTGCTCCGGGCTGTCGATCCTCACCGCGTCGAATGCATCAAGGACTCTATCCCGCAGCGGGAATTGCATGCCGTGCTGCACGAGCAGTCCGAATGCTACGGTCTCGCCTGCACTGTCGTGACGCCGAAGCGCGCTGATGCACGGAAACACCTGCTCAAGTACCGCTTCTTCATCCGTGACCTCGTGCGATTCCACGGAGGTCATCAGTAGGCCCGCATCCCTGTTCATTAGCTTCCATCCGTTCGTTATCGGGACGGGAATGTCTCCCGTCCATTTGATTGCTATATTCATATTGTTTAGTCTCCTGCTTCTAGAAGAACCTATCGATTGAATACTGTCAATATTCAGTAGCCGATCGATTCGAGCAGGGGAGCGTTCTCCCATTCCCAGAGCCGCTTGGCTGCCAGGAAGCCCTCGTAGTCGAGCTGCCACTCCGGAAACTCCTTGATCTGGGCTATCCCGGTGAGCGGCCCCCAGCAATGAAAGGTGTCGCAGCGCTTCTTGGAGGAGTAATCCCGCTTGATCTTCTCGCGTCCGCCCTTGATGCGGCGCGAGGCGCCGCAGTCCTCGCAGAACTGCAGCTGATCGAGACGCAGGATCCAGCGAGAGGAGAGGTCCGGATACTCGGGCCGCAACGCCTCCATGTACGCTGCCGTCTGCAGGTTGTAATCGCGATATATCGCCTGCGAGGTCTTGATGTCTATCACGCCGAGCCTTCCTTTCATCGTTCCGAGGATGTCGATGGTGCCGGCATACCGGTGCCCCGGATGCACGATGCGCCGCTCCACGTGAGCCGCCTCGGTCTGGATAGGCTGCTTCTCGATGAAACCCTTGAACGCCATGATGGCAGGCGCGATAGCAGCCGGTATCTCGGGATCGCCGCCCAGCAATATTGACTGGGCGACCTCGTGGATCAGCGTGCCCTCGTCCGCGGCAAGATTAGCCACGCGCTGTGCCGCCCCGAAGCTCGGCTGCTCGCCGTAGAAGTGATACAGGCCAGGCTTTGCCTTGATCGAGAGAATCGAGGTGACGCGCGGGTACCAGACGCCTTCTATGTCATAGCCGCTTTCGGCACGGAACGTCTGCGGGGAGGGGAGGAAGAACTTTGCCATGCAAGGTCCAATAGTAGCATGCAAAATCCGCATAAGGCTATGTTTTTCAAGGCCAAATAAGCAAATGCGTGACATATTCTTGACTTTCTTTGGCGTCAAGGGATATAATGGCTGGCAGAAGGCCTGCGCGAAGCGGGTTTTTTATTTGGAAGGTGGTTTGTCTGAGGTTGCGCCCATGAAAGAGGGGCATAGCCTCAGGCAAGTTGGAGCGAACGAAAGACATCGATATTGCCAACTTTGCCGCTGAATGGGTAACAATCTCAAAAACGTAATCGTGAGTACGGTAGTAGGGGCGTTGACGTGCGGTTTACTCGTCAACAACCTGAATGCAATAACCGCGAGTACTACATACGGAACAGTGTCTACCGCTGTCATAGCTGCCGAAACGCAGCAGGTGACGGTAAAGGCTCGGACAGTGACCACGTCACCGACGAGCAAGGATGCTGAAGCACACGCGGAACCGGCCACGCCTAAGGTGACGATGTCACTCGACGCATGGCTCGAGAAGCTGGCCGAGAAGGAGTCCGGAAACCGGGCGAGGATCAAGGTCCTCGACGTCAACGGACGCTACTCCTACGGCTGCCTCCAGTTCCAGATGGCAACCTTCAAGTCATACTCGGCCCGATACGGCCTCGTTGACCCGAGCACGGTTGCCGACTGGGAAGAGCTCCTGTACGACTGCTCGCTCCAGAAGAGGATTGCCAAGCGCATGATCCAGGAGAAGAGTAGCAACTGGCGCCATTGGGGCTATACGGTGCTTCAGAAGGGTGTCGGGCTTCCCCCGACCCAGGTAGGACTTTCCACTGCCCAGTAAGGCGGAACGGCAATGAAACGCGGAACACGTGAAGTGATCCGCGTTTTAGGCTTGCCAGGGGCCTACCACGCATCAGATTTGCCCGAAGTAAAGGAGGGGAGTAGCCTACCTCCGGTAGATTGAAGAAAGGAGGATAACGCTATGAGCAAGCCGGCATGGTTGCAAAGGGAAGGATTGCGTGGCAATGCGCTGCGCTTTCCGTATAGCATCGCATACGGGAGCTGCCGCATCGCATGCGGCGAAGAATCAGGCATCGTGGTCGAGGACGGCGACGTGCTCGAGCTAGATGCCAAAGCGCGCGACCTGGCCGAAAGGCTGCTGGATATCGAGGCCGTGAGTCTCATCGTCATCGACGAGGATCGCATGATCATCAATGGCAGCATCGAGTCGCAGGTCGTGATGACCGACAGCTTGCGACTCAAGGTCGAACGCGTCATCGCTGACATGTTCGGCACGGAGATGGACGGCACGCGCCTCGAAAGCGAGGAAGAGGACTGGCCTCGATATATACGTTGAAAACAGGAGCCTCATCTGCAGGCTCCTGTTTTGTTATCAGCAATACGTCGCACAAGAACTATTTTGCGACATTACAGGTATTTTCCTATGGCGAAGTGACCTCGAATCAGGCTATGGTATGCGAAGAACGTGACCGGATAGGTCGCCATGATACAGGAGAAAAAATATGAAAAGGAAATGGAAATGGAATGCCGGACTCTACGTACGATTCGTGATGTGGAATCCGCTGCTGATGTGGATTTTGCTACTGGTAAGCATGATCGTCGTGCTTACCGTGGCTATCGATGGACCCCTGGGACTCGTTAAGGGTAGCCTCGCGCCGATTTGGATGCTGCTCCCCGTAGTGCTCATCCTCACCATGCGCGCGAGCTCCAAGGAGTACCGCCGTGCGTATGCAGCTCGCGAGAGGCACGCGCTGCGCAACGAGAAACGAGGTCGAAGGGTGCCTTTCAAGGAAGAGCGCTGGCGATCGCGCTACACGTGGTATGCTCCATGCCCGCGCACCGGCATGAGCCTGGCCCTGCGCGATTATGCTAAGACTCATCATCCAAGCGGTCGCCCGAAGCGGCAATACGCCATGTTTGACTGGTAATAAGCAAGGCCCGGCACTCTGCCGGGCCTTTTCATGTCCTGCTGCTCGACTGGTCCGATAAGCTAAGAGATGATATGTCGCACAATATCATGGCTGTTGCTCCATGCCGGAATCCTTATTCGGATCATAGAAGCGCGTTCCTTGCAGGGAATCTGGTAGGAGGTCATCAGGGCCGTACATGGCGTAGCCTTTCCCGTATCCCAACTCCTTGGCAAGCTTCGTGGAAGCGTTGCGCGCTGCAAGGGGCACCGGAAGGTTGCCCGTCTCGCGCACGGCGGCCAGCGCGTCCTTGTAAGCACGGTACGCGTGCCTGCTCTTGGGCGCGAGCGCGAGATGCACTGCGGCATGCCCGAGATTGATGCCGCACTCGGGCATGCCGATCGTCTCGCACGCACGGAAGGCATGGCTCGCGACGCCGAGCGCGACAGGGTCAGCCATGCCGACGTCCTCGGACGCGAAGACGACCATGCGCCGCGCGACGAACTTAGGGTCCTCCCCTGCCTCAAGCATGCGTGCCAGGTAATAGAGCGCGGCATCAGGCTGGGAGGCTCGCAAGGACTTGATGAAGGCGGAAATCACGTTGTAGTGCTCCTCACCGTCCTTGTCGTAGCGAAGCACGCGTCCCTGAAATGCCTTCCTCAGGCTTGCCGCGTCGAGCGAGCCGTACAGGGAATAGGTCGTCTCGATGATGCCCAGGAGCTGGCGCGCGTCGCCGTTGGCCATGTTCATCAAGAGTGCGCGGGACTCCTCGCCGATCTCGTGCCCGGTCCGGTCGATGATGGCGCCGAGCTCCTCCGGGCCGAGCTCGCGCAGGACGAACACGCGGCAGCGGGACAGCAGCGCCGGGATGACCTCGAAGCTCGGATTCTCGGTCGTGGCTCCCACGAGCGTGAGGCTGCCCGTCTCGACGTACGGCAGCAGGAAGTCCTGCTGGGCCTTGCTGAACCGGTGGATCTCGTCGAGGAAGAGCAGCGTGGGCTGGAGCTGCTTGCCGGCGCGCGCGACCACGGCCCGGAGGTCGTCCTTGCCGGCTGAGACCGCGGAAAGCTCCACGAACGAGCTGCCGACGCTGCGCGCGTATATGCGCGCGAGCGTCGTCTTGCCCGTTCCCGGAGGACCCCAGAGGATGAAGGAGAACAGCCGCTTCTGCTCGATCGCCTCGCGAAGCGGCTGTCCCTCCCCTACCAGGTGGGACTGCCCCGCGTAGTCGTCCAGGGAATCGGGGCGTATCCGGATGGCCAAGGGCTGCATGCTCGTACTATGTCAGGCCACGGCAAGCAGTAAAGGGCCTCAGACGAAGAGGTCCCCGAGGAAAGCAAGCGCAGTCTGCAGCGCACCAGTAACGGGCAGCAAGCCTTGAGGGAGATAGGTCTCGGCCGTGCCGATCCAGCCGTAGATGCTGTCCAAAAATTCTGCTATCGCGAGGCCGACCTCACGAAGCCGCATCAGCGCGTCCTCGATCCAGCGCTGCACCGCAGCCGGGTCCATCCTAGATGTAGCTCAGCGGGTTCACGTCGCCGCCGCGCGGCATGGGACCGCAGACGTTGCTGCCGCCCATCTGGAAGGTCGGCGTCGCGTAGACGGTGAAGTGGAGATGCGGGCCGGTCGCGTAGCCGGTCGAGCCGACGTAGCCGATCAGCTGCCCGCGTGTCACCGCCTGGCCGGTCGCGACGACCTGCTTGGACTGGTGCGCGTAGAGCGCGGTAAGGCCATTCGAGTGGTTGATCACGGTGAACCGGCCATAAGCGCCGGAAGGGCAGTAGGCGTCCTGGTTTCCTGCCGCTACCACGGTGCCGTCGGCAGACGCGTAGATGGGCGTTCCAAGCGGCGCGGCGATGTCTATGCCGTTATGCCACTTTCCGGCGTAGCCCGTCTGGGCGAAGCTCGTGGCGCCGTAGCCCTGGGAGATCCTGCCCGCGACCGGCATGCCGAGCACGCCCTTGCCCGAGGTCGGGAGAAGGGTGCGGTTGATCTTCGCGCGCAGCGCCGCGTCGAGCGCCTCAGTCTCCGCCGCGATCTTCTTCTGCTGGGCCGCGAGCTCGGAAACCTGCTTCTGATAGGCACCCTCCTGGTTCTTGGTCGCGGCGAGCACCTTCGCCTTGCCGGCCTGCTGCTCGGCGACGAGCTCACGCTTGGTCGCGAGGGTCAGCTGACGCTGCTCGGCTTCAGTTCGCTTGACGGCCGAGGCGTCGATCTTGCCCAGCACGTCGAGCTGTATGTCGCGCAGCTCGCCGAGGTCGTCTCCCACGCGGTCCTGAAGCGCCGCTATGGAATGAGCCTCGCGGATGGTATCGCTCAGGGTGTCAGCGCTCAGGAGCGCGATCAGCGGGGACTTGGCCTCCGACTTCTGGACCTGCACGAGGAGAGCCGCGAGCGCTCCCTGCTTGTCCTTCATCTTTGCCTTGAGCGACGTGACGTCGTTGCCGAGCGAGGTGATCTCGAACCCGAGCCGCTCGACGGTGAGCTGGTCGCCGCGGATGCCGAGCTCGAGCTCGTCGATGCTGGCCTCGAGGCGGTTCACCTCGCCCTGAAGCGTCTTGCGCTGCCCGGTGGTGGAGTTCAGCTTCGAGCGCGTCGCATCCAGCTTAGCCTGCACGTCCTTGAGCTGCAGGTTGCGCGCGCTGATCTGCGCCTCGAGCTGCTCCTTGGTCACCTCCTGCGCGAGCGCGCTCGGCGCCGCTTCCTTGAGCGTGGAGACGGCCGCAGGCAGGTACTGCGGCAGTACCGCGAGGGTAATCGCCATCAGGCTGGCACCGATGCCTGCCGCCGCGCGCTGTATCGAGCTTCGCTGCATATGCGAGAAAGTATACATGAGCCCCGCGTTTCGGGCCACGAGGTCAGCCAGCCAGCGTATCTGCGGCGAGCGCGAGGCGCCGCCTCGACTCCTCAGGCCCCAGGACCGTGACGAGGGTGAGCGGATCGGGAGACTGGGCGCTGCCTGAGAGCGCCACGCGCACGGGCCAGAAGACCTCGCGCTTGCCGTGCGTCTCGGCGTAGGCCGCAAGCCAGGCCTCGAGATGCACGAGGAGTGCCGGATCCTCTTCATGCGCCTCGAGCGTCTCGACGAGGCGCATGAGGTGCTCGCGCGCGGTACCGGCATCGTCCTGCCGGGGCAGCAGGTCCGCCCTGGAGGGAGTAGCGTACGCGACAAGCCACGAGGCCGAAGCGGCGAGATCGGCGAGCGTGTCGCTTCTCCCCTGCTCGGCGGTCGCGAAGCGGTCGAGCACCTCGGGAGCCACCTCGCTGCCTTCCGGCAGGAACGGACGCAGGAGGCGCGCCAGCGTCTCCGCGGGCAGGTGGCGCAGGTGCTCGCGGTTAAGCCAGCGGAGCTTGGCCTCGTCGAAGATCGCGCCGGAGCGCTGCACCCTGTCGATTGAGAAGGCATCGATGAGCTCTGCCGGGGTGAAGGTCTCCTGGTCGCCGCTCGGATGCCACCCGAGGAGCGCGAGGAAGTTAGAAAGCGCCCCCGGCAGGAAGCCCTGGTCGCGGTACGCGAGCAGCGAGACCTCGGCAGAGCGCTTGCTCATCTTCTTGCGGTCCGCGTCGAGATTCAGCGGCAGGTGCGCGTAACGAGGCGGCTCATAGCCGAGAGCCTCGAAGACCAGCAGCTGCTTGGGCGTGTTGGATATGTGGTCCTCACCGCGGATGACGTGCGTGATGCGCATGAGGGCGTCGTCGACGACGACCGCGAAGTTGTACAGCGCCGAGTCGAGCGACCGCGCGATCGCGAGGTCGCCGAGGAGTGCCAGGTCGGTCTCGATCGGGCCGCGCACCAGGTCGTCGAAAGTGACCGTCTTCTCAGGCACCCTGATGCGGATGACCTGGGCCTCGCGTCCCGCGGGTACCCCGTCGAGCGCGCGGCAGGTGCCGGCATAGCGGACCAGGTCCGCTGATTCCTGCTGCCTAGCACGCTCCGCATCGAGCTCGTCTTTCGTGCAGTAGCACCAGTACGCCTTGCCTTCCTGCAGGAGCCGCTCCAGGTGCGCGCGGTACAGGCCGCCACGCTCGCTCTGCACGTAGGGACCGAGGTCGCCTTTCGACATCCAGGTGCCGTCGGCGGCGAGATACGGCCCCTCGTCCCAGTCGAGGCCGAGCCACGAGAGGCCTTGGACGATCTCGCGCGCGAACTCGTCGCGTGAGCGCTCGGAATCCGTGTCCTCGATACGCAGCACGAACGTGCCGCCGTACCGGCGGGCATAGAGCCAGTTGAACAGCGCGGTCTTGGCAGTGCCGACGTGCAGGTGCCCCGTCGGGGACGGGGCCATGCGTACCCGGATCGGAGCCTGTTCCATGGGGAGATGGTATCACGAAAAAACCGGGGCAGGTGCCCCGGTTGATATTCATTACCTTGCTGCCAGCGGACGATGGTGCCGCCAGCTGGTCTCCATTCTCAGCCCGACTTGCGTCAGGGCACGGGCTAACGCCTCGAAGTTCGCTACCTGCAGGTCCATGGCAGTCTGGCCGCAATCCTCCAGGGCATATCCGGACTCGGATACGGCCTTGGCGATATGGTCCTGGGTCTGCTGGATGAAGCTGGCGCGATCTCTCAGCTGCCGAGCGATCCACTCCTCCGCAAGCGAGTTGGTGTCAAGATAACCGTCTTCGTTGAACCAGACCTCGTCGATGCGCAATGCCTCGATCAGGAAGTCCCGGGCTTCTTCTCTGCGTTGAAATGCTTGCAGCTCCTTGGCCTTGCGCTCCATGCGATCGATCTCATTGCGCTCCGCAATGGCGCGCTCCTCATCATCTTCCTTCTGGTGCCGGTAAGCCCGCTCCTTCTGGACGAAACGGTAATTTCTCACGCCTCGGACGATCAAGCCGGCAAGCGGCAAAGCTATCACCAGCATGCCCAGCGTCCAGGAAAGCCCGAGCGGCGGGAATCCCGTAAAGAACCCCACCAGGAAGAACGCTATGACGCATCCTATCGTTCCTGATGCCAGGATTCCCCCGGCTATCACGGCTAGAATGAACGACACTTCGAGCGTGCCGTCCTCGTCAGCCATATTAAGCTGGAGCATCGCGGCGGTGCCGCTGGCGATCGAGACCAGGATTCCGATCACGACACTCTCCCAGAACGGGTAGCCGAGCGCGATCGACGCCATAAGCGGCGTAGCGATGGCAATCGAGAGCCACGAGACGAGAAGCACAAAAAACGTGCGTTCAGGGTGCGCATAGAAGCGCGGTGCATTAACATTTTCCATATTTTTTCTCCTATAAAAATCGCCTGCCAAGCAGGATACTGATAGTATTATACCATTATTCTATCCCAGTAGCAATATCAGAGCCGCATAAGCTCGGCCGCGATAAGCTCGGCCGCCCCGTCCTTGGAGAATCCCCTGCTGGCGGTCTCCATGCGCTCCCGGCTCGCATTGTCGGAAAGGAGTCCCGCGATCTCGCGCGCCAGGATGGCAGGGACCAGGTTGGATTCCTCGATGACGTGACCTCCGCCCGCCTCGGCGAAGGCGATGGCGTTGCGCCTCTGGTGATCGTTTGCTGATTCCGGCAGCGGGATGAGGATGGCCGGCCTCCCGAAGGAGGCGAGCTCGAAGATGCTGCCGCTCCCCGCGCGCGAGACGACGAGGTCCGCGGCGGTGAGTGCTACGCCCATTTCCGTGATGTAGGGAACGACCTTCCACGGATGGCGCGCCGAGACGATGCCGTCCACGCCGAGCATGCCCGCCTCGGCCAAGGCGCGCGCGTCGGGCTCGTTGGCCGTGCCGGTCTGCTGCAGCACCTGGGTCAGCGGGACCAGGAGCGGAAGCGCGGCGAGCATGGTGTCGTTGAGCCTAACCGATCCCTGCGAGCCTCCAACCGAGAGCACAAGCGGCTCGTCGGGCAAAAATCCCAGGCGAGCCTTGGCGCTCTCGCGCGTCATGCCGGCCTCGCGGATGCTGCGCCGCTCGGGATGTCCCGTCCACGCGACGCGCGCGGCCGGAAACGATGCGGCGGCAGACTCGAAGCTCACGGCTATGCGCCTGGCAAACCACGAGGAGATGCGGTTGGTGAGGCCGGGCACGGTGTCGGACTCGTGAACCAGGACCGGCACGCGGTAGAACCAGCAGGCCAGCACGACCGGCAGCGCGCCGGGGCCGCCCTTCGAGTACAGCGCGTCCGGCATGAGCAGGAAGACGCGCCAGAAGGCCTGCAGCAGGGCCAGGAAGAAGCGCGGCACGTCGAGCAGGTTCTCCACCGAGGCGTAGCGCCGCAGCTTGGCGCCCGAGAGCTCGTAGGTCCGCACGTCGAGCGCGGCGAAGAGCGATCCGTACGCGTCCTTGGGACCGAGGTAGGCGAGGTCCACGCGGTCTCCGCCGAGATCGAACGAGCGGAGGACCTCGACGACGGCGAGGAGCGGGTAGACGTGTCCCCCGCTGCCGCCCCCGGTGAGCAGTATGCGCCGGCTCATCTCAGTTGTTGGCCGACACGCTCGAGGCGATGCCGATCATCGTCATGAATATGGCGAGCGCCGTGCCGCCGTAGCTGATGAAGGGCAGCGGCACGCCGGTCAGGGGCGCGAGGCCGGATATCGCCCACATGTTCACCAGCGACTGGAACGCGATGACCGTGCCGAAGCCCACGAGTATGAGCCGGCCGAACTCGTCCTTGGTGCGCCACGCGAGCATGTAGAGGCGCAGCACCAGGGCGCCGAAGAGCGTCACCAGGATGCTGGAGCCGATGAAGCCGAACTCCTCGGCCGCTACCGCGAAGATGGAGTCGTCCGCCGGCGTCGGGAGGAAGCTGATCTTCGTGGTCGACTTGCCGTAGCCGACGCCGGTGATCCCGCCCGAGCCGATCGCGATCAGCGACTGCGTCACGTGGAAGCCCGTGCCCTGCGCGTCGGCGTCCCGGTGCAGGAAGCCCGTGATGCGGTCCATGCGGTAGGGCGTGATCAGGACCAGGAGGCCGATCGCGAGCACGCCCAGGCCGATGCAGCCCGCTATGTACTTCAGCGGCGCCCCGCCGAAGAAGTACAGCACGAGACCCCCCCCGAGCAGGATGGCCACCGTCGAGGTTGCCGGCTGCAGGAACAGGAGTATCGCGATGATTCCCGAGACTGCGAGGAAAGGCAGGAGCCCCGTGCGGATGTCCTGGGTGCGCCGCCTCGAAGCGCCTGAGAGCCAGGCGGCAAGGTAGATGACGTAGGTCACCTTCAGGATCTCGGCCGGCTGGAAGCTGAAGCCTCCAAGGCCGATCCAGCGCGTCGCTCCGCCCCCCGAGTAGCCGAACGGCGTGAACACCAGGACGAGCAGGCCGATCGAGCCTACCAGCAGCGGGAACGCGACCTTCTTGAGATTCTGGTAGTTGAATCGCGAGGCGACCAGGAACCCGGCGACGCCGAGCGTGAGACCGAACAGGATCTGGTGCTTCAGGAAGTAGTACGAGTCGCCGAACTTCGTCTCGCCCAGGTTGCTCGAGGCGGAAGCCAGGATGACCAGCCCGCCCGCGACCAGCAGCGCCAGGATGGCGGCGAGGGTGGCGTCGGGGGCGTGGGCGCGTCGGAAGAGCGAGCGGAACCGTTTCACCGCCCCAGTATAGCGCGGGAGACTAGCGAACGCTCGAGGTCGAGACGCGGAGCGTGCCGCCCGGGGCGCTCACGCGGATAGCTCCTTCCAGGTCGGTGCGCAGGAGCGGGATGCCGGCGCCGCCGAGACGTTCGAGAACCTCGGGGCTCGGATGACCGTAGCGGTTGCCCGCGCCGACCGAGACGACGGCGAGCGACGGGGAGACCGCGGCGAGGAACGCGTCCCCGGTAGAGGTCTTCGAGCCGTGATGTCCCACTTTGAGCACGTCCGCTCGGAGGAGCCGGGCATCGAGCGACTTCTCTGCCTCGACGGTCAGGTCGCCGGTCAGGATCGCCGAGAACCCGGGAAAGTCGGCTCGCAGGACCAGCGAGCTGTCGTTATGGTTCTCGCTCGTGTTGTAGGCGCTGTCAGGTCCTAAAACGGTGAGGCGCGTCCTGCCCACGCGCAGCACGTCTCCCGGCACGGCAGCGACGAGCGGGATGCCGCGCTTTCTCGCGGCGGCGGCGATCTGGTCGTAGAGCGACGCGTCCGCGCGCCCGCTCCAGACGACCGCGCGCAGGCCGAGCGTGCTAATCAGCCGCGGCGCGTCGCCGGCATGATCCTTCTCGAGATGCGTCAGGACCAGGAGCGGCACCTGCGGCACGACCTTGCGCGCCTGCTCCCCTGCCCCGCTGCCGGGAAGGCCGGTGTCGATCATGACGCCGATGCCGCCGTCCTGAACGAGCAGGCTGTCCCCCTGGCCCACGTCCATGACGGTCAGCGCGGCCTCGCCGTCATGAGAAGGAAGCATCGCCAGGGCCGCGATGCCAAGCGTAAGAAGCAGCGCCAGGAATGCCGCGCGCGTCACCACAGGCGCGGCTTGCGGGCGAGCACGGCCAGGAACCACGCGGCATAGGCAGCTGCCGCGATGCCGGCAGGCAGCGCGAGCGAGACGGTCATCGGCAGGGCCGCGGCCAGGCGTATGAGCGCGAGCGACGGCCACGAGAGCGCGGCGGCGAGCGGTCCCGTCAGGGTGGCAAGCGGCGCGGAGAAGGAGGATATCGCGAGCTGGAATCCTGCGGCGGCGGTGATCAGCGGCGTCATCGGCAGCACGAGCGGATTGACCAGGAGCCCTACCAGCATGACCGAGCCGACGGAGGCCAGCAGCACCGGCGCCACCCCGAGCTGCGCCACGGCGCTCGGCAGCGTCCCCGCGACGATCGTGTCGCGCAGGCTGCCCTGTCCGGATGCCAGCATGCGTTCCATGTCGCCCACCGTAGCAAGGATCGCCCAGGAGCTCGTAAAGGAGAGCAGGAAGCCGAGGTCGCCCGCGAATCCCGGGAAGACGGCGAGCATGACGGCCGCGGCGATGACCGTCAGGCGGCCCGCGCCGATTCTCCTTCCGGTCGCCTCGCCGATGACTCCGATCGTCGCCACGAGCGCGGCACGGAGAAGCGACGGCTGGAATCCTGCCAGCAGCACCAGGCAGCCGAGCAGCAGGAGCCCGCCCCGGTCAGCAGCCTTCCTGCCGAAGCGAGAAAGTATGCGCCGCGCGAGGCCCAGCATCAGGGCCGCGTTGAATCCCGAAAGCGCCACCAGGTGCGTCGTCGAGCTCTTGCGCATCGCGTCGCGCAGATCGCGCGAGAAGTAGCTCGCGTCGCCGAGCGTGAGGCCGGCGGCAAGCGCCCCGGCGTCGCCCGGCATCGAGACGACGAGCGGCTCGAGCAGCCGGCCTCGCAGCGAGCTCGCCGGGTCCCAGGGCGACGCCCGGGTCGTGCCGCGCGCGGTCGCGATAAGCAGGCTGGTCGCGAGCACGGCCACCACGAGGATCCCCTGCCGCCTCAGGAGCGCGACGATGCCGGCACCCAAGCAGAGCAGCCAGAGCCATGACAGGCCGAGCGCGGCGGACGCGGTCCCCAGGACGATGCCCGTCGCGACCCGTCCTAGGCGGTCGGCTCGGAGCCGTGCGATCGCCTCCATGCCGCGATGGCCTTGTGGTCGCCGGAGGAGAGCACCGCGGGCACCTCCCATCCCGGCTTGCCCCTGCCGGGCGAGAACGATTCGGGGCGCGTGTAGGTCGGGAAGCTCCCGTTGATCCCCTCGAGCGACTCGTAGGTGCCGAGGACCCCCGGCAGCAGGCGGCTGACCGCGTCCGCTACCACCAGGGCCGGCAGCTCGCCGCCGGTGAGGACGTAGTCCCCGATGCTGAGCTCCTCGTCGGCGAGGTGCTCGGCGACGCGCTCGTCGACGCCCTCGTACCGGCCGCAGAGCAGGATCAGATGCCGGTACGAGGAAAGGCGCACCGCGTCCTCCTGCGCGAACCTCTTGCCTCGCGTCGAGAAGAGCACCACGCGCGACGATGCGGTCTTGCGAGGCCGTACCGAGCGCACGGCACGGAAGAAGGGCTCCACCTTCAGGACCATGCCCGGACCGCCGCCGAAGGGTCGGTCGTCGATGACGCGGTGCGGCCCGTCCGCGAATTCCCGCAACGGCACGGTCTCCATACTGATGATGCCCGCGCGCGAGGCGCGTCCCAGGACCGAGGCGTCCGCGTAGCCCGCGAGCGTCTCGGGAGCCGCAGAGAGCACGGAGAAGCGCAGGCGCGGCTTCCTAGTCGCTTCCTTCATGGCGCTTGAGCGCGGCCGCGATCGAGGCCTTCATGGCGTCGACGTCGACGGCGCGGTGCTGCTGGGGAGCGGACTTCGCCGCAGGCGCGTCCTTGCGCAGGCTCGAGAGCGACATGCCGCTGCCGCCGCTGCCCGCAGGGACCACCTGCTTGAGCGGCGAGGACGGACGCGCGGGAGATTGCGGGCGCGGCGCCTGCCGGTCCGGGGAAGGTCGATGGGCAGGAGCCCGGCGCTGCGGCGGCTGGCTGCCGCGGCTGCTGAAGCGGTTCCTGCCGGCACCGAGGTCGAAGCCGAGCGCGGCGAGGTCCGCCGTGTCGCCCGGTCCCTGCGAGGCCTGCACGCGAGGGCCCGAGCGCGCGGCTCCGCCCTTCTTCTTGTTCTGGTTCTGGCGCATCTGGTCGGTGCCGCCGAGGCCGCTGCTCTGGTTGATCTCGGTCTCGATGAGGTAGCGAGGACGGGCATAGAGCTTCCGCGACTCCTCGACGATCTCCTCGACCGGAACGCTGACCTCGCTCGCCTTGAACGGCGCGAGCGTCGAGGCGGAGAACGGACGCGAGGACATGCCCTCGGCCATCAGCTTCAGGAAGATGCGCCGGTTCGGAAGGTTGATGAGGTCGTGGACCGAGAATTCAGGCGTGAACTCGCGCTCGAGAAACTCGGCATCGTCGGCTCCGACGCGGAAGGACATCATGGTGCCCACGTTGCCGAAGATGGCGTCGCGCACCTTGGTCGAGGCGTCCGTGACCAGCTGGCCGATGTACTGGTGAGCCACGACGAGGTTGAGACGGTACTTGCGCGCCTCCGAGAGGATGGTGGCGAAGGAGTCGGTGGCGAAGTTCTGGAACTCGTCGACGTAGAGGTAGAAGTCGACGCGCTCGTCCTCGTTGCGGATCTCGACGCGTCGCATGGCGGAGAGCTGGATCTTGGTGATGAGCATGGCGCCCAGAAGCGCCGAGTTGTCCTCGCCGATCTGGCCCTTGGAGAGGTTGATGAGCAGGATCTTCCCCTCGTTCATGATCTTGTAGATGTCGATCGTGCTCTTGCCCTGTCCCACGATGTTGCGGATCAAAGGCGTGGAGAGGAAGCGGCCCACCTTGTTCTGGATCGGCGCGATGGCCTCCTTGCGGTACCGCTCGTCCCAGGTCTCGTACTCGTTGAGCCAGAAGGAAAGGACGGACGGGTCGGTCACGTTGTTGAGGATCTGCTGGCGATAGGCGTTGTCGGCAAAGATGCGCGGCACCCCAAGCAGGGTGGACCCCGGCGTCTCGAGCAGGGCGAGGATGGTGTTGTTCATGATGTGCTCCATGCGCGAGGACCAGGTGCCTGCCCACAGCTTCTCGAAGATGCTCATGAGTCCCGAGGCGACGAGATTCTTCTCCTTGGCGTCCGTGGGATCCGCGAGCTCGAGCACGTTGAATCCGATCGAGTAGTCGATGTCGGCCGGATTGAAGTAGATGACGTCCTGCCTCCTCGAGAGCGGGATGCGCTCCATGGTGTCGTCGACGAGCTCGCCGTGCGGGTCGACGACGGCTATTCCCTCGCCGTTTGCGATGTCCTGCACGATCAGGTTCCCGATGAGCGTCGACTTTCCCGTTCCCGACTTTCCGATGATGTAGGTGTGCTGCCGGCGGTCCTTGCGCTTGATGCCGAAGAGGCGCTCCTCGCCGCGGAAGTCGGTGCGGCCGATATAGGTGACGTCGTCTTTCCTGTCCATGCTGGCAGTATATCAGCCTTGGGCTCAAGTAATCAGAAAGAGACGCGCGTGCTAGCATGGAGGCATGCTCACCGCACGCGGCACCGTACGCATGGAGGCCTCGTCCGAGGCCGTCTGGCAGGTCCTGACCCGAGAGGCGTCCATACGGGCATGGCTCGGAGAGACGCCCTTCGCCGGCACCATCGTCTCGGACTGGACCGAGGGCGCGGCCGTGGCCTGGGAGGCCGACGGAGCGGGCACGTACGCGACGGGCACGGTCCTCGAGTCGCGTCCCGGTCGCGCGCTCTCCTTCTCGGTCGGCGAAGGCGACGGCGAGGCGGACGTCATGACCTTCGGTCTCGAGCCGGACGGAAGCGGCACGCGCCTCGAGGTCAGCTACGGCGACTTCGACAAGGAGCACGGGAGCGACGACGAGCACGACCACGAGGCGCAGGTCGGCGCCTGCAAGGACATGCAGGACCGCGTCCTGCCCGCATGGCTCGCGGGCATCGCGGCGGCAGCGACCGCTGCCTGAACGCGAGGGCTACTGCCGGGGCGCCAGAAGCGGCAGCGTCTCCGCCGAGAACGGCTCGCGCAGCTCGCCGTTGATGCACAGGCGCACGTAGCACTGCCGTGTCGCGAGCACGAGGAAGTCGCGCACGTCGAACGTGTGGGCGAGCTCGTTGCGCGCGCGCGGCCCGTCCTCTCCTGAAAGGCGGAATATAACCTCGGTGCCGATCGCCGAGGAGAGTCCGGAGAGCACCGCGTCGGAAAGGTCCGCATAGGTGCGATGCGCGAGGATGGCCGCGACGCGCGCGTCGAGCATGTCGCGGATGAGCGCGACCCCGCCGCGGCCTCCGAGCAGCTCGAAGCCATCCACGTAGAACGGGAGGACGCGCCGGTCCGGTTCCCGGGCCCACAGCACCGCGTCGGAGACGAGGTTGGCGAGCGCGCGAGCGCGCGAGAATCCCAGCTCGGCAGAGGGCAGGACGGCGAGCACGCTGCCCCTGATCGGCTCGGTGCCCGAGATCGTCGCCTCGGCCACGGGATGCGCCAGGAGGTCCTCCATGAGGAGGCGGAGGCCCTGCATCGCCTCCGTGTCTGGCAGCGCGCGCGCGAGCTCCGCGACCGAGGAGAACGAGCGCGAGCGAAGCAGCAGGGTCAGCTCGCGCCGCAGGCGCGGGTCGAAGCCCGATCCCGAGTACTCCGCGGCGACCGATGCCAGGGTGTCTGCAAAGCGCAGCTCGTCCCCCGCCTTGGCAAGGAGCGAGACGCTCGCCGGGAAGCCGCTGCCGAGGAACGCGGTATCCGCCTTGGCTGCCGGATCGAGCAGCGGCGCGATTCCGGAGACCAGGTCGCCGGTGCCGTCGATGACGGCGATGCGGCGCTTGCTCGCGATGTCCTGGCGCGCCATGGACTCGAGCAGCTTGGTCTTGCCCATGCCGGCGCGTCCGACGACGTGCACGCCGCGGGCCCGGTCCGCTTCAAGGAGTCCGAAGACGTAGCGCTGCTCGTCCATGGCGGCCACGTGCGTGCTCCTGCCGATGACCGTGATGGCGGAGTTCGCGACCGAGCCGTAGACCGGCAGGTCGGCCGGCGGCGGCATGTACTTAACCGCGTGAAGCTGTATCCGGTCCGAGGGCTTATTGGCCATGATACCTTAAAGATACCCCACTTCGGACAGGAATGCCCTGAACTGAGAGAGCGCGGCATCCAGCTCGCGGTCGTCGGGACGGTACCCGACCTCGTGCACGAGCCGGTTGCGCAGCCGGTGCGCCGCGATCAGGTCGCTGACCGTCGCGAGGCGGTCGGCAGGGAGCTGCCGCATGCGGTCGAGCGCGCCCTGGCCCTCGTAGCCCGCGTCCTTGAGCAGGCGGTCGACCAGGCGGTCGGCGTCGATCACGGCCAGGCGCTTCGAGTCAGGGCTACGCGCTGCCTGCGCCTCGAGTCCTGCCCACGCCTCCTGCACCGCCTTGCTGCGCCGCGCGGCGGCAGGCGTCCCGGCGCCTTCTGCCGGCATTCCCAAGATGTCCGGACTCGCCTCGATGCCGCCACGTACGGCGAGCACCGTCACCGCGACGAGCACGGCGTTGAGCGCCAGGCCGAAGAGCTGGGATATGAGGAGCAGGGTGCCGAGGTTTTCGAACATCACAGGAAGCGCTTGATGGCGTCGTCGTCGCCGTAGATGGAAAGGCCCGCGGGTGCCGAGACGCGACGGCTCGAGAGGCGCTCGAGATGGGGTGCCGTAAGCACCGAGGAGGTCAGCGGATGGAACATGGTCGCCAGGCCCTCGACGCTGATGGGCGCCCAGCGCTCCTTGTGTCCCGTCAGCTGCCGCTTCCGGTACGAGGTCATCACCTTCCCGAACCATTCCTGCTCGGGGATGGCGCGCCGGCGGTATGCCCAGAGCATGCGGGCCTTGGCAAAGCGCAGGCGGTCTCCCTTGCCGCCGACCGTGACGGTCGAGGCGAAGGAGTTGTTCTTGGGACCGCTGAGCTGGTTGTACGCGTTGGTGACGCCCGAGCTGACCAGGTTGCTGGAGAAGCCCTCCTGAGGGGCCACGTAGAGCACGCGCACGAGCGTGTTGAACGCCGGCTTGCCCACGTTGTCCTCGATCTCCTTCACCGAGGCCGACTCTCCGGGCGTGAGCATGCCTGACTCCTTGAGCCGGGTGATCTGGTCCCCGCCTCCCGAGTTCCACTTCCGGTCGGCCGGCGAGGCGACGATCTGGATGCCCGCGAAGTCCTCCTTGCCGATCTTGCCGAGGATCTCGACCACCGAGGAGAGCGGGTCGATGCCGTCCTTCTCGCCCGAGGAGAACTGGGTGTACGTCTTGAAGGGTATGACCGGATCCTTGGCGGCCGTGAGCTCCGTGCCCCACAGGTCGAGGTTCCGCTCCTCGAGCTCGTGGACCGTCGAGGGCAGGTCGGCGGCATAGTCGGCGACCGTGTCGATCTCGACCTCGGGGTAGTACGAGAAGAGCGAGGCCTCGACCAGGTTGCGCAGGGCCGCCGGGGTACGGACGAAGAAGCGCAATCCCCCGCCGCGGCTCACGATCTCGAACGAGAACCATCTGGTGACCTGGCCCTCGAGGTGGTACGCCTTCCAGGTGCGTGGTGCGTTGCGCAGGCCGTGCATGGCGAGCAGGACCTGCTCCATCGAGCGCGGCGTCCTGACCAGGTCAGGCGGTATGCGCAGCTCGAGAAGCACCGACTCCATGGCCTTGGCCTTGTACAGCTGCTGGCGCCGGAAGGTCAGCGCCGAAAGCGCCACCGGCATGAGCAGTACCGGCAGCGCGACCCACCATAGGGACAGCACGAAGACCAGCGCTCCGGTCCCGAGGCCGACAAGGGTCTCCATGCCTGCCGGCTATGCCTGGCGGACCTGGTAGGTGCCGTCCGCGTTCCTGACGAAATGCTGGCGGTTCTGCAGGTTCACCAGGATGGTGTTCGGCTTGAAGAGCCGCTCCTTCTGTACCGCCTCGATCACCTTGGCCGGATGCATGGCCCCCTTCTTCGAAAGGATGCGGTGCACGACCTCGCGAGCGGTGCCCGGCGTGTAGCCGTCCTCGGCGAGGCCGTACTGGCCGCGACCCACGAGAACGAAGCGCTCGTCCTTGATCAGCTCGTTGTGCACGGTGGCCGAGAGCGCGGGGCGCGCGGCGATGCCGGACTCGTTGATCTTGGTCGCGATCTCCTCGAAGTGGAGCGGGGCCTCCTGCTTGCGCAGGATGAGATAGATCTGGTCGCGCACGGTGCGCGGGTTGACCTCGCTCCAGTGAGCGAGGCCCGTCTCGCCGTAGGCGTTGGTCATCAGGCGCTTGGAGAGCGAGGCGTAGTGCTCGAGGTGGCGGGCAGGAACCTGCCGATCCTTGGCGAAGGAGGCGAGCAGCTCGTCATAGGCGTCGCCTGAGATGACCGTCCCCTTCTTCTGCTCGAGCAGCTTGATCCAGGCCGCCACGAGCTCGGAGACGGACTTGAAGGTCGCCTTGTCGGTCGCGTACGCGGCGACGAAGCGGTCGCTGCCGGCGTGATAGTGCAGGCCGTTCATGGCACGCATGACCAGCTGCAGCGAGTTAGGGTTGATATCCTTGGCATCCGCCTTGAGCGCCACGATCACCTCGTCCACGGAGGCGATGCCGCCGAGCTCCTTGATGGCCTTGCGCGCCTTCTCGAGCAGCGCGGCTGCCTCGGGCATGCCCTTGAGCGCCTCGCGGAGCGAGACCAGCGCCGCCGACTCGATCTGTCGGACCCGCTCGCGCGTTATGCCGTAGCGCTCGCCGAGCGCCGCGAGCGTCTGCTGCTCGTCATACTCGCCGATGCCGAAGCGGCCCGCGAGGATGTCCTGCTGACGGGGCTGAAGGTGCGACCAGGCGGTATCGATGAGCTTGTGTATGGACATGGTGTGGAGTGGTTATACGGGTCTAATAATGAAGTACTTTAGTTAATACGTCAAGACTTGCGCTTCTTGCCGCCTCGGGGCTTCCGGGCAAAAAGCAGTAGGACCGGGCTCGCCACGAATATGGACGAGTAGGCGCCGGTCAGGACGCCGACCAGGAGCACGAGGACGAAGTACCACAGGGTGGGCGGTCCGAGCACCAGGAGGGCCACCAGGACCAGCACCAGCGTGAACGAGGTATTGAGCGAGCGGGCGATCGTCTGGCGGACGGAGGCGTTCACGACCTCCGAGAAGCTGCCTCGCATGGCGCCGACGTTCTCGCGGACGCGGTCGAAGACGACGATGGTGTCATGCACCGAGAAGCCCATGACCACCAGGAGCGCGACGACGAAGTTCGTGTCCAGCTCGACCTGGCCGTAGTGGCCGAGGACGGCGATGACCGCTGCCGGGATCGCGACGTCGTGGAAGAGGCTGATGAGCGTGGCGACGCCGTACGCCCATGACGCGACCGGTCCGCTCGCGCCCCGGAACGAGATCGCGATGTAGACCGAGATGAAGAGCATCACCAGGATGATGGCGAGGATGGCGCCCGTGCGGAGCTTGTCCGAGACGGACGGCCCGATGGACTGGAAGCTGTGCTCCTCGTAGCTGCCGATGCCGTCCTGGACCGCGGCGCGCACGTTGGCGTACACCTCGGCGGAGCTGTCGCCGAGACGGACCAGGTAGTGGCCGGTGGTAGCGTCCGTCGAGACGGACACCGCCGATCCCGTCGTGCCGCTGACGACCTCGGCGAGGCGGTCGGCGGACACGCCCTCGGGAACGGAGACCTCCCAGACCGCTCCCCCGGTGAAGTCGATGCCGAGCTTGAAGCCGTAGGTCGCAATCAGCGCGACCGAGGCGACGGCGAGCAGGAGGGCGAAGCCGAGGTAGAGGTACCGGAAGCGTGAGATGTTCATGAGCGTGCGTTACGGGTGGATGATCCTCCGGCGAAGCTGAGCAGGAAGAGGCGCGTGGTGGTGATCGCCGAGAACATGCTCACCAGGACGCCGAGCAGCAGGGTCAGCGCGAAGCCGCGCACGAAGCCGGTGGTGAAGTAGTACAGGATCACGGCGGTGATGATGGTGCTGACGTTGGAGTCGCGGATGCTCGGCCAGGCGCGGGCGAAGCCCTCGCGGATGGCCTGCCGGCGGTTCTTGCCCGCCTTCTCCTCCTCGCGCATGCGCTCGAAGATGAGGATGTTGGCGTCCACGGCCATGCCGATGGTCAGGATGAAGCCTGCCAGGCCCGCGAGCGTGAGGGTGATCGGTATCACCTTGAAGAGCGCGAGCGTCAGCGCGATGTAGATGATGAGCGACAGGGCGGCGTAGATGCCGCGAACGCGGTAGTAGAGCAGCATGAAGATGATGACCGCGACCGTGCCCACGGCACCGGCCACGGCCGCCTTGCGGAGCGAGTCGGCGCCGAGCGCCGGGTCGATGGTCCGCTGGCTCGCGAGCGTGATCGGCGCCGGGAGCGCGCCGGCGTTGAAGCGCTGGGCAAGCTGCTTGCCCTCGTCGAGGCCGACGCCCGTGATGACGGCGTTGCCGTCCGTGATCTTGCCGTTGACGGTCGGGCTCGAGATCAGCTCGCCGTCGAGGAAGATCGCGAGCGGCTTGCCGATGTTGCGCTCGGTGAGGTCGGCGAAGATCTTCGCGCCCTCGCTGTTGAAGGAGATGGCCACCTGCGGGGCGCGGGTCTGCTGGTCGAACACCAGGCTCGCGCCGGTGACGAAGCGCCCGGTCAGATCGCTCGGCTGGTAGGTCGTGGAGGCTTCCTCGAGGGTGACCTCGCGGAAGTCCAAGGACGGCGTCTCGCCGATCTGCTTGATCGCCTCGCCGATGTCGCGGATGCCCGCGAGCTCGACGATGAGGCTGCTGGTCTCCCCGCTCTGCGCGACGTACACCTGCGGCTCGGAGACGCCGAAGAGGTTCACGCGGCGCTCGATGACGTCGCGCAGGCCCGAGAGGACCGAGCCCCGGTCCTCCTGGCTGACGCTCGAGAGGTCGATCTCGTAGGTCAGGTGCGAGCCGCCGACGAGGTCGAGGCCCAGACGCCAGGGACGGTACTTGGCAAGGGGCGATCCGGGATAGGCGAAGATGCCGGCGAGGATGGCGATGGCCACGATGATGCCGAGGAACGTCTTAGGGTGTGATGTCATGTGCGGGATGAGTTGAATGCTGGTGCCCCCACTAGGGCTCGAACCTAGGACCGTCTCCTTAAAAGGGAGCTGCTCTACCAGCTGAGCTATAGGGGCTCAGGTCGTGGACAAGAATACTGAGCGGTGGACGGACTGACAAGTTTTCTTCCTGGGAACCTCGCGCGCGAATCCCTGCTATAGTGCCATCCATGAACAACACGCCCTCATTCTACGGGCTCGGCATCCCGCCGAAGATCCTGGGCCTGCTCGACAGGCTCAAGTTCGTCTCGCCCACCCCCATCCAGGAACAGTCCATACCGCTTGCCATGGAAGGCAAGGACGTCATCGGCCTCGCGCAGACCGGTACCGGCAAGACGCTCGCCTTCGGCATACCGCTGGTGGCAGCTGCGCTGCGTGGCAACCTCTGCCTCGTCGTCCTCCCGACCCGCGAGATCGCGCTGCAGGTCCAGGAGGCGCTCCGTCCCCTCGCGCAGCCGCTCGGCATCAAGAGCGCGCTCATCGTCGGCGGCGAGTCACAGAACCGGCAGGTACAGGCGCTCCGCCGCAACCCGCAGCTGGTGATCGGCACGCCCGGGCGCATCATCGACCTCCTCAAGCAGAAGGTGCTCCACCTGGACCGGATCTCCGTCCTCGTCCTTGACGAGGCCGACCGCATGCTCGACATGGGCTTCGCGCCGCAGCTCAAGCAGATCATCGAGCACATACCGGACAAGCGGCAGACGCTCCTCTTCTCCGCGACCATGCCGGCGAACATCATCCAGATCGCGAAGACTCAGATGCGCCTCCCGACGCACGTCGAGGTGACGCCGCCCGGCACCGTGGCGACCAACGTCACGCAAGAGCTCTACTTCGTGCAGCGGCAGGACAAGGAGCCGCTCCTGATCGAGCTCCTCGGGAAGTTCCGCGGCTCGGTACTCGTCTTCATGCGCACCAAGCACGGTGCCAGGAAGCTCGCGCTCGCCATTCGTCGCGCCGGGCACACCGCCAACGAGATACACTCCAACCGCTCGCTCAGCCAGCGTCGCGAGGCGCTCGAGGGCTTCAAGCGCGGCAAGTACCGCGTACTCGTCGCCACCGATATCGCCGCGCGCGGCATCGACGTGCAGGACATCGAGCTCGTGCTCAACTACGACCTGCCGCAGGACGCCGAGGACTACGTGCACCGCATCGGCCGCACCGCGCGCGCCGGCGCCTCGGGACACGCGATCTCGTTCGCTACGCCCGACCAGAAGCGTGACGTCATGGACATCGAGCGGCTCATGAAGACGCAGATGCCCCGTGCCGAGGGAACGACCGAGCCGGAACCGGCCAACGAGCCCCCGCGACAGCGTCGCGGATTCGGCGGCAACCGCGGCGGAGCGGGACGGGGACGCGGAGCCGGATCCCCTGCCCCGTCGCGCGGAGGAAGCGGAGGGCGCGCTCCGTCACGCCCGCCGCGCAAGCGGACGCAGCGGGGACCTGACGGACCCCGGCGCGGACCAGGCAGGAATAGCTAGGAAAAAAGGACCGCATGCGCGGTCCTTTTGCTTCAGTCCTTCTCCTTCTCCGGCTCCTCTGCCTTCGCGTCGTCCTTCGTAGCCGGCTCCGTCGAACCCGCATCGTCAACATGGCGCCATAGGAAGCGCGTCCCGTATATCGCCGTGACGGCCGAGATCGCGAAGACGAGCGTCGAGAACGCGCCGCACAGGATGCCGGCAGCCATGACCAGATAGTGACTCTCTATCAGGTCAGGCTTGAAATGGATCAGGGCGAATCCTCCTGCAAGCGGCAGGAGCGAAATGATCCACAGGACGAATCCCAGGATCAGGTAGCCTATCCCCCGTGCCAGGGGGTTTTGTTTTTTCATATGTTTTCCTCCTTTTAATATGCAGGTTCAGGCTAGGCAACAATTCCGTAGCAGGCAAGCCATCAAGGCGAAGGCGATATTGACTGGCGTGGAATCTCGGCAATAATGCCCTCAGCAGCACCCAGAAAGTCTCCTGAGAGTGAAGACTCCAGTACGGGGACGAGAGGGATACAGGTACGTGCCCGACGGCATGCGTTACAGCCCGGACTGACAGCTAAGGCCCCCAAGCAGGACCACGAAGGTCGCTCGCCGAAGCTTCAGGTACAGAAAAAGTGCGGTATGGATGCTGCTCTTATATGACCCGAGCCCGACTCGTTATTGACGAGTCGGGCGCTTTTTATATCGTTGAAGCCCTCACATGAGACGCCTTCGCGCCCGGACACCTCCCGAAGGTCCGCCGCGTGAAGAATCGCGGGATGCAGCTGCATCAGCGAGCGGCGCGCGTGCGGACCGGCGCTGTATAACCGCGGTGGCGCCCTCCCCTCCGTGCGCGCGAGGGCGATACCGAGCTCGACAAACATGTCCGTCCCCTCATGGTCGCTAACGAGCACGAAGACGTCCGCGCACATGACGGCATCAACCATGTCCCGCGCGAGACCCTGGACGCGCGACAGGTTCTCCTCATACGGCTTCGGGCCCTCTTGTAATACCCAGTCGGCAGCGAACGTCTCGCCGAGGCTCCCGAGGTGCGCGGCGACGCCTAGGAGCGTGGACTGATGAAGGACGCGGAAGCGAAGTACCAGTTCACGATTGCCGCTTCAGGGCCAGTCTGACGACCTTACGCAGTTCGTGCTGGTCGACGTCGGCCAACCGCTTGATGTAGAGGCAGCCCCCGCCCTCCTTGTACTTCCCAAGCGTGATAAGGAACGTATTGTCCCCTTCCACAAGCCCGCCATGGGTCATGGTGAACGCCTTGAGCCCGTATAGCGCGATGTTCTGCGCGCGGGGCGCGAAACCGATAGTCATCCACTCGCCCTCCTTGCCGTTGGCATAGGCGAACTTCCTGCGGCCGAATCCCACGATCGACGCACCCCACATTTCTGGCTTGGCCTGCGCTTCCTGCTCCATCATCAGCGCAATGGCCGCGCAGTCCGCGCGTTTCTGTGGGTCCTCGAGCGAGGCCAGGAATTTTTTGACGCTGTCCTTGCTGACCTTGGTCTTGAGTTCAGGCATAGCCCCGATTCTACACCTCCTCGAGGAGCACCGCGAAAGAGTATGGGAGCGTCAATAGTATAAGTCTTACCTTGCGATATCGGAGATCGTGGACGTTATTCGAACGAAACTACTCGTCCCGCAACGGTAATTCCATCGGATACTCGCTCTTGATCTCCTCAAGCCTTTCGGCAGGGACGGTACGTACGTTCACCTCCCTCTTGCCAAGCTTGTATTCCTTTGCCAAGCGATGAAGCCCATCCAAGACCAGCCAGCGCCCCTTGCTCTCGAAAATGTCGATAGGATAAGCCGTATCAGCCTTTTGCATCCTTTCGGCTTCCCTTGTGCTACCTTCTACGGCTTCAATGACATCGCGCGGCGTCAGCGCCCACCGTTCGCCTCGGTCGTTAGTCCAGAACGGTATGTCGAAGAGCCATTCCAACTCAGCAATGTTCATGATCGTTACCGGCAGGTCGAGATTCCAGATCTTATCCTCGTCCCAGTTTCCGAAATCGAGGCCAACGGTGCTCCAATCGAAATTCCTATGCTGATTCACGCCTGAATCCTACCATTGTTCGAATAACGTCCTCGACCGGTATTTGCTGGGTGTCGTGGACGATGTTCGAACGATTCTGGCTAGTTCGCCCCTATATCCACGATTGTGAAGAAGTCATCTTTGACCCAGACATACTGCCTGTCGTTCAGGATAACCATAGGAGTCTTCATATCGTATGCGAATCCCGGCATCTTTAAGTACTTCTCCTTGAAGTCATCCGTCCCCCAGTGTGGCATCACGAGAAAGTTCACGAGTCCCATGCCTCGCGCATCAAATCCTTCCTCGAGGTAATCCTCCAGGACGAGTCCGGGCTCGGTGTCAGTCGCGGCAATGAAGCTTCCCGTGCTCGTACCGATATACGAACCTCCGTTTTCCAGGAACTCGCGGATGAATGCATCGAAGCCTGATAGGCGAACCTGATTCATCATCCAAACGAGGCTTCCGCCCTCGACGTAGATGACCTCTGCTGAAGCAAGATCATTTTCAAGACCCTCTCGAGTCTTGCCGGTAATCGTGTACTCAAAGATATCGAACCCGGCTCGCGACATTGCTGCCTTGTTATCCTTATGCCACTGAAGATCATCATTCTCATGACCCCTCTCAATCGGCGTAGTGATGAAAGCCGTACGCTTAGATCCGGGTATCTTCTTAGCGATATCCTCTGCGACGCTCGCGACTTCGGAGGTAAGGAATAGCTGCTGCATGACTCCAGTATATCCCTTAGTTGTTCGAAAGTTACTGGCTGGGGGTCGTGGACGATGTTCGAACCCTTATCCATATTATTGACAAGTAGGTCAATAGCTCTATATTGGTCTCAGAAGAATTTCGAATTTAAGGAGAGAAACGATGAATTACTTGAATGACATTTTGCCGCAAATGCGGAACCCAGTTTATTTTCAAGCGAGAGGTAACCCCGACTATGTCATCGAACAGATGGCACTAATGATACGAGATATTCGTAAGCTATGGAACGAAGGCGAGCTGCTGACTTCCGAACGTTTTGGCGAGATCAGACAGAAAGCGGCAATTGCCGCGAAGGCTTCCGGACACTCCGCGAATTTCGCGTGGCAGGAGCTACTCCAATACTGGCGTGAAGGCGAACGCGCATATCGGGAGATGCACCCCCACAAGGCGTACTGGTTCAAGAAGCCTCGCGTCGAACTATTTTTTGTTTGCGAAAAGGAGAATGAAACGAAAGAGAGCGGTCTGACCGCTCTCTTTTCACGCATGGGGGTCGTGGACGTTATTCGAACGAAATTAGCGATTTCTACCCTCTCTAGCTAATCGCAGGGGTCTTTCGAATCTCTCGTAATAACCCATTTCGATACGACCAGGGTTCTTCCTTCCATCAACGACTTTTTGGAGCAATAACCTCACGCCGGAGTATGCAAACTTATCTGCATAAGCAATAGGTAGAATATTAAACTGTTCCACGAGATGATCGTTAATTTTATAGATGATTTCAGTTTCCACGGGAGCATCCTCTTTTTCGGGATAGGTAAGCTCGATAAAGATTTCTGGCGTGAGGGAAAAATATTTATTCCTTTCTAAAAAAGATGCTCCATAGAACCCCTGAGGGGGTATCCACCATTCAACTACAGGGTTATCGGATGTTACGAACCTCTTCTCGCCTTTAGCGATATATATTTTCCATTTGTGTCCAAAAAACATATTGATAAATCCAGCTTCTCCAAATCCAAAGGACGAGGTCATAAATCTTAGATGCTGTGCATTATTAAACTTGAGCTTATATGAACCGGTTTCAAATGTTTCAATTATTTCTTGACGTTGTTCAGCGGATATCTCTTTACCTTTGCTCTTAATCCATGAATCAATCTGTCCCGGCACTCTTAGCTTCATCATCTGCTTAGTAACATCTTCTTCCATTTTATTTAGTTGTGAACGCATACCCGGAGCACGTAGCCATAACATGCACATCAACGAAGCCAGTATGTATCGATCATCGTCATCAATTTCCTTCCCAGTATGAATCTTCCTTATGATTTCTGTGAGCTCGCCACTAATAATGCCTTCGTAGTGGCGCAACCATTCTTCGACGAATTGTGAAACATCATCTGGCGTTCCTGTCTCAGCAGCATAAAAATAGTGGGCATAACCAACTCCACCGTATGGCCTCGGCTTTGCTATCCGATTATTTTCAATATCAAGGACTTGCAGAAACTCTTTATGATCCGCAAAAGCTTTCAGGTAAAACCTTGGGACGAAATGCTGTTTCTTCGTTATCTGCTCCATTTGAGATCCGTGGATGGTATTGAAATAAAATAGCCTTAGTTGGGGCCTTTATAAGCTACTTCGTATAAACGCCAATTATTTATCTTGAATGGTTTAAGTAATTGGATTTTAGTAAATAGCTGATACACATAGGCCCTTGCTCGATCATCCTTTAAATAATGAGCGAGAGGGTCATTAATTTTCCCTAAAGTTTTACCGTCTAAGACTCTAAGAGTTCCATTGATCCGATATTCTAAATCATGAGCACTGACTATATCCAAGGCGCGTGACTCTTTGATAAGTTGCAATCGATATGTAATTTGTCTGACATACTCTTTTTTAGCTTCGTCAAAAAACTTACAGTTTTCTTTTAAATCCTCCAGTACACGCGGCAAAATGCCTTCATCAATTTTTTGAATTTTAGAGGTCAAGGGATAGCATTTCGTGCAATACCCTTTTCTGAAACGATCATCTTCCCTGCCGCAGTTCTTACACTCCATTGCTTAGTCTTCTGCGAAAGCTTTAGTCCCAGCCATCGAGATAATTATGAACATCTGCAAAAGCCAAGCTATCGCCAAGGGGATTCCGCAAGCTACCCATAACGCAGAAGTAGAACCGCTATAGACCACCGCGACAATCATCATTGCTAGCGATCCCAGGCATAGCCCGAAAGCAGGCAAGGTGGTTCCGCTACCACTATCGCCTGATCGTGACTCCCCTTGGGCCATGTATAGCCAAGGGCCAGTCGCCACTGCATAGGCGAGAAGTAGGTAAGGCAATCTCATGCCATCCTCGTAATGACTAAAGACGAATAGGAAGCTCCCCACTCCATAGAGCAACATCAGGGCGTTCGTCCATAGATTTACCAACGCTCCTAAAATAACTATCAGAACACTATGCCCACGCTTAGCCGCCCAAGCTAGCGGGGCAGCGATCAGCAATGTCGGAGCTAGAAGTAGTGAGAGGATCCAGTAAGAAACGATGATGGAGATAAACGCACCTACAACGAGTGCCCACTGGCCAGCAACGATCAGCCAAATCCCTGCGACAATACCGCCCAAGAAGTTGAGCAGAATGATTGGTAGGAGAAGAATTGCCATTAGAGATTAGGTTGTGCGAGCTGGGTGCCGCATTTTGTGCAGAACTTGGCATCCGCATCTTGTTTAGTGCCACACTGCATGCAGAAAAAGCCAGGTGCGTCAGATGCTATGACGTTTTTAGGATTCTTACGTGCATTCTCTACCTGCAATGCCTTGAACAAATACGGCATCAATATGAGCCACCACAGTATTGAGGTAATTGGAGTTCCACCCGACTGCGTTGAAAGATAAAGGGTATAAATCTTTTCTATAGTCCAAAAGATCATTAATACGATGATCGCCCAACGATGGCCTTTGTATACGAAAAACAGAATCGGAGCATAAATCACTAAGCCCACGATTATATCGCTCGGACTGAAATATATTCCGAAAAAACTTATTACCAGCGATAAAAGCAGGAGAGCTCCTACGAATAGCACCGCAATGCCTCGATAGGATTCGGTGATCTTCAAGGTTGAATACTTCCTTACCTGTTCCTCTCGTTCCTCAGGAGACATTTTCCAAGACCACATTGATGTTTTCTTTGTATCTGTCATTTGTTTACTTAATGAATTGGTGTAATCAACTAGAAGCAATCCGCCCTACTTATGGAAACAAAGTAGGTTGATGCAGAGGCTTGGACTGAATAGGAATATTCAAAGGCAATATTCTTATCCAAAAGATTCCTGGTATCTGCGTTTTTGCATACTGCTGGAGCTAGCATGTCTTTTAAAACCTGATTGCTAACTTGGCTTTCATCTATGTCATGCAACATGTACTCGTATCGGATAGCCCCCATTCCTTCCTTGATATCCGTTAACGTCGTAACCTCATCAATTTCATGCGGGAAAACATACTGGCTTCTTGCCTCCTGAACCCCCTGGCGAATCAAATCCTGTCTGGTATCGGCTGGAGAATTTGCAAGCAAACCCTGGCTTCCTTGATTCGCTGAAGTGGCATCATTCTCTGCTTCTAAAGAACTATCAAAAACTCCATTTGCAGCTAAAGCACCGAATATGATCACAGCGATAATGAATAGCCCCGTTATTAAAGCGAATTTCGTATGACTCTTTTTTACTTTCATTGGAGAAACAGTGGCCCCGCAAGACTTACAAAAGCTTGCTCCTTCAATGACCTCCTTACCGCATTGTTTGCAAAACATATTATTTAATTTCTGAGAGTTTCTTTTGCACCATTGATCTAACTGGGAAATGGATTAGCAGGAGGCCGAATGGGAAAAGCACAAAAGTGAGTAGGGCATACAGCATTTTAGTTTTGCTATGAGAAATCTTTCGGATATAAACAGCTATAAAAATTGCCAATGCAATCATTATGAGCGGCACAATCAGAATGAGTAAATCTCCAAAACCACTTTCTTTCAGGAGACTCTTGAGAATAAAAGGGGTTAAAAATCCCGCCCATAATACTCCTATAAATTTATTAAATCCCTCTTTTATGTGCTGTACCGAGGAAGGGTCAGATTGATCTATGACCATGCCCCCGAAAAAGGAATAGCGATGCTTAACTTTTTGATCTTTTATTTCTTGATTCATGGGAGTGTTAGTTAGTGACCCTTCGAAGCTCAATTCCGGCCATATTGAGAATTGTATCAACTTTTCTATCCCGCTCCTGGCGGTCTGGTCTTAGGTGGCTCGGATCATCCAGTTCTATGCAGTAAAGTACGTTGCAGTCCATATCCGTCACGACAAAATCAATGTGGCGCGACTTCACGTATCCGCGCATAGCTAGGCGATCTCCCCAGTTCATACGCTCAGGGATATATACCAAGTCCTCTAATCGCACCTTGGTAAATACGAGCTGGTTCTTCGCCGTACATTCAGCGAGTAGCTGTTTGAAATATCTTTTCTCCGAAGGCGTTAAGAAATTGAAACGCTTTCGATATTTGCTATTGAGCCGATCAAAGTTTGTTGGCTGTGGGGGTTTATCGAGATTCTTATCCTCTCTCGTAAACCAACTGATGATCCATTCGATAAGTGATTGCAACATAAGTAAGTTGGATCACTGGTTTTTAGCACGCAAAGTGCTTGTAACCAGCGATAGATTGCTCTACCCGCACTTCTTTCGAAGTACGGCCAACCAAGGCGCTCTGATTACAAGCACTTTGCCTTGGTTGGACTTACGGAAACCCTGCCCGGGGACGAATCCCTGGGGTTAGGTGCGGATTGGATTGTTACTTGCAGTTTAGACGAGGAAGGGGCACCTTGAAAGCCAACGAAAAGATGGCCGAATCCAAGACTCCCTTAACGGCAAATCAGGTCATTGCTGACCTGGATCGCCGCTACCAGCTCATGATGACCATGGAGCCTGATCTGCAGTTGTTCCGTGAGATTCACGATTACGTCGGGGTCATCGAGGACACCCACGGCCTCAGTGGTCATTTTCTCTACGAGGAATTTACGAAGTGGCAGGAAATTCAGAAGCTCATTGATTCCCGCCAGGGCATACGGCACGAGGGCGTGTTCACTATTTTCCGCGAGCTGTACTTCTGGCCCGTGTTCGATGAGCTGTGGCAGGTCTATGGAGCCATCAGGACATTGAAGCGCAAGGTTGAAGAAGATGGCCGCCCCGAGACTGGTATGCGCTTTGCAATGCTTCTCGAAGAATTCGCGGTTGAAGATAAGCCAACGCCTGAAAACCATTTCCTGCTTCGCAAGGATCGCTACAAGAACTGGCTTCGCTTTACGCACCCCATTGTGATCGAGGCTTGCAAGACATGGCTCGACAATCCGCAAGGCATTGAGAAGCGGCAGATCATTTCTCTCGATTCGAGCGGTGTTCTTACTATCGGTTCGTACAAAATCTCCCTCAATCTGAGGAGTGAGAAGACTAACGCGTTCTACCTCATGGAGAAGCTTTTGGAGCAAGCCGACCATCTTGATGATCGCTTCTATTACGATGAACTTCTGATAGACGTAAATGATGATCCTAAGTCTGAAAGCGGTTGGAAGAAGTACTACCGCGCGGCCAAGGATATTTACGAGAAGATAGATAACCAGACTGACGGCGCAGTACGAGACTTCATACTGTTCTCGTCCGGCAAGAACGGCTGGATACAGATTAACAGCCGCTACCTGCCTTCCCCGGAAGATACCGGGTAAAGACCGGAAGCCCCAAAGCGAATCATGGCCATGCACTCACGCATGGTCTTTTTCTTGTCCTACAGCCCTCAACTTCGCTCTGACTTCCTCGCCTATTTCCGCGAGCGTCTTGGTGTTGAGCCTGATCCAGCCCGGGTCGAGGAAGGCTTGGACTCGTTGGCGGCCCTGTACTCGGTACTGGCTTCGGTTCACGCACCTGGCCCCCGCCCGGCGGCCCGGCCCCGCACCCTCTCGGGGGGCGGGGCTGTCGGGCGGGGCGGTACGTCGTCCGTTCGTCGGGCGGCCCGCAGGCCGCCTCTCTCACTTGATTAATGGCACACATAATGAGAAACACTGCGTTCTCGATGACGCACTCCCAGCTCGTTCTTTCAGGCAATGCCCTGGAGATTTACCGCTTCGAAAAGCCTGTCTTCTACGATTTCGATGCGCTCAAGCCAGGGTCAGGCGGCTCAGGCGAATCCAGTGTCGAGGAGAACAGGAAACGATCCATGCAACGGGCCAGGCGGGAGATGATCCGCAGTGTCCAGGCAAACTACGAACAGTGGAAGAATCCGCGTGGCCAGAAGTACCTCTCGAAAATGTGGACGCTCACGTTCGCAGACAACCGTGGCAATCCGCGAGAGACGAATCCTGAATTCACGTTGTTCATCAAACGCCTTAACTACGCGCTGTTCAATACCAAGAAAGCGCGGATGAAGTACAAAGCCGTCATCGAGTTTCAGAAGCGCGGGGCCGTGCATTACCACCTCGTCGTCTTCAATCTTCCCTTCATTGATGATCTCTTTACGAAATTGGAGACGGCGTGGGGCCACGGCTTCATCTGGACAAGAAAAATTAATTCTGCGGTTGGTGCAGCTCTGTACGTGGCAAAGTACTTCACGAAGACCGACGATCCGCGACTGCGCGGCATCAAGAGCTACTTTTCAAGCCAGGGATTGTTCAAGCCCCTCAAAATCAGAAACAACGATAACGTGAGACGTATTCTTAATGAGATTCCCGCCCAGCTCATGACGAACCGAAACGTCTACCGAAGCGACCATACCGGGAAGACACAAGTATTCTATTTCGATCTCACGAACCGCCCCGATGTCCTCAAGTATGTTCTTGCCCAGGTCGAACCCCCGGTGGTGGGTTCAGGCACATGAAGCACGTTCTGTACGTCAGAAAGTCCTCTGAGGCCGAGGATCGCCAGGTGCAGTCCCTGGAAGGCCAGGAAAACGAGCTTAAGCGGCTTGCTGAAAGCCAGGGCATCGAGATACTCCGCATCTTCCGCGAGTCCATGTCGGCAAAGGATCAGGGCCGCCCGGTATTTGCCGAGATGATGCAACTGATCGTGTCGGGCAAAGTACAAGGCATTCTCTGCTGGAAGCCGGATCGCCTCGCGCGGAACTTCATAGACGGCGGCAAAGTCATGGACATGCTCCAGCGCGGCGTGATCAAAGAGATTCGTACTCCCGAGCGCGTTTACCTTCCTACGGACAACGTGCTTCTTATCGCTGTCGAGTTCGGTATGGCGAACCAGTACGTGCGCGACCTCTCAACGAACGTGAAGCGTGGTAATCGCACTAAGCTCGAACGTGGCGAGTGGCCGAACCACGCACCGTTCGGATACCTCAATGACAAGGTGACCAAGACTATCGTTCTTGATCCTGTAGCGGCACCGTTCATTAAGCGTGCCTTCGAGCTGTACGCCGCTAGCGGCAGAAGTATGCAAGATGTTTCCGATCAGCTCTACAGCGAAGGTTTCCGTACCAGGCAGAATAAAAAGGCATTCAAGAGCGTGATTCACAAAATGATCACGAGTCCGTTCTACTACGGCCTCATGGTTCGTGACGGAAAGAGCTATCAAGGTAACCATGCGCCGATCATCACTAAGGATTTGTTTGACCGTGCCCAGGACGTACTCAACGGCAAGCTCCACCCGCGCAAGCGCAAGCACGTATTCGCCCTGCGTGGCTGTATGACCTGCGCTATCTGCGGCTGTATGCTCACGGCCACCAAAGCCAAAGGCCATACGTACTACTACTGCACGAACGGCAAGAAAATCTGCACCGAGCGTAGGACGTACCTCAAGGCCAAAGACGCAGAAAAGCTGGTGGCAAATCTCATGAAGAAGCTCGAAGTGGACGAGAAGCTTCTGAGCCTCGCCCTCCGTGCCTCCGAGGAAAAAGCTGAGTTTGATATCCAGTCCCAGGAAGCCCGAAAGCTCGGCCTCCTGAAAGCCCTGGAATCCGTACAGGAGCGCCAGGACAGGCTCCTCGACTCCTACCTCGCCCTCTCGACCCCTAAGGCCGTCTACGAGGCTAAAATGGAAGCTCTTGGCCAGGAACGTATCTCGCTCCAAATCCAGGTATCTGAGATAGAGAACCGATCAGCGAACGTCCAAAACACTTTCGAACAGGTCAAAAGCGTATTCTCGATTAGTAACGGCGTGCGAAAAGCGTTTATTAAGTCTGACGATTCTAAGAAGCGCGAACTGGCTCAAACGGTACTTTCGAACATCAGTGTCGGAAGCCTTAAAACCCAGGATTATCAATTCAAATTCCCCTACGACATGATCGCAGAGCTACCCAAACCGGCTACGTTTTCTATGTTGCTGGGGGCCTAGGACTCGAATGCCATAAGCGCCTCGCGTTCCTTCTTTCCAAGCTTCTTCCCGGTCACGACGCTGAACCGGACATACAGGTCCCCGTGTCCCCTGCCCCGGTAGCGGGGCATGCCCTCGCCTTTCACCCGATAGGCTTCCGAGAGGTCGACGCCGATCCCGAGTTCCACGGTAACGTCCTTCCCGTCTATGCCGGGAACCCGTATCGGGTCGTGCCGCAGAAGCTGCAGCGGCGAGACGCGAACCGAGGTGATTAGGTCCGCCCCGTGCCGCTCGAAGCGCGCGTGCGGCGCGACGCGTATGCGCACGCCGAGGTTCCCAGCCGGCTGCCCGCGGCGGCCTGCCTCGCCCATCCCGGGCACGGCGATCACCTGCCCGTCCTCGATGCCCGGCTCGAACGAGACCGCTACCGAACGCTGCCCTTTCTTGCGTCCTGATCCCGAGCACGACGGACACGGCTTCTCGGGCACCTTGCCCACGCCGTCGCAGGTCGGGCACGGCACCGTCTGCTGGAACTGCCCGAAGATCATGCGGCGCGTCTGGCTCACCTGCCCCTTTCCCTTGCACGTGTCGCAGGTGACAAGCTTCGACCCTTCGGCCGCGCCGTCTCCCTTGCACGTCTCGCACGCGACCTGCGTCGGGAGCGAGAAGCGGTGCTCGCCTCCCTTGAAGCTGTCCTCGAGCGATATCCGCAGCTCGACCCGCAAATCGTCGCCCTTGGTCTCGCGCTGGACGCTGCCCCCGAACCCGCCGGTGAAGACGCTCGAGAACAGGTCGCCCAGGTCCTCGACGTTGAAGCCCTCGGCATTGAAGCCTCCACCAAATCCGGAGAATCCCCCGCTGCCCCCTCCGAACCCGGGGCCGGCGTCTGCCGAGCCGGTGCGGTCGTATCTTGCGCGCTTCTCGGCGTTGCCGAGCACCTGGTAAGCCTCGTTGACGCGCTTGAAGCGCGCCTCGTCGCCGCCCGACTTGTCCGGATGGTGCTGGTGCGCGGCCTTGCGGTACGCCTTCTTGATCTCGTCCTGGCTCGCGCCGCGCGGAACGCCGAGCTCAGCGTAGTAGTCGCTCGCCATCAGAAGACGAGACGCTCGTGAAGCGACGGGACCGACTCGATGCGCAGTATGCCGAGGGCCACGGCGCCCGAGAGGATGACCCAGGCCAGCCCGGCGACCACGAACGTCAGCAGCACGGCGGCCGAGCGCGCCAGGAAGAAGGCGCCGAGCAGCCAGGCGATCGTGAAGTACCAGCCGTACTTGTCCTGGAAGCCCTGGATGACGTTGCCGAAGGCGCCTTGGGCGACGAGGCCCACGCTCGACGTCGCCGAGCCCTGCACGCCGACCTGGCGCACCAGCGAGGCAGCGGCGGCGTCCGCCGCCTCGGCGAGCACGCGCTCCTGCTCGGCAGGCGACAGGGCCCGGTACCGGGCGTCGTTCTCGAGTTGGGAACGCGCTGACGCGAGCGCGAGGTCACGCACGCTCACCGCCTCGCTCGACGACGGCACGACGCCCGGCAGGATGGCGGGCACGAGGCGCGCCGCGCGGTCGGCGACACTGGCCAGCACGCCCTGCGGCAGGAGCGCCGAGCCGCGCGCGACGGCGAAGCCGTAGAGCACGAGCAGCGCGATGACGGCACCGGTCGCGAGCGTCGAGGCATAGCCGCGCAGGAGCGAGAACAGGTGCAGCGTCGTGTACGCCTTGCCTGCGGTACGGTACGCGAGAAATCCGGCCATCGACGACAAAGCGATCACCGCGACGATCACCGCTGCCTCGCCCAGCGTCCGCCACGGGAGCGCGAGCGCGAAGCAGAAGCCCCAGAGCGCGGCGAAGCCGAAGCTCCAGCCGTAGTCCTGAAGCGTCGCGACCGTGAGCGAGGCCAGCAGCACGAAGAGGCCGATCGGTATAGCGATGGCCCAGAGCGGCCAGAAGCCGGCAAGGGCGAGCGAGACCGCCTGCCCGACCATGATGCCCGCGACGCCCGTAAGGGCCGCGACCGTCAGCTGGACGATCGCGGCGTACGAGGGAGTCAGCTGCCGCTTAGGCAGCAGGGGCTGCATCGTCTCCTTCAGGCGCTGCGGGTTCAGTATCTGCACTGGTGGGTTCTTGCTTGTAGAGTGACTCGCCTATCTTCTGTATCTCGGAGCTTAGCGACTCGGACGCGGCTTTGACAGCGCCTGCGTCGTCGCCCGCAAGCGCCTCGCGCACCGCCTTCACCTTCTCCTCGACACCGGTGCGGATCTCCGCGGAGACCTTGTCGCCGGCGTCGGCGAGCGCCTTCTCGGCCGTGTAGGCCATCGACTCGGCTGCGTTGCGCGCCTCTACCGACTCGCGGCGCTTGGCGTCCTCGGCGGCGTGGGCCTCGGCGTCGGCGCGGAGCTTCTCGATCTCCTCCTTGGAAAGGGCCGTCGAGGCCTCGATGCGCACGGACTGGGACTTGCCGGTCCCCTTGTCCTTGGCAGAGACGTTCAGGATGCCGTTGGCGTCGATGTCGAAGCTGACCTCGACCTGCGGGACGCCGCGCGGCGCGGGCGCGATGCCCTCGAGGATGAAGCGCGCGAGCGTCTTGTTGTCCGAGGCCATCGGCCGCTCGCCCTGGAGGATGTGGACCTCGACCGAGGGCTGGTTGTCCGCCGCGGTCGAGAAGGTTTGCGACTTGCTGGTCGGCACGGTCGTGTTCTTCTCAATCATCGCGGTCGCCACGCCGCCCATCGTCTCGATCGAGAGCGTGAGCGGGGTGACGTCCAGGAGCAGGATGTCCTTCACGTCGCCCTGCAGGATGCCCGCCTGGACCGCCGCGCCGAGGCTGACCACCTCGTCAGGGTTGATGCCGCGGTGCGGGTCCTTGCCGAAGAGCTGCTTGACCGCCTCCTGGATGCTCGGCATGCGGGTCTGGCCGCCGACGAGGATGACCTCGGCGATGTCCGAGAGCTGGAAGCCGGCGCCTTTCGGGGCGGCAGCGGTGACCACCTCCTTGGTGATCTCGATCGAGCGCTTCACGAGGTCGCCCGTGAGCTCCTCGAGCTTGGCGCGGGTCATCTTGAGCATGAAGTGCTTCGGGCCGGACGCGTCGCTGGTGATGTACGGGATGTTGATCTCCGTCTCGGTGCTCGAGCTGAGCTCGTGCTTGGCGCGTTCGGCGGCCTCCTTGATGCGCTGGAGCGCGAGCGGGTCCTTGGAGAGGTCGATGCCCTCCTGCTTCTTGTACTCGGCCATCAGGAACTCATGGATGCGGTTGTCGAAGTCGTCGCCGCCCAGGTGCGTGTCGCCGCCGGTGGCGACCACCTCCACCGTGTCGTTGGCGATATCGAGCACCGAAACGTCGAACGTGCCGCCGCCGAAGTCGTAGACGACCACCTTCTCCTCCTTGTTGCGGTTGAGGCCGTACGCGAGCGCTGCCGCGGTGGGCTCGTTGATGATGCGCCGGACCTTGAGTCCCGCGATCTCGCCCGCGTTCTTGGTCGCCTGGCGCTGCGCGTCGTCGAAGTAGGCCGGGACGGTGATGACCGCCTCGGTGACCGTGTCGCCGAGCTTCGCCTCCGCGTCCGCCTTGATCTTCGCGAGTATGAACGAGGAGATCGCCTCGGGCGTGTGCCACGCGTCGCCGAGCTTCACCTCGACGCCGCCGCTTGCGGCCTTCCGCACCTCGTAGGGCAGGAGCTTGATGTCGCGCTGGACCTCCTCGTCGTCGAACGGGCGGCCGATGAGGCGCTTCACCGAGAAGATGGTGTTCGCCGGGTTGGTGATCGCCTGCCGCTTGGCCAGGAGGCCGACGAGGCGCTCGCCCGCCTTGTTGACCGCGACGATCGAGGGCGTCGTGCGGTTGCCCTCGTGGTTCTCGAGGATGCGCGGCTCGCCGCCCTCGGTGACGGCGATGGCGGAGTTGGTGGTTCCGAGGTCTATTCCGATGATCTTTGCCATGGTGGTGTGATGATAGTGATAGTGGTGGTTACTGCGCCTCCTTGACGAGGTAGACGCGGGCGGGACGGAGGATGTCGCCGTTCATGCGGTAGCCGGACTGGACGACCGCGTGGACGCTTCCCGGAGAATGGTCTGATGCCTCCTGGAACCCGATGGCCTCGGCGAGCGCAGGGTCGAACGGCTGTCCGACAAGGTCCGCGTCAGGGATGGGCTCGATGCCGTAGCGCTTCAGGACGTCCAGGAGCTGGGAGCGGATCATCCGCATCCCCTGCTCTCCGGGACTCCCGGCCTCGAGCGTCGTGAGCGCGATCGCGTAGCTGTCGAGCACCAGGAGCAGGTCCTCGGCGATGCCGCGCATGCCGGAGGCGAGGGCGCGCGTGACGCGCTCGGCCTCCAGGCGCTTGTGATTGACGAGGTCCGCCTTGGCCCGCTGCCAGCCCTCCCGGTACTCGTCGCGCTCGGCCTCCAGGGCCTCGAGTCCGGAGCGTTCCTCCTCGGGCGCCGGCCCGGTCTCGGGCATCGCGACGGGATCGTGTTCGTTGATGATAGGTTCTTCCATGGTTCAGGATTGGCTGATGAGGTGGTCGACGGCTGCGAAGAGCTCCGCGGCGCGGAGGTAGTCCATGCGCTTGGGACCGACCGCGATGATGGCGATTGGCCGTCCGCGCATCTGATAGCGCGCGGCGACCGTCGCCAGGTCATGGTCGGGCCCGAACGGGCTCCCGTCCCCTATGAATATGCGCGGCGACGTGCCGAGCTTCGCGCGGAGCGCGCCGAGGCGCTCGTCGATGGACTCGATGTCCCTGAGGATGCCCGCGAGCTCGTCGCGGCTCTCCCAGTCCATGCGCTCCACCAGCGACGGTATGCCGCGGGTGAAGGCGTAGCCCTGGTCGAGGTCCGCGACCACGCTGACGCCCCCGAGACGCTCGGCAACCAGCTCGGAGAGCCGGTCCCAGGAGCTCTTCTGAAGCGCCTGGTCGAAAGCGCGGCTCCCTCGCCACGGGCTCGCGCCCGCGAAGGCGCGCTCCCCGAAGAAGAGGTAGCCCGCGTCGCTGGGAACGCGCCCGGCGGCGTGGTGCGGCTGCTCGAGATAGCCCGAGTCGGTCAGGTCCGTGAGCTCGATCCGTATGCTCGCCGGCTTGATGCCGAAGTCGTAGTTGTCATAGAGGTGCGATGAGCTGACCGGGCTGCCCGAGCGTATGAACTCCCGGACGGTAGCTTCGAGGATCTCTGCTGATCGGTCGCGCATGCGAGATAATGATACCGCCGTTAGCAGTCTCAGGTCAAGATTGCTAATAGTGCGGCAGAGTCTTTACAAAGATCACGTCCATGGCATCCTGCATACAGATACTTTTATCACGAAGGAGATTGAAAATTATGAAAACGGAAGAAGAATTCTACGGCAATTTCGCCGACGCGGCTGAACGAGACTGGAGCAGCGAGGGAACTGATGCCCCGCCGGTAGCGACGCACGTACGGTTAGCTGCAGCGAGTAAGGACAACGCCATGAACAGGCGTCCTGCGCTGAACGCAGCGATGGAACGCCTGCTTGATGAGACGGACAAGGCACAGAGGTCCGCTGACCTGATCCGGGTAGGCATACTGCCCCTGGGCACCAACAGCCTGATGGAACGGCACTTCGAGGAGGTGAAACGCGGACTGCCCGTCAACGCTGATTTCAAAGCGTTCATCGAGAGCGATGACCGGGCCTTTCGCAAGCAGATGCGCCTGAAGCTGGCGCTCGGAGCGCTCGCGGCAGTCATTGCAGTGACCCTATGGTCCGGCGTGCTAGCGGGATTCGATTGGTTCGAGATCGGCATCGCGATCGCGCTGTCTCTCTGCATAACCACCATAGCGAGCCTCAGATGTCATCAGGCAAAAGAAGCTGAGGAATACGTGCAGACCGAGATGGAACTGAAAGAGGCATTGCAGCATCCTGAAGTTCCTGACGAGGTCTTCGAGTTCGTCATCGAGCATCAAGCCGTACTCAGCGCTCGGTTCATCGATTCGCTGAAGGTATGCGGCCTGCGCAGGTACGCGCATCCTGCGAAGGCAGCGTACGTCGAGGATTACCGTCACGGCTGTCTCGCCAGGCGCGAATGGGGACGGAATCGCGAATTCGAGTTCACGATCCTGGCTATCTGGTAATGAAAAAAGAGCCTCCCACGGCTCTTTTTTGCTACAATCCTCGCATGTACGAGCGCTCCTCCGACCTGCAGCCCTGGATAGACATCGAGCTCGAGCCGGGCGCGGGCACGGACCATCCGGCGCTCCGCCAGCTCGCCGAGAAGTTCGACCTCCACCCGGTCATCCTCAAGGAGCTCACCTCCCCTTCCCCGCGCGCCCGGGTCGAGAACTTCGGCTCGTACCTCTTCCTGGCCATCCAGTTCCCGGTCTACGACGAGCGGAACTTCGTCTCCCGACGCGCGGAGGTGGACTTCGTCATCCGTCGCGACGCGGTCGTCACGGTCCACTACGAGAAGCTGCACGCCCTCGACTTCGCGGCGCACCAGCGTCGCCTCGGGCGCGAGAAGGGCCTGGCGGGCGCGCCCGGGCTCGAGATCACGTACGGCCTGCTCAGCCACTTCTTCGCCTTCAACCAGCGCCAGCTCCGCCACATCAGCGACAAGGTGGAATCGATCGGCAAGGAGCTCTTCACCGGGACCAACCGCGAGCTCCTGACCCGGATCGCCTACCTCAAGCGCGACATCTCCGAGTACCGCGTCATCTTCAACCCGCTCGGCTCCCTGCTCACCTCCCTCAAGGCCGAAGGGGTGCGCTTCTTCGGCGAGGGTTCGGAACCCTATCTCGACGACATGCACGGCGAGTTCCTCAGGATCAGCCAGGAGCTCGAGGACTACCGGTCCGCGGTCCTCGACTACGAGGTCACCAACGACCAGCTCATGAATGCCAAGAATGGCGACGTCATGCGCGTCCTGACCATGATGAGCTTCGTCACCTTCCCGCTCGTCCTCGTCGCGGCGCTCTTTGCGGTGCGCCTCGACGGCGTCCCCTTCATCGATCACCAGCACGGCTTCTGGATACTGATCGGCCTGATGTTCCTTCTCGCCACGAGCTTCTTCCTCTACTTCAAGCACAAGCGATGGCTGTGACGCTGCGCCTGCGCGACACGCTCACCCGCGAGCTCGTGACGATCGAGCGACCCGCAAGCGGGCCGCTGACCGTCTACGCGTGCGGCCCCACCATCTACAACCACCAGCACGTGGGCAACTTCAGGAAGTTCACCCTCGACGACGTCCTGGTGCGGACGCTGAGGCACCTCGGGTACGAGACGAGGTTCGTCATGAACATCACCGACGTCGGCCACCTGGTCGGGGACGGCGACGAGGGCGAGGACAAGATCGACGTCGCCAGCCGCCGCGAGGGCATCGACGTGGAGGCGGTCATCGAGAAGTACCTCGCCTCCTTCGAGGAGGAGTGGCGCGCGCACGGTCTCGTGCAGCCCGAGGAGCGCCCGCGCGCGAGCAAGTATGTCCCGCAGCAGATCGAGCTCGCGTCGCTCCTGGTAGCCAAGGGCCACGCCTACGACACGGACGAGGCGCTCTACTTCGACGTCGCCTCGAGTCCCGGCTACGGGGCCCTCACCGGCCAGGCCGGCGACGAGCGCCTCGTCGGCGTCCGCGACGAGGTCGTCACCGAGACCAGCAAGCGGAATCCTGCCGACTTCGCCCTCTGGCTCAAGCGCGTGGGCAAGTTCGAGCACCACCTCCAGCACTGGGACTCGCCCTGGGGAGACGGCTTCCCCGGCTGGCACCTCGAGTGCTCGGCGCTGGCCAAGGAGTTCCTGGGCCACCCGGTCGGCATCCATACCGGCGGCGTCGACAACGTCTTCCCCCATCACACCAACGAGATCGCCCAGTCCGAGGGCGCCTATGGGGCGCCGTTCGCTCATGCCTGGCTCCACGCCGAGCACGTGCTCTCAGACGGCGTGAAGATGAGCAAGTCGCTCGGAAACGTCGTCCTGCCTTCTGACCTCCGGGCACGCGGCTTCAGCCTCGCCGACTACCGCTACCTCATGCTCGGCACCCACTACCGCGCGCGGCTGAATTTCACCTGGGAGTCGCTCGAGGCGGCACGCGCGGGCCGGCGCTCGCTGCTTGCCGCGTACTGGCATGCCCCCGAGGGCGGCGCGAAGGACGCGGACCTGCTGGAACGCTTCGACGAGGCCCTCGCCGACGACCTGGCGACCCCGCGCGCGCTGGCCATCATGCACGAGGCCGCTCGGCTGCCCGAGATGACGCGTCGCGCGACGCTCGAGGCCCTGGACGAAGTGCTCCGCCTCCTCGAGCCCCTGCCGGAGATTCCGCAGGCGGTCCAGGATATCGTGGCCCGTCGCGAGGAGGCGCGCGCGAATGAACAGTTTATGCAGTCGGATGCCTTGCGCGAGGAAGCGCGCGGGCTAGGATACGAGATAGAGGACTCGCCCCAGGGTCCCCGCATCCTTCCCCTGACCACGTAATGCCACGCAAGACCGCAACCACCGAGCGTCACGAGCTCGCTGACGCCCGCATCGTGCCGCACAGCGTCGACGCCGAGCGCGCCACGATCGGCTCGCTCCTGATCGACCCCGAGGCCATCTACAAGGTCAGCGACATCGTCACCGCCGCGCACTTCTATGTCCCCTCCCACGCGACGATCTTCGGCGCGATAGCGCACCTGCTCGAGAAGGGACAGCCCATCGACGTCGTCTCGGTCTCTTCCGTCCTCAAGGACCGCAAGGAACTCGAGCAGGCAGGCGGATCCACCTACCTCGCCGAGCTCACCAACTACGTCGCGACGGCATCCCACGTCGCGCACTATGCCGAGACGGTCCGGCAGAAGCGCGTCCTGCGCGACCTCCTGAGCACCTCGGCGCAGATAGCCGAGGCGGCGCTCGGCGAGGGCGCCGAGGACGTCGAGGCTCTGCTCGGCGACATCGAGGCCCGCATCATGGGCATCTCCCAGAACTCGGTGACGCAGAACTTCGTCCCGATCGGGACCGAGCTCGCCAGCGCCTTCGAGCGCATCGAGTACCTCCGCGAGCACAAGGGCGAGCTCCGCGGCGTCACCACCGGCTTCACCGAGCTCAACAAGGCCCTCTCGGGCCTGCAGAAGGGCAACCTCGTCGTCCTTGGCGCGCGTCCCTCGATGGGAAAGACCTCGCTCGCCCTCGACATCGCGCGCCACGCGGCGCTTGCCGGCACGCCGGTCGGCGTCTTCTCGCTGGAGATGAGCCGCGACGAGGTCGTGGACCGCATGGTCGCGGCCGCGGGCGACGCGAGCCTCTGGCAGCTGCGCACGGGCAACATCCGCGACGAGTACGAGCTCGGCATGGTCCAGAACGGCCTCGCCAAGCTCGCCAACGCGCCGATCTACATAGACGACACGCCGGCGCCCACCATCCTGCAGATGCGCGCCATGGCGCGTCGCCTCCAGATCCAGCACGGGCTCGGCCTCCTCATCGTCGACTACCTGCAGCTGATCAGCCCGCGCAACGGCCGCGACAACACGGTCCAGCAGATCACCGAGATCAGCCGCGGCCTCAAGCTCATCGCGCGCGAGCTCGAGATTCCCGTCCTGGCGCTCTCGCAGCTCAACCGCGCGGTGGACCAGCGGGACAACCGCACGCCGCAGCTTCATGACCTCCGCGAGTCCGGCTCCATCGAGCAGGACGCGGACGTGGTCATGTTCATATACCGCAAGGAGCGCGACCTCAGGATGCAGGGCAAGAAGGACGAGGAGATCCCGGACGATGTCCGCAACCGCGCCGACATCGTCATCGCCAAGCATCGCAACGGCCCCACCAGGACCGTGTCCATTGCCTGGGCGCCCGAGCCGGCGAGCTTCCGCGACCTCGACCGCACGCACGAGGCGCCCGGCGACTTCTTCTGATGCGGCTCCCCCGCGCCCTGCACGACCTCGCCGAGTCGCTGGCCCGGCTGCCCTCGATCGGACCGCGCCAGGCCATACGCCTCGCGCTCCACATCGCCGGCATGCCGCCCGAACGGCGGACGCGCCTTGCCGGAGAGCTCGCCAACCTCGCCGAGGTCAGCCGCTGCGTCGAGTGCGGGTTCCCGTTCGAAGGGACCGGCGAGCGCTGCGAGATCTGCGCGAATCCGGCGCGCTCGCCGAAGACCGTGATGGCCGTGGAGAAGGAGACTGACGTCATATCGATGGAGAAGGTCGGACGGTACCGCGGCAGATACCTCGTGACCGGGCCGCTCCCTCGCGCGGGATCCGTATCGGACGCGCAGCGCGCCCAGTTCCAGAGGCGTGCCGAGGCCGCCAAGGAGCAGGGCGGCCTCGACGAGCTGATTCTCGCCCTGTCAGGAACCGCCTCAGGCGACGCGCTTGCCGCGACCATAGAGTCCGTCTTCTCCGGCGTGGCCGCTAGGGTGACCCGGCTTGGCCGTGGCCTGCCGCGCGGGGCTGAGATCGAGTTCGCCGACGAGGACACGCTCGGCTACTCGCTCGAGAGCAGGAAGTAGGCCATAAAAAAAGTGTTCCGGCATGAGCCGGAGCGAAGATGTTGCTCGTTAGTCCGTCTGACGGAACGAATCCGCGAGCTTTTGCCCGAGGCGAGCCTCAGGACTCGACGATGCGGTAGCCTCTCCCCTGCACGGTCCTGATGAGCTTGCGCGGGAACGGCGCGTCCACCTTCTTGCGCAGGCTCGCGACATGCGCCTCGACCGTGTTCGAGAACGGATCGGTATCCATGTCCCAGACGTGCTCGAGCAGCATGCCGCGGCTGAGCACCGTGCCCGCGTTGCGCATCAGGTAACGCAGAAGGGCGAACTCCTTGCGCGTCAGCGAGATCGGCTGGCCCGCGCGACGGACCTCGTACGTCGCCTCCTGCAGCGTCAGGTCCCCTACCTCGTAGATGGGCTTTTCAACGTGCGCGGGGCGGCGCAGCAGCGCGCCCATGCGTGCCAGGAGCTCGTCGAAGGAGAACGGCTTCGCCAGATAGTCGTCGGCACCGGCGTTGAGAAGGTCCACCTTTGACTCGATGTCGCCGCGGACCGAGATCATGAGGATGGGCACGTGCCGTCCCTTGGCACGGACGTCGCGCAGCACCTCGAGGCCCGACTTTTTGGGAAGCAGGTTGTCCAGGAGGATCAGGTCGTACTCGTTCGTGCGCGCGAAGAATGAGCCGCGCTCCCCGTCGGAGGCCTGGTCGACGACGTAGCACCGCTCCTCGAGGCGCTTCTTCAGGAAGCTCGCGATCGTCGGCTCGTCCTCCACCAGCAGTATGCGCATGACCGAATGGTAGAGGAGGCGGATTAAGGGAGGCTAAAGGCCGAGGCGTCGTTCCCCGAGGATGCGGTACCTGAGTCCCGACAGGCTCTCGTAGAGCGCGATGCGGTCTAGGGTCGCGACAATCGGGTCCAGGGTCGGCAGGGACAGGTCCGGCAGGCCATCATCGAACCGGGCGAGCGTCACGTGCGGGAAGGGCGGACGCGGCGGGTCCTGGCTCCAGAGCGCTCGCCACGCCTGGAGCCAGAGATGCCGCAGCGCCGCGGATTCCTCCGTGGCACGCATCCAGAACAGGTGCTCGCCATGAGGCGTCGTGCTAGCTTCCGCGACGTCGAACGTGAGCGCCGCAGGACCTGCGTCGATGGCCGAAAAGTCGCGCAGCACGGCAGCCGGGTCCTTCTCCTCCCACGGCGGTATCACCGTCAGGTGCAGCCCGGCGGGATCGATGAGACGAGCCCCGGCAATGCCGGAGACGAGGTCCTGATAACCCCGTGCCGCAGGCAGAAGCTCCTCGGGACACGGAAGGGCGACGAAGACGCGCATTCAGCGCGGACGAGTGAGGATTACTTCCCGTGGCACTTCTTGTACTTCCTGCCGCTGCCGCACGGGCACTCCTCGTTGCGTCCGGTGCCCTCGTACTGCATTGGCTCGGCAGGCAGCGCCACGACCTCCTGGGGCAGCGTGCCCTCCGTGTCCGCCTTCTCAGGCTGGGCCATCTTCATGGCATGCATGAACACCCACTCGTGATAGGCCTGCCACAGCCGCTCGTAGAACTCGCCAGCCTCGCGCCGGTACTCCACGAGCGGGTCGCGCTGGGCATAGCCGCGCAGGCGCACCGAGTCGTTGAGGTCCTCCAGGTCCTCGAGGTGGCTCATCCAGAGCTGGTCGAGTATGGCGAGCAGGCGCCCGTACGTGTTCGGGTCCATTCCTGCATCCTTGGAGCGCTCCTCGAGAAGGCTCTCGAGCTCCTCGAGGTCGGGATGGTCTCCGGGCCACGGACGCTCCTCGGTCGTGATTCCCGCCTCGGCAAAGAGCTGCTGGAGCTCCTTGAGCGGCTCCTCGTCCTCGGGAACCGAGCCGTTCTTGCCGAGCATCCCGAGCAGGTACTGCTTGGCGCTGCCCAGGACCTGCGCGGCGACGCTCTCGGCGTCACGCGAGACCAGGAGCTGCTGGCGCTTGCGGTACACCGCGGTGCGCTGCTTGTTGAGCACGTCGTCGTACTCGAGCAGGTGCTTGCGCATGTCGAAGTAGTTTCCTTCCACCTTGGACTGCGCCTCGGCGATCGAGCGCGAGACCATCTTCATCTGGATCGGCTCGTCATCGGGCAGCGACCCCATCAAGGTGCTCATGATCGAGTGCAGCCGGTCGCCGCCGAAGACGCGCATGAGGTCGTCGTCGAGGCTTAGGAAGAACTGGGACGAGCCAGGGTCGCCCTGGCGGCCGGCACGGCCGCGGAGCTGGTTGTCGATGCGGCGCGCCTCGTGCCGCTCGGTGCCGATGACGTGGAGGCCGCCCGCGTTGCGGACCGCCTCGGACTCCTCCTCGGTCGGCGGATTGCCGCCCAGGATGATGTCGACGCCGCGTCCGGCCATGTTGGTCGCGACGGTGGCGCCGCCGGGCCGTCCTGCCTGGGCGATGGTGGCGCCTTCCTGCTCGTTGTTCTTGGCATTGAGCACCTGGTGAGGCACTCCTGACTTCCTTAGGTATTCCGCAAGGATTTCGTTCTTGGCAATCGAGGTCGTGCCGATAAGTACCGGCTGGCCCTTCTCGAAGCGCTCCTGGACGTCCTTCACGATGGCGCGGTACTTCGCGTCCGAATCCTTGTAGATGACGTCGGGAAGGTCGATGCGCCGGAGCGGGCGATGCGGGGGTATGGAGACGACGGGAAGCTGGTAGACCTTGTGGAACTCCTCGGCGCTGGTCTCGGCGGTGCCGGTCATGCCAGATACCTTCTCATAGAGGCGGAAGTAGTTCTGGATCGAGATCTTCGCGTACGTGCGGCTCTCCTCGCGCACGTGGACGCCCTCCTTGGCCTCGATGGCCTGGTGGAGGCCGCCGTTGTAGCGACGGCCCTCCATGAGGCGGCCCGTGAACTCATCGACGATGAGGATTTCGCCGTCACGAACCACGTACTCCTTGTCGCGCCGGAACAGCGATTCTGCCTTGAGCGACTCGTCGAGGAACCGGACCAGGCGGACGTTCTCGGGCGCGTAGAGATTCGATATGCCGAGCGACCGCTCGACCTCCTCTATGCCCTCCGGCAGCACGGACACGGACTTGTGCTTCTCGTCCACGACGTAGTGCCGGTCCGCGACGAGGCGCTTGGCAAGGACGGCGAAGGTCTTGTAGAGCTCGCTGGACTGGCTGTCCGGCGCCGAGATGATCAGCGGCGTGCGGGCCTCGTCGATGAGGATGCTGTCCGCCTCGTCGATGAGGGCGAAGTAATGAGGGCGCTGCGACTGGCGCGCGACGTCGTAGGCGAGGTTGTCGCGCAGGTAGTCGAAGCCAAACTCGTGGTTGGTGCCGAAGGTGATGTCTGCCGCGTAGGCCTCGCGCCGGGATACCGGGCGCAGGAACTTCTGCTGGACCTTGAATCCTCCGGTCTCGTCGCGCTCCTCGTCCAGCTCCTCCTCGCCGGTGAAGTCGGCATCGTACGCGAAGGCGCCGTTGTTCGGGACGAGCACGGCGACGCTGAGCCCGAGCAGGCGGTAGACCTGCCCCATCCAGACGGCGTCGCGCCGGGCGAGGTACTCGTTCACCGTGACGACGTGGACGCCCTTGCCGGTCAGGCCGTTCAGGTACGCGGGACCGACGCCGGCCAGCGTCTTGCCCTCTCCCGTGCCCATCTCCGCGATGGCGCCGGAATGCAGCACGTGGCCGCCGATGAGCTGCACGTCGTACGGACGCTGGCCGAGCGTGCGCCGGGCAGCCTCGCGCGCGAGCGCGAAGGCCTCGGGCAGCGCCTCGTCGAGGCTGGTGTCGCCCGATACGATCTGCGCGCGAAGCTCCGCGCTGCGCGCGGCGATGCCGTCGTCGCCGAGCTCCATGAGCTCTGGCTCGAGCGCCGCGATGGCGCCGAGCTGTGACTGGTAGCGCGCGAGGGCGCGACGGTCGAAGAAGTTCTTGAAGGGTGAGAGCACGGTGATGGTAGGTTCGGTGGTATCGCGAGCTTATTACTCGCCGTGGCGCCTTGCAACGTCCTGCTCCTTGAAGCGCTGCACGTTGCCATGCAGCGTGTCGCGCGCCGCGTCGACCACGGCGTAGATGTCGTCGCCGAAGGCGTCGGCCTCGATCAGGTTGCCGTCCAGATGCAGGATGATGCGCGCCTTGAGGACGTCGCCGTTCCGGTGGTGCTCCGTCGTGCGCTCGAGATCGACTTCGGCACGGGCCTCAGCCTGCTTTTCATAGGAGGGAATGAGGTTCGCGACGGACTCGAGCTTGCTCGCGACATGCTTCTCGAGCGCGTCCGACTGGTCGATATGGGAATAGCGGAAGGTGATCTGCATGACCTCATCCTACCAGAATGCCCCCGGGCACGCAGCGCGCAAAACCCCCGTAAACCGGGGGTTTTGCGTAAGTGGAGTATCGCGGAGACTAGCGGCGGCGAGCCGTCTTGCGAGCTGCCTTCTTGGCAGGCTTGCGAGCCGTCTTCTTTGCAGCCTTCTTGGCGGCCTTGCGGACGGTCTTCTTGGCTGCCTTCTTAGGAGCTGCCTTGCGGACTGCCTTCTTGGTCGTCTTCTTCATCGTCTTCTTGACGGTCTTCTTGGCGGCCTTGCGGACGGTCTTCTTGGCTGCCTTCTTAGGAGCTGCCTTGCGGACTGCCTTCTTGGTCGTCTTCTTCATCGTCTTGCGTGCAATTTTCTTTGCGGCCATGTGAGAAGTAAGAGAAAGGGAATGGCGTTAAGCATCGACTGTCTTAACGAGAACGAAATTCGTCCTTACGTAAATTATAGTAAACATCGTGCACGCAATCGTGTGGATAACGTTGCATCGCATGTAAGAATTTTTTTATGAAAACAATAATGCGCATGTCATCGCGCGCGCTCGATCCAAGAGCATCGACATCATCGCGATCGCTTCTGTACGACGTGGTGCGCGCGCGAAAAAAAGACACCGCGCCATGCGGTGTCGTCAGAAGCGTTCGGTGCGAGTGCGACGGGTGGACCTCCTTCTGCTTGAGTAGATGAGTGCTCGCGATCGCACCCGCACCGAACGTTCCTGATGTCCATTTCCTGTCAGGAGTATATCAAAACGCGGATGAGGCCACCATAAAATACACCGAAGCCCCCGTGAGGGGGCCTGGTGCCAAGCAGATGGAGCTAGTATCTCATGAATAACGATCAACTATCACTCATCTGCTACGCATTGTAGCTGAATAAGACAAAAAAGTCAATCAGCCGTGCCGCACGACGAGCACGTCTCCGTCCTTGACCTCATACTCCTTGCCTTCCAGACGCACGCGACCCTTCGCCTTGGCCTTGGACCAGCTTCCCTGCTCCAGAAGGTCGGCCGCGGAGACCACCTCTGCACGGATGAACTTGCTCTCAAAGTCGGAGTGGATCGCGCCTGCCGCCTCGGGAGCTTTCGCCCCGCTCCTGATCGTCCATGCCCGCGTCTCGTCCTCGCCGGTCGTGAAGAAGCTCGCGAGCCCGAGGAGCGCGTAGGCGCTCCGGGTGAGGTCGCCGAGGTCTGGCTCGCCGCCGAGATCCAGGACGACGCGCTCCCCTCCCCGCTCGTCGAGCGCGGCTCCGAGAGTATCGGTCACGTCGGACTCGCTGCCGTTGATCACGAAGAGGCGCGGCTTGGCAGTCAGGAGTTGCAGCCCGCGTACGGCATCCTCGCCGGCGAAGTCGGTCAGCCACGAACCCGACTCGAGCGCGGCCTTGACCTTCTCGAGGGTGACGAGCTGCTCACGCGCGCCAGGGAGGTTCGTGCGCGCCTCCTTCTCCAATGAGCCAAGGCGCTTGGTCACGGTCTCCAGGTCCTTGAGCATAAGCTCGGTCTCGATGACCTCGATGTCGCGGACGGGATCGATGTCGCCCTCGACGTGGATGACGTCAGGGTCGGCGAATACGCGGACCACCATCGCGATCGCGTCGGTATCGCGTATGTGCGTCAGGAACTGGTTGCCCAGGCCCTCGCCCGTCGCGGCTCCCTTGACCAGGCCGGCGATGTCGTAGAACTCGACGACGGCTGGCACGGTCTTCTTCGAAGCCGAGAGCTCGGCAAGCGCGCCGAGGCGCTCGTCGGGCACTGAGACGATGCCGACGTTCGGGTCGATCGTGGCGAAGGGATAGTTGGCCACCACGATGTCCTGCTGTGTGAGATGCCTGAAGAGCGTCGACTTCCCGACGTTCGGCAGGCCTACGATGCCGATGCTGAGCTTCATAGGTAGGGATACTAGCGAGCGGCAGCCCCTGAGACAACCGCGAGCCTCACGAGTCGCTGGCCGTCGCCTGCAGCACCGCCTCCTCGAGCGCGCTGCGCACGGCGTACGGAAGCGGCGCGCGCGGCTCGGTCGTGCCGGGATACCGCCAGGCGCTGATCACCTTTCGCTCGCGGTCCGTGTCCACCACCATCACCCAGAGCTCGTAGGGATGCTTGCCCGCGCTGCGCTGCATCATGGCGATGGTGCCTTCCGCTATGCCCTCCTCGACGCGGTGCGGCGCGTGCAGGATGCGGCGGACGCGGCTCTCCGAGAGGCGGTACTGCCGGAGCTTGTCCCTGCTGTGCGCGGTCCATGAAAGCTGGCGCGCTCGGGGCAGCACCCCCACGGGCTCAGGCCGAGAGGCCGAGCTGCGCGACGAGTCCTTCGCGGTCGAAGCCGATCAGGTACGACGGCTCCTTCCCCTCCTCGGCGATCTCGATGACCGGCACGCCGAACTGGCCGGTCTTCTCGATCATCTCCTTCTGGGCCGCGGCGTCGGACTCGACGTTCTTCTCGACGTACTCGACGCCGTTCTCCTTGAAGAAGTTCTTGGCGAGATGGCAGAAGTGGCAGGTCGTGGTGGTATAGATAGTTACTTTTTTCATGTCTCCAGTGTAGCAGGAACGTCAATGACGTCCGAACGGCTGCGGTAGCTGACGTATATGTCCAGCAGCGTGGAAAGCACGGCGAGGAGGAGCGGTCCGGATATGAAGCCGATCGGTCCGAAGAACTCGAGGCCTCCCAGCACGGAAAGCAGGATCAGGAAGGGATGGATGTCGAGGCCTTTCTTCATGAGCTGGCTCCTGAAGGCATTGTCTACGAAGCCGACGATCAGCAGGCCCCAGAGCGCGAGCAGGATGCCCGAGGTGACCGATCCCGTGACGAGCAGGTACGCGACCGCGGGCACCATGGTGATCGCCGTGCCGACGATGGGTATGAGCGAGGCGACGACCGTCGCCGAGCCCCAGAGCGCGGGATTCGGGACGCCGAGTATGAAGAAGCCGATGCCGGCCGCCACGCCCTGGATCACGGCGATGGCTATCGATCCCCGCACCACGGAGATGACGCTCGCGCGCAGCTTGCGGAACAGGGTCTCCTCGTACTCCTCATCGAGCGGCGCGATGCGTATCAGATAGTCCACGAAGCGGCTCCCGTCCTTGATGACGTAGTAGATGCCCACGAGCAAGAGGAAGAGCTGCAGGGTGAAGTTCGTCACCGCGCCGAAGAGCGAGCCGATGCGGTCGACGACCCAGCCCCCTGCCGAACGTATCAAAGGCTCGAGGTTTATGGCATCGGGCACGGCGCCCTTGAGTGCCGTCGGCAGCCGGTCCTTGAGCGGCTGGAGCGGCACCGCGGTGCCGGCGATCTCGCCGAAGGTGTGGCCTTGCACGAGACGGGTATAGAGGCCGATCGCCTCCCCGGCCGCCCGGTACCCGAAGAATGACAGCGGCGTGAGGACCAGGAGCACCGCTGCCAGGAGGGAAAGCATCGCGGCGACGCTCTCGTGCCTGACGTAGCGCTTCAGGTACGTCGCCAGGGGCATGAACGTGATGCCGATAACGATCGCGAGTATGAGCGTGTCGAAGTACGGCCTTATCAGGAAGGCGGCGGTCACTCCCGCGAGGAGGACCAGGACCAGCAGGAAGCGGGCTTCGCGGCGGACGGGCTGCATCAGGGGAAGCGTACCATGTCGCGGCTACGCCTCACTACCGAAGCCCTGAAGGCGATGCAGCGCCTCGACCAGCTCGTCGAGCATGAAACGGAGCTCGCGCTCGTCGCGGCGGGTCGGGGCGGCGCTGCGCGCGACCAGGTCGCCGAGACGGTCTACCAGGCGGGCGCGGACGGCCTCGAGGTGCTCGCGGAGACGGGATTCGGAAAGCGGCGAGGCCTGGTCCCGCACGAAGAGGGACGCGGCAATCAGTCCGTCAGCAGTCACGGCGGTCGCGTCGCGCTGACTATAGGTTCGGTTCGGTTCGTTCGTCATAGGGTGCGGGTATGCTGGTGAATGAGTCCTTGGTGATGATCACGTGGTCGAGGAGCGAGACGCCGAGTATCTCTCCGGCGGAAAGGAGCTGACGCGTCACGGCGATGTCCGCGTCGCTCGGATCCGCGACGCCGGACGGATGGTTGTGCACGAGGATGACTCCCGAAGCGCCGTAGGCGAGCGCGGGCTGGAAGACTTCGCGCGGATGGACCAGGCTGCCGGTCAGCGTGCCGACCGAGATGACCTCCTCATGCACCACGCCGTAATGGGCGTTCAGGTAGAGGCCGCGGAGCTGCTCCTTGGGCAGGTCGCGCATCTCCGCCACGTACTGGACCACCTGCTCGATGCCACGCAGGAAGACCTGACGTCTGCCGCGCTCGGGAGTCTGGAATATGCGACGTCCTATCTCGAAGCAGGCGACGAGCTGCGTGGCCTTCCCCAGGGGAACGTTCACCGCGGCGGCGAGAACGCGCGGATCCCGCTGCTGCGCCACGGCGCGCTCGCCATACTCCTTGAGGATGCGGTGGCTCATGGCGAGCACCTCTTCTGAGCGGTTCCCGACGCCGAAGACGATCGCGAGGAGCTCCGCCATCGAGAGCGCGTCAGGACCCCGCGCCGCGAGCTTCTCGCGCGGGCGCTCCTCGGCCGGAAGGTCGCGAACGGCGATGCGGTACGGTTCTCGTGAGTGCGTGAGCATGAGGTCATTCGCGATGACGGCATAGGTTCGGTTCATGGGGACAAGTGTAGCAGCTCGCCTTCCGTGCCTGGCAGGCGCATCCTCACGGAGGTTCCCCCGCCCGGCCCGGTCTCGAGGCTGATGCTTCCCCCGTGGGCCTCGGCCACCTGCCTGGCTATGGCCAGGCCCAGCCCCATGCCCGAACCGCTGCCGCCGCCGGATCCGCGGTAGAGCGTCTCGAACGCGCGCGTGCGCTCCTCATCGCTCATGCCCGATCCGGTGTCTGTCACGGTAAGGCAACTGCCTGCAGCTCCTGCTTCGAGCGTTATGAGAACTTCGTGAGGTGCCGCGCCAGAGACGGCATGCCGCAGCGCATTGCTCACGACGTTGGTGATCATCGCCTCGAGGTCGCTCTTCCTGCCGGAAACGGTGGCCGCGTCCAGGCGGCCGAGACGGAGGGCTACGCCACGTTCCTCCGCAACCGTCCCGACGTAGTCCGCGATATCGCGGACGAGCGCGTCCAGACGCACCGTCGACCGAGTGCCGGACGTAAGCGGCACGCCGGCTCGGGCGTAGTCGACGAGGCTCCGCATCCTTGACGAGAGGTCGTCTATCGAGCGCGCGATTCTTCCTCGTGCCGTATCGGGGACACCCCGCATCCCTTCCAGGTCGGCGCGCAGCACAGCAAGCGGCGTCTGAAGCCCGTGAGCGATGTCCGCCACCAGGCGACGCTCTGCCTCCTGCAAGGCATCCACCTCGCGGGAGAGGCGACGCGTCGTCCCGCGTAGGGCGTCGTGCTCCCTCGCGCGCGATGCGGCAGCCCTGAGGTGGGGCAGCACGCGCGTGGCAAGCGAGCCGTCTGCCGGTATGAAGGGCTCTCCGGACAGGCGTCCTTCAAGGATAAATGCGCCGCAGCCGTTAATCGTCAGCTCCAGTCTCTCAGGCAGCACCGAGACGCTGCTCGCGTCATCGATGCGGTCAGGATCGCTGGTGAGACGGGCAGGCCGATACAGGTGCATCAGGAGGTAACGGATGCCGGCATGGAGCTCGCGCATGCCGCCCGAAGGATGCGCTGCGCCCGCCACCAGCTCAGCGATACGTTCGTCCGAAAGGAGATCCGGGAAAAAGAAGCGACGGATACGTGCCTCGCTACGCGGCAGGAAGGCCTGCGCGATGAGAACCGCAGCCAGGACTCCCCCGATAAGGGCCAGTGCATGGTACGTTCCGGAAAGTTCAGGGGCGTATCGCTCGGCAAGCGCGGCGGTCACGATGCCGCCCGCGATCACGCTCGCGGGAAGGATGCCCAGCCTGAACGTCCGGTATAGCGGAAGGCGTACGTCGAAGAGCTCACGGACTGAAAGCGCGTACGTCGCGATGCCGAGAAAGGCCAGGAGCGCGATCCCGGTCAGCGCGTTAAGCGCCGGGTAGCCCAGGACGGGCGCGATCACGTTGAACACGGTCACGCTGGAAAGCAGCAAGGAGAACGCCGCAAGCAGCAGCCAGGCACGGATACGTTCTCGTCCTGCGGAGCGTCGCACGGCACCGTGCATGAGCACGTAGATACTGATGACGTACGCGATCACCAGGGCGGCAAGCGCGGTCGCTCCCGGACCGTGCTCGGGCAGGAGCCGGCCGGCCGCGTCCACATGGGCGCCGCTGACAAACAGCCCCGTGAAGCCGAGGAGGGCGATAAGCACGAGCGGAACGTACGCGAGCGCGTCGCGCCGTTGCCTGGCTCGCTCGAATCCGAGAGCGAAGTGCAATGCGGCGGCGAGCAGCGCGGCACCCGAGGCTATGACCACGGGGCTCAGGCTCATCGAACGCGTTGCCATGAGGGCGGCAAGGGCGAGGACGTAGCAGCCTGCCGCAAACGAGAGCAACGAGAAGGACCTGCCTCTCGGGTACGCGAGCAGGAAGCCTCCCATGAGAAAGGCGGCCAATGCCACGAAGATGCCCTGGAAAAGCTCCATGGCAGGATTCTAGCAACTGCGCATGAAGCACCGATAAAGAAACCAAGGCGCTGCGAGGATTCTTGTTTATCCCGTGCTCATCCTCGTGATCTTAAGGACAATCGCATCCATTAATTCATATCCAGAACTTGCAATATTTCTATATTATATGTATAATATAGACAGTAATAATAAAAATAAGGAGATTGAAAAATGAGTACGAATCAAAAGCAGCCTACTGACTGTACAAACGCGACGGATTACGAATTAGCGCAAGCCTCGGCAAACGACGACATGGGAGCCTTCGAAGAGCTCCATCGGCGCTACAAGCGCAATGTCTATGCTATCTGCTTGCGAATGCTGAAGAATGTCGAGGAGGCGAATGACGTCACGCAAGATACGTTCATTCAGCTCCATAGAAAGATCGGCAGCTATCGCGGCGATGCGGCATTCACCGTCTGGCTTCATCGTCTGACGGTGAACCAGGTATTGATGCACTTTCGCAAACGCAACGTCAAATTCGAAAGCGCTTAAAAAGCGGACAAGACTAAAGCCCCTTCATCGGGGCTTTCTTTATTCGGGCAGATACTAGGACTCGGACGGCTCGCTGAAGGTGCGACGGCGAGTCGATCCTTCCGGCTCCTCCACCTTGAGGTTTACGCGCGCGTTGTTGCGGATGCCGACGATGCGCAGGAGCGCGCGGATCGCCTTGGCGGTGGTCCCTCCCCTGCCGACGATGTAGCCCATGTCCTGCTGGTTCACGTGCAGGGTGAGCAGGACGCCCCGCTCGTCCACCTTCCGCTCGACGCGGACCTCCTCGGGGTGGTCCACCAGCGACTGCACGACGAACTCGAGGAAGTTCACGTCGGCGTATGAGTTGGTAGTCGTTTCAGTCATGGTCAGGAGGTATGGGCGCGGGCTGCGTGCCGCTGTATGGCCAGTGTATCAGAAAAGGCCGCAGCTCAGGCTGCGGCTTCCTCGGTCTTCTTGGCCGGCATGGCCATCTTGCGCGGCTTGGCCTCGATGACGCCCTGCTTCACGAGCAGGTTGTGAACCGTGTCGGTCGCCTGGACGCCGGTGCCGAGCCAGTAGGCGACGCGATCGGCCTTCACGTTGAACGCCTTGGAGAAAGGATTGTAGGAGCCCAGGTCCTCTACCGGCGGGCTGATCATCTTGGAACGCGCCTCGGCGACCACGACCCGGTAGCTGGGCTGGCCCTTGCGTCCTATCCTCTGGAGCTTCATGGAAAGCATTGCCGGCCAAAAGTACAAGAAACGCCACCTCCTTGCAAGAGCTGCAGCTCCCTATCCCCCGCCTTAGCGTAGGATCTCGACCGCGCAGGAGCCGCCACAGAAACGCTCGATCAGGGCGGCAAGCTCGGTAGTCGCGGTCTCGACTGCCGATGCATCGGCAGGATCGATCCCGTCGATCACGAGAACGGCCGCGGTCGTCCGCCCGGTCAGCTTGGTACGGTCGGCCTCGCGCCAGTTCCAGCGCCGGCAGATCGTGCCGAGGCCGTCCCGGTAGATGACCTCCCCCGGCTCGGGCGGCTCGTTCTCGGTACCGTTGAGACGGACGAACGGCTCGTCGCCGCAAGCCAAGGCGAGCTCGAGGTCGCCGTCGATGGCAGACGCGTCCTCGCCGCCGATCGGAAGCAGGTGGCGCAGAGAGACGACGTTGTACAGGTCGACCAGCGTGCCGATCCGGGGCAGCTCGTCGCCCTGGATCGCACGGCGGGCGAGCGCCTCGGCGGAGCAGCGGTACGACTTCGGATTCGAGCCGAACTCGCGGTACGCCTGCCGCCAGGCGGCAAGCAGCGGATGCTGCTGGGGCGAATCGCACGCGCCGAGCTGGTCGCGCGCCTGCGCTGCAGCATCCTCCAGCAGCGAGCCGACCTCGTCGTAGGACGTCGCGTTGTCGATGTCGGAAGCGCGGATAAGGCCGATTATCGGCGAGAACCGTTCCCGAACGTCATCGGAGATGATGAGCTCCATGACGCGACCTAGCTCGCCACCTTGAGGCTCAGCACCTTCGAGCTGCCGTCCGCCTCGAGCGTGACGCCGTAGAGCACGTCCGCCGCCTCCATGGTCGCCCGGTTGTGCGTCACGATGATGAACTGGGTCTCGGCCGCGAAGCTGCGCAGCAGCTCGCCGAAGCGGCGGGCGTTTCGCTCGTCAAGCGGCGCGTCCACCTCGTCGAGCACCAGGAAAGGCGGCGGGCTCACGGAAACGAGCGCGAAGAGCGCCGCAAGGCCCACCAGGCTCCGCTCCCCTCCCGAGAGCACCTCGAGGCTGCTCGCGCGCTTCTTGGGAAGCTGCACCTCGATCTCGATGCCGGTCGCGCCTTCGGCCTCCTCCCCGTCCTCCCCGCTCGCGCGCGTCGAGACCGGCACGAGCCGCGCGGTCCCGCCGCCAAACATGGCAGCGAAGAGCTTGGCGAACTCGTCGGATATCGAGGCGATGGCATCCGAGAACTCGCGCGTGATGCGCCGCTCGAGATCGGCGACCAGGCCGATGAGGTCCGCGCGCGCGGCCTCGAGGTCCGCCGACTCGGCCGTCAGCTGCGCGTAGCGCTCCTCGAGCTGGCGCGCGTCCTCGAGCATCTGCCCGTCCACCTCGCCGATCGCGCCGAGCTCGCCCCGGAGCCGGAAGACCGCGCGCTCGAGCCGTGCCGCGTCCTCCGAAGAGAGCGGGGACGCGTCCTGCGGCAGCGAGGCGTGATCGCGTCCGCCGAGCTCCAGAGCCTGGAGAACCGCGGCGCGCTGCATGGTCGCGCGCTCGGCACGCGCCTGCGCCTGGCCCTCGCTCCCGCGCCAGCGCTCGAGCGCGGCGTTGGCCGCATCGAGCTGGTCGGAGGCGGCACGGAAGGCCGCGTAGAATCCTGCCTGGGCCGCCTCCAGCTCCTGGCTGCGCCGCCTGAAGCCGGCCACTTTCTCCTCGCTCGCGAGGAGTGACGCCCGGTGCGCCGAGAGTTCCGCGCGCAGGGCCTCCTCCTCGGGACCGGTCTCGGGAGCCGGCGCGGCAGCGAAGGCGCTCCGTATGCGCGCGAGCAGGCTGCGCAGCCTCGGCATGACCTGCTGAGGCTCGTCGGTGCCGAGCAGGCCGTCGATCTCGTCCTCGATCGAGCGCACCAGGCGCAGGAGCGCGGCCTGGTCGGGCGCGTCAGGCTCGGGACGCGGGGCATGGAGCATCTCCAGGCGCGCCTCGAGGCGGCCCACCAGCTTCTGCGTCTCGCTCTCGGAGGCGAGCGCGGCCATGAGCTGGTCCTTCACGCTCGAGAGCTCGGCACGCTCGGCCGGAGACCGCTCCTCGACGTCCGCGCGCGCGACAGCGGCCGCCTCGCGCGCGCGCTCGAGCTCCGGCTTGCGCGCGCGAAGCTCCTCCTGCTCCTTGGCGACCGCCGCGAGGCTCCGCTCTGCAACGCCGAGCTGCGAGCCGTAGAGCGCGTCCTCGGAGGCGCGCAGCTCGGCGGAGAGCTCGTCACGGCGCTCGAACCGGCCGACCTGGCGGCGCAGCATGCGCAGCTGCGGCTCGATCTCGGAAATCAGCGCCGCTGCCTGGGCGAGGTTGGCCTCGGAGGCGCGCAGGCGCCGTTCGGCATCGCGCTTCTTGAGCTGGAACTCGCGCAACCCGAGCAGCTCCTCTACCATCTCGCGGCGCTTGGCAGGCGTGGCCTGCACGAAGACGTCGCTGTTGCCCTGCGAGACGACCGTGAGGCCGCGCGCGCCGAGCCGTGCCCGCGCCATGACGTCGACCAGGTCTCGCAGGAGGACTTCCTGGCGGTTGATGAAGTACTTGCTCGTGCCGTCGCGCGCCACCTGGCGGCTGAGGACCACCTCGGGCGCGTCGACCGGAAGCGTGCCGGAGGAGTTGTCGAAGGTGAAGCTCGCCGTGGCCTGACCGACGCGGGCCCGTCCCGGCGTTCCGGCGAAGATGAGGTCGTCCACCGTGCCGCCTCGGAGGTGCTTGGCATCGCGCTCCCCCAGGAGCCAGCGCACCGCGTCGACGACGTTGCTCTTTCCCGAGCCGTTGGGGCCCACGATGCCCGTGATGCCGGCGGGCAGGTCGAGAACGGTCCTCGAGGCGAAGGACTTGAAGCCGGTGAGCTCGATGCGGCGGAGAAGGTGCGTCATGCGCCCCGCGCGGAAAGGGCCTTCTCTGCCGCCTCGACCTCGGCGTCCTGCTTGCTCGCGCCGCGCCCCTCGGCGAGAAGCGCCTCGCCGACGTAGACGCCGACCGAGAAGACGCGCTGGTGCGCGGGACCGTCCTCGGCGAGGACGCGGTACGTCGGCGTGACGCGCTCGAGCTGCTGCACGGATTCCTGCAGCGCGCTCTTGGGATCCTTATACGACTTGGTGGCGAGGATCCGGTCCACCTGGCCGAGCAGGTGCCGCTGCACGAGCGCGGTGACCGGCGCCATGCCTCCGTCGAGATAGAGCGCGCCGATCACGGCCTCCATGGCGTTGGCGAGGATGACCTCGCGCGCGCGGCCCGTGTCGCGCGACTCGCCGCGGCTCATGCGCACGTACGCGCCCAGCTCCAACGTCGTCGCCATCCGCGCGAGCGACTGGTAGTTGACCAGGGCCGCGCGCACGGCGGTCAGCTCGCCCTCGTCGGAATCAGGATAATTGCGATAAAGATCGTCAGAGACGACGAGCTCGAGGACGGCGTCGCCAAGGTACTCGAGACGCTCGTTATGGCGCGGCGACCAGCGCGGGTTCTCGTTGAGGTACGAGCGGTGCGTCAGCGACTCCTTCAGGAGTCCCGTGTCGGAAAAGGCGAGGCCGAGCGAGGCTTCGAGCCGGTCGAGGCGTGCCGCCGAGGACGCCATCTTCAGGCTGCCGGCTGGGCGCTCCCCTCCTGCGGCGCAGGAGGCTGCTCGAGCGGCGCGATGCGCTCGCGGTAGACCGTGCCGAGGACCCCGTTGATGAAACGGGGCGAGCTCTGCCCGCCGAAGCCCTTGGCCATCTCGATCGCCTCGTTGATCGCCACCTTGGGCGGCACCTCGGCATGGTCGGCGTACAGGAGCTCGGAGAGGCCGATGCGCAGGATGTTGCGGTCGATGATGGCTATCTTGTCGAGCGGCCACTCGGGCGCGAGCTTCACGATCATGGCGTCGAGCTCGGGCAGGTTCTCGACGATGCGCTGCAGTATCTTCCAGGCGAACTCGGGCTCGTCGATGCCGGGCGCGAACTCCGTCAGGTTGCGGTCCAGGACCTTGGCGAGGTCGCCGCTCCTGCCGTAGAAGTCCCACTCGTAAAGGGACTGAAGGATGACGCTGCGGATGAGGTGTCGGGTGGCCATGGTCGTTGTGGAAGGTGCGGGTGGATGCTCCGGCGACGGAGCGGAGGGTCAGCCCTGCGAGTCGCTGTCAGGCTCGGCCTCGTCGTCGGCTTCCTTTGCCGGGGCCTCGACCGGGGTCTCCTCCTTGTTGGATGCGGCGACCGCCTCCTCGATGCTGGCCTCCTCCTGCACGACCGCCTCGGCGGGAGGAGTCACCGCTGCCGCGCGGACCTTCCGGGTCTGCATCGCGCCGCAGAAGCCGCAGACCCGGTGCGCCAGAACGGGCGCCTTGCAGCTGGTGCAGGCGAGAATGTTGGTCGGCTTGAGCGCGTGATGAGAGCGCCTGCGGCCGACCTTGCCCTTGGAATGGTGCTTGACTGGGACTGACATGGAATTACAGCGAAATACTACCCAGCGCCCCCAGGAACGTCAACCGGTGCAGCGGGCACGGACCGACGCGCTCCAGCGCCTCGTAGTGGGCTCGCGTGCCATACCCGGCATTGCGGTCGAACGCGTACGCCGGGTAGCGCGCGTGATAGCGCGCCATCATGCGGTCCCGCGCCACCTTCGCGACGATCGAGGCGAGCGCGACCTCGGGAAAGTCCTCGTCCGACCTTGACGCGGTAACCGCCTGGTACGCCTCCTGCCGCTGTCGCGAGCCCAGATAGAGGCCCCCGTCGAGCCGCACGGGACCCTCCCCTGTCGTCGAGACGACTTTGCGGTAGGCACGCAGCGCGCAGGCGTTGGCGCAGGGCACGATGCCGACCACGTCGATGCGCCCCGGCGAGCTCCTCGCTATCGCGTGCGGCAGCGTGCCGCGCACCCAGGCCGCCCAGGCTTCCCGCGCACGCGCGGAAAGCTGCTTGGAGTCGCGCAAGGGGCCGAGGCTACGTGGCAAGCGCGTGCCGGCCGGCAGCGCGACGGCTGCTACCGTGACCGGTCCCGCGATCGGTCCCCTGCCTACCTCGTCGATCCCGATGCGATGCATGGGGCGAGTGTAGCAGCGGGGCCCGCCTGGTACACTGTGTCCATGCAGGCCGTCTACGAACTTCTCAACCGCATACCGGTATCCACGCTGGTGCGCGTCGCCTCGGTCGCGATACCCGTGCTTGTAGCGCTCCTGATAGGCAACCTCCTGATCTCGGTCGCGGAACGGGCCGCCCTGAAGCGTGCCGGGAAGCGAGGCCAGGACCTCAGGGTCCGCTCGGCCATCCGGCTCCTGCGCTACCTGCTCGCAGGCTCGGTCCTCCTGATCGGCGCCATCTCCTACGCCGGCTCCTGGACCGGCCTGGGCGTGAGCCTCGGCGTCGTGGCGGCCGCGGCAGGCTTCGCGCTCCAGAGGCCGGCTGCCTCGGTCGCGGCATGGCTCACCATCCTCCTCAAGAAGCCTTTCGCCATAGGCGACCGCATCGCCATCGGCGAGATCGCGCGCGGCGACGTCATCGACCTCACCCTGACCCACATCACGCTCGCGGAGGTCGGGCGCTGGGGCGCCGAGGACGTCTCGGGCCGCACCGTGCTCGTGCCCAACAACGTGATCTTCGAGCTGCCCGTCACCCGGTACGGGAGCGGCACCACGCGCATACTCGGCGAGGTCCAGTTCACCGTGACGTACCAGAGCTCCGTGCAGAGAGCGCGCGAGCTCGCCGAGGCCATCGCGCTCGAGACGGCAGGCCCCAAGGCGAAGCCGCACACGCGCCTCAAGCTAGCCGACAGCGGGGTCACCCTCGAGCTGAGGTTCGACGTCGCCGTCGCGGACGCCAACCGCGTCAGCAGCGAGATCAGCGAGCTGATCCTCGAGGCGTATCGCAAGGAGGACGAGGTCGAGCTCGCGTACAACCGGCTCGACGTCCAGGTCCTCAAATAAAAACGAGGACCCTTATCGGGTCCTCAATTGCGAGCCTAGGCTCAGTTGTTGCTGGCAGCGACGGCAGTGCCGTTGCTGCCGACCGTGGTCAGTTGCATCAGCTCGTCTTCGTCGGCTGCAGCGATGAAGCGGATCTCGTCTCCTGAAGGGAGCATGATCGATCCCTGGCGGGAAATGGTCACGCCTGCTTCCGAAGTGACGATCATGCCGCCTCCCGCGATCGGAATCTCGCCGACATACTTGAACGCGCCGTTAGGAAGCACGGTCAGTCCCGTGGGGACAACCGTGACGTCACCCGTAGCGGCCGTGTCGTCTGCGACTGCGGCATCTGCCGTGACTGCTTCAGCTGCCGTCGCAGGCTGCGCGGTTGCCGCGAGTTCCGCGAGGGAGTTCCGAAGGAAATTCTCGACCGCCTGCCATGAGGGCAGGATGGTGCCGGGACGCTGGCGGATGAGTTCAGGATTCCAGAAGGTCATTCCGGAATCGAGGACGCGTTGCGCATCCTGCGGCGTCAGTTGCGCGATGCGGTTGAGGCACATCGCCCAGGCTGCCACCACCTCGGTGATCTGCCCTTGCGCGTTCACCTTGCCTCCCACGTAAAGATGATCTCCATGGGGAAGCGCGGTTCGGACCATGCCGTCGGCGTAAGTCGTAGGAATTGCTCCGCCTCTGACTTCTACCTTATAGAGGAAGTCGGTGCCAGGCTGGATTCCTTCGACAAAGTTGATTGCCTGACGATTCGTCGGCTGCATTCCAAGTATCGATCGTGCGTCAGTTGGGCGGAAGGGAGGTCCCGCATCTGCCGGTCGCATCTGCCGTGCTCGCTGGTTGGCGTTGTGCCGACGGAAGAGCATGAACGCTCCCAAGATCGTCACCGCCAACGCGATAAGAAACACGCGTGCGAGCAAGGTCGAACCCCATCCGAAACCGCTGGATGCCGGGACTGGTTCCTGGGTGATCACCTGTACCGTTACCGGCGCGGTCCGTTCAAGAGGAGCGAGCCCGTCCTGAAGTTTGGCAAGGTCCAGATTCCTGATTCTGACCGTAACGCCTTCGCGCCACAGCAGTATCGGTCCCAAGGATCCTTCCTTCACCACGGTCTGTCCTGGGTTATCTTCCACGAAACGCTGCCAGAGGGCGGCGTTGCCGTAGATCTCGCTCGCGAAGTCCCATCCCGTGTCGCCACGGTTCAGGGTTCGCGTGCAGAATCCGGAAGATGCAGCCTTGCTGCAGTCCCAGCCCGCGTACGCGTCCGGAGCGGGCTGCGTGCCCTGTCCGAACGTCAAGAAAATTGCCATGAGCAGCATGACGATGCTGCCAAGTATGTTTGCTTTTTTCATATGTTTTCCTTTTTCAAATGTACGTAAGTACCTGGTATCATTATACCATGATAATCAGATAAAGCAATATAACGGAAAAGGAACGAGGCGACCGTCAGGCCGCCTCGTTCCGTCATGGTGTGCGCAGGAGAGGACTTGAACCTCCAACCCTTTCGGGACCACCCCCTCAAGATGGCGTGTCTACCAATTTCACCACCTGCGCGTTAATAAAGGGCCCGCACATTGTACGGGCCCTTCGCCTGCTCCGCAATGCTCAGGAGAGCGAGACGCCGAGGCGCTTCCGGATCTTGCTGCCGCTCATGCCGCGGATGAAGTAGAGCTTGGAACGGTGGACGTTCTTCGCGGACGAGACGACCTCCACCTTGGTGACGTTCGGGCTGTTGAACGGAATCACCTTCTCCACGGCGACCGCGCCGACGACCGAGCGCACGGTGAACGTGCCTCCCGCCTCCCGGCCATGCTTGGTAGCGATGACGAGGCCGGTGAACGGGCTCTTCGCCTTCCCCTCGAACACGCGCACCTTGGCGCCTGACTGGATCTTGGAACGGATGTCCTCGGGAATCATTGTGGTGGTGTGGGTAGGGGTATGGAAAGCGACGGGAGATAGGCCTTAATGCGCGCGACGAGCGTCTCGACCGGGTTCTGCACCTTCACGAAGTACTCCTTCGCGCCGAGCTGCTTCACCTTGGCGATGTCCTCGTCCTGCGCCAGGTTGCTCAGGACGAGCACCGGCATGTCCTTGAGCTGCGGGTTGAGCGCGATGGCCTCCAGCACCTCGAAGCCCGAGGTCTTCGGCATCACGAGGTCGAGGACGACGACGCCCGGCTTGGTCGTGGTGAGGAAGCGGATCGCCTCCTCGCCGTCGAACGCCTGCGCCGCATCGACCCCCTCGCGCTCGAGGCGGGCCTTGAGTATCGAGGACAGGAATTTCTGGTCCTCGACGATGAGTGCAAGGTTCGGGGATGAGACCATGTCGTGATTGATAGGATATCACACCGCTGCGTGATATCGGGATAGTGATCCTTAGAAAGCTTAGTGGTTGCCCCAATAGGTTGCTACGACTGTAGCGTTCATCGCGGACGGTCGCGAGGGCCTATTGGTCCCCTGACGATCGCTGCGCATCGAAGCGCACCTTGATGACCGACCTCTCTCACGCCTGGACCCATTACAGGTATCAGGAGGTGTTGTGAGAGTAAGTTGAATTGATTCACGCACAGCTTCCGCTACGCGTGCCTTGTTACGACTTCGTCCATGTTACCGAACTCAGGCTAATTCGCTACGCGAACTTCACCCGCTCCCGGCTTCCTTGACGTGACGGGCAGTGAGTACAAGACTCGAGAACGTATTCACCGCGGCATGCTGATCCGCGATTACTAGCGATTCCGGCTTCAAGCAGGCGAGTTGCAGCCTGCTATCCGAACTGGGGCACGGTTTTGGGATTTGCTCCCCCTCGCGGGTTGGCTGCCCTTTGTCCGTACCATTGTATCATGTGTGTAGCCCAAGGCGTCAAAGGGCCACGCTGATTTGACATCATCCCCTCCTTCCTCCCCGCCCACAGATCACGACCGGGGTACCTCATGTACGCCGGTCCCGACCTTTGGGCGGGGCAGTCTCCTGTGACACTTGTAACACAGAACAGGGGTTGCGCTCGTTAACCCACTTAAGGGAACACCTCAAGGCACGAGCTGACGACAACCGTGCAGCACCTGGACTAGCAGTCCTTGCGGAGGGCCGACCTTTCGGAAGGCTTACTACTAGAATTTCAAACCTTGGTGAGGTTCTTCGGTTAGAGTCGAATTAAACCACATGATCCACCGCTTGTGCGAGTCCCCGTCTATTCCTTTGAGTTTTAAGCTTGCGCTCGTACTTCCCAGGCGGCCTGCTTAACGCGTTAGCTACGCCACTCCGAGGGTCGATACTCGAAACAGCTAGCAGGCATCGTTTAGGGCGTGGACTACAAGGGTATCTAATCCTTTTTGCTCCCCACGCTTTCGCATCTCAGAGTCAGGAAGGTCCCAGTGCACTGCCTTCGCCTTTGGTATTCCGCATGATATCAACGGATTTCACCCCTACACCATGCGTTCTATGCACCTCTAACCTCCTCCAGCTCCGCAGTTTCCTCGGCACTCCCACCGTTAGGCGGTGGTCTTTAACCAAGGACTTGCGAAGCCTCCTACATGCTCTTTACGCCCAATAAATCCGGATAACGCTTGAGGCCTACGTATTACCGCTGGTGCTGGCACGTAGTTACCCGCCTCTTTCCGCTAGGTACCGTCATAATGTTCTTCCCTAGCTACCGCAGTTTACAATCCGAAGACTGTCATCCTGCACGCGGCGTCGCTCCATCAGACTTGCGTCCATTGTGGAATATTCTCGACTGCTGCCTCCCGTAGGAGTACGGGCCGTGTCTCAGTCCCGTCGTTGGGGGTCAGGCTCTCACCTCCCCTACCGGTCGTCGCCTTGGTGAGCCGTTACCTCACCAACAAGCTGATCGGGCCTAGGCCGATCCCAAAGCGAAAAATCTTTACTCTTTCGAGACCATCGGGAATTACTTCGCCTTTCGGCGAGCTATGCCCGACTTTGGGGTACGTACCAAGGTGTTACTAACTCGTTCGCCACTAATCGAAAACGTCACACATCACGATCTTCCCGATCGGCATTGCTGCTTCACGTTCCGTCCGTAAAAAGTTCTGAAATCGATCCGTTCGACTTGCATGCCTTATCCACGCCGCCAGCGTTCATCCTGGACCAGGATCAAATCCTCATAAAAGAAAAATGAGATATCGAACCGTACTCTCCTCCGCTTGCGCGGTCGGGTTTCGAGATCGTAGCGCTCACCGTTCTGTTTGGTCACTTACTGATCAAACTCTAAATAAACAGGTTTGTTTTCGTAAGTAGTTGTTCTTGTTTAACGCCGTTTCCTCCATTACAGAGGCCCAGGCGTATTGGGACAACTACTAAGCTTTCTTGTTGGAGCGCTATCTGCGCGCTCCGGTGGATTACTATCTTATTGCGTCGCTTTTAAGTTCCGCCCCGTCGCGCGCATGAAGCGATCAACAGAGTGCAGGACGGAGTATACGTGGCGACATATCCTTGTCAAACCTTTTAGGCGTTGCTAGTATCCGCCCGTTATGAAGGCAGATATCCATCCCACGTATCACTCATCCGCGACCGTCACCTGCGGTTGCGGCGTCACCTTCGAGGTAGGCGGAACCCGCGAGGCCTACCAGGTCGAGCTGTGCTCGGCCTGCCACCCGTTCTACACGGGCGAGCAGAAGCTCATCGATACCGCAGGCCGCGTCGAGCGCTTCCGCAACCGGCAGGCCGTGGCACCGGTCGAGAAGAAGGCGCGCAAGTCGCACGTCGAGAAGAAGCTCGCGGACGAGGCCTAGGCCGGACACGTTTCATCATGACAACGCCCCGCAGGAATGCGGGGCGTTTGATATTTTCCTATGCCGTGCCTGAGGACGTCTGCACGAAGGTGGGCGGCGTCGCGGACAGGAAGCGCTGCCAGCCGAGGACCTCGTCCAGGTCGATGTCGTCCACGTCTGCCTGGTCCCGGTGGAGCGAGCGCGGCGCGCCGTACTGCGCGATCTCCCCTCCCAGGCTCCTGCAGAGGCTCGTCGGATAATGGAAGCTGGACTGCCGGGCGAGCTGCCAGCGCTCAAGCTGCAAGGCGACGCGCTGCTCGGGCATCGAGGCAAGCAGCGAGACTGACTCGTCGGCGATATCCTTCGCGAGCGACGAGGCTACCGGAAGCTCCAGCGTGACGCGCGCCCCGAGGTCGCCGATGCGCTCCTCGCCGAGGAGCCCGCTCTCGTAGACGAGTCCGCGGCGGTCGCGGAGCTCCATGGCCAGCGGCGAGTCCGAGGCGTCCGAGAAGGCGGAGGCGAGAAGGCCGAGCGCGTCCATCGAGGAGTCGGAAATGGCACCGGGCATGACCCACTCGAGATAGGTCCGGTCGCGACCGTAACGGGGGTCGGCAAGCGTAACCGGCTCGGCTGCGAGCGGGGGCATGGCAGGAAGAATCAGCTTCTCGGCCGAACCCGCTGCCATGCCGGCAAATGCCTCCTCGAGGCGGGCAGCAAGCTCCGGTACCTCCGCGAAGCTGCCGCCGACCACCAGATGCAGGTTGCCGGCGTGATAGTGCCGCTTCCAGAACGCGAGTATGTCCTCGAGACCGATGGCCGCGATGCTCGCGCGCGTGCCGATGCCCCAGCTGAAGGCAGGATGCTCGCCGAAAAGAGCCCGGTCGACGTCGCGAGCGGCAAGTGCCCGGCCGTGCTCGAACTTCCTGGCACGCTCGCTCTCGATGACGCCCTGCTCGGTGACGAAATCCTCCGGCCGCATGAGCGGCGCCGTGAGCGCCTGCGAGAGGAAGCTAAGCGCGGTGGAGAATGCCTCGGCAGGCGCCGAGGCGAAGTAGCTGGTCCAGTAGCGCGACGTCGTGGCGTTCTTGCCTCCCCCCACGTCCTGTATGAGCGCTGAGATCACGTCGGTGGTCGGGTAGCGCACGGTACCCTTGAACGGCATGTGCTCGAGGAAATGGGCGACCCCCTCCTTGTCGCGCGGATCGCGGACGCTGCCGACGTTCCTGAAGTACGCGACGAGTATCCCCTCCTCGGTCAGCAGGACCGGGGACCGCTGCACCCAGACCGTGATGCCGTTGCTCAGCTCAAGCTTCTCGAAGACGGAGGTGTCGTAGCGTGAGCGCGCGCCGCGATGTCGGGTCTCGATCCTCCTCATGCAGGAGATAGTACGCGCTTTGGCGAAGACGCGGTAGGCAGGCGGCTTGTCTCATCGGCGGGGCGAGCCTAGGATGAGCAGGCTATGACCAAGAAGATCATCGTTGAGATCAGGGCAGGAGTCGGCGGTGACGAGGCCGCCAACTTCGCGGCGAACATGGTGCACATGTACCAGCGGTATGCCGCCAACGAGGGCTGGAAGTTCACCGTCGTCGACGCGTCCGAGACCGACGGCGGAGGGTTCAAGACGGTCGTCATCGAGATATCGGGCGTGGGCGCCTGGGACGCGCTTCGGCACGAGTCAGGCGTGCACCGCGTGCAGCGCGTGCCATCGACCGAGCGGTCCGGACGCATCCACACCTCGACCGCCACGGTGGCCGTCATGCCCGTGGTTCCTCCCCAGACGGTCGAGGTGCTCGACCGCGACCTCGAGGTCACCTTCTCCCGCGCCGGGGGGCCGGGAGGGCAGAACGTCAACAAGGTGGAGACGGCCGTGCGCATCCTGCACAAGCCGACCGGCATCGTCGTCGCCTCGCGCGTCGAGCGCAGCCAGCACGCCAACCGCGACCGGGCCATGGACGTGCTCCGCTCCAAGCTCTACGAGGAGCAGCTGGCGCGCGAGGCCGCGGCGATCGGCGCCGACCGGAAGGCGCAGGTGGGAACCGGCGACCGCTCCGAGAAGATACGCACCTACAACTTCCCTGCCGACCGCATCACCGACCACCGCATCGGCAAGAAGTGGAGCAACCTCGAGAAGGTCCTCGAAGGCGATTTCGGCAGGATTGCCGAGGCGATGATCGAGGAATTCGGCAAAGACGAAAGCTGATCGGGAACGGCGATGAAAAACGGCCCTCATGCTGGGGGCCGTTCGTGGTAGTGACGATGGTCAGGGCGCAGCCGCATAGCGGGCGCGAGGCTGCGAGACAGGCGTCTTCCTGAGCTCGGGGAGCTTCGGGAGGTCGAACTCGTACGGGTCCCCTTTCAGCGGGAAGAAGCAGATCGGCTGGTTGCCGATCGCCGCGAGAGCGCAGCCCTGGAACGCGTAGAACTCGATACGCCTGCCGCGATAGGCGACGCGCAGCAGCACGTCGTAGCGCTCGGGCACCTTCGAGGCGGGCAGCTCGTGAGCCGATCCCTTCCAGCTCGCCATGAGGCGATCCGCGTTGATGCGCTTCGTGCATCGCTTGCCCTTGCTCAGAAACTGCATCGCAGCTAGCAGCTGCGTGACCATCTCGGGACCGAAGTCGGTCCGATTCACATTCATCATAAGTATCTCTTTCTCCTTTCTTTTAAAATACGCTCGAAACGAGCCCGGTGCATGCTACTGCACCGGGCTCGCGCGTCAAGCGGACGCGATCAGCTGTAGTACTGGTGCACCGTGTACTCGGCGTAGCCGGGACGGTGACTCACCAGCTCCTCGTCCTTGAACCAGACGGCGATCTCCACCTCCGCCTCCTCCGGCGAGCCGGAAGCGTGCACAAGGTTGAAGATGCCCTTCTCCTTGGCGTCCGCCTGGCCGAACGAGACGTGCGAGAAATCGCCGCGGATAGTGCCCGGAGCTGCCGACTTCGGCTCGGTAGCGCCGACCATCTTGCGCGCGACTTCCACCATGTCGACGCCCTCGAGGACGAGGGCGACGATCGGGTCGCTCGTCAGCATCTCGATCATGAGGTCGCGCACCTTCTGGCCGCGCCTGATGGCGACATCCTCGGTGTAATGGCGCATGGCCGTGTCCTTCTCGGAGACGAGCAGCTTCATGCCGACGATCGCGGCGCCGACGCGCTCGAAGCGGGTGATGATCTCGCCGGTGATGCCGCGATGCAGGGCATCGGGCTTGAGAAGGATGAGCGAGCGCTGAGGCTTGGTGGTAGATGACATGGCAGTGTTATGAGTTAATTTAGGCATTCTACTTCTGACTGGCTCAGATTCCTAGCCTCTAACCTTTCGAGTCGTTACGCTCCGCGGCGCCCTCGAGATCCTCAGCGAAGCTCGCGAGGCCATACGCAGAACGACGCGCTTCTATATTTACTATATCAAGTATAGGTCGCGGCACGAAATCACCAGATTTGTTGCGGTAAAACTGCGTGCCAAATATCTGTTTCCTGCCCTCCGCCACCAGGATACGGTCAGTCAGGAAAGCTATGCAGCTGGGCGATACGGATCTTGCATCACGCTGGTGCGATTCCTTAATGAGTGTCAACGCCCGCTTTTGGAAAGCGAGGTTATGATCAGCATGCTGCGCAATGAGCCATGCATTGAAGCTGGCCTTCTTGCCGACAAGAGGTATGGTCGGCCAGCCATGATTACTGATAATGCACTCGAGCTGACTGACATGCTTTTTATCCAGACCCTTATCCCATCGATCGCTTCGCTCGGCTTGAGCACGCATTGCCTGATCGGCTTCTGCCATTGCATTGATCTCGGCAGCTAGGTTCTGATTAGTCATTGATTGATTTGTACCAACAAAAAAAGAGGACGGCAAAGCCGTCCTCTTTTACGACCCTTTTAGTCGTCCTGGTCGCTACCCGAGCCATGCCCGGTGCTCCAGCTCCTGCCTTCTTCCGAAAGCAGCTCTTCCGAAATTTCCACAGCACAGACTGCTGCAAAAATTTCAGCTTGCTCCTGCATAAATATCACCTCCTATAGGTCAGATTATCTGCAATTGCCTCGGCTATCGGGGCTCCTGTCAGATCTTGTATCCAGTACCATTGACCATTCGGATTGAGCTCAAGAAACCAATAGCTTTCTTGTTCGTCGATCATCATATCAATAGCACCGAAGCTTAATCCATAATGTCGCATCAAATCAGTGCAGAATCTCTCAATGACTTGAGGCAACTTGATGATTTCATACTTCAGATTATGGCCAGCAAAAGGATGTCTCCAATCAGCCATATCAAAAGGAATCTTTGGTGAAATCCTGACAGCAAATATGGCATCTTCAACAATGGTAATCCTCACTTCAGCAACTTTATTGATAAATTGCTGAAACATACCAGGAAGCTTTCGAATGGTTTCTAGATGATTCAAATGTGAAGCAGTGATTAGGGTAGTAGGGACATTGAGCACCTTTGATCCTAAATCAATAAACTCATTATAAATCGCCTTGAAAATTATCTTCCTATGAAAACTATGAAACATCGTGACCTCTTGTGGGTCATTGGTAACTAAGGTATCCGGGACATGCATTCCATGTGCACGGGCAAAACGCAATTGAGGAATTTTATTCCTCGCTATCGCGAGGTTGTTCGGATTATTCATCCAATAGACTGATGGCGGCATAAGCTCAAAAAGATTATGTAGGAAAGCTACCATCTCCTTCTCAGCATAAGCTCGTTGAGCAGAATCTTTGATATCGAAATCAAAAACATTCGGTCTTCTATACCAGATACTAGAAATCTGAGAAATATTAATCTCATTTTCATGGCTCACTAAACTAGCCTTCTCAGTTTGAGGGCCATTACGAAGGATGAATGAAACCTCACCATTGACGATACTATCTACGTCAAGTCGAAAAGCGTTGCTATCACCTAATCGATCAAGCACGCTGTGTGTATGTGCTCCATCTCTGGAATTCGTCAGCAATAAAATAATATCTTTCATAATATTCTCCTTTTAAGTCAACAGTAATCAAAATAGACCTTAAAGGCCTTTTGTCAATAATTTATGATCTGTTACTGCGGCTTCTCGATGGTACGCAGGCGCAGCTCCTCGAGACGGGCCTTGGGTACCGGTACCGGCGACCGCGCCATGAGGTCGCGTCCGTCCCCGGTCTTCGGGAATGCCATGACCTCGCGGATGTTCGGCTCGCCGAGCAGGAGCATGACGAGGCGGTCCAGGCCCCAGGCGATGCCGCCGTGCGGCGGCGCGCCGTAGCCGAGCGCCTCGATCATATGTCCGAAGTCGCGCTCGATCCGCTCCTCGTCCATGCCCATGACCTTGAGCACCGCGGCGAGCGCCTCCGGGCGGTGATTGCGGATGCTGCCGCCGCCGATCTCGTAGCCGTTGAGGACGATGTCGTACTGCTGGGCCAGGATGGAGGCGACGTCCGCGCCGTTCATGAGCTGCTGCTCGTGCTGCGGCTGCGCGGCCGAGAAAGGATTGTGCGTGTACGTCCACGATCCCTCCGCGTCCGGGTTGTCGCTCCTGTCCGCGCGCTCGAAGAACGGGAAGTCGACGACCCAGCAGAAGGCGAGCAGGTCGGCGTCGGAACGGTCCTTCCGCAGGTCCGGACGGTCCGAGCCGTGACGCTCCATGGCCTCGGCGTAGGTAAGGCGCGGGAATGGGATCTCCTGGATCCGCTTCTCAGGGAAAAGGCGCGTGACCAGCTCGACGAGCAGCTCCTCGTTGAGGCGCATGACCTCCTCCTGATCCACGAAGCTCATCTCGAGGTCGAGCTGCGTGAACTCGGCCTGGCGGTCGCCGCGCGTGTCCTCGTCCCGGAAGCAGCGCGCGACCTGGAAGTAGCGCTCGACGCCGGCCACCATGAGGAGCTGCTTGAACTGCTGCGGGGATTGCGGGAGCGCGTAGAACGAGCCTGGCACGTGCCGGCTCGGGACGAGGTAGTCCCGCGCGCCTTCGGGCGTCGGGTTGGTGAGGTTGGGCGTCTCGACCTCGATGAAGCCGCGCTCGTCGAGGTAGCGGCGTATCAGGGCGATAATCTCGTGGCGCATCCGCAGGTTGCGCTGCAGGCGCGGACGCCGCAGGTCGAGGTAGCGGTAGCGCATGCGCGACTCCTCCCCTATCTCCGTGCCGTCCGTGGTCACCGCGATAGGCAGCACCTCGGCACCTCCCAGGAGCCTGGCCTCCGTAGCTTCGATCTCGATGGTGCCCAGGCCGTGCGGCATGCGGTCGTTGACGAGCTTCTCCGGGCGCTGCTTCACCAGTCCCGTGATCTCCACCGCGCACTCGGCGCGCATGGACTCGGCACCTTCGATCGCTGGCGTGAGCACGACCTGGACCGTCCCGGAGGCGTCCCTGAGGTCGACGAAGGTCACCTTGCCGTGATCGCGGCGGGAATCTACCCAGCCCTTGAGCACGACGGTCTCCCCTGCGCGCTGAGGCGCTTGCTTGATGGGTGTTCGCATGTTGTTTGGTACAATGCAGTCTATGGAACTGCTCACCCTCTCGCAAATGCTCGGCCGGCTCTTCGTGGCCCTCGCGCTCGGCATCGTGATGGGACTCGAGCGCGAGGTGATACACAAGGACGCGGGAGTGAAGACCTCCATGCTCGTCGCAGGGGGCTCGTGCCTGTTCACGCTCATCGCCCTCGTCCTCCCCTTCTCTTTCGCGGGGACGTCCGAGGGAGCCGCGGCGATACTGCGCGACAGCGGCGCCCTGTTCAACATCATCGCCAACGTCATCGTCGGCATCGGCTTCATAGGCGGCGGCATCATCATCAAGAACCGCCGTCACGTGCAGGGACTCACCACCGCCGCGCTGGTATGGAGCACCGCGGCGATCGGCATCATAGCCGGACTCGGGCTGTGGGAGCTCGCGACCGTCAGCGCCCTGGTCATGGCGCTCGCCATCTATCTGCTGCGCGCGACCGGCCTGAGCAATCATGCCGTGCCGGAGGTCCTGGAAGACGAGTAGCGCGAGGCTTGGCGCAACGGCCCGGGAGCTGGCACACTTGATGCGCGGCGTCCAAGACAGCAGCTCGCCTCGGCGAGAGGAAAGTCGGGACACCCACCTGGCAACAGGTCAACAAGGTACGGGCTAACGGCCCGCCGCAGCAATGCGAGAGGTGCGAGCAGAGACGTCCGGAGCGGAAACGCTCCGGAATCCCCTCGGGGATAGTCCGGCGGGAGACCGCCGGGGTGAAACGGCCAAATCCTTACCGGGTGCAAGGCCGTGCCCGCGCAAGCGGGAGTGCCGCTCGAGGCCGCGAGCGATCGCGGTCCCAGACAGATTGCTGTCCGCGTCACGCGACAGAATCCCGCTTACCAGGACGCCGCAAGAAATAAGCCCTCCGGATAATCCGGAGGGCTTATTTCTTGTCGTTACCGATGACAAGCTCAGAGAGCGACCTCGGTGTCGGACGGGATGTCCGTCGACGGGCTCGTGACGAGCAGGACGCCGGAGCGTGCCGCGATGTCGGAGGCCATCATGGCCTCCGCGACGGTGTCGGCCTCGATGCTGCCGATCTCGCCGTTGACGTTGACGTACTGATACGTCGCCGCGAGGCCGAGTGCCGGAATCGCCAGGATGCCAGCTGCGACCAGGATGCTAAGGAATGCTTGCTTCATAGTGATGGTATATACGGATGAATGCTATCCGGGCACGGACCCTGCGCCTTTCAGGCGCACGGTGCCCTTCCCTATGTATAACGCATCCGCTTCACAACTCTTACTCCCCTGCTTGTGGATAACTTGCCAACCGCGAGATTCTGTCATACGGTGCGAGCATGTCGCTAAGCGGCAAATTCGAATAGGAGCACGTTAAAACATGAGAAATGAAGGAGGGCTTCCGACGCCCATGTTCGTTATGCGAGGCAACAAGACTCAGCGGAGACAAATGAAACGTTACCCCAAGAGGACTGGAGCGCACCGGCAAAAAACGGCACGCCGACGTAACGCGGGAAGCAGGAAAAGAAGCAGCTGGTAGTCTCTCAGCTGGACCACAACCGAGACGCGTCCTTTCAGGCGCGTCTTTTCTATGCGGCGCCCCCAGCGCCCAGATAGTGCTCGAGCGTGTAGATCCACTCCTCTTCCTGCTGCGGAGAGTTCCGCTTCTGCTCAAGGAGCCAGCGCAGGTAGCCGGGATCGGTCATGGCGACGTCGCCGATGAGCTCGCCGTTGTGCTTGCCGAAGGTGAAGCGCTTGCGCAGCGAGGGCTGCGCCGATATCCCTATCATCCGATCTATGGATGCCTCTTCGGAAATGCCCTCCTGGCGCATGAGTTCCTGCCGCAGGAGCGGGAACAAGGCGGCGAGCACGTTCACGTCCCCTTCGGCATCGTGCGCCCCTCCCTCGACGTCGAGGTCGTGATGGTAGCGGAGGTACTGCAGCTTGTGCTCGGGAATCAGGCCGTCGGGATCGAGATGGCGGCTGACCTTCAGCGTGCAGATGCGACGGGGCACGGCGAGCCCCTCCGCCTCGAGCATGCCCGCGTCGTAGGCCGCGTTATGAGCCACGAGGACTCCGTCGGCAAGCAGCGCGCCGAGCTCGGCCTTCATGTCGCTTCCTGTGAAAGGAGGACGGTCCTCGAGCATCCGGTTGGTGATATGCGTGATGCTCATCGCCTTCACGGACATGGGAACGCGGGGCTTGAAGTACTCGGTCCGGGTGGTGTCGCCCGCGCAGTAGCAGACCTGGCAGAGCCGGTCGTGCTCGAGGTCCAGGCCCGTCCCCTCGATGTCCAGGAAGATCAGCTGCATGGGACTGAGGCTATCAGAAGCCGGCCGCGCGCGCGATGCGCACGAAAAGCGCGACGTACCACGGGCTCACGTAGCGGAGGGCGGGTCGCTCCGACTCGGCGGCTGCCACGATCCGTTGCACGAGTCCGCGCGTGGAACGGACCTCGAGCAGCTCGAAGGTGCGGCGGTCACGCTTCTTCATCCAGGGAACGAGCTTGGCAAAGCGCGAGCCGCTACCGAGCCACGCGTACCGGCTCGAGGCGAGACGCTGGTTGAATCCCGTACGGTACGCTCCCGGCTCGATGAGCGAGGCGTGCACGCCAGGACTGAGCCGGTGCAGCTCCGCTCGGAGCGCGGCCACGCCTGCCGAGAGGGCGTGCTTGCTCATGCTGTACGGGCCAAAAAACGGTAGCGTAAGACGCCCGGCGACCGAGCTCACGAAGAGGACGGTGCCACGGCCGCGGTCGAGCATGCCAGGCAGTACCAGCTGGGCGAGCGCGAATCCCGAAACGACGTTCACCTCGAAGGTGCGCCGCAGGATCTCCAGCGGAACCTCGGACAGCGGTCCGGACTCGCCTATGCCAGCGTTGCTCAGGAGCACGTCGAGCTCGAGCGAGGCGACCTGCATACGGTCCTCCTCGAGCGTCACGTCCAGCTTGAAGCACGTCATCGGGACCGAGGCCTCAACCGCGCTGCGCCCGAGCTCCTCGGCCTGCGCCTCGGTCTCGGTAGTGGCGATGACGCGGTGGCCGCGTCGCGCGAGCGCGAACGCGGCATCGCGTCCGATGCCCGATCCCGCGCCGGTGATCAGGATAGTCCGCGGGGCAATCATCGCCTCACGGTCGCGTCACGCTCGGCGTGCCATCCAGGACCGCCTTGGCCCTGCCGTACTGTACGCCGAGCCAGAAGCCGGCGAACGGAAGCAGGATCAGCAGGAGCAGCGCCAGGAGCCTCGAGTACCAGGTGACCTGGGTCCAACGAATTCTCATGCGGCCAGTATAGCGCATCCGCAAAGGCAAGCCGCCACCCTGCCTGGAAGGGAAATCACTGGTAGAACGCGCGTTTCACGGCGCGGAAGTCGATATAGCTGAGCGAGCCGAACGTCCCCTGCTTGATGAAGTCGTCCAGGACCGGGGGGACGTGGTCGGGCGGAAGCCGGAGCGAGAAGGTCAGGCGCGGCCCGTCATAGGTGGTCATGCTCACCTCGGCCAGCTCGAGCGAGCGCACCTCCATGATCCGCGGAGAGATGCCGCGCTCGCGCAGTATGGAGAGTATCGCGAGGAAGTTCTCGAGATGCTCTGGCGGCAGTACGCGACGACCCTCGCCGGCGCGCGCCTGGTCGCGATCGTGGACGACGGCGACGAGGCTCCCCTCGCCCGGAATCGTCCGGCTGTAGACCACGCCCGACTCGTCGAACCACTGGCAGACCGGCTCCTCGGGAACGCCCTCGAAGCACCAGACGCCCTCCGGGTCGCGCTCGATGACCCGGAGCGTGACGACTCCCGAAAGGAAACCGCGTTCCACGGATATCGAGGCGGCTCCGGGAACCAGCGCTACCGCCTCGGGCGGCAGCTGTCCGGGCCAGCCGAGCAGGTGAGCCGGGGTCAGCATCCTGCGGAAGAAGCCCGTGCGCGTGGAACGCGCGGCATCGAGCACCTGGGCGGGATCGACGCGCGACGCGTTGGTCACCTCGACGCGCTTCACCGCCAGGAGCGGAGAGCGGACCGTGACCCAGGCGATGCCTACCAAGGCCAGAAACAATGCCGGCGGGGCAAGGTAGCGCGCCCATCGGACGCGTGCCGCCCGCTTGCGCTTGGAGCGATGCTGCCACGACGTGTCGTACCGGGCCATGCCGCTACTTGGCCGGCCCTATCCGGTCCTTGCCTACCCAGGCGCGCAGCGCCTCGGGCACCGTTATCGAGCCATCCTCCTGCTGGTTGTTCTCCATGATGGCGATGAGCGTCCTGCCGATCGCGAAGGCCGTGGCGTCGTTGGTATGCGCGAGAACGGTCGTGCCATCGTCGCGACGAACCTTGGTGCGGAGGCGACGCGTCTGGAAGTCGGTCATGTAGTCGGCCGAATGCGTCTCGCGATACGTCCCCTGCGAGGGTATCCAGGCCTCTATGTCGAGATGGCGCGCGTCCGGGTCTCCCTGGTCGCCGGTGCAGCACATGACGACGCGGTACGGTATCCCGAGCTTCTGCATGAGGTGCTCCTGCACCGCGACGAGGAAGTCCTGCTCGGCGAGGCCGTCCTCGGGTTTCGTGAAGGACTCGAGCTCGAGCTTGTCGAACTGATGCACCCGCAGGATGCCGCGCGTGTCGCGTCCGTAGCTTCCCGCCTCCCGCCGGAACGAGGTCGAGAAGCCCAGATAGCGGATAGGCAGGCTCGCTGCCGGTATCGTCTCGCCGCGGTGCAGGGGGCCCAGCGTGTGCTCGGCGCTGCCGATGAGGTACGCGTCGTCCGACGGCACGTAGTACCGCTCGTCGCGAGGTTCCAGGCGCGCCATCTCGTCGAAGACCTGCGGCCTGATCATGACCGGGGGCACGACGGGCACGAAGGGAGCTGCCGAGTGCGCCGGCGAGACGCGCGCGGCGATACCGGCGAGCGTCGCCGGATCCGAGAGCTCGGTCATGGCGAGCTGGACGAGCGCGAACTCGATGCGCACCGCGTCGCCCATCAGGTACGCGAAGCGCGCTCCCGCGATCGCGGCGGCGCGCTCCATGTCGATCATGCCGAGCGCCTCGCCGAGCTCGAGATGGTCCTTCGGCTCGAAATCGAAGCTGGTCGGCTCGCCCCAGGAGCGCAGCACCGCGTTCTCGTCCTCGTCCTTGCCCACCGGAGTATCGTCCGAGGGAAGGTTGGGAATCTGGCGCCAGACGATCTCGCGCTCTGCGTCCGTCTCCCGCAGGCGCGCCTCGAGCTCCTGTGCCGCGGCACGAGCCTGCTTGCCGCCCTCGACGTCTCGTGCCGAAGACAGCTCCTTCTGCCGGGAGCGCACCGCATCAAGCTCGGTAGTCAGCTCGCGCCATGACGAGTCGAGCGCGAGGAAGGCGTCGACCAGCGCGGGATCGGCATTCTTGGTGGCGATCCGCTCCCGGACGAGGTCGGGCTGGGTACGTATGAGAGCGGCGTCGAGCATGCCGCTATCCTACCGAAAAACGAGCCTGAGCATAAGGAGACGTTTGTCCCGTGCCGGGTATGCAGCTATGGTATGAGCGCTATGCGCAGCAAGATCACGCACGCGACGACGACCTCCCTTCCGGGCGGCTCATCCGCGGCGTAGGTCCGAGCACCTGCCTGGAGAGCCCCCGGATCCTTCCGGGGGTTTTCTTACGCCGGTCCACCCACCATACTTTCACCATTGCCATGCACGATAATCACGACCTAGGCCACCTGCGCCACTCGCTCGCCCACCTGCTCGCCGCAGCCGTGCTCGAGCTGTATCCGGACGCCAAGCGTGCCATCGGCCCCGCGATCGAGGACGGATTCTATTTCGACTTCGAGTTCAGCGCGCCCGTCTCCGACGAGGACCTGCCCGCGATCGAGGCGCGCATGCGGGAGATCCTCAAGGGCTGGAAGTCGTGCGAGCGCCGCGAGCTGGGCGAGGAGGAGGCGCGTGCGGAATTTCCGGGCAACCCTTACAAGCTCGAGCTGATCGACGAGATCGTGGCCAAGGGCGAGCCGCTCTCCTTCTATCGCTCCGGCTCGTACGAGGACCTGTGCCGCGGCGGCCACGTGGACGACCTCTCGGGCTACGACCCGAAGGCGTTCGCGCTCACCAAGGTAGCCGGAGCATACTGGCGGGGCGATGAGCGTAACGCGATGCTCACGCGCATATACGGCGTCGCCTTCCCGACCCGGGCCGAGCTGCGCGCCTATCGCGAGCGCCTGGCCGAAGCCGCCAAGCGGGACCATCGCGTTCTCGGGAAGCGCCTGGACCTCTTCGCCTTCTCCCCGCTGGTAGGTCCGGGCCTCCCGCTGTGGACCCCCAAGGGCACCGTCCTCAGGCACGAGCTGGACCGGTTCGTCTGGGACCTGCGGCGCGCGCGAGGGTACGAGCGCGTGGAGATTCCGCACATCACCAAGAAGGACCTGTACGAGAAGAGCGGCCACTGGGCAAAGTTCAGCGACGAGCTGCTGAAGGTCACGACCCGCGAGGGACACGAGTTCGTCATGAAGCCGATGAACTGCCCGCACCACGCGCAGATATATGCCCGGAAGCCGTGGAGCTACCGCGAGCTTCCTCAGCGCTATGCCAACACCACCATGGTGTACCGTGACGAGCAGAGCGGCGAGCTGGGCGGACTCAACCGGGTGCTCTCGATCACCCAGGACGACGCGCACGTCTTCTGCCGCCTGAGCCAGGCCAAGGAGGAGGCCTCGCGCGTCTGGGACATCATCGAGGAGCTCTACGGGACCTTCGGCTTCGAGCTGCGCGTCCGGCTCTCGACCAGGGATCCGGAGGCTCCTGACGCCTACCTCGGTTCCTCGGATCAGTGGACCGCGGCCGAGACCCTGCTCGGCGAGCTTGCCCGCGAGCGAGGCATCATCACGCTGCCTGGCGAGGGCGAGGCGGCCTTCTACGGCCCCAAGCTCGACTTCATGGCCCAGGACGCCCTCGGCCGCGCGCACCAGGTCGCCACCATACAGTTCGACTTCAACCAGCCCGAGCGCTTCGACCTCGACTGCGTGGCAGAGGACGGGTCCAAGGAGCGCATCGTGATGATCCACGCGGCAATCCTCGGCTCGATCGAGCGCTTCCTCGCCGTGCTCATCGAGCACGTCGCCGGCGAGTTTCCCGTCTGGCTCGCGCCCGTGCAGGTACGCGTCCTCCCGATTTCCGAGACCTTCCAGGGCTATGCCGAAAGCGTCATGGACGTGCTCGCAAAGAGCGAGATGCGTCCCGAGCTTGCCGAGGCTTCCGAGAGCCTGGGCAAGCGCATCAGGGCCGCCGAGATGGACAAGGTGCCGTACACGGTCGTGGTCGGCGAGAAGGAGGCCGCGGCAGGAACCGTCAGCGTCCGTGACAACCGTGACGGGTCGCAGGCGTCGCTCGACCTGCACGAGTTCGTCAGGAAGCTCGCTATCGACGTGAAGAAGCGCGTCTGAGATGCGCATACCCGTCATAGCCATCGTCGGCCCGACCGCAAGCGGGAAGTCCAAGCTCGCGGTCGAGCTGGCGCGCGCGATAGGCGGCGAGATCGTATCCGCGGACTCGAGACAGGTCTATCGCGGGCTGGACCTCGGCACCGGCAAGATATCCCGCCGGGAGATGCTAGGCGTCCCCCACCACCTCCTCGACGTCGCCTCCCCGCTCGAGCGCTTCTCGGTAGCGCAGTACGTGCCGCTGGCGGAAGCGGCTATCGGCGAGGTGACCGTGCGCAGCAACGTGCCTATCGTCTGCGGCGGGTCGGGCCAGTACGCGGACGCCCTCCTGCGCGATCTCCCCATCCCTCACGTCCCGCCGCAGGCGGCCATACGCGCCGAGCTCGAGCCCAGATCGGCTGAGGAGCTCATGACGGAGCTCATGAGCATCGATCCCGCGCGAGCCGCCTCGATCGACCCAGGCAACAAGCGCCGGATCATCAGGGCAATAGAGATCGTCCGCGTGACAGGCAAGCCGGTTCCCGTGCTCGCCGCAACGGCGCGCGAGCCCTTCGACGTGCTGTGGCTGGGCATCGAGACCGAGCCGGCAGGACTGCGCGCGCGCATCGCGCAGCGCCTGCACGAGCGGGTACAGCTAGGACTCGTCCGCGAGGTCACGCTCCTGCACGAGCGCGGGCTCTCATGGGATCGGATGGAGGAGCTGGGCCTCGAGTACCGCTACACCTCCCGCCATGTCCGGGGGCTGCTCACGCGCGAGGCATACCTCCAGAAGCTCACCGACGCAATCTGCCAGTACGCGAGGCGGCAGCGCACCTGGTGGCGGCGCCATGGCGACATCCGCTGGCTCCCGCCCGCGACCGCGGCTGCGGAAGCGGCAAAGCTGGCGCGCAAGTTCCTGGCTACCCCGCGCTGAAGGCACGGGCGCGACCCAGGCAGCATGGCCCTCGCTCAGCCAGCGTCCCTGCCATCCAGAATCCCCGGGAGGAGACTCATGCTCATCTCGCGCATCGGAATCCAACATTGACAGCCATCGTGCTCTGGACGCCGTTCAGGTTCAGCGTGAACGCGCCTCCAGTAGCCACGTTGTTCCAATAGCCTCCCCGGATGAAGATGGTGCCGCCAGGAGCGCCCCCGCCGAGCGTGTATACCTGCCCCATCCCTTGAGCGCTGTTCCACGAGGAATCGCTCGGACCGATGGTTGCGAGAGGCGTCGAGAAGTAATCGTCGATGTAGGGACTGAGCGTGGAGCCGTACTGGCAATATTTCCATCCGCCAGGACCTCCGGGGCCAGGACAGGACGGTAGCGGATTTATGACCGAGAGCGTATCAGAGAGCCCATCTCGCATGACATGCTCCGAAACGTTGCCGGCAAGATCCCAGACCACGCTGCCGTTGCTCAGCGTGAGGATCCGTCGCTGATTGCTCGTCCCGCTTTGGCCGGTGCCTAGGTAGGAATCCGCATCTGAGCCCGCAACCAGGGCAGTCGCGGGGCCATTGTCGTTGTGCCCCGAGTACAGGTAGCCGGTTCCCGTAATTCCCGAGGACCAGTTCGCATCCTGTGCCGCAGCATCGCGCGCGATCGTCATCCATTCCTCGTTGGTAAGAAGATGCGCCCCGATCGCGCTGCAGTACGTCTTCGCGCTGGCATGACTGATGCTGCCGATAGGAGAGCCGCTCGGCGTGCTGGCCACATAGCGTCCGTTGCTGCTGTTACAAGGAAGCGTAGAGTTCGCATACGTGCCATAGCCCGTGCTCGGCGCTGTCAATGGAGCCTGGCTGAACGAATTCACGCATTTTGCCTCGTACTTCATGACCTGGAAAGCCGAGGTGCCGAAGGAAGGATTTCCGGGAACCGAGATCCATTCCTCGGGAACGATTGCCAGGCTGCTGCCGATCGATGCCGGATTGCCCGAGAACTTCCTGGATTCGTAGCTGGTACCGAGCTGCCAGTCCTTTCCATTGGTCGCATAAGTGTAATAACGAGATGCGGAATTGACCGGATCGATGGGCAGCGCAGGGAGCGGCGTGCCTGAGGCCAGACTGGCAAAGCTGACCGGAACCCATCCCGTGCCATCCGTATTGCTCAGGTTGCCTGCAGTGACGCACGCGTACGTGAATCCTACTGGGGCTTGGGGAAGGCCAAGGTTCGCGCAGGTAGGACTCGTGTCCGGAACGCTGACGTATAACACGGAAGAGGTACCGAGTGGCGAGCCTCCATCCGACTGCGACAGGGCAAGGGCCTTGTTCAGTGTGATGAGATCGCTCGATCGCGTCGCGTCGCGAGCTTGGCGGAGCAGGTCAGCTGGATTGAGAGTGAGAATCACGCCTACGGCAAGGACCGCCACGATCGCGATCACGATGAGGAGCTCGATGAGGGTGAAGCCGTTGCGCGAATGCCGTAGCGTCATGTGCGCTGATGATACCAGGAAGAATTAGGATTGCGCATCGTTGAGCGTCTCGACGATCGCCGACTTGAGAGCGGCCGGGTCCGCCTGGCCCTTGAGCTCGCGCATCGCCACGCCGAGCAAGAACTGCGCGCTCGCCTCCTTTCCCGAACGGTAGTCGGCGACAGCCTGCGGGTTGGCGGCGATGGCGTTTTCCACGGCTATCTGCACCGTGCCCTCGTCAGGAGCCTCGAAGCCCTCGCTTGCCATGACCTCGTCGGGATCGTCGCCGGTCTCGGCGACGCGCCGCAGCAGGCCCTTCGCCTGGCCGCTGGTCAGCTTGCCAGCGAGCGTGAGCGCTACCACGTGCGCGAGGTGCGCCGGCGGCATGAGCTCGAGCGAGTCGCGATCGAGGTCGGCAGCGAGCCCCTTGAGCTCTCCCGTGAGCTGATGGTAGAGGCTCGTGAATCCTGCTTCGGGCGACTCTCCGCGCAGCTCGGAAGCAGCCTCCTCGAAGTACTGCGCCAGTCGCGGATCGCCAGCGAGAAGGTGTGCCTGGTCGTCATCGAGGCCGAACTCGCCAGCGAGTCGCGCACGACGGGCCGCAGGGAGCTCCGGCAGCGCCCGTCGCAGCTTGTCGATGCCGAACGTGCCGGTCGAAAACGGAAGGATGTCCGGCTCGGGGAAATACCGGTAATCGTGCGCGTCCTCCTTGAGGCGCTGCGAGACGGTGACGCGGCGCACCTCGTCCCAGCCCCGCGTCTCCTGCACGACGCGCTCTCCCGCGTCGAGCGCGCTCCCCTGCCGCTCGATCTCGTAGAGGACCGCGTCGTGGACCGCCCTGAAGGAGTTGATGTTCTTGAGCTCGGTCTTGGTACCCATGTCGAGGCTGACGTTCGCCTCGATGCGCATCTGCCCCTTCTCCATGTCCGCGTCAGAGGCGCCCAGGTAGCGCAGCAGAAGCTGCAGCTCCTTGGCGAAGGCCACGGCCTGCGTCGCGGACCGGAAGTCGGGCTCGGTCACCAGCTCCATGAGCGGCAGGCTCGCTCGGTTGAAGTCGATAAGGGTCGAGGTGCCCTCCGCGAAGGTATCCGAGCCATGCAGCGAGCGCGCGACGTCCTCCTCGAGGTGGATGCGCGTGATGCGTATGTCCTGCAGGCTGCCTCCTGAGACCAGCGGCTGGTCGAACTGGGATATCTGGTAGCCCTTCGGGAGGTCCGGATAGAAATAGTTCTTGCGATCGAACTTGGTGACGTCGGGGATGCGCCCGCCGAGCGCGAGGCCCACGCGGATGACCTCCTCGATGGCGCGCCGGTTCGGGGCCGGGAGCGCGCCCGGGTGGCCCAGGCAGACCGCGCAGGTATGCGCGTTGGCAGCGGCGCCCGGGTCGTTCAGGCAGGCGCAGAACATCTTGCGCTCGGTCCTGAGCCCGACATGGATCTCGAGCCCGATGGTTGGCGTGCGCGGCATGCACTCATGCTACCGATTCGGCCCGGGTAACAAAAGAGGCGTCCTTGCGGACGCCTCAAGATCGCTTACCAGCCCAAGGTAGCCCTGAGCCGATCAGCCCAGGCACCCGCCTTGGTCAACGCGTACGCGATGACGCTTCCGGCGGCTGCGGCTCCCAGGTGAAAGCCGAGCCAGGCAAGCCACCACGGGAGACCTTCCGGCCGAACAAGCAGGGCGTATGCCACGCCTCCGATCAAAGCTATCGCTGCCGACCCGACCAGGGCCAGGCAGGTCACGATGCCGAGCATGAGCGGGTCAGGTCCGTGATCGCTATCCGGCTCGAACAGGCCGTATACCCAGGAGCTGGCAATCGCGCTTAAGCAGAATGCCGACCCCAGGCCGAGCCCGAGATGCCAGCCAGCATGGCCGGCCATGACGATCGAGGCGATGACCCCGATCGAGAGCAGTATCAAGTTATTCATATATTTTCCCTCCGAATGCTCCATGCAGCATGCCACGTTAGGTGCAAGAAGCAACGGAGCCGCCTCAGGGCGGCTCCGTTGCGCGGGAGAAGTTTTCCTACTTCTCTACCGTGATGCCCATCGAGCGGGCGGTGCCGGCCACGATCTTGGCAGCCTCGTCCACGTCATAGGCATTGAGGTCCACCATCTTGTCCTCGGCGATCTTCCTGATGGCATCCATCGAGACCTTGCCCACCTTCTTCTTGTGCGGCTCGCCTGATCCCTTCTCTATGCCGGCCGCCTTGCGAAGCATGTCCGAGGCAGGCGCCGTCTTGAGGACGAAGTCGAAGCTGCGATCCTCGTAGATCGTGATGAGCGCCGGGATGATCTGGCCCATCTTGTCCTTGGTCGCCTCGTTGTACTGCTTGCAGAAGTCGGCGATGTTGATGCCCTGAGGGCCCAGCGCGGTACCGATAGGAGGCGCAGGATTGGCCTTTCCTGCGTCGATCGCGAGCTTGATGGTGGTCTTTACTGCTTTAGCCATTGCCGAGGGAGTCTAGCTGAGGTAGGGCTCGAATGCAACGCTAGAACGGGATTTCCGAGCTCATGCTCTCGTCCTCGTCCAGGTTGATGATCGGAATGTCGTTAGGGTCAGAGAAGCCCTTGTCCTGGCCGCCATCCTGCTGCGCCGGCGTACGCGGTGCCGAGGAGCCGCTGTCGCTGCCGCCGGACCACGAACCGCCGGACGTTCCTTCCTGACGCGGCCCGAACTGGACAGACTCGGCTACGATCTCCGTGGACTTCCGCTTGTTCCCCTGCGGGTCATCCCAGGACCGGGTCTGCAGCCTGCCTTCTACGAGCACCAGGCCCCCTTTCTTGAGGTACTGGGCGCAGAGCTCCGCCTGACGTCCCCAGACCACGATGTTGTGGAACTCGGTCTGCTCCTGCTTCTGGTTGTTCTTGTCGGTCCAGGAACGGCTCGTGGCGACGCCGAAGGTACCGACTGACTGGCCGGTGGTGGTCGAGCGAAGCTGAGGGTCCGCGGTCAGGCGACCGGCGACGATGGCGCGATTGAGGTTCATAGGGGTAGAAAAATCGGATGGTACGTAGCTATCGTACCATCCGATTCATCAATACGGAACAGGTGATTCCTCAGGCGCTGAGCTTCTCGAGCTCCTTCTGGAGGTCGTCGTTGGTGACCGAGGCTGCGCTCGGTGCCGTGCGCTGCTTGCGGGCGGCCTTCCGAATCGCGGCAGGCTTGGCAGGCTTCTCTGGCTTGACGCTCATGATCATGATGCGGAGAGCCGCGTCCGAGGTCCGGATGGCGTTCTCGAGACGCTTGGCCGCGTCAGGCTCGAGCGAGGCGTGGAGGAAGCCGAAGTATCCCTCGGTGACCCGCTTGATCGGGTACGCGAGCGCGAGCTTGCGTACCTGACCCTCGTCGGTGATCTGCGCGCCGTGCTCCTTGAGGAGCTCGACGACGCCCGAGAGGTCGTCCTCCGCGCGGAGCACGAAGGAGATCTCGTAGGGACGGGTCACAGATTCCATAGCCGGGATAGCTTAGCGGGTAGGATGGACGATTGCAATCTAGAGCTCCTCTGCGGCATCCAGGGCCTTTTCGGGGTTCGGCGAGGCTTCCGCCGTGCCGGCATCGACCTCGTCTCCGAACTCGGCCGCCGCGATGACGTCAGAGGCGGAAAGCTTCTCCTCAGCATCGTCCATCGCCTCGGGAACGGCGACGTGAACGGTGTCGTCGTCCTCGTTCTCGTACTCGGCGGCCGTCGCTCCCGAGAGCTCGAGGTCGTCGGGCGTGTAGGAGGCCGGGATGAGGCGTCCGATGATGACGTTCTCCTTGAGGCCGATCAGCGGGTCGAGACGGTGCTCGACCGCGGCGCGGACCAGGACGCGCGAGGTGTCCTGGAACGAGGCTGCCGAGAGGAAGCTCTCGGTGGTGAGCGACACCTTGGTGATGCCCATCAGCTGCTGGGAAGCCTTCGCCAGGGTCTTGTCCGCGGCCTTGAGCATGCGGTTGCTGCGATGGAACTGGCCCTTCGGAACCACCTCGCCCACGACCATCTCGGCATCTCCCGCGTCCTTGATCGTGACGCGCGAGAACATCTGGCGGACGATGACCTCGATGTGCTTGTTGTTGATCGAGGTTCCCTCCGCCAGGTAGACGCGCTGCACCTCGTTGGTGATGTAGCGGATGACCGCGCTTGCCCCGCGCAGTTCCATCATCTCGTGCAGGTCGAGGTTGCCCTCGGACAGCTGCGCGCCCGCCTCTACCTCCTGGCCCTCCTCGACGAAGATCGAGGAGTTTGCCTGGATGCTGTACTCGCGCGGCGTCTTGCGCTTCGGGCTGACGATGCGGATGAGCGCCGCGCCGGTCGGCAGCTTCTCGACCGCGGCCACGGTCCCCTCCTCGAGGGCCAGCATGGCCCGTCCCTTCGGAGGCCGCGCCTCGAAGAGCTCCTCGATGCGCGGGAGACCCGTCGTGATGTCAGCGCCTGCGAGGCCTCCCTGGTGAAAGGTCCGCATGGTCAGCTGCGTGCCCGGCTCGCCGATGGACTGGGCGGCGATGACGCCGACGGCCATGCCCACGTTGACCGGCAGGAGCTTGGCCAGGTCCATGCCGTAGCACCGCGCGCACATGCCGAGCGCGGCCTTGCAGGTGATCGGCGAGAAGACCCGGACCGACTCTGCGCCGGAAGCGTCTATCGCGGCAGCGACGTCCTTGGTGACGAGCTCGCCGCGCTTGGCAACGACCTGCTCCTTGGCGTCGATGACGTCCTCGGCGAGGGTGCGCGAGAACACGGTCGAGGCGAAGTCGTTCTCCAGGTCCGCGAGGTCCGCACGGAACAGGTCGATGCCCTCCTTGGTCCTGCAGTTCTTCTCCCGGATGATCACGTCCTGCGCGACGTCGACGAGGCGACGGGTCAGGTAGCCGGCGTTGGCGGTCTTGAGCGCCGTGTCGGCGTTGCCCTTGCGCGCGGAGTGCGCGTTGGTGAAGTACTCGATGACCGAGAGGCCTTCCTTGTAGGACGACTTGATCGGGGTCTCGATCGTCTCTCCCTTCGGGTTGGCGACGAGTCCCTTCATGCCGATCATCTGCGTGGTCTGGATCCAGGAGCCCTTGGCGCCCGAGTTCATGATCTGATAGATCGGATTCTGCGAGTCAAGCGTGGTGCGGGCGAAGCCCTCCACCTGGGCCTTGGTCGAGTTCCAGACGCGGATGACGCGATTGTAGCGCTCCTCGTTGGTCAGGAGGCCGTCCTGGTACTGCTCCTGGATAGCATCCACCTCGACCTCGGCCTTCTCGAGGATGCCGCCCTTCTCGGACGGGACGACGAGGTCGGCCATCGCCCAGGTGATGCCGGAACGGGTGGCCATGGCGAAGCCGAGCCGCTTGATGGCGTCGAGGATGTCGCGCGCGCGGCCGAAGCCGTGGACCGCGATGACCTGCTCGACTATGCCGGCCAGCTTCTTCTTGGTGAGCGTGTCGTTCACGAACGGCAGCGCGTTGCCTATCGTCTCGTTGAAGATGATGCGGCCGACGGTCGTCTCGAGCTCGCCGATGCGGATCATCTCCTTGAGGCCGATGACCTGATGATCGAACGCCGTCATGGCATCCTGCGCGTCAGCGAAGCCACGCATCGCCTTCTTGGTCGCGGGAAGCGCGTCGGTGAGGTAGTAGACGCCAAGCACCATGTCGAGGCTCGGGGCGGTCACCAGCTGTGCCGATGCCGGCTTCAACAGGTTGCCTCCCGCGTCCATGGCCTCGCGCGACTCCCGCTGGGCGGCCTCGGACAGCGGAAGGTGCACGGCCATCTGGTCGCCGTCGAAGTCGGCGTTGAAGGCCGTGGTCACCAGCGGCGGGATCTGGATGGCGAGATGCTCGGTGAGCACCGGCTTGAACGCCTGGATCGAGAGGCGGTGAAGCGTCGGGGCGCGGTTGAGCAGCACGCGACGGTCCTTGATCACCTCCTCGAGGATCTCCCAGACCTCCTCGCCGCCCTGCTCGATGAGCCGGTTGGCGACCTTGATGTTGTGCGCGTTGCCGCGCTTGATCATCTCGCCGATGACGAACGGGCGGAAGAGCTCGAGCGCGAGCTTCTTGGGAAGGCCGCAGGTGTCGATGTCGAGGTTGGGGCCGACCACGATGACGGAGCGGCCGGAGTAGTCGACGCGCTTGCCGAGCAGGTTCTGCCTGAAACGGCCCTGCTTACCCTTGAGCATGTCAGCGAGCGAGCGCAGCGGCCTGCGCTGGGCCGAGACCAGCTGCTGCGCGTTGCCGCCGCGCGACGAGTTGTCGATGAGCGCGTCGACCGCCTCCTGGAGCATCCGCTTCTCGTTGCGGACGATGACGTCCGGCGCCTTGATCTCGAGAAGCTTCTTGAGACGGTTGTTGCGGTTGATGACGCGGCGGTACAGGTCGTTGAGGTCGCTGGTGGCGAAGCGACCCCCGTCGAGCGCGACCATGGGGCGCAGCTCGGGCGGGAGGACCGGGATGACCGTCAGGATCATCCATTCCGGACGCGCGTGATGCTTCTTCATGGCACGGAACATGGTAAGCCGCTGCTGCAGCTTCACCTCGTTGCCCGGACGCTTGGCAGCGGCAAGGTCGCGCTCCATCTGCTCGATCTCCTTCCCGAGGTCGAGCTGCGAGAGGATCTCGCGGATAGCCTCGGCGCCCGAGCCCGCCTTGAAGACGTGCGCGAACCTGAGGGCGAGATTGAAGTACTCCGCCTCGGAGAGCACGATGCCGACCTCCAGGTCCTCGAGGGACTTCCGCAGCTTGTCGGCCGCGACGTTGACCTCGTCCTTGTCCTCCTCGGTAGCGGCTGCGTCAACCTTGGACTTGAGCTCGCGGCTCAGGTCGAGGAGCGCCTGCTTGCGCTGGTCGTCGTTCACCTCGGAGACGATGTAGGCCGAGTAGTACATGACGCGCTCGAGCTTGCTGGTCATGACACCCAGTATGGTCGCCAGGCGCGAAGGCAGGCTCTTGAGGAACCAGATGTGCCCTACCGGCGCGGCCAGGGTGATGTGGCCGAAGCGCTCGCGACGGACCGATGCCTTGGTGACCTCGACGCCGCACTTGTCGCAGATTATGCCCTTGTAGCGGATGCGGCGGTACTTGCCGCAGTAGCACTCGTAGTCCTTCTCAGGGCCGAAGATGCGCTCGGAGAAGAGGCCGTCCTTCTCGGGACGCTGAGTACGGTAGTTGATGGTCTCCGGCTTGGTTATCTCGCCGTAGCTCCAGCGCATGATGTCCTCGGGGCTCGCGACGGAGATCTTGAGGCCGGAGAAGTCCTCCGGACGCACGTCCTGGTCGTCGAAGACCGGCCGTATGTTGAACGAGAGCGCCTTGAGCTCATTGACGAGCACGTTGAAGCTCGCCGGCAGGTTCGGCTCCTTGATCGGCTCGCCGCGGATGATCGACTCGTAGGCGGATGAGCGGCCAAGCACGTCGTCGGACTTGATGGTGAGCATCTCCTGGAGGGTGTGGCGCGCGCCATAGCCCTCGAGCGCCCAGACTTCCATCTCGCCGAAGCGCTGTCCGCCGAACTGCGCCTTTCCGCCCAGCGGCTGCTGGGTGATGAGGCTGTAGGGACCGATCGAGCGGGCGTGCACCTTGTCCTCGACAAGGTGGTTGAGCTTGAGCATGTAGATGCGCCCGACGGTGACCGTGTTATCGAAACGGTCGCCGTTGCGGCCGTCGAAGAGCTCTATCTTGCCGTCCTCCGGGAGGCCCGCCTTCTTGAGCTCGGCCTGGATGTCCGACTCCGGAATCGGGTCGAAGCTCGGGGCGACGGCCCGGTATCCGAGCTTGTCTGCCGCCCAGCCGAGATGCGTCTCGAGTATCTGGCCGAGGTTCATGCGGCTGGCGACGCCGAGCGGGTTCAGGATGATGTCGACCGGGGTGCCGTCCGCGAGGTACGGCATGTCGGCGACCGGCCGCACCTGCGAGATGACGCCCTTGTTGCCATGACGTCCGGCGAGCTTGTCGCCCGCGCGGATCTTGCGCAGCTGGGCGACCTCGACCTGGATGCGCTGTATGACGCCGGGCTCGAGGCGGTGTCCCGCCTCGCGGTCGAAGACCTTGATGCCCACGATGCGTCCCTCCTTCCCATGAGGCACGTAGAGCGAGCTGTCCTTCACGTCGCGAGCCTTCTCTCCGAAGATCGCGCGCAGCAGCCGCTCTTCCGAGGTCAGCTCGGACTCGCCCTTCGGGCTGATCTTGCCGACGAGGATGTCGCCGGGCTTGACCTCCGCGCCGATGCGGATGATGCCCGACTCGTCGAGGTTGCGGAGCTTCTCCTCCGAGACGTTCGGGATGTCCATGGTCGTCATCTCGGGACCGAGCTTGGTATCGCGGACGTCCATCTCGAACTCCTCGATGTGCACCGAGGTGAACCGGTCGTCCTGCGCGACACGCTCCGAGAGGATGATGGCGTCCTCGTAGTTGGCGCCGTCCCATGACATGAACGCGACGAGCATGTTCTGGCCGAGCGCGAGCGTGCCATGGTCGGTGGAAGGCCCGTCCACGAGGACGTCGCCCTTCTTCACCTTCTGACCGGGCACCGCGAGGGCCTTCTGGCTGATGCAGGTGTACTGGTTCGAGCGCTTGAAGGTCTCGAGCTTGTGCGTGTCGGTCTTCTTCGCGTACTTGACCTTGACGTGGTTGGCGTCGGACTCGATAACCTCGCCGTCCTCCTTGGCGCGGATGACGTAGCCGGAGTCGAGCGCGACCTGGTCCTCCATGCCGGTGCCGACCAGCGGCGCCTGCGGACGTACCGATCCCACGGCCTGCCGCTGCATGTTGGATCCCATGAGCGCGCGGGTGGCGTCATCGTTCCTGAGGAACGGGATCAGCGCCGCGGCGATGGAGAGGAACTGCTGGGCGTCGACGTCGATGTAGTCGAGCTCCTCGACCGGGACGCGGACCGGGTTGCCGCGGTAGCGGGCGATGACGACCGCCTCCTCGAGCTTGCCCTTCTTGTCGCGGGGCGAGGTCGCCGGGGCGATCTTGGACTGCTCCTCCTTGTAGGCGTCGAGCCAGACGATCTCGCTGGTGACCTTGCCGTCCTTGACCACGGCATACGGGGTCTCGAGGAAGCCGAAGTCGTTCAGCCTCGCGTAGGCGGCGAGGTAGCTGATGAGGCCGATGTTCTGTCCTTCAGGGGTCTGGATGGGGCAGATGCGGCCGTAATGCGAGGGATGCACGTCGCGCACCTCGAAGGTAGCGCGCTCGCGCGAGAGTCCGCCGGGGCCGAGCGCCGAGACGCGCCGCTTGGCCTCGATCTCCGAGAGCGGGTTCTCCTGGTTCATGAACTGCGAGAGCTGCGATCCCGCGAAGAACTCCTTCACGACCGAGGTGATCAGTCGGAAGTTGATGAGCTGGGACGGGTTCATCGTCTCGCGGTCCTGGATCGACATGCGGTCCTGGACGGCGCGCTTCATGCGGGCGAGGCCGACGCGGAGCCTGCCCTGGAGCGCCTCGCCCACCGCCTTGAGGCGGCGGTTGCCGAGATGGTCGATGTCGTCGGCGGACGCGTGCGGGTCGGCAGCGAGCCGGACCACCTCGGTCACGACGCGGGTCATGTCCTCGAGGTCGAGGAGGCGCGTGGTCTTCTTCTTGGGGTCGATGTCCAGGCGCTGGTTCATCTTGTAGCGGCCGACCTCGGAGAGGTCGTAGCGGTCGTCGCGCGTGAACATGCCGTCGATGAGGTTCTTCGCCGTAGCCTCGGTTGCCGGGTCGCCCGGGCGCAGGCGCTTGTACACCTCGAGATAGCTCTCGGCCTGGGTCCGCGCGGCGTCCTTCTTGAGGGTCGCGGCGAGAACGTCCTCGCCATGCTCGCCTGCGTCGACGAACGCCTTCTTAACCTCTGCCTCCTCGGCCCCGAAGATCCTGAGGATCGTCGTGGCAGCCACCTTGCGATGACGGTCGATCTTGGCCACGACCGCTCCGTCGGCTTCCGTCTCGAACTCGATCCATGCGCCTCGGTTCGGCATCATCTTCGCGCCGAACATCGTCCTGCCCCGGACGACCTGGCTGGTGAAGTAGACGCCCGGGCTGCGGACCAGCTGCGGCACGCCGACGCGCTCGACGCCGTTGATGATGAAGGTGCCGCGGTCGGTCATGACCGGGAAGTCGCCGAAGTAGACCTCCTGGACCTGGGTCGATCCGTTGGCAAGGTCGTCGAGCCGGACGTTCACGCGCAGCGTCGCCTCGTACGTCGTGTTGTTATAGCGTGCCTGCTCTTCCGTGGACTTCGGCTCGTCGAAGCGGTAGCCCTCGAACTTTATGGCAAGCTCCTTGCCGGTATGGTCCATGATCGGCGAAGCCTCCTCGAGGAGCTCCTTGAGCCCGTGCTCGATGAACCAGCGGTAGGACGAGAGCTGGAGCTCGTTGAGGTTAGGACGGTCGATGAGGGGCTCGGTCGAGCCGAAACGCTTTACCGGAAGAGGATGCGACATGAGGCAGGTGTCGTGGGGACGGATGGATGGAGAGGACGGGTCCTACCGCAGGTAGCGGTCCTTGTTCGCCTCATGCTCGTCGTTGGTCGAGGAGAATATGGTGCGAGAGGTCGCCGGGTCTGACAGGTAGAACCAGTACGGAGAAGGCTGCGGATCTATGCTGGCGCTGAGCGCGCTAGCGCCAGGATTCCCTATGGGTCCTGGCGGCAGTCCTCGGTACAGGTACGTATTGTATGGAGAGGGATTAGTCAAGTCAACCCGGGTGATCGGATAGCACGATTCGCTCCCTGATTCCAGGCGTTTCACGTAGCACAATGTCGCATCGACCTGGAGCGGAATTCCCGCTTCCATCCTCTTCCCGATGATGCCGGCGACGATGCGCTGGTCAGCAGGATCCCGGACCTCGCGCTCGAGAATCGAGGCGACGATCACCGCCCGGCGGGAGGCCTCGGTATCGGAACCGATGATCGGAACCGCTTTCAGCTCGAAGTTCGCCGTGAGCCGGCTGACCGCCTCGGCTGCGGGCGTGTCACGGTGGAACCGGTAGGTGTCCGGGAACAGGTACCCTTCCAGGCTGTCACGTGCCGAGATCGCGGCGAGCTGGCCGGTTTCTGTGACGCCCGCGTCGGCCAGGATCTCGTCGATCTCCAGGCTCGTGATACCCTCCGGAATCGTGACCGTCACCTCGGGATTCAGGAACGATCGCACCGCGGGCGCCGCGACACGGAATGCCAGCCAGGCCCCTGCTGCCATGAGGGCGACGAGGATGAGAAGGGCCAGAAGGAGCTTAGTGCCGTGAACGGTACGCAATGGCGTTGACGATACCGAGCAGGGCGGCGCTGGTCAACAGGCTCGAGCCGCCGTAGCTGAGGAACGGGAACGGGACGCCGACGACCGGCAGTAGCCCGAGCGTAGATCCTGCGTTGATCGCCGCCTGCACGGTGAACGAGAGCGCGACGCCGAGGCATATCAGCCGTTCCGTGTTGCGCGGCGTTGCCGCACCTATCCTGAGGATGCCGATGATGAGCGCGAAGAATGCGGCAAGCATGGCGAGCGCGCCCGCTATGCCCCATTCCTCGGTGAATGCGGCAAGGGCGAAGTCTCCCTGAGGCTCCGTGAGGAAGCGCAGCTGGACCTGTGTCCCCTGCCCGAAACCCTTGCCGAACCATCCGGCAGAGCCGACCGCTATCTTTGCCTGGTTCGTGCTGTAGTTCACGCCGAGCGGATCCGCGTCCGGATGCAGCACTGCCACGATGCGCGCTTTCTGGTACGGGGCGAGCACGAGGAACCAGGCGGCCGTCGCGGCGACGGCCGCGAGCACGAAGGCCGCCAGGATGCGCCGTCGCGGGAGGCCACTGGCGACTATGCAGCCGAACCAGGTAGCCATGAGGATGACGGCGGAGCCGAGATCGGGCTGCAAGCCGACGAGCGCGACCGGGATGAGGACCAGTCCGGCGGTGGCGGCGATCGTGGTATAGCGAGCGATCGTCGCGTGGGCGCGGCTGAGATAGCGGGCGTACAGGAGTATCAGCGCGAGCTTTGCCAGCTCGACCGGCTGGAAGCTCACCGGACCCAGGACGATCCATCCGCGTATGTTGCGCACCACCGGACCGAAGAGCAGCACCACGAGCAGGAGGATGAGCGCCAGGGCATACGGCAGGTAGGCGAACGGGCTCGAGAGCAGGCCGCGCCAGTCCACCAGCCGCGCTGCCATGATGGCCAGCGCGGCGAGTCCCACCCACGCCAGCTGTTGCACGAAGAAGGCGGATGATACCGACGACAGCGTGAGGAGCGAGGCGCCTAGCAGGACGCCGAGCGGGATGGCGAGCGATGGTATCACGGGCGGTAGCCGTAGACGATGACCTGCGTGGCGCCCGCGTCGATGCCGGGCAAGGGCGGATACGCGATCGAGAACGGCGCGCTCTCGGACGGCAGGAGGCGTGAAACGACGGTCTGCGACGCGCCGAGCGGCGTACCGAAGGCGTCATAGAAGAGAGCGACCACGTTGACCTCGGTGACGGCGAGCGCGTCCTCGCTGGTCACGGTGCCTACCACCCGAATGCCCTCGGGCGTCTTGCCCGTCTCAGCGCTCGTGACGGAGAGCTGCGGACGCGAGAACTGCTCCCCGGGCACCCACGCGGCGGTGGAGGTCGAGAGGATGAGCCGCGCCGAGAGGGTTCCCGCGAGGTTGCCGGCAGGACGCACGAGCACGAAGCGGCGGAACTCGCCCGGATAGATGCTGGTAGCGCCTTTCAGCGCGAGAGGCGCGCCGGCGTCACCGGTGACCTCGATCTCGTACGGAAGCTGCCTGATACCTGCGGAGGGATTAGGGTTCTTGAGCTCGACGAGCACGGCGACCGTGTCGGCGGTCGGCCGGAACACGCGAGGAGCCGAAAGCTGGCTGACCTCGCGCAGGCCGGACTGCAGGCAGAACGCGCGGCATGCGCCGCCGCAGTCCACGCCCTCCTCGTCCTGGTTCATGATGCCATCCGAGCACGAGGGCGGGACGCGGAAGAAGCTGACATAGAACAGTCCCGCTACGCCTGCCCAGAACGCGAAGAAAAGCAGGAGGTAGGCGGACTGCTTGAGAAGGCGCTTCATGACCGAAGTGTACCGAGACCGGCGCGCAGGTGCCACGGGTGCGAGGCGGAGGATGCGAAGAACGCAAAAGCCGGCCTCGGGGCCGGCTGCGTCGTCGTATGCAGGGATATCCTGGCAAAGGCTACTTTCCCGCAAAGCAGTATCATCGCTGCGCGTGGGTTTCACTTCTCTGTTCGGAAAGGAAAGAGGTGGTTCACCACGAGCTGAATCACCAGGAAATCCCTGCAAACGACTGATCGTGACAATGATCTTGATTTAAGTAAGGGTCTTTTATGATCTCGCGACTATGTCGCGGTAAAGCCAGCATTGGGATGGTTGGCAGCACCATTAGTACTCCTCGGCTGAACGCATTGCTGCGCTTACACCTAGAGCCTATCAACCTCGTAATCTCCGAGGAGGTGCATCATGTCTAATCTTAGGAGGGGCTTCGTACTTAGATGCTTTCAGCGCTTATCCCGTCCAAACATAGCTACTCGACAATTCACCAGGTGGCAAAGCCGATACACCAGAGGTTTGTTCACCCCGGTCCTCTCGTACTAGGGGCAACTTCCTTCAAACATGTCCACGCCTGTAACAGATAGAGACCAACCTGTCTTACGACGGTCTGAACCCAGTTCGCGTGCCCTTTTAATTGGCGAACAGCCAAACGCTTGGGAGCTTCTCCACCCCCGCGCTAGGGCGAACCGACATCGAGGTGCCGAGCGAGGCCGTCTATGTGAACTATCGGGCCTCACTAGCCTGTTATCCCCGGGGTAGCTTTTATCCGTTGTCTCCGGCCGTTCTATAAAGTGCCGTCGGGTCACTAAGTTCCGCTTTCGCGCCTGCGCGATCTGTCGATCTTGCAGTCAAGCTAGCATGTGCCTTTACGCGACCTGCCCGATTTCCATCCGGGCTTAGCTAACCTTGATAAGCTCCTCCGTTACTCTTTAGGAGGAGAACGCCCCATTCAAACTGCCTACCAAGCACTGTCTCGACGAGGCTTCCGTGTGGTTCCTCGCCGGTTAGGCATTACCACGATAAAGATGGGTGTTTCATTGTCGGCTCCACGTGCACCGAGATGCACGCTTCAAAGCCTCCCCACTACGCTACGCAATATCGCAGCAAGACCAATACCAGGCTGCAGTAAAGCTCCCGGGGTCTTTTCGTCCCGCTACAGGTATCCAGCGTCTTCACTGGAATCGCATTTTCACCGAGCTCATGGTTGAGACAGTTCCCCAGTCGTTACTCCTTTCGTGCGCTTCGGAACTTACCCGAAAAGGAAATGCGCTCATTGATGTTACGACTTCGCTTTCGCGAAGCGGATACATATTTCTATGCACCTCTGCATGTCGCCATGCAGATCGGACTATATCATCATCGAACGTATCAATAATTCGATGTTTGGCGTGTAGTCTCTGAGGATTCTAGATCCTGCTTTTCTGACGATTCATTGTTCCCGCAAGCTCGAGAATAGCTTTCCATCCTGATCGATCGAGATGCTCCTTCCGAGACATCATGCTCACGACTTCCTTGAAAACAGAGAAGTCGTTCCGCTTGAAGGTCCTGAGAGGAAACTCGTCGAAGAACGGTACTATTCGAGAACTCAAATCGGAAACTGATCGCACGCAATAGCGATACATATCTTCTTGATGATTATCCTTGCGCCTGTTAATGAAGATGCTCCCGCACTCGAAGTAGGCTTTCACCCCTTCCAGGACGGATTTGCTCTTCTCGCCTTGCGCCAGAACAAACTCTGGGAAGATTTGCTTACCAAAGCGCGTCGTTGGATTACGAATGACCGCGACGGAAAAACATCCTTCGCCATCGGTAAATCCTACGATCCAGTTAGCTGTCCCTAGTCTTTCCTGCTGATTGCCTGCACTGATCACATTGTCACTGTATCGAATCCTGATTAAGGGATTCTAAACGAGTAGTGTCAGATACTCAGGTATTCCAGCATTTAGCCAAATTTTACTAAGGCAAACATTTCACCTTAGAACGATTATAGTTATCGCTGACATTGACGGGGGCTTCGATCAGTCAGCAGTGCAGGCAAGCCCGCACCACCGCCAATTTTAACCTTCCCGCATCGGTCAGGAGTCACCCCCTATACATCCTCTTACGAGTTAGCAGGGAGCTGTGTTTTTGATAAACAGTCGCCAGGGATACTTTCGCTGCGGCCCGAACTTTACGCCCGGGCAGGCCTTATCGCTAACTTACGGCCGCTTTTTTGCCGAGTTCCTTAACCATGACTCACTCGTTCCCCTTGGGCTACTCGCCCTATCCACCTGTGTCGGTTTACGGTACGGAGACCGTGTGCTCGCTTTAGCACGCTTTTCTCGGAGGGCTCTTCGATGTCGTTTGTCCCGGAAGACCGGAACATTCCGTCTGCGCACGGTCCGAAGACCTCACGCCAACGATGCCAAACCAATAAGGCACGCCATCCTCTATCCCCCGTCACGTGGTTATGATCACACGGTCGGGCTGGAATATTAACCAGCTAGCCATCGACTTCAGCTTTCGCCATCGCCTTAGGGTCGCCTAACCCGTCGTTGATTGCCAGTGCGACGGAAACCTTGGATTTTCGGGGTCCTAATTTCTCATTGGGATTGTGGTTACTCATACCAACATTTTCTCTTCCATACGCTCCACAGCCTCTCACGAGTGCTGCTTCAACGCAGAATGGAATGCTCTCCTACCACGCGATCGCAAGCGATCGCATCCATAGCTTCGGCAGTGTGCTTGAGCCCCGGTACATTTTCGGCGCCCCCAGCCGTCGAATAGTGAGTTGTTACACACTCTTTAAAGGAATGGCTACCTCTAAGCCAACCTCCTATCTGTCACAGGCGTGAGACTACCTTTTACACTGAGCACACATTTTGGGGCCTTAGCTGATGGTCTGGGCTGTTTCCCTTTCGAGCGCGGAGCTTAGCCCCCGCGTTCTAACTAGACGACAACTTCACACGGGTATTCGGAGTTTGACGGAGAAGCCGAGCTTTCGCCCTTTACTCCTCCACCAGTAGCTCTACCCCCCGTAGAATTCACGTCGTCCGCCAGTCCTAAAACTGTTTCGGAGAGAACCAGCTATTACCAGGTTCGATTAGCTTTTCACTCCTTACCTCAGGTCATCCGAGAGTGTTGAACAACTCACCGGTGCGGTCCTCCACTCTGACTTCTCAGAGCTTCAACCTGCCCAAGGCAAGCTCACCTGGCTTCGGGTCTATGCGGCACCCCCTTCCGCTCCCGCAACCGCGGGCTCCAGATTAAGGAAGCTCGCGGTTGTGAGAGGGAGACGCGCTATTAACACTTGGTTTCCCTGTGCCTCCGGACCAGATGGTCCTTAGACGAGAGATACCGCATAAGTCGTTGGCTCATTCTTCAATAGGCACACTGTCGACCGCTCGGGGATTGCTCCTCGAGTTCGGTCTTCAGTTCCTTGTAGACACATGGTTTCAGGTTCTATTTCATCGTCCTTCCGGACTGCTTTTCACCTTTCCCTCACGGTACTTGTTCACTATCGATCATTAAGCATATTTAGCCTTGCGAGATAGTACTCGCGGATTCCCCCGAAGCATTCTGTCCTCGGGGTACTTACGAAAAGAAACTAAGAAGTCCGTGCGTTTTCGCGTACTCGGCTATCACGATCTCTGGCAGCCCTTTCCAGGGCTCTTCTGCTAACGTACGGATTTGTAACTTCTCCACCTCGTACTCCTTAGCAGGACCGGACGGATCCGACCCTGTTAAGGAGTTGAGAGCGTCTCTCCCGTGCAACCCCAGCGTGTGCAAGCACAAGCTGGTTTAGGCTGTTCCCGTTTCGCTCGCCGCTACTCAGGGAATCACATTGTTTTCTCTTCCTCCGCTTACTGAGATGTTTCACTTCAGCGGGTGTGCATCCGCGCAAATGCGCTGGATCATGCAGGTCTGCTGCATGGGGTTTCCCCATTCGGAAATTTCCGGATCAAAGGTTGCTAGCACCTCCCCGAAACATATCGCTGCTACGCCACGTCCTTCATCGCTACTTAATGTCTAGGCATCCTCCATGTGCCCTTAGTTGCCAACCATCCCAATACTGACTTTACGTGCCGCGCGTCATTCGGTTCAGGATGACGTCGCGGCGATCACCTACACCTCCGTGAGCCGGGAGTGCAGGTGCCCTTAGGCCTGTCATTCTATTCATGGATAATGCGTAACCATGAGACAGGCACAATCTTGTCACGAATTGTCGAGGATACGGTCAGCGCGCGGGGGTGTCTGTCGGAGCCGAGCGGTCTTCCTCGTAAAAGGAAAAGCCGCTCGCGAGCGGCTCATCTGCATGAGTGCCACCGGAATGGTGGCGTCCGCCCTAGCTATCTGTACCCCTCTTCATCAGTGCTTCGCGAGTATACCGATGCCCGCGACGCCACGTCAAGGAGAATGATCCCTTTAAAGAGAACGACCCCGGCGCGGGAGGCGGCGGGGTCGTCGGTTGGGAATGCGGCGGGGCTCTCCCCAGCGCGCCGGATCGCCCGGCACGGCCTGGAGCGCCGGGCTGTCCGCGTCTGGGCTCCAGAGGAGCGAGTCGGGATCGAGCGCCGCATGCGTGATGTTCGCGCGCGCAGCATAGGCGAAGCGGAAGACCGACCTGCCACGCTCGAGACGCGTCCCGACGTAGGCACGGACCCGCAGGTATCCCCCGTCCCGGGGGCGAGCGGGCAGGTCGCGGTCGGTACGCGGTCCGGTGACCCGTACGCTGCCGCGCAAGCCGGTACCCTGGACCGTCATCTCGACCGTGCTGACCCAGAGCTCTTCATCGGCGTCGACGACGATCTCGAAAGCCTGCTCGTTCGCGACGCGGCGCAACGTTATGACAGGTGGCAGCCGCAGCAGGCACTGCGCCGTGACCGGCGAGCTGCAAAGCAGGAACAGAAACAGTAGCGTCATCTTCATGGCTCTACCTCCTTATCTATGAATTGAAGAAGCTGTGCTTCAGCTGTCCCCAGCCTGCTCCCGTAGGCGCTTCCGGTCAAGCGCAAAGAGAAACGGGAGCCGTCAGGCTCCCGTTTCTCGTGTCGCGATACGCGAGGACTACTTGCCCTCCGTGTCGCGGCGCAGCTTGTCGAGAAGGTGCGCCGCGTAATCGCGGCCGCCAAGGCCGAAGGCCAGGCCGCCGGCGAGCGCGAGCATCGCGATGACGCCGGTCACCAGGGTCTGGATGATCGCGGTGGCGACGTCCAGCTGGATCAGGGCGGCGAAGACGCCGAAGATCACGATGGCCCACCAGGTCACGGTGCTCAGGACCGCCGAGCCCTGCAGGCGCGCCGTTGCCACCGAGGCAGCGACGAGGCGCGAGAGGATGTTGGCGATGGCGAGCGAGGCGACGAGGATGAGCGCCGCGACGATCACGTTCGGAAGGTACGCGAGCACGTCGCGCAGGAACGCGGTCAGGGCGTAGAGGCCGAGCGTGTCAGCCGCCGCGAGCGTGAAGACAATGATGAAGAACCAGCGGACGATCTGGCCGGCCACGTACGCGACGCGGAGGTTGAGGCCGCCGCGCTTCACGTGCGTGTCGATGCCGGCACGGCCGAGCCAGCCGTCAACCTTGAGCGCGTTGAGTATCTTCTCGACGAGCTGGCCGAGCGCCGAGGCGACGATCAGGCCGATGAGGAAGATGAGCAGTGCGCCGAACAGGCTCGGTATGAACGCGGCGATGCCGAGCCACAGGTTCGCGAGCGAGTTTGCCACCACGTCAGCCCAGGTAGTGAGGATCATGTAGTAAAAGTGATAAAAGGGTGGGGACCGTTGCGGGCGACCTCGGGAATCGAGGGCATCCCTACTCCTCAATCATACCAGAACGAGCCACCAGCGGCCTTGTGGAAAGCATCGGGGCGCCTGCGGGCAGCGACTGGTGGTGGACCTGGGGAGAATCGAACTCCCGCCTCAGCAATGCGAATGCCGCGTTATACCACTTAACTACAGGCCCTGGGTACGTCGGCAATGGTACCCGATGGGAAACGTGGCGGGCAACCGCTAGCGGGAGCCGAAGCGGCCGCGGCTTATCAGGTGGAGTGCCCCGCGGCGGCGCGCGGGATCGCGCAGCAGCTGGAAGATGCCGGGCGAGACGGACAGGATCATGATCAGCGCGATGATGGGCAGGATGTACCCCTCGATGCCGGGGACGGTCTCTCCGAGCCCGTAGCCGAGAGCGGAGAGGCCGACGGCCCAGAGCAGGGCGCCGATGACGTTGAAGAGCGCGAAGCGCGGATAGCTCATGCCCGCGACGCCCGCGACGATGGGCGCGAAGGTGCGCACGAAGGGCATGAAGCGGGCGAGCACGATAGCCATGCTCCCGTGCTTCTCGTAGAAGCTGGAAGCCGCGCGCAGGTGCTCAGGACGGAAGAAGCGCGAGCCCTGCCGCGAGAAGATCCGCGGACCTACCTTCTTGCCGAACAGGTAGCCGACCGCATCCCCTGCCACCGCGCTGACGAATACCGCGATGGCGAGCAGCGGATACGAGAAGTATCCCTGCGAGGCCAGGAGGCCTGCCGTGAAGAGCAGGCTGTCGCCCGGCAGGAAGAAGCCGATGAGCAGGCCCGACTCGGCGAACACGATGAAGCTCACGCCGAGGTAGCCGATCGAGCGGATCAGCGTCGCCAGGTCGATCGGCAGCAGGGCCTCCATGTCAGGCGCCGAGTAGCAGCACGGGCGCGACGAACATGAGGATCAGCAGGATGACGAACGCGACGAGCAGGGAACGCTTCATGCCCGAGAGCATACGCGGGCGAGGACCATGAGGCTAGTTGCCGAAGATGCGCTGCAGCACCGGCGAGCGCGAGGAGGCCGGCTGAGGACTCGCGGGATCGCGCGGCTGGACCGTGCTCGTCGCGGTGGTCGAGGCGGTCGACGAGGCGGTGCTCGTGCTGGTGGTTGCCTGCGCCGCTATAGAGGCGAAGAGCTCGGCCTCTCCGGCGACCTGGGCGGCATCGCCCGAGAGCGAGAGGGCCTGGTCGAACGATCCCGCGTCGAGCGCGAGCGACGCTGCGGCGGAGAGCCGGTCGGACTCCTTGAGCCGCGCGGCGAGCTCGGTCGAGCCGTCCAGCGAGATCACCGCCTCCCGGCTCGCCTTGGCGCGAGCGAGCTGCCGGAGCGTGACGGCTACCGCGAGATCGTGGTCGGGCTCGGCGTCGGACTCGTCGTCGGCGATCACGGCGCGCGCGAACGCCGTCGCGGTGCTGCTCCCGGTGTCGAGCGATGGCAGGTAGGCGTTCGCGAGAGCCTTGAGCCGGGCGCGCGCCTCGGGGTGCTCCTCCGCATCGATAGCGGCGAGGTCGCGCTCGGCAAGCTCGGCAAGCTCGGCATCATGCGCCTCGTACGTGCCCTCGGCGGAGAGCTCGGTCGCTTCCTTGAAGCGACGCTCGAGATGCGTGACCGCGAGGTCGGCCTTCGCCTCGGCAGAGAACGCGAAGGCTCGCTCGAGCGGCTCGAGACCGCGCACCTTGGCGGCATACAGCGCATCCCCCGGGAGGGCACGGGCCGACGCGTAGGTGGCGGAAGCTCCCGAGACCGCGAGGACCACGGCGCCGAGCGCGAAGGCGAGCGAGCGCGGCAGCCTGAAGGCCGCCTCGGCCGGCACCGCAGGCACCTCGGTCATGACCTCGAGGGTATGCCGGAAACCTGCCTTGAGACGGGGCTCGAGACGGACATTACGGGATGCCTTGTGGAGGATGGCGTGTAGGTGGTCCATGGGTGGTTAGGTTAGGTGATGAGCTGCTTGAGTTTCTTGACGGCCCGGTTGAGCTTCACTGACACGTAGTTCGGGGTGATGCCGACGATCTCGGCGATCTCCTTCGGGTCCATGTCGTCGATGTAGCGCATGGTGACGAGGTCGCGCTCTTCCTGGCTGAGCCCGGCGAGCGACTCCTTCACCTGCGCGAGCAGGGTGCGCCGCTCGATGTCCGACTCGTCGGAACCCGCTGGCTCCTTGGCCGGATTCGCCTCGAGCATGGCGTCGAGCGACTCCTCCTTCTTGCGCCTGACGTGGTCGATGATGAGGTTGGTCGCGACGCGATAGAGGAAGGGACGGAGGTTGTCGACCTCCTTGCCCGACTCGAGGTACTGCCACGTCTTGAGGTAGGTCTCCTGGACCAGCTCCTCGGCGCGGTGCTTGGAAAGTAGCCTGAAGTAGCAATGCCGGTATATGGCGTCTGCGTGGTCGTCATAGGCGGCCAGGAATGCTTGTTTGGTGTGCTCCTTCATTAGTTGTGACGTGCGGGTCCCCTGTAGGTTACAGCCTCGGGGTAGCGTAGGAAAATAGGCGGGTCAGGACATGACCGCGCCAAGGGTTGAAAAACGTCCTGCCGCGAAGCGACAGGACGTCAAGGTGTCACTGGCTGAATGCCAGCTGGAAACGGAACCCGCGTGCGCCGCCGTTGGTGACGTAGGGACCCGTTTCGAGGTCGAGGCTCTTCCTGAGCCTGAACCGCGCGAAGACGCCGGTGGTGAGCTTCGTCTTCCTCTCCGCAGTGAAGCGCGCGAACTGCTCGCCTACTACCGAGAAGCGTTTCGTGAAGCGGATGCCCGGACGCACGATCAGCGCCGAGGTAGTCTTCGCCGGCTTGCCGGCTACCGGCTGCTCGAGGCTGGCAAAGGGCACGTTCAGCGAGAATCTCCTGTGCGAAAGCGATGCCCGGGCTCCGGTGACCGCGTACACGGTCGTGTCGCCGGGACGCGACGTGAAGGTCTCGATCCCGGCAATGCCTGAGAGCGAGCCCGACGTCGTGCCCCGCCTGAAGCTCGCGAAGCGCTTGATGCCGAGAAGGTAGGTCCGCGTGAATCCGTCGCCGGTCGCGACGATGCCCTCGAGCGTCGTCCCGGTCGGGACATGATCGACATCGACGATCGTCGTCGACGAGGCGCCCGCGGTGTCAGCCTCGATTCGCTCGACGAGCGAGACCTTCCATGACGACTTCTTCTTGCCCGCACCGGCGTCGGAAGACTGCGCCTTCACGATGCCGCCTCCGGCGAAGATCGAGAGTACGCTGCTGAGCACGTAGGCGAGGTACCTGAGGTTGACCTTCAGCGTCTCGCGATCGGCATACAGGAGCGGGGTCGCGAGAAACCACAGCGGCAAGGATGCCGTCGCGGCCCAGGGTCGCCAGTCGCTCAGGAACGTCATGCCTATCGCGATCCACGGATCGCCAGTCAGGCGACGGAGCTGGAGCGCGACGCCGAGCAGGGCGAACGGTGCGCATGCCAGCAGCGCCATCGACCAGCCTTTCATCACGGCGGATGCGGCGTAGGCGGATAGCGCGGGCTGCAGGACGGTGGCGGTCGTGAGCGACTGCCCCGCGGCTTTCTGCGCTTCCCTGAACGCGGACGAGCTGACTATCTCGACGAACTCCGGCGAGTTGTGCAGCGACGGCATGAACGAGTTCACGACGCCGCTCTCGATGGAGCCGATACGCAGATAGAGGATCCGGGAACGGTAGTCCCCTGACTCGGCCTCGCGGACCTCGATGGCGCGCTTGAGCAGCTCGCTCTCGGCGAGGAAGGCGAAGTACGCTTCGTAGTCCGGAACGGCGATGCGCTCCCCTTGGGCCTGGAACGTGCTGACGCGCTCCTGCAGCTGCTCGAAGGTGAGCGCGGGAACCGATGCTCGCTTGGCAGCGAACTCGCGTGCCTGGTAGTCGTTGACTGCCTGGTAGCTGACGATCGCGGATGGCAGCAGTACCGCCATCATGGCGACGAATATGACGAAGCTCGTCACGGTGCTCGCGTTCCTCTCGAGGAACGCTCGGTGTTTGTTTTGTCTCATTGAGACCTCCTAAATTATCAAAGTAGCCTTGCGGCCCGGATAACCAATACCATTTATAGCGATATAGTCAAAGCCTGGCATGGTGCCAGGCTTTGACTGCCAACTGGTCGGGCCGCCGAGAATCGAACTCGGTCTTTACGCACCCGAAGCGCATGTACTACCGGTATACTACGGCCCGTATATCGAACCTCGGTATCCTACCCTACCTCTCCCCGCCCCTCAACGCGGGCCGCCGGAGCCTTCACCCGCTTCCTCGCTGCCGAGGCGGAACGGCGCTCCTGGACCTGCCGGGCGCGATGAAACTCCTTGGACTTGTGCGTGAAGGCATAGAGCGAGAGAACGGCCACGTAGACCGCGACGAGCTCGGAGTGGATCGTGTGTGCGGGACCCAGGAAGACGGAAGCCACGAAGAGCGCCGCCATCACCGCGGTCCACAGGATCACGAACCACTCGCCCGGATGCCTGCCGCGATGGGTCTTGTACCAGCGGTCGAACTCCTTGGTGCCGACGTAGAGCGCGAGCAGTCCCGTGTAGAGGACGGCGGTCGGGACGGCGAGGTACGAGAGCCGGTCCTCGAGTACGAAGTTGAGCACCACGAACGGCAGGACCAGGAAGGTCCACAGGTTTATGAAGATGCGGAGGAGCTGGTCGCCGGCGGGCATGCGCATGCCTCAATGGTAGCAGAGAGGCGCGACTACCTGACGCGGTGCGCGCGCCGGCGCTCGGCATCGAGCTCCTCCTCGTGCTCGTCGGCGCGCTCCTTCGCCTCGCGCGTCAGGCGTGCCCGTTCCTTCTCGGGCAGGGCAAGCAGCCCTTTCGCGCGCTCGAGCAGGACCTCCTGCTCGTTGGCCTGCGGGTCGTCGATGACGATCTCGAGCAGCAGGGCGAGGAGCTGTCCCAGAAGAGGTCCCGGCGCGATGCCGAGGCGCTCCATCAGGTCCGTGCCCGAGACCTTGAGCATCGCCGGGCTGATCGGATCGGCCTTCACCTGGTCGATCATGTAGCGCAGGTGGCGCAGCTTGTACGGGACCGCCTTGGGAACGCCGGAGCCGATGCGGTCCGCCTCGCGGATCCTGAATAGGTCGTCGACGTGCTCGGGACCGACGCGGCGCACGAAGCGGCGCACGCCGGCGGGACTCACCTCGTCCACGTTGTAATAGAACATGTGATGGCGGACCAGGTGCGAGACGCGCTCCGCGGTCTCCTTCGGGAACTTGAGGCGTTCGAGTATCTGCCGGGCCATCCTGCCGCCGACGACCTCGTGGTTATAGAAGGTGGAGTCCGGTCCCTCGCCCCGCTTGACCCTGACCTTGGCGATGTCATGAAAGAGCGCCGCGATGCGCACCGGCAGCTCGAATCCCTGCTCGACGGCGTAGCCCATCGTGCGGAGGTTGTGCTCGTAGACGGAATAGATGTGGTGCTTGTTCTGGCCCACCCCCACCCCCTCCTGCAGCTCGGGCAGCAGCACGGCCAGGAGCCCGGTCTCGCGCATGAGCTCGATGCCGCGCACGGCGCCGCCTGAGGCGATGAGCTTCTCCAGCTCGTCGCGGACGCGCTCGCCCGAGACCTGCGCCGCGGTGCCGGAAAGCCTGCCGATCGCCGCGAGCGTCTCGGGCTCGATCTCGAACCCGAGCTGGGCCGCGAAGCGTACCGCGCGCAGGAGGCGCAGCGCGTCCTCGCCGAATCGCTCGCCTGGGTCGCCTACCGCGCGGATGAGGCCCGCGCGCAGGTCGCGCTCGCCGTCGAACGGGTCGGCGAGCTCGCCGTCGCCGTAGGCGAGGGCGTTGATCGTGAAGTCGCGCCTGGCCAGGTCCTCCTCCAGGTCGCGCGTGTGCTCCACGGTTTCGGGACGTCGCCCGTCGAGGTAGTCGCCGTCGCGGCGGTAGGTCGTGACCTCGACGATCGAGAGTGCCGGATCCTCGGAGCCGGTCTTGATCCCGACCGTGCCGAACCGGTTCTCATAGACGTGCTCGGGAAAGATCTCCTGCACCGTCTCGGGCAGCGCCTCGGTCGCGATGTCCCAGTCCTTGGGCGTCGCGCCCCTGAGGGTATCGCGGACGCAGCCCCCGACAAGATACGCCGCGTGCCCGTGATAGCGCAGCAGCGCGACCACGTCCTGCACCTCGCGAGGGACGTCGAGCCGCATGGTCAGCGCAGCCGGGCGCCGCTGCGAGCCGCGACGGCGGAGGCGACGCGCGCCACGGCCTCGTCGGCCTGCGCGTCCGTCAGCGTCGCGTCTTCCGCGCGCAGGACGAGCCGGAGCGTCAGTCCCTGCATCCCCGCATCCACCTCGCTGCCCAGGTAGCGCTCGAGCAGCGATACCGAGACCAGGTCGGCGACGCCCGAATCGGAAGCGGCGGAGAGCACCTCCCCTGCCGGCGTGGACCGGGGAGCCACGAACGCGACGTCGCGCGTGACCTCGGGGAAACGCGGCAGCGGCGCGAACTGGCGCGGTTGGTCCTCGAGGCAGGTCGAGAGATCGACCTCGCCGAGGCCGGCAAGGGTGCCGCGAACCTCTGCGACCGTGACGAGTGCCGCGACCCTGCCGCCTGCAAGGTAGCGGAGCACGGAACCCTCCTGCGTCCAGGCGCCCGAGACGCCGTGGCGAGCAAGCAACGCCTCGATCAGGCCCTTGGCCTCGAAGACGCCTGCGTCGTCAGGCACCGCGCAGGCGATGCCGAGCACCTGTCGCTCGTCGACGCGGCCGCGCACGTGCGCGTCGACCGTCCCGACCTCGGCGATCCTGACCTCGTCATCGTGCTTGCGCGCCTCGCGCGCTGCCCGAAGCAGCAGCGGCAGGAGGCTCGGACGCAGGTGCGTGCGCTCCTCGCTGATCGGGTTGGCGACCGCCATCGGCTCGCCCGAAGGGATGCCCGGGTAGGGAGCGAGTCCGGCCCAGTCCTCGGGCGAGAGGAACGTGGACGTGCGCACCTCGTCGTAGCCGCTCTCGACCGCGAACGTGATCGCGCGATCCCGGGCGAGCACGCTCGCGTCGTCACGAGCGGGAGAGGCGAGGACCTGGAGAGGCGTCGCGGGAAGCTGCTCGTAGCCGACGATGCGCGCGACCTCCTCGGCGAGATCCTCCTGCCCCTGTATGTCGAGGCGAACGGCGGGCACGGTGACCAGCAACGAGGAGGCGGACGCGCGCTTGGTCCCAAAGCCGAGCGAGGCTAGGATGCGACGCACCTCGCGGGTATCCGGAGCGGTGCCTATAAGGCGCGCGTACGCCTCGAGATCGAAAGGGATCTCCGCGTCGGAGACGGGACGCGGGTACCAGTCAGCCGAGTCGACGCAGGTGGCGCCGAGCTCGAGGAGGAGCTGGGTGACACGCGCCATGCCGGCATCCACCAGCGCTGGCGAGAGCCCGTGCGAGAAGCGTACGGAAGCGTCAGTCGATATCCTGAGCGCGCGCGCCGTCTTGCCGATCAGCGCGCCGTCGAAATTAGCCGCCTCGACCGCGATCGTCGTGGTGGCAGGGTTCACGGCGCTTGCCGCGCCGCCGATGATGCCGGCGATGTCCAGCGGTCCCTTGCGGTCCGCGATCACCAGCATGGACGGGTCGAGCTCGTGCTCCCGCCCGTCGAGCGTCGCGATGCGCTCGCCTCTTTCGGCGAAGCGCACGGTAAGGGAGCGGCCTTCGATCCGGTCCGCGTCAAAGGCGTGCAGGGGCTGTCCCGTCTCGAGCATCGCGTAGTTCATGAGGTCGACCGCCGTCCCGAGCGGCTTGATGCCGCACTCCTTGAGCACGCGCAGGATCTGCGGCGGCGTCCGCTTGGCGAGACCCGATACGTCGAAGACGCGGGCGCTGTGCCGCGCGCACGCCTGCTTGGCCCTCACGGCAACCTTCACGGTCCCCTCGTCGGTCGGAAGCGCGGGCAGCTTCGTGCGCGGCAGCTGGAGCGGAAGGCGGAAGATGGCCGCGATCTCGCGCGCCAGGCCCCAGTGCGAGGCGGCATCGCCGTAGCGGTTGGCGGCGAGCTTGATCTCGAGCGTGCTGCCCGCGACCTCCTCGACCTCGAACGTGTGGCGGCTGACCGGCTCGGCAAGCCTGCCGCGTGCGGGAAGGCCGGGAACGAGCGTGGCGAGGAGAGCGTAGGAGAATTTCATGAGGCTAGGAGAACTGGCGGCTGACGCGCGGGTCGCCGGCATAGAGGAGGCGCACGTCGGTGATGCCGTGCCGAATCATCGCGAGCCGGTCCAGTCCCACGCCGAAGGCGAAGCCCTGGTACGCGCCCCGCTCGTATCCTGCTGCCTCGAGCACGGACTGGTGCACCATGCCCGCGCCCATCACCTCGAGCCACGGACCCTTGCCGATCCTGACGTCGACCTCGAACCCTGGCTCGACGAACGGGAAGTAGCTGGCGCGGTACCGGAACTCGACGCGCCCGTCGAAGAAGCTCGTGAAGAATCCCTCGATCATCCCCTTCAGGTCGCCAAGCGTCACGTCGGTGCCCACGGCGAGGCCCTCAACCTGGCCGAAGTTGACCTCGTGGGTCGCATCGGTCGCCTCGTAGCGGAAGACGCGTCCGATCGAGACGATGCGTAGCGGCGGCTCGTGCGCCTCCATGAAGCGCACCTGCACCGGGCTCGTGTGCGTGCGCAGCAGGAGCCGGTCCGCGCCCTTGGTGAGCGGCTCGAGCCAGAACGTGTCCCACATGTCCCGCGCCGGATGGTCCGCGGGGATGTTCAGCGCGTCGAAGTTGTAGTGCTCGGTCTCGACCTCGGGGCCGTCGACGAAGGCGAAGTTCATGGACGCGAACGCGCGGCGCACCTCCCGCTCGACGAGCGTGAGCGGATGATACGAGCCGCGGCGTGGCGGTATGCCCGGCCTGCTGAGGTCCAGGTCCGTTATGCGCTTCTCGTGCGCCTCGGCAGCGAGCTCCAGCGAGCGAGCGGCGACCGCGTCCTCGATGGCGCGCTTGGCCGAGGTCAGGGCGGGCCCCTCGACGCGACGCTGCGCTTCGGTCAGGTCCTTGAGGCCCTTGAGCTGCGCCGTGAGGCTGCCGCTCCTGCCAAGGTACGCGAGCCTCACCTCCTCGAGGGCCGAGGACGTGCTCGCGGCGGCGATTTCCTGCAATGCCGGATGGATGATGCGTGATGCCATGAAATGATTGTACCAGGGGCGGGAATTGAACCCGCAACCTCAGCGTTATGAGTGCTGCGCTCTCACCAATTGAGCTACCCTGGCGAACGAGCTAGTTGTATCAAAAAACGCCGATCGAATCTAGGAGAATAGAAAAGAGCCGCCCTGAAAAAAGAGGCGGCCCTTGGTGTCATTTCCAAAATTACTTTTAGAAAAGACAGGAATAAAATTCATCGATTTCGTCTAGCCATATTCTGCTGCCGATATCGAGACATTAGCTGTACTTCCGTTTGTATCGTTGCTAGCGGCAAGTTCCGCCCGGGTTATGCCCGAGACCTCCTGCCTGCTGGTCGTAAACGTCGTTTGCATATTTTCCGGCAAGTTATTCATCGCTTGGGCCACGCCTTGTGCCGCTGCTGATGTGTTAACTGTATTCATCACTCCTGCCACGATTTCGGTTGGCGGCGAGATGGTCGGATTCGTTGCGATAACGTATTGAGTCGATTCCGCTTCAATTGCTCCAGATTGTTGATCGTTGCCGTCCGTGGCAGGACCTCTAATCGAAGCGAACGTGACTGCTGCAAAAACAATTGCTAAAACAAAAACTGAAAGAAAACCGAAGAGTTTATTAATAATCTTCATAAGTCTAAATCTCCTGTATTCGCTTGTTAAGTTAACGTATGCCTCCACCTTTTCAGGCTTCGATGGCACGGACACTTGTCTCCTGCTGCTCGCCTGAGCAGATTCAACGACAAGCTAAGTTGGATGATACGCTTTCCATGATTCTATGCAAGCCCCGAACCTTGCCTTTATCCCCAGGTCGGCTATCTTCTTTGTCGCGGGGAAGTGTACCGGTTGCATGTGAGCCCCATAAGCTCAAGGTAGTGGGTTCGATCCCCACCCCCGCAACAGATAAGGCAGCGGCCAGGCCCACCAGCCTGGCCGCTGCTTCAATGCTCAGGCATCATGGACCCATGACCGAGAGCGATACCGTCTGGTACCGGCTGGCACGCGAGCATTACCTGCAGCGCGTTGGGCAAGAATTGCCCGCGCGGAGCGCACGCGTGATCGCCGAGCACCGTACCGAGTACGCGCTCTTTGACGACGAGGAGATGCTAGGCGTCGTGCGCGGCACCTTCCACCGGGACGGCGGCTTCCCAAAAGTCGGCGACTGGGTCGCGTACGATCCAGCCGAGGAGGGCAAGGTCGTGATCGAGCACGTCCTCCCCCGCTTTGCCGAGATCGCGCGCAAGGCAAGCGGCGAGGATGCGGTGCAGGTCATCGCCGCCAACGTCGACCTCATGCTCGCGGTCCAGGGCCTGGACCAGGACTTCAGCCCCCGACGCCTCGAGCGCTACCTCGTGCTCGCCCGCCAGGCGGCGTGCGAGCCGGCGATCCTCCTCACCAAGAGCGACCTGCGCGACGAGGCCGGCACCCTGGAAGCGCTGCGCGAGGTCCGCGCCATCGATCCCGAGGTCAGGGTCATCACCCTGTCCGTGCCTGACGGAGTCGGCATCGACGCCGTGCGCGAGCTTCTCCGGCCCGGCAGCACGGCGGTGCTCGTGGGCTCCTCGGGCGCCGGCAAGTCGACGCTCCTCAACGCCCTGCTCGGTGAGGAGCGGCAGCGCACGCGGGAAGTCCGCGCCGAGGACGGCAAGGGACGCCACACCACCACCCACCGCGAGCTCTTTCCCCTGCCCGGCGGCTCGACCGTCATCGACACGCCCGGCATGCGCGAGCTCGGCGTCCTGCCCGCATCGGAGACGGCGCGCGACGAGGTGTATGCCGAGGTGGCCGAGCTCGCGACGGCATGCCGCTTCGCCGACTGCGATCACGCGCGAAGCGCGGGATGCAGGATCAGGGAGGCCATAGCCTCGGGCGAGCTGCCCGAGGGCAGCTTCCAGGGGTACGCGAAGATGCTCCGCGAGGAAGGGTTTCGCGAGAACGAGCGCCGCGCCATGCTCGCGGCATTCGCGCAGAAGTCGCGCAAGGGCTCCCGGCGAGGAGGACGTGACGAGGACGAGGAGCGGCTCCCTGCGTGATACAATCGTGCGCATGAGCCTCAAGAAGATACCGGGAGTCGTCGTGAAGCCGCTCCTTTTGCCGACCTACCTGGCCATGATCGAGGCGAGCGTCGGCTCGACCCTCTTCCGCACGTTCTGGGCCGAGGTGAACGGGAAGCGCACAGATATCGTCCGGGGCGGACGCGTCAGCTGCTCCTTCTTCGTCTCGAGCATCCTCAAGCTCTTCAACCTGGCCCAGGAGGTGCAGGTCACCGTCACGCGCCTCCGTCTCGACATGGAGCGCGGCGGCTGGCAGGAGATCAGCCGTCCCCGCAAGGGCTGCGTGGTGATCTGGGCCGAGAAGCCCGCCGGGAGCGCGCGCATGAAAAAGGACGCGGGCACGTACCAGCCGATGGTCCGCCACTGCGGCTTCTTCGTCGGCAACGGCACTTGCGTCACCAACGACGGCGAGGAGACGCTCGCTCCGCGCCTGATGCCGCTGAAGTACCGCCCGGTCGAAGGATACTTCTGGCACGAGGCGCTCGAGGCCGGTCATGCGATGCCGGAGAAGGCTGCGCCGGCCAGGAAGCCGGGACTGTACTGGCACCCGAACAAGGCATGAGCCGGGACCTCCCCTCCTACTCCCAGCTGCTGGACGTGAGCGACCCGGCATACCAGCGCCGCGCCTGCGGCGCCGCGAGCCTCGCGATGCTCCTCGGCGGCTGCGGGCTCGAGACGCCCCCGAGCGTCGACGAGGTGCTCGCGCGCGGCATCGAGCACGAGGCGTACAAGGAGGGCGTCGGGTGGCGGCACCGCGAGATGGCGACGCTCGCGCGCAGCTTCGGCGTGCACGCGCATCACGAGGACTGGAGCGGCGACCCGGACTGGGCGGCATGGGAGCACCTCGTGGACCTGGTCGCGCGCGGTCCGGTGATGGCCTCGGTGACCAAGGACTTCTCCCCCAGCGAGGACAGCCATCTCGTGGTCATCTGCGGCATCGACGACGAGCAGGCCTCCATATACGACCCGTTCAGGGACAACCGCGAAGGAATCCGCTACGCGGTGCCGGTAGCGTTCCTCAAGAGACACTGGACGCAGCGCGTCCTCTGCCTCCACGCGTCCCGGCAGTAGCCGCGCGGAACGAATCCGCTACACTCTTGCCATGACCCGCGTATCAGAAGAGGAAGTCGTCCGTCTCGCTGCCCTCGCGAGAATCAAGCTCGAAGAGGGCGAGGCGCCGAGGCTTGCCAGCGACCTCGAGAGCATCCTGGAGCACGTGGCCGCCATCGAGGCGGCCGACCCGGGCGCTGCGCCTGGCAAGCAGGCAGGAGACGGCAGCTTCCGGAAGGACGATGCCGAGGACCGTGTCGGCACCTCCTCCCGCGACGCCTTCCCTGACCGGGACGGCGGCTTCCTCAAGGTCCCCCGCGTGCTTCCCTCCCATGACGCCTGACGAGCTCGCATCCCTCACGCTTGCCGGTGCCAAGCGCCGTTTCGAGGACGGCTCCCTCACGGCAGCTGACCTCGCGGAGGCCGAGCTCGCGCGCATCGCCGATCGCGAGGCCGAGGTCGGCGCCTTCCTGAGCGTCGATGCCGAAACCGCGATGCGCGCTGCCGAGGCCGCTGACGAGCGCCGCGCGTCGGGCACCTCGCTGGGACCCCTGGACGGCATGCCGGTCGCGATCAAGGACAACCTGCTCGTCGCGGGCATGCCCGCGACCGCGGCCTCGCGCATGCTCGAGGGATACGTGGCGACGTACGACGCTACCGCGGTCGCGAAGCTGAAAGCCGCGGGCGCCGTCATCCTCGGCAAGGCGAACCTGGACGAGTTCGCCATGGGCGCCTCGACCGAGAGCTCGGCGCTGGGCGTCACCCGCAACCCGTGGGACCTGACGCGCGTGCCAGGTGGGTCCTCGGGCGGATCGGCCGCTGCCGTTGCCGACAGCCAGGCGCTCTTCGCGCTCGGCACCGATACCGGAGGCTCCATACGTCAGCCCGCCGCCTTCTGCGGCATCGCCGGATTCAAGCCGACCTACGGCGCCGTCTCCCGATCGGGCGCCATCGCGCTGGCCTCGAGCCTCGACCAGGTAGGGCCGATGGCCAAGACGGTGGAGGACGTCGCCGCCGTGCTCGCGGTCATCGCCGGTCGCGACCCGCTGGACGCGACCTCGGACCGCCACGCGGACCTCATCGCCGGCCAGCTCGCGGACATCGCGCCCATGACGCCGCTGCGAATCGGCGTGCCGAAGGAGTACCTGGAAGGAGAGCTCGCGCCCGAGGTCGCGGCAGGATTCGAGGAAGCCTCGGAGCGCATGCGCTCGCTCGGCCACGAGATCGTGCCGGTCTCGCTGCCGCACGCGGACCTCGGCATCGCCTGCTACTACATCCTCATGCCCGCCGAGGCCAGCTCGAATCTCGCCCGCTACGATGGCATACGGTATCCCGCGCCCGGCGGGATCGAGGGTTCGCTCGAAGAGCGATACCGCATCGCGCGCGGCGAGGGCTTCGGTCCCGAGACGAAGCGGCGCATCATCCTCGGCACCTTCGTCCTCTCGTCCGGCTATTACGACGCGTACTACGGCAAGGCGCTCGCCGCGCGCCGGCTCATCACGGCCGACTTCGAGCGCGCGCTCGAGAACGTGGACGTCGTCATGGCGCCCACGACGCCCACCACCGCGTTCGGCTTCGGCGCGAAGGCCGATCCGGTATCCATGTACCTGGCTGACGTCTTTACCGTCGCCGCCAACATCGCGGGCATCCCTGCACTCTCGGTGCCCGTCTCCCCCTGGGGCACCGCGTACGGGCCCGAGGCCATGCCGGTCGGCTTCCAGCTGATGGGGCGCCGGTTCGACGATGCCCGGGTACTGCAGCTGGGCATGCAGTACGAGCGGGCAGCCTAGGCTTCCGCTTCCTTCGTTACTTGCACGAATCAAGATTCGTGCTATTACTTGGTGCAGAGGCTTAAATTATGAAAAAAAGACTAATGATACTTACGATCGCATGCGCGGTCGCGATGGTCGGATGCACGTCCGACGATGCCGGGCTCAGCTCGGCAAACGCAGAGGCCGATCAGGACAAGGTGGTGACGAAATTCACGCCTTCCCCGACGCCCGGTCTCGACGAGCGCGCGCTCAGCGAATTGGAAGGCATCCACGACCGGCTCGCGACGCAGACGGTCTCGGTGATGATGCAGGCTGGCGAGTCGCGCGGATGGCAGGCAGCCGCCTGCGAGGCGGAAGCCAACTACCGTGACGCGCACCGGCTCAAGACCGTCGCGCGCGATCATACCTTGCAGGTCGCGCCCATCGTCTCGGTGAGCAACGCGAACGCCATGGCGATGAACCAGCTCCTGATCTACGGGGCCATCGCGGTGAAGGCGGCGCAGGCGGGTCCGAGCGACCTGGCCTGCATGGCAAGCGAGAGCTACGGCTCGCGCTCCGTCTCCGACATGCTCTACGGCGTCGCCGAGGAGTTCGGGAATGCCAATGCAGACCTCAGCAAGATCGGCATAGCGCCCAAGGAGCTTCGCGAGCTCGCGCTCAAGAGCGCGAGGAAGGAGCTTGAGGATGCAGACGTCTACCGGAACCTCCGCGCCAAGCCGGATGCCCAGGAAGATCCTGCCGATGAGGACACCCTCACGCCGCTCGAGAAGGCCCGGGGCGCCTGGGCCGACTTTCACGGATCCGACCTCTGGGACTTCACGTTCCAGGAGCTGGGATTCAGCGATGACGAGAAACGCCTGCTCAAGGATCAGTGACACATACCGAAGGGACGCTCATGCGTCCCTTCTTCACGTGTTGCGGGTTCCTGTCCTCTTGCTAGAATGCTCGCGCCTGGCGTGTTCGTCTAGCCCGGTCTAGGACGTCGCCCTCTCACGGCGAAAACACGGGTTCGAATCCCGTACGCGCTACCAGCCAGCAAAGGCGGACCTCAGGGTCCGCCTTTGCTTTCCGTGTGCTGAGCGGAATACGGGAATCGAACCCGTCTCTCTAGCTTGGGAAGCTAGCGTACTACCGATGTACTAATCCCGCGACGGGAAGAGTCTAGCACCGAGGCCCGGACGGACTCAACGCGCCGTGATGCGCTCGCCGTCCCAGCGGTACGAGGACGAAAGGACCCGGACGCGCGACGCCTTGCGGCGATCCAAGGACCAGTCCTCCACCGTCTTCCGGTCTATGAAGAGCCTCCCGGCAAGAACCTCGCGCGCCGCCTGCGGCGCGAGGATGGCGCTGGTGAAGGCCTGCGGATCGAGCTGGAAGAGCGCGCGGCTGGCACCGGCCAGCTGCGGGTTCTCGCTGTACGCGGCGAGCTTCACGCTGACCAGCCGGTACGCGTTGTCGCCGACCAGGTCTTCGAGCCCCTGGTCCACCAGTCGCTGGCCGACCAGGTCGTCGAGCGCGAGCGCGCCGAGCGCTCCGTCCCCCTCCTCGAGCGCCGTGATCAGGGGCGTCGAGGTCGCCGAGGCGCCGTAGGTCTCGCGCGCCGTCTGCTGGTAGGAGACCGCGGAAGCGAGATACGAGCGGAACGACGAGGCCCAGACCGGGCTGCCGTTGACGATGACGATCGGATAGAAGCCGAAGGCCAGCACGGCAAGGAAGGCGGAAAGCGCGATGCCGCCCGCGACGAAGGCGATGCGCGCGCGCGACGAGAATCCTCGGGGACGGCTCATCGCGCCTGATCCTCGGGCGGGACCACGACGATGACCTTCTCGCCGGGACTCTTGTAGTTGAACCGGCTCCGCAGCTCGGTCTCGAGGTTGTCAGGCTCCAGGATGGCGCGCGTGTCGTCCTCGAGCTCGGCATGCCGCCGCTCGAGCACGGCGCGCTTGTCCTCGAGCTCGGCGCGCGCGGCGCTCACCGTACGCAGCTCGGCGTAGAGCCCCCAGCTGCGCGCTCCGGCGAGCCCGATGAGCGTCGCGAGCACCGCCATCGTCAGCGCGGTCTTCCAGGAGGGACGGCCGAGCGAGCGGAGCGCGAGAAGGAACCTCCCGCGCGACGACTTCTTCGTGCTCTTCCGCTTCACGTACTCATGGTACTACTTCTTGAGTATCTCGCGGAAGACCTCGATGGGCACCGTGACCGAGGCGGAGGACTTGAGCCGCTCCTTGCCGCGCTGCTGCTTCTTCCAGAGCTTCATCTTGCGGCTGCGGTCGCCGCCGTACAGGTAGCCGGTGACGTCCTTCTTGAGCGCCGGAATCGTCTCGCGCGCGATGATCCGGCTGTCGACGCGTGCCTGTATCGCCTGCACGAACTGCTGGCGCGGCAGCAGTTCCTTGAGCTTCTCCGCCATCATGCGTCCCTCCCGGTCCGCGTCCTTGCGCGGCACGATGCGGGTGAGGGCCGGCTCGACCGAGCCCGCGAGCAGCACCTCGAGGCGCACCAGGCTCGCCTCCTCCTCGCCGTCGGGCTCGTAGGTGAACGAGGCGTATCCCGCGGTGGCGGACTTGAGCTGGTCGTCGAAGTCGCGGATGAGCTCGGCAAGCGGCATCCGCGCCTGGATGGCCACCGACTCGGCGACGTTCTCGAACGCCAGCGTCTCCATGTCGTAGCGCGATCCCAGCTGCGATACCGCGTTGACGTGCTCGGGCGGCGCGATGATCTCGAGCGCGATCATCGGCTGCCAGGCCTGCAGCACGTCGTCGGGCCACTCGTCCCCCTGGGTCACCACCGCGTCGCCCGCTGCCGTGCGCACGCGGTAGGCGATGGACGGGAAGCTGGTGAGCACCGAGAGGCCGAACTCGCGCTCGAGGCGTCCGGCCGTGATCTCGAAGTGCAGCTGGCCGAGGAAGCCCACCTTCAGCCCGCGGCCCAGCGCCTCGTTGCTGTCCGGCGAGACCGCAAGCGCGGCGTCGTTGAGGCGCAGCTTGGCGAGCGCGCGCTCGAGGTCGTCGAAGCTCGTCGTCTCGTCAGGATAGAAGGCGATGAAGACCACCGGCTCGGGCTGCCGGTAGCCGGGCAGGGCCTCGTGCGCGTCGGAGGTGGCGACCATCGTGTCGCCGATGCGCACCACGCCCGTGTCCTTGAGGCCCGTCGCGACGTAGCCGATCTGGCCCGTCTCGAGCTCGGTGCCCGGCAGGAGCTGGGGCGCGAACGTGCCGACCTCCTTCACGCGCACCTTGGCGCCGGTGGCCGCGAGCAGCACGTCGTCGCCCGGCCTGATGGAGCCCGATTCCACGCGCAGGAATGCCAGGATTCCCCGGTGGTCGTCGTAGCGGGAGTCGAAGACGAGCGCGGCAAGGCTCCCGGCCAGCGTCTCGGCGGGCGGAACGCGCCGGATGACGTCATCGAGGAGCGCGGGCACACCGAGACCCGTCTTCCCTGAGATGCGATGTATCTCGGACGGCTCGTGGCCGAGCAGCTGGGCGAGGGCAAGTATCGTGTCGTCCAGGTGCGGCGGGTCCATGTCCACCTTGTTGACCGCGCCTATGATCTTGAGCCCCGCGGCACGTGCGGAGCGCAGGTTCGAGAGCGTCTGCGCCTGGATGCCCTTGGTCGCGTCGACCAGCAGCACGGCGCCCTCCACCGCCTGGAGCGCGCGGCTGACCTCGTAGCTGAAGTCGCTGTGCCCGGGCGTGTCGATCAGGTTGAGCGTCACGTCGCGGTACCGCATGCGCACGGGAGCCATCTTGATGGTGATGCCCCGCTCGCGCTCGAGGTCGAGCTGGTCCAGGTACTGCGCGCGCATCTTGCGCGTCTCCACCGTGCCGGTGAGCTCGAGCATGCGATCCGCGAGCGTCGACTTGCCGTGGTCGATGTGCGCGATGATGACGAAGTTGCGGATGTCCATGTCAGGAAGCCGCGCGCAGCAGGAGCGGCAGGACGGTGCGCCCGTCGGGATCCTCGCTCTCGAACAGGAACCGCGTCGTCCCGGTCGCGTCCCAGACGAGGCCCGGCGGCGCGAAGAGCTCGACCCGGTAGGACGAGGTGGACGCGGGCTGTCGCTCGAGCACGAGCGCGTAGGTGTCTCCTGCCACGAACGGACGCTTCAGCTGGCGCGCGTACGTCACGCTCGCCACGGTGCCCTGGCCGCGCGCCGTGCGCTGCCAGAACCCGAAGACGCTCTTGCCGGTTTCCAAAAACGTCGTGACGCCCGGGATGCCGTCCGTGCGGCGGACGGTTGCCTCTATGGCCTCGAGCGCCGGATAGCGGAGGAAGGAGGGGTCGTACGTCGCCGCGGGTCGCTCCCGGAGCCACACGCCGTCGGCGCCGGTGAGCGTGGCTCCGGGAGGCGCGTAGACCTTCACGTAGCTCCGATGCTCCTCCTGGTACCACCAGGGATCGGTCTCGGTGCCGCGATGCGTGCGCTCGACCTCGACCAGGGTCTCTACCAGTCCCTGCGGCAGGAGCTGCTCGCTCACGCGGAGCGCCTGGCCCGTGACGAGGTCCGTCTTGTCGCCGCCGATCGTGCTGGGCGCGACCGCGACGTATCCTCCCTGAAAATCGTCCGCGGTCGGGTAGAGGCTGCCGGCGACGCCGAGGCTCTCGATGACGCGCTGGAGGCCGTCGTCCTCGGCATACATGACGATGTCGCGCCTGAGGAACGCGCCTTGCACGGCGTCAAGCACGGCAAGCGGGCTCGTGCGGGCCGAGGACAGCAGCTGCTCCGAGAAGGCCGGGACGAGCGTGTCCAGGACGGCCTTCGGCTTCTCGGCTCCGGTGGCCTGGCCTTCCTGCACCTCTTCCTGGATGGAACGCAGGAAGCTGCTCGCGTCGATCGCGAGAGTCCCCGCCTTGACGGGACCCGTGACCGCGAGCAGGTCCGAGACCAGGCGGGGCGATACGAAGATGGCCGCGTCGACCGGCTGCGTGGCGTAGAGCGGCGAGCGGTTGAGCAGGTCCAGGAAGGCAGCGCCCGAAGCCGGGCCGGAGAGGAACCAGTTCGCGTCCGCGGCGCGCCACCGGGTCGCGACCGGCTCGAGCTGCGTCGGGGGCACGGTACGGTCCCCGCTCTCGAAGTCGGCATCGTTGATGTCGCGCACCTCGTACCCCGTGACGGCGCCGTCGCGGACGGTCACCTCGGCGAAGCTGCCTATGAAGCCGCCGCCCGCGCGCATCTCGGCGCTGTTGCCGAAGATCACGGCGATGCGCCGCTCGGGAGCGCCGGCGAGCCAGGAACGCAGGCTGCCCACGCCGCGGGCCAGGTCGCTCGCCTTGGCGTCGAACGACGGGAGGATGCGGCTGCTGCCAAGCGCCGCCATCTGCGACTCGGCCCGTTCAAGGAGCGCTATGAACTCCGGGCCGCGCTCCCCGCGCGCGAGGTCAGGCAGGAGCGCGAGAATCTCGCGCCCGGTAGCCAGGAGCTGGAAGGTCGAGCTCGTGGCGCCCCAGATTCGGCCGTATGCCTCGCTCATGGTCGCCGTCAGCGAAGCCAGGGGGAAGCCGAGGCCGAAGGAGCCGACGCCGCGCAGGCTCGCCACCACCGTGCCGACGGTGGCCGCGAGCGCCGCGACGGCCAGGAGGGCGGCGAGGCTGATCGCTGCGGCCCGGCGGCGTGCCGCGCCGCCCCACAGGCGCGCGCCGCGGGGCCGGGGGGCGGGGTCAGGACGCGGATCCCGCGGCTGCACGGGAAGTATGTCGTTCATCAGCTGCATTCTAGCCGTACTCGACCGCGTACCTCAATGCGACGTACACTCAGCTCCGTGAAGTCCCCGCGCGCGTACCGGCTCCTCGGCGTGCTCCTGCTCGCGCTCGTCGCCGGCTGGAGCGGCTACGCCATCCTGGCCGACGGCCCGGTCGTGGACGAGTCGCCGCACCTGGCTGCCGGGATCGCCTACGTGCAGCTGCGCGACTACCGGCTCAATCCCGAGCACCCGCCGCTGGTGAAGCTGGCGGCCGGCGCCCTGGCTTCGCTCGCGAACCCGAACCTCCCGACCGGCGAGCCCTGGTGGGAGGGCGGCATCAACGAGCAATGGCGGACCGGCGAGCACGTCCTCTGGAGCGGCAGTAACGATCCTGGCGCGCTGCTTGCGCTCGGCAGGCTGGGCGTGACGCTCCTCAACCTGCTGCTGCTGGTCGTCGGCTGGCGCCTGCTGGCCAGGCGTTGGGGCGAGGCCTGGGCGCTCGCCTTCCTCGCGCTTGCCGGCGCCTCCCCCTTCTTCCTCGGTCACGCGCACCTGATAACCACCGACATAGCGGCGGCCGCGGCCGCGATGCTCGCCTGCTTCGCCTTCGCCCGGTATCTCAAAGAGCCCCGGTGGCAGACCGGCGCCTGGGCAGCGGCGGCGCTGGGCCTTGCCGAGCTCGCGAAGTTCTCCCTGATCCTGCTCGTGCCCGCCTTCCTGGCAGCAGCGCTCCTTGTAACGTATCGGAAGCACGGACGGAAGCTGCGGCCGCTCATGCAAGAGGCAGGGCGCGCCAGCCTGGTGATGCTCGCCGGATTCGCGCTGGTGGTCTATCCGACATACGCGGTACTTACCGCGCAGGCGCCGCCTGGCCAGCCGCGGCGCGACACGGCCTTCCTGCTGGGCTCCTTCGCCGGAGGCGAGCCGGACGGCTGGCTCTGCAACCCGTTCCGCTGCGTCGCCGAGCTCACGATACGGGCCGCGGACCATCCGGTACTGAGGCCAGCGGCGACCTACGCGCTCGGCGTGATGATGGTGCTCCAGCGGAGCGCGGGCGGGAACACGATCTACTTCGACGGGGAGGTCGGCTCCTCCGGATCGAGAAGCTACTTCCCCGTCGTCTATCTCGCCAAGGAGACGCTGCCGGCGCTGCTGATCCTGCTGGGCGGGCTCGGCTGCCTGGCCGTGACAGGCAGGAAGCGCTGGAACGAGGTCGGCACGCGCGTCTCGCCCGAGCTCGTCCTAGGCGCCTTCGCCCTTCTCTATGTCGCGGCGACGCTGCGCAGCTCGCTCAACATCGGCATACGCCACGTCTTTCCCCTGATCCCGATCGCCTATCTCTTCGCGCTGCAGGGCTGGCGGGAGATGACGCGCCGCGCGCCGGCTGCCGCGTATCTTCTCGTCGCGCTGATCGCCCTGCAGGTCGCGACAGCGCTCTCCTCGCTCCCGTACCCGCTCTCCTACTACAACCCGCTCTCGGGCGGCACGGCGAAAGGGTACCTGACGGCCGCCGACAGCAACTACGACTGGGGCCAGGACGCGCTGCGCCTGCGCGACTGGGTGGACCGGCATCCCGAGGCCGGCCAGGTCGCGATCGACCTCTTCGGCGCGAGCGATCCCGAACGGCTCGTCGGGCCGCGCGCCGTACCGTGGTCCTCGAACCGCGGCGATCCCCTCGCCTACGGCGTACGCTACCTGGCGGTCTCGGTGAACACGCTCCTGAACGCGACCGGCCGCCCCATACCGGGCGAGCCGCGGCTGGTCGTCGACGAGTACCGGTGGCTCCGCACGCTGCGGAGCGTGCCGTACGGCACGCTGCCTCCTCCTGACGAGCGGATCGGCACCTCCGTCTTCCTGTACCGTCTCGAATGAAAAAGGACGGAGCATGAGCTCCGTCCGATTGGTGCAGCGCCCTATCGACGCGTGCTACTTCTTGTTATCCGTACCGGCTCTTGCCGGCTCATCGTTGTTGCTCGTGACAGTACCGATGGTGCTCACGACGGGTTGCTGGCCCTTGCGGACCTGCGCGGCAAGCTGCTCGGTAATATCCTGCACGGCGAGTCTCGCGAGAATGTCCAGGCGCTCGGACGCGGTGCCCCCGAAGTCGTCCGTGTCCTTCTGTGAAGAGACCGACAGGCCGTTCCGGTCTATCGCGGTGAGGCCAAGCGAGTAGGAGCCGTTATGCTTCTTCTCGAGGGTCCCGGTCAGCTTGATCCCGTCATCCTTGATGACGAACCATTCCGACTTCAGCATCTCGCCGACGAGCTTCTTGTTGAAGGCTTCGGAGCCTTCGCCGGTTATCTCGACGGACGATACCGCCATGACGGGATCTCCCGCCTTCCTTTCCGCGTACGCGGCATTGCATGCGGTGAACGCGAGCGCGGCCACCAGTATCAGGAGCGTCGAAAGCGACGCCCTCAAGCTTGTTTCAATCATAAAAATCTCCTTCCTTATCAAATTTGGCAGGTGCCGCACGCATCATGCCCAGCCAGTCCTCGTGCGTCAACGAGGACCCCTTGCTAAGATGCATGCATGAACAAGAAAGAACTCCTCACCCTGCTCCGCAAGGAGACCGCGACCACCCTCCGCGTCATGCGCGCCTTCCCCGTCGACCAGGCGACGTTCAAGCCGCACGAGCGCTCGAACGACGCGCTGGGCCTCATGAAGACCTTCGTCTTCGAGATGGACCTCGCCCGCGCCCACGTCTTCGATGTCGAGCTCGATAAGGACCGCTTCAAGACGTACGCTCCTGAGAGCGTCGACCAGGTCATCACCGACTTCGAGACACAGGCGAAGGATGCGGAGAACCGCCTGGAAAGCGCTGAAGAGTCGCTCCTGTCCGGGGACGCTTCGTTCGCTGGCATAACCTTCCAGAAGGACGCCTTCCTGCTCATGATGATCTGCGACCAGATCCACCATCGCGGGCAGCTGAGCGTCTACGTCCGGATGGCAGGCGGCAAGGTGCCCTCCATCTACGGACCCAGCGCGGACGACGAGTCCACCAACCTCTGAGCGTAGGAAATGCCCCGCACGTGCGGGGCATTATTATTTTTTCGCACCAGGCTAGCGGCGCGTGCGCCTGAAGCTCTGCCGGCGGCGCTGCATTGCACGTTCCGGTACCGGAGGTGCCTGGTCGCGTGCCGTGATCTCGTCCTCAGGGATCATCCATGAACCAGCTATAGGCTCTGAAAGAACCGCTGGCTGCTCGTCAGATGAGGCGACAGGCTCCTCAACCGATGCCGATACCGTAGTAAGCGGCTTTTGACCCGCGGCGTAGGCAAGCTTTACCCCGCCGCTGCCGATGACGTACATGGCGTGCGTCAGCCAGCCCAGGCCACAGGTAGCCATCCATATAGCAACGCCAACGACTATCGTGACGAGGGTGCCTGTCAGCAGGTATGCCCCTAATGGTAGGTCAGGCTGAAGTCCTCTCGCTACGTGGGGCTCGTTGAAGGCGACCACGACCATAACCGAAACGATCATGCACATGACGCCGACGAAATCGTTAAAACGTTTTTCCGGTTGAACCGCGTTCACGAAAGCGACCAGCCAGCATATGGCACCGATGATAAGTTCGAGATAGATGGCTATCTCCATAGTTTCATTCATATTTTCTCCTTTTCTGTTTTTTACTGTTCCAGGAGCCTGGAACGCTATATATCATTATAAGATAAACCCTCATGTAAGTCCATAGAATCGGAAGCGATGCCAGGCGATCGACCGCCTTCCGTCCAGGCCGCGGCGCTCCGCATCGCTTGCCATTGCCGCGTTCATCCCGTTAACTGCCTGCAGGACCACGGTCCGGGAGGAAACGCGTATGGACGATAAGGAAGCGAGGCAGGAACCGCCTGCCACGGAAGAACCGAAGCGGCAGGAGCCGCCCCAGCCTTCCGATCCGACCACGCGCATGCTGGAAGCGATAATGCGCATCGGCATGCCGAAAGCGGAAACGGAAGAATGACCAAGGAGGCGGCCTGCAAGCCGCCTCTCCTCATGCGGCAGCGCTAGTGCCCTGCCCGGTCGAGCGCCTCGTTAGCCGCGGCGTCGGCCTCCTTGTTGAGCTCGCGCCTGACATGGACGAAGCGCACCTCCTCGAAATCGAGCATCGCGTTCCAGATGACGATGAAGTGCTTCTGGATGGTCGGGTCGTTGAGCCGGTACTCGTGGTTGAGCTGGCGGCAGGCGAGCTCCGAGTCCATGCGCACCTCGATGCGCGTCGTCTTCGCGCGCGGCTTGCCCAGGAGCGCGCGAGCCTTGGCGAGACCCATGATGATCGCCTGGTACTCGGCATCGTTGTTGGTCGTCGTGCCGATGAACTCGCCAAACGGCAGCCCGCCGACCACGAATCCGGTGGAGGACGGGCCCGGATTGCCGCGGCAGGCGCCGTCGGTATAGATCACGAGCAGGCCGTCCTCGACCCGTGGCTCAGGCTGCGGCACCGTTGAAGAGGGTGACGAAGTAGTCCGTGACGCGCTCCACCTCGGCGCGCGAGCGGAGCAGGACGGCGCCCGCGTACGGGTGGCCGCCGCCGCCGAAGTGCGTCAGCAATCCGCCGATGTCCAGCGAGCTGCGCTCGCGCTTCCACGGATTCACGCCGACCATGACCACCCAGGTGTCGTCTCCCCTGCCGGCTATGGTTACGGCGAAGACCGCGTTGGGCGCGAGATAGTACGGCGCGAACCTCAGGCGGCGCGTCGAGAGCTCGGAGATGTCGACGACGGCGACGCAGCCGCGCACGTCCAGCAGCCGCCGGTACAGGGAGAGCGAGGCCTTGGTCTCGGCGCGCACCAGGGCCGTGACCTCGCGCACGCGCCGGTCCCGGGCGACGGTGCCGATCGGCATGCGGGCGAGGGCCTCGATGAGCCAGTGGACCGGGTCGCGCTCGCCGTCCCCGCGCTTGGCAGACGAGGTCTCGTGCTCGAGGTAGGCGTTGACCTGGAGCGCCGGCTCGCGGAGCGCGATGGTCTGGAACGCGTTGGCGTAGCGGGCGCCGTCGATGATATCGAGCCACCGGCCAAGCTCGCGGATGAAGGCGGGCGGACGGTAGTCGAAGCCCGCCACGAGCGCGTCGATCGTGAGGCGGCAGGCGGACAGGTACGAGGGATCGAGCTGCTGATAGGCGCTGGACTGGAAGCGCTGCTGCCAGGCAGGAAGCCTGAATGCCGTAGGATGATGGTCGTACCAGAAGACTGCCTGCGGATGGTACGGGAAGTCGACGACGATAGCGGGATTCCGTTTCGGCGTGCCGGCAAGCGTGTCGAGGGCGTCCTTCTTGAGCCACGCGTCGCCCACGTCGTGCTCGACCGGCACGAACCGCTCGATCCTGCTGCCGCGCGACATGAGGAAGTCGACGAAGACCGCGGCCGAGGCGCGTCCGTCGAGGTCGTCATGAAAGAATATGTCGTAGACGGGCGCGAGCGAGCGCTCGTCCTTCGCGGATCGGCGCTTGGCCGTGGCTGGCTTCTTGCTTGCCGTCCTGGCCGCCTTCTTCGCCGTCTTCCTGGAAGCGGCCTTGCGTCCCGATGCCTGGGTCCCGCCGCGCAGCGCCTCGAGACCGGGCAGCGCGTGGCCCGCGACCAGGTCGATCATCGCGCCGCCGCCGGTGGAGAGGAACGAGAAGGCGCGGTCCAGGCCGTGACGCTTCAGGAACGTCACGGTCTCTCCCCCGCCCGTCACCGAGAACGCCTTCCGGTTGCGGGCTACCGCGCGGGCTACCGCGAGCGAGCCTGCCGAGAAGCGCGCCTGCTCGATCATGCCGAGCGGCCCGGTCCAGAGCACCGTGCCAGCACCCGCGACTGCCTGGGCGAACCGGCGCGCGGTCTTCGGGCCGATATCGAGGATCTTGCCGCCGCTGCGAACGAAGTCGGTCGGCAGCTCGATCTTGCGATGGCCCACGTACGGGCGGAGCGCCTCCAGGAGCTCCGGATCGCGCTCGTAGAGCGAGGAGCCGACGTCGACGCCCGAGAGCGCCAGAAGCGCGTTGGCGCAGGCGCCGCCCACCAGCACCCGGTCGGCGCGCGCGAGACAGGACTCGAGCACGCCCAGCTTGTCCTTGGCCTTCGCCCCGCCGATGACCACGACGTACGGCCGCCTGACGCGCGTCGCGAGCGAGCCCAGGCGCGCGAGCTCCTCCTTGAGCTGGAAGCCGGCATACGCGGGAAGCAGGGCGGGCAGCCCGGTCACCGAGGCTGCAGGGTGATGCAGGACGGGGAAGGCGTCCGAGACGTAGTAGTCCCCCAGGCTCGCGAGCGACTTCGAGAACGCGGCCGAGTCGGCCGCCTCGCCCTTGAAGGCGCGGATGTTCTCGAGGACCGCGATCGCGCCGTCCGGAACCTTCTTCAGCTCGCGCCGTACCGCCGGAACCGTGGTATCGGACACGAACCAGACCTCGCGCTCGGTGAGCTCGGCAAGCTGCTGAGCGTCGCTGCGCAGGCTGAGCTTCCCGAGCGGCTTGCCAGGCGTGGGCCGGCCCTTGTGGCTGATCACGACGGTGAGCCGCGCCCTCGCGGCGACGTGCTCGATGGTCGGAAGGACGGCGCGGAGGCGCCAGTCGTCGGCCGCGTTCACGTCGATGCGTACCAGCGCGGTCCCTTCTAGGGAGCGGTCCGGAACGTCGTCGAGGAACGTGAGCATTATCGGCTCATTTTACTGAAGCGGGGCCCGCGGTACAATGAGCGCATGCAAACGCGAAGCCCGCACCGCGTCGTTATCCTGGGCGCGGGCTTCGGCGGGCTGCGCGTGGCGCGGCTCCTGGGCAAGGACGCGGCGCGCCGTCATCTGGCCGTGACGCTCGTGAGCCGCTCGCCCTCCCACCTGTATACCCCCTCGTTCTACGCGCTTGCGGGAACCAGCTCGGATACCGAGCGCCACCGGATCCTCGAGCGCGTGGCAAGCGTGCCGGTACGGCGGTCGCTCGCGGGACTGCCCGTGTCCTTCCTGGTCGGCGAGATCGTCGGCATCGACGACGCGGACAAGGCGGTGACGCTCGGCGACGGGCGGCGCGTCGCCTACGACACCCTGGTCGTCGCGCTCGGCAGCGAGCCGGCGCACTACGGCATTCCCGGCCTGAAGGAACGCGCCATAACGCTCAAGTCGCTCAGGGACGCCGAGACGGTCAGCAGGCGCATAGCGACGCTGCTGCGAGGCCGCGTCGAGCCGCTGCGCATCGTCGTTGGCGGCGGCGGCGCGACCGGCGTGGAGCTCAGCGCCACGCTCGCCGAGACCGTTGCCACGCGCCAGGCAGGCGCGCGCATCACCCTCGTCGAGGCAGGACCCGAGGTGCTGCCCGGCCTCGATCCCCGCCTCGGCCGCGAGGCGCGCGCGAGGCTCGAGGAGCGCGAGGTCGTCGTGCGCACGAGCCAGGCGATCACCGCGGTCGAGGCAGGGGCGATCGGCATCGGCTCGAAGGAGGGCATCGCCTACGACCTCCTGATCTGGACCGGCGGCGTGCAGGCGCCGGCGCTGCTCTCCACGCTGCCCTACGTCCTCGAGCGCGGACGGCTCGTGACCGACGCTCCCCTGACCTGCGTGCCGCTCCAAGGCGCTACCACGGACCGGCACGTCTACGCGCTCGGGGATGCCACCGTCTTCCACTACGGCCAAGGCGTGGCGCCCTGGACCGCCCATATGGCTGCCCGGCAGGCCGACGTGGTCGCCGGGAACATCGTGCGCACGGTAACGGGCAAGCCGCTCATGCCGTTCAGGCTGGGAATGCGTACCCAGCTGTATCCTCTCGGGAGCACCGGCGGAATCGGCATCATCACAGGCGTGATCATCCGCGGACGCACGGTGCAGCTGCTGGCCAAGGTGGCGCGGCTCCTGCACTCGATTTCCACCCTGGGATTCGGCAAAGGCGTCAGGTTCTTCTTACGAGGATAGAATTTATAGAAACTTAATCTAACTCCTATAAATATATAGAAGTTAGATTTTTCAAAATTAAATAAGGAGAAAATACATGCAACAAGCAACAGAAATTTCAAAAATTAAAAATGTAAATAAGAACTTTGTTCTTAAACCGCGAAACTTTAATCGAGCAGAATACTTAGAAAGAGTCGACAGGAATGTAGGCTGGATTACGAAATCTGAGCAAAAAATACTACGGTCAATGACCGTGGGTATTGCTGGATGCGGGGGTATGGGAGGCCTTCTAGGATCGATATTGGTACGCCTCGGCATAGGCCATATCAAGCTAGCCGATCTCGAATCTTTCGATGCCTCAAATATCAATCGTCAATTTGGAGCTCAGAAAAATTCCATCGGACAATCAAAGGCATTGGTGACTGCGCAAATGCTTAGAAATATTGCAGATGATACCCATATCTATGTTTATCCAAGAGGCATCAGTGCTGACTCCATACATAGCTTTACCCAAGGCTGCGATATCATCTGTGATGAAATCGAATTCTGGGCAATAGGATCACGATTACTCTTGCATCATGCAATAGATAAGGGAACAGTCATTTTCAACGGTAATAGTGTCGGTATGGGGACGAGGGTATTTCGCTTTACTAACACTAGTCCGTATAAAATGCGTGACCTATTAAAAATAGATGTAGGTCAGGCTTTGGAAATTCAAAATCGCATTCAAAATGAAACTGCAACCGCAGCAGAAAGAAAAATGGTCATGGAAACAGTCATAAAAGGATTAGTGCCTAGGATTCCTGAGTACTGCGCGATGAACCAAGACTTCTTGAATAAGGATGAAGTCCAGAAAAGGTTAATAATCGAAAGCAAAGCACCGATTATTGCCACCAATCCTCCAATGGCTGCAGGATTTCTAGCTAATCAAATTCTCATGGATATCCTGAGAAGATTTTCTACAATAGACAGGGTATTCGTCTATCCACCTGATATGCCAGGATACATTTACTTTGATACTGCACTACTCAAGGCTGAGGTGGTGCGCGGAATATGGTGGGACTAAATTTAAAAAAGGAGCCGTACGGCTCCTTTTTATCTTAGCTCCGCAACCGCTTCTTGAGCGCGGATTCCACCTGGTTGCGCGGCGTGCCGAACTTGATGCGCGCGTACTCTTTCAGCTTCGCGGTATAGGCGGGATCGCCCTTTTCCCAGGACTGCCGACCTACCTCCATGCTGAACGGCACGGATACCTGGCCGTTCACCATGATCTTGGCGTAGGCGTTGAGGTTATCGACGTTGACGAGGTCGGACGCGGTGAAGACGGGCTCGAACTGCTTCACCAGGAACTCGGCATCCGTCGCGCCGACGCGCATGGCGAGCTGGTTGCCCACGTTGCCGAAGATCGAGTCGCGCACCTTGTCGGTCAGCTGGGCTATGAACTGGTGCGCCACCGTCATGGTGAGGCGGTACTTCCGGGCTTCCGAGAAGATCGTGGAGACCGAGTCGGTCGTGAAGTTCTGGAACTCGTCGATGTAGACGTGGAAGTCGCGGCGCGTCGCGGCGTCGGAGCCTGCGCGCGCGAAAGCCGCCATGAGTATCTTGCCGACCACGATCATGCCCAGCAGGTTGGCGTTGATGTCCCCCACCTTGCCCTTGGAAAGGTTCACCAGGAGGATCTTTCCGCTGTCCATGATGTCGCGGAAGTTGAAGCTCGATACGGTCTGGCCGATGATCGGGCGCACGTAGTCGTTGGAGACGAAGTTGCTGAACTTCGAGGTGATGTACGGCGTCATGTTGGCAAGCGCCGCGTCGCCGCCGGCCTTGGCCGCCTCCTCGCGCCAGAAGTCCACCACCACCGGGTTGTTGACCCGGGCGAGCTTCCGGTTGCGCCAGTCCGCGTCAGTGAAGAGGCGCGGCACCTCCACGAGCGTTGCCGGCTCGTTGTCGGCGTCCTCCATCAGGAGCAGCAGGGCGTTCGCCATGTACTGGTCGAACATCGGGCCCATGGTCTCGGGCGGGAAGAGCTTCATGAAGATGCCCTTGATCTCGTTGACGATGAAGGTCTTCTCCTCGGGCTTGGACCGGTCGAACTCGAGCATGTTCAGGCCCATGGGCAGCTCGAGGTCGCCCGGATCGAAGTAGATCACGTCGTCGACGCGCGAGGGCGGCACGTGGCGCAGCGCCGTCTCGACGAGGTCGCCATGGGGATCGATGACGCAGACGCCGGCACCGCGCGCGATGTCGTCCATGATCAGATTGCCCAGGAGCGTGGACTTTCCGGTACCGGTCTGGCCGATGACGTAGAGGTGCCGGCGCCGGTCCTCGTCGGAAAGGCGTATGGGCGTCCGCTTGCCCCGGTACGCGCTCTCGCCGATGAGCAGGCCCTCGGCGGGCAGCCCGGAGGGCGGGGGCGCCTCGCGCGAGCTGAGGTACTTCACCTTGCCGATGTCGCTGCCCGGCACCGGGAAATGGTACAGGCTCGCGAGCTCCTCGACGCTCATGAGCGAGGCGGTGCCCTGGTCGAACTCGCGGAAGCTGAAGCCGTGGATCAGCTTCGAAAGCGAGCGCGGCTTGGTGACGCGGAACTCGTTCCTGCGCGGCGCGGCGAAGGACGAGAAGCCGGCGACGATGCCGTCCAGGATCTGGTCGGCCTCGGGCTGGGTAGGCGCGGACGCGACGACGCGGACGTTGGCCCAGGCCAGCGGCTTGCCGGCCTTGCGCTCCAAGGCCCCGGCGAGCTCCTCGTCCACCGGACCGGCCACGCCCGGCTTCGAGCCGGCGAAGGCGTCGCGAACGTCGCCGAGCCCGGGCAAGGGGCTCACGCCCAGCTCCTTGAGCGAGCGGCCGGCACGGAGGCCGGCCAGAAGCCGCATCACGCGCTTCTTGTCGTCCGGCGAGGCCGGGTAGGCGACCACCTGGATCGCGGCTCCCTGGCCGATGGCGGACAGCGTCGAGAAGCCGCCCAGGAGCGAGGCCGTGGTGTCGGCGCCGAGCTCCTGGTAGGAGCGGATAGGCATGGCGTGCGTCTCCTTGGCGGTGACGTACGCGGCCGCTACCGCGCCTCCCGGCGCGAAGATGTTGTAGTCGCCTGGCTCGCGCGTGACGCTTGCGGAAGGCCACAGGCCTTGCACCTGCCGCGTGACGGCCTCGGAGGCGGTACGCGGCACGGCGACGTAGAAGTGCAGGTCCTCGCCCACGTGCGGCACGGCGACCTCGTACGCGATCGCGACCTTCAGCGACAGCAGCGCGGCGTAGAGCTGCTCGCTGCGGGCGATCAGCGACTTGATATCGTCTCCCTGCTGCGCGGTCTCGCGCGGCATGCGCACCAGAAGGAGCTCATAGCCGAGCGAGCGCGCGAGCGCGCGATGGCGCAGCATGCGGCGGAAGTACCAGGCGATCAGGCCGCCTCCCGTCAGGAAGGCGAGGACGGCGACGTACGGAAGGATGCCCATCAGAGCTGCCCGCGGCTTTGCAGCTCCTCGTAGAGCGAGCCCGTGAGCGCGTCATGCAGCGCGTCCAGGACGTAGGGCTCCTCGGTGAGCGCGGCCGCATGCGCCGCGTCGATGCCGTCGCTGACCGCGACGGCCAGCAGCTCCTGCACACGCGCGTCGGCACCGGCACTGGCCGGTGCCGACGCCGGCTGGGCCGCAGCGGCCGGGATCGGCTTGGGCAGGACGGTGACGAGCGCCTGGCGCACGCTCTCGCGCCGTGCCTCCTCGGGAGCCCCCTCGGGCGTCGGGTCGACCTCGGCGCCGACGCGAACGATGTCGGCCTCGCTGAGATTGACGACCCGGACGGGTCCCTGCTCCTGGGATTCCATGCGATAAGTGTACACTTGGCCCATGCGTATGACGAGACTCGGCTGCGCGATCGCGCTCGTGGCGATCACGGCAGCAGGCGCGGCCCTGCGCCTCGCCGCGCTCGGCGACGCCCCGCCCGGCCTCTATCCGGACGAGGCGGTCAACGGCAACGACGCGCTCCAGGTTGCCGAGAGCGGTAACTGGGACTGGTTCTATCCGGGCAACAACGGACGCGAGGGACTCTACGTGAACCTGCAGGCGGCGGCGCTTGCCGCTACCGGCATGCGCGAGCCCTGGGTCCTCAGGCTCGTCTCGGCCCTTGCCGGCATCCTCACGATTCCGGGCATGTACCTGCTCGGGCGCGCGATCTGGGATCGGCGCGCCGGACTCGTCGTCGCCGCGCTGCTTGCCGGAAGCTACTGGCACGTCACCTTTTCGCGCGTCGGCTTCCGCGCGATACTCGCCCCGCTCTTCCTCGTCTGGTCGCTCGGCCTGCTGCTTGCGGGCATCAGGCGCCTGCGCGACGGCGGGCGCTTCGGCAGCGCGCTGATTGTCGGCAGCGGCATCGTGGCAGGCCTGGGCCTCCACAGCTATATCGCCTTCCGCGCCATGGCGATTCCCTTCCTGTTCGTCGCGGCGCTCGCCACCTGGCACGCGAGAGCCGGCGTGGCGAGGCAGGACATCGCGCGAGCCCTCGCGCTCGGCGCGCTCGCGGCGGCGATCGCGGCCGCGCCGCTCCTGCTGTATTTCGCGCGACATCCGGGCACGTTCGCAGGCCGCGCGGCCCAGGTGTCCGTCTTCTCGCAAGCGCATCCCTGGCAGGAGCTCGCACGGAACACTGCCCTCGAGACCGGCATGCTGGTCCTGCGCGGCGATGCCAACTGGCGGCATAACTATCCGCGGCGTGCCGAGCTGCCACTCCTTCTCGCGCCCTTCCTCGTCGCCGGCGCGGCCCTGCTGGCCCTCAGGACCTGGCGCGCGCGCGGTTCCGACATCGGCGAAGCGGCAGTGCTCGTGCTCTTCGTCGCGGCGTTGCTGCCTGCGGTGACGAGCGGCGAGGGCATGCCGCACGCGCTGCGCGGCATCCTGCTCGTCGTGCCCGCGCTGCTCATGGCCACGAACGGGATCCTGGCCGCGGCGCGCGCTATCGAGCGGCGCGGGATGCGCGTCGCAGGCGGCATCCTCGTGACCGGCCTCGTGCTGTACGGCGCCTGGGACGTCGCGGCCCGCTACCCGGCATACGCCGGAAGGCGCGAGACCTATCACGAGTTCACGACGCCCTACCTCGAGACGGGACGGCGCATCCTCGCCCGCGACCGGAACCGTCCGGCATACGTGATCGTGCCGGACGGCGATGTGCGCATCGACGGCATTCCCGTCGCCGCGCAGACGGTGATGTTCGTTACCGCGACCGCGACGCGCGAGGCTCAGGAGCGCGAGCGCGTGTTCTACGTCACCGATCCTGACGACGTGCCAGGCAGCGCCGCGACCTACGACCTCCGCTGAACAGGAAAGGGAGCGGCTCCTGCCGCTCCCTTTCCTAGCCTTCCTGGTATCAGAGGGTCTCGATCTTGACCTCCGTGAAGTGCTGCCGGTGACCCTTGGTCTTCTGGTAGCGGTTCTTGGAGTGGTAGCGGAAGACCTTAACCTTCTTGTCGCGCGCCTGGCGCAGGATGGTCGCCGTGACCGTGGCGCCCGGTACCAGCGGCGTGCCGATCTTGGTCGCGTCGCCGCCCTGGAACAGGACCTCGTCGAAGGTGATGGTATCCCCTGCCTCGCCGTCGAGCTTCTCCACCTTGAGCTTCTGGCCCACGGTTACGGGATACTGCTTGCCGCCGGTGGCTATGATCGCGAAGTTGTCCATATGGAGTGGGATACTAGCTGAGACCGCGCAGGGGCGCAACAGCTCCTTGACCCTTCTCCCCGTCCATGAGAGAACGTAACCAGCGCGAGAGATCGCATGAAAAAATACATACGGGAGGCACTAAGCTTATGAATCGATATCTCGTCGCGCTGATGCGCGCGACACTCAAGATGGCGGCCTGGATGCTCGCCATGTACGACCCGCCCTTCGGGCAGCTGCTGCAGGACTCCCTGGCTGGCCCGCCTGAAGAGGCTGAAGCGCGACGCATCGCGCTCGTGGTGGTGGACATGCAGCCCTGCTTCGTCGACAGGCTCCGCGAGGGCGCGCTAGCCGGCTTGCTGGCAGCGCAGCGGACGCTCATCGCCGAATGCATGGCCGGGGAGATCGACATCGTGGTCATCGAGTATGAGAACGAGCAGGCCACGATTCCTGAGATACGGGAGATGCTCGGCGGTTACGCGCGTCTTCATCGTCTTGCGAAGGCGAGGGACTGCGGCTTCGCAGGAGGACGCCTGCGAGAAATGCTCGAGACGCTCGGCGTGAACGCGGTCATGCTCACCGGAGTTAACGCTTCGGTATGCATGCTCTATACCGCGGACTGCGCGCTCGGGAACGGCTTCGAGGTCATGACGGCGCCGCAGCTCATGGCCGGGCCGCCGGATCACCCTGATGACGACTGCGTCAGATGGTACGGACGGCACGTCATGTTCGCGAAGACGCTTGCGGCAGCGAGAGGGCTGCCCCGCAGGAGCCTGCGCTGGATCAGGCTGCGAGACCGGTGCGGGATGCGCCGCCGTTGCGAGGCATGCTGGATAAGAGCATGGCTCGACCTGCACGAGAGCAACCGGGCACCCTAAGGGGTGCCTTTTTCAGGCGCCTCGGACCCTGCGCGATGCTCCCACCAGAACTGCAGAATGTCCTGCGCGACCGGGACCGCGTTGAGGCTGCCGTGCACCGAGTCCTCGACGAGCACGACGATCGCGACCTCCGGGTTCTCGTACGGCGCGTAGCCGACGAAGAAGGCGTTCTCCTTCGCGTTGTTGTTGATCTGCGCGCTCCCGGTCTTGCCGGCTGCCGGGAAAGGCAGGGAGTCCATGGTATGCGCGGTTCCGAGGTCCGCGGTGACCGTCTGCCGCATGCCGCGCTGCACCTCCGAGAAGGCGGACGCGTGAGCGGTGAGGTCCGCGCGCACCTCAGGCTGCAGGCCCGCGTTCACGTGCGGCCGGTACACGCGGCCGCCGTTGGCGACGGTGGCGATATAGTCCGCGAGCTGGAGCGGCGTGAGCGTCAGGTCGCCCTGGCCGATCGAGACGTTGTAGGTGTCGCCCAGAAGCCACGGCTTGCCGGAGCGCTCCTCCTTCCATTCCGGGCTCGGCAGGAAGCCGACGCCCTCGCTCGGCAGGTCGATGCCCGTCCGCTCTCCCAGCAGGAAGCGGTTCCACCAGTCGCGCAGACGGGTGATGCCGAGGCCCTGGAGGCCGCCCGTGCCGCCGCCGACCGCGTAGAAGTACACGTTCGAGGACTGCGCTATCGCGCTCCGGACGTTGATCGTGCCCTGGAAGCGCCAGTCCACGTAGCGGGTCGGCTTGTCGGGATGGTACGGGTTCGGGATGTCCAGGTAGCCCGGCGAGAAGATAGTCCACTCAGGCGAGACGACGCCTTCCGAGAGCGCGGCGATGCCGTGCAGGGGCTTGATCGTCGAACCCGGCGTGTAGGCGCCCGAGACCACGCGGTCGTAGAGCGGGCGCTCCGGGTCGGTAAGGTAGGCCACGCGCTCGTCGCTGCGGTCCGAGCTCGTGAAGGCGCCCGGATCGTAGGACGGGAGCGAGACGAGCGCGCGCATGGCGCCGTCGCGCGGGTCGATCATCACCACCGCGCCGCGCGTCCGGCCGAGGCCCGAAAGCTGCTGGGTCAGGCGCTCGTACGCGTACTTCTGCAGCTCGGCGTCGATGGTGAGATGCAGGTCGCTGCCAGGCACCGCTGACGTCCTGCGCTCGTCGCCGAGGAGCGAGCCCTTGGCGTCGCGCGCCTGGACCGTGCTGCCCAGGTCGCCCCGCAGCAGGGCGTCGTACTGGCGCTCGACGCCCTGCCGGCCGATCAGGTCGGACGGTATGAGCGAGGCATCCTCCTTGAGGTCGTCGGCTGAAACCGGACCGGTGTAGCCGACCACGTGCGCGGACGCCATGCCGTACGGGTAGCTGCGGCGATAGCCCTCCCTGACCGAGAGCTCCTCGCGCTTTGCCGCCTCCAGCGCGACGACCTGGCTCTCGGACAGGTCCGTGTACAGCGTCAGCGCCTCGCCGCGGCCGGCCTTGAGATGCTTCTCGACCATGGCCTGCGCATCCGCGCCCGGAAGGCCCGTCTCCCGCTCGACGAGCCCCAGGATGTCCGCGCGCGCCTCGTCGGGCTCCTTCACGAAGGCGCGGACGTCCAGCTGCAGCGAGAAGGACGGGGCGTTCTCGGCGAGCACGCGTCCGCGCGCGTCGTAGACGATGCCGCGGGGCGCGTCGGTGACGACGGCGTAGCTGACGTTCTGGGCGGCCAGGTCCTGGTAGTACGATCCCTGCGCGACGCCCAGCCAGACCATGCGTCCGACCACCGCCGAGAGGACGAGCGCGGCCGCGATGCCCACGATCGTCAGCGAGCCCCGGTGCAGGGGCAGCTCGCGGACCTCGCTACCGAACCCTAAGTCCAGCGCGTCCTCGAGGCCCCAGTCGTTCTCTTTCGGTCGGCGCATAGGTCAGTACGCCCAGGGTAGCACCGAGCGCGACCGCGGCACAGAGGTCGAGGGCGTGCCCCAGCGGGATGAGCAAGGAGCCGCTGCCAGCGCCGGCGGCGGCATAGGCCGCAAGCGGGAGGAGCAGCCCGACCCGGACGCCGGGATGGGTCGGCACGAAGCGCTGCAGCAGCAGCGCCAGGACCGGGAACGCGGCCGTGACGAGCGCCAGCGGCACGCTGCCGGGAAGCCTGAAAAGCAGCGCTCCTGCCAGGAGGCCGGCTATCCAGGCACCCTTGTGCGGCGGCAGCGCCGCGGCGATGGCGGTAGCCAGGACTGCCGGCAGGATGGCCAGCAGCGGGATGTCCGGGAAGCGCAGCGCGGCGAGCGCGATCAGCAGGACCGAGAACGCGCTACCGAGCATCGCCGGTGACGATCTCGAGCGCGCGCAGTCCGGAGGCAGCGTACGGCAGCGCGAGCGTCGCCTCGCGGAGCACGCCGCCCTCCGTGTCGCGCAGGTCGGCCACCGTGCCGAGCGCGAGCCCGTACGGGAGCGAAGGGTCGGCCGAGACCACCGCGTCCCCTTCGGCAAGCGGCGCGCCCTTGGCTATCAGGCTCAAGGTCGGCACGAGCCCGCCGATGAGAAGAGCGTCCACGCTCGAGGAGCCGATGCGCACCGCCGTCTTCCAGGCCGGGTCGCTGAGGGTCTGGAGCGTGGCGCCCGAAGCGCTCGCCTCCGACACGCGTCCGACCAGGACCGGCGGCGTGCCAGGTCCTGGCAGGATGGCGGCCATGCCTTCCCCGATGCCGTCGTCGGAGCCTCGGGCGATCCTGAGGTCCTGACGGTACGGGCCGGCGCCGAGGGCGAAGACAGGTGCCGCGACGCGGCCGGAGCCGACGTCAGAGAACAGGGCAGGCGGATAGGCAGCCTCCGTCGACGACGAGGATGCCGGCACCGCGGGCGGGATGGCAGGGCGCAGCAAGGCGAGCCCGGGTCCGAGGATGGAGCGCGGCAGGACCAGCAGCGCGAGCGCGAAAAGCGCCGTGAGGCCGGTTGCCAAGGACACGCGCATCTAGAGCGTTATCTGTATCGGCTTGAGCGGGTTGTCCAGCAGCGCGGCATGCCCGTCGATGTCGTCGACGATCTGGCCGAGGCCCCGGATGACGCACGTGAGGGGCTCGGAAGCCACGCGCGCCGTGACGCCCGTCTCCTTGGCGATCAGCTCGTCGATGCCGCGCAGCAGGGCTCCCCCGCCGCAGATGACGACGCCCTGGTGCACCATGTCGCCCACGAGCTCGGGAGGCGTGCACTCGATCACCTCGCGCACGGCTTCGGCGATGGACGCCAGGCTGCGCGCGAGCGCGGCGCGGACGTGCGTGTTGCGGACGGGCACCTCGCGTGGCAGGCCCGTCGCGATGTCGCGGCCGCGCAGCATGGTCTCGAGCGGGTCATCCAGCGGGACCGCCGAGCCGACCAGTATCTTGGCCATCTCCGCGCTCGACTCGCCGATCGCGAGCTTGAACTCGTCGCGCGCGAAGCGGACGATGTCCTCGTTGAACCGGTCGCCGGCGACGCGGAGCGTCTTGGAGACCACGGTCCCGCCGAGGCTGATGACCGAGATGTCGGTCGTGCCGCCGCCGATGTCGACGATGAGGCTCGCGGTCGGCGAGTCGATCGGCAGGCCCGCGCCGAGGGCGGCCGCGACCGGCGACTCGATGAGGTAGGCCTTGGCGGCGCCCGCCGCGAGCACGGCGTCCTCGACGGACTTGCGCTCGACCTCGGTGAGGTTGTCGGGGATCGCGACGATCGCGCGGCGGAAGCCGAAGAGCGACGAGCCGCGCGCGCGCTTGAGGAAGAGGCGCAGCATCTCCTGCGTCATGTCGAAGTCGGAGATGACGCCGCCGACCAGCGGGCGCGTCACGGCGATATGCGCCGGCGTCCGGCCGAGCATCTTCTTCGCGTCGTCGCCGACGGCGACGACCGTGCCGGCCTTCACGTTCGTGCTGGCGACGCTGGGCTCGTTGATGACCGTCCCCCGCTGCTTGACGTGGATCAGGGTATTGGCGGTGCCGAGGTCGATGCCGACGTCGGGGAAGAGGGACTTGAAGGCCATGGTGGTGCGGGGCTGATGATACGTAGCATGAGGCCAAACGGCAACGGAGGGATTGACAGGAATCGATGCAGAAGCTCCAATCCCATGCGGAGGCTTAGAAACTTATGGATATGGAAGGAATGGAAGTGGAGAGAGTGCGATCGGTGGGAATCCGGCCGCTGAAAGGCGACATGCCGCTGATGGGGATGGCAGGGTCGCTGCATGACGCCCACGCGGGAGACATCGAGTTCAAGAATGATTTCGAGGTGCGGCCCACGCCCGAAGGAATCATCGAGATAGTCCGCGTTCGAGGCTTTCCGCTGGACGCCACCTATGCTGAGGTGCTCGCGGCCGCGGGGCTCGAGGCACGGGAGCTCTCTGAGAGCCAGGTGGTTCACGTCGTGGAGAACTTCGGCAGCATTGCGAACGGATGTCCTGAGACGACCGTCATTTTCGGAACCCGAGGAGGACTGTTCGCCGGAGAGCTTTTCCTGAGCGAGGATCCGGATACCGAAGAGGAAACCGCGCTGAATTTTTGGCGATTCGACATAGGCCAGCCGGCAGCGAGCGACGAGCTTCATCTCGTCGTGCTGCAGGAAAAGCGCACCGAGTAAGCAAAGAAGGCTCCCCTTGAGGGAGCCTTTTCCTTGCGTGCGTGATGCCTAGTGCGCCTGCGCGAAGAGCCAGCGATGCGTCGCGGCCTTCTCGCAGCGGACGCACGTTCCCGATTCCTCGGCTGACCCGAGCGGCAGGCAGCGCGTCGTGGCCTTCGTCTCCTCCTTGATCGCCGTCTCGCAGGCCTCGTCCTCGCACCAGAAGGCGCGTATGAAGCCCCGGTTTCCAGTGAGCACCGCCTTGAACGCGTCGTACGTGTCGACCTCATGCGTGTTATCCGCGAGGAAGGCCTCGGCCTCGGCAAGGAGCCCTGCCTGGATATCCTCCAGGAGCGTGGCGACCTGCGCCGCGAGCCCGGCACGTGGCGCCTGCACCTTCTCGCGCGTGTCGCGCCTCACCAGCGTCACGACGCCAGCCTCGAGCTCGCGGTTCCCCACCTCGACGCGCACCGGCACGCCCTTGAGCTCCCAGGCGTTGATGCGGCTGCCGAGCGACTCGTGGTCAGCCTCGTCCACGGCAACGCGGATCCCGGCGGAACGGAGCTCCGTGGCGATCGCTGCCGCCTGCTCCGGATCGACGCCCTTGATGGGCAGCACGACGGCCTGGATCGGAGCGATGCGCGGCGGGAGACGCAGCCCGTCGTCGTCGCCGTGCGCCATCACCAGCGCTCCGATCGAGCGGGTCGTGAATCCCCAGCTCGTCTGCCAGACGTGCTGCGCGGCACCCTCGCGGTCCAGGAAGGTGATGTCGAAGGCCTTGGCGAAGTTCTGGCCGAGATCGTGGCTCGTGCATCCCTGGAGCGCCTTGCCGCCGGGCATGAGCATCTCGTACGTGAGCGTGCTTGCCGCGCCGGCGAACCTCTCGGATTCCGACTTGCGTCCGACGTGGCCGGGAAGCGCGAAGAGCTCGCGATACACGTCGGCGTACGTCCGGATGCCCCAGAGCACCGTGTCCTCGGCTTCCTCGTGCGCGGCGTGCGCCGTGTGGCCCTCCTGCCAGAGGAACTCCGAGGTGCGCATGAACGGGTACGTGCGCTTCTCCCAGCGGACGACGTTGCACCACTGGTTGATCTGAAGCGGCAGGTCCCGCCACGACTGGATCCACTTCGCGTATGCCTGGTACATGATCGTCTCGCTCGTGGGGCGCACCACGAGGCGCTCGCCGAGCTCCTCGTTGCCCGCGATCGTCACGACCGCGAGCTCGGGAGAGAAGCCCTCCACGTGCGAGGCCTCCTGCTGCAGGAGCGATTCGGGTATGAAGAGCGGGAAGTAGGCGTTCTGCACGCCGCGCTCCTTGATGCGCGCGTCGAGCTCGGCCTGCGCGGCCTCCCAGAGGGCGTACCCGTACGGGCGGATGATCATGGTCCCCTTCACGGGACCGTAGTCGGCGAGCTCCGCGAGCGCGACGAGGCGGAGGTACCACTCGGATACGTCCGCTGCTTTCGAGGGAAGGTCGCGCTTTGCCATGATGACGTGAGTATACCTGCTCAGGCGGCGGTGACGATGGCCGAAAAGCTCGCCGCGTCCAGGCTCGCTCCCCCGACGAGGAGGCCGCCGAGGTCGGGCTCTGCCAGGAAGGCAGCGGCGTTTGCCGGCGTGACCGATCCGCCATAGAGCACCGTGAGGCTCGCGACGCGGTCGCCGAGCTCGGACGCTATCCAGCGCGCCGTCGCCGACGCGTCTGTCGCGGTGGCCGCCAGGCCGGAACCGATCGCCCAGAGCGGCTCGTAGGCCACGATCGCGTCGCTGTCATCCGGAACCGCCGCAAGCTGCCCGGCGAGGAACGCGCGGACCGCCTCATCCCCGGCAGATTGAATCTCCCGCGACTCGCCCACGCAGATGACGGGAAAAATCCCGGCGGCAAGGGCAGCGCGTGCCTTGGACGCGACCTGCGCGTCGGTCTCGCCGAGCGCGCGACGCTCGGAATGACCCACGATCGCGTAGGCGACGCCGAGGTCCGCAAGGATCGCCGCGCCTACCTCGCCGGTGAAGGCCCCGGGCTCCTGCGCGGAGATGTCCTGGGAGCCGAGCAGGAGGCCGGGCGAGGCCACGCGCACCGGCGCGAGGTACGGGTAAGGCGGACAGACGACTACCGCACTGCCCTCGGGAACCTCGATCGCGGCGAGTCCGGAGGCCAGCTCCAGGGCCTCGAAAAGGCGGGCCGGGTGATGCTTCCAGTTAGCGATGAGCAGGCGCTGCATGAGACCAGTGTACCTGATGTCTGCCAGGAAACGGACAGGATGCGACGTCAACGGCGCGGCAGTTATGCCCAGGTGGGCATAACCTCTCGGTGTCACGCGCACAATGTCGCATCCGCTGATAATCGCATGACAAAGCCGTACGGGCGTCAATAACCTTGACAGCGAAGCGACCCATTAAAACGGCTTACCTTTGACGGCAGGCGCTTCGATGCCCTGGCCAGCCACAGAATCATGGCTTGTACACTTTTTTTCCCCAGGCCGTTTTCTCATAATCCGAACCAGGCAGCCACCCGTTCCCCTACCCTCTCTCCTATGGAAAAGACCTCAGCTCCGGCATCCACCTCGCGCTCCTCGCAAGGACCTGCGAAGCCCTATCGCCTCCAGCTGAAACGTCTCCATACCAAGCCCGGCACGCATCCGTTCGACGAGATCGAGTGGGTACGGCGCGACGCGGTCATCGGCTCCGGCGACAAAAAGTCGTTCGAGCAGCGCGGGGTCGAGTTCCCCGCCTCGTGGTCAGACAATGCAGTGAACATCACCGCCTCTAAGTACTTCCGGGGCACGCTCGGCACGGACGAGCGCGAGGACAGCCTGAAGGACATGATCACGCGTGTGACCTCCGAGGTACGCGCCTGGGGCACCAAGGGCGGCTACTTCCTCGACGAGGCCGAGGCCGACACGTTCGAGGCCGAGCTCGGCTACCTCCTCGTCAACCAGCACCTCTCCCCCAACAGCCCGGTCTGGTTCAACGTCGGCACCAAGGCCGTGCCGCAGTGCTCGGCCTGCTTCATCCTCAACGTGGACGACACGCTTCCCTCCATCCTCGACTGGATACAGACCGAGGGCTACGTGTTCAACGGCGGCTCAGGCGCTGGCACGGCGCTCTCGAAGATTCGCAGCCGGCACGAGCGCATGAGCCGGGGCGGCAAGTCCTCGGGACCCGTCTCCTTCATGCGCGGCGCCGACTCGGTCGCGGGAATGATCGCCTCGGGCGGCAAGACGCGCCGCGCGGCCAAGATGATCGTGCTCGGCGTGGGTCATCCCGACATCGAGGAGTTCATCGCCTGCAAGGCCGACGAGGAGGACAAGATCAGGGCACTGATGGATGCCGGCTACAACATGAGCGACCTCAACGACCCGGCATGGCATTCCATCCAGTACCAGAACGCGAACAACTCCGTGCGCGTCACCGACGAGTTCATGGAGGCCGTCCGCGACGACGGCGAGTTCAGCACCCGCTGGATCGTGGACGGCACGGTGGCGAAGACCTACCGCGCCCGCGACCTCTTCCGGCAGATCGCGGCGGCCGCCTGGAAGTCCGGCGACCCCGGACTGCAGACGCACGACATCATCAATGACTGGCACACCTGTCCCGAGACCGGCCCGATCGAGGCGAGCAATCCCTGCTCGGAGTACATGCACATCAACGAGTCGGCGTGCAATCTCGCGAGCATCAACCTCATGAAGTACCTGGAAAAGGACGGCAGCTTCAAGGTCGCCGAGTTCACGCACGCGGTGCGAACCTCCATCCTCATGCAGGAGATCGTCGTCGGCTTCTCGAGCTATCCGACGCCGGCGATCACGCAGAACTCCTTCGACTACCGCCAGCTGGGCCTGGGCTACGCCAACCTCGGCGCGCTCCTGATGACCAAGGGCTTCCCGTACGACTCGGACGAGGCGCGCGCCTGGGCGGCCTCGATCACCTCGCTGATGACCGGCGAGGCGTACCGCTTCTCGTCCAAGATCGCGCGGCGCATGGGCGCCTTCGCGGGCTACGAGAAGAACGCGATCCCGATGCTCCGCGTGATGGGCAAGCACCGCGACGCCGCCTACGCGATCGACTCCTCGCTCGTCGATGACGCGGAGCTCGCCGCGGCAGCCTGCACCGTCTGGGACCAGGCAGTCGCAGGCGGCAAGGAGCACGGGTACCGCAACTCGCAGGCGACCGTCATCGCTCCTACCGGCACGATCTCCTTCCTCATGGACTGCGCGACCACCGGCATCGAGCCCGCGTTCTCGCTCGTCTCCTTCAAGCAGCTCGTCGGCGGCGGCTACATGAAGCTCGTCAACGAGGCCGTGCCCGAGGCGCTCAGCCGTCTCGGCTACGCGCCCGAGGAGGTGGCCGCCATCACCGCGCACATACTCGAGGAGGGCACGATCGAAGGCGCGCCCGTTCTCAAGGACGAGCACCTGCCGATCTTCGACTGCGCGGTGGCGCCGGCAAACGGATCGCGCTCGATCTCGTGGAAGGGTCACGTCCGCATGGTGGGAGCCGCGACGCCCTTCGTCTCGGGAGCCATATCCAAGACCTTCAACATGCCGTCCGGCACGACCGTCGAGGAGATCGAGGAGGCGTACCTCATGGCCTGGGAGCTGGGCATCAAGGCCTTCGCCGTCTACCGGGACGGCAGCAAGGCGGCGCAGCCGCTCTCGACGGGCAAGAAGAAGGAGCCGGCTGCCGTCGCGCCCGGCGCTCCCCTGCCTGACTCCTTCCGCAAGAAGCTGCCGGTGACGCGCGTCTCCGAGACGCACAAGTTCTCCGTCGCCGGGCACGAGGGCTACCTCACGACCGGACTCTATCCGGACGGGGCTCCGGGCGAGGTGTTCATCAAGGTCTCGCGCTCGGGCTCGACGCTCTCCGGCCTCCTGGACTCGTTCGCCATCGCGATCTCCATGGCGCTCCAGTACGGCGTGCCGCTCAAGACGCTCGGCGCGAAGTTCATCTACACGCGCTTCGAGCCGTCCGGCTTTACGGAGAATCCGGACATCCGGACCGCGACGAGCATCGTCGACTACGTCTTCCGGTACCTCGCGCTGCGCCACATGGGCAAGGACGACCTCTTCGACCTCGGCGTGGCCGAGGCGACCACCGAGCAGGGCGCCCGCCCGCTCGAGGTCGCGGTGGCGCCGGACGCGCTGCCCGAGCCTGAGAAGGAGCCGGCGGCGAAGGCCGCGCCCCCGCAGGGCGCATCCGCCTCGCGCCAGGGCACCACGATCGCCGAGACCGTCTGCCGGAAGTGCGGGGGCATGATGGTGCGCACCGGCTCGTGCCAGACCTGCCTGCAGTGCGGGGAGAGCTCCGGAGGCTGCCAGTAATCTGAGCGCGGTCGTGAAGAAGGCGGCTCTTGAAGAGCCGCCTTTGTGCGTTGCGTCATCCCGCGATGCGGATCACCGCGTACAGCGTCACGATACCTGCGAGATTCATCACGGTCGTCAGGCGCTTGGGATGCGCGTGATGGCTCTCCGGAAGCAGGTCGCTCGCGCCAATGTACAGGAAGAATCCGCACATCAGGGCGATCATGATGCCGAGAAAGCCCGGAAGATCCCCTTCTCGTGGTTGCGCGTCCACTACGTGCAGGAGGACCCCTTCATCGAGATCGTGAAGTTTGGCATGCGCGGCATCGAGCGCGAGTACATCTTCCACTGGAAGATATGAAAAGGACGGTCCCCTGGACCGTCCTTTCACGCGTCGCGCGTCCGTCCTAGCGACGGATGAGGCGAAGGATCCAGATGAGGATGACCGCGCCGATGATGGCGACGAGCAGGCTGTACACGTTGAAGCCGGTGACGCCCGAGGTCCCGAACTGCTCGAACACGAAGCCGCCGATGAAGGCGCCGACGATGCCGACCACGATGTTCATGAGCGCGCCCTGCTGGGCATCCGTCTTCATGATCAGGGACGCTATCCAGCCGGCGAGAGCGCCGAAGATGATCCAGAGTATGATGGACATTCGTTGATTTTTATTGGTGGATACACTGACCTTTCCCGGATGTCAGGATATCAAATCCGGCTGGCTCCTTCACCCGGGGTTCTCCACAGCCGCGGTGATGCTAGAATCTGGAGGAAAGGTCGTTCATGCACGCACTACACATCATGCACAGCTCAATCAGCCGCCGTGGCGACGGTTCCGCAGGAGCGGTAGCCGTCGTCGCCATCGTCGTCCTCGTGCTCATCGCCGGATACTTCCTCTTCTTCAGGGGCGGATCGGCGGACACGCAGGACAGCTCGGTCGTACCCGACACCGTCAATGTGAACGTTCCGGACTCGTTCACCCCGGAGCAGGGACAGTAAGGTCATCATCGAAACAGGAAAAGAAAGAAGGCCGCCCAAGGGCGGCCTTCTTCGTACCCGAAGGGATCAGCGGAAGAGACGGTCCCAGGTCGCGGGATCGGTCTCGCCGTCCGCCTTGAAGAGGGCGACGCCGCCGAGGCCGAGCTCCCTGGCCAGAGCGACGGTGGTGGCGGTCGATCCCCCGTCAGGGAAGGTGACGTAGTACGTGTTCACCGTCCCGGTCGGGACAGCATTCCCTGGCAGGCCGGAGGTGAGGCCGGTATAGACGAAGCCGAGCTCGCCGGAGCGACCGCGCACGACGGTGGCGCGCTGCTGCTGCGCGAGCGCGATGGCCTTGGGGTACGTGATCGCGCTGATCTGGTTGTAGGCGCCGCCGGCGCCGAGCCGGTAGACGCGGCCGTAGGTCGGCATGCCGAGCACGATCTTGCTCGGAGCTATCTGCGTCGTGGTGGACGCGACCACCTTACGCACCCAGGCCGGGTCGGCAACCGGGGCGTAGAAGGCGCCTGCCGCGGCAGCCTGCGCATTGAGCGAGACCACCGCCCTCCCCTGGTCATAAGCCATGACGCGCACCTGGTCGCAGTAGCGGTCGATGGCGTCGTAATCGTTGGCATAGACCGGGGTCACGCTCGCCAGGGGCGAGCCTGCCGGGTAGAGGTCGGTCTTGGGCGTGCGCGCCTCGATCGTGCAGATCAGGTCCTTCTTCTTCTTGTGCAACGCCTTGCCTAGCTCCTTGAGGAAGGAGACGAAGTGCGGATTCGTCTCGGCGAGCTTGGCCTCGTAGTCGATCTCGATGCCATCCACGGAGCGGTTGGAGGAGATCACCGAGGACATGAGGTCCTTGACGTGCGCCGCGCGAAGCTTGCGGTCCGAGAGCGTCGCCTGCATGGCAGCGCCGTTGAACCACGAGACGGTCGGGTACACGTCGACCCGCTTGCGCTCGGCCTCCTTGAGGAAGTCCGCCCAGGGAGCGCTCCCGAGTCCCGCACGGTCCACCACCTTGCCCTCGGCGTTCACCTCGAAGACGAAGGGGCTCACGCTGTCCAGTTCCGAGAGGTACGGCGCGATCTCGGCGATGCCGGCGTCATCCTTCCAGTACGGAATCCAGGCGCTGCGCGAGAAGCTGGAGGAGGCGGCCGACGCCGTCGGAGCGAGGACGGCGAGCATGAGCGCTCCGGCGACGGAGCTGGCGAGGATCGAGGTGCGTGAGGTCATGTATATGGAGACGGTTTCTGGGGAATAAGGTTACACTCCCACCCTATCGCACCCTGGTCCCCCGTGCTACGGTAGCTGCCATGCAGCAGAACATACGCAACGTCGCCATCATCGCGCACGTCGACCACGGGAAGACCACGCTCGTCGACGCGCTCCTCAAGCAGAGCGAGAACTTCTCGGTGAAGTCCGGCGCCGCGACGGAGCTCATCATGGACTCCAACGAGCTCGAGCGGGAGCGCGGCATCACCATCTTCTCCAAGAACGCCGCGGTGGACTACAAGGGCACCAAGATCAACATCGTCGACACGCCCGGTCACGCCGACTTCGGCGGCGAGGTCGAGCGCATCATGCAGATGGTCGACGGCGTCCTCCTCCTGGTCGACGCCAAGGAAGGCCCGATGCCGCAGACCAAGTTCGTGCTCGGCAAGGCCCTCAAGGCCGGGCACCGCGTCATCGTCGTGGTCAACAAGATAGACAAGGACGGGGCGCGCACCGACTTCGCGCTCAACAAGACCTTCGACCTCTTCATCGAGCTCGGCGCCAGCGACGAGCAGGCGGAGTTCCCGGTCGTCTACGCCGCCGGAGCCCTCGGCCTCGCCGGCATGGAGGCAGATCTCTCGAAGATGAAGGACATCGAGCCCGTGTTCGACCTCATCGTCAAGGAGGTGCCGCCGCCGACCGGTTCCCCCACCGAGCCCCTCGCCATGCTCGTCGTGAACCTCGCGCACGACACCTTCAAGGGCAAGCTGGCGATCGGGAAGATCCTCGGCGGGACCCTCAAGCGCAACCAGGCCGTGCTCGTCGTCAAGCGCGAGGGGGGCGACCCGGTCAAGGCGACCATCTCGGCCATCACCGTGTTCGACGGTCTCGGCCGCGCCGACGTCGAGACCGCGAGCGCGGGCGACATCGTCGCGCTCGGCGGGCTCGGCACGATCTCCATCGGCGACGGCGTCACCGAGCCCGAGAACCCGCAGCGCTTCGCCGAGCTCTCCATCGAGGAACCGACCGTCGCGGTCGTATTCGGCGTCAACTCGTCCCCCTTCGCCGGCAAGGAAGGCAAGTTCGTCACGAGCCGCCACATCTGGGACCGCCTCCAGAAGGAGGTCGAGACCGACGTCGCGCTCCGCGTCGAGGCCACCGACACCCCGGACGCCTGGACGGTATCCGGCCGCGGCGAGCTGCACCTCACGATCCTCATCGAGAAGATGCGCCGCGAGGGCTTCGAGTTCCAGGTCGGCCAGCCGCAGGTCATCACCAAGGACATCGACGGAACCAAGAGCGAGCCGATCGAGCGCCTCAGCGTCGAGGTGCCGGAAGGCATGCTCGGCGGCGTGATCGAGGAGATGGGCAAGCGGCGCGGCACCGTCGTCGACCTCAAGGTCGAGGGCGTCAACGCCTTCATCGAGTTCACCGTCCCGACCCGGGGCCTCATCGGCTTCCGCTCCCGCTTCACCACGATCACCAAGGGCCAGGGCATCATGCACAGCCTCTTCGAGGGCTACGAGCCCTACGCCGGCGAGATGAACGCCAACGCGCACGGCAGCCTCGTGGCGCACGAGTCCGGCATAACCCGCAGCTACGGCCTCATGGGCGCCGAGGAGCGCGGCGAGCTCTTCGTCGGGCCCGGCGTCAACGTGTACGAGGGCATGGTCGTGGGCCAGAACGCCAAGGAGAACGACCTGCGCGTCAACGTCTGCAAGGAGAAGAAGCTCAGCAACATGCGCGCGAAGTCGGACGGCGGCATGGAGTTCCTGAAGGTGCCCCGCCTGGTGACCCTCGAGGATGCCATCGAGTACCTCGGTCCCGACGAGCTCGTGGAGGTCACGCCCGAGTCCGTGCGCATCCGTAAGCGCTACCTCACCGAGATAGACGAGAACCGCGCCAAGCGCGGAGGAAAGTAAGGCAGGAACTCGAAACGGAAAGCACCCGCCGGCGGGTGCTTTCCGTTATCCGCGCGCCATCAGGTCGCACAGGTGCCCGAGCTTCTCGGTACCGCTTGCGGTCCTGCCCGCTAGCTCGATCTACGATGACGGCTCCTGATCGGCCGGGCCGAAGGCTTGCGCGATATGCGTCCGGCGCTCGTCATCGTTCATGAGCGCATCATAGGTGCTGGACGCAGGAGGCGCGCGCTCCTAGCATGGAGCGATGCTGATACTGCTCGACATGGACGGCACCGTCGCGGACCTGGACGGACGGTTCGTCGAGCGATATAACGCCCGGTTTCCTGCAGGACCCATCGGCAAGCGCCTCACCTGGGCCATGACCGAGGACATGCCCGCCGACAGGCACGGCAGCGTCGGCGAGATACTCGCCGAGGACGGCTTCTTCGCCGGGCTCGATCCCCTGCCGGGAGCCGTCGAGGCGTTCTTCGCGATGCGGGATGCCGGCCACGAGGTCGTCCTGTGCACCTCGCCGTTCGTGAGTTCCCGCTGGTGCGAGTCGGAGAAGCGTCACTGGGTCGAGCGTCACCTCGGTGCCGAGTTCGCGCATGCCCTGGTCCTGACCTCGGACAAGACGCTGGTGCGCGGAGACGTCCTCATCGACGACCGGCCGGACATCCGAGGCAGGCTCGAGCCTTCCTGGCGACAGGTGCTGCTCGACCAGCCCTGGAACCGGGACGCGGACCTCCCGCGCGTCAGTCGCGACTGGAGCGACTGGAAGGAGGTGCTCGGCCGCATCGCGGCATGAAAAGGGACGGCCATGGGCCGTCCTCTGGTTTCCTTCCGCTCAGGCTGGCTCCTCTTCGATCAGCACGAACCGCTTGTCGTGCGATCCTCGCGCGTATCCCGTGAACTCGTCGAACGAGCGCACGGTGAGAAGCTCGCGCCTCTCCAGCGGATAGTACAGCACGAGGAAATCGTCCCCGAGCCGGCCGCGCAAGGCGCCGTCGTCGAAGAAGGCTCCGTCTCCGTCGCGGAAGATGACGATCCGTGCTGCCGTGTCGTCGCTCTCTCTCCCTGACTCGAAGGCTCGTACCCACAGAGAGGCGGACGCTCGGGCGTCCTCCCGGTAGCGTATGACGCCGAGCACGCGATAGGTCGGTCCCTTGAAATGCTGGTACGTGCCGATTGGCAGGTCTTTCTGTACGGGATCAGCCGATGCGCCGGTCCCCGTTCCGTTTCCATTCTCATTCATAATTATCGTTCTCCTTTTTATTTTAATCTGCGATGTCCGTGAACAGACCAACGCTACAGCACGAACTGCATCAGCGTCAATGACCTGAAAACGTAGAGCCTTGAATACAAAGGCTGATGATGGTATGGTTCGATTTCACCTCCGGGTGAGCCGCAAGGCGAAACGTAAAGACATGAACACGACCCCGAACCGATCGGGCGCCCCTGACCGGGAGCGTCGCGCGCTCAACGCCGTCAAGTACCGGTGCCACAAGCTGCGCGCGCACCTCTGGGACATGGACGAGCGCAAGGACCGCATGAACGCTAATCACTGGATCGTGGGCCATATCGGCGAGTCGTTCATGACCGCCAACGTCGAGGAGCTCGAGCGGCTCGAGTTCTACATGGAGCAGAAGATCAAGAACGGGCACTGCCCGCTCCATATCGAGGAGAACGCCTCTACCCGCTACAAGCGGGACGGCGGCTCCACCGCCGCGCGCAAGAAGGTTCGCGAGCGGCTCGTCGAGCTAAGCGGCGAGAAGTGCGTCGACTGCGGCCGCGACGACGTCCAGCTCACCCTCGATCACATCCATCCCATCAGCCTCGGCGGAAAGAACGAGGTGTCCAACTGCCAGCTCCTCTGCGTCCCCTGCCACACGAAGAAGACCAAGGTGGACAGCAAGCTCGCATTCGAGCGCTACTTCGCCGAGAACTTCCCGGAGAAGCTCGCCGCGATGAAGGCGGCCCAGGAGGAACGGCGGCTCGCGAAGGAAGAGGCGCGCGCGATGCGCAGGACCGGCGTCTCCGATCAGGTGCTCGCGCGGATGCCTGAGCGGCCGGAAGCTGATCCGGCGGAGAAGGCAGACCGTCCCAGGAGGCGGCGAGGCAGGCGGGGTGGCCGGCGCAGCCGCGGCTCCGCGGGAGCCCGGGCGTCAGAGCCCCAGGGCCAGCAGGCCTAGGGCCGGGAGAAGGAGAGCGTGTTGCCGCGCTCCAGGTAGCTGAGCTCGAGCGACGAGGGCGTGAGACGCAGGACCCGGTACGCGAAGCGCTCTCCGTCGAGATCTTCCAAGAGGTACGTGCCCGCCTCTGTCTCGGGCGTCTCTGGCCCTGCGTCTGCGTAGCCTGCCGGAGAGGCGGCGAACCGGTACGTGCCTTCCGCGACGGTCTCGCCGTCGTAGGTCTCGGCCAGGGCGCCATCCTCGCCGAACCTGACGCCGTAGGCGCCATCCTGGTCGCTCTTCCATGCCCCGAGGACGAGGTCCGAGGCCTCGGCTGAGGTCACGGAGCTGATGTCCGCCGGCTGCTGCGGAGCGCGCAGCGACAATGCCAGGGCGGCCGAGGCAAGGAAGCCGATGCCGACCAGGAGCTGCGTGACGCGCGGTGCCATGGGCGCATGATACCAGCATCGCGGAGCCTCGCGCACGCTTGCCTCCGCGCACGCCGCGGCTACACTGACCCCATGGATCGCGCGCGTGAAGCCAGGGCGGCGCTGAAGGAGGCGGGCCTGAAGGTCACCGCCGAGCGGACCGCGCTCATGGCGGCGCTCATGGCGACGAGGCATCCGGCGAGCACGCGCGAGCTGCTCCTCTCGGTAGACGGCATGGACCGCACTACCGTGTACCGAAACCTCCAGGGCTTCGTCAGGGCCGGCATCGCGCGGAAGGTGGACGTGGGGCACCGGCACGCGCATTTCGAGTCCGCGCTCGGCGTCGAGCATCACCATCTCATCTGCGGAAGGTGCGGGAAGGTGGAGGACGTGAGCTTCTGTCCCGATCCCGTCCTGCAGGCCGCCATGCTGAGGAAGAGCTCCTTCAGCTCGATCGAGAGCCACACCCTCGAGTTCCGAGGCACCTGCAAGGCCTGCGCGCGTAAGTCAGCCTGAGGCCTCCTGCAAGGCGCGATGCCGTGCAGCCATGTCGCGATAGCGGGAATCCGTCCGTGCCAGGTCATACGCTTTCCTGAAGGCTTCGGCGGCGCGGGCCTTCTCGTTGGTAGCCCAGTCCTCCCGTTGCGGAAGGGGCGCGGCGCGCAGCTTCCGCGCCTCCCCTGCCGATGCTGCCCGCTGAGGGTTGCTCGCGTACTTCCTGCCACCCGCGTGATTGGCGTAGCGGCGCGCGCGCGTGAATCCCATCTGGAGGAACTTGCGCGCCATGTCGGCTCCGACGAAGTCGTTCTCGTGCAGGTAGCGGATGAAGCGGGCATGCAGGAGCTCGGCTGACTCTCGGGCGACCTCCTCGGTACGGAAGCGCCAGAGCGGCAGGAGTTCGGACTTGTACGGCTCGGCGATGAGCACTCCCTGCTCTCCCCGGCCGATGGGATACAGCTCCGGATGCTTGCGAAAGTCGATGCCCCGATACCGATCCGCGTAGGAGCCATCCATGATTCTATCCTAGCATCACTGCAGCCTCCCGGAGGAAGGCATCTCGAAGGTCGCTGAATGGGCGAGACCGATCGGATTCGCGCTCAGCCCTTGCGAGCCGCGTCGATGGCCGCGACGTCTATCCTGCCCATGGTCATCATGGCGTCGAAGGCGCGCTTCGCCTCGTCCCCGCCTGCGGCGAGAGCGTCGATGAGCGTGCGCGGCGTGATCTGCCAGGATACTCCCCACCGGTCCTTGCACCAGCCGCATTCGCTTTCCTGGCCTCCGTTGCCGACGATCGCATCCCAGTAGCGGTCCGTCTCCTCCTGACCGTCCGTCGCGATCTGGAAGGAGAACGCCTCGCTCTGCTTGAATGCGGGGCCGCCGTTGAGGCCGACGCACGGAATCCCACAAACCGAAAACTCCACCGTCAGCACGTCTCCCGCCTTTCCACTCGGAAAGTCCGCAGGGGCGCGGTGGACGGCGGTCACCGCGCTGTCGGGAAAGGTAGCGGCGTAGAAGGTGGCAGCCGCCTCGGCATCCTTGTCGAACCAGAGGCAGATCGTGTTCTTGGGAGTTTCGTTCATGACAGCAAGCTTATCGCTTCGGGCGCGGATGGTAAATGTTGCCTGCGATGCGCGGCCTATCGTGGCGGCAAGGGCAGCCGCTCGACGATCAGCGTCTCGCCAACGACGTAGGCGTTATAGCCCTCGTCATCGAGCAGCGAGCGCACTTCGGCAAGCAGCTCGGCAGAAGCGGCGGCGAACTGGTCCTCGCCTCCCTCGACGGACTGGATCTTGAGGGGCGTTATGCGTGCGCTGCCGTTTTCCGCGAGCAGTCCTCGCACGTTGCCGAAGAGCCCCGCGATATCTTCCGCGCTGTCCAGGTAGTATGGGACGGAATACGAGGACCAGACCTCGTCTGCCTCGGCAACGCCCTCGGCACGGAGCTCCTCGACCAGGCGCGGGTCCTCGGCGCGGAACGGGACCGATCGGTATGGCGTGTCATCATTGCGATCGATCTTCTCCTCCGTGATGAAAGGGTCCACGTTAACGATCTCCGCGGGATGGATATCCGGCGCATGAAGCAGGTCGTCGAGCGAATGGCCGCCGCCGAGCAGGACGATGCGCTTGCCAGCGAGCCGGCGCGCGAGATAGGCGTCGGCCTCGTCGCTCTCGAACCCCAGCCGGAACAGCGAGTGCGCGTACGGGGTATTGTCCGCCTTGTTCGCCTTGCCTCGGAAGACGCGCTCCTGGTTGGTATGCGCGTAGGACGTCATGCCTTCCAGCTCCTTCCCGCGGTTGCTCGCGGAACCGATGAGAGAGACGACCTGCGCGAAGGTCTGCTCGTTCTTCAGGGAGGAGAATTTCTCTCGCGGCCGCGATTCCATCTCCTCGAGGAGGCCTATCGCCTTCCTCATGGCGGCCTGATACCGGGAATCGTTCTGTATGTTGGCTCCTTTCTCGAAGATCATGGTGGCGCCGGCCCCGTACTTGTCGTCGATGAAGGACTGCGTGACGCGCTCCAGGTATTCCTCAGGACGCTCGTCGCCGAACGGAGCGAGCTCGGCATCCGTGGCCTCCTGGCGCCAGCCGCGAAGCTCGTCGCCAAGACGGTCGATAACGGCCGCTCGGTCGCCTGGCTCGTTCCCCTTCTCGAGCGGCTGCCCTTCCCGCTCCGGGCTCTCTGGAACGAGAGCCTCCTGTATCGCTTCTGCCTGCTCGGCAGCTGTCGGCGGTCGCTCGCGCTTGAAGGATTCGATGCCCATGCGACTCATGATAGGTACGGGGCGGAGGCTGGCATATCGAACGTTCGTTCGCTATGATGGCCTCATGCCCGATGACCGTCACGCCGCGCGAATCCTCGCCTTCTACCGGCGCCGCGGCCGCATGCCCAGCTACCGGGAGGTCATGGCGGAGACCGGCCTGCGCTCCACCGCGAGCGTGCACAAGCTCGTCAGCCGCCTCCAGGAGGCAGGACGGCTCTCCAAGGACGCGACGGGGCGCCTCCTGCCCGGCAGGCTTGCCGCGCCGCGGCTGCTGGGCACCGTGGCCGCGGGCTTCCCCGTCCCGGCCGAGGAGGACCTGGCGGACACCATGAGCCTGGACGACTACCTCATCGGCAATCCCGAGGCCACCTTCCTGTTGCGCGTCTCGGGCGACTCCATGACGGGAGCCGGCATAAACCCTGGGGACCTGCTCGTCGTGGACCGGTCCGCGACGCCGCGCGCCGGGCAGATCGTGGTCGCCGAGGTGGACCGCGAGTGGACGGTGAAGTACCTGCGGGAGCGAAACGGCGCGCACTATCTCGAGGCGGCAAACGACGCGTACCCCGATATCCATGGCGAGGAGCTGCGCGTCGCGGCCGTCGTGAAGGGGGTCGTGCGCAAGTACTGATGCGCCAGGCGGTGCTCCATCTCGACGGCGACGCCTTCTTCGCGAGCGTGGAGCAGTCTCTCGATCCCGCGCTCCGGGAGCGGCCCGTCATGACCGGCGCCGAACGAGGCATCGTCGCCGCCTTCAGCTACGAGGCCAAGGCCCGCGGCATCGTGCGCGGGATGCAGACCTGGCGAGCTCGGGAGGTCTGTCCCGAGCTCGCGGTACGCGCGTCCGACTACCGGACGTACCGCACCTTCTCGACGCGCGCGACGGCGATCGTGAGGAGATCGGTGCCGCTGGTCGAGGAGTACGGCATCGACGAGTGCTTCGCGCTCGTCCCCGATGCCACGCTCGAGGAGGGAGCGAGAGTCGCGCGCCAGGTGCAGGAGACGCTCCGGCGCGAGCTCGGCGTCGGCTACTCGGTCGGCGTGGCAGCTACCAAGACGCTCGCGAAGGCTGGCTCGAAATGGAACAAGCCGTACGGGATCACCGTCGTCTCCGAGGACGCGCGGGAGGACATCCTGCGCATGCTGCAGGTCGGCCAGCTCTGGGGCATCGGACGGCGCATGGCACCGCGCCTGATGGCGCTCGGCATCCATACCGCCCTGGACCTCGCGCGCCAGGACGAGACCTGGGCCGCGACGCACCTGGACAGGCCGTACCTGTGCATGTGGGCCGAGCTGCGCGGCATCCCCGCCCTCGCCTTCGGCGCACCTGGGCGGGAGGCGCGCGGCTCGGTACAGGTCTCCCGTACCTTCTGGCCCGCGAGCCAGGAGCGGGCCGTGGTCTGGGGCGAGCTCTGCCGCAACGTGGAACGCGCCTGCGAGAAGCTGCGCCGCGAAAGCCTCCGGGCCGGCTCGCTCGCGATATCCCTCAAGACCCAGCAGTTTTCATACCGTCGCGCGGATTGCCTCCTGCCCGTCCCGACGGCCTATCCCGAGCAAGTGCTCGCCGCGGCCGCGCCGCTGTTTGCGCGCATGCTCGATGCCGACACGACGTACCGCGCGACCGGCGTCACGCTCGGGCGCATCAGCGGACGGGAAGCAAGGCAGAAAAGCCTGTTCTCAGCAGCCAGCGAGCCGGACGATCCTCGCGATTCCCTCTACGCGGCCGTCGATGCGCTGAATCTCAGGAAGCGGAAGGTCTGGCTCGCGAGCGCCGCCTGGAAGCCGGACGAGACGCCGCCGGTCTTCAGGCTGCCGCTCCTGCGCGGGGGCGCGCGCTAGGGTCAGTCGTGATCCTGCTCGAGTACCATCACCGCGTAACGCGGGGTGCCGTCCTCGTCGACGACGATGGTCGATATCGCGCGCAGGCGCAGGTTGGCGCCGGGCCTGACGACGAAGAGGTCGTCGGCGATGGTCTTCTTGCCCGTGGCGAGCGTGCGCGCGAGCGGCACCTCGCCAGGCGGATAGGGCGATCCTTCCGAGGTCACGAAGCGGTAGTCGGCGATGCTCGCCTTGCCGCCGGCGCCCTCCGCGAGCGACCAGGCGAGCGGGTTCTGCAGCACGACCTCGCCGCTGGGGTATTCCGCGACCACGACGCCGATGGGCAGGTCCTCGAGCACGACGCGCGAGAGGGCGCGCTCGCGCGCCAGTTCCATGACGTGATGCCGGCTCCGGTCAGAAAAGAGCCAGTAGATGGCAAGCAGCAGGGTCATCGCGAGGGTCAGGGCGATGGGCAGGACCTCGGCATCGCGCACGCGGGCGTTGAACAGGCCCGTGCCAATGTCCATGCCCAGGAGCGCTACCGTCTCCCCCGTCGCCGGATCCTTGATCGGGGCCATGGCGCTGATCCACTCGCCCCAGCTGTCGCGGGAGGGGCCTTCGACGAACGGACGGCCCTGACGGTAGCCGACCAGCTCCTCGGGCGTCGTTCCCTGATACACGTCGCCGGGCGCCGAGTAGTCCGGCGAATCGACCGGCTCGGAGTCGGCCAGGAAGAACAGCTTCTCGTCCTCGGCCGTTCTGGCGGCGAGCAGGTAGGCGAAGCGCACGTCAGGGTTGGCCGCGCGGATGCTTTCGAGGTCCTGCTTGATCAGGACGTAGGCCGGGTTGGCGAGGTCCTCCGAGGAACCGGCGAGCCCGCGGATCTCCTCGGCGTCGAACGTCGTCACCGCCGTCTGGGCGAGGCTGAGGAGATACGCGCGCTCGCGCCGGTCCGCCGCGCCGCGAACCAGCATGGTCGCGACCGTGCCGATCACCAGCGCCGCGACGAGCGCGAGCGCCGCCGGCGAGAGCCGGCGCGCCGGAAGCCTGACGCGGCGCGATCGAGAGGATTCGCTCATGAGGGCAAGTATAGCCTAACGGCCCAGGATGCCGGCCAGCGCCAGGAACGGCGAGACCGCGGCGATCGGGAGAACGTAGCTGACGCGCCGGTCGGCTCCCGTGCCTATCGCGGTGACGATGCCGACGACCTGTCCCTGCCGGCTGAGGACCGGCCCGCCCGAGTCGCCCGGGAACTGGCGTGCCGAGGTCCGGAGCATGCCGGAGATGACCATCTCCTTGCCCTGCTCTTCCACGCGCAGGCTGACATTCCGGCCCGTGACGCGGCCGGAGGAGACCGAGTCGATACGCTGGCCCTCCGCGTTGCCGACGGAGACGACGCGATCCCTGAGTCCGGCCGCATCCTCCGAGAACGCGAGCGCGGGGTGGCGCGTGCCGGAAACGCGCAGGACCGCGAAGTCGGCAGAGGCGTCACGGTATACGACCGTTGCCGGCACCTCGCCGGACCCGTCGTCTACCGTGTAGGTCGCGCCGGGCTCGTCGACGACGTGCCGGCTCGTGAGGAGGTACCCGTCATCGCTGACGAAGAAGGCCGAGCCCACCGAGACCTTGCGCGGGACGCCGCTGCGCGTCACGCCGGCGTACGCCGACACCAGTACCACCGCCGGAGACGCGAGACGCTCGATCGCCGAGCGCGAGAGGTTGCGGGAAGCGGCCGAGACAGCGGGAACCTGGAATGCGGCAAGCAGGAGCGCTGCCGCGACAAGCGAGGAGAAGGCACGTAGTCGGAAGGTCATGACCGCATCATACCGTATCCGCCGCGCTTCGTGCCGCGCGCGACAGCCGCGTGAGGACCGGCGGCGTGACGAGCGTGGTGAGCACCACCATGGCCACGACCACCGAGAAGGTGCGCGCATCGAGCACGCCCAGGGCCAATCCGGTGGTGGCGAATATGAGTCCCACCTCGCCGCGCGGGACCATGGCGAAGCCGATCAGGTGCCGGTTCACGCCCGGGCCGGCGAAGGCTCCGGCGACGTACTTGCCGGCGACCGCGACGGCGCTGAGACCGAGCGCGGCCAGGAGCACGCCCGGATCGAGGAAGACCGAAAGGTCCACGCTCATGCCCGTGACGACGAAGAAGATGGGAACCAGGAAGAGCGAGATCGGTTGGATCAGGTCCTCGATGTGACGCTCCGCGTGCGCGTGAGCCAGGAGCGTCAGGTCCTCGCGTATCTCGGGATTCGTGGCCTGCGCCGCCTGCGCCTCGAGCTCGTCGGCGACGCGGGGGCGGTCGAAGTGACGGAAGTGCGACGGGTCGAGCACCAGTCCGGCCGCGAAGGCGCCGATGATCGGCGCGAGGCCGATCGCGCCTGCCCCGTACGCGAAGACCAGCGCGGCCGAGATGGCGAGCGAGAGCTTCATCGCGATGCCCTCGTGCACCCGCGAGAACCACCGTCCGAGACGCGGCGCGAGGAAGAGGCCGAGCACGATCGAGCCCACCAGGAACGCGACCGCCTTCCCCAGGATCAGCGCGGTTCCCCCGATGCCGACGCTCCCCTGCGCGACGATCGCCGAGACCACGGCCAGGATCACGAGTCCCAGCACGTCGTCGATGACCGAGGCCCCGAGCACGATGCGCGCCTCGCGCGAGCGTGCCTGCCCGAGGTCGCGGAAGACTCGCGCCGTGATGCCCACGGACGTCGCCGTGAAGGCGGCGCCGAGGAAGAGGTAAGCGTTGGCGCTCAGTCCTGGCAGGAGGTACGGGCCGGCCACCCAGGCGCCGAGGACGAACGGCACGACGACGCCGCAGAGCGCGACCAGGACGGCACGGCTGCCGACCTTGAGCATCTCGCGGAGGTTGGACTCGAGGCCGACCTCGAAGAGCAGGATGATGAGCCCCAGCTCCGCGAGGAACATGACGGACGGGTCCGCCGAGGCCTGCGCGAGGAACCCGCCGCCAAAGAGCGCCAGGTTGCCGAGCACGACGCCGGCGAGGATCTCGCCGAGCACCGCAGGCTGGCCGAGGCGCTCCACCAGGCTGCCCGCGCGCGCCGCGAGCACGATGATCGCGATCCACAGGAGCGTGATGCCAGGGCCATGGGACGCCCCCGTCTCCGCAGCCGCTGCCGAAAATGGCAGCGCGAGCGCGGCGAGGATGAGCAGTGCCTTCTTCAGCATGCACGCACTATAGCATCGCCCGAGCACGAGGGGTCCTGCCTGCATGCGTCGCGTGCAGGAACATGAGGGGCTCGGGCTGAGGCTAGCTGCCGAGGACGTCGAAGCCCTGCGCGCGCAGGTAGAGCGTGACCGATCCGACGGCCGCCTGGTCCGCGGACGGGAGGGCGGCGATCTCGATGGCGCGCAGCGCCGTGGCCTGCAGGGTTCCTGAGACCGCGATGCGGTCCCCTACGCGCGCGACGACAAGGTTCTCGGCAGCGCCGTCGTCGAGCGGGCGCGCGAGCAGGACGAGAAGGCGCTCGGCTGCCGGTTCCGTATCGGTGACGTAGAAGGCCCGGTCGCTGACGACCTCGGTGACGGTGACGTCTCCCAGCGTCGCGGCGCGTCCATCCGCGTCCTCAGGCTCGCCTGAGGTCATGAGCGCGACGGTTCCCGGCGTCTCCGGAGTCCCGACCTGCGCCGAGCCGGAGGACTGCGGCTCGGCTTCTTCGCGTGCCGTACGGTTCCCGGCGGCGCTCCAGGCCAGGTAGCCGACGAGCAGCGCGAGCAGGAGGCCGATGATGATGAACGCGACCGACTGACCTTCCTGCGAAGGAGCGGCTGCCGTTTCGTGGGGATGCTCGGTGTTCATGAAATCAAGAGGATGACTGGCGAATGCATGCCCATGATAGCCGATGGCCGGGCATCCTGCCCGGCCATCATGACCTCCTGGCGACGCGGTCAGCGCGTCTCGAACTGCGCCCTGAAGGCAGCGTCGACCTCGGCGTCGGTAGCGTCAGGATGCTCGCTCCGGTACCGGGCCTGCCACAGCTCGATGTTCGTGATGCCTTCGCGGAACGCCGCGTCGACCTCCTCGTCGGTGGCACCCGGGTGATCGCGCCGGTAATCGTCCTCCCAGGCGCCGATGCGCTCGAGACCGGCCCCGAACTCGTCGAAGCGGTCCTTGAAGACGACGTAGCGGGCGAGGAGTCCGAGGACGACTATGACGAGCAGGGCGATGAGCAGCTTCTGGTAGGGAATCTTCATGTCGCCAAGCATAGCGATTTGCACCCGTACGTTCCACTGCGCGGAAAAGGAGCGATAAGAACGATCAGCTTCATACGAATAATGATGATTCCCTGCTACGTTGGAGAAATCTGCATCCTCTTGGCACCATTCCATACTGCGTGTTTCAGTCATGAAGAAAAAGCCGCCCTAAATAAGGCGGCAGCTGCAAACGGCAAGATTCGGGTCACGCCACGCTGGTAACGGGCGACGCGACAGCGCCGATCTCGCGCAGGTAGTCGATGATGGGAATCGCGTTGATGACGTACTCCCTCTCATAGCGCAGATCCTGCACGAAGATCTCTCCCGATTCCCTGATGACCAGGCGAACCTCGAACCTCTTGCGGTCCGGTATGACCAGGCAGATCACGAGCGTCGGGCCGTGATCGCTATTTTTAGGAAAGAGCGCCATCTCATCGAAGACGTTCTCGCCTTCTTGCTTGTATATCGTCGGCACGAGACCGAGGATCTCGCGTGCCTGATCCTCGGTCAGGCGGCTGATATCGATTATAGGTTTCATAATGTTTCTCCCTGGCGCCGACCCCGCGGTCAGCGCATGCTAGCTGCATTAATAAGTAAAAAATGAGATATGTCAATCTCATGCAAATGACTGTTTTTCGCGGCTTACGTTCCTGCCGTATCCATGAATGTTCCCCTGGCTGGACGCGTTTAGAACTCTGCCCTGAAACCAAATCAGGCAAGACTTATCAGCATTAGCGATTAAGTAGATAAATAACTAAAGAAATAACAAACAAAACCAAGATACCGCTCAAGATCCGAATCAAGCCCTTACGTGTAGCTTGAAGAATATCAATGAAAAAGATAAAAAGAGCCTTTAAAACAAGGAAGGCAATATAAAAAGGGGCGAAAGCAATTTGTATGAGAATATCGGTTCCACTTTTCATATCCCAAGCCTGAACCCAAACTAGGAGATTTGTCAAATCATTTGGATTGGTCTTGGCTCACAAATCTTTTCGTTAATGAAATCTTTTAGGTACTGCCATTTTCTTCCCTAATTTTTGCCTGGGCAATGATAGCCATATCCCACAATGCGATCATTTTAATTACAAGCCACCAGAGGTAAACAAAGTGAATACTGCGGAAGCCATATGTATCAATCAAGCCGTGTGCAAATCTGTTTCTTAAATTCGGCCCTGCTTGAACGATCAGCAAAGCACGTAAAGAGAAAACGATATCCTCACCTAGAATTTCTTCTAGCTCAGGGAAATACAAGAGTGTATTGAGATCCTTCTCAGTTTGAATTCCTTTGTCGTCAATATTGGTAACGACTACACCGTACTGCTCAAGAATGTACCTAATAGAAGCTTCTAACTGAGATGTAATCAAGCTACCAAATTGTAGCCAATCGCCTTTAAATCCAGCGTACAGAGCCAGTGCAAAAATATATTCTTTGCCAGGTGGCACGAAGGGATTATCAGTAACAAGCTGAATGAAGTCTTTTAAATTTGCTTTCCCTTCGCTAACCATGTGTCGTCTTGCAGGTTCAATAACGCTCGTAACTAACGTAGGTATGTAATAGCTCGTTGCTTGTTCATACATCGTTACTTGTAGAGCATTAGTCTGATCATCTGCGGTTTCGATTGTCGGAGAAACCCCGACGGTTTTACCTTCATCGTTAAGGGTTACTCCATCTGCTATGTATCTAAATATGAACTGCTGCATTATTTTCTCTGATGCAGTTTTCAATTGAGATTTAACAATGCTCTTCTGTTTAGATAGAGAATGAATAGCATCAATAAATGATTTGTTCTCCACTAAACCAATTGCCGCTTTAACGGTATCTGAAATATCCACTAGATCGCTTGTAAACGTCTTTAATTCACTATCAATATTTTTTTGATAAGAAATTTTTAACTGGTGAAGTTCATTCGCCTTGGCAGTTGACCCAGGAATACGCCTGTAAGCCTCGATGGCTTTAGTGAGCATTTGGCTAGCACCTAAATAGGAGCCTGCAGCAACTGAACTTTCTGCATCTTTTGCATACGATTCAGCGATCTCTTTTTTGGAATCATATGCATCCTGATCGCCTGCCTTGGATTTCAGTTGATATTCGATTTCTAGATACTCTCGTAACTTATGAGAATCCTTAGTTAATGAAATCCTATCGATGTGTTCTCGAGCTATCGGAATCAAGGGTGATGTATCCCCTCCTATTTCTAGGAGCTGATAGATTAAATTTGCTGCATAGAAAGAATCATTGCTGCGATACTTTTCGACCTTCGATTCGATAATTGTTCTAACTCTTGCAACTAATTGGATGTTGTTCAGATGCCTCGCAAGACGCCAAGCTCTTTCAAGTCTTTCTGCGCTATTAATCCAGTTTTCTGGATCTTCTAGCTCATCTGCGGCCTTTATATATTCCTCTACCGCTCTTAGGCCAAACTTATAACCCCTTTTGCAGATCCATAAAATATCTAGAGCTCGCGAAAGTATCTCCGGGTCTTCTGCGACCTCCACTAAATTCTCTAGTGAGATCAGGTTATTTTCTTTCAAATCACTCGGGATCATTGCCCTATGTGTAGACATTTCAAAGCAAGGACCGAAAGGTTCAGTGGATGACCCTGCATTGAGCATCAAAGAAGTAGTATGCCGTACTAAAGCAAATGATTCCGAAGCTTTATCCCCGTCTTTTTCCTCAATGAGCTTCTTGCTTAATAGTGAATGATATTCATCACAAGCCTTCTCTTTCGAAGCAGCTATCTCGTCTAATACCTTACTTTCAATAAATTCTTCTTTAGTTATTACAGCGTCAGGCAGAAACATAAATTGAATATTAATTTAAATCTTATTTTTTAGTAGTTGAAGCTAACTAATAGTCTAATTGAGACTGATTAACTTTCTACGCCTAATGAACGAGCCACTAATCCCTCTTCTCTAAGCTTTTCTGCACTCCGCGCAATATGCATCGATACTGCTCGAGAAATGAGATTGAAGTCAGAAATCTTCGAAGAGAACATCCGACTCCTGACCATTGTCTTTCTAATGGGATCTTTCTCCTGCAAAGGAATACAGGGATAACACTGTAACTCTAAGACCGTCTTAGCCAAGACCATATTAAATCGCTTTTGCATCTCTATGGGCGAAGTTTGTGATAGCTGCTTTGCCGTCAGAATGTCCTGTACGGCGAGCTTGGTGCTCCATCTCCTCCCACAATATCCCAAAGCTCCTTACTACTGCCAGCACCATACTGAATCTGGCAAAAGAGGCTTTATCGATTTTTGATAGTTCTAAACCGGCAAAAAAGCGCGTCCTGCTGAATTGCCTACTTCAGAACCCGGTTGTAAATGGTAAAAATATAGATTTTACCTTGCGTTCTCCCTTTGATTCAGTCCTGGAACTCTCCAGGCAACCTGCCTTGCTCCGCATGCTGGACGATGTTAGAACCTACGCCTAACCAGCTATTGCCTATCAAATAGGCTCGAGACTTATTCTTTTACCGCCCAAACTCGTAGAGATGCACCGCTGCCATAAAGGCGACGAGCACCCAGCCGATCAGGACGGGCAGGAACGCGCCGCCGACGAGGTAGTGCTGGAGGAGGATAGCGAGGCCGAACCCGCCTACGAAGTGGTTGGCGCTCGTGAGGAAGATGTGACGCCGGGCGAACTTCTTCTCGTCGTTGAACATGGTCATGGTATCGGGAAGGGAAATGAATAAAGGATGGACGCCTGCAGTATAGGTCAGAACGAGCTCCCGATATGCGCCAACACTCCCTCGATGTCGGCCTGAAGGTCGGTCGAGCCGCCGAGGAAGACGAAGAGTGGCCGCTCAGTGCCATGCACCTTGACCTTGAAGACGCCGAGGAAGTCGGACGAGCCGTCGCCCCGTGGAGCGACCTTGCCTCCCACGAGGCGCGAATCGCGGTAGAGCGGGTTGTCGCTCGGAATGTCCGGGAAAGCCGTCTTGCCGTAGGCGGCGTTTGTCACCTTTCCGTTGCTAATCTCGAGCAGGAAGCTGCGGTTGTTGTAGAGGTACTGCGAGAGACGGAAGAGGTCTTCGGGGGTCGTAATCCCCTGCGATTGGTAGGTGCCGTCCTCGAGGCCGTCGAAGCGCGTCTCCTTCATCCCGATCGAGGCGACCTTGGCGTTGATAAGCTGGCCGAAGCGCTTCGTACCGAGGTAGTCCGCGAGGATGCCGAGCGGCTCGTTGGACGACCCGATGAGCATCAGATGGAGGAGGTCGAACGGCGTAACCGCCTGGCCGAGCGAGAGGCGCGACGAGGTCGCGAGCGAAATGCCGTCCCCGACCGTCATTCCCTTCTCGAGGTTCACGTACTCGGCGGCGACCATACCGCCGAGGAACTGCCCGAAGGACGAGAGGGGCACCTCCCGCTCGCTGTCCTTCTTGAGCACGACGAAGCTGTTCTGCAGGTCGGCGACGAGCGCGGACTGCGCCGTCGTGGACGGGGTCTTTCGCTGGTAGCTGAAGTCGTCGGCGGCGAAGTCCTCCTCGAAGACGAGGACAGGCATCTCAACCGATACGAGGTCGTAGACGGTCTTCGCGTCCTCGGTCGAGAGGCGGATGCAGCCGCCCGAGAAGGACGATGAGACGGGTTCGCCGCCCGGATAGTACGGCCAGCCGTGGATGAAGAAGTTGCCCTGGAACGCGACGCTCCAGGGCTGGTAGACCTTCCCGAAGGACGAGAAGTGGTTCTCCTTCTTGAGCTCGACCTGGTACAGGCCTGCGGGGGTCTCCCACCAGGAGCCAGGCCGCCCCTTCGTGAGGATCGGCACCTCCTTGGCAGGAACGCCGTCCTTGTAGACCGTGACGCGCATCGCGGCGAGGTCGGCCTCGACGAAGGAGCCCTTCTCGTCGATGAGCTCCTGCCTCGCCTTGCGGAAGAAGTCGGGGTTCGCGAGCGCGGGCTCCGCGCCGTATGCGAAGGCGATGTTGGCACCCGCTCCCTCGAGCACGATGCCGTGCTGGATATCGTCGCCCTGGAGGTACCAGGCGGCGACGCCAGCCGCTGCGGCGGCAAGAAGGACGAGGAGCACGACTGCCCAGGCGGGGACGGAACGGTACATGAGACCCATGCTACCGCGCGTACCAGACGGACTGCCACTCCCTCATCTTGGCTATCTCCTCGTTCTGCGAGCTGATGATGTCCTCGGCGAGCGTCTTAATCTCGCTGTGCCCGGCCGACTGGAGCGCGAGGCGCGCCATCGCGACCGCCCCCTCATGGTGCGCGATCATCTGGTTGAGGAACTCGCGGTCGAACGCGTCGCCCTCCTTGTCCTTCAAGGCGGCTTCCATGCCGTCCATGGTCTTGAGCATGGACGCGTGATCCGTCTCCGAGCCGTCGTCGACCGCCTTCGGCGTGCTGTCCGTGCGGAGCACGAGAGCTGCGAACGTGAAGCCGACCGCGAGCCCGATAACGAGGATGACCGTCATCGGTACGAGCCTGTTCGTTCTATTCATGTGCGGAAGCGTTCTGGATGAAGCTGCCTTCACGGCGAGAGATGACGGCGTAGGCGACGAGCGCTCCCGTGACGAGCAGGAACGCGGCAAGCGAGAGGAGCGGGATCGTCACGAAGCCGAACCACTCGATGAACTTGGTCGTGCAGGAGACGCCGAGCATGCACGGCTCGATGCTCTCGGGCAAGAGCTTGTAGTAGAGGAGGTTGTGGTAGACGGCGACGCCGAGCCCCGCGAGCGCGAGCGGCAGCGCGTAGAGGTACGCGCGTGCGTCCCGCAACAGGAGGCCGACGCTCAGGATGACGACCTGCGGGTACATCGCGATGCGCTGGTACCAGCACAGGACGCAGGGCGGGAAGCCAAGGACGTTGCTGAAGTACAGGCTGCCGAGCGTCGCGACTACCGCGACCGCGAGCGCTCCCTTGAGGAGATTGTCCTTTCGCATGGGCTACTGCGCTTCAATGGAACTGGTGCTCGACGAAGCGGCCCCTGGCTGCGCTTTCTCGGCTTCAGCAAGCGCGTCCTCGATCGCCTGCTTGAGTGCCTCGTAGCCGCCGGGGTTCTCGAGCTTCTTGCCGTTGAGGAAGAAGGACGGCGTGCCCGTGTTGCCGAGCTCCTCACCGGAAGCGAAGTCGCGCTCGACGCGCGCGCGCACCGACGCGTCCTTCACGTCCGCCTTGAAGCGCGGGAGGTCGAGTCCGATCTGCGCGGCATACGTCTCGAAGATCGCGGGGTTTGCGCTCTGCTGCTCGCCCCAGGCGGCCTGGTTCTCGAAGAGCGCGTCGTGCATCTCGGCGTACTTGCCCTGGCGAGCGGCCGCCTCGACCGCGAGCGCGGCGGTCATGCCGTTGCGGTGCCCGGGCAGCGGGAAGTAGCGCGTCACGATGCGGAGATCGTCGGGGAACTCGGCCGAGAGCTGCTTGAGGAGCGGGTAGTACGCGCCGCAGGCCTCGCACTCGAAGTCGAGGTACTCGATGAGCGTGACCGGCGCCGCCGGATTGCCCTTGACGTAGTCGTCCGAGACGACCGCGAGGAGGTCGCCGGACGTTGCGACGGGCTCTGTTGCCTTATCCTTGGTTGCCGAAGCGCCCCAGATGGCGAGGCCGACGGCTACTATCCCGAGGCCGATCCATACGGCCTTGCCCTTGTTCGTGCGTTGCGTGGTGTTCTGTTTCATGCGAGTGGTTGGTGGATGGTTACTGATGCGCGACCCCGACCGGGCACGCGAGGGGTTGTCCGATGCGCTTGAGGAGCGCGTAGGTGGATGCGGCGAGCAGCAGGACGCCGATCATGCCGAACTCCTGGCCGCCGAGGGGCAGCAGCGCGAGTAGTCCCGCTCCGGCGGCTGTGCCGAGCGCCGCCGAGGCGATGACCGAGCCGCACGCCGCGCACCCGACGCCGAGAACGCCCGAGACAGCGCCCCCGATCCCGCTTGCCGCCGCAGCTCGCCCGACGCCCTGTCCGCGCGAGCGGCGCACGAGGTGGTACGCGAGGACGGCGTTGATGCCGAGAAGCGCCGCCGCGATGACTACCGACGCTGCGGCAAGCGGCGTGAAGTTGGTCGTGAGCGATCCGAGGAGCGAGAAGGCTACCTGGAGCTTCTGTCCGATGCCAGTGGCATCGTCGGTCGCGACGATCCGCAGGAGCGACAGGTTTGGGAGCCAGATGGCGAGCGCGAGCGCGGCTGCCGCGAGAGCGACCGCGCTGATCACGCGCGAGAAGCTCCTGAACGCCGAACGGAATGCCGCGACCAGCATGAGCTACTTCGCGCCGAGCGCGACGTCGATGAGCGACGTGACGGCCGCGAGGGGCTGCGCGCCCGAGAGCGGGTACTTCTTCCCGTCAGGAGCGACCACGATGCTCCACGGCGTGCCGTTGCCGCCGGTGGCGTTCGCGTTCTGCGCCTCGCTCTCGATGTGTGCGTCGTACCGGGTACTTCCGAGGCACTCATTGAACTTGGCCGTATCGAGGCCGACGTACTGCGCGATCCTCGGCAGCTCGGCCGCGTCCAGGCCGTCGTTGGACGGCGTGACCGCGAAGAGCCGGTCGAGGTAGGCGAAGAAGGCGTCCGAGCCGCCCTGCTCGGCCGCGCACTCGGTCGCGACGGCCTCCTTGCGCGCCTTCGCATGCAGCTCGTCGAGCGGCAGGTGACGGTAGACCCAGGCGACCTTGCCCTCCTTGCCGTACCCGGCCATGAGCTCGTTGAGCGTGCTATGGAAGGATTTGCAGAACGGGCACTCGGTGTCGGAGTACTCGACGAGCTTGACCGGCGCGTCAGGGTTGCCGCGGATGTGATCTTTCGACGTGACGGGCGTCATCTGCTCGAGGTCGCCGGTTGGCTCCTCGGCGGCGACGCCCTGGGGATCGCCGAGCGCGACATCGCTGGCGCCGCCGCGCTGCGTGCTCCAGACGATGGTGCCGGAGATGAGGAGCGCCGCGATCAGGATGGACGCCGGAAGCAGGACGGTATTCGGTTGTGTGGTGGGTGGTGTCGGTTCCATGAGGTGGTGTACGGGTGGATCGTGCGGACGTGGAAAAGCCCGCGCTACGCGCGAGCGAATCGAAGCCTAATGCAGCTTCGGGTTGAGGATGCCGCGCGAGAAGAGCTCCTGGAGCAGCGGGATCGGGACGCGGCTCTCCTGCGTAGTGCGGAGGGGCGCTCCGCGCGGCTGCAGGGCGAGCGCCAGGCGCGGCCACGCGGCAACGAGCGCGAACGCCGCGAGGAGCATCGCGACCAGGGGCTGCGGCACGGCGGCGAACATCCCCTGCCAGGCGCTGATGTGGTCGAGCGCGGTCATGGTGCAGACGACCGCCTGCGCGGGCATGAGGGGGCACCCGGGCATCCCGGCGCCGTCGTGCGCGGAAGCGCCGAGGAATGCCAGGCTCAGGAGCGCGCCTCCCGCGAAAGACGCGAGCACCAGGGTGCCGATGAGCCGCTTCATGGAGCCATTGTACCCTATGCGCCGAGCTTCCGGCCGTGATCGCACTCGTCCCCCGAGCACGCTCCCGCGCTCTCGAGCTCGAGCGTGGAGTGCTCGACGTGGAAACCCGCAAGCAGCGCCTTGATCTCGATCCGCGTCGCGTCCGGGCTCGCGAGCCGTTCCGGCGACACGACAACATGTCCGGTCAGGAGGTCGGTGTCGCCCTCGAGCGACCAAACGTGCAGGTCATGGATGCCGGAGATGCCCGGGAGCGCGAGGACGCCCTTCCTGATGCCCTCGACGCTGATGTGCGCCGGAACGCCCTCCATGAAGATGTTGTACGTCTCGCGGACGGTCTTGCTCACGCCCCAGAGCGTGAACGCCACGAAGCCGATGGTCATCAAAGGATCGATGAGGTGGTTGTCCCAGAACTGGATGATGACGGCTCCGACCAGGATGACCCCCCAGCCGAGCACGTCGTCGAGCAGGTGCCACGACAGCACCTTCTCGTTGGCGCTCGACCCGCGCTTGAGGCGCAGGAAACCGATGCCGTTGAGCAGGATGCCGAGCACGGCGAGCCCGATCATGCCGGGCGCGCTCACGTGCTCGGGCTGCATGAGCCGCATGACCGCCTGCGAGAGGATGTAGAGCGACCCGCCGACGAGCACTGTCGCGGATATGATGGCTGAGAGGAGCGAAAGGCGGGCGTACCCGAACGTCCTCTTGCCGTCGGCGGGCTTGGTGGCCTTGCGCTCGAGCACCCACGCCATGATGAGCGCGACGCTGTCGCCGAGGTCGTGCAGGGCGTCCGCCAGGAGCGCGACGCTGTTGGTAAGCAGTCCGCCGATCACCTCGATGACCGTGAAGGAGACATTCAGGAGCACCGCCACCCTGATGCTGCGCTCGCGGCTGCCTACGGATCGAGGCAGGCTGCCCGGCTTACCCTGGGGTTCTGCGGCGCTTTCCATAGCTCACATCGTACCACTTGGAAACGCCGGCCTGGTATACTCCTACTCATAAATGAACGCGCTTTACCTCGCCTTCGCCGCCCTTATCATCGTTATCATGATCGTGCTTTACGTTGATCCCTGGGGCCCACACGAGCAGGCGATGCCAGAGACAGAACCAATTAGCATGGTTGAGACTACATAAATAGTCGCTGCACTATTGGCTCAACCCGCTGAAATAGATAATAGATATGCCTAATCTCTACATAGAATCCCTTCAGATGAACGAGTTCGACGGCAAGTTCACCGAGGAACTTTCCTTTGCTAACGGTCTCAACATCATCAGTGGCGAGAACGGAACAGGTAAGACCAAAACCCTAATCAGCCTGAAGTCGGAGCGAGCTCGTTTAGCGGCAAATCCCGAAGGTAAAGAGAACGCAAACCAGCTACGAGTCTTCGCGCTCAGCCCAAAGAGAAACGCTGAAAGAAGGGCTTACGAGGATGCCTACGCACAGATTAAGAGAGAAAATAAAACCTATCCACAGTATCTCTCCAGAGTCCAAAGCAAGGCCATCCAAGATAACAGCTTCGAGAACTACGATTCTTTCGTAGACCTGTTCGGGTACTACTACGAGGATAAAATCGCTGCGGGCAACAAGACTCCGATCGAAGTTACTCAGGAGATTGAAGATGAGTTCAACACTGTCCTGCAGAGGCTCTTCACGGACTACGCCATTGTTGCCCGGTGGAATCCTACGTTAGGCAACACGAAGATCTTCATCAAGAAAAGTGGGACTGAGTTGGACGTTAATAAGCTGAGCCTCGGCGAACAGGAGATTTTCTCTCTCATATTCAATATCTTCGTCTCAAGGGAAGGTCAGGACGTGTATTTGATCGATGAGCCTGAGATCCACCTCAACTGGAGCCTGGAGGACAAGCTGTTCATGTTCTTTGACTGGTTCTGCCAGCAGTACGAGAAGCAGATGATCGTCGTCACGCACTCCCGCATCATCTTCAAGGACGAGTTCTATCCCAAGACGCAGTTCCTGGTGTGGGAAGACAGGAAGGTCATCGCTAAAAAGGAGATCAGCGCAAAGCAGCGCGCAGCCATCGCCGGCGAAGCAATCTCACTAATCAGGATGGCTGCTATTACGAAGAAGACGTTCTTCGTAGAAGACCGGGCTCATGAGGCCGTGCTGCGCAAACTGATGCAGCGGATTGATCCCGCCCTTGATATCGATATCGTCCCGATGGGCAAGAAGGATGCCGTCGTCGGCATGTACAAGACTGCACGTGCAAATCCCGGCGAGTGGGACCAGGCATTCTTTCTCATCGATGGCGACAACCAGGGCAATCCCTTCCCAGGCGACGCTCACTTCATTCAGCTATCGCAGTACTGCATCGAGAACTACCTGTTGGACGTTCCAACCATGACGCAAGTGCTCGGCAAAACCGAGGACGAGATCAAGGCCGCGATCTTGGAAGCCATACAGTTCAAGAAAGCAGACATCCTGAAGCACTATAAGTTCCTGGACTTCGTTATCGACCGCCTGACCGTGGCAGATATCACCCAGGACCTACTCGCTAAATTCGACTGTTCGGAGATTATCGAGAGGGTACTCGCCCACTTTGGGACCTCTCTTACCCCTTACATTGACGCATATATCCCAGCTGCCCCTCTAACTATCTTCGATGCTGCCGTAATATCGCAGATTAACTGAGCCGGCAGAATTCGGCCTCGTAAAACCGAGGCTACTTTGGCTTGGCTTCCTGCCAAAACGGCGCATAATAAACCTACAACCGAATAAGCGACCTAACCCGCCGGGAACCCCCGTCGATATGGTCCCAAATCGCGAGAAGCACAAAGATCCCCCTATCAGGATCGCTTCTCGCGTCGCGCTGGGAAACTGGCGTGTGGCCGCAAGGCCTACCTGGTAGTGGGGTTTTTGCGCACCAAGACCTCCTGCCGGGAACACTCACCAAGTGATTCCACACCAACGTGCAGAGCAACACCCGAGGCGGCTTCCTGCCCCTCATGGCGATCATCGCGATCGCGTTCGTCATAGCCGCCGGCACCACTGCTGCGCTCGTGCTACACAACGGAAAGGTCGAGAGGCAACCGGAGCCTACAGCCGCCCTTACACCAGAAGCCGCCGTTGACCAGGATTCGGCCCGTGTCGCACCTTCGAGCCTCCAGTCGACCATGGAGACGGATAGTCACCCTGGCGAGGCCGTAGAGGCACGTGTGAGCCAGGAAAGCGACCCGGATGAGACGAGTCGCGAGGATGACGACCGAGAAAAGCGGGAGCGGGTAGCAGAGCTCGAGGCCAGGCAACGTGCCATGGACGAGGAACTCCGACGCGCACTCGACGAACATCGGGCGATTGCTGATGGATCTGATGCGAACTACAACAAGGCAAAGTGCCGACAGGAGAAGCAATCTCTCCTCTCGAGAGCCGACGCTGCCTATCTCCAGTGGTGGGACGACTACCAAGAAGCGCGGCGCGGCATGGACTCCTGCTATGACTCGAACTCAGTCCCGGTCTGCGACAAGCGCATGACCGAACTCAATGTCTCCTGGCAGGCCAAGCTCGACGCCAGGTTCGAACCCCTCTACGAGAAGCTGACGAGCTGCGCATCCGGCGACCGGGAGTTCGGTAGCATCTCAACCGTCGTGAGCGCTGGCTACTGATCATGGATGCCGAGCAGAAACCGACGAGGCGAAAGATCCGTAGGGCGACAAAGTGGCTCCTGTGGGCCGTGTGTGCCATCGTCGCGGCCTTTGTTCTCCTCCTGGGCTTCTACCGCACGGTCGTGCGCCCGGAGGACATCAGGCGTGAGTGCGACGCCCAGGCCCACCAGCAAGCGGCGACGACTACGTCCGCCTACGACACCTTCCTGGCCTACGAAAACCGGTACGACTTCTTCTACGCGTCCTGCGTACGCAGCCGTGGCGCGCAACCAGAGAGCTCCTGATGAACGACGTATACAATTGAAAAACTGAAAAAAGACGAGATTCGTCTCGAAATAAAACCAGCGGTCACAAGACTTGCGTACGCGCGTAGAGGTCGGAGGGTAACCGCGATTGAATCCAGGAGGAAGGCGCACTCATGAGCCACTCCCACACCCGAGGAGACTCGAAGAAAGCCTTCGTATTGAGCTCCCAGGATCGTCGATACTCAGAGCCATCCGATTCGAACCAAACGATGGCGTTTGGGCTCAGGCTTTGCCACAGATCATCGAGGAAGCACCCGGCCAAAGGCACCCCTCCCCGCGACTCCATGTCCCGCGCGAGTGCCTCGAGGACACGTGGAATGACGCCAGCCTCCTGCCACTCCTGGAATCTGCGGTGCACGGATTGAAACGGCGGGAACGACTCCTCGCGGCTGAGACCCCGCCACCTCGATCTGCTCTGGATTATCCAGAGCACCGCCTCGAGCATCGGCTTGTCCGGCTGTCGCTTGCGCCCGCGTGTCTCAAGGCGCACGGTCGGTGCCACCAGCGGGGCAACTCGATCCCATTGAGCATCAGAAAGACGAAAGGCCATACCTACTTACTATACAATGAGGTTATGATGCTGACTGATAAAAATGGCATTGCCCTGGGCATCTTAGAGAACATCCTGAGCACTGAAACCGCTGACGGGCAGAATGCCATCGAGTACGCGCTCGGCAGCATCCCCGGGATAACGGAACAGGTAGAGCTAAGAACACTTAGGGACATGCAGCAGGACGGGCTTCTTAACATCACATCCCACCGTCCCTCTGGGGCAATCGGATACACGCTGCAGCAAGAGCAGGATTCCCTCCTCAGCAGCAGAGACTCACCACTCGGACCTTACGCTTCCGGCGGGTCAATGTCCCTTTCAGTAAACCGCCCCGCGATAGCCGTTCTCAGCTTCAAACGAGAAAGGATCGAGGAAGCCGTGCAATCGTATAAGACTCACCTCCTCTCCAGGAAAGGTACTTCGAGAGCGATTCTCGTAAAAGACCAAAGCGGCAACTTCCGATTCATGGACAAGCCTATCCTGATTGGAGGCAAGCCCCTCGATCGTGGAACGAAGTCCTACAAGATACTCGACATTCTCTACGAGAAAGGCGATCAGGAGGGCAGGGTTGCCTATACCGTGATGGCAAAGTGGCTCGAGAAACGGGGAGAGACACTGGATGTCTCAGAGGAGAAAAACAGGAAAATGGTGAATAACGCAATGCAGAACACGCTGTTCCGCCGTGGCAAAGTGGGAGAAGGGATTTTCGAGAACAAGCTCCCGGACGGAGAGCGACTCGTGAAGACATATAAGCAGAGAGGTCGCTTCGCCGGCTGGCAGCTGCATAATCCGCTGCTCCCCTAAACACATTGCTTGCGATTGCTTGTGGACAGCGCGATGCGCTGTCCTTAACGCGTTGATAGAACCAGCTCGGCGATTAAGAGAAGCCTCTCAATAAGCACTGAAAAGAAGTCGGTAAAAACGATGAGATATGGGTAGGGCACGAACTGGCTTAGTGGTTCGGTCTGTCCGACGAAGACGCCATCAGTCAGCTCTCGTCGGACGGACCGAGCCTGGAAGCTGGAGTGCCGCACGTTATGAATCTCAAGCCAAAGGCAATTCAAGAACTCAAGAAGATCGTGCTACGCGATTACGGCACGGCGCTTTCGGATACCGAAGCACAGGACTTCGGAGTGTCATTACTGCGCCTGGCGAAACTGGCGAGTGTTGCTCTGGCCCGAGCGGATGAACGCAGTTCGTCCACTCAGGCGGGAGGGAGACACCCTTTCGGAGCAAAGACCAGCGTGCAGGAATGTACGCCTCTTCAAGCCCTGGGCGAACCCATGCGGGGCTTGTAAAAATAAAACAGGCATGGGCTTGGGTTCCGTGATCCCGCGGTACAGGGATGACCATGGTGTCGACCGGAAACCAAACCACTGATTGCGGTACCGCGAGAGGACCCTAACGCAATCACGTACGCCACGGTGGGCTAACGCTGGCCGTCGGACAGAAGGGACCAAGTCGCTCTCCGGGAGATAACGGATCAAGAGCACGGCGAACCCCCTGGAACCTACCAGGTCGTGGGGGTAGGGGGGCTCTCGAGTACTCCGGCCCAGGTGTCATTTATTCCTATCTCCGTAGACTTAACGGCTTATCGCGTTAATGTTGTTAGGCAGACTATCAAGACCATGAAGAAAGAAACCCGAGAGAAAATCCCCTATTTCATCTACGTACGCAAATCCAACGATGCGGAGGATAGGCAGGTCCAGTCGATACCCGATCAGATCCGAGAGCTGCAGAAGGTGTCTTACGACCAGGCAATTGAAGTCGTGCAGATCTTCTCGGAATCGCGATCAGCGAAGGAACCAGGACGGCCGGTCTTCGATGAGATGATACGTCGAATCGAGAAAGGAGAAGCGAGCGGGCTCTTGGTCTGGAAGCTCAACCGCCTTTCTCGAAACCCGATCGACGGCGGCATGATCAGCTGGCTACTGCAGCAGGAAGTGATAAAGCACATACAGACGCACGGTAGGAGCTACTACCCGGAAGACAACGTCCTCATGATGCAGGTCGAGTTAGGCATGGCAACGCAGTACGTGCGTGACCTCAGCGTCGACACGAAGCGCGGCATACGCTCAAGAGAGCAAGGCGGGCTACCAAACGGACTTGCCTCAATCGGCTTTGCTAACGATCTGACCGCAGAGCCTGGAAATCGCGGATGGAAAGTCGACCACGATCGCTTCCCTCTCATCAAGCAATTGCTGGAGCTCTACGCCACAGGAAGGTACTCACTGCGCCAGCTTACAAAGATAGCTGACGTAGAGATGGGCCTGAGGACGATGCAGTATAGGAAGCAAGGCGGAAAGAAGCTCGTCCTCTCATACGTTGCCGATACCTTGCTCAAGAACCCGGTCTATGCCGGCTTCTTCTTCAGCAGGGACGGAAACCGCTACGAACTCCACGAGAGCCTTCCCCGTATGATCTCAGAGACAACGTACTGGCACATACAGAAGATCATGGGCAACAAAGGACGGCCGCGGCCCCAGACGAACAAGTTGACATTTGCATACACGGGACCGCTCTCCTGCGGGGGATGCGGCGGATCGGTAACCGCCGAGCATAAGTACCAGCTCATCTGCCCGGAGTGCAAGCTGAAGTTCTCCTATCCAGGGAAGAAAAACTGTAAGGGGTGCGGAGTCGTAATCGACAAGATGGAGAACCCGACCTATCTGCACTACACCTACTATCACTGCACGAAGAACAAAGATCCCCAGTGTCGGGAGGGCAGTATCCAGGAGGTGTGCATGGATCAGCAGCTATCGGCCTATTTCGGAGAGCACCTCCGGATATCAAAAGAGCTCTCCGACTGGTGTGTCACGAATCTCGATGCGTTGAACAAAGGCGATCAGCAAGACGAATTCCAGAAGAAGGCTTCCCTGCAGGCCACGCTATCCAGGCAGGAGCGCGAGTACACGGAACTGGTTCTCATGAAGACGAAAGGGCTTCTAAGTGACGAGGACTTCCTCCTGGTAAAGGTGCCCTTGAAGACTGAGATCGAGGCTGTGAAGGGCAAATTGGAGAGCTTAGGACATATAGACCCGGAACGGCTACGGAAGGCGCACAGGGCGTTTGACCTTGCGGGAGGAATTGACGAGATATTCAGAAACGGGAGTACCGAAGAGAAAAAGGAGGCTCTGTCGGAAATCGGTTCGAACCTAACCCTCAAAGGCAAAAAGCTGAGCATCTACAACGCCGAAATGTACGAGACGATCATAAATGGCCTCCTGTCGGCTAAGGCTGAAAATCCCCGCTTCGAACCTGCAAAAATCCAAGATACCTCAAGCCGAAATGAGGACTTTGCTGCAGTGCGTACTACCTTGCTCCGGCGGTAGGACTCGAACCTACAACCCCCTCGTTAACAGCGAGACGCTCTACCATTGAGCTACGCCGGAAGACGGGACCATGGTACCTAAGCCCGTCACCTAGGGCAACGGTCCCTACTCCTCGTCCTCGTCGACGTCCACGAACCGCAGTGGGCGGTACGCCGCGGGAGCCGGAGCATGCTGGCTGCGCTTGGCCCGGGCAAGGAGCTCGCGCTGCACGAGACGGGCCTTGCGCATGTCCAGTCCCGGGAGATGCGCGTGGCTCGCCCCGTCCTCGCCGCTGCTGGTGACGATCGTGAGGTCAGCCACGCCGATCATCCGGTCGCCGAGAGTGCGCCGGACCGTAACCGTCTGTATCTGGTGATACACCACGCCCGTCTCGTGCCGGCTCAGGTATCCCCTGATCACGTGGAAGAACTCGTCGTCGAACCGGTACGCGTGCGAGCGGTACGCGAGGAACGAGGCCGCGAGACGGTAGGCGGCGTAGCTCGCGATGAGAAGCGCGAACAGCTTCACCGAGTAGTCGTAGTAGACGACGTAGCGGGGCGGCACGTAGCGGGCGCCGTACCACCACCATGCCGCGATTCCGGCCGTGAGCACCACGATCAGGAGAGCGCCGCCGCCCAGGAACCGAAGGAAGGCCCGGAATCCGAGGCGGTGCGTGCGGTCCGTGTCGAGCGATGCCATGGAGCCATGATATCACGCGACCGGGCCGTCACGACGAGAAAGCGCCGGACATGGTGTCCGGCGCGAGGGTTATTCAGAATGCACTCGCCGCATGCCTCGGGGCGTACGAAGGAAGGTCGGCGTCATCGAGAGAATCGGCGATGACATAGGACATATCCGGTTGCTGGATGCCGTACAAGGTGGCGCACGCGTCCATGAGCTGCGCGACGCGCCTCCACCAGTCCTTATGCCCGACGAGCATTATCGGCGCGCGGTGATATCCGGGCGCGTCCTCGAGCCAGAGCTGGACCGCTTTCAGGAGGAGTATGTCCTCGGCGATGCCCTTGGCGAATATGGCGATCAGATGCACGTCAGACGAGCTGATCCGGGCGAGGAACTGGATGTCCTCGTTAGGAAAGTACTTGGTTATCGCGCCGTCATTTCCCATGACGGCGGCTACTGGTTCGTTCATATAATTTCTCCTTATTCTGCTGTGTCAGCACTCGGTGCCGCTCCCTGCAGGATGCCATACGGGAAAGATTTGTCCATGAAAAAAGCCCCGCTATGCAGCGGGGGTCTTGGCGACCTTGGTATCCATGAACAGCGGATAGAAGGCCAGGAACACGGCGGTCGCGACGCCCAGGAGGGCGATAGCGACGACAGTGCCGATGACGAATGCAACGGCCGAAAGGATCAGGATCCCCACCGCCTTGTCGGCGGAGTTTTCCGCGAAGATCTCGCGGATGACGCTCCAGACGAATCTGAAGGCTTTCAGTATGTGTCTCATAATTTCTCCTATTAAGCTTTAAAAAAATAATGCGGAGCGCTCGGGACGAGTGCTCGCTGATTCTGTCAATACTATACCAGATTTTTAATTTTTGGTCAATTCCACGCTCCGCCCGATCCGTCGATGCTCGCCCACAGGTAGCGCGCGGCAAGGCTCCGGTGCGGGCGCCAGCGCTCGGTGATGGCCGCGAGCTCCGCGCGAGGCGGCGGCGTGGGCAACCCATAGAGCCGCACCATGGCGTTGACGAGTCCGACGTCGCCGAAGGCGAAGACGTCGGGCTTGCCAAGCGAGAAGATCAGGAACATCTCCGCGGTCCACGGCCCGATCCCCTTCACGGCCATGAGCTCGCGCATGACCTCGTCCTCGGGCAGCGAGGCGACGTGCGCGAGGTCGAGGCGACCGTCCAGGACACGGGCAGCAAGGTCCTTGAGATAGGCGACCTTGGCGCCGGAGAGGCCGGCGGCGCGCAGCTGCGGGTCAGGAGTCGCCAGCAGCTCCTCAGGAGCGGGATTCCCTCCGTACAGGGCACGGAAGCGCGCCGCGATCGCGCCCGCAGCCTTGTCGGATATCTGCTGGCTCAGGATGGATATCACGAGCGTCGAGAAGTGAGTCCCGGCCTGGCGCGTCGCGCTCGAGGCACGGCGCAAGGTCGGCAGCCTGGTCGATGCGATAAGCGCGCCGAGCACCGGGTCGCGCTCGGCAAGGTATGCCGCGGCCGCGCGCTGGCTCGTCCTCGGCATCAGTGGGCCGGCGCGCCGCCGGCGGCGCACGAGGCGCAGCGGCAGCCGTGCGGCCTGATGAACTCGTCGAAGTACTCCTTGCCGTAGTCGAACGTGATCTCCTCGCCAGAGGCGATGTCCCTGACAGCCTCGATCATGATTCGGCTCCCATGGATCACCGGCTCCGCGTTAGGCTGGCACGCGTGGTTGGCGTAGCGGGCCGTGTTCCAGCGCGGCGAGCCGTCTATCGTGGTCCGCGAGCTCACCTCGAAGAGGTACTTGCCGCCCTTCCTGTCCGCATCCGCTGTCTTCAGGCGGTTCCCGACGTACTCGATGATGATGGCGCCCTTGCGCATCGGCTCGCTGGCGAACAGGCCCAGCCCGGCCGACGACCGGTGCACCTCGACCTTCGGGAGGGACGCTTTTGGCATGAGGAGCATGGTACCGCACCGGTCGTCCGCTTGCTACGCTCGTCCCATGCGCCCCGACTGGGATCCCGACTCCTACGACTACGCCTTTCCCGAGGATCTCGTCGCGCACGAGCCTGCCAGTCCCCGTGACGACGCCCGTCTCCTGGCGTACCGGCGCGAGGACCGGAGCATCCGCCACCTGCGCTTCCGCGACCTGCCGGATCTCCTCGCGCCTGGCTCGCTTCTGGTGACTAACGACACGCGCGTCGTCCCGGCCCGCTTCGTCGCGCGCAAGGACACGGGCGGCACGGTGCGCCTCCTGTATCTCGGCGAGCGGGACGGCCTGGTCGAGGCCCTCGCGGACCGGCCGCTGCGGCCGGGCATCACGCTCGAGCTCGAGGGAGGCGGCATGGCCGCGGTGACCGGCAAGGAGGGCGCGACGTACCTGCTGCGGCCAGGGTTCGGCGACATGCCAGGATTCTTGCGACAGCACGGCATCACGCCGCTTCCGCCCTACATACGCACCAGCCTTGCCGAAGAGGACGCCCGGTCCGCATACCAGACCGTCTTCGCGCACGCCGACGGCTCGGCCGCCGCGCCCACCGCCTCCCTCCACTTCACGCCGGAACTGCTCGAGAAGATCGCGGCATCCGGCGTGCGGACCGCGGGCGTGACGCTCCACGTCGGCCTCGGGACGTTCGGCCCGCTCACGGAGACGGCGATCGCCGAAGGCGCGCTCCACGCCGAGCGCTACGAGGTGCCAGCCGGGACCGTCCGGGCTATCCGGAAAGCCCGGGCAGCGGGCGCGCCGGTGATAGCGGTAGGAACCACCGTGGCGCGTGCGCTCGAGTCCGCCGCCGAGGCCGGCTTTCCGGAGGACATGCGCGAGACACGCCTCTTCATGCGGCCCGGACGTCCCTTCCAGGTCGTCGACCAGCTCGTCACCAACTTCCACGTGCCGCGCTCGAGCCTCATGCAGCTGGTGGCGACCCTCACCGGCCGCGACGAGCTCATGCGCGTGTATCGCGAGGCCGTCCGAGAGCGCTATCGGCTCTTCTCGTTCGGCGACGCCATGGTCGTGCTCTAGCGACGGAGCCGCTCGAGGTCCGTGACGATGGAGGCCAGGCGCTCCTCGATCAGCCTGAGACTCGCGGCGTCCTCGACGTCGCGCTTGCGCTGGTCCTCCTCGTCCTGCTCGATGTCGTCGATGTCCTTCTCGATCTCGGCGATGTCCTCCTCGATCTCGTCGACCGACTTCTCGATCTCGTCGATGCCTTCCTCGATCTCGGCGAGGTCCTCCTCGACCGCCTGCAGCGAGACGGTGGTCCGGTTGACCGTCATCTGGATGAAGAGGGCGAGGTAGATCGCCTCGAGCGAGACGGCGGTGGTGAGCGCGAGCAGCACGGTCTCCAGGCGGTACCCGAGAGCCACGAGCGCGAAGGCGAAGGCGAAGGCGACCGTGTGGATCACGATGGAGGCGACGCTCCCGACCCAGACGGTCGCGCCCTCGACGGCGCGCTCCAGGACGGGCGCCTGCGGACGGACGCGCTTCTTGCGATGCATGCACTAGCAGTACGCCCGCGCGCCCCTGCCGTCAAGCGCGCGGGCCAGGTATCATCACGGCATGACGCTTCTGACGCTCGCGCTGTGCGCGGCAGGATTCGTGATCGGGCTCGGCGCCGTCACGGTCATCGACCTGCACGGCTTCCTCGCCAGGCGCTCGCCGTACTGGACCGAGGCCACCATACGCACGCACAAGGTCACCAAGCCGCTGATCTGGCTCGGCACCGCGCTCTACGCCGCAGGCCTGGTTCTCGGTACCGCAAGCGGATCGCTCGAGGTCTCGTGGCTGCAGTGGGCCTGCCTTGCCGGGCTCGTCCTCAACGGCTGCTTCCTCTCCTTCCACGTGAGCCCCTACCTGCTGCGACAGGAGCGCGCGGGACGCGCGCGCGAGCTCCTTCCCGCAAGGCTTCAGCGCGCCGTAGCCGCGAGCGTCCTCGTCTCGGTGGCCGGCTGGTGGGGCTCGCTCGCCCTCCTGCTCGTCGACCTCGCCGCGCGCCTGCGCTAGAGTTCACGCATGGACAGCTGGCAGGCATGGTACGCGGGACTGGAAAAACCGGGGTGGACGCCCGACGGCTCGACCATCGGCATCATCTGGGGCGTCCTCTACCCGGTCATCGCCCTCACGCACGGGTTCGTGCTCGTGCAGGCGCTGCGCGGGCGCCTTCCGCGCCTCGTCGCGCTGCCGTTCGCGCTCAACCTCGTTGCCAATCTCGCCTTCTCGCCGCTCCAGTTCTGGCTCCAGAACCTCACGCTCGCCTGGATCGACATCCTGATCGTGCTTGCCACGATAGCCTGGAGCATGATCGCGATATGGAGGCACCATCGGTGGGTGGCGCTCGCGCAGCTGCCGTACCTTGCCTGGGTCGCGACGGCCACCGTCTTGCAGACAGCCATCACTTTCAGGAACTGAGATGCCGGGAACCCTGCACCGCGTCGCCGCGTGGACCCTGCTCGTCCTGGCCATCCTCGCCCTCCTGACGCTGGTGGCGACCCGACGCGTCCGCTCCCCTGCCCAGCCTGGTCCGACCGTCTCGCGCAACGTCACGGTATCGGTCGCGCCCAGGAGCGTAACAACCGGCACCTCGACGCTCACGGTCTCGCTCGCTGAGGACGACGCGGCCTGGAACGCCACCGAGACCTGGATCGTCCGTGACGACCTCGCCTTCGTCACGCATGCCTTCACGGAGCTTCCGGACGCCAGCTCGACGTTCGAGCTTCCCTACCCCGCCGGCGAACCCGGCTCGTTCCGCCTAGCCGCCTTCGGCAACGCCGGGGACGAGAACCTGATCGGCGGCGCGGCCTTCCGCGTGACTGGCACCGCCACAGACCAGCCGCCCGGCGAGCTCTCCGCGGCGCGCGAAGGCTTCTCCGTGACGCAGTCCGTGATTCCCGACCCCGTCCGCGCCGGAGTGCCCACGAGCCTCACCTACGCGGTAGCGCGCGGCGACGAGGCAGTCTCGCTCGAGACGTACCGCGACGCGCGCGGCGCGCTCGCGGCCTTTCGCGAGGGTGGCAACGTCTTCGTCCTCGGGTCGCCGCAGCAGGTCGCGCTGCAGCCCTCGCCGTCCGCGGCCAGCTTCACGCTCGGCTTCCCCGAGCCGGGCAGGTACCGCCTCTTTTTCGAGTTCCGTACCGCCGGCAGGCCCTTCGTGGAGGCTCGCTGGATCGAGGTGCTGCCCGGGGAGGCGGAGACCGCCTCCTGAGCTGGTATACTGCGCAGGTCCCCACCCAGCCCGTACTACCTGAACCCATGACGTGCAACCGCTCCAACCGCGCCGACCTGGCGCTGCTCCTGACCCGAATCGGCGTCGGCACCATCTTCGTCGCCCACGCGCTCATGCACCTCCAGCGCGGCATCGGCAGCCTGGCCAACCTGCTTGGCACGGGCCTGGGCTTCCCCGCGCCGAACCTGTTCGCGTGGCTCACGGTATTCGTCGAGCTCTTCGGCGGCATCGCGCTCGTCCTGGGCATCGCCACCCCGGTCGCCGCCGGACTCCTGTCCGTCATCGCGCTCGTCACCATACTGACGGTGAAGGCGAAGCTCGGCCTGGTTGCCAAGTCAGGCACCGGCGCCGAGCTCGAGATCGCGCTGCTGGTCGGCACGCTCTCGGCCGCGCTGCAGGGCGGCGGCTGGTACTCGCTCGACCGCAAGCTCCGCTGGTTCGGCGCTGCAGACGAATGCTGCATGAAGGACGAGCCGGAGCAGGCATCCTGACAGGATGAACGAGAACGCGGACTACCCGGTCGAGAAGACCGACGAGGAGTGGCGCGCGCAGCTGCCTGACGAGGCGTACCGCGTGCTCCGCCATGCCGCGACCGAGGCGCCGTTCTCGGGCGAGCTCAACGAGTCCTGGGAGCCGGGATCCTATCGGTGCCGCGCCTGCGACAACCAGCTCTTCGCCTGGGACCGCAAGTACGAGCCAGGATGCGGCTGGCCCAGCTTCGACGAGGCCATCGAGGGCGCCGTCGAGTTCGAGGACGACAGCTCGGCAGGCATGACGCGCACCGAGGTCCGCTGCGCGCGCTGCGGCAGCCATCTGGGCCACGTCTTCCCCGACGGGCCGCCGGAAACCACCGGCCAGCGCTACTGCATCAACTCGGTCTCGCTGCGATTCGATCCGAGCGAGGCACTCGCCGAGTTCGAGCGGAACAAGGCTGAGAAGGGCGCGAAATAAAAAAACGCCGACTCACGAGTCGGCGTTGGGTTTAGGTTGTTATGACACTGGGCGCTACGGTCCCGTCCGCGTCGTGACGGGAGGTCCCGGCGAGGTCGTCTTGATCGGCGATGCGACCTCGATCTTTCCAATCTGCCTCCATAAGGAAAGGCCCCGGCATCATGCCGGGGCCTTTCCTGATCGGTGCGGTTCCTGCTCGGATGCCGCTCCGGGGTTACGCGTTACGCAGCGCGCGGAGCGGGTCCTCGTCCTTGGCCACTACCACGTTCGTGGTGCTGGCGTTGCGCCGGCCGGCGAGGCTCCAGAGGAACCAGCCGATGCCGAGCAGGAGGAGGAGTCCGAAGAAGATCCAGAACAGTCCGCTGCTGAAGATCGCGCCGAGGGTCTCCGTGATGTTCGCGGAAAGCGGGCGGGTGATCTTGCCACCCAGGATCGCTGCCAGGTACGAGGCTGCGTTCTGGATGCGGTTGGTGCTGTCGAGGAACTCGATCGTCGAGGTGTACAGGAGGGTGTCGCCGAGCTTGGCGTCCTTGTGGACGAAGCCGGTGATGGCGACGCTTCCCTGCGCACCGGGAACGAGGGTGCCGAGGTTGTAGCTCATCTTCTGTCCTTCGCGGATGAAGAAGGGGTTGCTCGACGCGAGGATGTCGATCTCGACGGGCATGAACACGCGGAGCACCGCATTGTTCAGCGCGAACGGGCAGTCGTTGCGGTACAGGGTGGTGTACACGAACTCCTGGTTCGGGAGCATGGTGGTCACGTCGACCGAGGGGGTCACCGTGATGCACGCGACGCTCGAGGTGTCCACGAATCCCGTGGAGATCGGCTGCTGGACGATGGTGCCGCCGCCGACGACCGTCGGGGGCAGGACGATGGTCCCTCCTCCGGTGACGACCGGGGGCTGGACGATGACGCCGCCGCCGCCGTTGCCGACCACCGAGAGCTGGGCGTCAGCGCTGATGCCGCTGAAGCGAGCCGTTATCGGAGCGGTGCCCTGCGCGTTGCCGCGGAAGAGTCCGTTGCCGAGGTTGCTGGCCACGCCGGAGTTGTTGGAGGTCCAGGTCGCCGAGTTGGTGACGTCGCGGTCGCCGTTGTCAGAGCATCCCGGCCCGTCCTCGTCGTAGAGGGCGCGGTACTGGTAGGTCTGGCCGACCGAGACGGTCGAGCTGAACGGGACGATGACGAGGGTGGCGCGCTCGTTGTCGCACGATCCGCCGCCGTTGTCATCCCTGACGCGGAGGCTCGCCGTGTCGGAGAGGCCGCGGTAGGTGGCCCGCACGGTTGCCGAGCCCTCGCGGCGTCCGCGGAACTCGCCGTCGCCGAGGTTCGTCGCTATCGAGGACGAGTCGATGGACCAGTCTGCGTCATTGGTGACATCGGACTCGCCGCCGGAGCAGTTGCCGTTGCTGTCATAGGTGGCGCGGTACTGGGCCTCGTCGCCGACGTCGATCGTATCGCGGGTCGGGGTGACCCTGAGGGTCGCGCCCTGGTTGCACACGTTGCCGGCGAGCACCGTGAGGTTCGCGGTCGCCTGCAGTCCCTGGTAGGAAGCGCGGACGGTCGTGGATCCCTCGCGGATGCCGCGGAAGTTGCCGTTGTTGAGGCTGGTGGCGACTGCCGTGTTGTCAGCGCTCCAGGAGGAGTTGCTGGTCACGTCGATCTCGCCCTGGCTGCCGCCCGGCCCGTCCGGGTCGTACTTGGCACGGTAGGTCGCCGTGTTGCCGACGTTCACCGTCTGGCTCGGGGGAACGATGACGAGGGTAGCGTTGCCGCCCTGGTTGTCATCGCGGACCGTGAGGTTCGCGGTGTCCGTAAGGTTACGGTAGGTGGCGTTCACCGAGCTGAGTCCGGAGCGGTTGCCGCGGAAGCGGCCCTGGCCGAGGCTCGTGGCGGTGACGGGGTTGTTCGCCGACCACTGCGCTGCGGAGGTGACGTCGGACTCGCCGCCGGAGCAGTTGGCTCCGTTCTCGTCGTAGATGGCGCGGAACTGCGCGGTCTCGCCGACGTTGACGGTCTGGTTGTCAGGCGTCACGCGGAGCGTGGCGGTGCCGGTGCAGGCCTGCGGAGCATCGACGCGGTAGCGCACGACGATCTGCATGTCGTTGCTGTAGACGCCGGGCGCGTCATGCGGCAGGGTGCCGACGTTGACGCCTCCCTCGCCGAGCTGGCGAACGGTCTGGCCGCTCGGGAGCGAGTCAGGACCGGTGGGGTCGAGGCTGGACTGGCGGTAGTACTCGCCGCCGACGAAGCTCAGGGTGACCGGGCTCGTCACGCTCTCCGCGAAGGAGACCCGTGCGTTGCCGGCTACCGCCGTGGCGTTGTCGGCGCTGATGCGGCCGTAGCCGTTCATCTGCGATCCGTTCTGGGTGAGCTGGAGGTTGAGGCGGGTGTTAGCCGCGTCGTCGTCGCCGGTGTTGTGGGCGTACATGACGAACGCGATGGTGTCACCGGCGCGGACGTCCGTGATGGACGCGCTCCAGCACGCGTTGCTGTTGGTGCAGCGGGTGTAGTTGCTGACCTCGATGACCGGGAAGTCACGCGGGTCGGCGTTGAGGCGTGCGCCTGCGGCGTCGGCCTGCGGGATGAGCGCAGAGGCCATGAACGGCTGGCTGGTGGCCAGGACCGTGATGGCGAGTCCGATACCGGAGAGAGCCTTGATCAGGTTGTTCTTCATAGTAGTGGTGTGTAGTGGTTGTTTCGGCCTTGTGAGCAGGAACCGTGCTGGGTGGAAGCGAGCTTCCGGTACCTCCAGCACAGTAGAACTATTATATAACTAGTTGATATAAATGTCAACTTGTCCTCTGGTTATTCACCTGGAGCTACGAGGATACCTCCTCCCGGCCCTAGGTGAAAGAAGGAGCGAACTGTGGATAAGTCGCTCCTTCGGTTTAGGTTCTTTCGGTTAGTTTACCCTGACTGGTCCCCCGTTACCGGAACCGCCAGTCGTTGTCGTGCCCGTACCGCTGCCGGTGGTCGCTCCCCCGGTGTCCGAGGCCGCGTTCGTGATCACCACGGGAGTCCAGCCCGAAGGCGGATTCGTCCCGTTACCGCTGTCGTTGCCGGTAGTGGTGATGGTCCGGATCGGCGTGCACGGCAAGCCGTTGCACACGCGGATGGGTCCGCCGCCGCCAGGTCCGGGATCGCCCGGTCCTGGATCGACGATGACGGTAGTCTTCTTCTTGTAGAAGAATCCGACGGTCGTTCCCGCCGTTCCGCCGATGATCGACCCGCCTCCGATGGCAATGAGGTTGTTACCTCCTGCCTCGCAGATACGGTTACCCGAGAAGGCTCCCGTGATTCCGCCGACGATTCCGCCGACGATGCGAGCCTGACCGCGGTTGCTTTTAGCTACCGATCCGGCACCCACGGCGCCGAGGACTGCGCCTCCCGCGCCGCCGCCGATGGTGGCGACGGTGCAGTTGCGATCATCCTTATCCTTGTCGTTCTCCTTGGTCACCACGGCAACGTTATTCACGTTGCTGTTGCTGATGTTGGGATCGGGTGTCGGATCGGGATCGGGTCGGACATCGTTGCGAGCGACGTTGCACGCGCCGATGGCTCTTACCAATTCGATGCGATACGACTTGCGTGCCTGAGCGACACGGGTGAGAACGCTGATGTTCGCGAGAAGGTCTTCCTCGCTGACGCCTCGCAGCTGGGCCGTGAGGGTTCCGTCGAGCTTGAAGGGCTTCTCGTACGTTCGCTTCCCGCATTTGCTGGGCTTGCAGAGTATGCCGAAGGCGGTAGCCTCGCCGGTCACGTTCTGCGTGACCGTCGTGGTCTGTTCCGTAAGCTGGAGCACGACCTGGGTCGGTGCCTGCGCGTTCGGAAGCGGGCAGCTGTTCTGTATGAGCGCTTGCTCATACGCGTAAGTCTCATCCATCGAATCGATCTCGACCTGCAGTTGCTGCAGGGCGGGAAGGATCCGGCTGGAGCCGATGCCGTTGATCGGAGCGGACGAGCCGATCTCGATCTTTATCTTGTTAGGCGAGCCGCCGGGGCGATCGCCATTGGCATTGATGTTGATTTGAGCCGACGCGCCGCCGACCGTAAGTAATAGCGCCAAAAGCGCCAAAAGCATGGTACGTTTCATAATTTTCTCCTGTATTCGGTTTTCAAGATTCTTGAGAACACTATACCATCATTCTATGCATAGTGCAAGTACCCCGCGGTCCGCTACCCTGAGCGCATGCATCCTCTCCGGTGGCTCCTTCATCTCCTTGCCAACATGCTGGCCGTGGCTGCCTCCGCCTGGCTGCTGCCGGGCGTCTCATTCTCGGGCGCGCTGCCGCTCCTGGCAGGCACGGTAGCCCTGGGCGTCGTCAATACCCTCCTGCGTCCGGCGCTGCACCTCATTACCTTCCCGATCAGCGTCGTGACGCTCGGGATGTTCGGATTCGTCATCAACGCGCTGCTCGTCATGCTTGCCGCGACGCTCGTGCCGGGCTTCCTCGTGGCCGGCTTCTGGTGGGCGCTCGCCTTCTCCCTGACGCTCGGACTGGTTTCCTGGGCCCTGCACCTGGTCCGGCTCCGCTGACATGAGCCTCGCCCTGGTCATCCTCGCCGTCGCCTTCTCCGTGATCTCGGCGCTCCTGGCCGTCGCGGTGCTCGTCACCCTGCGCCGGAATGCAGCTGGGCCCGGGATGGACCTGGACGGCAAGCTGCTCAGCCTCCAGGACCGCCTCGAGGGACGCTTCACGGACGCCTCGCGCGAGCGGGGCGAGAGCCTGCTCAAGCAGGCCGAGCGGGTCGGCACGCTCGAGCGGGAGCTCGCGACGCGCATGGCGGCCCTCTACGAGAGCCAGAAGCAGTCCCTCTCCATCGCCGACGAGCTGCGCGGCCTGCAGCGCATCCTCAGGACCCCGGCGCAGCGCGGCGCGCTCGGCGAGTTCTTCCTCGAGACCGCGCTGCGCAACGTCCTGGCTCCACGCCTGTTCCAGATGCAGTACACCTTCCCGAGCGGCCTGCGCGCCGATGCCGTGATCAGGTACGAGGACAAGCTCATACCGATCGACGCCAAGTTCTCCCTCGACAACTACAACCGGTACGTCGAGTCCGAGAACGATGCAGAGCGGGACGCCTTCGAGCGCGCGACCTACGCCGACTTCAAGAAGCGCATCGACGAGACGGCAAAGTACGTGCGTCCCGAGGAAGGCACCTTCGAGTTCGCCCTCATGTTCATCCCCTCCGAGGCCCTCTACTACGACCTCGTCGTGAAGAACGTGGGCAGCGCGGGACGCGAGCGGAGCCTGATCGAGTACGCCCACGAGAAGCGCGTCATCCCGGTCTCTCCCGTGGTGCTCTACGCCTATCTCCAGACGGTCCTGCAGGGCATCAGGCAGCTCAGCTTCGCGAAGGGCGCCGAGGACATCAGGAAGCGCGTCACCGAGCTCGCCTCGCACCTGCGCGCCTACGAGGAGTCCATGCGGAAGGTGGGCATCGGCATCAAGAACGCCGCGAGCGCGTACAACGGCGCGGTGTCCGAGTTCGCCAAGATAGACAAGGACGTCGTGCGCATCGCCGCCGAGAGCGCCCAGGAGCTCGGCGAGGGCGAGGCCTAGGTTCCGAAAGGACTACTTGCGCAGGAAGAGCGGCTCGGGCTTGCGAACCGCGCCGCCGAGGAATATCGCCCCGATGGCCTTGGCAAGTCCCGGCATCGCCGGGGCGAGGTTGAAGGCGAGCTCGACCAGCTCCTGCATCGCCCGGAAGAGCGAGGCGCGCAACGCGTCGCCCTCGAGCTGCCAGGGGCGCTCCTCATGCAGGGCCTTGTCGAGCGCGGCGACGCGGAGCCAGACGGCGCGGAGAGCCTCGTCCGGCTTGAACGCCTCCATCGCCTCGGCGACGTCGGGATAGAAGGCGCCGGGCCGCTCGAGATCGGAACCGTCCATGCCGGCGCGCTCGGCGAGCGTGGCGACGCGCGAGACCAGGTTGCCGATGCCGTTGGCGAGGTCGGCGTTGTACTTCTCGCGGAAGCGCTCCAGCGAGAGGTCGCCGTCGTTGCCGAAGGAGAAGGCGGTCAGGAGCAGGTAGCGGAAGGCATCCGCGCCGTACTCCTCCACCATCGCGACAGGGTCGATCACGTTGCCGACCGACTTGCTCATCTTCTGCCCGTCCACCGTGAAGAAGCCGTGCGCGAGGACCGTCCGCGGGAGCGGAAGCTCGAGCGCGATGAGGAAGGCGGGCCAGATCAGCGCGTGGAACCAGAGTATGTCCTTGGCCATGAGGTGCAGGTCGGCCGGCCAGAAGCCGTTGAGGCGTTCCTCGAAGCGCGTCGCGGTGTAGTAGTTCAGGAGCGCGTCCACCCAGACGTAGACCGTGTGCGTCGGATCCCACGGGACCGGGACGCCCCAGCTCACTCCGGCGCGCGATATCGAGATGTCCTCGATGCCGGCCTTCAGCTTGCCAAGCATCTCGCTGCGCCTCCCCTCTGGCAGGATGCTGAACTCGCCTGACTCGATTGCCGAGAGCACTCTAGGAGCGAGCGCCGAGAGGCGGAAGAAGTAGTTCTCCTCCTCCTGCTCCTGCAGCGTCGTGCCCGGGTGATGGGGACAGCGGCCGTCGGCGATCTCGTCGGGCGCGAGATACTTCTCGCAGCCGATGCAGTACGTGCCACGGTACGTGCCCTGGTATATGAATCCGGCGTCGTAGAGCCGCTGGAGGAGGTCCTGGACCGCCTGCGCGTGCCGCGGGTCCGTGGTGCGGAAGAAGAGGTCGTGGCTGATGCCAAGCAGCTGCCAGGCCTCCTGGTACTGGGCGGCCACGCGGTCGGTGAAGGCCTGCGGGTCGAGGCCCGCCTTCTCGGCGGCGGCGGCGACCTTGGCGCCGTGCTCGTCCGTGCCGGTCAGGAAGAGGACGCTGTCCGCCCCGAGGACGGAGCGCTGATAGCGGGCGAACGCGTCAGCGGTCACCGTCGAGTACGCGTGCCCCAGATGCGGCCGCTCGTTGACGTAGTAGATCGGGGTCGTGACGTAAAAGCGCTTCCTCTCCTGCATGGTGCCTTCCATGCTACGTCCGCCGGCATGCTTTTTCCAGGCAAGAGGCCCCGCTGATGCGGGGCCTCTTGCCTGCGCGCAGGACTCCTAGCGCCGCCTGCGCAGGAAAGCGGGCAGTCCCCATCCCCCGTCGTCAGTCCCGTCTCCCTCGAGCGGCGAGAGTGCCGGCGCGTCAGCCTTCTGGGCAGGGCTCAGCTCCACGTCGATGTCGAGGATATCCGTCTTCTTCTCCTTGGCCGAGGACGGCTCGGGATTGAGGAAGGGCACGACGTGCTCGCGGAAGAGCGGACGCTGCTCCGAGCGGTACCCGTCGAAACCGGTGGCGATGAGCGTGACGCGCAGCTGGTTGTTCTTGAGCTTGCGGTCGTGATAGGTGCCGATGATCATCTTCGCCTCCGGGTCGACGATGGCCTGGACGACCTTCGCCGCCTCGTTGATCTCGGCCATGCGCATGTCGCGCCCTCCCGAGAAGGTCAGCAGTACGCCGCGCGCGCCGTCTGCCGATACCTCGAGCAGCGGCGAGGCGATCGCCTTCTGCACGGCAGAGACCGCGCGATCCTTGCCCTGGCCGAGGCCGGTCGCGACGATCGCGGCGCCGGTCGTGGCCATGACGGCGCGAACGTCGGCGAAGTCCACGTTGACGATGCCGGTGCTCATGAGGATGTCGACGATGCCGTGCAGCGCGTTGCGCAGCACGTCGTCCACGGCCTGGAACGCCTTGGTAAGGCTCGCGTCGGCAGGGATGACCTCGAAAATCTTGTCGTTAGGGATGACGATGAAGGCGTCGACGCGGTCGCGGAGCCTGGCAAGGCCCTCCTCGGCGAGGCGGGAGCGCTGCCCGCCCTCGAAGCTGAACGGCTTGGTGACGACCGCGACCGTGAGCGCGCCGGACTGGCGCGCGATCTCGGCGACCACGGGCGCCGCGCCGGTGCCGGTGCCGCCCCCGAGTCCGGCGGTGACGAAGACCAGGTCAGCGCCGGCGACCGCGTCGGCGATGTCCTGACGGTTCTCTTCCGCTGCCTGTCGTCCAAGCTCGGGATTCATGCCCGCCCCGAGACCGCGGGTCACGGCCTTGCCGATGAAGACCTTTCGCTTCTCCGTGACGGACGAGTGGATCAGGTCCTGCTCGTCGGTATTGACTGCCCAGAACTCAACGCCGCGGCTGAAGTCCGAGATCATCCGGCTGACCGCGTTGCCGCCGCCGCCGCCGACGCCGAAGACCTTGATCTTGGGCAGGTAGCCGCCCGGACCCCGCAGGGGCGCGACCGAGGACTCCTCGCGCGCGGCCTTTTTCTTTGGGGCCGTCCTTTTCTTCGCTGCTTTCGTCGCCTTCTTGGCGACAGGAACGGCTTTCTTTGAAGCCTTATCCGAATCCGGTGTAACTGTGATGGTAGGCATGATTGTTCGAAACCACTATACACCAGGCATCCCGGAATGCACGCTGCCTTGACTAGATGCCCTGCACTAAGCGTAAGATGGAGGTAGCCCGCAAAAGCGGTTGAAACAAGGAGCTAGAAAAATATGGGAATCGAAAATGTACTTATAACCACGTTCCGGCCCGTGCGTCGCTCATTCGAGCATGCGAGGCAGGAAATCATGGACGCAGGATTCATACCCGCGTCTTCCGAGGAGCTGATCCAGATTGCTGGCAGGCTGGAGGATGACGACTGCGAGCCGACCTTTGATGTCGCTGCAACAATCACAATGGAAGGAAAAGGACTGCTGATGGTGGTGGCATTGCCAGCTTTAGCAACTAGTTCTCACGCACTGTCGCTTTTTTTTCAACGAAGGGATGCGGCGGAACCTGACCTCAGGCTCGTGGTAGAGGTGGAAGCCGAAGCCGTGGTGCTCGTGAAGCGTCAGTAAATCAACAAGGCCAGACCCCTCTCATCGAGAGGGGTCTTTCATGCATGAGGCTTTCCGAGCTCAGGGCAGGAACCAGCGCAGGATGCCCTTGGGAGCGCCCTTCAAAAATCCAGGCGAGAAGCCCAGCGAGAACGAGCGGCTTGAGGAGCCTCCTTCATCGGTCTGGGCTCCCCACAGCGCGAGGCCGAGCGCCGTCGCGAAGTCCGGATCGCGCAGCTCGCTGGCCAGGTGCGCGTTCTCGAGCGTCCAGCTCTCGCCGAGGTCGCGCGTCACCTCGGCCGAGAGCTTGAGCTCGCGCCGGGCGAGGTCGGCGATGCCCGGCAGCCGGGCTCCCCCGCCGACGAGCACCACGCCCTCCGCGAGCTTGCCAGCCCGGCCCCAGCGGTCCAGCTCGCCGCCTACCTGCTCGAAGAGCTCGACAAGGCGCGCCTCGATGATGTCGCCGACGAAGCGCTTGGTGACCTTCCCGCCCACCTCGGGCGCGTAGCCGGCGAGGTCGATGGTCTCGCGCGCCGGCGCGGACTTGGCCTCGGCGACGCCGTGGTCCCGCTTGACGCGCTCGGCGGCCTGGACCGGGATCGTGAGGCCGATGGCGAGGTCGTGCGTGAGCGTCGCGCCGCCGATCGGCAGCTGCGCCACGCCGACGAGCTTGCCGTCCTCCCATGCCGCGAGGCAGGTCGTCTCGGCACCCAGGTCGATCACCGCGCAGCCCAGCTGCTTGCGACGCTTCGACAGCGCCGAGCGCGAGGCGGCAAGGGCGTTGAGCGCCATGCCCTGGACGCGCGCGCCGCCGGCCTCTGCCGCGCGCACCAGGTTCTTCTCGTGCATGGCGAAGGCGTCGATCACGATGGACGAGACCTCGAGGCGCGAGCCGGTGAGGCCCAGCGGGTCCGTGACGTCCGCGGTGCCGTCAACGATGAACTCCCGCACCACGTTGTGCACGAGGGTGCGGTTCTTCTCCAGGTTGATCGCCTGGCTCGCCTTCACCGCCCGGTCGATGTCCTCGGCCTGTATCTGGCCGTCCGCGCGGCTCACGGCCACGATGCCGCGGCTCGGCTGCGCGGTGATCTGCGTCGTGCCCACCGACATGAAGACGTTGCGCCCCGCGTCCTTGTTGGCGCGCGTCGCCTCGGCGAGCATCCGCGCGATGATCGCGCCGAGCTCGACGGGATCGGCGACGGCGCCGCGCCTGACGCCGCTCGAGGGTTCCCTAAGGAAGAGGCGCGGCACGAGCCGTCCCTCGTACTCCTCCGCGACGACGAGCTTTACCGCGTCGGAGCCGAGGTCGAGTCCTGTGATGCAATGCGGCGACATAAGTCTTCTTCTAGGCGTTCCATGACGATGATATCAGACGGCTCATCGTGAAGGTAGCCGAGCAGGTGGAGCACGCCGTGCACCATCAGGAAGCGGAGGTGCGCGAAGTCGTCCCGGAAGGCGTCGCCGTTGAGGTAGACGTCGCCGAGCGTTCCCGGAGCGTCAGGCTCGGGGAACGACGGGTCCGCGGGGAACGCGAGGACGTCGACCACCTCCTGGTCCTTCCCGAGGTACTCGAGCTTCATGGCGCGCATCTGCGCCATCGTGGCGAAGGAGAGCGAGACCGTCCGATCGGCATGCCCGAGCTCGTCCAGCACGAACCGGGCGTCCGCGACGAGCGCCTGGAGCTGCGATCCGTGGCCATGAGCTTCCATGGAGGAATAGTAGCGGGTATGGCTGGCGCCGGTACAGCGAAGACGGCCTCCGCGTATCGCGGAGGCCGTCTTGGACGAAAGCGGTCAGGACCGGCCCTCGAGCGCCTTGCGCACCATGCCCGCGACGCGCGATCCGTCCGCCTTGCCCTTCGTGTGAACGCTGACCTCCTTGATCGCGCTCCCTAGCTGCATGTCAGCCTGCACGACCTCGTCCACGATGGCCTGCAGCTCCTCGTCGGTGAGCTGCTCGGGCAGGTAGGCGGCGATGATCGCGAGCTCGGCATCCGCCTCCGCGGCAAGGTCCTCGCGCCCTCCCTCCCTCGAGGCCGACGCCGTGTCGCGACGGCGCTTCGCTTCCCGCTCGAGCACGGCAAGCGCGATCTCGTCGGTCGCCTGGTCGAGACCGGCGTCCTTGGCGGCCCGGCCGACCTCGGACGAGACGAACCGGATCGCGGCGAGCGCGTCCTTGTCTCCCGCCTTCATGGCGGAGATCATGTCGGCCCGAAGCCGTGCGGCGAGGTCCATGGCCTAGGAGATGCCGAGCTTCTTGGACTTGGCTACCTCGGCTGCCTTCTCGGCGCGATAGATGGCCGAGAGGCGGCGCTGCCGCTTCTTGACGTCGCGTCCGGTGAAGCGGCGCTTGCTCACTTCCTTGAGCACGCCGCTGCGCTTCACGCGCCGCGTGAAGCGGAAGAAGAGCTGCATGGGCGACTCGTTGTTGCGATGGTTGACGGTGATCATGTGGTTAGTGTTGCTAGTGCCTCCTTCTGGGAGGGGGTGGCGGGATGGTCGACCACGCCGTGGATGGAGCTTCCGCCGTCGCCTGCGAACCGGGGCATGAGGTGCACGTGGAGGTGCATCACGCCCTGGCCAGCGACGGTCCCCTGGTTGATGCCGATCGTCATGCCGGGGCAGCCGAGCGCGGACTCGAGCTTACGCGCAGCTTCCTGCGCGAGCTCGAACAGCGGTCCGACGGCCTCCTGGGGGCACTCGGCGAGGGTCGCCGCGTGCGTCCGGGGTATGACGATGGTGTGTCCGGGAGCGTGGGGATGGAGGTCTAGAAACGCGAGAGCCTCCGGAGAGGCGGCCACGGTGCTGACCGGGACCTCCCCGGCGGCGATGCGACAGAAGAGACAGGGGTCAGTCACGGGCGTCTTTCAGGCGTCTCTTGACTTCTTCGACGATTCTAGCGAGCGGGAACGACTCCTGCAACCCGGTCCGCACCTCGCGGATGATGGCCGATCCGTCGAAGGCCTCCTTTTGCCCGACGATCAGCGCGATCGGGATGCCGTCCTTGTCGGCAACCTTCAGCTGAGCCTTGAGGCTTTCCTTGGCGAGCGCGTCCCGCACGGGTATGCCGGCCGAGATGAGGATCTCGGCGAGCGCGAGCGCCGACTTCTTGGCCTTCTCCCCCGCATGCGCGATGAAGACCGCGGGGCAGCGGCTTCCGGGCACCGCGGCGCGGTCGCCCAGCGCGTCGGCGATGCGATCCACCCCGAGGGCCGCGCCCACCGCGGGCGCGCTCTTGGCGCCGAGCGTCTCGAGCAGGTAGTCGTACCGTCCGCCCCCGGCGAGGCTGCCGATCGGATGAGTGAACTCGAAGACCGTGCGGTTGTAGTAGTCGAGTCCGCGCACGAGGTACGGGTTGAGCTCGCAGGCGATTCCCAGCTCCTGGAGATACTCCATCACCGCGGTGAAGTGCGCGCTGCAGGGGCTGCAGAGCTTGTCGAGCATCTTGGGTGCGCCGTCGCGCAGCGAGCGGCAGCCGGGCTCCTTGCAGTCGAGGAGACGCAGCGGGTTAGCCTCGAGCCGTCTCACGCAGTCCTCGCAGAGGTCCTTGGCGTGATCCTCGTAGTACGAGACCAGGAGCTTGCGGTAGCCGGGCCGGCATACCCGGTCCCCGATCGAATTGATCTCGAGCGCGAACGGCACCTTCAACGCCTTCAGGATGCGGTGGAACGCAGCGATCACCTGCGCGTCATACACCGGGTCGGCCGTGCCGCCGATCACCTCGGCGTCCACCTGGGCGAACTGGCGGTAACGTCCGGCCTGCGGGCGGTCGTGACGGAACAGGGGCCCGGCGGTGAAGAGCCGCTGCGGGGAGCCGAGCCGGCTCATGCCGCGCTCGACGTAGGCGCGGGCGATGCCCGGGGTGAACTCGGGGCGCAGCGCGACCGCATCGCCTCCGCGCGTCTCGAACGCGTACAGCTCCTTGGTGACGATGTCCGTGCTCTCGCCCGTGCCTCGCTGGTAGAGCCGAAGAGGCTCTACCACGGGCACCTCGATCTCGGCGAACTGGTAGCCGCGGAGCACGGACTTCGCCGTATCCTGTATGTGCGCGTGCAGGGCGAAGCGGTCCCTGATGAGGTCGCGCATGCCCTTCGTGGACTGCGGCATGGCCTCGGCCTTGGGAGGGCGGACCGCCTTCGCCGGTACGGCAGCCTTACTGGGCCGGGGCATAGTCGGGAGCGAAGAAGGCCTTCGCGTGCGAGACCGGCCAGAGCCTGAGACGGACGATGCCGACGATCTCGTCGCCGTCGAGCGCGCCCCAGCTGCGCGAGTCGTAGCTGAACGGCCGGTTGTCCCCCATCACGAAGTAATGGTCGTCGCCGAGCGTGACGTCCGCGGTGCCGCTGGTCTCCACGCCGGGATCGAGGTAGGGCTCGGAAAGCGCGGTGCCGTCCGGGTCGGCTGCCGACGATACCCGCACCCTGCCGTCGACGATCGTGACGGTGTCGCCGGGCAGCCCGATGACCCGCTTGATGAAGTAGGTGCCGTCGACGTTCCTGAAGACGACCACCTCGCCGCGCTCCGGTTCGCGGAAGCGGTACGTGAGCTGGTCGATGAGCAGGTAGTCGCCATCGCTGAAGGTCGTCTCCATGCTGCCGCCCGAGACGAGGAACGGCTGGACGAGGAAGTAGCGGATCGCGACCACGGCGCCGATGGTCACGAGAGCGATCTCCATGACCTCGAGCAGTGCCAGTGCGAAGGCGCGCATGCGGGTATCCTAGCAGCGGGCGAAGCGGTAGCATAGGGCGATGAGCCACGCGGTGATCGGCATAGGGAATCCTGGCGCGGAGTACGACGGCACGTACCATAACGCGGGCGCCATGCTCGTGCGCGAGCTCGCCGGCGACGACGCATGCTGGACCGCGCGCCCGGGCTTCCGCTACTGCAAGCGGGATGACGTCGTCTATGCCGTCACGGACGGCTACATGAACGAGTCCGGCCGCGGCGTAGCCTCGCTCCTGGGATTCTTCAAGATTCCCGCCGCGGACATGATCCTCGCGCATGACGATACCGACCAGGAGCTCGGCTGCGTGCGCATGCGGCGCGGCGGCGGCGCGGGAGGGCACCGGGGCGTCGCCTCGGTCATCGCGTCCCTCGGCACCGACGCGTTCTGGCGCCTCAAGATAGGCGCCCGGCCCGCGCGCTTCTCAGGCGAGCACCGCGTCAAGGCGGCAGGATTCGTCCTGTCGCGGTTCGGCGACGAGGAGGCTGCCGTGCTCTACGGCGAGACCTTCCCTGCAGCGGCGAAGCTCGTGTCGAACGTCATCGAGAACGAGATGCCGTCCGGCCCGGAGCGCACCTCGGTGACGGGCAGGAGCACCCGCGCGAGCGACGGGTCCGCTTCCAGCGACCGCTTGAAGGAGAGCAGCTGATCCTCGCCGCCCGTGATGCCGGCGACCGACGACCGCTCGGGAGCCTCGAGCAGGCTGAGCCGGGTCACCGCGACGCCGCTGCGCTGGGCCTGGTCCAGGATGCTCCGCAGCTGCGGGGAGCGCGGCGCGACCTGGGCCTGGGCGCTCGCGAGCTCGGCTACGGACTGGTTGAAGGCGCTGACGCGCGCTTCCCGATCGGCGAGTTCCGCGAGCAGGACGGGCGAAGCGTTGCTCTGGAACGACTCCAGCGAGGCCGCGACGCGGTTCATGAAGAGGAAGGCTGCGCCGTAGGTGGCCAGGAGCAGGCCGACCGAGGCGGGCGTGAAGATGGTCCAGAAGCGGGCGACGCGCAGCGCGAGCTCGCGGCGTATCCAGTCGCGCACCTGCGCCCCGAGGAGCGAGAGTTCCGGGTCGTCATCGCCGGAGAGCACCGAGGAACGGAGCGCCGCGCCGTAGGCGCCGTAGCCGGGCAGCGGGAACGGCGGGTCGCCTATCCCGAGCGTGCGCACCGTCATGCCCATGTCCGTGAGCGTGACCGTGATCTCCTCCTTGAACACCTGCGTGGCCAGCAGCACCTCGGTGAGGCGCGTCCCGCCGCGCTGCGCGTAGTAGCCCACGACCTGCGCGGCCTCGCGGCGCAGGAACTCGTCCAGCGAGGCGTACGTCAGCTCCCCGCGGGAGCCGCGCACCTCGCTCCAGGAGCGCGCGTACTGGAAGCGTATCGAGCCCAGGTCCAGGATCCCGAGCGTGACGCCCGACTCGTCGAACGAGGCGAGCAGGAATGCGCCGGCCGCGGTCGCCTCGGGAGCGAGCGTGCGCACCAGGCGTGCCACCGAGAGCGACTTCGGCTCCAGGCTCGCGGGCAGGAAGTTGGCCTCGGCGAGCGCGCCGACGAGGTCGTCGGCGGTGCTGCGCGACACCCAGGCCGCGAGCACGGCGCTGCCTCCTGCCGGTCCGGGCAGGGGCTCCCAGCCCCAGGCGAGTTCCGAGAGCGCGACCGGTGCCGAGACCTGCACGTTGAGCTGCACCGCGCTCTGCAGCTCCTTTGGCGAGACCGGCGGGATAGGCACGAGCTGTATGTAGCTCAGCGCCGACGAGAGCGATACGTGCGTGCCGAATCGGCTGCCCGGGCTGTGAGGCGCCACGCGCTCGTGCAGCGAGCCCAGCGCCTGCATCAGCGCGGGACGGTCCTTGATGACGCCGCGCTCGAGCGTTCCCGGAGCAAGCGGCACCGTCTCGAGCTGCCATGAGCCCTTGCGCTCGAAGAGGAGGCGCAGCGCCTGGTCGCTGATGTCCAGTCCGGCGCGCGGGGTCCCGCCGGTGAACAGGCGCGCGAAGAACGCGCGCACGGGACGGAACAGGGAGGAAAGGTCCATGCTCATGCTACTGGCTGGCCAGCGATACCTGGGTGGGTATCCGTGTCAGCGGCTCGATAGCATAGACGGCATAGAGGCGCGAGCGCCTCAGGCCGGCCGTCGCCTGCGAGAAGACGGCGGCGTAGCCCGGGCTCGGGGTATCCGCGTAGATGGTGACGCTCGTCGTGAGAGCGCCGGATACGAAGCTGTACGCGCCCGCGTCTGCCGCGTTGCGCTGGAGTCTCAGGGCGCCGTCCTCGATGCCGGCAAGGGCGGCGGCGCGCGTGCGCTGCTGGGCGTCGGCGCCGAAGCCCGTGCCGATGGAGCTGATCGACACCAGGGCGATCGCGATCACGATGGCCGAGGCGATGCCGCCGATGAGAAGCACCAGCGAGAGGGTTGCCTGTCCGCGCGATTTGATGCTCACCCGTACAGTGTAGCGCATGGCGCAGCGCTACGGGCTCCAGCGCACGACCACGGTATCGATCCGCGGCGTGAGCGTCTGGCCGATGTCCGACACCAGCGTCGCGCGATACCTGAAGTAGCGTCCGGCAGGATGGATCCACGGGTACAGCGGCGCGCCGACGCCGCTTGCCGGCACGTAAAAGGTGGTTCCGGTCCCGTCCGGACCCAGGTAGTTCCAGGGTCCGCCAGGCGACGGCGAGGTTGCCACCTGCAGCCGCACGATCGTCGTGGAGGGCTGGTCCCCCGTCCAGGTGATGCCGTTGACCTGGGCGCCGGAGACGACGCCGGTGTCGATGATGGCCGAATCGAGGTAGCCCGAGGTCGACGTCGCCGTCCACGACGTCTTCACCTTGTAGTCCGACAGTCCGCATATGTTGATGTCGGCGCAGTTGAAGCTGATCCAGCCCAGCAGGTCGTTCCACGCGTAGCCTGAGAAGACGCCGCTGCTGGGATTGATTACGACGCCGTAGTTGCTGGTGCCGCAGCCGCCGTGGTTGGCGCAGTTGAAGCTGACCCAGCCGTACGTGTCGAGCCATCCGTAGCCCGAGAGCAGGCCGACGCCGTTGTTGTCGACATGATAGTTGCTCGACCCGCAGATGCTGCCGATCGGGCTGGTAGCGCAGTCGAACGAGACGAGACCGGCCGAGGAGCTGGCATAGCCTTTCACGCGCGTGGCCGTCACCGTGACGGCATTGGTGCCGTAGAAGTTGATCCAGCCGGCGAGGTCGTTCCATGCGTAGTGATCGGCAGGCGCGGAACCGATGTTGGTCGCGGCGAGCGCCTGCAGCGGGAGCGCGAGAGCGATCAGCAGGGCAAGAACGTGGCGGAGCTTCCTCATGGCAAGTCGAGGACGATGCTGCCGAAGCTGCCGTCGAAGCTGATGCCCGACGAGAGGTCAAACCGGTTGTCGGGATCGGTAGCAGGCGTCGTCAGTCCCGGCCCGCCGGTCCAGTCGTCCTGGACGAATCCCTTGGAACGGGAGCGCGTCAGGTACGTCACGATCGAGCGCGCGACGCCGCGCGGCCACTGGTACTCGATCGTCGCCATAAGCGTCGAGGGATCGACGAACCCGCCCGAGGGAACGATGGCTCCGGAGCTGTTGCGACGCACCGGCTCCAGGAAGAAGGAGCGCGAGAAGGTGCCGGCGCTGTCGTCGATGTTCTCGATGCCAGCGATAGCGACCGTGCTCGTCGAGCTGGTACTGAAATAGAAATGATTGCTGCTGCCCTGCCCTAGAGCGGCGAGCGAGCTCCAGTTTCCAGACGCATGGGAGCGCAGCCGATCGAGCATGCCGCGCGCAAGCGTCGATCCGGTCTGCGCGTACTGCGCGTCGGTCGATCCGCGAAGCGCCGGCGACAGGACCGCGAGCGCGCCGACCAGCAGGATGGCTCCGACGCCCGAGGCGATCAGGACGTCGATGAGGGATTGCCCGGAGCGGTCTCGCAGGCTCATGGCGCGGTGACGGTCAGGCAGCCCGTGCACGTCGACGCCTGCAGGTCCGGATTGGTCACCGTGACGTTGCGCCGACCCGGAGCGGCGGAGCTCGCGAGGTCGATCGTGGTCTCGATGCGGGCAGGGCTCACGACGCGCGTGGATACCTCGGCGATGCCCGTGCCGGAGAACGAGACCGAGGCGCCTGACTGGAAGCCGGAGCCCGTGATGACGAACGCGGTCGTGGTCGAGGCGGCGACCGCCGAGGGCGCGATGGACGAGGCGGCCGGCGGCGCGAGCGTGACCGGGATACCCGCCTTGGTGACGGCCGCGCTGTCCGGATTCTTGACGCTGAGTGCGCGCGCGCCGGGGGCGGCTCCGGCGGAGACGGACACGGTTGCCGTGATCTCGGCAGGTCCGGTCACCGTGGTCGAGGCGACCGTGATGCCGGTGCCGGAGAACGAGACCGTGGCGCCTGACTGGAAGCCGGAGCCGCGAATCGTGACCTGCGTCTCCATGCCCACCACGAGGGTTCCAGGTTCCAGTCCCTGGATCGAGGCGCCTGCGCCTACCGTGAAGCAACCGTCACAGGATCCTTGCTGGCCATCGGGGTTCTTGACGCTGAGGGTGCGCGCGCCGGGTGCGGCTCCGGCGGAGACGGACACGGTGGCCGTGATCTCGGCGGGTCCGGTCACCGTGGTCGAGGAGACGGCGATGCCCGTGCCGGAGAACGAGACCGAGGCGCCGGACTGGAAACCGGAGCCGGCGATCGCGATCTGCTGCCTCTGCACTCCCTGCGACAGCGCGGCAGGCGAGGCGGAGACGGGAGCAGGCGCCCCGGCACCTACCGTGAAGCAGCCGGCGCAGCTGCCGGAGCTGATGTCAGGATTGGCGACCGTGAGCCCCCGCGAGCCTGGTGCGGCGTTGCCGGCGATCACGACCTTGAGGGCGAGCGTCGTCGAGGAGACGAAGCGCGTCTCGCGTGCCGAGACGCCCGATCCCGAGAATGCCGCCACCGCCCCCTCCTGGAAGCCGGAGCCGGTCACGGTCAGCTCCGCCTCCGAGCCGGGACGGCCCGAGGAGGGGGCGACCGAGGAGACGGAAACGTCGCCGCCCTGTCCCAGGACCGTGAAGCAGCCCGCGCACGAGGCGCGGCTGCCGTCGGCGCGCGTGAGCACGATGTCCCAGGCGCCAGGCACCGCGCGCGCGAGGTCCAAGCCGACGTCGCTGAGCCGGGTCACCGATTCCGCGGTTCCCCCGCTGCCCGCTATCGGCTGCTGGCCTACCCGCGCGATCGAGACGAACATGCCAGGCTCGAATCCCGTGCCCTCGATGCTGTCGATCACGAAGCCGTCCCGCGGAAGAGAGGCGGACGGAAAGGCCGCGGCCACGGAGAACCCGGCGGATGCCGCGTCCTCCTTCGGCGACCCGCGCAGGAGTACGAACGCGGCGCTGCCGCCGATGAGGAGCACGATGGCGATGCCAAGAGCGATCAGGAACGGCTTGCGCATGTCAGTTGGCGGAGGTGCTGGAAGCGGCGACCAGGCCCACCTGGCTGACCGATATCTCGTAGGCAGCGTTTCCCTTCAGCGTGCGCACGACGACCGAGACGCCCTTGTCGGCGACGAGCCCCGTGCCATTCCCGAAGACCACCTCCCTGGCGGAGCCGACGAACAGGGACGAGGTCGCGTAGGCGATGCCGGCCGGCAGGCGTGAGAACGAGGTGACGGAGCTGCTCGCGTACGTCGACGAGGCGAAGACGCTGAACGAGGCGGCGCCCGCGGCGTTGTCGAACCGAACGCCCCACGCGGTGCTCGACGCCGAGGCCTGCGCGTTCTGCTGCGCCTCCCGCAGGGACGCGACGATCACGCCCGTGGTGGCATCGAGGTCCGTGAGCGCGCGCCGGTTGCCGATGAGGAGGAAGCCTGATCCGGCGATGATCACCGTGATGGCGGTCACCAGGAGCAGCTCTATGAGGGAGAATCCACGCCGGTTCATGCTCGCAGTATACCGCACCCCGCGACCGCGCTCAGAAGTTGCTGGTGAGCTGGTAGATCGGGATGATGATCGCGAGCGCCACGATGGCCACCATGAATCCCATCACCAGCAGGAGCACCGGCTCCAGGAAGGTCACCAGCTGCTTGATGCTGGACTGGATGTTCGTCGCGTAGAACTCGGCGATCGTGCCGAGCACGTCCTGAAGGTGACCCGCCTTCTCGGAGATGGCGATGAGGTTCACGATCACGGAGGGGAAGGCCGTCTCCCGGCGGAACGAGTCCGCGATGGACAATCCGCGGCTCAGCCCCTCGTCGGCGATGCGGCGCAGGGCGATGCTGAACGAGTCGACGCCGACCACGTCGGCCGTGATGTGGATGCTCTCGATGATGGGCAGGCCGGCGCCCAGGAGCGACGACAGGGTCGAGGCGAAGCGCTGCACCGCGAGGTCGCGGTATATGTTGCGCACGATCGGCGTGGAAGCGAGCGTCCGCTGGAGCATCCGCCTGCCGGCCACGGAGCGGATGACGCCGAGATAGAAGCCGGCGACCGCGAGGAGCGCGAGGCCGCCCAGCAGGTAGACGTTATCCCCCACGAAGCCGCCGAAGATGAAGACGACGCGCGAGAACAGCGGCGGCTCGATGGCCGTGTCCGCGAACACCTTGCTGATGCGCGGCAGCGCGAACACGGACAGGAAGATGATGATGACCACGGCCACGATCATGAGGATGGCCGGATAGACCATGGCGGTCTTCACCTGCTTCGCGATCTCGTCGTCGCGCTGCAGCTGGCCCGTGAGCTGCTCGAACGTGCCCTGCAGCGTGCCGGATGACTCGGCAGCCCGGACCAGGTTGACGAACACGGGCGAGAATATCTTCGGATAGCTCGCGAAGGCGACGTAGAACTGCTGTCCCTGCGCGAGGTTGCGCTTCACCTCCATGAGGAAGCGGCGCATCGCGGGCTTCTGGAAGTCCTCGATGAGGATGTCGATCGCCGAGAGGAGGTCGGTGCCCACCTTGAGCATGAGCGAGAGGTAGCGGGCCAAGAAGATCTTGTCGGCCACGGTGATGCGGCCGCCGAAGAGCGCGCTCCCCTGGTTGCGCGCTCCTGCCGGCTTGACCGAGATGGGCCGCAGGTTCTGCGCGGAGAGCTGGCGGAGGGCGACGTCGAGGCCGGCGGCGTCGAGCTCGCCTTCCACGCGGGCGCCGGTCCGGTCAACGGCGGTAAACGAGTAGCGCATGGCTTATTCGCGGATGACGCGGAGGACCTCCTCGATGGTGGTGAGCGCCTGTTCCGCCTTGGCGAGACCGTCCTCGAACATGCTGCGCATGCCGTTCTCGCGCGCGGCCTCGCGCATCGCCTGGGGCTCGGTCTCGCGGTCGGCGATGAGGCCTCGCAGCTTGTCGTCGACCTCGAGCACCTCGTAGATGCCGAGACGGCCGCGATACCCGGTGCCGCGGCAGTTGCTGCACCCCTTGCCCTTGTAGAGGACCTTGAGCTGGGGGCGCTGCTCCGCCGGTACCTTGAGGATCTCGAGCTGCTCGGTGATAGTCTCCACCGTCACCGCGTCCGGAGCGTACGAGTAGATGCACTGGGGGCAGACCTTGCGCACCAGGCGCTGGGCGATGATGGCGTTCACGACCGAGGCGGTCAGGAAGGGCGGCACCTCGAGGTCGATCAGGCGCGGGATGGCGGTCGGGGCGTCGTTGGTATGGAGGGTGGTCAGCACGAGGTGGCCCGTCAGCGCGGCCTGGACCGAGACGTCCGCGGTCTCCGGATCGCGGACCTCTCCCACCATGATGATGTCGGGATCCTGGCGGAGGATGGACCGGATGCCGCTCGCGAAGGTGACGCCGGCCGCGGGATTGATCTGCGACTGGTTCACGTAGCGCATGTTGTACTCCACCGGGTCCTCGACCGTCACGATGTTCACGTCCGGCTGGTTGACGATGTTCATAAGCGCGTAGAGCGTGGTCGACTTTCCTGACCCGGTCGGGCCGGTGATCAGGAGCATGCCGTACGAGCGGTGCAGGGCGCCCGTGATGGCTTCGGCCTCGCGGCCGAACATGCCGAGCTCCTCGAGGCTCAGCGGCTTGTCGGTCGCCGCGAGCAGTCGCAGCACGACCTTCTCGCCGTAGTAGGTAGGCAGCACCGAGACGCGGCAATCCACCGCGTCGTTGACGAACTGGTGCCGGAACCTGCCGTCCTGCGGCTTGTAGTGCTCGTCGAGCTTGAGCGCGGACAGCAGCTTCAGCCTGGCGACGATGGCCGAGTGCACCTCGCGCGGGACGCGCATGATCTCGCGCAGGATGCCGTCAATGCGGTAGCGGATGAGCGTTGCGTCCTCCAGTGCCTCGACATGGATGTCCGAGGCGCCCGAGGTGGCCGCGTAGCTGATGAGGTTGTCGACAATAGCGACGATCGGCAGCTGCGCCGCTGACTCCTCCGCGGTCACGGCCTTGTTCTTGAGGGAGGCCTGGACGTTCTCCTGGATGACGCGTGTGAAATCGGTCGCCGTCTGAAGCCCGTAGACCTGGAAGCCGCGACTGAGATCCTCGGGCGTAGCGAGGTACGGGACCACGTTGCGTCCCAGGTACTGCCGCAGGAACGCGATCGTGTCCAGGTCGCCGGGATTCGCCATCGCGACCGCGACCGAGCCGTCCTCCTCGCGGCGGAACAGGACGACCTCGCGCGTGCGCGCGATGGATTCCGGGAGCTGCTTGACCAGCGCCTCGTCGAGCGTGGCATCGAGATGCGCGAGCCGGACGCCGAGCAGCGAGGCGAGCGCGTCGCGCAGGTACGAGGCATCCACGTGCGCGTCCGAGATCAGGACATCGACGATGCTCTGCGATTTGCGCGTCGAGGAGGTCACGAGCGTGTCGAAGACCTCCGCGCTGACGATGCCGTCGGATACGAGGCGCTGCTTGAGGTCGCTGACAGGAACGGGGGTGCGCATGCTGCCTCAAGTATACAGCACGCGCGGCGCGATACGTGAACCGGCCCGCTCGTGCGGGCCGGTTCGTGCTATTCCCTCCCGTGAGAGGGCTAGAGGTCGAGTCCGGGGTCGGTACCGACCTCGTAGAGCGTGGCGGAGTTGCCTCCGTCGGTGCTCTCCACGTCGGCGCTGCCGCCGTTGGCGAACTTGGTGCTCTCCATGTCGGCGTTCATCTCGAAGGTGCCGTTGGTCGAGTCAGGCTTGTAGGCGTAGAAGTAGACCGTGTTGTTCACCGGGTCGACCGGGAGCGCCGAGATCGGCGAGCCTGCCGAGATGGCGGTGAAGTTGACCGGGATCCAGCCCGAGCCGGTGATCGCGAGCGAGCTGCTCAGGGTCTGGGTTCCTCCGGTGAAGCGCGCCGCGCACGAGACCGAAGACGAGGTATGGCCGTAGCAGAGCGTCGAGGTGCCGAGCGAGGGGCTCGACACGTCCGCCAGGTAGAGCGAGATGGCGCTCTTCATGGTGGAAAGGTCCTGCGTGCGGTTGCTGTCGCGGGCCTGACGCAGGAGCTGCGCCGGGTTGAGGGTGAGGATCACCGTAACCGCGAGCACCGCGACGATCGCGATGACGACGAGGAGCTCGATGAGGGTGAAGCCTTTCTTTGCGTTGTTCATGTTTCTTTTGAAGTGATGCTGTATGCGTTGCCGACCTTTCTCAGTGCCGTAAGTATATCACGTCAGGAACGTCGTCTGTGGATAAGAATGCAGGCGACATGCCAAACGCCGCGCGATGCGCGGCGTTTGGAGAACGAGGTACGATTAGAGGTCGAGTCCCGGGTCGGTACCGACCTCGTAGAGCGTGGCGGAGTTGCCTCCGTCGGTGCTCTCCACGTCGGCGCTGCCGCCGTTGGCGAACTTGGTGCTCTCCATGTCGGCGTTCATCTCGAAGGTGCCGTTGGTGGCGTCGGGTCGATACGCGTAGTAGTAGGTCGCGTTGTTCACGGGGTCTGCCGGGAGCGCCGAGATCGGCGAGCCCGCAGAGATGGCGGTGAAGTTGACCGGGATCCAGCCCGAGCCCGCGATGGTCAGGGCATTGCTCGTGATCCAAGTGCCGGCCACGGCGAACCTGGTGGCGGCGCAGGTCGCGCCCGTCTGCGTCGAGGACGCGGTCGCGTAGCAATTCGTCGACGTGCCGAGAACCGGGCTCGATACATCGGCGAGATAAAGCGAGATGGCGCTCTTCATGGTCGCGAGGTCCTGCGTGCGGTTGCTATCGCGGGCCTGACGCAGGAGCTGCGCCGGGTTGAGGGTGAGGATCACCGTAACCGCGAGCACCGCGACGATCGCGATGACGACGAGGAGCTCGATTAGGGTGAAGCCTTTCTTTGCGTTGTTCATGTAAGGGGAAGCTTGATTCGATGCTGGATGACTGTCTGCCAGGATTGTATCACACCTCCCCGGCGCGCAAGCCCTCGAGGAGCTCGTCGAAGGCGGGCGGCGCAGGCGCGACGTACTCGTGACGCGCGGCATCGAGCTCGAAACGGAGAGCGGAAGCATGGAGCATCAGGCGCGGCACGGCTGGAACCTTGCGCTTCGGAGCGTACAAGGCGTCACCTACTACCGGATGCCCCAGCGAGGAGAGGTGGACCCTGATCTGGTGCGTCCTGCCCGTCTCGGGAAAGACAGCCAGGTCCGCGACGGTCGGCAGCTGCTCGACGACCGCGTAGCGCGTGACGGCATCCTTGCGCATGCGGTCCGAGAAGACGCTTCGCTTCACCGAGCGCGGCCTGATGCCGATAGGCCGGTCTATGCGCCCTGCCGCAGGATGCAGAGTGCCGTGCGCGATAGCGCGGTACTCCTTCTCTATGCCGCGTGCCTGGAACAGGACCTTGAGGCGGTCGAAGCCTGCCTGGGTCCGCGCGACGAGCATGACGCCCGAGGTGGCCCGGTCCAGCCGGTGCACGATTCCCGGCCGAATCTCGGGCGCGTCCCCGACCGTGGCCGCCTCGGGGAACCTCCTGAGGATCCAGTCCGTGAGCGTCGGCTCGTCGGAGGGGTGGGGTCCCGGATGGACGAGCAGGCCAGCAGGCTTCTCGATGACGGCGAACTCGTCGAGCTCGGCGATGATGCGCGGTTCCTCCTTATGCTCGTGCATGAGGCCTGTATAAAGGAGGAGGCTCCCCCTTGTCCATGCGTTTCGGGTGGGTGCGGAAGGAATCGGACCTTCGACCTCTGTCTTATCAGGACAGCGTTCTACCACTGAACTACGCACCCGGTGCCCGCGCATTCTATACGCGCCCCGGTGCCCGCGCAACGCGTTAGACGGGCGGCGCGGCACCATGATACGATGCGTCCGCAAATCGAAATACGGGCGATTAGCTCAGTTGGTTAGAGCGCCACATTGACATTGTGGAGGTCAGAGGTTCGAATCCCCTATCGCCCACCCGCAGCGAGCCGCGCGGCTCGGAAGCAATGGCACGACACGGCATGATAGAATGTCGTCATGCTCTCAACGGACATCAAGGGACCCATGACCGTCGCGCTGGTGGTGCTCTGCACCAGCCTCGGCATCGGCATCGCGGGCATGCTCGTGCTCGGCCACTATCTCGAGGCGAAGGCGAGCGAGGTGCAGACGACCCGCGTGGCGGCATCCAAGGCCGCCACGCTCAGTCCGCGCATCAGCGACCTGAAATCGCAAGAGCAGCGCGCCGCGGGCTACGACCGCATATTCTCCTTGCTCATCCCGACCCAGGAGCAGCTCCTCGAGGTGCCACGGGTCATCGAGGCGCTCGGGCAGGTGCAAGGACTGGAAACCAAGTTCTCGTTCCAGGGCAGTCCCGAGCTCGGCGTCACCGGCGTGACGAAGCTGCCGTTCACGCTCACGGCGAAAGGTCCCGAGCGGAATCTCGCCGACTTTCTCGAGGACCTCGAGATCAGCAATCCCCGCTACCTCATCGCCGTCGATCGCGTGAGCCTCGACGAGGGGCGCGCGGGCGCCGAATCCGGCGTGCTCTCGGTCGGCGGTAGCTTCTTCTACCACCAATGAGCTCGTTCCTCAACAAGAACGCGGACTCGCTCGCCATCGTCGCGGGCATCGCGCTGGGCATAATCATCGTCGCCGGCTACGTGCTAGGCATCACCATGATAGCCGGGAGCTTCGACCAAGCACTCGATCCCGAGAGCATCACGGCGCCCCCGCCGGCCTATGACCTCAAGGGCGCGGCAAGCCTCGACCTGAAGGGCCTCGACCCGGGCAGGTAGTTGACAATCCCTCAGCACGAGACAGACTGAGAACCCGAAAGCGCCATGCAGGCGCGCATCGCACCATCCGTGGCAACCAAGAAGACCCTCGTCATCGTCGAATCCCCGACCAAGGCCAACCTCATCGGCAGGTTCCTGGGGCCTGAGTTCGACGTCGCGGCGAGCCTGGGCCACGTCCGCGACCTGCCCAAGAGCAAGGTCGGCGTCGACGTCGAGCACGGCTTCGAGCCTACCTACGCGGTGAGCCTGCGCGCCAAGCCTGTGATCGCCGACTTGAAGAAGCGCGCCAAGGGCGTCGACCGCGTCATACTCGCGCCCGACCCTGACCGCGAGGGCGAGGCGATCGCCTGGCACCTTGCCGAGGTGCTCGAGCTCGGCAAGAAGGGCGCGCCCGAGGCGCAGCGCATCGTCTTCCACGAGATTACCGAGCGCGCGGTGAAGGAGGCTCTCGCGCATCCGCGCGACGTCGACGCGCGCCTCGTCGACGCGCAGCAGGCGCGCCGCGTCCTGGACCGGCTCGTCGGCTACGGGCTCTCGCCCTTCCTCTGGCGCAAGATCCGCTACGGGCTCTCGGCAGGACGCGTGCAGAGCGTTGCCGTGCGGCTCGTGGTCGAGCGCGAGCGGGAGATACGCGCCTTCGAGAGCCGCGAGTACTGGTCCGTTGAGGGCGTCTTCGACGGCGCCGAGGCGCCGGTGCCGGCTCGCCTCACCGTCTCCGCCGGCACCGTGCTCAAGAAGTTCACGCTCGAGAACGGCACGATGGCCGACGCTGCCGTGGAAGCGGCCAAGGAAGCGAGGCCTTACCGCGTGGAGACCGTCACGACCAAGCGCGTGGCGCGCAATCCCGCGCCGCCGTTCACGACCTCGACCCTCCAGCAGGAAGCGAGCCGCAAGCTCGGCTTCTCCGCGAAGCAGACCATGGCCGTGGCGCAGAAGCTGTACGAGAAGGGACTCATCACCTACATGAGGACCGACAGCGTGCACCTGTCCTCGTCGGCGACCGCGCAGGCGCGCGAGGTGCTCACGAGCCTCTACGGCGCCGAGTTCGCCCTCGAGACGCCCCGCCACTACAAGACCAAGAGCAAGGGCGCCCAGGAGGCGCACGAGGCGATCAGGCCGACCAGCCTCGAGCGCTCGCCTGACCGCCTCTCCTCGGGAGAGCGCAACGAGGCACGCCTCTACGATCTCGTCTGGAAGCGGACCCTCGCGAGCCAGGCCTCCCCCGCCCAGATCGACCAGACCGCGGCCGACATCGCGGGAGACGGGAGCACCTTCCGCGCCAACGGCAACGTCACGGTATTCCCCGGATTCATACGCGTCTACACCGAAGGCACCGACGGCGACGACGAGGTCGTCGAGGGAGCGCTGCCCCCGCTCAGGGAGGGCCAGGAGCTGGTCCTCGCCTCGGTGGCGGGCACGCGGCACGAGACCGAGCCGCCGCCGCGCTACACGGACGCGACGCTGGTGAAGGCGCTCGAGAGCCATGGCATCGGCCGCCCGTCCACGTACGCGCCGACCCTGACCACGATCCAGGACCGCGGCTACGTCGAGCGGGTAGACAAGAAGTACGCGCCGACCGACGTCGGCGAGCTCGTGACCGACCTGCTGGTCGAGCACTTCCCCGAGGTCGCCGATCCGAGCTTCACCGCGAAGGTCGAGGACGACCTCGACGACATCGCCGAGGGGTCGCGCGACTGGCGAGAGGTCCTCGCGGAGTTCTACGACCCGTTCAAGAAGAACCTCGACGAGAAGGAGGAGTCCGTAGCCAAGGTGATCGTCGTCACGGACACGCCCTGCCCCCACTGCGGGAAGCCCATGCTCATGAAGTTCGGCCGCACCGGCCAGTTCCTCGCCTGCCCCGAAGAGGGCAGCAAGGTCACCCTCCCCACGCCGGAGGAGGCGGCCGAGATCGCAGGACTTCAGGCCAAGCTCCAGGGCGACGAGGCCTGTCCCCTCTGCGGCAAGGAGATGAAGATCAGGAAGGGACGCTTCGGCTTCTTCCTCGGCTGCGTGGACTATCCGTCCTGCAAGGGCGTGGGCAAGATCTGGGACCGCACCGGCTACCAGTGCCCGCACTGCAGGAACGAGGGACGCGAGCCGCAGGGCGACATCGTGGTACGCAAGGGACGTGGCCGGAGCAAGCCGTTCTTCGGGTGCAACCGCTACCCCGACTGCTCGTTCCTGATGAACGTCCGTCCCGAGTCGCAGGAGCAGGTCATGGAAGCCTACAGCGCCTGGCTGGCGGCACCGAAGAAGAAGCCGGCCGCTAAGAAAAAGACGGCACGCAAGAAGAGCGCGAAGAAAGCCTCCAAGAAATCAGTACCCAAGAAGACGGCCGCCTGAGCGCTGCTGCAAGAATCCCTCCCCTGATCGGCGAGGGATTCTTGTTCCTTACCAGCTCTCGGGCGTGGATATGGTCGCCTCCGGGATGCGCATGAGGTCGGTCACCGGCACGGCCACGAGCTCGGCACGGACCGGATCGCGCGCGTCGCCGCCTATGCTGACCGTCGAGCGCGGATACTCGTCATGCCGCCGCAGGAAGTCGCGCAGGGCGTGACCCGGCAGCGAGACCATCGCGTGGCTGTGCGGGGAGCAGACGAAGGCGATGCGCACGGCCTCCGAGAACGCGGACCCTTCGAAGCGCGCGCGGCCGCGAAGCGTGGCCGTCTCGAACCGGACCTGATGCGAGCCGGGAGCCGCGACGTGCACCGAGAACGGGACCTCGACCGTCCGGTCGCCATCGGCGATCTTCCAGAGACCGTCCACCCCGTTGCGCGTCGAGGGATCGAGATGCCGGGCATCCGCGACGGTCACGGTGTCAGGATGCGATGCCAGGAGGGCGAAGACGCGATCCTCCCACGAGGTCGCTGAGAAGTCCGCTCGCCTCATGCGGGGAGCGAGAAGACGGCGATCGAGCCTGACAGGCTCACAGCAGCACGTCGGCCTCCTGGGCGAGATGCTCGAGGATGGCAGAGAGTTCCTCGGACGAGTAGAAGCTGATCGTTATCTTGCCGATCCCGCCTGCCGCCTGGATGCGGACCGGCGCGCCGAGCTCCGCCGAGAGCCGTTCCTGTAGCGCGGAGAGCTCCGGACTCAGGGGCTCGGGGTCGCGCTGGGCGCGCGAGCCCTTGCGCGATGCCCGCTTGACGCCCGTGACCCGCTCGCGAAGCTCGCGCGTCGTGAGCTGGCGCTCGAGAAGGTCCTTGAAGAGGGACTGCTGCAAGGCGGGATCCGATACGCCCAGGAGCAGGCGGCCATGGCTCTCGCTGATGCGGCCGTCCTCGATCGATCCCTGCACGTCGCCAGGCAGGTCGAGCAGGCGAAGCGTGTTGGCAACGACCTCGCGGCTCTTGCCCAGGCGCGCGGCCACCTCGCGCTGCGTCATCGAGAACTCGTCCTGCAACCTGGCGTACGCGCGCGCCATCTCGACCGGGTTGAGCTGCTCGCGCTGCAGGTTCTCGATGATCGCCAACTCGAGGCGCTCGCGCCGCTCGCCGACCTGGCGGATAATGGCGGGCACGCGTGGCAGGCCGACCAGGCGCGACGCGCGCCAGCGGCGCTCACCCGCGATGAGCTGATAGCTGACCCGCGTGCCGGTATCCGTGTCATGCTCCACCTTCGTGACCACGAGCGGCTGCAGGATGCCGAACTCCCGGATGCTCGCCGCGAGATCGCGCAGCGCCTCGTCATCGAACACGTGACGCGGCTGATGCGGGTTCGGCTCGATGGAGTCGATATCGATCTGGAACACCGCCTCATCCGAGCGGGGCATCTCGTCCTCGGCATGCGTGACGAGCTTGGCCGCGGTATCGAAGACGCGATCTACGTTCGGCTGTGGCTGTGGCTGTGGCTGTGGCTGTGGCTGTGGCTGTGGCTGTGGCTGTGGCTGTGGCTGTGGCTGTGGCTGTGG